>Ga0182006_1000040_pt1 | contig 209209 bp, 201 predicted proteins | sample Sormic07211104_1_FD_123022 | JGI IMG/M metagenome (GOLD analysis project Ga0182006, IMG submission 123022) | Rhizosphere microbial communities from Sorghum bicolor, Mead, Nebraska, USA - 072115-104_1 MetaG | ecosystem: Host-associated > Plants > Roots > Rhizosphere | place: USA: Nebraska...
AAAACGACCAGTGGCTGATCCTGTGCGGCGTGTGCGTGGTGGGCACCATCGGCTACGTGGTACGCGCCTCGGCCGCGATTTACTATGCCAAGTACTACCTGGGCGGGAACACGGCCACCGTCTCGACGTTCCTGTCGATTGGCGTGGTGGCGGCCATCCTGTCGATGATCGCATCTACCTGGATCACCAAGTTCTATTGCAAGGTCAAGCTGTTCCGCTGGTCGCAAATCGCCGTGGGCGTGATCAGCGCGCTGATCTACTTTGTCGTCAAGCCGGGCGATGTGATGCTGGCATTCGTGCTGTACTTCCTGCTGTCGTTCGTGGTGGACCTGCACGCGCCGGTGTTCTGGTCGGCCATTGCCGAGACCATCGACTACGGCCAGGTGAAAACCGGCAAGCGCGTCTCGGGCTTTGCCTACGGCGGCATTTCGGTGTGCCAGAAGGCCGGCATGGGCATCGCCGGCGTGCTGGTGGGCTGGCTGCTGACGTACTTCCACTACGCGCCCAACCACGAGCAGACCGCGTTCGCGCTGCACGGCATCGTGCTGATGGTCACCCTGATTCCCGGCTTCTTCCACACCGTGATGGGACTGATGATGTTCCGCTACCGCGTGACCGACGAGTACTATGCGCAGGTGAAGAAGCAGATGGCTGTGCAAGCCCCGGCTTGATTGAATAACTTAGTGAATAACTTAGAGTGGAAACCGAAGCAATGCAAAACCCCGACATCCTGCAACCGCTGATCGAACAGCGCGCCGATCCGTTCATCATCCGCCACACCGACGGCTACTATTACTTCACCGCCTCGGTGCCGCAGTACGACCGCATCGAACTGCGCCGGGCGAAAACCATCGCCGGCCTGGTGGACGCTGAAAAAGTCGACGTCTGGCACAAACCGGACACCGGCGCCTACAGCGAACTGATTTGGGCGCCCGAAATCCACTTCAACGACGGCGCCTGGTATGTGTACTTTGCCGCCGCGCCGAGCCGCGAGATCAAGCACAAGCTGTTCCAGCACCGCATGTACGCGATCCGTAACACCAACGCCAATCCGTTGGAAGGCGAGTGGGAGTTCATGGGCCAGATCGACACCGGCATCGACACCTTCTGCCTGGACGCCACCACCTTCACCCACAAGGGGCAGCTGTACTACCTGTGGGCGCAAAAGGACGTGGCCATCGAGGGCAATTCCAACCTGTACATCGCGCCGATGAAAACGCCGTGGCAGCTGGGCGGCCCGCCGGTCATGCTGAGCAAGCCGGAATTCGACTGGGAGATCCGTGGCTTCTGGGTCAACGAAGGTCCGTCGGTCCTGAAAAAGAACGGCAAGATCTTCATCAGCTACTCGGCCAGCGCCACCGACGAAAACTACGCGATGGGCATCCTGTGGGCCGACGAAAACGCCGACGTGCTCGATCCTGCCGCATGGACCAAGAGCCCGCAGCCGGTGCTGCAGACGTGCTTCGAGCACGGCGTGTACGGACCTGGCCACAACAGTTTCACCATCGGCGACGATGGCGAAACTGTCATGCTGGTTTATCATGCAAGAACTTACACCGAGATCATCGGCGACCCGCTGTGGAACCCGGACCGTCATACCTATGTGAAACCACTGAAGTGGGACGAGCAGGGCATGCCGGTGTTCGGCAAGCCATCGGTCGCTTGATGACTGTGAGCTGATGAGCCGTCATTCCGCGTCGGCGGACCGCCGCGCACGCGGGAATCCATAGAACATGCGCGCGGCCGGGCAGGTGATCAACCTCTCCGGCCGCAGTACCATCGAGAGACCTCCACATGCAACCATCGATTTCAGAATCGCCGTTCGGCCAACTGCCCGACGGCCGCGCCGTCACCCAGTACACCCTTACCAACGCCAACGGCATGATCGTCAAGATCCTCGACCTGGGCGGGATCATCACCGAAATCCATGTGCCCGACCGCGACGGCAAAGTGACCGATGTGGTGTGCAGCTTCGACGACGTGGCCGCCTACCTGGGCGAGTCGCATTACTTCGGCGCGCTGATCGGTCGCTATGGCAACCGCATCGCCAACGCCAGCTTCACGCTCGACGGCACGCAGTACCAGCTCGACGTCAACAACGGCGCCAACCACCTGCACGGCGGCGTCGATGGCTTCCATCGCCGCCTGTGGGCCGCCGAGAGCTTCAGCACCCCCAAGTCGGCCGGCCTGATACTCACTTACCTGAGCGCCGACGGCGAGCAGGGCTACCCCGGCAACCTGGAAACCACGGTGATCTACGAGCTGCGCGCCGATAACGAGTTGCGCATCGCCTTCCACGCCATCACCGACCGGGCCACGCCGGTGAATCTCACCAATCACGCCTACTTCAACCTGGCCGGCGGCGGCGACATCCTCGGCCACGAACTGACGATACACGCCGACCGCTACACGCCGATCGACGCCGTGCAGATCCCGCTGGGCGACCTGCCGCCGGTAGCCGGCACGCCGTTTGATTTTCAGACGCCGCACGCCATCGGCGCGCGTATCGACGCCGACGATGAGCAAATTCGCAACGGTTTTGGCTATGACCATAACTTCGTCCTCGCCAAAAAGACAGAGGGCGCCCTGGAACTGGCTGCGCGCGTGCGCGAGCCGGCATCGGGCCGGGTGCTGGAGGTATGGACCCAGGAGCCGGGCGTGCAGTTCTACAGCGGTAACTTCCTCGGCGATTCGGTAAAAGGAAAAGGGCGCATCTACGGCCATCGTAGCGCCTTCTGTCTGGAACCCCAGCACTTCCCCGATTCGCCCAACCGGCCCGCGTATCCATCGACGATTTTGCGTCCGGGGGAGGAGTACACGACCGTCATGGCTTACAAGTTCACGACCGAATAAGCGCCACGGACCGATATCCATTTCGGTATCGAAGTCGTTTAACAATTTATTGGAAAGTTATCTCAGTACATTTTAGACTGCTTTCATCGCTGTGCTGGCGTGGTTTGGCCGGGCCGGCGCACAAGAATAACTGAGGAGATTTGCATGTCCGAGAACGACAACAAGAAGGTTAAGCTGCGCTCCGCCGAATGGTTCGGCTCCAATGACAAGAACGGTTTCATGTACCGCAGCTGGATGAAAAACCAGGGCATTCCCGATCATGAATTCCAGGGCAAACCGATCATCGGCATCTGCAACACCTGGTCCGAACTGACCCCCTGCAATGCGCATTTCCGCAAGCTGGCCGAACACGTCAAGCGCGGCATCCTGGAGGCGGGCGGCTTCCCGGTCGAATTCCCGGTCTTCTCGAACGGCGAATCGAACCTGCGTCCCACCGCCATGCTGACCCGAAACCTGGCGTCGATGGACGTCGAAGAATCGATCCGTGGCAATCCGATGGACGGCGTGGTCCTGCTGGTGGGCTGCGACAAAACCACTCCGGCACTGCTGATGGGCGCCGCGTCGGTCGATATCCCGACCATCGTCGTCACCGGCGGTCCTATGCTGAACGGTAAGCTGAACGGCAAGAACATCGGTTCCGGCACCGCCGTCTGGCAGCTGCACGAGCAGGTCAAGGGCGGCGAAATCAGCATGCACGAATTCCTGGCCGCCGAAGCCGGCCACTCGCGTTCCGCTGGTACCTGCAACACCATGGGCACCGCATCGACGATGGCCTGCATGGCCGAATCGCTCGGTACCTCGCTGCCGCACAACGCCGCCATTCCGGCTGTCGATGCGCGCCGCTATGTGCTGGCGCACATGTCGGGTATCCGCATCGTTGAAATGGTCCGCGAAGACCTCAAACTGTCGAAGATCCTGACCAAGGAAAACTTCGAAAACGCGATTCGCGTGAACGCCGCCATCGGTGGCTCGACCAACGCCGTGATCCACTTGAAGGCCATCGCCGGCCGTATCGGTGTCGATCTGGAACTGGAAGACTGGACCCGCGTGGGCCGTGGCATGCCGACCATCGTCGACCTGCTGCCATCGGGCCGCTTCCTGATGGAAGAGTTTTATTACGCCGGTGGTTTGCCGGGCGTGATCCGCCGCATGGGCGAAGGTAACTTGCTGCCCAACCCGAACGCGCTCACCGTCAACGGCAAAACCATCTGGGAAAACTGCCTGGACGCGCCGATCTACGACGACGAAGTAATCCGTCCGCTGGAGAAGCCGCTGCTGAAAGACGGCGGCATCTGCATCTTGCGCGGCAACCTGGCGCCACGCGGTGCGGTACTGAAGCCATCGGCTGCCACCCCGGCGCTGATGCAGCATCGCGGCCAGGCCGTGGTGTTCGAAGACTTCGAGCACTACAAGTCGCGCATCCTCGATCCGGACCTGGAAGTCGATGCGAACTCGATCCTGGTCATGAAAAACTGCGGCCCGAAAGGTTATCCCGGCATGGCAGAAGTAGGCAATATGGGCCTGCCGCCGAAGCTGCTGGCAGCAGGCGTGAAAGACATGGTCCGCATTTCGGATGCCCGCATGAGCGGCACCGCCTACGGCACCGTGGTGCTGCACGTGGCGCCCGAAGCGATGGCTGGTGGTCCGCTGGGCATCGTCAAGGATGGCGACTGGATCACGCTGGACTGCGCCGGCGGTGAACTGAACCTGGAAATCTCGGATGCCGAGATGGCCGAGCGCCAGGCAGTACGCGTGGCCGGCAGCGCGCCGGGACCGAAAACCGGTTATCAGCAGCTGTACATCGAACACGTGCTGCAGGCCGACGAGGGCTGCGACTTCGACTTCCTGGTCGGGAACCGTGGTTCGGCTGTGCCGCGCCATTCGCACTAAAACATATCGCACGCCGGTCCGCCGTCAACGGCGGGCCGCAGCCGTTAGCTTTTGAGTCGTCATCCTCGCGAAAGCGGGGATCCATACTGAGTAACAGAATCAGGTGTTCCATGGATCCCCGCATGCGCGAGGATGACGGGGCGGCGGCCAATGATTGCCGCGACGGCTGCGCTCAGCAAGCTGCAACCCGCAATTCAAGGAGACTTCCATGCTACTCATCCAATTCACCAACGAACAAGGCGCGCGCCAGATCGGCGTGCTGGAACAGGACACCGTCCGCATCATCGACGGCTACACCACCACCTACGCCCTGGCGCAGGACGCGATCCGCAAATCGGTCGGCCTGGCCGCCCTGGCCGACAAGTCCATTGGCACCAACACCGCGTCCTTCGAGGCGATTGCCGCGGACGGCCGCCTGCTGGCGCCACTCGATCACACCGACGACGCCCACACCTACGTCACCGGCACCGGCCTGACCCACCTGGGCAGCGCCGACACCCGCGACGCCATGCACAAGAAAATCGGCGGCGACGTCGAGACCCTGAGCGACTCCATGAAGATGTTCCGCATGGGCGTCGAAGGCGGCAAACCTGCGGCCGGCGAAGCTGGCGTGCAGCCGGAGTGGTTCTACAAGGGCGACGGTTCCATCGTCGCTGCCAGCGGCAAGGACTTGGCCATGCCGGACTTCGCGCTCGACGGCGGCGAAGAGCCGGAAGTGGCCGGTCTGTACGTGATCGGCGACGACGGCCAGCCGTACCGCGTCGGTTTCGCGATCGGCAATGAGTTCTCGGACCACGTGACCGAGCGCCAGAACTACCTGTACCTGGCCCACTCCAAGCTGCGCGTTTGCGGCCTGGGTCCAGCCCTGCTGGTCGGCGCAGCGCCGGCACACATCGAAGGCACCTCGCGCATCTATGATGTTGACGGCAAGGTACGCTGGGAAAAGGCGTTCTTCAGCGGCGAGCAGAATATGTCGCACACCATCGCCAACCTCGAGCATCACCACTTCAAGTATCCGCTGTTCAACCGCGCGGGCGACGTGCACATCCACTTCTTCGGCACCGCCACCCTGAGCGTGGCCGACAACATCGTGGTCAAGGAAGGCGAGACCTTCGAGATCGATGCACCGCAATTTGGCCCAGCACTGCGCAACAAGCTGGCCGTGTACAAAACCGAAGTCGCGAAAGTGAAAGCCTTATGATCGATACCAGCGTTCTCACCGGCGAAGCACTGATCGCGGGCCAGGCCGTCAAAGGCACCGGCGCCTCCCTGCGCGCCTGGGACCCGGCAGCGGGCAAGCTGCTCGAGACCGAATTTTTCGCGGTCGACAATCAACAAATCGATGCCGCGTGCCGCGCGGCGGAAGCCGCATTCGACACGTTCCGCTCCATCAGCGACGAGCAGCGCGCGGTGTTCCTGGAAACCGTGGGCGAGCAGATCGTCGCCCTGGGCGACACCCTGGTCGAACGCGTGATGGCCGAAACCGGCCTGCCGCGCGCGCGCGTGGAAGGTGAGCGCGGCCGCACCGTCGGCCAGTTGAAACTGTTTGCCAACCTGCTGCGCGAAGGCTCGTGGAACGATGTGCGCATCGATGCCGCGCTGCCCGACCGCACGCCGCCGCGTCCCGACCTGCGCCTGCGCATGATCGGTCTCGGCCCGGTCGCGGTTTTCGCAGCCAGTAATTTCCCATTGGCGTTCTCGGTGGCCGGTGGCGACACCGCCTCCGCCTTTGCCGCCGGTTGCCCGGTCGTGTTGCGCGGCCACTTCGCCCATCCCGGCACGTCCGAGCTGGTGGGCCGCGCGGTAGCCAAAGCCGTGGAAATTTGCGGTTTGCCGGGCGGCGTGTTCTCGCTGCTCACCGGCGCCGGCAACGCCATCGGCCAGGAGCTGGTGCGCCATCCGGCGATCAAGGCGGTGGGCTTCACCGGCTCGCGCGGCGGTGGCATGGCGCTGATGGCAGTCGCTGCCGCCCGCCCGGTACCGATTCCCGTGTATGCGGAAATGAGCTCGATCAACCCGGTGTTCCTGCTGCCGGCCGCACTGGCCAATCGCGCCGAAGAGATCGCGGCCGGTTTCGCCGGTTCGTTGACGCTGGGCGTGGGCCAGATGTGCACCAACCCCGGCCTGGTGCTGGCGTTGGCCGGTCCCGAACTCGATCGCTTCACCACGGCTGCCTCGCAGGCACTCGCTGGTGGCGCGGCAGTGACCATGCTGTCGCCCGGAATTGCCGGTAATTTCCAGCGCGGCGTGGCCCAGTTGAAGGATCAGCCGAATGTCGCGACCGTGGCGCTGGCGCCGCAGGAAGAGGGCAAAGGCGCCCCGGCGCTGTTCGTCACGACCGGCGCGGCCTTCCTGGCGCAGCATGCGCTGGGCGAGGAGATCTTCGGACCTGCATCGCTGGTCGTGGCGTGCAAGGACGTCGCTGAGCTGCTGCTGGTGACGGAAAACCTGGAAGGCCAGTTGACCGCTACCCTGCAACTGGACGACGCCGACCTCGAAGCGGCCAAACAGCTGCTGCCGGTACTGGAGCGCAAAGTGGGCCGCATCCTGGCCAATGGCTTCCCGACCGGCGTGGAAGTGGCCAGCGCCATGGTGCATGGCGGCCCGTTCCCGTCCACGTCCGATGGCCGCAGCACGTCGGTGGGCACCGGCGCCATCGTGCGCTTCCTGCGCCCGGTGTCGTATCAGAACCTGCCGCAGGCGCTGTTGCCGGAAGTGCTGCGCGACAACGGCGCCGAAGCATGGCGCCGCCGCGACGGTGAACTGACCCGCAAGTGATGTCGGACTAGCCTGCGAGCCCCGCATAGACGGGGCCGCGGGCACAGGCGTGAGCCTACACTTCAGGAGACTGCATGACCCAGTTGGCCAAGTTCCCCAGCTTGCGCGGCAAGCGCGTATTCATCACCGGCGGTGGCAGCGGTATCGGCGAGGCGATGGTGATCTCGTTTGCCGAGCAGGGCGCCAAGGTGGCTTTCGTCGATATCGCCCGCGATCCCAGCCTGGCCCTGTGCCGGCGCGTGAAGGAAGCCGGTTATCCCGAGCCGCTGTTCCGCCTGTGCGACATCACCGACATCGCCGCCCTGAAGGCCACGATGGCCGAGCTGACTGGCGCCATCGGCAATTTCGACATCCTCGTCAACAACGCCGCCAACGACCAGCGCCATGACACGCAAGACGTCACGGTCGACTACTGGGACCAGCGCATCGCCATCAACCAGCGCCCGATGTTCTTTACCTGCCAGGCCGTGTTCAACGGCATGAAAGAGAAGGGGGCCGGCGCCATCATCAATGTCGGTTCGATCTCGTGGCAGGTCAAGAACGCCGGCTATCCGGTGTACGCCACCGCCAAGGCGGCCACCCATGGCCTCACGCGCGGCCTGGCCCGCGAATTCGGCGCCCACGGCATCCGCGTCAATACCGTCACGCCGGGCTGGGTGATGACCCAGCGCCAGATCGACCTGTGGTTAGACGACGCCGGCGAGCAGGATATCAAGCGCAACCAGTGTTTGCCCACCAAGCTGCTGCCCCAACATATCGCCTCCATGGTGCTGTTCCTGGCCGCCGACGATGGCGCCATGTGCACGGCGCAGGAATTCATTGTCGATGGAGGATGGGTTTAAGAAGGTAGTACCGCAGCACCGTTCGCCGCCCCGGAGACAGCGCCCAGCATGAGGCGCCTGGGCCACATAACCCTAAAAAATGGTATGAACATGGTGAAGAACTTTATCTCCGCGCTCACGGTCGGCATGATGGCCGCGCCGGGCGCTATGGCATTGACCGCCGAATCGAACCCGGTGAAGTTGCCCGTATCGAGTCCCGATGGGCGCATCGTGGCCAGTATCGTTGCAACGCCCGGCAAGCCGCTCAGCTACACGGTCAAGCGCGATGGCAGGCCGGTGCTGCTGCCGTCGGCACTGGGCCTGCAATTGCAGGGCGCTGATTTGTCCGGCGCGCTCACGGCCACCGCCGCATCGAAGACCACCGCCATCAGCGACGATTACCGCATGGCGGTCGGCAAGAAGCGCGACATCAGCTACCGCGCCAACGAGAAAACCTGGACCGTGCAGAACGCACAAAACCAGAAAATGGACATCGTATTCCGCGTCTCGAACGATGGCGTGGCATTCCGCTATGTCGTGGCCGAGCCGTCGCTGCCGCGCAAGCAGCTGATCCAGGAGCGGACCACGTTCGCATTTCCCGGCACCGCCAGAGCGTGGCTGCAACCGATGTCGGTCGCGCAGACCGGGTGGGAACGTACCAATCCCTCGTACGAAGAACACTACAAGATGGACATCGCCGTGGGCACTGCTTCGCCATCGCCAGCCGGCTGGGTGTTCCCGGCGCTGTTCAAGACCGGCGATACCTGGCTGGCGCTGTCGGAAGCGGGCATGGACGGGACCTACCAGGCTTCGCGCCTGGCGCCGGAGTCGAAGAATGGCGTGTACAGCATCGGCAATCCGATGCCGGCCGAGGCTTACGGCGGCAAAGGCTTGCTGGCCGCCGTCGAGGGCACCTTGACCACGCCGTGGCGGCTGATCGCACTTGGTACCCTGGCAACGGTGACCAATTCCACGCTGGGCACCGACCTGGCCGCGCCCGCGATCAGGTTCGACGAGAAGCTGGTCAAGCCGGGCCACGCGTCGTGGAGCTGGGCGCTGCTCAAGGACGATGGCACAGTATATGACGTGCAGAAGAAATTCATCGACTACGCGGCCGATATGCAGTGGGACTACACGCTGATCGACGCTGACTGGGACCAGAAAATCGGCTACGAGAAGGTGAAGCAGCTGGCCGATTATGCCGCCACGAAAAACGTGGGCCTGCTGCTCTGGTATAACTCGTCCGGCCCGTGGAACGGCACCAAGTATTCGCCCAAGGGCAAGCTGCTCACCCACGAGCAGCGCGTGGCGGAGTTCAAGCGCATCCGCGACCTGGGTGTGAAAGGCGTGAAGATCGACTTCTTCAACGGCGACTCGCAGGCGATGATGGCGTATTACGTCGATATTCTCAACGACGCGGCGGCCGCTGGCCTGCTGGTGAACTTCCACGGCTCGACGCTGCCGCGCGGCTGGCACCGCACCTGGCCCAACCTGATGACGATGGAATCGGTGAAGGGTTTCGAGTTCACCAGCTTCGAGCAGAAGGATGAAGATGCCATGCCCACCCACGTGGCCATGCTGCCGTTCACCCGCAACCTGTTCGATCCGATGGACTTCACGCCGATGGTATTCGGCGACATCCCCAACATCAAGCGCACTACCAGCAACGGTTTTGAGCTGGCCACGTCGGTGCTGATGCTCTCCGGCATCCAGCACTTTGCCGAGCGCCCGGAAGGCATGGCCACGGCGCCGGCATACGTCAAAGACTTCCTGCGCGAATTGCCGCGCAGCTGGGACGACAGCCGCTATGTCGACGGCTATCCGGGCCAGTACGCGGTGATCGCGCGCCGTGCCGGCGACACCTGGTACATCGCCGGCATCAACGCCACCGAGTCCGACAAGACGATCACGCTCGACCTGTCGTTTGCCGGCAGTGGCGCAGCGCAGATCATCGCCGACGGCGAAGCCGTCACCGGCAACCCCGCCAGTTTCAGCCAGCGCAGCCTTGCCGCCGGCACGAAAGCAGTAATGACCATCAAGCCGCGTGGCGGCTTCGTGATATCAAAAAAACAGTAACCAGGAGACCAGCATGAACCACCGTACTTACAACATCAAAAATGCCGTAGCCACCCTGTGCCTGATCGCCGCCGGCGGTTATGCCTACGCCGCGCCAGTGACCGTCACCATCGACACGTCGAAACCGGGCCCGGTAATCAACAAGAACGTCTATGGCCAGTTTGCCGAACACCTGGGCACCGGCATTTACGAAGGCATGTACGTCGGCCCGAAATCGAAAATCCCGAATACCCGTGGGTGGCGCAATGACGTTATCGGCGCTCTCAAGGAAATGCACGTGCCGCTGGTGCGCTGGCCGGGCGGCTGCTTTGCCGACGAATACCATTGGCGCGACGGTATCGGCGCGCGCGAAAAGCGTCCGGTCAAGGTCAACACCAACTGGGGCGGCGTGGAAGAATCGAACGCGGTGGGCACCCACGAGTTCTTCGACCTGGCCGAGCAGCTGGGCGCCGACACCTACGTGAACGGCAACCTGGGCACCGGCAGCGCGCAGGAGATGTCGGAATGGGTGGAGTACATGACCTCCGACAGCAAATCGACGCTGGCCGAACTGCGCCGCAAAAACGGCCGCGACAAGCCGTTCAAGGTGGACTTCTTCGCCATCGGTAACGAGGCCTGGGGCTGCGGCGGCAACATGACGCCGCGCTACTACACGGACCTGTACAAACAGACCGAAACCTTCCTGCGCGCGCCGAAGCACCTGCGGCCGCAAATTATCGCCAGCGGCGGCAACGACTACGACACTAGCTGGACCGACATGATCAGCCGCGAGGCCAAGAAGCAGACCTACGGCATCAGCTTCCACTATTACACCATCCCGACCGGCAAGTGGGAAGTGAAGGGCGCGGCCACCGGATTCAATGAAAGCGAATGGTTCTCGACGCTGTCGAACACGTTGAAAATCGACAGCATGATCAAGAAAAACGTCGAAGTCCTGGACCGCAACGACCCGGAGAAAAAAGTCGGCTTCCTGGTGGACGAGTGGGGCACCTGGTATGACGTGGAAAAGGGCACCAACGCCGGCTTCCTGTACCAGCAAAACACGCTGCGCGACGCGGTGGTGGCGGCGCTCAACTTCAACATCTTCCACGACCACGCCGACCGGGTGAAAATGACCAATATCGCGCAGATGGTCAACGTGCTGCAGGCGATGATCCTGACCGACAAGGACAAGATGCTGCTCACGCCAACATACCACGCCTACCACATGTACGTGCCGTTCCAGGATGCGACGTCGCTGCCGCTCACGCTCAAGGACAATCCGCAGTATTCGTACAACGGCAGCAGCATTCCTGAAATCAGTGCATCGGCCGCGCGCGCCAAGGATGGCAAGCTCTATCTGGCACTGGTCAATACCAACCCGAACAAGGATGCCGAAGTGGCGGTGGATGTGCCGGGCGTGAGCATCAAGTCGGTCAAGGGACGCGTGCTGACCGCGCCGGCCATCGACACCCACAACACCTTCCAGGCGCCGGACACCATCAAGCCTGCGCCATTTAGCGCCAATGCGGGCGCGGACGGCAAGCTGACGATCAAGATCCCGTCGAAAGCGGTGATCGTGGTAGCGGTGGAGTAAGCCATGGAAGACTTCATGCTCTCGCGCCGCAAGGCAATCGCCGGCGGCGTGGCGCTGCTGCTGGCCGGCTGCGGCGGTGGCGACGGGGTGAGCAACCCTGTCACCGCCACGCCGACGCCTACCCCGACGCCAACGCCGACACCGACACCGACACCGACGCCGACGCCGACGCCGACGCCGACGCCAACGCCCACCACGATCGCCTTCACGGAGGCATCGGTGCACGATCCGTCCGTGATCCGGGTCGATGGCACGTACTACGTGTTCGGCTCGCACCTGGCTGCCGCCAAGTCCACCGACTTGATGAACTGGACCAAGATCGCCGACGGGGTCGATGCGGCCAACCCGCTGTTTTCCAACGTCATTACGGCGCTGGCCCCCACCTTCGCCTGGTCGCAGGTGAACGGCCTGTGGGCGGCGGACGTGGCGCGCCTGGGCGACGGCAAGTTCTACTTCTACTACAACTCGTGCAAGGGCGATTCGCCGCGCTCCGCCATGGGCGTGGCCGTGGCGGACAAGGTGGAAGGCCCGTACGTGGACAAGGGCATGTTCCTGCGTTCCGGCATGTGGGACCAGGTCAGCGAGGACGGCGTCAATATCTATAACGCGCTGACCATGCCCAACGTGGTGGACCCGCAGACCTTCTTCGACAAGGACGGCAACCTGTGGATGATTTACGGCTCGTACTCGGGCGGCATCTTCATCCTGAAGATGGACAAGATTACCGGCAAGCCGGTGGCTGGGCAGGGGTACGGCAAGCACCTGATGGGCGGTAATCACAGCCGCATCGAAGGCGCCTATGTGCTCTACAGCCCGGAGTCGAAGTTCTACTACCTGTTTACGTCCTTTGGCGGCCTGGATGCCAATGGCGCGTACAACATGCGGGTGGCACGGTCGCTCAACCCCGACGGTCCGTACGTCGATGCCAAGGGCAACGACATGGCCATGGTGAAATCCGATCCGGCAAAGCCGCTGTTCGACGACGCGACCATCGCACCGTTCGGCCAGAAGATCATGGGCAACCACCAGTTCGCGCTGGCGGCGGGGGAAAGCGGCACGGCTCTTGGCTATGTTTCGCCGGGCCATAACTCGGCCTATTACGACGCTGCCACCGGCCAGTACTTCCTGATCTTCCACACGCGCTTCCCCGGCACCGGGGAGCTGCACCAGATCCGCGTGCACCAGATGTTCATCAACGCCGATGGCTGGCTGGTGGTGGCGCCGTTCCGCTACGCGCCGCTCAGCAAGAACGCGACGCCGTTGTCGGCGGTGGTCACGGCGGCCGATGCTGCCGGCAGCTACAAGATGATCAACCACGGCAAGGATATTTCGGCGGTCATCAAGGCGTCGCAAAATATCGTGCTGGCGTCCGGCGGTGCGGTGACCGGTGCGGCGACCGGCACCTGGACCCATGATGGCGACAACCGCATCACGCTGGTGCTGGGTACGCTCGGTACGTTCAAGGGCGTGCTGTCGCGCCAGTGGAATACCAACGCCAGCGCGTTCGTGGTGACGTGGACGGCGCAGTCGGTCGATGGTGTGTCGATCTGGGGTGCGCGCACGGGCAGTTAAATCAAGACCCGCCATTGCTGTTGTCCAGCAATGGCGGGGGCTTTCAGTCAAAGGCATTACATGAAGTCTCTCATTTCTTCGATCATCCTCGCTGCCGCCACGGTGGCAGCACTCCCGTCCACCGCCAAGGAAGTCAGCGTCCACGATCCCGTGATGGCGAAGGAAGGGGATACGTATTACGTATTCTCCACCGGACCCGGCATCACCTTCTACAGCTCGAAGGACATGAAGACCTGGAAACCGGAAGGGCGCGTGTTCGCCGGCCAGCCCACGTGGGCCAAGCGGGCAGCACCGACGTTCGACGACCATATCTGGGCGCCGGACATCCAGCACCATAATGGCAAATATTATTTATATTATTCCGTCTCCGGTTTCGGCAAGAACACGTCCGGCATGGGTGTTACCGTCAACAAGACGCTCGATCCGCGTTCGCCCGACTACCGCTGGGAAGACCAGGGCATGGTGCTGCAATCGGTGCCGGTGCGCGACGACTGGAACGCCATCGACCCGAATGTGATTGAAGATGAAAACGGTGATGCATGGATGGCGTTCGGTTCGTTCTGGAGCGGCCTGAAACTGGTCAAGCTCAACCGGGAGTGGACCGGCCTGGCCGAGCCGCAGGAGTGGCACGCGATCGCCGCCCGGCCGCGCAGCGACAAGGTGGCCGGCGAGTCCGCCGGTCCTGCCGAAATCGAAGCGCCGTACATCTTCAAGAAGAACGGTTATTACTACCTGTTCGCCTCCTTCGGCCTGTGCTGCAAGAAGGCCGACAGCACCTATCACCTGGTGGTGGGGCGCTCGAAGTCAGTCAAGGGCCCGTACCTGGACAAGCAGGGCGTGGACATGGTCAAGGGCGGCGGCTCGCTGCTGATCGCCGGCGACAAGGACTGGAAGGGCCTGGGCCACAACAGCGCTTACACCTTCGATGGCAAGGATTACCTGGTGCTGCACGCGTACGAGACAGCCGATAATTACCTGCAAAAGCTGAAGATCATGGAAATGAAATGGGACAAGAACGGCTGGCCCACCGTGGACCAGGCTGACCTGAACAACTACCGCAGCGTGCAGCTGCCCGCCAAATGAAATACCAGCTTCGCCTGCTGGCCGCCGCAGCCCTGATCGCGGTATCGAGCGTCATCCATGCGGCGCCCCTGAAACTGTTCCCGCTGCAGGACGTGCGCCTGGGCGCCAGCCCGTTCCTGGAAGCGCAGCAGACCGACCTCCATTACATGATGGAGATGGAACCGGACCGCCTGCTCGCGCCGTTCCTGCGCGAGGCGGGTCTGCCATTGAAGAAGCCGACGTACGGCAACTGGGAGTCCACCGGCCTCGATGGCCACATGGGGGGCCATTACCTGTCGGCGCTGGCGCTGATGTATGCATCCACCGGCGATGCGGAAGTCAAGCAGCGGCTCGACTACTTCGTGGCGGAGCTCAAACGCTGCCAGGAAAAAAACGGCAACGGCTATATCGGCGGCATCCCCGAGGGCAGCGCCGTGTGGCAGGCCATCGCCCGTGGTGAAATGAAAGCCGATAACTTCTCGGTCAACGGCAAATGGGTCCCGTGGTACAACCTGCACAAGGTGTACGCGGGCCTGCGCGATGCCTACAAATATGCCGGTAACGAGGATGCGCGCGCCATGCTGGTCGCGCTGTCCGACTGGGCGCTGGCACTGAGCTCGCACCTGACCGATGAGCAGATGCAGAACATGCTGCGCGCGGAGCACGGCGGCATGAACGAAGTGCTGGCCGACGTGGCCGAGATGACGGGGCAGAAAAAGTATATGGACCTGGCCGTGCGATTCTCGCACCAGGCCATCCTGCGCCCGCTCGAGGAAAAAAAGGACAAGCTGACCGGCCTGCACGCCAACACCCAAATCCCGAAAGTGATCGGCTTCAAGCGCATCGGCGACATGACGGGCCGGCGCGACTGGCAGCAGGCCGCACAGTTCTTCTGGCAGACGGTACACGATCACCGCACGGTGGCCATTGGCGGCAACAGCGTCAAGGAGCACTTCCACGACGCCAACGATTTCACGTCGATGATCGACGAGGTGGAGGGGCCGGAGACCTGCAATACGTACAATATGCTCAAGCTCACCGAGATGCTGTTCCTCGGCGACGCGAAAGGTTCGTACACCGACTACTACGAGCGCGCGCTATACAACCACATCCTGTCGTCGCAGCGGCCCGATACCGGTGGCTTCGTATATTTCACGCCGATGCGGCCCAACCACTACCGCGTGTATTCGCAGGTGGATAAGGGCATGTGGTGCTGCGTGGGTTCGGGCATCGAGAGCCACGCCAAGTACGGTGAATTCATCTACGCCCACGGCAAGGATGCGCTGTACGTGAACCTGTTCATCCCGTCCACGCTCAAGTGGAAGGAGAAGAACCTCACCATCACCCAGACCAACCAGTTCCCCGACCAGGACAGCAGCACGATTACCGTGACCGGCAACGGCAAATTCGCGATGAAGATCCGCTATCCGTCGTGGGTGGCGCGCGGCGCCATGCAGGTGACGGTCAACGGCAAGGCGGTTGCCGCCAAGCCTGGTGCGGACAGCTATGTCAGCGTCGAGCGCACCTGGAAGAGCGGCGACAAGGTGGAGGTCCGGCTGCCGATGACCACCTGGCTGGAACAGATGCCGGACAAGTCGAACTACTACGCCGTGCTGCACGGCCCCATCGTGCTGGCCGCGAAAACCGCGCCGATCGCCAATGAAAAGCTCAGCTTCCTGGCCGACGATTCGCGCATGGGCCATATCGCTTCCGGTCCGATGTGCCCTCTGGAGTCGGCGCCCACGCTGGTGAGCGACACCAGGGACTTCATGGACCGCTTCAAGCCGGTGCCGGGCCGTCCGCTTACATTTACCGCGCCGGGGCTGGTGCAAGGTAAGGACGTGGGCAGCGTGGTCTTCATGCCGTTCTTCCGCCTGCACGATGCGCGCTACGTGATGTACTGGCCGTACTCCACGCCGGCCAACCTGCAGGCGATGCAGGCCAGGGCGGCCGACGGCGAGAAGGAGCGGCTGGCCTTGAATGCGCTCACCATCGACCAGGTGGCGCCGGGCGAGCAGCAGCCCGAGTCCGATCACTTCTTCAAGTCCGACGGCGGCGAGGCCGGAATCAACCAGGGCAAGCACTGGCGCCACGCGACCGGCTGGTTCAGCTACGACCTCACCGACAGGAAGGGGGAGGCGAGTGCACTGCGCCTGACCTACGCGAGGGGCGATGCCGGCCGCAAGTTCGACATCGTCGTCAACGGCCAGTTGCTGGCGGAGGTGACGCTGGACGACCAGGCCGCGCAGCCGTTCTACACGGTGGACTATGCGCTGCCGCCGTCGCTGGTGGCAGCGGCGAAGGGCAAGCTGGTGGTGAAATTCGTGGCCAAGCCGGGGTCGATCGCTGGCGGCTTGTACGGACTGCGGCTGCTGCGGATATATCCGAAATGATATCGAACAAGCGCAAAATGTGATTGGATAGATATTTCCCTAGCCCTTAGTATTTGCTCGATAAATACGAGCTAACCATACGAGCCATTCGGAGACTTAGGAGTTGTACATGAAACTGAAGAAAATTGCCGCCATCATTGCTGCCGGCGTGGCGTTCGCCGCCGCCAACGTGGCCACCGTGGCGTATGCCGCCAATCCGCTGTTCCCTAAAATCTTCACCGCCGATCCTGCCGCCTTCGTGGAAGACGGCGTGGCCTACCTGTACGTGGGCCGCGACGAAGCCACGCTCAAGGACAAGGACTACGTGATGAAGGAGTGGCGCCTGTACTCGAGCTGCGACATGAAGAACTGGACCGACCGCGGCGTGCCGATCAAGCCGTCCGCCTTCAAGTGGGCGATTGGTAAAGTGGATGCCTGGGCCTCGGACATCGTCAAGCGCGATGGCAAATACTACTTCTATTCCACCGTCGATCACGCCACCATTCCCGGCCGCGCCATCGGCGTGGCCGTGGCCGACAAGCCGGAAGGTCCGTTTGTCGATGTGCGCGGTTCGGCGCTGGTCACCAACGACATGACCAAGGAGTCGCCGATTTTCTGGGACGATATCGACCCGGGCGTGTTTGTCGATGACGACGGCCAGGCTTACCTGTACTGGGGTAACACGGTGCTGAAATACGCCAAGCTGAAAAAGAACATGATGGAGCTCGACGGCCCGATCGTCACCGTGGGCATGGACCGCTTCACCGAGGCGCCGTATCTGCACAAGCGCAACGGCATCTATTACCTGTCGTACTCGCGCGAGTATCCGGAAGAAACCGCGTACATGACCGGCCCGAGCCCCACCGGCCCGTGGACGTATCGCGGCGTGATCATGTCGAAGAATAAAATCGTCAAGACCATCCACCACGCGTTCATCGAATTCAACGGCAAGTCGTACATCGTGTACCACAACGACAAGCTGCCCGGCGGTGGCGAGTTCCGTCGCTCGGTGGCGGTGGAAGAGTTCACCTACAACGCCGACGGCACCATCCCGTACATCAAGCAGACCAAGGAGGGTCCAGCAGCCAACCCCAGCCCTGCTTGCGGCAAGTAAGCGAGTGATATCGACACAAGCGGTATTGACTAAAAATCTATACCGTTTGTGATATCATTTTCCTATGGAAACGAACCCAAACTGGTTTTTACGTGCGCGCCTCAAGACGCGGCAGCTGCTGCTCCTGATCGCGCTCGACGAACAGCGCAACATTCATCGCGCCTCGGAAGAGCTGCACATGACGCAGCCGGCCGCCTCCAAGCAATTGAAGGATCTCGAAGAGATGCTGGGCGTGCAGCTGTTCGACCGCCTGCCGCGCGGCATGGAACCGACCATCTACGGCGAGACCATGATACGTCACGCCCGCATGGCGCTCACCAGCCTGTCGCTGGCGCACGAGGACATCGTTGCCATCAAGGCCGGCCTGGCGGGCCAGGTCGATATCGGCACCATCATGACGCCGGGGATCGCGCTGCTGCCGCAGGCGATCACGCGCACCAAGCAGGCCGCGCCGCGCCTGCGTATCGGCGTGGAGATGGAGCAGTCCAACGTGCTGCTCGAGCAGTTGCAGCGCGGCCGCCTCGATTTCATGATCGGCCGCATTCCCGAGCGCCAGAGCGCCCAGGGCTTGAGTTACGAAGAGCTGGGCGACGAGCCGGCGTGCGCGGTAGTGCGTCCCGGCCACCCGCTGCTGGCAGCGCGCAACCTGCAACTGCGCGACATCTCGTCGCAGCCGTGGATCCTGCCGCCGCAAGGCAGCATCCTGCGCGCGCGCTGCGAACTGATGTTCCGCCGCGCCGGGCTGGAAGTGCCGTTCAACGTGATCGACACCACGGCGGTGCTGATGATCAAGCCGCTGTTGCAGCAGACCGACGCGCTGAACGTGATGCCGGTGGCGGTGGCGCAGTACTACGAATCGCAGGGGGTGTTGAACATCCTGCCGATCGAGCTGCCGTGCCGGATGGATGCTTACGGCATCATCATGGTCGATGGTCACCTGATGTCGCCGGGGGCGGAGCTGTTGCTGCGGTATGTGCGCGAAGTGGCGCGCGAGATTTATTGAGCGCTGCCGCCTAGCCGAAGCTGGCGAACGTATCGAGCAGCACCTTGGCCCGGAACGGCTTCACGATCACCCGGCTGATATCGCGGCTGCGCAATTCCTGCAGCAGCGCCGTGGTCGGGTGGTCCACCATCACCGCGATCGGGATGGTTGCGCGGCTGGCCGACATGCCGCCGCGTACCCGGTCGAGCAGCGTGAAATTGTGGGCGGCGCCGCCGAAGGCGCCGCATTCGAGCGAAATCACCGCGCCTTCGAAACTGCGCTCGCGCAGCAGTTTTTCGGCCGCTTCGGCGGTTGCCGCCTCGTGCACGGTGCCCATGCCCAGCGAGCGGGCCGTCATCGACACCGTTTTGCGCAGCAACGGCTGTTCTTCCACCAGCAGCATATTGATCGGATTGCGTGGACGTTCAGGCATGTTCATTTCCTCCCGATAGTTCCTCTTGCAGCAGGTCGCGCAGGCTGGCCAGTATCGCCAGTTCGGTCGGGTCCAGGGTGCCCGGCTCGTGGGCGATCAGGCACAGCGTACCGATGGCGTGGCCCGATGGTTCGAGCAGCGGCGCGCCCGCATAGAAAATCACGCGCGGCTCGCCGGTGACGATGGGGTTGTCGGCAAAGCGCGGATCCTGGCGGGCGTCCTCGATCACGAAGATATCGGGTTGTACGATGGCGTGGCCGCAAAACGAGATGTCGCGCCCCGTCTCGCACACATCGAGCCCCACGCGAGCCTTGAACCACTGGCGGTTTTCATCGATCAGCGACAGCAGCGCGATGGGCACGCCGAATTCTTCGGCCGCGAAGCGCACGATCCTGTCGTAGCGTTCTTCTGGCGGCGTATCGAGGATGAGCAGCGCGCGCAGCGCAGCCAGGCGTTCCTTGTCGTTGGCGGGTATCGGTGCTGCAAGCATGGGCGGTCGGGGCGCGGCGGCCAGAATGTCATGTTCAGTCAACTGTAACACTGCCTGGCAACAAACGGTGCATGGTACACAACGCGCAGCCGTTCGTGCTGCGCACGCACCATCCCGGCGACATGGCGCGGAGCACGCGCCGTCACGGCGCGCTGTATGCAACGCAGCATGGCCGGGATGCCAGTTTCGAGACGCTGGTCGGCCAGAGCTGCACGGACTTCGAGCGCGACTTTGATCCGGTGCGCGGCGCGCGGCCACGGCCTCGGTTCGCGCCTGGTGGATGAATGCCATCGTTACGCGCGCGCTGCCGGTTATCGAAAAGTACGGCTGTGGACTACCGACCAGCAGGCCGAGGCCCGCCATATCTACCGCAACAAGGGCTAAGTGCTGGTCGCGCAGGATGCCGCGCATGCGTTTGGCAAAGACATGGTGAACGAAACCTGGGAGCTTGATCTCTGACGCGATTGCCCGGCCGGCGCGGCTCTGGCACACTGGCCGGCATATCAATCATGATCGCGGGGACGTATGCGCAACAAGCGGTGGTGGAAATGGCCGGCACGGGTGTTGCTGGCCGTGGTGGGCCTGGTGCTGCTGGCGGTGGCCGGCGGCTGGCTGTACCTGCGCGCCAGCCTGCCCGAGTTGGACGGCACGCGGACGGCGCCCGGTTTGCAAGGCACCGTCAGCGTGGCGCGCGACCGGCACGGCGTGCCTGTCATCAGCGGTGAGAGCCGGCTCGACGTGGCGTATGCCACCGGCTTCGTGCACGCCCAGGAGCGTTACTTCCAGATGGACCTGCTGCGCCGGGTGGCGGCCGGCGAGCTGTCGGAGCTGTTCGGGCCGCGCGCGCTGCCCACCGACCAGGCCCACCGCCTGCACCGCCTGCGCGCCCGCGCCGACCTGGCGCTGGCCGCGCTGCCGGCCGGCGACCAGCAGCTGTTGATACGCTATACCGACGGCGTCAACGCCGGCCTGGGTGCGCTCGGCGCCAGGCCGTTCGAGTATGTGTTCACCGGCGGCGCACCGCGTCCGTGGCGCGCCGCCGATTCTCTGCTGGTGATCTGGGCCATGTATTTCGACTTGCAGGGCAACCAGATGCCGCGCGAACTGGCGCGCGGCTGGCTGCGCGACCACACCGATGATGCCCAGCGCGCTTTCCTGGCGCCGGCGTTCACCGCGTGGGATGCGCCGCTCGACGCGGCCACCGTCACCGGCGACGAAGCGCCGATCCCCGCCACCGCGCCCGCATGGTGGGGCCGTCCGCGCGGGCAAGGCTTGCAGGCGCCGCGCCGCCTCGCTTTGGTCGATCCTGCGGCCGTCCCCGCGACGGGACAGCTAGTCGAACCGTCCATCGCCCTGGTCCCGACGCTAGCCGAATCGTCCACCGCCTCGACGCTAGCGTTTGCGCAAGCGCCGACGGACTGGCTCAACACCGTTGGCAGCAACAACTGGGCGGTGGCCGGCAGTCGCAGCGACAGCGGCGCGGCCATTGTCGCCAACGATATGCACCTCGGCCTGCAACTGCCGGTGATCTGGTACCGCGCCGCCTTGCAGTTCGCCGACGGCAAGGGGGGGCAGCGCCGCGTGGTGGGCGTGACATTGCCCGGCGCGCCGGTGGTCGTCGTCGGTAGCAATGGTGAGGTGGCATGGGGCTTTACCAACAGTTATGGCGACTACCTGGACCTGGTCGAGGTTGATGCCGACGCGGCCCATCCCGGGCAGGTGCGCACCCCGGCTGGCCTGGAGACCCCTGTGGTCCACCACGAAACCATCATCGTCAAGGGACAGGCAAGCCATACACTGATGGTGCGCGATACCTCGCTCGGGCCGCTGCGCGAGGCCGGCGGCAAAACCTACGCGGTGCGCTGGACCGCGCACCAGCCGGGCGCTGTCAATGTCCGTGCGCACATGCTCGAAAGCGTGGCGACGGTGGAACAGGCGTTGGCACTGGCCCCCACGCTCGGCATCCCGGCGCAGAACATGGTGGCCGGCGACAGCGGCGGCCATATCGGCTGGACCATCGCCGGCCGTATACCGCGCCGCGTGCGCAGTGCTGCCGGCGCCACCAACGCCACCAACGCCACCAACGCTCCCAACCCTGCCGGCGCCACCGACGCCACCGACGCCACCTACCCGCTGCGCGCCGGCGACATGGCCAGTACCTGGCAAGGCTGGCTGGCGGCGGACGATTATCCCAGGTTGATCGATCCGGCCGGCGGCCAGCTGTTTACCGCCAACAGCCGCCAGTTGAATGGGGCCGGCGCAGCGCTGCTGGGCGATGGTGGTTACGACCTCGGTGCGCGTTCGCGCCAGGTGCGCGACGGCTTGACCGCGCTGGGGCCGCGCACCGGCGTCAGGCAGGTGTACGCGGTGGCGCTCGACGACCGCGCGCTGTTCCTGGCGCCGTGGCGCGACCGGGCCATGACGGCGCTCGATGCGCAAGCGGTGGCCGGCCAGCCGCTGCGCGCCGAGGCGCTGGCACTGCTGCGGTCCACCTGGACCGGCCATGCCAGCGTGGATTCGGTGGCGTACCGCCTCACGCGCGGCTATATGTATGCGCTGTACGACATCCTGTACGGCGGCGCCGACCAGCAATTGTCCGCCCTCGATGCAAAGGCCGGCATGGCGGCAGCCAGCGCGCGCTGGCCGGTGGTGGTGGCGCGCCTGCTCGATGCGCAACCGCCGGCCTGGCTGCCGCCGGGGCACGCCAGCTGGCACGCCGTGCAACTGGCGGCGCTGGACCGCGTGATCGCCGATCTGACGCAGGACGGCCGGCGCCTGGCCGACGCCACCTGGGGCCAGCGCAACACCGCCGCCAGCGCGCATCCGATGGCCGCATCGATACCGGTGCTGGGGCGCTATCTGAAAGTGGCGCCCGACATGCTGGCCGGCGACCAGCACATGCCGCGCGTGGCGGGCCCCACTTTTGGCGCCTCCGAGCGGCTGACGGTGGCGCCGGGGCGCGAGGAAGAGGGACTGTTCAACATGCCGGGCGGCCAGAGCGGTCATCCGCTGTCGCCATACTTTCTCGATGGCCGCGACGACTGGGTGGCGGGACGGGCCACACCGCTTCTGCCGGCTCCGCCTGTCCACACGTTGCATTTCAGAGGACCTTGATGCAGATCTAATCACGCTCACGCGGGCGGAACCGAGCGACCACAGTGAAACTCCAAGCATGATAACCAGGAGTTCTCCCCATGCTCAAAATTGCGCTCATCAGTTCGTACGCTTCGCCGCTGGCCGTCAATGGCAGTATCGATTGCGACAGCCTCGGCCTTTACGTGGCGCAACTCGGTTCCGAACTGGGTGCGCTCGGCTGCCAGGTCGATATCTTTACCCGCCGCGACCGCATCGAGCAGCCCCAGGTCCATTATTGGCGGCCCAATGTGCGCATCATCCACGTGCCGGCCGGGCCGCCCGGCGTGCCGGAGCGCGAACCCATGCAACAGTTTATCGAGCAGTTCGGGCGTTTCATGACGGGCTTTGCACGGCGCCAGCGCGGCGGCTACGACATCGCCCACGCCTGCGACCTGTCGTCCGGTTGCGCGGCGCAGCAGTTGCGGCGCACGCTGGGCGTGCCTTATGTGATCACGCTGTCCGCGTCTCCGGCGCAGCAGGGCGGAGCGGCAGTGTTCGCCTTGCAACAGCAATTGCTGGTCGATGCCGACCGCGTGCTGGTGTTGAGCCGACAGCAGCGCGACGCACTGCAAGGCGTGCCGGGCCGGCGCCACACCCGTATCGACATCGTGCCCTGCGGCTTCGACCCTGCGCTGTTCTGGCCGGTACGGCTGCGCGCGCGCGGCGTGCTGGGGCTGCCAACGGATGCCTTTCTGGCGCTGCACGTGGGGCGGCTGGGGGACGGGCATGGCATCGATACCGCCATCGAGGGCATGGCGCACCTGGCGAACCGGCACGCAGTAGCGGCGCGGCTGCTGGTGCTCGGCGCGGCTGCGCCTGACGAGGGCAGCCATTTGGCGCGCCCGCTCGATGCATTGCCGTCGCGCCAGCCATGCGAGACGCCGCAGTCAACCCAGCCGCAACAGCCATCCACATCGCAGCCGCCCGATCATTCGTACCCATCGGTCCAGTCGCACCAGCCAGCGCATGTGGGCGAGTTTCAGCGCCTGCGCAACCTGGCAGGCCGCCTTGATGTCGAGGTTGCTTTCCTGAGGCCGCAGCCGGCTTCCGCGCTACGCCACTGGCATAGCGCTGCGGATGTTTGCATTGCGATGCCATGCCATAACGCTTTTGGTGCGGCGGTGCTGGGAGCGATGGCGTGCGCCACGCCGGTTGTTGGGGCAGCGGTTGGCTGCATCGATGACATGGTGGTCGATGGCGAAACCGGCTACCTGGTCGCGCCGCGCGATCAGGCGGCGCTGGCCGACCGGCTGGCCGGCCTGCACGCCAACCCGGCGCAGGCGCGCAGTCTCGGCGTGCAGGGCTGGCGTCGCGCCCATCGCGACTACACCTGGCGCAGCGTGGCGCAGCGCCTCATGGCAGTCTATGCGCAGGTGCTGGCCGGAGTGGCCGCCGACGTGGCTTCTGACGGTGCCAGCGAGCTTGCAGGCAAGGCAGCCAACAAGGTGGGCGCCAGCGCCTCGCTGGCCTGAGCGGGGGCTTGGACATGGTTCTCGCCCCGCACCGCCCGCTGCATCTTGCCCAGCCCGAACAACGGCCGCAGCACTGCCACCCGCCGCACCAGCTCGAACACGGCAAAGCTGATGGTCACGGTCAGGATCACCAGCACCGCGCCTTCTACGGCCGGCGCCAGCCTGACCGGCTTGAACCAGTGCGCCATGGTCACGATCAGGGTCTGGTGCAGGATGTACACGGGAAAGACGGCGTCGGTCAGGTAGCGGCGTGGGGCGCTGTCGGCGCTCACGTGGCGGTGGGCATAACCGCACACGGTCAGGATCGCTACCCACTGGTTCAGGCTGTAGATCGCCCCCATCACCGGGCGCCACGGCGCCACGGCAGGGCTGTGCATCAGCTCGTGCGGCATGGTGTAGCACACCACCAGGATGGCCCAGGTGGCCAGCCACATGCCCAGCGAAGTCCAGCGCAGGCGGTCGGCTTCCTGCCACACGCGGCGCTGGCTGGCCAGCAGCGCGCCCAGCACGAACAGGTAAAAGTACTGCGCATGGTTGTACCAGTCGCCAGCCAGGACGTGGGTGCTGGGGTAGCTCTCGGCCAGGGTAAGGCGTGCCACGACCAGCACGAGCACCGGCAGCACCACCAGCTTCCAGCCGGCCAGTAAGCGGCCGACCAGGTTCGACAGCGCCACCAGGCGGCTGCCGGCCAGCCAGGCCAGCGCGCCGAACACCATCGTGTAGACCCACAGGTAGGCCACGAACCACAGGTGGTTCCAGGTCGGCATGACCAGGCAATCATCGCCCCGGCAAAACCCGCTGTAGCTGGTCAGGTACAGCTTGAGGAAGTCGCCGTAACCGCCCTGGTAGGCCACTTTTTCCACGACCTCGAAGTACGCTTGCGGCGGCACGATCACCAGCATGCCGAAGGCCAGCGGCACCAGCAGGCGCCAGCTGCGCTGCGCCATCAGTTTGCCGGCGTGCAGTTTGCCCAGCATGAAGGCGGTGGCGACGCCCGAGATCATGAACAGCAAGCCCAGCCGCCACGGCGCAGACAGGATCATCAGCGGTTCGATGGCATGGCCGGCATCCGGACTTTTTACGTGCCAGTCCCAGCTGACGTAATACATGCCGGTGTGGTAAAGGATCAGCACCAGGAAGGCGCTGATGCGTATCCAGTCGAGAAAATACAGGCGTTGGTGGTGGTGCATGCTGGCTCCGTGGGGGATGCGTGGTTCGATGGAGCCAGCTTATGCCGCTGCCCGGTCAGGGTCCAGCGTCGTGGGGCGAACCGGGATGCCGGTGGGGCGAGTCGGAATGATCGGAACTGCCGGGTGCGCCAGGTGCGCCGCCGTTTGACGCTGCGCCTGCTTGCAGGCGCGCCACCACGTCGCTGCGGAACTGGCGCGAGCACGGCACGCGGGCGCCGCCGCGCAATATCAATTTGCCGTCACCCTTGTCCAGCACGTCGATACCGGCCACCCAGTCCAGCTGCACTGCGGCGCGGCGGTGGCAGCGCACGAAGCGCGGGCCGAGCTTGGCGAGCAGGCCGGCCAGGGTCTGGCGCATCAACGGCTCACCATTGGCCGTGTGCAGCACTACGTAGTTGTCGGCCGTTTCGATCCACAAGATGTCTTGTACCCGCACCACGCGCATGCCGCCGCGTTCGGGTACCAGCAGTTGCACCGGGGCGGGAAGGGGTGGTGGCGTGTCTGGCGATGCTGCTGCGGCTGGCATGACCGGATTAATCGGCGCTGAACGCGTGGACAGCGAACGGGCCGGCGAGGCAGAAACCGACGAGTCCGCCTGTGGCAAGGCTGGGCATGGCGAAGCACTTAGCGGTGCAAGCGCGCCTTGCGCCAAGCGTGCGCGGGCGCGATCCAGTGCGCGCCTTAGCCGCTGCTGGTCGTAGGGTTTGAGCAGGTAGTCGATGGCGTTGGCGTCGAAGGCGCGGATCGCGTAGTCGTCGTAGGCGGTCACGAACACCACCAGCGGCGCCGGGGCCGGCAGCGAGGCCGCCACGTCCAGGCCGTTTATTTCCGGCATCTGGATGTCGAGCAGCAGCAGGTCGGGCGCGAACGCCGGCAATTGTTCGAGCGCATCGATGCCGTCGCGCGCCTCGCCGATGGCGGTAATGTCCGGCTCCTGCTCCAGCAGGCGCCGCAGCTTGTCGCGCGCCGGGCGCTCGTCGTCAACGATCAGGATCCGCATGGCAGCCGCATTTCCGCCCGCACGCCGGCAGGCGCAAGCTGGATCAGGTTGAACGTTGCACCGCCAGCGTACCCGGTCGCCAGGCGCTCACGCAGATTGCTCACGCCGATACCGTCGCCATTGCCCCCCGTACCATTGCCGCCACCGCCAACGCCTTCGATCCCGCCACCATTACCAGTACCAGAGCCAGCACCGGTACCAACGCCAGTACCAACGCCAGTACCAACGCCAGTACCAACGCCAGTACCAACGCCAGTACCAACGCCAGTACCAACGCCAGTACCAACGCCAGTTCCAGCACCCGCGCCCACAGCCGCAACCGCACCGGCATTAGTGCCAGTACCAGCCGCTGTCGCCAACTGCCCCGCATCATCTTCCACCCGCAGCACCAGCAATCCATCTTCGCGGTGCGCGGTGATGGCGATGGCGGTGGGCTGGCGTCGCCGTTCCACCGTGTGCTTGAAGATGTTTTCCAGCAGCGGCTGCAGGCTCATCACCGGTACCGGGCAGTCCAGCACCGCTTGGTCGATCTGCCAGGCGATGCTTACGCGGTCGGAAAAGCGTTCGGCCATCAACGCCGCGTAGCCGCGCAGCAGGCGCAGTTCGGTGGACAACGGCACCTGGTGCTGCTCGCCCACGTCGAGCGTGGCGCGCAGCACGTCGGCCAGCTGGATCAGCATGGCGTCAGCACGGTCCACGTCGGTGTGCATCAGCGACGAGACGGTATTGAGGGCATTGAACAGGAAGTGCGGTTGCAGTTGCTGGGTGAGCCGCAGCAACTGCACTTCGCGCAGCGAGGCGTTCACCCGTTCCAGTCTCAGTTTTTCGCTGAGCATGGCGTGGTACGACAGGATGCCGAAGGTAATCGTGGCGAAGATGAAAAAGAACACCGTCATCTTGACGTTCTCGTACAGCAGCACCTCGGGCCAGGCTTCGTGCGTGTACACATCGCCCGCCATGCCGTACAGCAGGTGGCGCATGCCGAAGGCGAGCGGGGTAAAGGCCACCCAGTACACGGGCAGCCATACCAGTTGGCGCGCGAACCAGCGCACCGGCGAACCGACCAGGTCGTCGTAGCGGGCGGTGTAACGGCGCTGCAGGTAGAGCAGCAAGGTCACGGCCAGGAACGAGGTCGTCTCCCACGAGATCGGCTTCCACAGCGCGCCGCCACCGTTGCGGATGAATTCCTGGATGGCAGTAGCTGTCATCAGGCTCCAGAACAGGAGCCAGGCGATGGCGAGGTTGAGCCTGGTGCGACTCTGGAACTTGGCGGACATGGCGGACATGATTGGTCATTCTTGCTGCATTGTCAAACGTCACTTCTAGATGAAATCGTTTTCAGATATCCTGTGGTTACAACGATGATGGGAATTCAAGATGACCGACGATGCCCGCCGCAAGGCCTTTAAAACCATGCTGGCTGGCGCCGCCACGCTGTCGGCCGTACCTGCGCTGGCTGCCACCGCTGGCGTCAATGTCACCGCCAACAGCCGCAGCGCCACAGTCGCAGGCAACGGCAACGGCAACGGCAATGGCGCAGGCGCCGCCGACACCAGCGGCAATGCCAACGCGGCTACCATCCTGGGCGGGGATGGCTGCACGCCACCTTCGCCAGGCTGGGGCAAAGGCGTGGAAGGCCAGCGCCAGGCCGACCTCGGCAACGGCTTGTACCGCAACCCCATCATTGCTGGCGACCATCCCGACCCAACCGTGCTCAAGGACGGCAGCGACTACTACCTGACGTACTCGTCTTTCTATTCGTATCCCGGCCTGGTGATCTGGCATTCGACCGACCTGGTCAATTGGCGACCGATCACCGCCGCCCTGAACCAGCCGCTGGGCGCCGTGTGGGCGGTGGACCTGTGCAAGCACAACGGCCGCTACTTCATCTATATTCCCGCCGCGCCCGACGGCGATGCCTGGTCGATCTACGCGATCTGGGCCGACAACATCGCCGGCCCGTGGAGCGAGCCGGTCGATCTCAAGATTGCCGGCTGCATCGATCCCGGCCACGTGGTGGGCGAGGACGGCAAGCGCTACCTGTTCGTCAACGGCATCCGCAAGATCCGCCTCACCGACGATGGCCTGGCCACCGACGGCCAGCTGGAAAAGGCGTACGACCCATGGCGCTACCCGGCCAACTGGGTGGTGGAAAACTTCGCGCCGGAAGGCCCCAAGCTGCTACGTCGCGGCAAGTGGTTCTACCTGGTGACGGCGGTGGGCGGCACTGCCGGGCCGGTTACCGGCCACATGGTGATTGCCGCGCGGTCAGCGTCGATCCACGGACCGTGGGAGCATTGCCCGCACAATCCGCTGGTGCGCACCACCGGCACCGCCGAGCCCTGGTGGTCGCGCGGCCACGCCACGCTGGTCGAAGGTCCGGCCGGCGACTGGTGGATGATTTATCACGGCTACGAAAACGGCTACCGCACGCTGGGGCGCCAGACCCTGCTCGAACCGATCGAGTGGACTGCCGACGGCTGGTTCCGCGCGCTGGGCGGCGATTTGTCGCGGCTGCTGCCGAAACCGCGCGGCGGCAAGGCCGGACCTTCGGGCCATGCCCTGTCCGACGACTTCAGCAGCAACCGCATGGGCGTGCAATGGGCGTTTCACGATCCCGCGCCCGGCGAGTCGCGCCGAGTCCGCTATACCCAGCAGGGGCTGGAACTGGCCGGGCGCGGCCTTACGCCGGCCGACAGCCGGCCGCTCACCTGCGGGGTGGGCGAGCGCTCGTACCAGGCGGAAATCACGCTTACCCTCAATGGCCAGGTCGAGGCTGGCCTGCTGCTGTTCTATAACAGCAAGGCGTATGTCGGACTGGGCTTTGCGCCGGACACCGTCAAGACTTTCCAGTATGCCGAAGAGCACAGCTGGGCTCGCGTACAGCGCGCCACCTCGACGGTGCGGGTGCGACTGACCAACGTGGAAAACGTGATCACCTTTCACTACTCGCACGATGGCGGCCGTCACTGGACGCTGCATGGCACGCGCATGGAAGTATCGGGCATCCACCACAATGTGTTCGGCGGTTTTCTCAGCCTGAAGCTGGGCGTGTACTGTGCTGGCGCGGGTACGGTGCGACTCAACGATTTCACATTCCGGGCTCTCACTATGGTATCGAATTAACAGTTTTGCATTGGATAATTTGCATAATTTCCGAGGGGAATTAATTACTGTATAGTTAGATATTCCCCTTGCGTTACAACCACGCCATGACTGCCGTTAATTCCGACCTGATGTATCGCCTGCTGGTGCAAGGCGTTTCCGACTATGCCATTTACATGCTCGATCCCGACGGCCATGTGATTAACTGGAACGCCGGCGCCGAGCGCGCCAAGGGCTACCAGGCGAACGAAATCATCGGCAAGAATTTCGCCCTGTTCTACAGCGACGAGGATCGCGCTGTCGGCCTGCCGCAGCGCGCGCTGTCGATTGCACGCGAGGACAGACGCTTCGAAGCGGAAGGCTGGCGCCTGCGCAAGAATGGCAGCCGCTTCTGGACCAGCGTGGTGATCGAGGCGATCCGTGACCAGCGCGGCGTGCTGCTCGGCTTTGCCAAGATCACGCGCGATGTGACCGAGCGCCGCCAGCAGCAACTGAGCCTGATCGAAGCAAAGGAAATCGCCGAGCAGTACAGCGTGCAAATGGCCGGCATGTCGCGCTTCCTCGATTCGGTGATCGCCAATATTCCGGCCAGCGTGCTGGCGCTGGACCGCGCCACCGGCGAGATCCTGCTGGCCAACCAGCAGGCACAACTGCTGTTCGCCCGGCCGCGCCACGACATGGTGGGCCGCACCCCCAACCAGTGCCTGACGTCGGAGATCGCCGCGTACATCGCGCGCCAGACCTCGGGCGACCTGTCCGAAGCGGAGCGGGTGGACAGCGAAAGCCTGGTGCAGACGTCGATCGGTCCGCGCCACCTGCGCAGCCGGGTGGCGATCGGCAGCCGGCCCGACGAGGGCGGCGATTACGTGCTGGTGATTACCGAGGACGTCACCGAAGAACTGGCCGCTTACGCGCAAATCCACCACATGGCCCAGCACGACGGCCTGACTGACCTGCCCAACCGCGCTTTCTTCAATGCCCGCCTCGAGCAAGCCATCGTGGAGGGCGAGGGCAGCGAGACCGGCACCGCCATCCTGTGCCTGGACCTCGACAACTTCAAGAACATCAACGACGCGCTGGGCCACGCCTTCGGTGACAAGATCCTGCTGGCGCTGGGTAAGCGCCTGAAAAAATCGCTGCGCGAGCAGGATACGCTGGCACGCCTGGGCGGCGACGAATTTGCGGTGGTGCTGCCGCGCGTGAAACGGCTCGACGAAGCGCGGCTTGCGGCCCAGCGCCTGATCGACGCGGTCGCGCCGGCGTTCCTGATCGATGGCCACAGTTTTTCTGTGGGGCTATCGGTGGGCATCGCGCAGACCACTGCCACCGAGCCTGCCAGCGGCGAGGAGCTGATGCGCTACGGCGACATGGCGCTGTACGAAGCCAAGCGCAATGGCCGCAATCGTTTCGAAGTCTTCCGCCCGGAGCTGGAAGAAGCGTCGCGCCACCGGCGCCAGATGGAAACCGAATTGCGCCGCGCGCTGCACCAGGGCCAGCTCGCAATGCACTACCAGCCGGTGATCGAATCGGACGGCCGCATTTCCGGTTACGAGGCGCTGATGCGCTGGCAGCATCCCGTGCGCGGGCTGGTGCCGCCGATGGAGTTCATTCCGATTGCCGAGGAAACCGGCTTGATCCACGAGATCGGCGTGCGCGCGCTGAACCTGGCCTGCCAGGAGGCAGTCGGCTGGGAGAATAATGCGGTGGTGGCGGTCAACCTGTCGCCGGTGCAGTTCAAGTGCACCGACCTGGTCAAGGTGGTGGCGCTGGCGTTGGCCGACTCGGGCCTGGAGCCGGGCCGGCTGGAGCTGGAAATCACCGAATCGGTCCTGCTCGACAACAGCGACGGCAATATCCGCACGCTGCGCGCGCTCAAGCACCTGGGCGTGGCGATTTCGCTCGACGATTTCGGTACCGGCTATTCGTCGCTCAGCTACCTGCGCTCGTTCCCGTTCGACCGCATCAAGATCGACAAATCGTTCGTGCGCGACATGGGCACCAGCAAGGAGGCGATGGCCATCATCCGCGCCATCACCGGCCTGTCGAGCAGCCTGCTGATCAAGACAACGGCCGAGGGCGTGGAAACCGAGGCACAGTTCCTGCAATTGAAAAATGAGGGTTGCTCGCACTTCCAGGGCTTTTTGTTCGGCCGCCCGGAGGCGGCGGAAAACATGCTGCAGGACGCCTCGGCCCCGATGAATTTTTAGCGCTTGGTTTTAACGCTTACTTGTAACGCTCTTCCATCAGATCGATTTCGCGCACCAGTTTGCGCGAAATCGAATCCGAGATCTTGTCGTGCCGCGCCAGGTCGAACACCACGCGCCGCTCGGCCTTCAGCCCGGCCAGGCGCAGTTCGCGCTCGGCCGAATCGGTGCGGCGCCAGGCGCCTTCCTTCTCCGGTTCCACTTCCTTGAGCCGGTGCTCGTAGAACGCGATCACGCGGCCCGCCGCTTCCGGATACACATTCGGATCGGCGCAGGTGCCCGACTCCATCAGCTTGACCTGCGCATCCTTGACCGCTTCGAGTGCGGCGGTGGCGGCGGCGCGGCGGCCCAGGTCTTCCTCTTGCTGCTCTTCCGGTTCGGCCGGGAAGGTCATGCCCTTGAGCAGACCGGGCAAGCCGATACTGGCGATCAGCAGCGACAGCAGGATTACCGAGCAGGCCAGGAAGATGGTCAGCGCGCGGGCCGGGAACGGTTCGCCGTTGGGCAGCAGCAGCGGCAGCGTCAGCACACCGGCCAGCGTGATGGTGCCGCGCGCGCCGGCCAGCGTGGTGGCCAGCACCAGGCGCCAGCTGATTTGCGGACCGTCTTCCTTGCGCAGACGCCGTTTGAAAATGGTGAGCCGCAGCGACGCCCACACCCAGGCAAAGCGCAGCACCAGCAGACCGCCGGTGATGGCCACCGCGTACACCGCCAGCCACCACGGATTGAGGTGGCCGCTTTCTTCGATGGTGGCGCGGGCGCCCTTGAAGATGTCGGGCAGTTGTTCGCCCAGCAGCACGAACATCACGCCGTTGAGCGCGAACTGCACCGTGTCCCACACGGCCGAGCGCTGGATGCGGGTGTTGGCCATGGCCTGGCCGCTCAGCTCCACGTAGCTCATGGTCACGCCAGCGGACACCGCGGCCAGGATGCCCGACGCGCTGAGGCGCTCGGCCACCAGGTAGGCGCCGAACGGCAGCAGCAGGTTGACCAGGATCGGCGAGCCGACCGGTTCGCCGAAACGGCGGGTGAGGAACCGCTGCAACCAGGTGACCGACAGGGTTACGGCCACGCCGGCGCCGAGGCCGGCCACCACCAGCCACAGGAACGTCAGGCTGGCCGTGCCGGTCGAGAACGCCCCCGTCATGGCAGCGGCCACCGCGAAGCGGAAGCACACCAGGCCGCTGGCGTCGTTGAGCAGCGATTCGCCTTCGAGGATGTGCATCAGGCGCTTGGGGATCGGCGTGTTCGATGCGATCGAGCTGACCGCGATCGGATCGGTAGGCGAGACGATGGCCGCCAGCGCAAAGGCCACGGCCAGCGGCATGGCGGGAATCAGCCAGTGGATCAGGAAGCCGGCGCCGATCACGGTAAAGAACACCAGCCCGAACGCCAGTTCGAGGATGGTGCCCTTGTCGCGCAGCAGGCCGCTCTTGGGGATGCGCCAGCCGTCGAGGAACAGCAGCGGCGGCAGGAAGACCAGGAAAAACAGGTCGGGCTCCAGTTCCACGCCGTGCGTGGACTTGGCGGCGATCAGGGCCCCCAGCGCGATCTGCACCAGCGGCAGTGGAATCGCACTTGGCAGCAGCCGCATCAGGTACGCGCTGGCCACCACGGCCAACAGCATGACCAGCACAATTTCAATCGAATCCATTCCAGTCCTTCATTACCATTGCTAAATGGTACGAAGTTTAACCGAAGGGCCGCACGGTAAGAACTTGGCAAACGGATAGCGCCAGGGGCTGGCGCTTTGGAAAAAGTTCTGTCATAATCTTGCCTCTCCACGCGGGAGTAGCTCAGTTGGTAGAGCGCAACCTTGCCAAGGTTGAGGTCGAGAGTTCGAGACTCTTCTCCCGCTCCAGCATTCAGCTGTGCAGATCTTCGGTCTGCACAGCGTTCAAAAGGACCTGCGGGTCCTTTTTTTATTTCCATCGGCAGGTCACGCGGGTTGCCTTTCTACTCATAATGAGAATTCCTCATGAATGGAGAATCGCATGACCCAACGCTCCGTTGCTCCGCTTGCCGCACTGTCATTCGCCTTTTTCACCTCGGCTGCCACGGCAGCCGAGGCCACGCCAGGCCCGGACTTCGGCATGCTGCCCGACACCGTCTGCACCGGGGCCAACCAGCCGATCGACGAAAAAGCCTTCGTGCGCATCGGCCGCATGGACCAGTGGGTGCGCATCAAGGGCAGCAGTTGCGCCAACCCGATCATCGTGCTGATACACGGCGGCCCCGGCAACCCGACCACGCCGTTTGCCGACGCCGTGTACCAGCCGTGGGAGCGGCATTACACCATCGTCCAGTGGGACCAGCGCGATTCGATCGACCTCTACCAGCTGGGGCCGAAGTTTGCGGTGCGGTTCTCCATGGTGCAGGGCGAGGAGGACCTGTTGACAATGCCCGACCAGAGCCGCCGCTACTTCGATTTCATCGAGGCGCCGCGCGGGCAATTTGTGCTGGTGCCGGCCGCCGGCCACGATCCGAATCCGCCGATGGTGGCGGCGCAGTACAAGCTGTTGCGGGAGAACTTCGATATTTGCGACTGACCTGCTCGAGAAGGAAAACTATCAAGTTCACATCCACTGAAAATCCTGCCTGAATTGACAATGTTGCCTCACAGACCGTTGTTTATCGTGCTGTAGGACAAGATTACGCCATTGAAAGTGCTCCGTAACAGTGTTGCGAACGTTATACTTCTCAGGCAATGGCAGCAGGGGTCCGCGGTGGACTCGCTGTTCTGCGCAATCGACGGAGACGATCTATGAAATCAGTTCAGCAGGAAGTGGATGAACGCAGTAATTTGACCAATTCCAACAAATTCGAACTGTTGCTGTTCCGCCTCGGCGCTGACGCCAATGGCGAGCACTCGGAATTGTTCGGAATTAACGTCTTCAAAATCCGCGAAATCGTGGCAATGCCTGAAGTGACAGCTGTGGCCGGATCCCCGCCACACATGCTGGGCGTCGTCAATTTGCGCGGTCAAATTATTACGGTGCTCGATTTGCCGGGCATCGTCGGTGTGACCCCAAAAACTGGTCTCAATATCATGTTGGTGACCGAGTTCGCGCGTACCACGCAAGCGTTCGCTGTGGAATCGGTGGAAGAAATCGTGCGCCTTGACTGGAGCCAGGTGCTGACCGCCGAAGGCACGGCCGGCGGCAAGGTCACCAGTATCGCGCGTGTCGATGGCGATGTGCAAAACACGCGCCTGGCGCAGGTGCTCGACGTGGAAACCATCTTGCGCGAGCTGGTGCCGCCCGATGGTAAAGACGTGGACATGGAAACCATCGGCCCGAAAGTGCTGTTGAAGCCAGGCTCCGTGGTGCTCGCTGCCGACGATTCGGTGGTGGCGCGCAACCTGATCGAAAAAGGCCTGGAAGCGATGGGCGTGCATTTCATCATGACCAAGTCGGGCAAGGAAGCGTGGGAACGCCTGAACGCGATTGCCGATGGCGCCAAGGCCGAAGGTTTGCCGGTCAGCGACCGCGTGGCGATGGTGCTGACCGACCTGGAAATGCCGGAAATGGACGGCTTTACCCTGACGCGCAAGATCAAGCAGGACGCGCGTTTCGCCAAGATCCCGGTGGTGATCCACTCCTCGCTGTCGGGCAAGACCAACGAGGATCACGTCAAGGGCGTGGGCGCGGATGCGTACGTGGCCAAGTTCTCGGCCGAAGACCTGGCATCGACGATCCGTACCGTGATCGGCAAGGCTGCCGCCTAACGCGATAGGCTCCTGAGCAAAACACGGTAGTATCGAGGGCCACGGCGGCAACGTCGTGGCCCTTTTTCCTTGCCCCGAAAGGATCTATCGTGACAGCCAAAAACATCCTGTTTCTGACCGGCGACTTTGCCGAGGATTACGAGACCATGGTGCCTTTCCAGGCGCTGCAAATGGTCGGTCATATCGTCCATGCCGTCTGCCCGGGCAAGCGCGCCGGCGACACCATCAAAACCGCCATCCACGATTTCGAGGGCGACCAGACTTATACCGAAAAGCCGGGCCACCTGTTTGCGCTCAACGCCAATTTCGACGAGGTCGATACCGCCAACTATCATGCGCTGGCAATTGCCGGCGGCCGCGCGCCCGAGTACCTGCGCCTCAATCCGCGCGTGATCGCCATCGTCCAGGAGTTTGCCGCAGCCGGAAAACCGATCGCGGCGGTGTGCCACGGCGCCCAGTTGATGGCCGCCGCCGAGGTCATCCGCGGCAAGACCATCGCCTGCTATCCTGCCTGCGCGCCCGAGGTCAGGCTGGCCGGCGCCACCTATGCCGATATCGCGGTGGACCAGGCTGTTACCGACGGCAACTTCATCACCGCGCCAGCGTGGCCGGCCCATCCGGCGTGGCTGGCCCAATTCCTTAAAGCACTGGGTACCGAGATCAAGCTGTAGCACCTGTCCCGGCAGTGAAGGAGGCGCCACTTGCGCGCCTGGCAGCGGCGCCAGCGCCACTTGCGCGCCTGGCAGCGGCGCCAGCGCTGCTTGTCAGCGCATCGCTTACGCCAGGTTTTTGGCGTGGAAGCGGATGTGGTCTGCGATGAAGGTTGCGATGAAGTAATAGCCGTGGTCGTAGAGCGGATGCTGCCGCAATTCCAGCGGCTGCGATGCGTTGCGGCAGGCCGCCTCGAACACTTCCGGATAGAGCTGCTCGGCGAGAAACTTGTCGCCCAGGCCCTGGTCGATCAGGATGCCGGACGGGAAGGGCGTCTGCAGGCGCGACATCAAGACCGAGGCGTCGTACTGCTCCCATGTTTCCTGGTCATCACCGAGGTAGCCGGTGAACGCCTTCTTGCCCCACGGCGCCTTGATCGGCGCAGCAATTGGCGCAAAAGCCGACACCGACTTGAACGCCTGCGGATTTTTCAGCGCCAGCGTCAGCGCCCCGTGGCCGCCCATCGAATGGCCAAAAATACCGACCCGGTCGCCATCGACCGGCAACTCGGCGATGACCAGCTCGCGCAGCTCGTGGATATAGCTTTGCATGCGGTAGTGCTTGGCCCACTCCGGCCTGGTGGCGTCCAGGTAAAAGCCGGCGCCCACGCCGAAGTCCCAGCTGTCGGATTCGCCTTCAATATTGGCGCCGCGCGGGCTGGTGTCCGGCGCGATCAGGATCATTCCGGCTTCGGCGGCATGGCGCTGGGCGCCAGCCTTGATCATGAAGGTTTCTTCGTTGCAGGTCAGGCCGGCCAGGTAAAACAGCGCCGGCAGGCGCGCGTTGTCGGGGTTGGCGGGAATGAACACGGAGAAGCGCATCGGCAAGCCGATCTCGCGCGAGTCGTGGCGGTAAAAGCGTTGAACGCCGCCGAAACAGGCGTGTTCACTCAGTAATTCGAGCATAGAAGTTTCCTTATGTTTCTTATGAAACAGTAGTCGGTGGCGTAATCGGCCATAATACTACTAGTAACGTTAAGTGTTTTGCAAAAAATAGGAGAACTACATGCCGGAATTCCAGGTCATCCTGGCCGACCTTGGTTGGCCGCTTGCCATCGCTCTTGCCTGGCTCTTGGGCGAATTCATCCACCGCTGGACCCAGCTGCCGCGCATCAGCGTGTACGGCATTGTCGGTTTCCTGTTATCACAGGCGTTTCCCGAGGCGCTCACCAGCGGCGCCTCCAGCACCGTCACCACCCTGGCCAACTTTGCCTTTGGCCTGATCCTGTTCGAATTCGGTTACCGCATCAACCTGCGGTGGCTGCGCATCAATCCGTGGATCCTGGTCACCGGGCTGGTCGAATCGGCCGCCACCTTTGGCGTGGTGTACCTGATCGCCACGCTGTCCGGCATGCCGTCGCTGACGTCGTTGTTGCTGGCCTCGCTGGCCATGTCCACGTCGCCGGCCGGCGTGCTGCGCGTGATTAACGAGCAGAACAGTTCGGGGCAGGTCACCGAGCGCGTGCTGCACCTGGTGGCCATCAACTGCGTGCTGGCCGTGTTTGTCTTCAAGGTCGTGGTCGGCTTCTGGGTGTTCGAGACTTCGGGCAGCCTGACGCAAGCGATCTCGCATTCGCTGATCGAGTTGCTGATTTCGGCCGCCATGGGCGCCATCCTCGGCTTCCTGGTGCCGGCCGTGCTGCGCCGCCTGGGCGCGCTGGCGCAGGATGGCACCATCGCGTTTGCGCTGGGCGTGGTGCTGCTGGTGGCCGGTTCGTCGGCGTTCGAGGTGTCGCCGGTGCTCGCTACGCTCACGTTCGGCCTGGCCGCGCGCCACAGCCGCGTCGCGTTCAGCCGTACCGAGCGCAACTTCGGCGGTATCGGCGAACTGCTGACCGTGCTGCTGTTCGTGTTTGCCGTGTCCACGCTGGAGTGGAGCCGCGTGGTGGAAGGCGCCGGTCTCGGCATGGTGCTGCTGCTGGCGCGCTTCCTGGTCAAGACCGCCAGCGTGACCGTGTTTGCCAAGGTGGGCGGCATTTCGTGGCGCAAGGGCATGTTGACCGGCGTGGCGCTGGCGCCGATGTCGGTGTTCGTCACCCTGCTGCTGGAGCAAACCCGCTACATGGGCATCGTGCTGGTCGACGAGCTGGCCGCGCTGGCCGCCATGACCCTGGTGCTGGAAGTGCTGGGACCGATCTTCACCCAGCGCGCCCTGATCTGGGCTGCCGAAACGACCAAGAAGGAGATTTGAGATGTCATTGGAAAAATTCAACAATTCCGAACCGCTGACCCTGGGCGTGGAGCTGGAATTGCAGCTGGTGAGCCTGTCCGACTACGACCTGACCGCGTCGAGCCCCGACCTGCTGCACCTGCTGGGCCGCAAACCGTTCCCCGGCAACGTCACGCCCGAGATCACCGAGAGCATGATCGAGATTAACAGCGACGTGCACACGCGCCACAACGAACTGGTGGCGCAGTTGCAGGTGATCCGCGACACGCTGGTGCAGGCCGGCGAACAACTCAATATCGGCATTTGCGGTGGCGGTACCCATCCGTTCCAGAAATGGTCGGAGCGCCGCATTTTCTCCAAGCCGCGCTTCAAGGAAGTGTCCGAGCTGTATGGCTACCTGGCCAAGCAGTTCACCATCTTCGGCCAGCACGTGCACGTCGGCTGCGCCAACGGCGACGATGCGCTGTTCCTGCTGCATTCGCTCAGCCGTTACGTGCCGCACTTTATCGCGTTGTCGTCGTCGTCGCCGTTCGTGCAGGGCAACGACACGCTGTTCAATTCGGCGCGGCTGAACTCGGTGTTCGCGTTCCCGATGAGCGGCCGGGCGCCGTTTACGCTGAGCTGGGACAGTTTCGAGCACGAATATTTCGCCAAGATGGAACACACGGGCGTGATCAAGAGCATGAAGGACTTTTACTGGGACATCCGCCCCAAGCCCGAGTTCGGCACCATCGAACTGCGCGTATGCGATACGCCATTGACGGTAGAACGCGCCGCCGCGTTGGCCGCGTACCTGCAGGCGCTGTGCGCGTACCTGCTGGAACGGCGCGAAGAGGCGCCGGCCGAGGATGACTACCTGGTCTATAACTACAACCGCTTCCAGGCCTGCCGCTTCGGCCTGGACGGCACGCTGGTGCACCCGAAAACCTACGAAAGCCTGTCGCTGCGCGAGGACATTCTGACCACGCTGCGCAAGATGGAACCGTACGGCGTCACGCTGGGCGGCACCGAAGGGTTGCAGCACCTGGTGCGCGCCACCCACGAAGGCAGCGACGCCCACTACCTGCGCCAGCAATACGACCGCAGCGGCAGCGCCGAAGGCATGGTGGACGCGGCGATCCAGCGGTTCCGCGGCCGGTAATACTTCGCGCTAAGACTTCGGCGCTAACACTTTCGAGATTGCGTGGCGGCGTTCGATCTGTCGTTGCGTCAGCGCGATTTTTCAAGCGCCGGGACGATCTGGTCCAGCGCGGCCACCTCGAACGTGGGCACCGCCTGCGACGCATTGGCCAGCCGGTCGCGGTTGAACCAGCAGCTGTCGATGCCGTAGCGGTTGGCGCCGAGGATGTCGGCGTCGAGGCGGTCGCCGATGATGATGGCTTGCTCCTTGCTGAACGGCTTGGCCATCTTTGCCGCGTACTCGAAGAAGCGCACGTCGGGCTTGGCGTGGCCGGAGCCTTCCGAGGTGGCCACGAACGAGATGTAGTCCTGCAAACCGGAGCTGGCGATGCGCAGCCGCTGGATATGTTCCGCACCATTGGTGATGATGCCCACTTCACCGATCGCGGCCAGCGCTTCGCATACCTGTTTGGCGCCGTCGATCAGCACCACCGAGTTGGCCAGCGAGGCCAGGTAGATGTCGCTCGCTTCCTTGGGATCGAGGTCCATCTGGTGCGCCAGGAAGGTCATGCGGAAGCGCTCGACCTTGAGAAACTCGGTGGTCATTTCACCGAGTTCCAGGCTGCGCCACAGCGCCACGTTGATGGCCTGGTACTGGCTGAACAGGCCGTCGGGGACGGTGTCCAGGCCCAGCACCTGCATAGTGTGCTGGAACGAGAGGTGTTCGGAGGCGCGGAAATCGAGCAGGGTGTCGTCGAGGTCAAACAGAAATAGCCGGTGCTTCATGTCTGGTCAAGGCAAGAGTTTCTAATTGGCGATGTTAGCACGCCCGGCGCTATCGTGGTCACGCTCCCCAGCGTCCGGCGACCTGCACCAGCACGATCTTCAGCACCGTCATCGACGGGAAGATCATGGCGTAGCCGATGTCTGGCCGGTCGGTGGGCGCGATGCGGTTGGCAAACGCGAGGATCGCCGGGTTGCCGGTGGCGCCGGCAACGATGCCGGCCACGCTGTCGAATGGCAGGCGGAATACCAGCATCGCCAGCAGCATGGTGACGATCACCAGCGTCGCCACGATGGCGCTGCCCAGCAGCAGGTACAGCAGGCCGTTGTCGGCAAAGGTGGCGGCAAAGGTGGCGCCGGACGAAATGCCTACCACCGCGAGGAACAGGGTCAGGCCGAAATTGCGCAGCACCAGGTTGGCCGACAGCGGCATCGCCCACTGCAATGGCCCGGTGCGGCGGCGCCAGCCGAGCAGCAGCGCCACCAGCAGCAAGCCGGCAAAGCCCAGCGACAAATGGCCCAGCAGCGGCAGCGGCCAGTGGATGGCGCCAAACGCCAGGCCCAGCGTGACGCCCACGCCGATGCCGATGTAACTGATCTCGCCCGTGCCCCGGATCGAATCGCCGAACAGCACCCGCAGCGCATCGAAGCTGGCGCGCGGCGCCATCACGCCGATGCGGTCGCCGTACTCGAGCAGCCGGTCCGGCCTGAGCGGCAGTTCCATGTCGCCCCGGCGCAGGTGCAGGATGCGGGCATGGAGCGCCGGCGGCAGTACCAGCGCCGCCAGCGGCCGGCCCGCCACGCTGGCGCTGGAAATGAAGAAGCGTTCGTAATCGAGGTCGCTGCGGTCGCGCAGCATGCGGCCCGGCCGGGAGGGGCCGAAGCGGGTGGCGGCGTCGTGCAACTGGTCGCGGTCGGTGCCGGTCACCAGCAGCACGTCGTCGCGCTCGATGCGCATGGCGTCGTCGGCCACCAGGTTGTGGTGGCCCCGGCGAATGGCGACGATTGCCACGCCCGCCGGCAGGTTGCGCGCAGCGTCCGCCAGCGTCATGCCGATCGCATAAAACTCGTCGACGGCGATTTCCTCGGCATGCAGCGCGGATGCGCCGCGCCTGGCCACCGTGGGTTTGAACACGGCGTTGTATACGCCGAGCAGCAGGATCGGCACGGCCACGCCGATCGGATAGGCCATTGAATAACTGGTGGCAGGCGCGGCGCCGAAGACGGCCAGCGCCGCCTGCAGCGCAGCGGTGCTGGTGCCGGCGCCGGCGTACGCGCCCAGCGCATGCGGCAAGTCGATGGCTGGCAGCCAGCGCGCGGCAGCGAGCGTGACCGCCAGTGCCGCGCCGACCGCGATCAGCGCCGCCAGGTTGGCCTTGAGGCCCTCGGCTGTAGTCAAGCCCCGGAAAAACTGCGCGCCATACGCAATGCCCACGCCGTACAGAAACAGCAGCAGGCCCAGGTTGCCGAGGATGGCTGGCAGTACCAGCGTGGGCGCGAACGCCCCCACCGCCAACCCGATAAACAGCACCGCGCCGGACCCAAGCGACAGACCCCTGACACTGACCGCCCCCAGCAAGTAGCCGGCAGCGATGGTAAGAAACAAGGCCAGCAATGGCTGACCGGCAAGAAATGCGCCGAATTCGAACATGACCCCGCCATCGTCGATGAAATTGCGCCAATGTTACGCTAACCGCAACTGGTTGACGGGAAATTTGGCGAATGTGATAATGAGAATTATTCTCAAATGACCGGGTATTGTGTGAACGCCGCGCTATCTCCCCCTTCCATCGCCGACATCTATATCCAGCACAACGGCTGGCTGCTGCGCTGGCTGCGCGGCAAGTTGTCGTGCGCGGACCAGGCGGCGGACCTGGCGCAGGAAACCTTTGTGCGCCTGCTCACCGCGCCCGCCGATGCGCCATCGCTGCGCGAACCGCGCGCCTATCTGACCACCGTGGCCCGGCGGCTGGTGATCGACCATTACCGCCACCAGTCGCTGATGCAGGCGTGGCACGACACGCTGGCGCAACTGCCCGAGCCGCTGGCGCCGTCGCCGGAGGACCGGCTCGAACTGCTGCAAACGCTGGACCGCATCGACCGCATGCTCGATGGCATGGGCGCGAAGGTGCGCGCGGCGTTCCTGATGGCGCAGCTGGAAGGGCTGACCTATGCCGACATCGCCACCCGCCTGGGCACCAGCGAACGCACGATCAAACGCTACATGGTGCAGGCGTTCGCGCGCTGCATCGTGCTGATCGCATGACCGACTTCCTGGCCATGCCACAAGTCGACGCCCGCGCCGCGCGCGAGGCGGCGCAATGGCTGATCCGCCTGAACGGCCACAACGACCAGCACGGCCAGCACGGCCAGCACGACCAGCAACAGAGGCAGAGCGGCCAGCAACAGAGGCGTGGCCGCCAGGCCGGCCGGCCCGGCGACGAGGACCAGCAGGCGGCCCGGCCCGACTCCGCCACCGTGCAGGCGTGGCAAGCCTGGCGCGCTGCCGACCCGGTCCACGAAGCGGCCTGGCAGCGCGCCGAGCTGGTACTCCGCACGCTGGGCATGGTGCCGCCGGCCATCGCCGCGCCCGTGTTGGGCCGCCCGGCAGTGGACCGGCGCGCCGCCACCCGTGTGCTGGCCGCACTGATCATCGCCGGCCCGGCGGCACTGGCCGGCTACGCCACGGTGCGCGCCGCGCCGTGGCAGGACTGGTTTGCCAATGTGCGCACGTCCACCGGCGAGATCCGCACCCTGATGCTGGACGACGGCACCAGCCTGGCCGTCAATACCGGCACCGCCGTCGATGTCGCTGTCGACGCCACCACCCGTCTGCTGCGCCTGCACCACGGCGAAATCCACGTGGCGGCGGCACCGGACCGCAACAACCGGGCGCGGCCGCTGGTGGTGCAGTGCGCCAGCGGCAGTGTTCACGCGCTCGGCGCCCGGTTCTGCGTGCGCGCCAATCATGGCGTGCTGGCACCGTCCGCGCAGGTGGCGGCGCTCGAGGGCGCCGTGCAACTGCGTCCGGCCAGGGCGCCGCTGCAAGCGACGGTGCTCGGCGCCGGCTGGCAGGCGGCAATGACCGAACACGCCATCGCCATGCCTGCCGCCGTGCGCGGCGGCGTGGCTGCGTGGGTCCACGGCGTGCTGCTGGCCGACGACACCCCGCTGGCCGACTTCGTGGCCGAACTGGCGCGCTACCGGTCCGGCGTGCTGCGCTGCGATCCGGCGCTGGCCCGGTTGCGCGTGTCGGGCGCATTCCAGTTGCGCGATACCGACAACATCCTGCAGTTGCTACAGCGTTCGCTGCCGGTGCGCATCCGCCAGCGCACCCGCTTCTGGGTCAGCCTCGAACCCGCATGAATAAAGTGTCCCTTTTTGCAGGCTGGCACGTCAGACCATATGACACCATCTGATCGACGAAAGGGAATTCATGAAGCAGTCTCCACCTCGCCTCCAGTCCGCCGCGCTTGCCGTCCTCTCGGCATGGGCCATGCTGTTGGCGTTGCCCGCGCAACCGGCACTGGCCCAGGCCAGTACCGCGCTCCAGAACTTTGCGATTCCAGCCGGTGCGCTGGGGCCGGCGCTGTCGCAGTTTGCCGTCGCGCTGGGCGCCAGCATCGCCATCGACAGCAACCTGGTTGCCGGCAAGACCACGCGCGGCCTCGATGGCAGCTACACGGCCGGCGACGGCTTCGCCCGCCTGCTGGACGGCACCGGCCTCGAACTGGTGGACCAGGGTAATCGCAGCTACACGCTGCGCAAGCCGGCCGTTGCCGACAACCCGGCGGCCCTGTCGGCCGTCACCGTGAGCGCCCAGGCCGATCCAGGCACCGAAGGCACCGGCTCGTACACGTCAGCCGCCATGAACACGGCCACCGGCCTGACCCTGTCGCAGCGGCAAACGCCGCAGTCGGTGAGCGTGGTGGGCCGCCAGCAAATGGACGATTTTCACCTGACCACGCTGCAGGACGTGGCGCAAGCGGTGCCCGGCATCTACAGCAAGGGACAAGCCGTTTCCGACCAGGAAACCACGTATTACGCGCGCGGCTTTGCCGTGAGCCAGGTCAGCGTCGATGGCCTGGGGCTGGACGTGACCGGCTTTAACGAGCGCAACGTCTCGGCCGACATGGTGATGATCGACCGGGTGGAAGTGGTGCGCGGCGCCACCGGCCTGATGCAGGGCGCCGGGGCGCCGGCCGGCAGTATCAACCTGATCCGCAAGCGTCCCACCGCAGTGCCGCTGTTCAACGCCTCGGCCAGCGTCGGCAGCTGGCAGGACCGCCAGGTGACCGCCGATGTCGGCGGCGCGCTCAACGAGACCGGCACGCTGCGCGCACGCGTGGCCGGCAGCTGGCGCGGCAGCGACAGCTTCGTGGACGTGGTCAACCACCAGAACGCCACGCTGTACGGCATCGTCGAAGGGGACCTGGCGCCTGCTACCACGCTGGCCGTGGGCTTCTCCACCCAGCAAAGCCGTACCAATGGCGTGTTCGTGGGCCTGCCCACGTTTGCCGACGGCCGCCACATGGACCTGCCGCGCTCCACGTACCTGAACAATGCCGATTCGTTCCAGGACCGCGACAACGACGTGCTGTTTGCCGACCTCGAGCACCAGCTGGCCAATGACTGGCGCGCCCGCTTTGCCGCCACCCATATCGATGCCTCGTCCGACACCCGCAACACCACCAACAACCGCATCGACGGCCAGCCGTACCAGCTGAACCAGACCGAAACCGGCTGGAAGTACGGTACCCGGCAAAGCGTGGCGGGCGCGCGCATCAGCGGCCCGGTCCAGTGGTTCGGCCGCCGCCATGAAGTACTGGTCGGCGCCAGCTACCGCAGCGACGCTTCCACCGCAGCCCAGTCGTGGGACAGCCTGTCCAGCCGCACGGTCAACATCGGCAACTGGAATCCGTACCAGTACCAGATGGTGGGCGGCGTGGTGGAGCCGTATAACTGGGGCCGCAAGACCCGCGAAAAAGGCCTGTATGCCGCCGCCAACCTGAGCCTGGCCGACCCGCTGCACCTGGTGCTGGGCGGGCGCTTCGGCTGGTACACCCAGGACGTGACGGGCTGGTACGAAACGGCCGCCACCTGGAAGCGCAGCCTCGATGAAAGCGCCAGATTCACGCCGTATGCCGGCCTGGTGTATGACGTCAGCCGGCAGCATTCTCTGTACGCCAGCGCCACCAGGATCTTTCAGCCGCAAAGCGCGATGGACGTCAACGGCAACACCTTGCCGCCGCTGGCCGGCACCAACCTGGAGCTGGGAGTAAAGGGGGAGTACTTCGATCGCAAGCTCAACGCCAGCGCGGCCGTGTTCCACATCGACCAGACCAACCGCGCCATGCGCGACGAAGTCGATTGCCCGACCGGCGGCCGGTTGTCGTGCTCGCGTGCAGCGGGCGAGGTCGAGAGCGAAGGCGTCGATCTGCAAGTTTCGGGCCAACTGGCGCCGGGATGGCAACTGACCGGCGGCTACACCTATGTGCTGGCCAAATACACGAAGGACAGCAACGCCGCCAACGTCGGCCAGCGCACCGCCACCGACGAGCCGCGCCACCTGTTCAAGCTGTTCAGCAGCTACCAGCTGGGACAGTGGAATCTCGGCGGCTCGGTGTATGCGCAGGACCGCATTTACCGCAGCGAGACCGGCTACAACACGGCGCAGGGCGCGTATGCGATTGCCGGCTTGAGCGCGGGCTACCGCATCGACAGGAACTGGCAACTGCGCGTCAACGTCGATAACCTGTTCGATCGCAGGTACTACTCGGCGCTCGGCTATTCGTGGTCGGGTGGGCTGGACCGCTATGGTGCACCGCGTTCGGTGCTGGTGAGCCTCGACTACCGGATGTAAGCCGTCTCGGGTGTGACCACAAGCGATTGCTTGCGGTAGACTGTCGGTCCATCCTCCGCCAGGCTAGTCCAGTGAGCAACATCGATCCGCCCGTTCCGCCCGCCGCATTTGCGCCCGATGCCGATTTCACGGCGCTGTTCGATGCCGTGCCCACGCCATGCCTGGCAGTCACGCCCGACCTGGTGATTGTGGCAGTCAATGACGCCCACCTGCGCGCCACCGGTGGCCGGCGCGCGCAGCTGCTGGGCCGCCACCTGTTCGATGCGTTTCCCGATAATCCTGATCTTGACCAGCCCGACGGCTCCGCCAATATCGGCGCGTCGATTGCGCGCGTGATACAGACCAAGGCGCCCGACACCTTGCCGATCCAGCGCTACGATGTGCCGGCCGAGAACGGGGTGGGCTTCGTGGAGCGCTACTGGAAGCCGGTGCACGTGCCGGTGCTGGGCGCCGACGGCGAGGTCAAATACGTGATCCAGCACGCCGAGGAAGTCACCCAGCGCGTGCGCGAGGCCGACCAGGCTGCCCAGATGCGTTCGGAACTCGTGGCGCAGGCGCAGACCATCCGCGACCATCATTCGATGGCCGAGCTGTTCCAGCAGGCGCCCGTATTCATGGCCATGCTCGAGGGCCCCGCGCACCGCTTCACCTTTGTCAATGCCGGCTACCTGCAACTGATCGGCCAGCGCGATGTACTGGGACTGACCGTGGCGCAAGGTCTGCCCGAAGCGGCGGACCAGGGCTTTATCGTGCTGCTCGACGAGGTATACCGCAGCGGCAAACCATATGTCGCCAACGGCACCCGCTACCTGATGCCCGCCACGGCGCACAGCCCCGCCGCCGAGCGCCACATCGATTTCGTCTATCAGCCGATGCGCGGCGGCGACGGCCTCGTTACCGGCATCCTGGTGCAGGGGATCGACGTGACCGATCGTGTACTGCGCGAACTGCGGCGTCATGCACTGGTGCGCCTGGGGGACGCCGCGCGCCGTGTACGCCAACCCGACGATCTGCTGATCCAGGCCTGCGTGATCCTTGGTGAGACCCTGCGCGCCAGCCGGGTGGGGTACGGCAGCGTCGATCTCGATACGGAGACCTTTACCGTGGCGCGCGACTGGTCTGCGCCAGGCTTGCAGGCGCCGCCGGCCACGCTCAAGTTCAGCGACTTCGGCAATTTTCTCGAAGAACTGAGCCAGGGCAGGCTGATCGCCATCGACGATGTCGATTTCGATCCGCGCACGCGCGACATGGCCGTCAAGCTCAAGGCCCGCCATGCCGGCGCTTTTGTCGATGTGCCGGTGATCGAGCGCGGCACGCTGGTGGCGATGATCTTCGTCGCCAGCGACCAGCCGCGCTGCTGGAGCGAGGACGACCTGGCCCTGATCCGCGAAGTGGCCGAACGCACCCGCTCCACCAGCGAACGGCTGCGCAGCGAGAGTGCGCTGCGCGCCAGCGAGGCGCGGTTTCGCACCATCGCCAACGCCATGCCGCAAATGGTGTGGTCCACGCTGCCCAACGGCATGCACGACTACTTCAACCAGCGCTGGTACGATTTTACCGGCGTGCCGCCCGGTTCCACCCACGGCGAGGCCTGGAACGGTTTGCTGCACGCGGACGACCAGCCACGCGCGTGGGCGCTGTGGCAGCAATGCCTGGCCACGGGGGAGACCTACGAAATCCAGTACCGGCTGCGCCACGTTTCGGGGCGCTTTCACTGGGTGCTGGCGCGCGCCTTGCCGATACGCGGCGACACCGACCACATCATCCGCTGGATGGGCACCTGCACCGACATTCACGAACAGAAGCTGGCGGAAACCGAGTGGCGCCAGGCCAGCCAGCGCAAGGATGAATTCCTGGCCATGCTGGCCCACGAGCTGCGCAACCCGCTCGCGCCGATCAGCACCGCCGCCCAGCTGCTCAAGCTGCGCGGCAGCCACGAGAAGCCGATCCAGCATGCCAGCGACATCATCATCCGCCAGGTAAAGCACATGACCGACCTGGTGGACGACCTGCTCGATGTGTCGCGCGTCACGCGCGGTCTGGTGCAGCTCGAACAGCAGGACCTCGAGCTGATGGCCATCGTCAACGGCGCTGTCGAGCAATCGCGCCCCTTGCTCGAGGCGCGCCACCACGCGCTGGTGCTGCGCCTGCCGCCGGGCCAGCTGCACGTGCGCGGCGACAGGACAAGGCTGGTGCAGGCCCTGGCCAACCTGCTCAACAACGCCGCCAAGTACACGCCGCAGGGCGGCGAAGTGGTGCTGGCGCTGGAAGCCCGCGCTGACAGCGGCGAAGTGGCCATGTCCGTGACCGACAACGGCATCGGCATGTCGGCCGAGCTGCTGCCGCGCGTGTTCGACCTGTTCGCCCAGGCCGAGCGCACCCCGGACCGGGCCCAGGGCGGCCTCGGTCTGGGCCTGGCGCTGGTGAAAAGCATCGCCGTGCTGCACGGCGGCAGCGCGGCAGCCGCCAGCGATGGCGCGGGCAAGGGCAGTACCTTCACCATCCTGCTGCCGCTGCTGCCGCCAGCTGCGGTCGCCCCGCGGGCGCCGTCCGCCGCGCCGCTGCCGACCATGCTGCCCGAGGGCCGCAGCCTGCGCCTGATGGTGGTGGACGACAACCAGGACGCCGGCCGCACGCTCGGCGCGCTGCTCGAAGCGCAGGGCCACCAGGTACTGATTTTCGAGGACGCCGAAACCGCGCTGCGCGCCAGCGCCGCCCACGAAGTGGATGCATTCATCCTCGACATCGGCCTGCCCGACATGGACGGCTACGAACTGGCGCGCCGCCTGCGCGGGCAAGCTGGTACCGCCAGCAAGCTGCTGATCGCGCTGACCGGCTACGGCCAGGCGCATGACCGGTTGCTGTCGAAGGTCGCCGGCTTCGACCACCATTTCGTCAAGCCGGTGGACCACGCGGAGCTGGGCCGGGTGCTCGCAGGTTGACGTTTTAGCTTGAGGTTTGCGGCAAAGCGGCCTATAATTTTATTTCACGAATTAAAGTTCGCTATCCGAATATTTGCAAGGTAGTTTAGCCGGCATTGACCGGCTTTGTTTCCCTGAATTTATCGAATAAAAGTTCGCATTCCGAATAACCATCCCTGTCTTTTGCCGGGGAGCCAGCATTCGACCGCTGAACCGAACTATAATTCGCACTCCGAACTTGATGGAGTGCAGCATGACCCGACTGACAGAATCGACCAAGGCGGCGCCGGCCGATCCGAAAAACACGGTGCAGTCCCTGGCCAAGGGTTTCAAGGTATTGCAGGCCTTCACGGCGCAGGAGCCGGAACTGACCATGGCGGAGGTGGCGCGCAAGGCGGGGCTCGACAACGCCACCGCGTTCCGCTTCCTCAACACGCTGGTGGGGCTCGGCTACGTGGACAAGGTGGACAACAGCCGCCTGTTCCGGCTGTCGCTGAATGTGCTGGACCTGGGTTTTCACGCCATCGCGCGGTCGGACTTGCGCACGCTGGCGCGGCCGGTGCTGCGCGGGCTGGTGGGCGAGGTGAACGAGGCGGCGTCGATCGGCGTACTCGATGGCAGCAGCGTGGTGTACGTGGAGCGGGTGCAGGCAGGGCTCACGCAACTGGGCGTGGATGTGCGGATCGGCAGCCGGGTGGCGGCGTATTCGAGCGCGGTGGGGCAGGCGATCCTGGCCTGGCTGCCGCAGGACCAGCAAGTGAAAGTGCTGCGCGGCCAGCCGCTGGTCAAGCTGACCGACACCACGCTGACCGACATCGACGCCCTGCTCGAGCGCCTGGCGCAGATCCGCACAGTGGGCTACGCGGTGTCGAACCAGGAAACCGTGGCCGGCCTGTACGTGATGGCGGCGCCCGTGCTCGACATCGACGGGCTGCCGGTGGCGTCGCTCAGCGTGGCCGCGCCCGCGCACCGCAGCACCTTGCGCCAGTTCGAGGACAACACGATTGCCGGCGTGGTGGCGGCAGCGGGGCAGTTATCGAAGTCCTTGCAGGCGACCGGCGGTTACGCCGGCCAGGGCCGCTAGGACGCGCCGATGGCCATCCTGGGCGCCGCCGGATACACGGGCTCCACCATCATCGTGGCGATGGTGGTGGCGTACATCGCCCTGACGGGATGGCTGACCGCGCGCACGCGCAGCAAGACCGCCAGCGAATTCATGGTGGGCGCGCGCACCATGCCGGCGGCGGTGGTGGGTGTGTTGATGGTGTCCGAGTTCGTGGGCGCCAAGTCCACGGTGGGCACCGCGCAGGCGGCGTTCGAATCGGGCATGGCGGCGTCGTGGGCGGTGCTGAGCGCGGCCATCGGCTTTCCGATATTCGGGCTGCTGCTGGCGCGCAGGCTGTACAACTCGGGCGAGTACACGATCTCCGGTGCGATCTTCCAGCGCTACGGCCGGGCGACCCAGATGATCGTCTCGCTGATCATGATTTACGCGCTGTTGCTGGTCAACGTGGGCAACTACATCAGCGGAGCGGCGGCGATTGCCACCGTGTTGCAGGTGAGTTTGCCGATGGCTGCGTTCGTGATCGCGGCGGTCAGCACGTTCTATTTCGCCTTTGGCGGCATGAAGAGCGTGGCGTACGTGACGCTGCTGCACAGCGCCGTCAAGTACCTGGGCGTGTTGGTGGTGCTGGCGGTGGCATTGACATTGAGCGGCGGCGTGGCGCCGATGGTGGCGGCGTTGCCGCCCTGGTATTTCACGTGGGACGGCGCCATCGGCGCACCGACCATCGTGGCGTTTTTCATCGGGAATGTCGGCGCGATTTTCTCGACGCAGTACATCATCCAGGCGATTTCCTCGACCCGGAGCGCCAACGCGGCGCGCCGCGCGACGTTCATCGCGGGCTGGCTGGCGCTGCCGGTCGGGATCGCGCTGGGGCTGATCGGCGTGGCCGCGCGGTACCTGTATCCGGACCTGCCGAGTTTATATGCGCTACCGGTCTTCATGCAAAGCATGAATGTGTACCTGGCCGGGTTCGTGGCCGTGTCGCTGGTGGCGGCGATTTTCGCCGGCGTGAGCACCGTGTCGCTGGCGATCGCCTCGCTGATGGTGCGTGATTTTTATGTGCCGCTGTGCCAGCCCACGCCGGAGCGCGAATTTCGCGCCACGCGGTGGATGGCGCTGGCGATCGGACTGGTGCCGCTGGTGTTCGTGTTCTTTGCGCCCGGCCTGTTGCAGTTGTCGTTTTTTACGCGCGCCTTGCGCCTGTCGATTTCCGTGGTGGCCGTGATCGGCCTGTATTTGCCATGGTTTGGCGGCAGGCGTGGCGCCATGTGGGGGCTGCTGGCATCGAGCGTGGCCACCACCGTCTGGTACCTGCTGGGGGATCCCTGGGGTATCGACAATATGTATATCGCGCTGGTCACACCAGCGATCGTGATTCTGGTCGAGCGGGTGCTCGATCCGGGGGGCGGCGTCAAACAATAGGCGCTGCCTATTTTTTGTCGCTCTGCGACCCTTTTGGAGATGATGCAACCGTGGTTCCGCCTGGAAGCCGGGCCAGGAATCGCGGTTGCCAATACGTATGAAGCAAACTCACAACCTGATCCTGGGCGGCATGCTGCTGTCCGGCGCCTGCGGCATCGCAGCGGCCCAAACCGGCAATTCGAACGTCAGCATCTACGGCATCGTCGATGTCGCCGTCACCCGCGTGGACCACCTGCCGGGCGGCGCCAAGACCTATATGCGCTCCGGTCCCAAGGACGGCAACCGCATCGGCTTCCAGGGTAGCGAAGACCTGGGCGGCGGCACCAAGGCCATTTTCAAGCTCGAAGCGGGCCTCAATACCGACGACGGCACCGCCGGCCAGGCGGGCAGCCTGTTCAACCGCGCCGCGTTCATCGGCCTGACCAACAGCAAACTCGGTACGCTGACCATGGGCCGCCAGTACTCGTCGTACTTCGATGCACTGAACGCACTGGGCCCGGTACCGATCGTGACCGGTTCGGCCGGCGACCACCCTGGCGACATCGACGGCTTCGACATCACGATCCGCCACAACAACTCGATCAAGTACACGTCGCCGACCATGCACGGCTTTACCGGCAGTGCAATGGTCGCGTCGGGTGAGCAGGCCGGCCACACGGGCAGCGGCGGGTCGGCTGCCGCATCGGTCAAGTTCGACGGCAGCCAGTGGCACCACGCGATCGGCTACCAGCTGCTGAAAAACGGCCCCAACCAGTTGAACTGGGACGCCACCACGGCGGCAAGCTTCAGCAAGTCGCCGGTCAACGCCGGCTACCTGTCGGCGCGCGACATCCAGTTCCTGGCCGCCGGCACCCGTTACCAGATGGGCGCAGTGAGCCTCGGCGGCTCGGTGAGCAATGTGCAGTACACGCCGAATGCCACTTCCGTGTTCCGCGACAAGGCCATTTTCAACACCGGCGCGCTGCTGGCGCAATGGCAAACGTCCACTCCGTGGCTGCTGGGCGCGGGCTATACCTACACCCAGGCCAACCGCGCCAATGGCATCACCGACGGCGCCCGTTACCGCCAGTTCGCGCTGCAGCAGGCGTACTGGTTCACCAAGCGTACCTCGGTGTACTTCCTGGAAGCGGTGCAGCGGGCCAGCGGCCAGACCCTGGCTGCCAACGGCCGCACCGTGATCGATGCGGACGCCGTGATCGGCACGTCGCAGGCTGGCCTGGTCGGCGATGGCGCCCATCAAACCATGTTCTCGGTAGGTTTACGTCACTCGTTCTAAGCGAGCCGTCCCCTAAAAATGTGATTGCCCGGCTCCTGTCAGGAGACCGGGCATCGACCGCATAGAGGTAACACAATGGCACTAACTAGACGCAAGTTCCTGCTGGGCGCAACTGCCGTATCCGGCGCCTGGGTGACCTGGGGCGCGCTGCCCGCGTGGGGCGTGGGTACCACCGCTTCCCCGGTCCAGTTCATGGAAGTATCGAAGCTGCTGATCAACCACCAGCTCGACGAAGCAGTGGGCGCGCGCATTGCCGCCGCTGCCGCAAAAAAATACCCGCAATGCGCGCAGATGTTGACGTCCATCGCCGCGCTGGCGCAGGCCAAGCAGGCAAAGGCAGTAGAAGACTTCTTCGGCGACATCCCGGAAGGACCGCTGCAGGAATTCGCCCACTGGGTGATTTTCGCCTGGTACTCGGGCTGTTCGTCGCCGAAAAAAGATGCGCAGCTGTTCACGTTCGAACACGCGCTCACTTACAAGACCACGGCCGATACCGTGGCCATGCCGTCATACGGCTTCTCCGGTCCCAACCTGTGGAGCCGCCCGATCGTGCCGCTCTCCAACATGCCGGTCTTCTGACCGAAGGAATATACAATGTCCAACCCAACCAGCGCCGACGTGGTCATCGTCGGCACCGGCGTCGTCGGCGTTTCGATTGCTGAAACGCTGCTCGACGCCGGCCTGTCCGTGCTGATGCTCGAAGCCGGCCCGCGCGTCTCGCGCGCCGAAATCGTGGAAAACTTCCGCAACCTGCCGCTGGCCCTGAAGGGCGATCCGTCGTCGTGCTACCCGCCGGCCGCCTGGGCGCCGCACCCGATGGCATCGATCGAAACCAAGGAAGACGCGTACCTGCAACTGTCGGGCCCCGACCGCTATGCGCAAAGCTATATCCGCTACGCGGGCGGCTCCACCTGGCACTGGGCCGGCACGTGCTGGCGGCTGACGCCCGAAGACATGCGCCTGAAAACCCTGTACGGCGTGGGCCGCGACTGGGCCATCGACTACAAGACGCTGGAGCCGTACTACACCCGCACCGAATACGCGCTGGGCATTTGCGGCCCGTCGGAACCTGCCGAACAGTGGCCGCCGCTGTCCGAAGGCGCCGCGCGCTCGAAGCCGTACCCGATGCCGCCACTGCCGTTCGGCCCCGGCGAGCAGCGTTTTACCGACGTGGTGAAAACGCTCGGCTACAGCAATATCCCGACCGCCCAGGCCCGTAACAGCGGCACGTCGTACGACGATCGCCCGGCCTGCTGCGCCAACAACAACTGCGTGCCTGTGTGCCCGGTGGGCGCCAAGTACGACGCCGCCACTGCGCTCTCGCGCATCGAAGCCAAGGGCGCGAAGATTACCGCCAACGCCGTGGCCTATCGCCTGGAAACCGACGCCGCCAACCGCGTGGTCGCCGTCAACTACTTCGACCAGAACAAGACCAGCCACCGCGTGACGGGCAAGCTGTTCGTGCTGGCCTGCAACGGCATCGAAACGCCGAAGCTGCTCTTGATGTCGGCCAATGCGCGCAACCCGAACGGCCTGGCCAACAGCTCCGACCAGGTGGGCCGCAACATGATGGACCACCCGCAGCTGACCATGACCCTGACTTTGGAAGAGCCTTACTGGGCCGGGGTGGGACCGGTGGTCAACAGCGGCATCATGGAAACGTCGCAGGGCGCGTTCCGCAGCGAACACGCGGGTGCGTACTTCCGCTTCAATAACTTTGCGCGCAACCGCTTCGTGACCTTCGGCGCGCTGAAAAAAGGCCTGGTGGGCAAGGCGCTCGACGCCGAGATCCGCCGCATGACCGCGTGCACCGCCGACGTGGTGCTGGCGCACGAAGTGCTGCCCGACCCGAACAACCGCCTGACGCTGTCCGACAAGAAGGACTGGCTCGGCCTGCCGAAGCCGGCCATCCACTACGACGTCGGTGATTACACGCGCAAATCGGCCGAGGTGTATTCGGTCCCGATCGGCAAACGCATCGCCCAGGCCATGGGCGCCACCGACATCAAGCTCAGTCCCCAATTCAACCAGAGCAAGCACATCATGGGCGGCACCATCATGGGTCTCGATCACAAGGATTCCGTGGTCGATGCCGATTGCCGCGCGTACGACCATGACAACCTGTTCCTGCCCGGTGGCGGCGCCATGGCCAGCACGGCCTGCGGCAATAGCACCATCACCATGGTGTCGCTGGCCTTCAAGGCGGCGGACGCGATGGTGCGCCAGATGAAGGGGGCGTGATGAAAGCACATTTCACGCTCTTGTTTGCGCTGGCGGCGTTGCTGTCGGTGCCGGTGTCCGCCCAGCAGTTCGACGCGGCCACCATCGCGCGCGGCAAGTACCTGGCCACCGCGTCGGATTGCATGGCGTGCCACACGGCGCACCATGGCCGACCGATGGCTGGCGGCCTGGTGATGGCGTCGCCGGTGGGGGAGATCGTCTCCACCAACATCACGCCGTCGAAACAGCACGGCATCGGCAAGTACACCGCGCAGCAGTTCAGCGACGCGGTGCGCAAGGGCGTGCGCGCCGACGGCCAGATGCTGTACCCGGCCATGCCGTACACCGCGTACGCCAAAATGACGGACGCCGACGTCAACGCCATGTACGCTTACTTCATGCAGGGCGTGCCGGCGGTGGACAAGGCCACGACCGAGACCAGCCTGCCGTTCCCGATGAATATCCGCCAGTCGATGAAGGTGTGGAACGCGCTGTTCCTCGACGATGCGCCGCTCGAGGTGAATCCCGAGCGTTCGGCCCAGTGGCTGCGCGGCCAGTACCTGGCCGAAGGCGCCGCCCACTGCACCACCTGCCATACGCCGCGCGGCATGCTGATGCAGGAGGACAAGTCGCGCCACCTGAGTGGGGCGCAGGTGGGACCGTGGTTTGCACCGAACATCACCTCGCACCCGGTGGCCGGCATCGGCGCCTGGACCGAGGACGAAGTGGTGCAGTACCTGCAAACGGGTAGAGTGGCCGGCAAGGCGCAGGCGGCAGGCAGCATGGCCGAGGCGATCAGCCTCAGTTTCAGTCACCTCGAACCAGCCGATTTGAGGGCGATTGCCGTGTACATCAAGTCGCTGCCGGCGTCGTTGGGCGATGCGGACCAGGCCATTGGCGCCTCGCGCTTCGAGCAGGGCAAGGCAGGCAATGCGCTCGACAAGATCCGCGGCGTGCGCTACAGCGAGAATGTGAAGGGCGCCAACCTGGGTGCGCAGATCTTCTCGGCCAACTGCGCCTCGTGCCACGGCTTTAACGGCCAGGGCACCAGGGATGGCTACTATCCGAGCCTGTTCCACAACTCGGCCACCGTCAACACCAGCAACCTGCTGGCGACGATCTTGCTGGGCGTGGACCGCAAGACGGCCGACGGTCACGTCTTCATGCCGCCTTTCGGCGCGCAGGTCAATGCGGTCAACCACTTGACCGATAACGAGGTGGCGGCGCTGGCCAACTACATGCTTGTGCAGTTCGGCCCCGGCCAGGCTGCGGCCACCGTCACACCGGAAGCCGTGGCGGAAATCCGCCAGGGCGGTCCGCAGTCGCACCTGTTGATGCTGGCCCGCGCCAGCGCCGTGCTGGGAGTGCTGGTACTGGCCCTGGTGATCGTCTTTGTCCTGCGCCGCCGCCAGCGCGCTGCCTCCGTTTAAGGAACCGATATGCATAGCATGATTACTTCGCGGCGCGGCGCGCTCAAGGCGCTGGGTGCGCTGGCGCTGTCCGGTGTGGCCAGCCAGTTGCTGCTGTCCACCCGCGCCGTTGCAGCGTTGACACCGGCGGGACAGGGCCTGACCGACTTCATCGCCGTCTCGCGCACGCTGACCGGCAAGGCCGAGATCAACCCCACGCTGGCCCTGGCGCTGTACCAGGCTTTTGTGAAGGACTCGGCGCAGACCGATACCGCGCTGGCCGGGCTGAAAGCCATGCTGGGCGCGGGCGAGGTGCTGGCGCACGATGACAAGACCGCGTTCGCGGAGGCGCAAAAGGCCGAGCAGGCACTGGCGCAAGCCATTTTGCAGGCCTGGTACCTGGGCGTGGTCGGCAAGGGCAAGAAGTCGGTCTGCGTGGCCTACATCGACACCTTGTCGAACCAGGCCGTCGCCGACGTGCTGGTGCCGCCCAGCTTTTCGTATGGTCCCTGCGGCAGCTGGTCCGCGAAACCGTGAACACCCCATTTAAGGTATCCCTATGAACAATATCAATTCTGCCGACGTCTGCGTGATCGGCGGCGGCATCTGCGGCGCCCTGCTGGCGCGCAAGCTGGCGCTGGCCGGCAGCTCGGTGCTGATGCTCGAATCGGGCCCGCGCGTGGGGCGCGGCGAGCTGGTGGAGCGCTATCGCCATTCCGCCTTCAAGTCCGACTTCATGGCGCCGTATCCGTTTTCGGCAATGTCGCCGCACCCGGTGTTTACGCCGGAAGCGAACAAGTACATCGAGCAGGTGGGACCGCACGCGTTCCAGGCCCAGTACATCCGCATGCTGGGCGGCACTAGCTGGCACTGGGCGGCGCAGATGTGGCGCTACCTGCCGGCCGACTTCAAGACCGAGTCGCTGTACGGCGTGGGCAAGGACTGGCCGATCGGCTACGAGGAACTGGAACCGTATTACTACGAGGCGGAAGTGATTTCCGGCGTCGGTGGCTCGCTTGAAACCGGCTCGCCGCGCGCGCAGCCGTTCCCGATGGATCCGGTGCCGGCATCGTACTTCCAGCAGCGCGTGACCGAGCGCCTGGCGCCGGACTTCAAGGTGCTCGACGACTGCACCGCGCGCAACAGCCGCAGCTTTGACGGCCGCCCGGCCTGCTGCGGCAACAACAACTGCATGCCGGTATGCCCGATCGACGCCCAGTACCACGGCGGCATCGCCGCCACCAGCGCCGAAAAAGCGGGCGTGCACACCATCACCGAAGCGGTGGTGTACAAGCTCGAACACGACGACCAGGGCGCCATCACGGCGGTGAACTACTACGACTGGAACAAGACCAGCCACCGCGTGACGGCCAAGACGTTTGTCATTGCCGCCAACGCCATCGAATCGGTGAAGCTGCTCCTGATGTCGGCCAGCCCGACATTTCCCAATGGCCTGGCCAATCGCAGCGACCAAGTGGGGCGCAACCTGTGCGACCACCCGGCCATCGGCGTCACGTTCGATGTCGATGAACCGATCTGGCCGGGCCGCGGCCCGGTGAGCCCGTGTTCGATCGGCCAGTTCCGCGACGGCGACTTCCGCCGCGAACACGCGCCATTCCGCATCGACATCTCGAATTCGTCGCAGGTGGCGTCGGTAACGAAAGAGCTGATCAGCGCCGGCTACTACGGTGTGAAGCTCGAAGGCGCGATCCGCGACCGCGCCTCGCGCCGCATGAGCATCAAGAACGCGCTCGAGCAACTGCCCGATCCAAACAACCGCGTGACCCTGAGCGACAAGAAGGATGCGCTGGGCCTGCCCACGCCGCGCATTTACTGGGACATCGACGACTACGTCAGGAAGGGCACGGTGGAGACGCGCAAGCGCTACGACGAAATCGCCAAGCAGCTGGGCGCGACCAACATCAAGCATAGCAAGGACGGCGCCTTCAGCAACCGCCAGCACATCACCGGCACCCTGTCGATGGGCAAGGACGAAAAGAGCAGCGTGACAGATCCGTTCGGCCGCGCGCACGACCATCCGAATTTGTACATGGTCGGCACCGGCGTGATGCCCACGGTGGGCACGTGTAACGTCACGCTCACCGCCGTGGCGCTGGCCCTGCGCACCGCGGACAAGATTCTATCGGAGGCGCGCCATGCTTGATCTGTCACGCTTCCTGCTGCGCGTTGGCGTGGCCGCTGCCGCCGGCCTGGTGTTCACTGCCACCGGCGCCTCGTATGCCCATGCGGCCGACGCGCCGTTAAAGACCAATGCCACGCCAGCGTTGATTGAACGCGGCAAGAACCTGGCCGTGGCTGGCGACTGCATCGCCTGCCACAGCACGGCCGGACGGCCGGAGTATTCCGGTGGCCTGGCGATCGCCAGCCCGCTGGGGAAGATCTACTCGAGCAACATCACGCCGTCGGTCAAGGCGGGCATCGGCAGCTACACGTTCGAGCAGTTCAGCCGCGCCGTGCGCGCCGGCGTGCGCGCCGACGGCAGCCATTTGTACCCGGCCATGCCATACACCGCGTACGCCAGGCTGACCGATGACGATACCGCCGCCCTGTACGCGTACTTCATGCACGGCGTGGCCGCCAGCGACACGCCGGCGCCGCCAACGAAGCTGCCATTCCCGTTCAATATCCGCCTGTCGATGGCGGTGTGGAATACGCTGTACCTCGACGGCAAGCCCTACGTGGCGGACAAGTCGAAGTCGGTGGAATGGAATCGCGGCGCCTACCTGGCGCAGGGCCTGGCGCACTGCGCGACGTGCCACACGCCGCGCAATTTCCTGATGGCGGAAGACGTGTCGCAGTCGCTGCGCGGCGGTTCGCTCGGTACCTGGTATGCGCCCGATATCACGCCTGGCGCGCTGTCCCGGGGCGGCTGGGACCAGGCCGCGCTGCAAGCGTACCTGGCGACCGGTCACGCACCGAACGGCGCCACCGCCGGCGGCCCGATGCTCGAAGCGATCGACAAGAGTTTTTCGCAGATGGCCCCCGCGGACATCAAGGCGATCTCGGTGTACCTGACCGATGCGGCCGGTGCGTCCAGTGCGTCCAGCGCAGTCGGCGCAGCCAGGCCGGTGGCTGCCGTGCCGGCGCTGGCGTCAAGCGACGTCGCCGAGATGGCCGGCAAGATCGGCGCCGGTGAACGGCTGTACCGCAACAACTGCGCCGCCTGCCACCAGGTGAACGGTGACGGCGTGCGCGGCCTGCCTGCGTTGCGCAACCATCCGTCGCTGCGTCACCCGAATGCCGACAACGTGGGCATGGCGGTCCTGCAAGGCGTGTGGCCCGAACACCGGCAGGGCATGCCCGGCTTCGAGGACGAACTGACCGACCGCGAGGTCGCCGACTTGACCAACTACGTGATGGCCACCTTCGGCCAGAGCAAGGTAACCATCGATGCGCAACGCGTGGGTGCGCTGCGCGCCGGCGGCGAAACGTCGTCGCTATTGCTGCTGTCGCGCGCCGGCATGGCGCTGGCCGTGCTGGCGGTGATCGCCTTGTTGGCGCTGCTGGCACGCCGCCGGCGCAAAGCAGCTCTTTAATCGAATCGAACGGACACTATCATGCAATGGTTTTACGATCTGAAAATCAGTAGGAAGTTATTCCTGTCGTTCGGCGCGGTGCTGGCGCTGACGCTGCTGCTGGGCGTAGTGACGATAGCGAGCATGGGGCGCCTCAATGACGCGTCCAACCAGTTGTCGTCGAAGTCGCTGCCGAGCATGCGGTTCATCCTGGCGCTCAAGTCGGCGCTCAACACCACGCGCCGCTACGAGATGGAACAGCTGCTGGCGACCGATCCGGCGCGCGTGGACAAGTACGACGAGATGATCGCGCGCATGGTGGCCAAGGTGGACAAGCTGCAAGGCCAGTTCCAGGGCACCATCACCAACGACGAAGACCGCCAGCTGCTGGCGCAACTGGTGGCCGTGCGCGCCGACTACGCGGTGGAGCGGGCCAGGATGGTCGAGCTGCGCAAGCAGGGTCGGCGCGATGAAGTGCTGGCGATTGCCGAAGGCCGGTCGTTCAAGCTGATCAACCAGAGCGCCGACGTGATCGACAAGATCGCCCAGCGTACGCAGGATCAGGGCGATGCCAACAGCGACGCGGCGGAGGCGCAGTACTTCTCCGCGCGCAACCAGGCCATCGCGCTGCTGGCCGCCAGCATCGTCATCGGCATGCTGCTGGCGGCGTGGGTGGCCCGCATCATTTCGCGTCCGCTGCAGCACGCGGTGGACGTGGCGCGCCGGGTAGCCGACGGCGACCTGACTGCCGACGTGCGCGTGAATTCGCGCGACGAGAGCGGCCAGCTGATGGAAGCGCTCAGGCACATGAACGACAGCCTGCAACGGCTGGTGGGCCAGGTGCGCGGCAGCACCGACACCATCGCCACCGCCTCGAGCCAGATCGCCGCCGGCAACCAGGACCTGTCCTCGCGCACCGAGCAGCAAGCCAGTTCGCTGGAAGAAACCGCGTCGTCGATGGAAGAGCTGACGGCCACCGTGAAGCAAAACGCCGACAACGCGCGCCAGGCCAAGGGGCTGGCGCTCTCCGCTTCGCAGATTGCGGTCAAGGGTGGCGACGTGGTAGGGCAGGTGGTGGGCACCATGGCATCGATCAACGCATCGTCGAAAAAGATCGTGGACATCATCGCGGTCATCGACGGCATCGCCTTCCAGACCAACATCCTGGCGCTGAATGCGGCGGTGGAGGCGGCGCGCGCCGGCGAGCAGGGACGCGGCTTTGCCGTGGTGGCGTCCGAAGTGCGCAACCTGGCGCAACGTTCGGCTGCCGCCGCCAAGGACATCAAGGGATTGATCGACGACTCGGTGCAGACCGTGGGCGCCGGCACCGCGCTGGTCGACCAGGCCGGCGCCACGATGGGCGAGATCGTCGCCAGCATCACGCGGGTGGCCGATATCGTCAGCGAGATCACGGCCGCCAGCCAGGAACAGAGCGCCGGCATCGAACAGGTGAACCAGGCGATTACGCAGATGGACCAGGTCACCCAGCAGAATGCCGCGCTGGTGGAGGAGGCCGCTGCTGCGGCCGAATCGATGCAGGAACAGGCGGCCGCGCTCAGTGAGCGGATGGCGGTGTTCAAGTTGGCCGGGCAGGCGTCGCCTTCCGCATCGCGTGGCGCCTTGCGGCTCGGTGCACGGTAAGCCGGTCTTGCGGATCGCCACCGGCTGCTCAACCGCGTCCGGTGGTGGAAACTGTCGACATGAGCGTGGCGCCGCAGGTGGTCTTGTGACCTTCGAACGCCACCGGCACGCCATCGATCGACACCTTTGGATCGCCCTCGGCGATCTTGCAGTTGTTGTGCCCCTTGATCGGGCAGATGCACTGGTCGCCCCGGCGTGCCACGGCAACGCCCAGCACCGTGCTGTTCGGGGCGGCGGAGATGACTTTGCCGCCGTGGGTGGTGGGGTCGCCGAGACGGATGACGCCTTTCATTTCGAGTACCCCTGGATGTATCGTGGCGCATCGTCACGCAATCCCCACCACGGCAGGTAGGCGTCGGCCATGCTGCGCGCGCGGAACCAGGGCTTGTCGGGATCGATGGGACGCACCACTGCCGGCGGTGAGACAACGACGGCGGCTGGCTGCTCCGGGTCGGTCGTTCCCGCTACGACCACATGTTTGCCGAAGTGATTGGCATAGCCGATGGCCAGCGCAACGTTGGTCAGCGCCGAACCGGCGCCCATTTCTCCCAGCAGCGCAGGGGTGTTGAACGATTGCTCCAATAAGTCGAGGTCCGGCGCTTCCGTGGTGAGGGTTTGGGCCAGCGGCCCAAGCCGGCGCGATGAATCGGGGTGGGAGTTGTTGGCGTCGTGGATCACGTAGCCGACCTGGTTCGGCTTGATGGCGGCGTTGTCGCTGGCTTTATCCAGCGTTGCCTTCCATGCCTGGACTATGCGTGGCGTCGCACCACCGTCACCGATATCCGAGAGCTTGGTGGTTTCCGGGCGCGCGATCCAGGCCAATGCCTTGCGGCCGGTCTTGTAGGTGGGGCCGGCCAATACCAGCACCACCAGGTTTTCGTTGATTTGATGGTCGAGCGGCCGGCTGGGGGCATCCCAGCTCATCGCCCATGCGGTGCGGTCGGGATGGGCTTCGAGGTAATCGATGGCGGCTTGCAGGGAGGTGAAGCCGGCGTTGGGGCCGCCGGCGGTGACGCGGACGTCGGGAGGTTCGGGGCGGGTCCATAAAGTAGGCCGGCTTGGATTACCCATGGCGAAGGTGTTTTGAAGAATCTGCTGCGTCTTTTTGCCTGCTGCCTCGGCGTCAAAGTCCTTGCTCGGTAACGCATATTCAACGCGTATGCCAGCGAGTTCACGCCAATACTTTTTTCTTTTGATGTTGTTGACGTTGTAGAAGTAATCGGGGTCGCCGTAGTAGTTGTCGTGTAGTAGTCCAATAAGCTCGTATTGATATCCACGATGGTAATTGAGTTTGGATGTTTTTCCTGCATTCCCGTCGGCTATCAGTGATACATATTTTACCGTGGAATAGTTGAAGGGTTTTTTGCGCAACATATCGTCATCTGCGTTCGGCTTGGCGATGCCCATAACCCATAACGTTTGCCATTCTGTTGGGTAGTCCTTGCGGTGAAGTGGATTTAGCCAGATTACTCCCACGACTTGTACACCAGATTTTTTTATCGGGTTCATACTAAGAGTTTCTTTCATTGCTAAATTTTGTTCATGCAGGGGAGAGTTTTTGCACCCGGTTAGTAAAGCGAAAATTATTAGAAGCGTGCTGCCCATGATTTTCATAAACATTTCTTTGCTCCGTCGTCTTGATGAAATTTCTACGTGCGGTTGTCAACAATTTTTTTCGGGATAAGTAAGTTATTTTCCTCCTTCGATATCCATATGCTTATAGGTAGCCCATTGATGCTTCCCGATTTGAAATGATCCGACTCGGCACTGTTTTCGATGTCTTTACATCCTGCAGATATCGCCAATCTGAAAATTTCAAGAATCGACTCATATCCTTCTCCGATATCTGGCAAATCCCCACCGCAACGTCATAAGCCAATGCCCGCTCCGAATGCATCGGATTAGTAAAAATCGTCGAATGATCAGTCGCTGCCGCATCGACGGTCTCCGCCAGGCTGACTTTGATGTGCTCAGTTCTCCAGGCCGTGTATTTCGCACTTGCCTTTGACGGGTCATCCTCCTCGACCACCTTCGCATCCGCCGCATACAGCTTTTCCCGCTTGGCCCGCAAGCGCAGCATGGCGTGCTGCTCGTATCGCAGCGATGCCTCGTCGCGGTTGTTGCCCAGCGCCGCATCGGTACTGCCGTCGGGTGCTTGATGGACATTTGCATAAGGATCGCCAGCTTGCCGAAGCCGGTTGCCGTCGCGCGCGGCGCCGGGCGGGTCATAACCCTGATCGAATGCGGCGCTTGGCTGGCCGAAGCGCATGCCTTGCGGCAGAAAGGGCGGATAAAGCGCCGGCGCATCGGCGGGAACTTGCCAGTCGGCCTCTGGCAGTGCATTGACCCGCTGCCTGGAAAGGGCAGTGACCAACGTCCCCAACGGCGCCAGGACGACGGTGAAAAAGCGTCCAAGGAAAGAGTCGCTCGCCTCCAGCCCTTTCTTGATCGAATATCGCGCGATCTTGGAGTGCGGCAGCCAGAAGTCCTTGCTGCCGCTTTTCGGTTTGCGCCAGTGGTTATCCCAATAATGGTAGGTTTCCTTTTCGCCCACCTTGAACCCCTGGGCAAATACGCGCTGAACCAGCACACCGTGCGCCCTGGTCGCGTTTATCTCGTTGAAACTACCGCGATTTGTGATCCCGAGCCAGCCGATGCCGCGCACGGTCACCGCCGAAATGACCTGATCATGGGGATTGGAATATAAGGTTACGCGGCCATATGTCGAACCTTGAACCCCGTATTTCCCACGGTCGGTCTGGGCATCGAAACTGTGGGCACGGTTGGCCATGCGGCGGTCGATGCGTTCCGCTGTTTGCAAGGCATCGAGCGCTTTGCGGGTCCGCATGATGTCGAAGAAGGCGGCCAGCGTAGCAATGCGCGCTGCGTGGGTCTGGCGCCCGGTATTACCGTGCGGGTCCACCAGGTTTTGCTGGGTCCAGTCTTCAGCAAGATTGTCCTTGACCAGGCTGTAAGGCGGATTGGCCAGGACATAATTGTCGGCCACGCACGGTCCGCTTTTGCCGTCGGCATCGGTCACGTGAGGCATGCGGTCACCGAGAAAGGCAGCGGCCATGCCGATCATATTGCCCTGGCTGTGGCAGACGATGGTAATCGGCACATCGGCTTGCGCCTTGCGGATCGCTTCAACCAGCTTGGCCAGGCGATATGCCGCCAGCACAAAGTAGCCGCGCGGCGGGCAGGCATACACGTCGCGCTCGTTGACCGGATTGAGGTGCTGGACCTGCATCCACAGGAACAGCCTTTCCGACAGTCCTTCGTTCCACAGGTCGGGCAGCGAGGTGCAGCCGTTGGCGAACGGTCCGCCGCCCCAGTAGTTCTGTTCGTTGAGGTAGATCTTGTCGCCGAATGCCTGCAACTCTTCGCCACCGGCCTTGTAGCCCCAGCGGAAGCGGATCACCGGCGAGCAGGCATTGCCCATGTCGAAAAAATTGTTGGAATTGAGTTCGGGGTTGATGAAACCGTCGTCGGTCAACTCCTGCGCGTAGGTGATGGCCTTGAGCTGTCCCGACGCCGGCCCCGGATACTTCATCTGCTCGTTCCTGCGCGCCAGGCGGGTATTCAAACCTTCGCACAGGCCTTGTTCGCAGGCGTCGTACCACTCACCGTCCGAGTTGACGCCGTGGACCAGGATGATGATGCCCGGCAGCGGCAAGGCGTGCGGAATGTCGTAGTCGGTCGCGTCGAAATCGGTAAAGGGCTTGCCCCTGGCGAAGGCCACGCAGTCGTTGTCCGGTTCCAGTGCCATGGAAACTCCTTGCTCAGCCGCGCGGGATGAAGAACGTGGCGGTCAGCTGTTGCAGTTGATCGCCGGTGATGGTTGGGCCTTTGCCGTCGGCATCGGTGACGCCCGAGACGACCTGACCATCCTCGGCTTGCACCGACACCTGCACGCCTTCGCACGGCGCGCCATCGAGCGGGCTGACCAGGCGCGGCGTTCGTCCCAGTTCGCCCTGGCCGAAAGCGGGCAGCTCGCCGCGCTCGCTGGCCGGGCCGTTCCAGTGGTGGCCATTGGTCTTGATGGTGAGCGCGCCGGGACCGCCCAGTTCCACCGTGCCGCCCGACAGCTTCAGGTATGCGCCGCCCTGGGTCATCAGCGTGATCTCGTCCTGCGCCACGCCGACGATGCGGGTGGCCGAGGTCAGGCGCAGGTCGCGCGCGGCATCGAGCTGCATCAGGTCGTGCTGGCTCTGCATCCGGTATTTGCCCTGGTGGGCGATCTGGGTAATGCCTTGCTGGTGGGCGAACATCGAGATGCCCTGGCCGGCGTTGACGATGTAGCGCTTGCCGGTGCTTGCTTGCAGGTGCTGCTGCGCCACCTGGTCGAGATTGCCCACCGCGTAGTGCAGCATGGTCTTGCGGGTGCCGAGCGCGATGCCGTCCGGCGCCGTAATGGCGATGGTGGGCGGTTCGGCCGGCTTGGCCGCGCTGGCGCCAGATAAATGTTGATGCAGTTCGGCCGCGCCAGCGGCATCGACCGCCAGCGCCTGGTGCTGGGCCGCGTACGTGCCCAGCGATTTGAACAGGTCGAGGCAGTCCTGCATCAGCGCCAGGTGTTCTTGCTGGTCCAGCTGCTCGCCGGCAGCGTCGAGCCGCTGCCAGGCCGAGAGCAGCAGCGAGCGTGCCGTGCGTACGCTGCCGCTGCCGTCGGTACGGAGTTCGAAGCCGTCGCCGCGCCGGTTGGCGCTGCCCGCCTGGCGCGGTGCGGTGAGATAGCCGAGATCGAGGGCGCTGGCAGCATGGTCGCTGGCCAGCTGGGCGCTGATTTCGCCGGTGGTGTCGTCGAAGCGCAGCTGGCTTTTGCGTTTGCCCCGGATTTCCTTGCTCCGCATGCCGGACAGGTAGCGGTTGGCGGGCAGGCCGCCACTCTTGCCCAGTTCCGGCGGCACGCCGATGCCATTAAACAGCTGGCCTACGATGACCGGCCGGTCAGGGTCGCCGCCGAGGAAGTCGATCAGCACCTCGGTGCCCACGCGCGGCAGGCTCACTGTGCCTGCCTGCTGCCGGGCAGGCCCCGCGCCGGCCCACGAGGTGGCCACGCGGATCCAGGCGCTGTCGGTTTCGGTATCGGCAGCGCCGGCGCCGCCGGCATGCTCGTGGTCCGGCGCGCGGGTGCCGGGAAACCGCACTTTCACGCGGCCCAGTGCATCGCAATGGACTTCTTCGCCGGCGGGGCCGATCACGATCGCGCTCTGCGGGCGGGCGGCCGGCACATCGATGCGCGGATCGTAGGCCGGTACGAGCTGCACGTCTGTGCGCACGCACGTGAAGCGGTTGCGATAGCGGTCGCCGTGCGCGTGGGCGGCGGCGCGCCAGCCGCTCTGGGCGTACAGGCCGTCGAGGCGCGCATCGAGCGCTTGCGGGAAGTTGTTGCGGGCTTCCACTTCCAGCGCCGTGATCACGAACGCGCGTTGCGCCTCCGGGTGCTGGTCGATCTCCGGATGGTCGGCCAGCATGAACCACTGGCCGGCGCGCAGATCGCGCACGCCGCTCTCGCCGTGAAAGCACTTGCTCTCGAAATCGAGCCGCGCCATGCGCAGTAGGCCCAGCTGGCGCAGGTCGTCGCTGTCGTCGCCGGCGTGCGGGGTCTCCACCAGGTAGTCGGTGAGCGTGGCGGCAAAGCTGTTGCCGGCGCTGCCCTGGTCGGCCAGTGCCGCGCTGCTGGTCTGCATGAACGCCACGCCGTGCGGTCGCTTGTAATCCCAGCTGAAGCGCCCGATGGCGCCAGGCCGCAACCGGCGCACGGCGCTCCACGCGGTGATGGCGTCGCGCCCCTCGGCGGCGTGGTTGCGGTGGAAGCGGATGGTGCCCGCCGTGCTGGCGGGCAGGCGCGCGGCGTCGTCGAACAGCACCAGCGTGTGACCGGGGTAGCCGTCATCGGTCGCGCCGGGCTTGACGTACCACGAAATGCCGCGGCGCTTGAGCAGCCGGCGCAGGAACTGCGCGTCCGATTCGTTGTATTGCATGGTGAATTCGCGCGCGGGAAACTGGCGCTGCGCCAGTGCGGCGTCGATCTCGTACCAGAACGTGGCGGCCATTACCGGGTTGGTCTGGCGCCACTCGGACATCAGGACAGCGGCAATCTGCAGTTCGTCCTGGTGGCGGAAGATGCGGGTATTGGTGCGCTGCTCCATCAACGCCAGGGCGTCGCGCAGCACCAGCTGGTACGTGGCCAGGCCGCCGTCGCTCATGCCTGCATACGCTTCGGCGACGATGCCGCACACCGCGTGCAGTTCGCCACAGTCGGTGACCAGTTGCAGTTCGGCAGGCACGGCGATGAACTGTTTCAGCGGCAGCGTGGCGTCGGTCGCCACGCACAGCACGCGGTAGTCGATACCGCCGCACACGGTTTCGGTGCCGGAGACGCGGTGCGGCAGCAGCAGGTCGTCGCTGATGCCACCGTCAAGTGCCAGTCGCAGCCGCAATGGACGGTTGCTGGTGTTGAGCAGCGCTAGTGCATTGTCGATGGCCATGTGTGCCCCTGTGCGGTCAGTTGCCCAGTATTACCGTTCCTATCAGCAAGTTATTGCGGGCGCGCAACTTCAGGATGCGGTGCGTACTGTTCCCGGATGGACGATGTCATAGCAAAAATCGTCGCTGTTGCCGCTGCGGCCGTGCAGGAATACGCCGTGGCCGAGGCCCACGCTGGTGGGCAATTGGCACGGTTCGATATCGCCCGCGTGCAGAACCAGCCGCACCCGGTAGCGGACATTGACCACGCCAAACATGGCCAGGATGTCCGCCAGTTCTTTCGCCGCCGTTGTGCCGGGCAGGAATTGCTCATACCGGTCGCGGTGCAAGGGGCCGAGTCTTATCTCGGCAGCGAGGTCGGCGCGATGACAGCGTTCACCGAGCATGGCGCCCTGGCCCAGGGTGCAGTGTTCGACGCCCAGGCGCAGCCGGTCCTCGCGCAGGTACCAGCCGCCGACGAACGGCTGAAACGTCACCGGCACATCGAAATAATCGGTGATGACAGCGGTAATCGCCGCCGCCGTCACCGGCCGCTGGCGGCACAACGCGGCGTAGCGGGCCAGGGTTTGCGGTCGCAAGTCAGTGCTGGCAGGCAGGGCGCCCGCCAGCGCCAGTTGCAGCGCCAGGAACCGGTCGCGCCCTGGCGGCTGGCTGTCGATGCGGTGCGCCGCCCAGGCCTGGTAAAACTGCATGGTGGCGCGCGTGCCCAGCAAGTCGAGGAAGGCGCGCGGGCCGGCGTCATGGTGCTGGCGTTCGGCCTCTGCGATGGCTTGCGTGTAATGGGCGGGCAGGGCGCTGCTGTTACCGAGCAGGCTAAATGATGCGGGGGTGAGGTGAATGACTTGGGCGGGATCGTTTTCGAGCAGGTCCAGCAACTGCTCGCCGGTGCGCACTTCGCGGTTGTCGCGCGTGCGCGCCCACAGCGCCGCCAGCTCGCTGGGCGGGAAGCTGCTGGCCATGCGGCTGTGGAAGCGCAGGCGTGCTGGCGGGTCCGCGATGCCGGACTGTTCGAGCCAGCGCAGCAGCAGGCGCACGGCCTGGAACAGTTCAAACCGCGTGGGGTCATCGAGCAGCTGTTCGATCAAACCAGGGCCTGGTGGCCGCTTCGGGGCGGGCATCGCAGCAATTCCTTTCCGGAGTTCGACAGCACGATCAGGCGGGTGAAACTGTTGAACTGGACGGTCATGGCCAGCACGTGATCGATCACGTGGGCAAACAGGGACAGCCCGATGCCAGCGAACGCGTGGTCGTCCACGGTAAGCATGATATCGATGCCGTACACCAGGCTGCCGCCGCTGCAGTCACTGCGCCAGGCGCTGGCGCTGCGGTGCTGCAGGTCCGTGATGGCGTCGATTTGCCGCTGCGTGACATCGGAAGCGGCCAGGTCGTGCAGCGTCAGCATCTCCTTCAAGACCGGCAAGCCGTCGCGGGTCAGGCTCTGGTGACTGAGATTGAGGAGCGACACCAGGCGCCACTGGGTGCTCTGGTCGATATCGAAACGCCGTGGCCGGGTGGGCCGGTGCAGGAGCAGCACCGGCACGTCGCTGGCCGGTCCTTCGTGGCGCAGGTCGCCGGTTGGTTTGCCGAATGGCAGCCGGCATGGCAGCTCGCCGTTGGTGCAGGTCAGGTTGATGGAGACCGACGCGGTGGTGGGTGGGGTGTTGGCTGCGGTGGTAGCTGTCAAGGGCTGCATGGTGCTGTCGATGAAGGCGATCTTCATGGCGTGGCCGGGCGCGGAGATGGCCAGCGCTTCATCGCGGCGCGTGGTCCAGTAATGGCCGCCCGCTTGCCCGTGACGCATCGCATACAACGGCTGGAAGTCGGCCACCCGGCTGCGCGCGCCGTCGTGGCGCAGCATGCTCACCTGGTCCACGCTGAAGATCTCGAACGTGCGCGCGCGCGGATTTTCCACCGTCAACGGATATTCGGCGCGCGTGTGATCGAGTTCGATCGGGCGCGCCGGGTGGCGGAACAGGTTGACCACGGGCGCGCAAGCGGTGAGCAAATGCCCGGCGTGCAGCGGCTTCAGGCGCGTTACGGCGTCGTCGCGGTTGGCATCGGCCAGTACCAGGTGCAGGGTAAAGCTGCGGCAGTCGCGCGGCAGTGCGGCGCCGATGGCGTCCATGTCGAGATCGACGAAATTGAATTTTTCGGGAAAGCAGAAATACTCGGTGAGCAGACGATAGGGCGATGGGTGGTGGCCTGCGGGGAGCAGCGCCTGGTCCGGCCGCAAGCCTACCGCCAGCAGCGGCGGCTGCGCCAGCAGCGACCATGGTCCGTCGGCGCTTTCCACCAGCGCGCAGGCGGTGTGCAGAAACAGCGCGTCGCGTAGCGCGGCGGCCAGGCCGGCGTCGGCGTTGAGGTAGAGACGCAGCGCATGGCCGCTGCTGGCAGCGGTGGCAGTGAGCGCGATGCTGATGGCCGGCCCTGCGTTGGCAGGCAGGCGCACGCTGCGCGGCACTTCGAGCGCGGATTGCAGCCGCACGCTGTCGATCGTGATCGGTTGCAGGACCAGGTCGTCGGTGGTGGTGAATTTGCACAATACGCCATCGTGTTCGGCAGCGCTCATGACGGTGCCGCGCGGAATCACGGCACTGTGGTCGAGCGGATCAGCGGATGCCGCATGCACGATCGAGCAGGAGGGAAAGGGGCGCAGGTAGTGCGGGAAATTATTGTGTAAAACCGCCTCGACGAACTGCACGTGCGCGTCGTCGAGGCGCTTGGCAGTACGGGCGTTGAGCAGGGCGCACGCCTGTACCAGGCGCTCGACATGCGGGTCGTTGCAGCCTTCGCCGCCCATGCCCAACCGGCCTGCGACCGCTGGATAGCGCATGCGGAAATCGCCAGCCAGCGCGTGGAACAGCGCCAGCTCCGCCTCGTAGTATTTCAGCAGGTCGTTCATTGTCGTTTTGGTCCCCATAGCCGCGCTGGCGAACGGCAATTATTGAGGAAAACAACAAATTAATACTGAGATGCAACAATGTAAGGTCAGCCGATCGAAGTTTTAGAACCGCGTCTCGCGCGCCACCCGCAAAAACTGGTCAAGAATGCCCGTGCAATCGAGCAGCTCGACGCCGCCGGCGCGGTGGAACTCGGGGTGCCATTGCAGGCCCATCACGAACGGCGCCTTGCGGTAGCGGATTGCTTCCACCATGTTGTCGGGCACCGACAGCGCCTCCACCATCATGTCGCGCCCCAGGGTTTTGACGGCCTGGTGATGGATCGAGTTGACCGTGCCGCTGGCCTGTCCCTTGAACAGGCGTGACAGCGACGAACCGGCCGGGAAGGTGATGTCATGGCGATTGCGGTCGTAGTCGTCGTTGACGTGGGCCAGGGAATCGGGCACGTCGGAGGCGATGTCCTGGTACAGCGTGACGCCGAACGCCACGTTGATCAACTGGCAGCCGCGGCAGATGCCCAGTACCGGCTTGCCCGCCTCCACGAATTCGTGCAGCAGTTCCAGTTCGTACATGTCGCGCGCGCGGTCGCCGCTCCATTCCGGGCGGGTGGGCGTTTCGGCGTAGCTTTGCGGCGAGACGTCGGCGCCGCCTTGCAGCACCAGGCCGTCGAGGTGGCGCGCATAGTCGCGCAGGCGGATGTTAGACGGGTGCAGCAGGCCGTCGGTGTTCACGGTGGGGATCATGAAGACCAGCACGTCGCGCGACATCACCCACTGGGCGATCGACTCTTCGAGGTATTGCAGGTTCTTGCTGCGCAGGCCGGTGGAGCCGGCTTCGGGGTGGAAGATGCGCGCCGAAATACCGATGTGGAGCGGGCGCTGCACGATGTGGCGGGTGACCGAGGCGGCCACGCGCCGGTAGCGCGCCATCAGCACCCGGCCCCACAGGCTGAACACGGTGTCGCCGGGGTCGAGGTAGCGCGGCGTGGCGCTGTTGCTGTCGTTGCGCGCGGGCCGGCGTTCTTGATCGGAGGCGCGACGGTGCGGTGTGCTGTCCTTGTCGTCAGGGCCGTCAGTCATGCTGTTCCTCATTTACTGTTGACGTGTTGTTAGTGTGCCACAAGCCAGCGTCGGCAGTCGCCCGGTTCACATTTCCTTACATGTGGTCCGCGCATGTCACTTTGTATCAATCGGAAAGCCCGGCCCGCCTGGGCGGCCCTATAATCGGGCCATGAGAAAACTATGGAAAACCATCGGCCGCGTGGTCGCCGCGATTGCGATTAGCGTCGCTACCGCCTGGGGTGCGCTGGCGCTGTGGTACCAGCCGCCGTTGCAGGTAGAAGCGCTGCGCGTGCCGGCCATGGGCTTGTGGGTATCGATTGCGCCAGTGACGCTGTTCTGGTGGTGGCGCCTGCACCGCGCGCGCGTGCTGCTGCCGTGGGGCGCGGCCATGATGGCGCTGCTGGTATGGTGGGGTACTTTGCAACCGAGCCACGAGCGCGTGTGGGCCGACGACGTGGCGCGCATGGTCACCGGCGACGTGCAGGGCAGCGTGGTCACGCTCGACCAGGTGCGCAACTTCGACTGGCGCAGCGACGACGACTACACACCGCGCTGGGAGCGCCGCAGCTACGACCTCGATCAATTGCGTTCGGTGGACGTGGCGCTGTCGTACTGGATGGGCCCTGCCATCGCGCACACGCTGGTGTCGTTCGGCTTCGCCGACGGCCGTTACCTCACATTTTCCATCGAAATCCGCAAGGAGCGCGGCGAGAGCTTTGATGCCATCGCCGGCTTTTTCAAACGCTACGAAACAGTGCTCATTGCCGCCGACGAACGCGACATCCTGCGCGTGCGCACCAATGCGCGCGGCGAGGATATGTATTTATATCGTTTGAACATTCCGCAGAAAACCATGCGTTCGCTGTTCCTGTCGTACCTGGACGAAGGCGCGCAACTCAAGCGCACACCGCGCTTCTACAACACGCTCACCGCCAACTGCACCACCATCGTGTTCGAGATGGCGCGCAGGATCGATACCGCGCTGCCGCTCGACTGGCGCCTGCTCGCTTCCGGCTACCTCGACCGCTACCTGTTCGATCTGGGCGCGCTGGCCGGCCCGCAGCATTTCGACACGCTGCGCCAGGCTGCTCACATCACGGCGCGCGCGCGGGCGGCGGACCAGGCGTCCGACTTCTCTGCTGCCATCCGCCAGCCGGCGCCCTGAACGATCAGTGATGGAACCAGGACTGGCGGGACAGCGTCGGCGCACGGAAGAAGCCGGGCTGGCCATGCGCTGGCGGGTAACACAGCGGCAGCAGCGCCCGCGCCGCTGCCGGGGTGCGCAAGCCGCGCATCATTGCTTGCCTGTGCAGGTTATTAGCCGCCCCTTGAGGATCTTGCCGGTGGCTGCCGCCGGCAGGGCCGCCATCACGATGATCTCGGCCGGCCGTTTATAGGGCGCCAGATGTTGTGCCAGCCAGGCGTGCAGCTCCTCCAGCGCGCCCGGGTGGCGGGCGTCCAGCTCGATGTAAGCGACCACGTCCTCGTCGCCACTCGCACCGGGGCGTCCCACCACCGCCGATTGCGTCACACCCGGGTGGGCGTTGAGCACGGTCTCCACTTCCAGCGGATAGACGTTGAAGCCGGCACGGATGATCAACTCTTTGGTGCGGCCGACGATGAACAATGCGCCGTCTGTATCGCTGCGCGCCACGTCGCCGGTATCGAGCCAGCCGCCGTCGCGCATGCTGGCGGCGGTGAGTTCCGCATCGCGGTAATAGCCGAGCATGACGTTCGGACCGCGCACCCATAACTGGCCATCGATGCCGGGTGCGACCGGCACGCCATGCGCATCCACCACGCGCGCCGCCACGCCGGGGATGGCATGGCCGACCGAGGTGTCTGTGCGAGGCTGGTCCAGGCGCGTCTGGCTGACGGTGGGCGAGGTCTCGGTGAGGCCGTAGCCGTTATGCAGCGGCACGCCCAACACCCGCTCCACGCGCGCTTTGAGGCTGGGCGAGAGCGGCGAACCGCCCGCGTAGGCGAAGCGCAAATGATTCGGCAAAGGGGCGTCAACTTTGCCGAGCTTTTCCAGCAGCTTCGCATACATGGCGGGCACGCCCTGGACGATGGTGAGTGCGTGCTCGCGCAGCGCGGCCAGCAGCGCATCGGGCGTGAAGCGCGGGCACAGGTACAGGCAGGCGCCCGCGTACAGGGTGCCCAGCATCACCGACGTCAGGCCATAGACGTGGGTAATCGGCAGTACGCCGTATGCGCGATCGGATGGTACCAGCCCGCGCAGTCGGCTCGAGACTGCCGCGACAAACAGCAGGTTGCGGTGGCTGAGCATCACGCCCTTGGGCGCGCCGGTGGCGCTGGTGGTGCCGGTGGTGTACACCAGCGCCGCCACCTGGTATTCGGGCGCCGCGTGCACCGGTTCGGGTATGCGACCGGTATGCAAGACGCCGACCATCCAGGCGCCGAAGGGCGAGTCGGTAACCGTGGCCCCGTGGCGCAGGCCGTGGGCGGCGGTCTCGGGCGAGGTGGTGGAGCCGGGCGCGCTGGCATAGATCACGCGGCGCGCGCCGCAATGGTCGCGGATCTGGTCCACCTCGTGCGCGGAGAGGCGGCCGTTGACGTGAACGATCCAGGCGTCGAGATCGGCGGCGGCAAAGGTGAGCGCCACTTGCGCTGCGCAGTTTTCGCCCACTACCATCAGGCGGTCGCCGGCGCGCACCTCCAGCGCGCGCAGGGTAGCCGCGGTAGCGTCGATGGTGGCGGCCAGCTGGGCGTAGGTCCAGTGGCGGCGGCCGTCGTGCAGGGCGGGGGCGTGCGGGGTGTCGTGCGCCCAGCGGCGCACGATGGCGCCGAGCCGCGCCGGCAAGGATGCCAGCAGGGTATGGGGATCGAAGTCGTTCATCTGGCCGGGACCGTCGTTGGCGAAAAAGCGGCCAATGTGACGGCACCGCGCGCCAGTGTCAAGCCTTGATGTCGAGCAGCGAGCCCAGCGTTTCGTCGGAGGTCCTGATCACCGCCAGCGAGGCCTGGGTCTGGGCCTTGTACACCAGCGAATTGGTGATGTCGCTTGCCAGGTCGGTGCCGCTCGGCTGGTCGCCAGCGGCCAGTTGCTGCCCTTGCAAGGAAATCGATACACCGCCGCCGGCTGGAGCCGATTCACGAAAGTTCACCTGCGCCGGCTGGAAGCCTTGCGTGGATGCATTCGCGATCGAGTGGGCGCTGTTGGACAGCGCGCTGAGACCGGCGGTAACGCCGCTGGCGCCGATGTGGAGGGCTGAAATGGCCATGATGAAATTCCCCTGTGGCAATACATCAATTGTACACCTTTGATCCAGATCATGCTTCGCGCGGGATGCTCATTTAGGCTTGTAGTTCGACCTGCGCTGGCGCATGCGCCCGGTTCGCTTTCCATGTTAATCAACCCGCAATCCTGTTCGTGGAGGACTATCCAATGTTTCCATATTCCCAATCCGTCACACCTGCCGTCAAATCGCATCTCGACGCCCAGATGGCATTTTTCAACGACATGTCACGTTCAATGTTTCGTACTGCCCAGCAGTTCAGCGACCTCAATCTGCAGATGGCGCAAACCATGCTGGAAGATGTCGCACACACCGGCTGCGATTGCCTCACCGCCAACCGCGCCACGGACATGATGTCGGCCGCTGCCAGCCGCGCGCAGCCGGCCACCGACAAGCTGCGCGCGTACCAGCAGCACCTGTCGCGCATCGCCGCCGACACCCAGGTGGAAATGTCCAAGGTCGCCGGCGAACACGTGGAATCGACCACCCGCACCGCCAAGGTGCTGGCTGACGAAGTGGCCCGCACCGCCCAGGAAGAAGCCCAGCACGCACTACAACAGCAGCAATCGGCCATGGAGCGTGCTGCCGATCCGTTCCGGCAAAACGGTGCGCGACGCATGGCCGATGGCCAGGATCACCAGTCCGACGGTAGCAGCGCCGGCACCCAGGCGTCCGGCCAGGCCACGGCAGCGCACACTGCAGCGCAAGCCGCCGCCCAAAGTGGCAAGCAAAGCGGCGCCCGCAAGGAGGCATGAGCACTGGATTCCCCCTCTTGAGGCAGACGGCACCGTCGTCAGCGATGGTTTATCATCGGGGCTTGTTGCCCTGGAGATAAAGATATGACGAATGCCACTGCCCAAACCGGTTCATTGCACATTGTTTGTCCGCACTGCGACGCCGTTAACCGGCTCCCCGCCGCCAAGCTGGCGGCGCAGCCCGTGTGCGGCAAGTGCCAGAAACCGCTGTTTACCGGCCAGCCGGTCGATCTGACCAGCGCACGGTTTTTAAAACATATCGAGCGCAGCGACATTCCGGTGCTGGTGGACTTCTGGGCGCCGTGGTGCGGGCCTTGCCGCACGATGGCGCCGTTTTATGCACAGGCCGCCGCCACGCTCGAACCGCATTTCCGCGTGGTCAAGGTCGATACCGAGCAGGCCCAGGATCTGGCCACCCGCTACGCGATCCGCAGCATTCCCACGCTGGCGCTGTTCAAGGGCGGCCGCGAAGTCGCGCGCCAGCCGGGCGCCATGGATGCGACCAGTATTATTGCTTGGGCCAGTCAAAACAATCGCTAAAATCGCCATCGCCATCGCCATCGCCATCGCCATCGCCATCGCCATCGCCATCGCTGCGTTGCAGCGCCGCGCCGTAAGTTAGACCGTCATGCGCCGAAGGTTTTATCAGGTGCTGTTAATGGCTGGCCGCGTTGCGCATGATGCGTACCGGCTTGCTGCCGGACTCGGCCGGCTGCGCGGGCAGCATGTCGGCCAGCGTCTGCTGGTCGAGTACGGCGAGAAATGCCCGGGTGGCGTCGTTGAGCGTATGTTTGAGCTTGCAGTCGTTGGTGAGCGGACAGGTGTCGTGGGCGCGGTCGAAGCATTCGGCCATGAAGAAATCGGTCTCGGTAGTGCGCACCAACTGGCCGATATTGATGTCGGCCGGTTCTTTCGCCAGCCGCAGGCCGCCGTTGCGGCCGCGCACCGTCTCCACCAGCCCTGTTTGCCCGAGCTGGTACACCACCTTCATCAGGTGGTTTTTCGATATCCCGTGCAGGTCCGCGATGTCCTGGATGGTTACCAGGCGGTCGCGGTTGGCGCTCAGGAACAGCAGCGTGCGCAGCGAGAAATCTGTAAATTGGGTGAGGCGCATCTGCGGAGATTCAGGTAGATTGAGGCGCTATTCTAACCGGGGACAGGGTTTTGTGCGGATGCGCACCGACGCCATGGCGGTCCCCGGTCGACACTAGCCGAAATACCTAGGAGGAAACATGATCGACGACCAGGAACGCCGAGAGTTCATCAACGAACTGTGGGAACGCTTCGAACAACTGCAGCAATGGGCCGAAGCCAACTGGCCCGACCAGGAAAACCCGCTTACCAGCGCCGACTTCGTGAAAGCGCGCAAGGAAATCCTGGGCTTACGCAATCCGGCGCAAGCACCGGGCAAAGTGCCCGAGGCGCGCGAGCCGGAGCAGGGCGGCGCCCAGTACGAAAACCTCAATCCTGCCCCATGGCCGTGAGTCATCAGGCTTAAAAACCGTCATCCCCGCGTACGCGGGGATCCGTAGAACGCTTGAACCGCACCACCGCTCGCATGGTCCATGGATCCCCGCCTTCGCAGGAATCACAGCTCAAGCTTGCTCGCTCAGTGCACCACCGGCTTGCCGACCTGCGCCAGCAACCACGCCAACACCGCCACCACCAGGCTCCCCAGCACACCCCACGCGAGATTGAGCGCGCTGTCGAACAAGAGTGGTGCCACCAGGCCGGACACCAGCGCGAACAGCAGCATCTGCACGAACGACTGCATCGACGATGCCAGTCCGCTGTTATTCGGGAAGTACTCGAGCGCCATCAGGGTGATTGGCGTCATCATCAGCGACAGGCCGAACGAATAGATAAACAGCGGCAGCACCGCCCACGGCACCGCAGCGGTGAAATACAGGTTGTAGCCGACGTTGATCAGCCCCGCCAGTATCATCACCGCAAAGCCCATCCAGGCCTGCGCCTTGCGGGCAAATTTGTGGGCGAATTTGCCCGACAGCGCCGAACCCACCACCATGCCGCCGATCAGCGGCACGAACATCCAGGCAAACGCGGTTTCCGGCAGGTGCAGGATGTTCATCACGAAGTAGGCGGCCGAGCCGATGTACAGCGCCACGCCGGCAAAGCTCATGCCCACGGCAATCGCCAGCAGCAGGAAATGGTGGTGGCACAGCACCTTCCAGTAATTGCGCGCGATGACCCCGAGGTGGAACGGGTGGCGATCTTTTACGGCCAGGCTCTCCGGCAGCAGGCGCGTGACGGCAACGTACATCACGATGCCGAAGGCGGCAAGGAACCAGAAGATCGAACGCCAGCCAAAGCTCACTTGCAGCCAGCCGCCCAGTACCGGCGCGATGGCGGGCGCCAGGCCGAACACCATCATGATGTGGGCCAGGATTTTTTGTGCGGCGGCGCCGGTAAAGCGGTCCTGCACGATGGCGCGGCCGACGACGGAACCGGCGCCCGCCGCCAGGCCCTGCACGATGCGGCAGGCCAGCAGCACGCCGATCGACGGCGCCAGCGCGGCCCCGATCGACGCGGCGATGTACAGCACCAGCGACACCAGGATCACCGGGCGGCGGCCGAACGAATCGGACAGGGTGCCGTAAAACAGCATCATGAAGGCAAAGCAGAACAGGAACATGCTCAGGGTTTGCTGCACCATGATCGGGCTGGCGTCGAACGCCATGCCGATGGCGGGGAACGATGGCAAATAGGTATCGATAGCGAGCGGGCCGACCATGGTCAGGCCGGCCAGCAGGATGGTCAGCAGAATATTCATTAAAGGCGTATTGTTCGTTGGACCCGGCATTTTACGCGATATGCGGCCAGCGCATATCGGGCGACATTTTGATTCGTTCACCTGGCGGCGTGGTGCGCGTATGCTTGATCATCGGCGTACTATAGCCAGAATTATCGCCAAAAATTTTAGATTATCGAGACATGACTATTGATACCTTCGACGCCACCGGCGTCAAACCATCGCACTGGAACCTGGCCAGCGTGATCGAACAGCTGCGCGTGTCGCGCGAGGCCACCCATAATATCCGCCACCACGGCCGGGTGCGCGAGCTGCCGTCGCGCGAGGCGCTGCAAATCATCGTCAACGGCCTGTCGGCGGTGCTGTTCCCCACCCATTACGGCCGGCCCAACCTGACCGACGAGAGTATCGATTACTTTGTTGGCGATACTTTGAACACCACGCTCAACCGCCTGACCGAGCAGGTACGGCGCGGCCTGCAATTCTCGGCCACCGAGGAAGTGCCCGACGACGCCGAGCTCACCCAGCAGGCCCACGCCATCACCCGCGAATTTGCCGCCAACCTGCCGGCCATCCGCGCGCTGCTGGTCTCCGACGTGCATGCGGCGTTTTCCGGCGACCCGGCGGCCACCTCGGTGGCCGAAATCATGCTTTGCTATCCGGGCACCATCGCCATCCTGTACTACCGCCTGGCACACTGCCTGCACCGCCTCGGCTCGCCGTTCCTGGCGCGGCTGGTCTCGGACATCGGCCATTCGCTCACCGGCATCGACATCCACCCGGGCGCGCAGATCGGCGGCAGCTTCTTCATCGACCATGGCACGGGCGTGGTGATCGGCGAGACCGCCATTCTCGGCCAGCGGGTGCGCCTGTACCAGCACGTCACGCTGGGCGCCAAACGCTTCCCGGCCGATGACCAGGGCGTGTTGATCAAGGGCGTGCCGCGCCACCCGGTGGTCGAAGACGACGTGGTGATCTACGCCGGCGCCACCATCCTGGGGCGGATCACCATCGGCGCCGGTTCTACCATCGGCGGCAATGTGTGGCTTACCCAGAGTGTGGCGCCCAACAGCAATGTCTCCCAGGCCCAGATGCGCAACGACTAGAGCAAGCCTTCAGCGGGCCAGCAGCGTGTAGCAGATGGAACCCGAGAACCCCATCAGCACCACTGACGCGATCCGGTGCACCATCGGCTGGCGCGGGGTGGCGCTGGGGTAGGCCAGTACGGCAGCGCCCATCGAAATCCACAGTGCGGCGATCGGCAGCAGCAGGGCGCTGAAGATCATGTAAGCCTCGAGCAGCGCTGCCGGGCCGGCCGCCAGCGGCGGGAAGACCACCGTCGCAAAAAAGAACGCCTTGGGGTTGAGCAGCGTGACCGTGAACAGGTCGCGTGGACCGATGCCCTTGCTGCCGGCTGCACCTGCCTGCGGCGCGGTGCGCCACAGCTTGATGGCCGACCAGGCGATGTACACGGCCGCACAGGCGCGCGCCACCGGCGGCGACCATGGCGCCACGGCAGCAGCCAGCGCCAGGAACACGCACCACACCCCGATCGAGATCAGGTAACCGACCCACTCGGCCGCGATCAGCGGCAGCGAGCGGCGAATGCCGTCGCGGCTGCCCGCCAGGAACAGCAGCGTGTTGGTGGGACCGGGCGTGAGCAGCACGGCGGCTATGGTCAGCGCAACGAACGTGGTGCCGTGCGGCGCGAGCTCCGACAGGGAAGGAAAAGCCATGGATGCTCCCGAAAAAATGCAGGCGCCAGTGTGCGGCAGTTTTGATGCTTTGGCAATCTTTGAGTATCAGAGCCGCACCGCGTGCGCCACGTGACCGGGCGCCAGCCGCGCGCCGCCACCGAGCACCTGTCCGCGCAAGGTACCGCCGTCGTACGCCGTGCGATACCGCCCGCGCCGCTGCAATTCCGGCACGATCAGCTCCACCACGTCGCGCATGCTGTCGTGGGCCACGGCAAAGGCGAGGTTGAAACCGTCGATGCCGGTGTCGTCCTGCCATGCTTCCAGCTGGTCCGCTACCTGGCGCGGATCGCCTACCAGCACCGGGCCGCGTCCACCGAGGCCGATGAACAGTGCGGCCTCGCGCACGGTCCAGGTGCGATCGGGATCGGCCTGGGTGAACGACGCCAGCGCCGAGCGGCCCGCGTCCGATTCGATGTACTCGACGGTGGCGTCGAGCGGAAACTGGCTGAAGTCGATGCCGGTCCAGCCGGATAGCAGGGCCAGCGCCGCCTCGATATCGACGTGGTTGCGGTAGTCCTCGTACCTCGCCCATGCTTCGGCCTCGGTGGGGGCGGTGACGATCAGCGCCTGCGCGTAAATTTTGAGGTCGTCGCCGTCCCGGCCGGCCGCGCGCACTGCGGTGCGCAGGTCATCGGCGTACTTGCGCACCACGGTCTTGCTGGGACCACTGACGAATGTGCACTCGGCGTGGCGCGCCGCAAAGGCCGTGCCGCGCGGCGAGGTGCCGGCCTGGTACAGCAACGGCGTGCGCTGGGGCGACGGTTCGCACAGGTGAAAGCCCGGCACCTTGTAAAAGCGGCCTTCGTGGTTGATAGCGTGGATACGCGACGGCTCGGCATACACGCCGCGCGCCTTGTCGTTGACCACGGCGTCGTCGTCCCAGCTTTTCTCCCAGAGTTTATAGACCACGTCCATGTATTCGTCGGCCAGGTCGTAGCGCTCGTCGTGGCCCAGTTGCCGGTCAATTCCCAGGTTGCGTGCCGCGCTGTCGAGATACCCGGTGACGATATTCCAGCCGACGCGCCCACGCGTCAGATGGTCGAGCGTGGAGATGCGCCGCGCGAACGTGTACGGATGCTCGTAGGTGAGGGCGCAGGTCACGCCGAAGCCCAGGTGGGTGGTCGCTTGCGCCATCAGCGGCACCAGCGCCAGCGGATCGTTCAATGGCGCCTGCACCGCGTGGCGCAGCGCGGCGTCGGCGCTGCCCTGGTACACATCGTAGGCGCCCAGCACGTCGGCCAGGAACACGGCGTCGAACAGGCCCACCTCCAGCAGGCGCGCCAGGTCGGTCCAGTGGTCAGGATCGGTGTAGCGGTGGCCGGTGTCGCGCGGATGCGTCCACAGGCCCGGCGACTGGTGGCTCACCGTGTTCATCTGGAAGGCATTGAAACGGATTTGCTTGCTCATGTCACTTGGCCGGCTTGGCTGCCACCTCTTTTGCCAACGCCAGCTGGTAGTCGGTCCTGGAATAGTCGGCGAAGTGCTTGTTGGTGATTTCGAGGAATTCGCGCGAGCGGTAGGCGGCAGCGATATCCTTCGCAAATGGCTTGTCCTTGTCGGCCGTGCGCACTGCCACCAGGTTCACATAGTTGTCCGAGATTTTCTCGGTCTTCAACGCGTCCTTCAGTTTCAGGCCCGAGGCCAGCGCGTAGTTGCCGTTGACGAAAGAGTAGTCGGTGTCTTGCAGCGAGCGGGGAAGCTGCGCTGCCTCCAACGGGATCAGCTTGATCTTTTTGAGGTTGGCTGCGATGTCGCGTTCGGACGCGCGCACCGGGTCGTACTTGTCGCGCAGCTTGATCCAGCCTAGCTGATCGAGCAGCACCAGCGCGCGCGCCTGGTTGGTCGGATCATTGGGCAGCGCCACCGTCGTGCCTTCCTTCACGTCCGCCAGCGTCTTGTGGCGCTTGCTGTAAATGGCGATTGGTGCGGTCGGCACTTTCACCAGTTCGGTGATGGGCAGCTTGTTCTCGGTGGCGAACTTGTTCAGGTACACGATGTGCTGGAACACGTTGGCGTCGAGCGAACCTTCGGCCAGCGCGAAGTTGGGCTGGATGTAGTCGTTGAACTCCACCAGCTTGACCTTATATCCCTTCTTTTCGAGCAGCGGCTTGATGCCCAGTTTGATCTGGTCCGCGTAAGGGCCGGCGCTGGTGCCGATGACGATTTCTTTGGGGTCCTTGGCGTGAACCGGCGCGTTGGCGCCGAGCGCCAGTGCCAGAGCCGCCAACAGGGCGTGGCGGCGTATCGGTTTGATCATGGTTGTTCCTTAACGTTTGTCGATGCGTTTTGCAATGCGGTTGCCGGTGAACTGGGTTAGTTGCACCATGATGATCAGGATGGCGACGGTGGCCACCATGATGTCGGTCTCGAAGCGGTAATAGCCGTAGCGGATCGCCAGGTCGCCGATGCCGCCGCCGCCCACCACGCCGGCCACCGCAGAATACGACAGGAAGCTGATCGCCAGCACGGTCAATGCCAGCACCAGGCCGGAGCGCGCCTCCACCAGCAGCACGCGTAGCACGATCTGCAGTTCCGACGCGCCCATGGCGTGCGCGGCCTCGATCACGCCGCGCGGCACTTCGCGCAGGTTCTGCTCAACCATCCGGGCGAAATACGGAATGGCGGCAAACGACAGCGGCACGGCGGCCGCCAGCGGTCCGATCGACGTGCCGGCGATCATGCGCGTAAACGGCACCAGGGCGACCAGCAGAATGATGAACGGGAACGAGCGCACCGTGTTGACCAGCCAGCCCAGCACCAGCGCGGCCGGGCGGTTTTGCAGCGACTGGCCATCAGCCACCAGGAACAGCACGATGCCGAGCGGCCCGCCGATCAGCACTGCTGCCGACAGGCCGATGCCAAGCATGGTGAGCGTCTGGCCGACGGCAGTGCCCATCTCGGGCAGCATGGCGACGATGGCGTTGAACGACACGCCCAGCGTGGAAAGCAGTTCAGACATGGGCGGCCTCCCGGTGAGTGCCGGCCAGCGTATTGGCAGCGTTGAAGGCAGCCAGTTCGCGGCCCAGCGCCGTCTTGCGCGGCGCATTGTGGCCGGCCGGTTCGTTCAGCGCGAATTCCTCGGCAATCGCGCCATCCTCGATCACCGCCACGCGGTTGCAGATTTCGGCCAGCACGGAAAGCTCGTGGCTGACGATGACGATGGTGACGCCGAGCCGGTGGTTGATGTCGCGCAGCGTGGCCAGCAGCGCGCGCGTGGTTTCGGCGTCGAGCGCAGACGTGGGTTCGTCGCACAGCAGCACGGCGGGGCCGCTGGCCAGTGCGCGGGCGATGGCCACGCGCTGTTTCTGGCCGCCCGACAGCTGGGCCGGATAGCTGTCGGCTTTGACGCCCAGTTCCACCAGTTCCAGGCACTGGTTCACGCGCGCGGCGATCTGTTCCGGTTTCTGGCCGCCGTGGATGCGCAGCGGGAAGGCGACGTTGTCGAACACGGTGGCGTTTTGCAGCAGGTTGAACTGCTGGAAAATCATGCCGATGTTGCGGCGCGCATCGCGCAGGTCGCGCTTCGACAGCGACGTCAGCTCGCGGCCGGCGACGGTAATCGCCCCGGCGTCGGGCCGCTCCAGCAAATTGAACAGGCGCAGCAAGGTCGATTTGCCGGCGCCACTTTTGCCGATCAGGCCGAAGATGTCGCCCTGGCGCACGTCGAGCGACACGTGGCGCACGGCGTCGAAGCGCCCGCCGTCGGGCAGGGTAAAGGTCTTGCTCGCATGTTCGATGCGGATCAGTGGAATAGTCATCGGGTACTTCAGGAGTAGGCGGTGGGTTCGGGCAGCGAGCCATCGAGCGCATGGCGCCCGAGGTCGCGGATCTTGTAGTCGACCGGGTCGTGCAGGGTATGCACGCGGACGTTGCGCCAGAAACGGTCGTAGCCATAGCGGGCCGACGTTGACCGGGCGCCGGTCAGTTCGAACATCTGGTTGCTGATGTCGATGCCGGCGGTATGGGCCAGCACCTTGGCTTCCGCCACGGCGATTGCCAGTTCGCCGCGCTGGCGGGCGGTAACTTGCGGGCCAATGCGGAACAGCCGTTCGAGCTCGCGTGCCGCGTGGTCGGCCAGCACGGCGGCCGGCCGCAGCTTGAGCCACAACTGGCCGAAGCGATGCTGCACCAGTGGATCGGCGGCAGCTGATTGGGCGCCGGACGAAAACCACGGCCGCGCCTCGTCCACGGTATAGGCGCGCGCCGCCTCGAACGCGCCTTCGCCGATGCCCAGGTACAGGTTTGTCATGATCAGTTGCGCCACCTGCGAGCGCAGCGTCGATTGCGGCGTGGCCGCCACGCCTGGCGTTTGCAGCACCTGCGTGGCCGGCAGCGCCACGCCGGTAAAGTGGACATTGCCGCTGTCGGTCTGCTTCTGGCCGAAGGCATCCCAGTCGGCCTGCACCTCCACGCCCGGCTGGCGGGCGGGCAGCACGCCGATCAGCGCGGTGCCGGTGGGTTCGTGCCAGGCCGAAACCGTCAGCCAGTCCGACCCCACGGAGCCGGATGAAAAACTCTTGATGCCATCGAGCGTGTAGCCATAGTCCGCATCCACGGCCGCCGTGCGGCGATCGAGCGGATTGAGGGCATTGCCCCAGAACAGATTCTGTTCGACGGTGAGCGTCAGGAAGCGGCGCTGCTGCTGCGGCGTGCCATACAGCTGGATGCCCGCCAGTTGCAGGTGGTGAAAACCGAAGATATGGGCCAGTGCGCTGTCGGCGCGCGCCAGGATGCGCACCACGTGCAGCACCGTGGGCCAGTCGGCGCCCTGGCCGCCGAATTCTGTCGGTATCGACAGCGTAAGCAGGCCCGAGGCGCGAATTGCGCCGCGTTCGTGCGCCGCGTGGCCGCCGGCCTGGTCGCGGGCGTTGGCGGTTTCGCCCAGGCGGCGCGCCAGGTCGGCGGCCACCTCGAGCGGATCGGGAGACGTCGGCGGCGCCGGATCGGGCGCCGCTGTTCTGAGTGCGTTAGACATGGTATGTCCGTTGTAATAGGTTCGGTGGCGCAGTATTGCACCGTGCTCCAAACCTCGTACACGAAGAATTACGGCTATTTATATGCAAAAAAGTCATGTGTCGGAAACCGCATATGGAAGCGCAAAACTATTCGTTCTGATTTCAACCGGACAGCTCTATTCTGGCCGGCACAAACAATTGACGGGGATAGCATCATGAGCATTCTTTTATTAGGCGGCAGCCCGGCTGCGGTTTCAAGCACCGGCCGTTTGCTGGACCATGTCGCTGAAAAACTGGCTGAGCGCAGTACCGGACACCGCTACACCAAGGTGCAAGTGCGCGAACTGCCGGCCCATGCGCTGCTGCACGCCGAAACCTCGGACCTGGCCATCAAGCGCGCGCTGGCGGCAGTTAGCGAAGCAGATGCCGTGATCATCGCCACCCCGGTGTACAAAGCCTCTTATACCGGTTTGCTGAAAGCCTTCCTCGACCTGCTGCCGCAGGACGGCCTGGCCGGCAAGCTGGTGCTGCCGCTGGCCACCGGCGGCAGCCAGTCGCACATGCTGGCGCTCGACTACGCGCTGCGCCCGGTGCTGCACGCGCTCGACGCGCGCCACGTGCTGGCAGGGATTTACGCCACGTCGTCGCAACTGGTGTGGAACGAGGGCAGCGGCCTGGCCATCGATCAGGCCATCGCCTGGCGCGTGCAGGCGGGCGTGGAAGGGCTGGCCGCCGCGCTGCACGGTCACAGATCTTGGCAGGCGCAGCAAGCGCAGGCGCCGTTCGTGGCGCCGGTCGAGCCGATCCGCCTGGCGCGCTGAGTGGAGACCCCTTCATGACCATCAAGACCATCAACGCAACCGGACCGGCCGACACTCGGGCGCAGCAACGCACCGCGCGGCGCCATACCCTGGGACTGCTGTTTGCCGTTGGCGTGCTGGGCGTCACCGCCCACGCGCCGACGCTGGCCCAAGCCAATGCTGCCCAGGGCAAGCAGGAAATCCGCATCGGCTACCAGAAATACGGCACGCTCACCCTGCTCAAGGGCCGGGGCACGCTGGAACAGCGCCTCGCGAGTAAAAACATCACGGTCAAATGGACCGAATTCCCGGCCGGGCCGCAGCTGCTTGAGGGACTGAACGTGGGCAGTGTCGATTTCGGCACCGTGGGCGAGGCGCCGCCGATCTTTGCGCAAGCCGCCGGCGCCAACCTGGTCTATGTCGGCAATGAGCCGCCGTCGCCGGCCAGCGAGGCGATCGTCGTGCCCAAGTCGTCCACCGTGCGCAGCGTGGCTGACCTCAAGGGCAAGAAGATCGCCCTGAACAAGGGTTCCAACGTCCACTACCTGCTGGTCAAAGCGCTGGAAAAAGCTGGCGTCGCCTACAAGGACGTGCAGGTGATCTACCTGCCGCCGGCCGATGCGCGCGCCGCGTTCGAGCGTGGCAGCGTCGATGCGTGGGTGATCTGGGATCCATTCCTGGCCGCCGCCGAGAAGCAGATCGGCGCCCGCGTGCTGGCCGACGGCAAGGGCCTGGTCAACAACTACCAGTTCTACCTGGCCGCGCGGCCGTACGCCGAAAAGAACCAGGACACCGTGCGCATCGTGCTCGAGGAAATCGCCAAGGTTGACGAGTGGGGCGCTGCCAATCCGAAGGACGTGGCGGCCATCCTCTCCACCCAGACCGGCCTGGAAAACGAGGTCGTCGCGCTGGCCGCCTCGCGCTATGCCTACGGCGTCAAGCCGATCAGCGCCGGCGTGCTGGCGCAGCAGCAGCAGGTGGCCGACGCTTTCGCCCATCTCAAGCTGATTCCGAAGCCGATTGCCGTCAAAGAAGCCCAATTGGCGCCAAGCCAGGTAGCGAAGAAATAAGGATTTACATCATGTCGTTGAATATTTTCTGGTTCATCCCCACCCACGGCGACAGCCGTTATCTTGGCACCACCAAGGGTGCGCGTCCGGTCGATGCCGACTACCTCAAGCAGTGCGCGGTCGCCGCCGACACCCTCGGCTACGACGGCGTGCTGCTGCCCACCGGGCGGTCGTGCGAGGATGCGTGGGTGGTGGCGTCGTCGCTGATCTCGGTCACGCAAAAACTCAAGTTCCTCGTCGCCATCCGTCCCGGCCTCACCACTCCCGGCCTGGCCGTGCGCATGGCCGCCACGTTCGACCGCCTGTCCAACGGGCGGCTGCTGATCAACGTCGTCACCGGCGGCGACCAGGGCGAGCTGGAAGCGGACGGCCTGTTTGCCGACCACGCCAAGCGCTACGAGATTTCCGACGAATTCATTCGCGTGTGGCGCGCTTCGCTGGCGGGCGAGGGCGGCGATGCCGGTTACGATTTCGAGGGCAAGCATATCCAGGTCAAGGGTTCGAAAACCTTGTATCCGGCCGTGCAAAAGCCGTATCCGCCGCTGTACTTCGGCGGCTCGTCCGAACCGGCGCACGCGCTGGCGGCCGAGCAGATGGACGTATACCTCACCTGGGGCGAGCCACTGGCAGCAGTGGCCGAAAAAATCGCCGACATCCGCGCGCGCGCCGCCAAGCATGGCCGCACCGTCAAATTCGGCATCCGCCTGCACGTGATCGTGCGCGACACCAACGAGGAAGCATGGCGCGCGGCCGATGAGCTGATCAGCCACCTCGACGACGACACCATCGCCAAGGCCCAGAAGGCATTCGGCAAGATGGATTCGGTGGGCCAGCAGCGCATGGCGGCCCTGCACGGCGGCCGCCGCGACAAGCTTGAAGTCGCGCCCAACCTGTGGGCCGGCGTGGGCCTGGTGCGCGGCGGCGCCGGCACGGCCTTGGTGGGCGATGCCGAGACGGTGGTGGCCCGCATCCGCGAATACGCGGACCTCGGCATCGAGACCTTCATCTTCTCCGGCTATCCGCACCTGGAAGAATCGTATCGCTTCGCCGAGCTGGTATTCCCGTTGCTGGGCAAAGGCAAAGCGGCGGGTACCCAGTCGCTGAGCGGTCCGTTCGGCGAGATCATGGCCAGCGATATCATTCCCAAGAAGGCGGCGTAATGGCTCAGGCAAAGAATAAAACGCCAAGCGCGCTGGCGCCGTGGATATTGCCGGTCACGCTGATCGTGCTGTGGCAGGTAGCGTCGCAGGCCGGCTGGCTGTCGAGCCGCATCCTGCCCGAACCGTGGGCCGTTGCCAAGGCCTTCTGGGCGCTGGCCGCGTCGGGCGAGCTGTGGGTGCACTTGCGCACCAGCCTGTGGCGCGCGGCATCGGGCTTTGCCATCGGCGCCGGCCTCGGTTTGCTGCTTGGCCTGTTGACGGGCAGCTTCCGCCGCGCCGAAACGCTGCTCGACACCACGCTGCAAATGGTGCGCAACATCCCGGCGCTGGCGCTGATCCCGCTGGTGATCCTGTGGTTCGGCATCGATGAAACGGCCAAGCTGTTCCTGCTGGCAGTCGGCGTGTTCTTCCCCGTGTACCTGAACACCTTCCACGGCATCCGTTCGGCCGACCAGGGCCTGATCGAGATGGCGCGCAGCTATGGCCTGTCCGGCTGGCCTTTGTATCGCGACGTGATCCTGCCGGCGGCGCTGCCATCTATTTTGGTAGGCGTGCGGTTTTCGCTGGGGCTGGTGTGGGTGCTGCTGATCGTGGCCGAGACCATTTCGGCGCAGGCCGGCATCGGCTACATGACCATGAACGCCCGCGAGTTCCTGCAAACGGACGTGGTGCTGGTGGGGATTTTGCTGTACGCGCTGCTGGGCAAGGCTGCCGACCTGGCGTCGCGCGGGATGGAAAAGCGCTTCCTGCGCTGGAATCCGGCCTACCGCTAATCGATCTGAATTGGAGACAACCGTATGAATATTTCCACCACCCTGTTCGATGTCGGCGGCCTGGCTCGCGAAAACCTGTCGTCGCTGTCGGCGGCCGATGTCAACCGGCCGCCGGCGCGGCGCCAGGGCGTGTCGCTGTCGCTCGAGGGTTTGAGTAAATCGTTCGGCGAGCGCGCGGTGTTGCACGACATCGAGCTGCAACTGCAGCCGGGCGAATTCGTCGCGGTGGTGGGCCGCAGCGGCTGCGGCAAGAGCACGCTGCTGCGCGCCATCGCCGGGCTGGAGACGGTGGAGCAGGGCACCATCGCAGTGGGCAAGAGCGCCATGGGCAGCAGCATCCGCATCATGTTCCAGGAAGCGCGCCTGCTGCCGTGGAAGACGGTGCTGGAAAACGTGGCGCTGGGCCTGCCCCGGTCGCTCAATGCGGCGGCCGCCACCTTGAACACGGTGGGCCTGGGCGAACGCGCCAACGACTGGCCGGCCGAACTGTCGGGCGGCCAGCGCCAGCGCGTGGCCCTGGCGCGCGCGCTGCTGCACGAACCGCAATTGCTGCTGCTCGACGAACCCCTGGGCGCGCTCGATGCGCTGACCCGCATCGAGATGCAGCAACTGATCGAAAGCCTGTGGCTGGCGCGCGGCTTCACGGCAATGCTGGTCACCCACGATGTGCAGGAAGCGCTGGCGCTGGCCGACCGCGTGGTGCTGATCGAAGAAGGGCGCATCACGCTGGACCTGAATGTGGACCTGCCCCGTCCGCGCGCGCGCGGCAACGCGGCGTTTGCGGCGCTCGAGCAGCGCCTGCTGAGCAGCATCCTGCGCCCGTCGCCCGCCGCGCACCGCGGCATTGCAGCAGCAGCCTGATCCCTGGACCACGCCTGCCATCCTCCGCCTTGGAGGATGGCAGACCCAAGGTGATTCAATCCTCACCCTTCCGACAGATTCCCCTCTCTGCCATCCCCCCGTATCATTCCCACCTGTGCACGAGATTGAACTTAACCAGCGGTTATGATCGATTTTCTCGATAGTAACGAGGCAAATTTTTCGTTTTACAACGTCAATTGTGCAGAGCATAATCATTGCCACCCGAGACATGGACTTCGCCGGAACCCCGGACCGGTCGCATGTCTCACTGTTCCCAACACACAGGAGTCTGACAATGAAAAAAATCTTTGCCCTGCTGGTCGCCGCCGGTATCTCGATGTCCGCATTTGCCGCACCGGAAACCTTCACGTCCGATGCCAACCACACCTTCTCGAGCTTCAGCTACAGCCATTTCGGCTACTCGATCCAGACCAGCCGCTTCAACAACACCACCGCCAAGTTCACGGTGGACCGCGCTGCCAAGACCGGCTCGGTGGAAGCGACCATCGACACCAAGTCGGTCGATACCGGCTCGAAACTGTTCGACGGCCACATCCAGGGCGAAGATTTCCTGGACACCGGCAAGTTCCCGACCATCACCTACAAGTCGACCAAGGTCAACTTCAAGGGTGACGTGCCTGCCACCATCGACGGCAACCTGACCATCAAGGGCATCACCAAGCCAGTGACCCTGACCGTCACGCACTTCCAGTGCGCCGACCACCCGATGATGAAGAAAATGGCTTGCGGCGCCAACGCCACGGCCAAAATCAAGCGTACCGAGTTCAACGCCGGTAAATACGCACCGAATGTTGGCGACGAAGTCACCCTGACCCTCGCCATCGAAGCCATCAAGGAGTAATTGAAACGGGCCGGCGCCAACGGTACAACCCTGGGCTGGCTTCATTTCATTACCGCTGATCTGGACTGTTGCGACATCGTGTCGCAGCAGTCCATTTTTTTAGGAGCAAGACAATGAAAATGACGCAGCTCGCGTTTGCTATAACCGTATTGGCCGCCACGTCGGCGCACGCCACCGACCTGATCATCACCAACGGCAAGGTCGCCACCATGACCAAAGAGGGCGCTTTCGCCCAGGCCGTCGCCATCAAAGACGGCAAGATCACCGCCGTGGGCAGCAATGCCAGCGTATTGAAACTCAAGACCGCCGCCACGCAAGTGATCGATGCCGACGGCAAGACCGTGATTCCCGGCCTGAACGATTCGCACCTGCACATTATCCGCGAGGGGCTCAACTACAATGCCGAGCTGCGCTGGGACGGCGTGACGTCGCTGAAAAAGGCGATGCAGATGCTCAAGGAGCAGGCCGCGCGCACGCCGGACGGCGCCTGGATCAAGGTCGTCGGCGGCTGGAACGAATTCCAGTTCGAGGAAAAGCGCCTGCCGACGCTGGAAGAGATCAACGAAGCAGTGCCAGACAAGCCGGTATTCCTGCTGTACCTGTACGGCCTCGGCTTCCTGAATAAAAAAGGCATAGCAACGCTGGGTTACACCGCCGAGACCAGGTTCAAGGATGGCGTGGTGGAACTGGGCGCCGACGGCAAGCCCACCGGCAAGCTGATCGCCAAACCGAACGCCATGATCCTGTACACCACGCTGGCGAAGACCACCGTGCTGCCGCGTGATGAACAGCTCAATTCCTCTATCCAGTACTACCGCGACCTCAACCGCCTGGGCCTGACCAGCGCGATCGATGCCGGCGGTGGCGGCCAAGGCCTATCCCGACGATTACGCCGTCAGCCTGGAACTGGCCAAGGATGGCAAGCTGACCGTGCGCACGTCGTATTACCTGTTCGCGCAGAAGCCGGGCAAGGAGCTGGAAGACTACCAGCGCTGGCTCACCCAGACCAAGCCCGACAAGAACGAACACCTGTTCTACGCCAACGGCTATAACACCGAGGGCGGCGGCGAAAACCTGGTGTGGAGCGCGGCCGACTTCGAGAACTTCCTCGAGCCGCGCCCCGACATGCCGCACGAGATGGAAGGCGAACTCGAACCCGTGCTGCGCCTCCTGATCAAGAACCGCTGGCCGTTCCGCATCCACGCCACGTACGACGAGAGCATCGACCGCGACCTGGCCGTGATCGAAAAGGTCAACAAGGACTTGCCGTTGAACGGCCTGCGCTGGTTCTTCGACCATGCCGAGACCATCAGCGACAAGCAACTCAAACGCGTGAAAGCGCTCGGTGGCGGCATCGCCGTGCAAAACCGCATGTATTTCCAGGGTGAGCACTACTGGAAACAATACGGCGCCCAGACCCGCCAGATGCCGCCGATCAAGAAAATGCTGGAGATGGAAATCCCGGTCGGCCTCGGCACCGACGGCACCCGCGTGAGCAGCTACGGTCCGTGGCCGTCGATCTACTGGGCGGTGACCGGCAAGACTGCCGGCGGCCTCAAGCTGTGGCAGCCACAGGACGTGCTGAGCCGCTACCAGGCCCTGAAACTGATGACCCAGGGCAGCGCCTGGATGAGCGGCGAAGAAAAGCTCAAGGGTACGCTGGCGAAAGGCCAGTACGCCGACGTGGTGATCCTGCCGCAAGATTATTTCAGCATGGACGTCGAGCAGATCAAGACCCTGGAAAGCGCGCTGACCATCGTCAACGGCAAGGTGGTGTACGCGGGCGAACAATTCAAGCAACTGGCACCACCAGCGCTCGAAGTCAAACCCGACTGGAGTCCCGTCAAACACTACGGCGGCTACCAGAACCAGTAAGCCTTACTTCGGGGTCAGTGCCGACATTTGGACACAAACTCGACAGTAAATGGTTGAGGCCGTGTCTAAATGTCGGCACTGACCCCGAAGTGGGAAGCGTCAGACCAGCTGGAGCCAGCCGAGCAGGGCGCCTGCCGCCAGCAGCCATAGCAGGTGGATGCGGGTGCGCCAGATCAGTATCCCGGCCACCACTGACAGCAGCCACAGCGGCCAGTCGAGGGCGAAGTCGCGGTGGGCGCTGCCGAGGGTAATGCCCACCGATACCATCAACCCCACCACCACCGGCGCCATGCCCTGCTTGAAGGCGCGCACGCCCAGCTTGTCGCGGTGCAGGCGCGCCCAGCGCGCGGCCATGTAGGTGAGGCAGGTGCTGGGGATCAGGATGCCGCACATGGCCACAACCACGCCCGCGAACGCGGCGGCATAGCTGCCCGCGTTGAGGCCCACGTTCCAGCCCATCAATGCCACGAACAACACGTTCGGCCCCGGCGACGCCTGGGCGATGGCTACCGAGTCGTTGAACTGCGATTGCGTCAGCCAGCCTTGTTCGAGTACCAGGTAGCGGTGCATTTCGGTCGTGGTGGAGATCGCGCCGCCCACCGACAACAGCGACAACAGCAGGTAATGGCCGAACAGGCTACACCAGTCCGCTTGGCTGAGGACGATGTGGAGCGGTGCGCCGCTCATGGCGTTGCCGCTTTCAGGCTGCGCGTTTTCAGGATCCGGTAAGTCAGGCCCACGCACGTGCCGCCGAGCAGCAGCAGGGTCCAGGCCAGCGGCACCTTGAAGACCACCAGCAGCGCCACGCACAGCACGGCGGCGGCGCCGCTGAACCAGGCGGGCAGCGGATGGTTGCGCAGTGCCGAGGCGAGCTTGATGCCGGTGGCGGCGATCAGCCCGGCTGCCACCGCTGCCATGCCGCGCAGCGCGCCGGCTACGCCGGGGTGGTTGGCGTAATGCGAGTGCAGCACGGCCAGGCACAGCACCAGCAGCAGCGGCACGGTCAGGATGCCGGCCAGCGCCGTCATGGCGCCGCGCAGGCCAAAATAACGATCGCCGATCATCAGCGACAGGTTGACAACGTTAGGACCCGGCATCACTTGCGCCACGGCCCAGTCTTCGATGAATTCTTCCTGGGTGAGCCAGCGCTTGCGTTCGACCATCTCGCGCTGCACCACGGCCAGCACGCCGCCGAAGCCCTGCAGCGCCAGCAAGGTGAATGACATAAACAGGTCGGTGAGGGAGGCGGGGCGGGGTTGGTCTTCGGTCATCTTGGCATTATGATCCTGCTCATTGCTTTGTGTCCACGCCCATCAAATTTACGCAATATTTTAATTGCGAAATGATAGGAGCCTGACATTGACTTTACAAAACGGCCGCGCATACTGCCGTTGCATGTCTGCTTGATCCCAATCAAACCCCTGTTTTTTAGCGAGGCTCATGATGAACGATTTGCATTTACTACCGACCATGCAAGAGCACTACCAACGCAGCGACAGCCACAGCAGTGCCATCGTCGAGCGCGGCATCATCGTCCAGTCCACCTTCAATACCGTGTGCGCCATCGAATACCTGCGGTCGCATAACGTCCAGCCGCACATCATCGAACGTGTACTGCTCCATCCCGAGCAAAGGCGCCAGCTGGTGCACTAGCCATCCATAAGCTTTACCTCATGCAAGTGCAGGGTTTACTTATGCACACATCATGTTGGCAAGAATGATTTTGAAAATTTTTCGTGTCGAAAAATATATCAATGTAAGTGCTTGATTTATATGGAGATAAAAACTGCCTGTTGGATGGGCAGTTTGTTGAACCCCGCGCCGTTACAGGCGCGCTTTGTTGTCAATGGGGGGATATCCACATAGATATCCACAGAGCTTGTGGATATCGGAAAAAACGCTTGAAAATCCTGTACTTAGCGTTGTATGCGCCGGATCAAAGCGGTTTCTTCAAAGGCTGCATCACGCTGCCCACCACGACGTATGGCGCGGCCGGGTCGTCCACCACGCTGGCAGTCACCCTTAGCCGCAGTTCCTGGCCGTCGCGGCGCCAGCCGGTGACCACGTCGGTCCAGGTTTCGCCGGCGCCCAGTGCGCCCAAGGCGTCGGCCAGCTGGTCGGGCGGGTAGGGTGGCGTGTGCAGCAGGCGCAGGTCGGCGCCGACCAGTTCCTGGCGCGAAAACTGGAACTTGGCGCAAAACTTGTCATTAACGCTGGCAATGCGGCCGCGTGCGTCAAACGTGGCGATAACGGCGTGCTGGTCCACGGCGTCCAGCAACCGTCTGGCATGGTCGAGCTGGGTTTGCAGGACGGCCGCGCGCTCCTGCGCCTCCTGCAGGCCGGCATAGGCGCGCAACGACGAGATTACGGTCGTGAACAGCTTGCGCGTGGTAAGGTCGGTCTTGCACCAGAAATCGTTGATATCGTAGTCGAGTATGATGCTGTGCTCGAGCGCCTGGCCCGGCTGTCCCGTGCGCAGCACGATACGCACCAGGCTGTTGTGCAGACTGTCACGGATTTGCCGTGCCACGTTGAGGCCGGCATCGCTGGTTTCCATGATCACGTCCAGCAGCACCAGTGCGATGTCGGGCGTGTTGCGCAGCGTGTTCAGTGCTTCTTCGCCACTGTAAGCATGCAGGAAACTCAGGCGCCGTCCACGGAAGCAAACATTGCTAAGTGAAAATTTTGTCACAACGTGGACATCGACGTCGTCGTCCACGATCAGTACCCGCCACGGCGGTGGCGCGGCAGCGGCCGCCTTGCCGCCCGACTGCGCTTCGGCGGCGACAGCATCGTCGTCGTCGATCATCCAGTCTGTGTCGTCATCATTCTGATTCATGCATTGATCCCGAAACGAGTTCTTGTAAGAAAATAGCGAAACTCTGGAGTTACACTATTCCTCGTATGCGGATTTGTCAAAGAATTCGCGGTCCGATATTCCATGGACCGTATTTATGCACACAAAAATATTTTTCAAGCAGGCTCAAAAAAACGCGAGGGCCTTTCGGCCCGCGCTGTAAGTCATTGATTTTATTCGCCTAAAATTTTGCCTTCCGATTGGGCATTTTGTTGAAACGCCCGCCATTAAAGGCTGTCCCGGCTGTCAAGTGGCGGTTATTCACAACCTTATCCACAATTCGTGTGGATATCTTTAAATCGCCACAATTTCGGACAATTGCTTGCGTACGGCGCCGTGCGCCATCACCAGTTCCGGGCCATCGTGCAACATGGCGTTGTACTTGGCGCGGAACTCGAGGTCACCCTGTTCGGACGGGCCGATCAGCGCTTCGATGGCGCGGCGGAACGTGACCGCTTCAGCGGCTGTGACCGCTTCTTCTTCGTCCAGGCGTTCGTCCATCTGCGCCATCAGGCCCGACAGTTTTTGCAGCCAGGCAAAGTTGGGGTGGTTGGTCACCAGTTGCAGCAGTTCCAGCGGACTGCCCACGGCGCCGAAATACTGGCTCTCGATGTGGATCAGTTGCTTGTGCAGGTCGCGCAGGGAGCGGCCCAGGCTGGTCAGTTTGGCGCGTTGCGCGGTGTCGTCGTGGTTCATGGTTCTTCCTGATCATGGGGATGGCCGCAGCTTAGCAGAGTCCCCCCTATGGCGGAGCCTATCTTATTGCAGTGGTGAAGGGCGGTTGCGCGCCCTACCATGAGGGTTCCTTTACACCACTCTGGAAGCATGATGATGAACCCAAAACTCGAAGTCCTGACCCCGCAAAACTCGCAGCTGATCTTCATCGACCAGCAGCCGCAAATGGCGTTCGGCGTGCAGTCGATCGATCGCCAGGTTCTGAAAAACAATACCGTTGCGCTGGCCAAGGCCGCCAAGGTATTCAATATTCCGACCACCATCACCACCGTCGAAACCGAGTCGTTCTCGGGCCACACCTACCCTGAACTGCTGGACGTGTTCCCAGGCAAGGACATCCTGGAACGCACGTCGATGAACTCGTGGGACGACCAGAAAGTGCGCGATGCGCTGGCCGCCAACGGCAAGAAAAAAGTGATCGTGTCGGGCCTGTGGACGGAAGTGTGCAACACCACGTTCGCCCTGTGCGCGATGCTCGAAGGCGGCTACGAAATCTACATGGTGTCCGATGCTTCGGGCGGCACCTCGAAAGAAGCGCACGACATGGCCATGCTGCGCATGGTGCAAGCCGGCGTGATCCCGGTGACCTGGCAGCAAGTACTGCTGGAATGGCAGCGTGACTGGGCCCACAAGGAAACTTATAACGACGTGATGGCCATCGTCAAGGAACACTCGGGCGCCTACGGCATGGGCGTGGACTACGCTTACACCATGGTGCACAAGGCCGCTTCGCGCGCCAACCCGGACCACAAGACCCTGGCCCCAGTCCCGGCGAAATAATTAAAACGCGCTGAGCAAGCCGCGCCGGGACGCCACTGTGGCGGCTTCGGTGCGGCTTCCGACGTTGAGCTTGGCAAGAATATTGTTGACGTGGAATTTGACCGTGCCCACCTCGATGGCCGCACTGCGCGCGATCATCTTGTTGCTCTTGCCGGTGGCCAGGTGCGCCAGGATTTGCAGCTCGCGCGGCGACAGCCGTGCTACTGCCGTGTGTGCGGCCAGCTTGCTGGCCACTTCCGGCGGCAAAAATTTACTGCCCCGGGCCACCGCGTGGATGCACGCCACCAGTTGTTCCGGGCTGCTGTCTTTGAGCAGATAGCCGCGCGCACCTGCGCGCATGCCCCGGTGCACGTCTTCGTCGCCCTGGTACGTGGTGAGGATGACGATGCGGGCATCGGCATCGAAAGCCAGGATCTGGCTGATCGCGTCCAGCCCGTGCATGACCGGCATGCTCAGATCCATGATGGTGACCTGGGGACGATGCTGGCGGTACAGTTCCACCGCGCGGGCGCCGTTGTCGGCTTGTCCCGCCAGGGTGATGCCGGGCATGGCGGCGATCAGGGCGGCCAGGCCGGCCAGGATCAGCGGGTGGTCGTCGGCGATGAGGACGGAAATGGTGTCGTCGGGCGTGTTCATCCGGGATGTCCTTTGAGGCTGATGTGGAAGGCGGCGCCGTGCGGCTGGCGCGAGGTGGACCAGATGCGCCCGTTATGCGCCTGGACGATGGTGCGGCAAATCGCCAGCCCCAGTCCGGTGCCGCCGGGCTTGGTGGAAAACAGCGGATCGTACAGGCGCTCGGCCAGCTTGGCCGGCACGCCCACACCGTTATCTTCCACGCTGATGCGGACCGTGCCGGCAATATCGGCCAGCACCGAGCGCACGTGCAGCTGGCGCGGGCGGGTATGCACGTCCTTCATCGCTTCGATGGCGTTCAAAACGAGGTTCATCATCACTTGCTGCAACTGCACGCGGTCGGCGCGCAACTGGTGGCCGTTCAGCGCCAGGGCGTCGTGGACGGCGATGCCGTGCTTGTGGAATTCGGCGCGCAACATGCGCAGCACTTCGCGCAGCGCTTCATCGATATCGAAGGTGGTGGGTTCGGGATTGGCGCGGCAGGACATGCCGCGGATGCTGCGCACCACGTCGGCCGCGGTGGCGCCCGCGTGGCGGATCAGCTGGAGTGCATCGCGCACGCGCTCGGTGTTATCGGATTGCAGGGACATCAGTCCCACTTCGGCCTGCAGCACGATGGCCGCCAGCGGCTGGCTGACCTCGTGCGCCAGCGAGGCGGCAAACTCGCCCATGGACGAGATGCGCGCCAGTCTTGCCAGTTCTTCCTCGGCTTCCCGCAGCGCCTCTTCCGCCTGCAGGCGGCGCGCTTTTTCGGCCAGGTAGCGACGGTACAACTGCTCGTTGTCGAGCGACTTGTCCGTCGCGAGGTCTGCGGGTGCGGGCATCTTGCCTACTTGGCGGCCTGGGTTTGCGCGGCCAGGTGTTCGCCGATGAACCAGCTGTGCAGCTCGTTGCTGCGCACCACCTGGCTGACGATCAGGTCGTTGGTGCCGTCGTCGCCGTTGTCGGCAGCGGCGCGTGCCAGCGGGCGGGCTTCGATCAGGATGGTTTCATGCGCGTCCAGCAGGCCGGACAACTGGGCCGCCGCCGTTTCGCGGCCACGCGGGGCACTGCGCGAAATGGTCGATTCTTCCATGACGTCCTGCGCCAGCGCGAAGGTGACGCCGCCCAGGGTTTGCACGCGCTCGGCGATGGCATCCATGATGGTGACCTGCTCGTTGTAGTGCTGGTCGAACAGCAGGTGCAATTGATGGAAGGTGGCGCCCGACACCTGCCAGTGCGCTTTCTTGTAGGCGTCGCGGATGGCCATGGTGTGGGCCAGCAGGCGGTTCAGCGCCTGCACGCTGTGGCTGCGCACTTCGGCCGACAGGCCGATACGCACGTCGGCCAACGAACCGAAATCTTGCAGCACTTGTTTGGTATTTGCTTTGCTCATGATGTATTTCCTTTGAAAGTGCCTTCTTGCCTACCGATTCATTATGGACCGTGATCGCCATGGCGTTTAGCTCCGAAAGAGTGAGGCAGAAGGTTGAACAGGGGAGGGATTTGACTCACCCTATCGGGTGATCACGATTGCAGGAATTCCAGCAAGTCCGCGTTCAGCTTGTCCTTGTGGGTGGTAGGCAGACCGTGCGGCGCACCTTCGTAAATCACCAGCTTGGCGTTCTTGATGATCTTGGCCGAGGCCTTGCCGGCGGCATCGATCGGCACGATCTGGTCGTCGCTGCCGTGCACGACCAGCACCGGCACGTCGATCTTTTTCAGGTCTTCGGTAAAGTCCGTTTCCGAGAACTGCTTGATGCAGTCATAGGCATTCTTGATGCCGCATTGCATGCCCTGGGCCCAGAACGTGTCGCGCACGCCTTCGGACACCTTGGCGCCGGGGCGGTTGTAGCCGTAGAACGGCAAGGTCAGGTCCTTGAAGAACTGCGAGCGGTCGGCCAGCACGCCGGCGCGGATGCCGTCGAACACTTCCATCGGCAAGCCGCCCGGGTTGGTTGCGGACTTGACCATTTGCGGCGGCACGGCGCCCACCAGCACGGCCTTCTTGACGCGGGCGCTGCCATGGCGGCCGAGGTAGCGCGCCACTTCGCCGCCACCGGTGGAGTGGCCCACCAGCGTGGCTTCCTGGATGTCGAGGGCGTTCAGCAGCGTGGCCAGGTCGTCGGCATAGGTGTCCATGTCATTGCCGCCCCATGGCTGGCTCGACAGGCCGTGGCCGCGACGGTCATGGGCGATCACGCGGTAGCCGTGGCTGGCCAGGAAGATCATCTGGTCTTCCCAGGCATCGCCTTGCAGCGGCCAGCCATGGCTGAACACGACTGCCGGGCCGGTGCCCCAGTCCTTGAAATGGATGCGGGTGCCATCTTCGGTGATGACGCTATCGACTGAGAGATTGCTGTTTGCCATGTTGTTGCTCCTTGGTGGGTGAGGGGTGACTACCAAACCAGTGTAGCCACCGCGCGGTTGAAAAGCTCCTGCCAAAAGTGCAGTGCCGGTGCGCCCGTATGGGATGAGCGTCAGTTGACGGTGCCGGGCGCGCCGTCGTAGTTGAGCGGCAGCCAGTCATATGCCTTGCCGTTCTGGCGGATGCGGCCCAGGCCGGGGAAGGCGATGTGGGCCGCGCCGACCAGCGTGTGATCTTTGGCGAGAGATTGCAGCAGGCGCGCGCGGGTGACGGCGGCGTCCGCTTCGCTGCTGTCGTACTTGACGGTGGCTTGCGGGTGCTCGAGCTGGATCGCGGTCACGTGCACGATATCGCCCCAGATCAAGAGGGTCTGGCCGGCGCTTTGCACGCGGTACATGGCGTGGCCCGGGGTGTGGCCCGGGGCCGGCAGCGCTTCGATGCCGGCGTCGAGCTGGCCGAATTGCTGATAGGGATGGTAGTGCTGCGACGCCTGGTACGGCGCCACGGCGGCCTTGGCCGCATCAAAAAAGGTCGAGAGGAAGTCGGGCGCCCTGGCCTTGTTGGCGGCGGACAGCCAGTAGTCGGACTCGGTTTGCGACAGGCGCAGCACGGCATTCGGGAACACCGCTTGGCCCTGCGCCATGATGCCGCCCGCGTGGTCCTTGTGCAGGTGGGTGAGCAGCACCTCGTCGACCTGCTCCGGCCGGTAGCCGGCAGCGCGCAGGTTGGTCAAGAGCTTGTTGCAGCAGTCGCCATACAGCACGCCGGCGCCCGCATCGACCAGGATCAGTTTCTTGCCGGTGTTGATCAGGAAGGCGTTGATCGAGCCTTGCACCGGCTGCGCCAGTTCGGCCTTGGCCAGGTCCTGCTTGATCAGCGACGCTTCGATATGGGTCATCACCGTATCGATGGGGAACGGGTGGCTGCCGTCGGACAGGGCGGTAATTTCAAAATCGCCCAGCATGGTGCGGTAGTAGCCGGGCGCCTGGGTCTTGACCAGCGGCGCGGCGGCCTGGCTGGCCACGGCGATGAGCAGGGCGCACGCTGCGAGCAGGGGCAGCAGCAGGGTTTTATTGAGGTTCATGGCGGTCCTTTACGTGTCATCTTGGATAGATGAATGGTAAAGGTCCGCCGCAATTAAGCCACCTCCATTAAGGCGGGGCTAAGGCCCCTGCCTAGACTTCGGTTTCCGCTTCGTCGATGGCTTCGCGCACCTCGTCGGCAAAGCCGAACTGCACGTCGTGGCCGCCAACACCGTCCTGGTAGAAGAAGTGTACCGGGCCGTCTTCGTCGGCGACGATCCAGGCATCGACCTCGGCGCGCTGGTGGCGGTCGCCGATGCGCACGATGTCGATCTGGTGGCGCTCACCGGGGGCGAGCAGGTTTTTTACCACTTCCTTGGTGCGGGCGGTGGCCAGGGGAACGTAGTGGGCGGTGTGGCGGTCGATCATGGTGACTCCTTGTGATATAGGCGCAATATGCTCCCGCGAGTGTAACGCGCGCGGGAGGATGGCACCTCTGCCATTGGGGGAGTTCGGTGCGCCAGCTTACCGTTCGCCTATGGTTTGATGCCGTAGCCTGCGTACTCGGCGTCAATGCCGGGGCGTTTTGCCCGCGCCGCTTTCAGGTCCGCTGCCGCACCGGCTTGCTGGCCCAGGTGTTGCCTGGCGATGCCGCGTACGAACAGGGTGCCGGCCATGGTCGGCGCCAGCGCCAGGGCGCGGTCGAAACGCTCGACCGCCTGATCGAATTTGCCCAGGCGCAGCAGGATCACGCCTTCGGTGTCGAGGTGGGCAGCGTCCTCCGGTTGGTCAGCATTGGACTTTTGCGAGAACGCCAGCGCCGTGGGCAGAGCTGTGTTGTGGGTCACCATGCACCATGCGAGATTATTGAGCCGCAGAGCGGTGTCGGCACGCGTATGTGCCTTCTCGAAATCTTTGGCGGCCTGGTCCGGCTTGCCGGCCATGGTGTAGGCGACGCCGCGCAATGCCAGCAACTCGATCAGGATGTCTGCATTTTCGGTGCGCTCCATGGCTTTTTTGTAGGTGGCGATGGCATCTTCCGGGCGTCCCGTGTCGCGCTCCCACTGCCCACGTACTCTCTGAACCTTGAACGGATTGTCGGTGAGCGCAAGGGCCGAGTCGAAGTCGCGCTCCCTGCCGGCCCGGTCCCTGGCCGGGCGCAGCAGGGCGCGGTCAAGGTACATCGTGGCGTCGGGTGCGCTGGCCACGCCCCTCGTCAGCACCTCCATGGCCTTCTCCATGTTGCCGTTTTTTTTGTGGATAAAGGCGATCAGGTGATACACGCGCGGCTTGTCACTGAAATGCGTGAGCATCGATTCCAGTTGTTCCAGCGCTTCCGGCGACCGCTGTACATTGAGCAGGACTTCGACCTGCAAGATCCGCGTGAAATAGAGGTCCTCGTCGCCGGGCAGCAGCCGGTCGATATCGCGCAGTGCTTCCTGGAAGTTGCCGCGGTTGGCCGAGATCGCGGCCCGCAGGCGCAGCAGCCGTACGGAATCGGGATTGAGCGCGGCCGCTTTTTCCAGCATGCTGTCGATCGGCTTCTCTACACCGGCCAGTTGCCACAGGTAGGCGCGCATGGCGTAGGCATCGGCAAACTCGGGCTTCAGGGCGTTGGCCTGGTCCAGACTTGTCATCGCCGCTTCCATCTGGCCGTCGAAGTACTGGTTTTCAGCCTGGTCTACCAGGGCCATTTCGTCGAGGATGGCGCCGTGTGGCGCCGTGTCGGCCTTGTGGTTGCCGCTGTTGACCAGCATGCGGATGAGGAATACGGCGATCACGAATGCCAGCCAGCTCCAGCGCCAGCTGGAACCCCCGTTGTCCAGCTTGCCGCTGGATGCCGGGCGCTTCTGCCCCAGCAGCGCCAGCGCGCGGCGCCAGCCCGGCATGGCCTCGTTCATCTTGCGCCAGCTGACGATGGTGTCGACATCCGCCACCATGGAAAGCCAGTTCGGGAAGCGCGATACCATGGTCTCGAGGGTATGCGATTGCAGCGCCAGTTCACGCCACGTGGGTATGGCCAGGGCCGGATCGCGCAGGCGTTGCAGCAGTCGGCGCTGGTCGTCGGTGTCGCCGTCGTCCTGCGAATCGAATAGCGCGCGCTCGTCGATGGATATGTCGATCAGCATGCCGGCGTGTCCCAATCCCTGCACGCGGCGGCGGTCGGCCGCCCAGCCGAAAGTATCCACGGCTGCCACCAGCAGCGCCTCGTGGCCCGGCCGCCAGCCTTCTGCCAGCAGCATTGCCACGCGCCGCTCGAACTGCTCGCGCGCGTCGATGCCGAAGAGGCGCAGGTCGTCCAGGCAGGTTTGCAGGGCTTGCGCCCAAGGCGTTTCGCTTTCGATGGGGCCCTTTGCGGCGGCGGCCAGCGCGGGCAGGCGTGCAACGAATTCTTCGAAGACTTCGTCGCCAAGCGCTTGCGGGTCTTCGTCGGCCGGCAGCACCTCGGCTGACAATGCGGTGGCTTCGATAACTTCGGTGCCGGCGGCATCAGGGGCGGGTGGCGCATTAGCCTGCACTTGCGCGCGCTTCTCTTCGCCATCGCCATCATCATCACCGGCGAAATACTCGGGATTGCGCACCCAGAACAGCGCCGCCTCGTACGCTTCGCGCAGGCTCTGGAAGCCGGCCGCATCGTGCTCCTGGTCGATCAGCTTGAGTTCGCGCGCATAGGCGCGGCGTATGGCGCGCTCGTCGGCATCCCCGGCCAGCGACAGCCGTTGCAAAAACATCAGTTCCATCACAGCCTTATTGCGGTTCGTTGAGTGGCATACCTGGTGGCGTAACGAAGCTGTCATGCTCGATATCGTTGAGCATGGCCTCGAACTGCTTGCGGGCCGGTGCGACCACGCGCTGGTCCTGGCTGTCGAGCGCCTGCTCGAACAGCACGATCTGGGCACCGAACCATTCGCGGCCGTCGCCGCGCAGCAACTGGTACAGCCGTTCGCCGCGCGCCAGCAGGGTGCGGTGCTCGATGCGATCGCGCGGGTGGATCTTGAGTTCCGACAGCGAGACGAAACGTTTGGCGATGTCTTCTTCCGACAGCAGGCCCGGGTTGCCCTCGATGACCAGTGTGTGCACCGTGTTGGTGGCGGTAACGGTGGCCTCCACTTGCAGCAGGCCGTTGACGTCGTAGGTGAAGCGGATATCGACGCCGCTGTCGGCGATGGCGCCGCCGGCCAGTTTCACTTTCAGGCTGCCGAGCAGGATGTTATCGCGCGTCATGCGCGCCTCGCCCTGGAACACGCGCAGCTCCAGCCATTGCTGCTTGTCGCTCACCGGGTGGTACTGCTTGACGCGGCTGACCGGCACCGGCGTGTTGCGCTCGATGATGGGATCGAAGTGGCCGCCGGCGAAATTGCGCTCACCGAGCTGCATCGACACCTCGATGCCCAGCGAATAGGGCGAGACATCGGTCATCACCACTTCGTCGAGCGCGGCGTCGCGCATTTTCAGGCCGGCCTGCACGGCCGCACCGAGCGCCACCACTTCGTCCGGATTGATGTCGCAGGCGGGGAAGCGGCCGAACATGCGCGCCACCAGCTTGCGCACCACGGGCATGCGGGTAGCGCCGCCGGCCAGCACGATGTTGTCGAGTTCGGAGATTTTCAGGTTGGCGTCGCGCAGCGCCCGTTCGATCGGGTCGCGCAGGCGGCGCAGCAGCACCGCGCAGATGCGTTCCAGCGCCGCTTCGTCCAGCGCCAGGGTGTATTGGGTGTCGTCGTGGTAGATCTCGACGCTGGCGGTGGACGAATCGCTGAGCGCGCGCTTGGCGCGCTCGCACGACGCCAGCAGGCGCTGCATGAAATACGGGTCGTTCTTGAGCGTCGCCGGCAGCTTGTGGTGGGCCAGAAAATGATCGACCATGGCCAGCACGAAATCTTCGCCGCCCAGCATATTGTCGCCGGCCGAGGCGCGCACTTCCATCACGCCCTCGAACAGGTCGAGCACCGACACGTCGAACGTGCCGCCACCGAGATCGAAGACCAGGAAGCGGGTTTCGGCATCGCGCTGGTGGATGCCGTAAGCGAGCGCCGCAGCTGTCGGCTCGTTCAGCAGCCGGTCCACCTTGAGCCCGGCCAGCTGGCCGGCCGCGCGCGTGGCCTTGCGCTGGCTGTCGGAAAAATAGGCCGGCACGGTGATGATGGCTTCCGTTACCGGGTGGCCCAGCACAGCCTCGGCGTCTTCCTTGAGCGAGCGCAGGATCAGCGCCGACAATTCCTCGGGCCGGAAATCGCGCTGGCCCAGGCGCAGCGTGCGGTCGCTGCCCATGTAGCGCTTGAACACGGCGGCCGTGCGGTCGGGATGGGTTTGCAGCCGTTCGCGGGCAGCCCGGCCGACGAGGATGGTGCCGTCCTCGTCGACACTGACACACGACGGTGTCAGGATTTCTCCCAGGCTGTTCGGGACCAGGCGCGCGGCGCCGTTGTCCCATACTGCGATCAAGCTGTTGGTGGTGCCTAAATCTATCCCGACGATCATTTTTGGTGCTCAGCAAAAATAGTTATGCTAGCACAACTTGCAAACTTTGTAACGGTGTTGATGGGATGAAAAGATCATGAGAAATGGACCAGGCCCCGGCGCGCGGCGACCATGGCGGCCTCGGTGCGGGTGCAAACGTTGAGCTTGGACATGATGCTCTTGACGTGGAATTTGACGGTGCCGACGCCGATGCCGGCGGCGCGGGCGATGACCTTGTTGCTCATGCCGGTGGCCAGGTGGCCGAGGATGTCGCGTTCGCGCGGGGTGAGCTGGTTGCCGTGGATGCGGCTGGCGAGCTTGATCGCCATTTCCGGCATCATGTATTTTTTACCGGACAACACCGTATGGATGCAGGCCATCAGGTCGTCGAGGGGCGCGCTCTTGGCCATGTAGGCGCTGGCGCCGGCGCGCATGCCGCGGTCGGCTTCGTCTTCGCCTTCGTGGCCGCTGAGGATGATGATCTTGGCGCCGGGGTGGCGCGCGCTGATGCGGCCGATCGCCTCGATGCCGTCGCAGTCGGGCATGTTCAGGTCCATCAGCAGCAGGTCCGGCTGCAGGCGGTCGCACATTTCCATCGCCTGCATGCCGGTGGCCGCCTGGCCCAGCAGCTTGAACGAGTCCTGCTTTTCGATCAGCGACGCCATGCCGGCGCGGATCAGCGGGTGTACGTCGGCGATAACGATGGATGCGGAAGTCAAGGTATTCATGGTCGTGCTCCTCGTGTGGTTGGATGAGCACATTTTGCGCAAAGCTGGCGGTTACGGATAGTTATACGAAGGTATGGTGAATCGGTTAAAAAGGTTAAATCCACCACGGCGCTTACCCGATAGGGTTATTGCGGCCTCATCCTCAAGTTATCGACCCCGGTTTGAGCGCGGCAAACCGCTCGAGGAACAAGGTGTAGGCGCGCTCCGGCCCCACCGGCACGATCACGCCGTCAGCCGGCGGCGGCAGGTGGCCCCATTCCATCCAGGCCGGTGGCAGCAGGTCGCGCAGCTCGGTGGCCATGCACACCAGGTCGGCGTGCTTGATTGCCGGGACGTCGTCCTGGAAGCCGAAGCGGCGCCGCAGCGCTTGCTTGACGGGATGCATGCGTTCTTTGACATAATCCCTTCCGAGCATGACCTTGACCGGCGACGGCCAGTCGCCGAGGAATTCCTCGCAGTCGTGCAGCAGTGCGGCGTACGCGTGCTCCGGCGCCACCAGCCGCGAGCACATGATCGAGTGTTCGGCCACCGAGTACCAGGGCCGGGCAGCGCCGCCCCAGCGCGGCTGCGAGGCCAGGCACAGCGCGATATCGGTGATCGGCAGGCCGGTGGCGTCGGGTGCCAGCAGGTTGAGGACGAAGCCGGAGGGCAGCAGGATGGACGTGCGGCCATCAGGTTTGTGGGTAGCGTGTTGGGTCATCGCGAGATCGTACACCAGCAGCCGAAATTTTATTTCGGCAACTTAATCGGCAATTTGCCAGAGTTTTGTCCTACACTATTGATCTTGTTCAATCCTTAACCTAGGCTTTTATGGCAACCAGACCTTCGTACATTTATCAGGGCGGTTCGGCGATGATGCACTCGCCGCTGCAATTGAAAAACGCCGAGATGTACGGGTTTTTCATCAAGGGCGACAGCGCCCGCCTGCAGGCCACGCTCGACGACACGCTCAACCGCGTGGCCGGTGCACGGATGCGCTTCAAGGCGATTTCCCCGTACGTGCTCACCACTTTTACGCGCGTCAATCACGCCAATTCGGCGGTACCGGTGGACCAGGCCAAGGGCTGGATCACCGAGATCGACATCGTCACCTGGATCATGGTGGGCGCCATGGACGAGGAGGGCGAGCTGGCCCACATCTACTACTATCCGGCGCACATTTTTGTCGATGACGGCATGGCGCTGATCAATGGCCGCGAGCTGTTCGGCTATCCCAAGTACCTGTGCGAATACGAGATCCCCACCGCCGGCACCGAGCCGCTGCGCTGCTCGGTGGCCGCCAAGGGTTTTCAGCCGTTCTCGCCGGAGACCCGGATTGCGCTGCACCCGCTGCTGGAAGTCAATGCCACCCACAAGACCGGCATCGAAAAGCCCGTGCACAGCGTGCTCGACCTGATCGAGGAAGCGATCGCGCTGTTCCTGTCCATCCCCGATTTCTTTAACCTCGACGTGGCCGGCTGGGAAGACATCGTCTCGCTGCTGCGCAATCCGCGCATCGACCAGATCTTCCTCAAGCAGTTCCCCGACAGCGCCGGCATCAAGGCCGTGTACCAGGCCATCCTGGCCGCGCCTGCCACCATCGAGAAAATCCACGGCGGCAAGCTGCTCGGCTACGAGTACCAGGCCGTGCTGCACGCCTTCGACAGCTTCCCGCTCGACCAGACCCTGGGCTTCAAGCTGGGGCCGCAAGAAGCCATCCTGCCGTTCAACCTCAACTTCGATTTCACCGCCCAGCCGGGCGAGGAGCTGATCGACAACTCCACCATCGCGCCGCAAAAGATTGCCGTGCTTGGCGGCGGCGTGTCGGCCATGACCGCGGCGTACTACCTGAGCGACCAGCCGGGCTGGCAGAACAACTACGACATCACCGTGTACCAGCAGGGCTGGCGGCTGGGCGGCAAGGGCGCCAGCGGGCGCAACCCGCAGTACGGCCAGCGCATCGAGGAACACGGCCTGCACATCTGGTTCGGCTTCTACACCAATGCCTTCAAGATGATCAAGCAAGCGTATGGCAGCTTGCACCGTCCGCCCGGTGCGCCGCTGGCCACCTGGCAGGATGCGTTCAAGCAGCACGACTACGTGGCGCTGTCGGAAGACGTGCGCGGCCACTGGCGCAACTGGTCGATCGTGTTTCCGACCCTGCCGGGCGTGCCGGGCGAGGGCGACCAGGAAATCACCTTGTGGCAGCTGGCGGTGGCCATGGTCGGCTGGATCGAGAAATGGATCAAGAGTCTCGACCGCCTGACCGAAGCGCTGGATCTCGAAGACCATCCACACCACACCGGCATCGTGCCCGACTGGCTGTACCACCTGGCCGAGGGCGTGGCCAACACCGTGGGCGAGCTGGCCGACGACTTCAAACTGCTGGGCAGCGCCTTGTCCGGCATGGTGGCCAACCTGTCGCCCGATACCCGCCGCCATAGCGCGCTGGAGCATCACGCGCTGGCCGGTGTGATGGCCGGCGTGCGCTCGCGCCTGCACAGCCGCTACGGCAAGCTGCTGGCGCGTACGGACAGCGCCAACACCAGTGGCGCCGGCGCCGACATCATGGACGATGTGCGGCGCCTGTTCATCTGCATCGACCTCGGCACTACCGTCATGAAGGGCGTGTTCGACGACGGCGTGCTCAAGCACGGCTTCGATGTCGTCAACGACATCGATTTCCGCGCCTGGCTGCGCAAGCACGGCGGCAACGAGGAGCTGTCGGTCAACTCGGCGCCGGTGCGCGGCTTCTACGACCTGGTGTTCGCCTACGAGGGCGGCGACTTCGGCAAGCCGAATATCGAGGCTGGCACGCTGCTGCGGGCCATGGCGCGCATTGGCCTCTGCTACAAGGGCGGCATCATGTTCAAGATGCAGGCCGGCATGGGCGACGTGGTGTTTACGCCGCTGTACGAGACGCTGGTGGCGCGAGGCGTCAAGTTCAAGTTCTTCCACAAGGTCGAAGAACTGGTGCCGGACGGGGCGCAGATCGGCAGCATCCGCATGACCGAACAGGTGGCCACGGCCACCGGCCGGGAGTACTACCCGCTAGTGGACGTCAAGGGCCTGGCGTGCTGGCCGAGCCAGCCTTTGTACGAGCAGCTCGATCCCGACCAGGCCGAGCTGCTGCAAGTCAAAGAGATCAACCTCGAGTCGCACTGGACCGACTGGCCGCAGCAGTACCAGGAGCGCTTCGGCAAGCCGTTGCCCACGCACACGCTCAAGCGCGGCATCGATTTCGACCAGGTGGTGTTCGGCATATCGATCGGCTCGCTGCCGGTGCTGTGTCCGCAGTTGCTGGCGCAAAGCCCGGCGCTGCTGGCCACTTCCGAGCAGGTCAAAACGGTAGCGACGCAAGCGTACCAGGTGTGGCTGGACAAGGATCTCACCCAGATGGGCTGGAGCTACCAGCCGCAAGGCCAGCAACCGGTGCTCAGCGGCTTTACCGAGCCGTACGACACCTGGGCGCCGATGGACCAGCTGCTGGTGCGCGAAGACTGGCCGGCCGGACTCGAGCCGCGCAACGTCTCGTACTTCTGCAGCGCGCTGACCGTGACCGACTACCCGCCAGCCGCCGACACCGGCTTCCCGGCGCGCATGGCGCTGCAAGCGAAGGAGGGCGCGATCAACCAGCTCAGCCACGAGATCGCTGCGCTGTGGTCGGCGGCGGGCCCCTCTGGCGCGTTCCCGTGGCAGTGGCTGGTCGATGGCTCGGACGCCACCGGCGTGCAGCGCTTCGACGCCCAGTACTGGCGCGCCAATGTCGATCCGTCGGAGCGTTACGTGATGTCGGTGGTGGGGAGCACGAAATATCGGCTGCGCACCGATCAGTCGGGATTCAGCAACCTGTTTTTGACGGGGGACTGGATCAAGACTGGTCTTAATGCCGGGTGCGTGGAGGCGGCGGTGATGGCAGGGATGCAGACGTCGCGCGCGATCAGTGGATATCCCATCGATATCGACGGCGAAACCGACTTCATGTGATGGAGCGCCAAACGAAGCCTCCATAGCTTCGTTGCAGCAACTCGCCGTACATTCGTACTGTCTTCGTCGCTGCGCCTCGCTCTGAAGGTTCGTTTGACACTCCTCGATGGAGCGCCAAACGAGGCCTCCAGCGCTTCGTTGCAGCAATTCGTTGCTGGGCCTCGCTCAGAAGGTTCGTTTGGCGCTCCGAAACTTGTGCTCAATGCATAAAAAGGGCGCTGGTTGCGCCCGTGTTCTGCAGTGGTGTGCTTAGCGGCTCTTGCCGGTATTGCTGTCGCCCCTGGCGCCGGCGGCGTTGTAGCGGTGGGTGGTTTGGGCAGCTGCGGAAGCGGCTTGCTTGCTGTCGTAGTAGCTGCGGCCCAAGTTACCCTGGCGCACGCTTTGCTCGGAGCGGGCGGGCTGGCGACCGTGTTGTGCGTTGGTGGTGGGGTTGTCGTTGCCGGGATGGCCCACGGCGTGATTACCGCTGTCGGACATGCCCTGTTCCATCGGATCGTAATCGTCGTGCGGCATGTTGGCGCCCGGTTTGAAACCGCGTTTGTTCGCTTGGTTCATGATGATTCTCCTGGAAAGGTGCTCAATGAGTGCTGAACTGACAACGTTAAATTTAACATTGTCATTGCCCGAACTCACATTCTATGCCTTCCCCCTTGCCTCGCGCGTAGGCGCACATGCCGTCCAAATGTAGGAAGCTTCTTGATGAGCTGGCTCGAAATCTGGGTACGCAAGCGTACAGAGAGAGATAGCGCCACGTGCCACGCTGGCGTATCCAGGAGACTATCATGACCAAATCCATTCCCGAAGTCCGCACCGGCCAGGCCCCGCCCAAGCTGGGCCGCAACGAGTTTCACCTGCAATTCATGCGCTCCTACGCCGATCCGCGCTTTGACGATGTCCACGACGCGCTGGCCCAGGTCGAGGAGGTCGCCTGGCGCAACTATGACGACAGCCGCAAGGCGCCGGTCACACAAAAGGCCGGCCCCGGCTTCGCAGATCCTGACTACGATATGTCGGTGGAGTGGAAGGCAACGCGCGACCGCCTGATCGAGGCCGAGCGCGTGCAAAAGGATGGCGCCACGCGGTCACGCGTATTGCTGATCAACGCATCGGCCCGCAACGATGGTACCTGTCCCGGCGAAATCTCCAAGACCCACCGCATGGTGGAATGGGCGCAGCAGACGCTGGCCCAGTCCGATATCGAGGCTGATGTGCTCGACCTGAGCCTGCTCACCTCGAGCTACGACTTGCACATCCATCCGTGCAAGGGCTGCGTCTCGACGGCGATGCCGCTGTGCCACTGGCCATGCACGTGCTACCCGAATCACGCCGAGCGCCAGACCAGCGACTGGATGGCCGAAATCTATGAAAAATGGGTGGCCGCGCACGGTGTGATCATCCTCACGCCCACCTACTGGTACCAGGCGCCGGCCGTGCTCAAGTCGATGATCGACCGCCTGGTCTGTGCCGATGGCGGCAACCCTGATCCCACCACCACGCACGGCAAGAAGGCGGCGGAGGCAAAGGCGATCGAACTGGCGGGGTGGGATTATCCCAAGCACCTGGCGGGCCGCGCGTTCGGGCTGGTGGTGCATGGCGACGTGGCCGGCATCGAAGCCCTGCGCCGCAACCTGTCGGACTGGCTGACCTGGATGGGGCTGATCGATGCGGGCAAGCAGTCCACGCTGGACCGCTACATCGGCTACTACGAATCGTATGCAGAAAGCCACGAGGTGCTGGACCGCGACCACGCGTTCCAGCAGGAGGTGCGCAACGTGGCGGCCTCGGTGGCGCAGGCGGTCAAACAGCTGCGCGCCGGGCAGTTGCAGCAGCCCGATGCCGACGTGCCGCCGGCGCGGCCCAAGTAGCTCCGGCCACCGTTTCAGGCCACCGCGTCAAGCCGCCGCGTCAGGCCGCCGCGTCAAGCCGCCGCGTCAGGCCGCCGCGTCAGGCCGCCGCTTCAGGCCACCGCTTCAGGCCACCGCGTCAAGCCGCCGCTTCAGGCCAGTACGTCAGGCCAGCGTGGCCATCGCCTCGCCCAGTCGCACCGGACCGGCCGGTTGCCAGGCCGGGTTGAAGCACAGCGTGTCTTTCGGGAACAGCATCACCACGGTGGAGCCGAGCAGGAAGCGGCCCAGTTCGTCGCCTTTTTTGAGCACGATGTCCTGGTCGTCATAGGTCCATTCGGTGACCTTGGGCAGGCGCGGCGGGTTGATCAGGCCGTGCCACACGGTGGCCATGCTGCCGACGATGGTGGCGCCCACCAGCGTCATCACGAACGGGCCGTGGGCCGTATCGAACACGCACACCACGCGCTCGTTGCGGGCGAACAGGCCGGGAATGCCGCGCGCGGTGGTGGGATTGACCGAGAACAGCTCGCCCGGCACATAGATCATGCGGGTGAGCTTGCCGTCCACCGGCATGTGGATGCGGTGGTAGTCGCGCGGGCTCAGGTACAGATTGGCGAAGCTGCCATGTTGAAACTTGGCTGCCAGCGCAGCATCGCCGCCAACCAGGGCGGTGGTCGAAAACTTGTGGCCCTTGGCCTGGAAAATCTGGTCGTCCTCGATGGCGCCGAACTGGCTGATGCGGCCATCGACCGGGCAGATGAACGCGGCATCGGCCAGCGGCCGGGCGTCCGGGCGCAAGGCGCGCGTAAAGAATTCGTTGAAGCTGGGGTAGCTGGCGATGTCCGGATTGAGTGCCTCGCCCATGTTGACGTCGTAACGGCCCACGAACCAGCGGATCAGGCGCGTGGTCATGGCGCCGCCCTTGGCGCCGGCTACACGGCCGGCGAAGTTGGTCAGCGCTCCCTTGGGAAGCAGGTATTGGGGCAAAACGGCAAGGCGGTCGGACACGATGGCATTCCAATAACGAAGAGACGATCGCGCATTATAAACGGATCGCCTCTGTTGTAGCGAAGTCACGCGCAGGTGAGATTTTTACCAAACTCCGTTATGAAATTTCGCCAAACCGGCGCGTGAACGCAACAGTAGTGCCCTAATTCATCAATGTTTAACATGGGCAATGCATAATGACGCATCCCATCGTCACTCTCCTGGTCATCCCATGTCCAAGTTTGTTCTGCGTCCTACCCGGATCGCTGCTGCCGTTTGCTCCATTTTCCTGGTCAACCATGCCGCCAGCGCCGAGGACGCGCCAGCGCCTGCGCCTGCCCCGGTCAAGGCTAACTCAACGAGCGCGCAAGCACCGGTCATGCAGACCGTAATGGTCAAGGGCAGCGCCGCGACCTACGATGCGCGGCGCGACGATACTGCCAGCAAGGTGGTAGTGAACAGTGAGGAAATCCAGAAATACGGCGACACCTCGGTCAACGACGTGCTCAAGCGCCTGCCCGGGATTACCGTCGGCGGCGCGGCGGGGCGAGGCGGCGGCGAGATCCGCATGCGCGGACTCGGTTCCGGCTACACGCAAATCCTGATCAACGGCGAAAAAGCGCCGGCCGGCTTTGCCATCGACAACCTGGCGCCGGACGTGATCGAACGCATCGAAGTGCTGCGCGCGGCCAGCGCCGAGTTCTCCACCCAGTCGATAGCCGGCACCATCAATATCGTGCTGAAAAAGACCGTCAAGCTCGACCAGCACGTGGTGAAAATCAGCGGCGCCAAGGGTAACACGTTCAGCTCACCGAGCGCCAGCATCCAGTGGTCGGACCGCGACGGCGCGCTGTCGTACTCGATGGGCGCCAATGCCTGGCGCTACCAGTACGACCGCACCACGCCCAGCTACGAGACCGGCACCGACGCGGCTGGCGTGCCTGATGTGGCGCGCGCATCCACCTGGTCCGACCGTGGCCGGTCCGACGGTTTCAACCTGTCGCCGCGCCTGAACTGGGCGCTCGGTGACGGCGATACGCTGACCTGGCAAACTTTTATCAACTACAACACCTTCACCAGCAACAGCCAGAGTTTGACCAGAGTGGAGCTGGCCGAGGACCGTGGCCCCGACTACGACCGCATCGACGGCAGCTTTGGCAGCCACAACGGCTTTGCCCGTACCGACCTCAACTGGGTTAAGCAGTTGGGCGATGGCGCCAAGCTCGACGCCAAGTTCGGCATCAACGGCAACCGCAATGCGTCCGACGGTTACAACCTGGGCAGCAAGGGCGGTGCAGCGCCCACGCTGGACCGCAAGGTGGTGTCAAAAACCACCGAGCAGGGTTTCAGCAGCCAGGGCAAGTATTCGCGGCCGCTGGTTCTGGGCGCCACCCAGGACGGCGTGGAGGCTCCCGAGCACGCGCTCTCGCTCGGCTGGGACGTGGGCGTGACCGACCGCGACGACACGCGCCGCCAGCGCGAAGCCCCGCTACCCGGCAGCCATCCCGCCAATTTCGACGAGGATTTTTCCGCCCGCATCACCCGCGTGGCGGTGTATGGCCAGGACGAGTGGAACGTCAGCCCAAGCTGGTCGATGTACGCAGGCGTGCGCTGGGAAGGCTACCAGACCGAGATCGACGGCGCCGGCTTTGCGCCCGTCAACGAGCGTTCCAGCGTGCTTAGCCCGCTGTTCCAGACACTCTACAAGCTGCCCAACAAGAAAGATCAGCTGCGCCTGGCGCTCACCCGCACCTACAAGGCGCCGGCCACTTCCAACATGGTGCCGCGTAATTTCATTTCTGCCAACAACAGCCGGCTCGACCCCGACCGCCGCGGCAACCCGCGCCTGAAACCCGAGGTGGCGCTGGGCCTCGATGCGTCGTTCGAACATTACTGGGGCGACGGCGCCATGCTCAGCGCCAGCGCCTCGCTGCGCCAGATCGACGATTACACGCACAATGTGCTGATGCAGGATGGCGAACGCTGGCTGGCGATGCAGGTCAACGACGGCCGCGCGGAAACCCGGGGCATCGAACTGGAAGCCAAGTTCCCGCTGCGCGCCGTGTTCAACGACGTGCCAGCGATCGATGTGCGTGCCAGCGTAAGCCGCAACTGGTCGCGCGTGGGCAGCGTGCCGGGGCCGGACAACCGGCTCGACCAGCAAGTGCCGCTGAGCGCCACCTTCGGCCTCGATTACAAAAGCGCCGGGGGCGATCTCAGTACTGGCACCAGTTTCAGTTTCCGCAACGGCGGCCTGGCGCGCCTGACCGATATCCAGAGCGGATACAACTCGGTGCGCCGCGATCTCGATGTTTATGCATTGTGGAAAATCGATACCCGCAATAATGTGCGGGTAGCGGTCTCGAATTTACTGGCGCAGGATTACTCTACCGAATCCCTGTATGCCGATGCCCAGGGGACCTCGAACCGTTCCACTACCAATGCTGGAGAAACCCAGTTCCGCCTCACGGTCGAGCGCCGGTTTTAACGTCTTTAACCGGGCAGTGCAATGCTGCCCGGTATATCTGCGCCGGATAATCGATCCGGCACTTTAGTCCCTGCCTGCCGATTCAAATCCCTTTATCGATTCGCTGTTGCCATGATACTGGTCGAACCCGCGTTCGATAGGCAACGAGACTTGTGGAAAAACTCCGGTTTTATAGCTATATTGGTATTTGTAACGCGCGCCTCTGGAGAAAAGCGCCAAAGTTATGGTAAATTGCGCCTATAAAATTCTCACACATTCTCACTTGTGGTTTTTTAGTGAACAACCCGCCGATAAGAAGGATTTAAGATGACGACCTACCAAGAGTACAAAGCAAAAATCGCCGAGCTGGAAAACCTGGCTGAAAATGCCCGTAAAAACGAAGTCACCAAGGCTAAAGAGCAAATCGCCACCATCATGCGCGATTACGGCCTGACCATTGCCGACCTGGGCACTGTTGCCAAAGTTAAACCAGTCAAAACCCGCGCACCGGTGCCAACCAAATACCGCGACGAAGCCACCGGCCAAACCTGGACCGGCCGTGGCCGCGCGCCTAAATGGCTCGAAGGCAAAGATAAGAACCAATTCCTCATTAAATAATCTGAATCTCCAAGAACCTACTGCGCGTCTCGCTATCGCCTCTCCGTTGCTCAGCTTACATCCGTACGCCTCCGCTACTCGAGACGATAGCAAGCCGCTCGCCACGGTTTTTTGGAGATTCATTATTAGATATTAGTTTTTGCAAGTTTATTTGCAACCTCCGGTTGCAGTGACAGGCACGCGCTCTTGCCACGCATGGTAATTAACGCATGCCTTGCATTCCCTCTCGGCATTAACAGCCGTTGCTTTTCTGATGAAAGGCGAACGCGCTGAAACCGGTCGCGGCTGTTTCGTGCGATGATGGCGGCATGGCTTCGATTCCTCTTTTCCCCCTCAATACCACTCTGTTCCCTGACGGGCATTTGCCGCTGCAAGTGTTTGAAGTTCGCTATCTGGACATGGTCAAGCGCTGTATCGAACAAGACGAACAATTCGGCGTGGTTTCCCTGCTTGAAGGCAGCGAAACGCGCGTGCCAGATCAGCAAGATACTTTATCGAGCGGCGGCACCATGGCCAGGATTACCGAATGGGTTTCTCCGATGCCGGGGCTGTTGCAGATATCGTGCATCGGTACCACGCGTTTCCAGGTGCGTTCCGCGCACCAGCTGAAACACGGTTTATGGATGGCCGACGTCGATAACATGGCCGAGGATATGGTGGTGCCGGTCCCCGCCGAACAGCAGGACGTGGCCAATGCACTTGGCTCGCTGATCCGCTCATTGCAAAAAAAACAGATTTCAATTTCCAAAATGCCGCTGTCGCCGCCTTATCGATTAGATGAGGCCGGTTGGGTGGCGAATCGCTGGTGCGAATTACTGCGCTTGCCGCAAGAAGAAAAACAGCGATTGCTGTTGCAGGAAAATCCAGTATTGCGCCTGGAGTTAATCCAGGACGTACTCAGCGAAAACGGTTTATTGGACCAGTAAGTCGAGAAATATTTAATCGCCGGGATGCACGGTGCCGGCGCTGTCCAGCGCATGCACCCGCACCGACCACATCACGCCCGTCACCAATAACAGCATGGCCGCCACTTCCAGCACGCGCGGCCACTGCTGGTGATAGATAAAACCATAGCCAAGCGCGAACAGCGTTTCAAACAATATCAACTGGCCCGACAGCGTCAGCGGCACGGTGCGGCTGGCGATATTCCATAAATGGTTGCCGATCACGGACGCGCCCAGCGCCAGCAATGCATTGACGATCCAGAAGACGGTCCAGTCGCGCCCGCTCGCCACGGCGCCGGCGCCGGTCACGTCGCCATGGAACACGGCCAGCGCCACGGCAGCGATCACCAGCGCGATCAGCCCGCTCGAGACGCCGTACAGCGCCGACCATTCACCGCTGCTGAAATGGGGATTGCGCTTGAGGTAGCGGGCATTGTCCACCGAGTACCAGGTCCAGCACAGCAGGGCGCCGACGGCGCACGCCACGCCGGCCAGCTTCACCGCCAGCGTGGCGCCGGTGCCGGCACTGGTGACCGCATCGTGCGAGAAAACATCGAGATTAATGCAGGCAATCCCGGCCGCGACCAGCAGCAGCGGCCACGCCAGCTGGCGCAGCGGCACGGCGCCGTGGTCCTTGCGGCCCATCAGGGTGACGGTAATCGGCAGCACGCCGATGATCAGCGACGTGGCCGACACGCCTGCCATCTGTACACCGAGCGCCAGCAGCATGTAATAAACGATGTTGCCGGCCAGCGCATGCTTGACCATGGCGGTCACGTCGGTGCGGTCGAGCCGGCGCAGCAGCGGCGGCAGGCGCCGGTGCAGCAGGCCGGCGGCGATCAGGCCGTAGGCGATATAGCGCCCGCAGGCCATTTCCAGCGGCGTGAACGCGGTAAGGTAGGCGGGCACGATGAACACCATGCCCCACATCGCGCCGGCCAGCAGGCCGCAGAAAACGCCACGCCACATGTCAGTAGCCCCAGCACAGCCAACCAAGGGCGGCGAGGTTACCGGCTACCGAGATCCAGAACCGGACCTGGAACGAAGTCTTGGCGGTTTTATGGCGCAGCCGGCGCTGGGCCAGCCAGCCACCGGGCCAGCCGCACAGGAACCCGAGCAGCAGCAGCACGCGCTCGGGAATGCGGCGCTCGCCGCGCCGGGCGGCAGCCTTGTCGATGGCATACACGATGTAGCAGACGGTGCTGGCCACCGCATACACCGAGGCCAGCCACATGGCCAGCAACGGCCACATGGTCAACGCGCCGGGCGTGGGCACGCTCAGAAGTACGACAGGCCGAGCGCGGCCTTCACTTCATCGGCCGTCCTGGCGGCCACTTCGCGCGCGCGGAACGTGCCTTCCTTGAGCATTTGCATGATGTAGCCCTTGTCCTGGGCCAGTTCCTCGCGGCGGGCGCGGATCGGCGCCAGCATTTCCTGCAACACCACTTCCAGGCGCTTCTTGACGATCGAGTCGCCCAGGCCGCCACGCACGTAATGCGCTTTCATTTCCGCCAGCTTGTCTTGTTCAGGATCGAATGCGTCGAGGTAGATGAAGGCGACGTTGCCTTCCAGGTGGCCCGGGTCTTCCACGCGCAGGTGCAGCGGGTCGGTATAGACCTTTTTGACGGCGGCGGTGATCTCGGCAGCGGTGGCGCCCAGGTTGATGGTGTTGCCGAGCGACTTGCTCATCTTGGCCTTGCCGTCGGTGCCCGGCAGGCGGCCGATTTCCGGCACCAGCGCCTTGCATTCGACCAGCACGTCGCGGTTGGCGAGGCGGTTGAAACGGCGCACGATTTCATTGGTCTGCTCGATCATCGGGATCTGGTCTTCGCCCACCGGCACGATCGACGCCTTGAACGCGGAAATGTCGGCTGCCTGCGAAGCAGGGTAGGTAAGGAAGCCGGCCGGGATGTCGCGCTCGAAGCCGCGCAGCACGATCTCTGCCTTGACGGTCGGGTTGCGCTCGAGGCGCGCCACGGTCACCAGGTTCAGGTAGTAGAAGGTCAGTTCGGCCAGTTCCGGAATTTGCGACTGGATCAGGATGGTCGATTTGGCCGGGTCGATGCCCACTGCCAGGTAGTCGAGCGCCACTTCCACGACGTTGCGGTGGACCTTGTTGACGTCTTCCATATTGTCGGTCAGCGCTTGCGAGTCGGCCAGCATGATGAATTGCTTGTAATCGTCCTGGTAGGTGACGCGATTGCGCAGGCTGCCCACGTAGTGGCCCAGGTGCAGCGGGCCGGTCGGACGATCGCCGGTCAGGATCACGGTCGGACCCTTGGCTGCGGTGGCAGCAGGCGCGGAAGAGATAACTTGGGACTGGTCGGGCTGGTTCATCGGGCAGTATTCCTTGGGTTGCCCAAGTTTGGCTCGACGAATAAAAACGCCACCAGACTCGGGCGGCGTTGATAAAAATATCACATCACTATCGGGAAACAGTGAAATAGTGGCCGCGCTCGCTAGGAGCGGCGCCAATTCAGCAGCAATGTGGTGAAAAAATTCATGGCCGTATGGTTGCAGTTCGGCGCCGGTCTGTCAAGGCCGGTCCGTCGCATGCGGGTGGGTTGTAAAGTAGCGCCGCGCCACCACGATGGCCGCCACCTGCATGGCCGCACACAGGAAGAAGGTGGCGCCGATGCGCCAGTCGTCGGCCGGCAGGCGGCTGACCTGGGCCAGGATGGCGGAACCGAGCAGCGGCATCACGATCACGCCCGCGCTGCTGATCGACTGCAGAGAGCCCATCAACTCGCCCTGTTCGTCCGAGGGTGTGGCGCGCGAGACCAGGCTTTGCAGCGCCGGGCCGGCGGCAAAGGCCAGCACATTGCACACGATGATCGCGTACATCATCCAGCCTTCCGTGGCCAGGCCATAGGCCAGGTAGGCCACCGCGCCGGAGATGATCCCCAGACGCGCCAGTTTGACTTCGCCCCAGCGGCGGATCAAGGCCCCCAGCAGGCCGGCCTGCACCACGGCGGCCGTCAACCCCACGCAAAACAGCGCAAAGCCGTTCTGGCCCGGCGTCCAGTCGAAGCGGAACGTGGTGTACAGCACCCAGGTGGTATTGAGCATCATCTGGGCGCAGGTGACCAGCGTGAAGGTGATCACCAGGCCACGGATGTCGGTGCGCCGTCCCAGCTTGATCAGGGAGGTGAACGGGTTGAGGCGGGCCTTGTCGAACGGCGGACGCACGCCCGGCGCCAGCGATTCGGGCACCACCAGGTAGCCGTAGATGAAATTGGCGGCCGACAGCGCGGCGGCCACGTAGAAGGGCAGGTGGATATCGACGCCTCCCAGCAGTCCGCCCAGCATCGGGCCGCAGATGAAACCGAGGCCGAACGCCGCGCCCACCTTGCCGAAGCTCTTGGCACGGTTGTCAGGCGTGGAGATGTCGGACGCATAGGCCGCCGCCACCGACATGCTGGCCGACGACATGCCGCCTATCACGCGGCCGATGAACAGGCAGGCCAGGTTGGGCGCCCAGGCGGTGGCGAGAAAATTGGCGCACATGCCGCCCATCGAATACAGCATCACCGGGCGCCGGCCCACGCGGTCGCTCAAGGCGCCCAGCATGGGCATGAACAGGAACTGCATCAGGCCGAAAGTGGCGCTCATCACGCCGTACCACAGCGACTGCTCGTCGCGCGAGGACGTGAACTGGCCAACCAGCACCGGCAGCACCGGCACGATCAGGCCCACGCCCAGCATGTCGATGAACACGCAGATCAGGATGAAATTGAGATTGGCCGCCCGTGGCGTGGCTACCGGCGCCGACACTACGCCCACTCTTCGGCAAAACGGTCGCGAAACGCCAGCAGCTCCGCCAGCCGTTCTTCGCCCAGCTGGCGGCCGGTGGCGGTCTGCATCTTGCCGGGCAGGGTGGCCAGCTTGGTCTCGATATGGTCGAGTGCATAGGTGCGGTCGTCGCGTTCGCGGTGGCGTGCCAGCGGATCATGGCTGTGCGCCAGGTGCGATCCCATGCGCCCGGCGATGTAGAACAGCCGCGCCAGGCCGACGGCGCCCAGCGCGTCGAGGCGGTCGGCGTCCTGCACGATCTGCGCCTCGATGGTGCCGGCAGGCAGGGCGGCGGAAAAGCTGTGGCACTCGATGGCGTGCGCTACGGCGGCCAGCCGCTCGGCCGGAAAATCGCGCGCAGCCAGTTCGCGCGTGGCCAGTGCGGCGGCCTGGCGCGAGGCCAGGTGGCGCTCGGGATGGTTCTTGGGCAGGTTGACCAGGTCGTGCAGGTAGCAGGCGGCCAGCACCACCAGTGCATCCGCTTCTTCATGCCGGGCCAGCAGCAGGGTGGCGTTGCGCCACACCCGGTGCAGGTGGTTGATATCGTGTGCACCGTCGTCGTCCTGCCCGGCGGTGGCCAGGGCGATCAGGCGTGGCTGCCAGTAGTCGAGCAAGCTGTCCATGAGACTCCACAATCAAACCGCCATCATACCTTGCCCAAGCACTATTTTCGTGCGGTGGGGAGGTTTATGAGTGAATAGTTGATGCTTGGAAACTTGACTTGAGGTAACATTAGGGCATATTTTTAGTGAAGGATTACCGCAATGAACAGCAACGTCACCGAAATGCACGCCAATTCCCCAGCCGGCGAGTTTCTTGCATTTACCCTGGGCCAGGAAGAATACGGCATCGATATCCAGAAAGTCAGCGAGATCCGCAGCTACGAAACCCCGACCCGCATCGCCAATGCGCCGGAATTCGTCAAGGGCGTGGTCAACCTGCGCGGCATCATCGTGCCGATCGTCGACATGCGCATCAAGTTCAACCTGGGCACGCCGAGCTACGACCAGTTCACGGTTGTCATCATCCTCAATATCGGCCACCGCGTAGTGGGCATGGTCGTCGATCGCGTGTCGGACGTGACCACACTGACCCACGAGCAGATCAAGCCGGCCCCGGAAATCGGCTCGGCCATCAACACCGACCACATCGTGGGCCTGGGCACCATCGAAGACCGCATGCTGATCCTGGTCGATATCGACAAGCTGATGTCCAGCGAAGACATGGGCTTGATTGAGAAAACAGCGATGGCTGCCTAATTATTGAATGCCGATGCTGGCATCCGTTGCAGATTGTTTTTGAACCAAAGGGCAAGAATGAATATGTTGGCGAATATCAGTATCGGCAAGCGCCTGGCGCTAGGGTTTACGGTCATCCTGGCGTTTGCCATGGTGATCACCGGCATCGGCGTGTGGCGTTTGCAGGGCGTGGCCTCGGCCACGGCCGACATGATGCAGGTGCCGCTGGCCAAGGAGCGCATGATCGGCGATTGGTCCAGTAACATTGATAGCGCTATCAAGCGTACCACGGCAATTGCCCGCAGCACCGACGCCAGCCTGGCGACGTATTTTGCCGATGAAGCGAAAGCGTCGTCGGCGCGCTCGTCCGAATACCAGAAAAAAATCGAGGAACTGATCACCGAGCCGGACGAGAAGGAACTGTTCGCCCGTATCAGTGCACAGCGCAAGATCTACCTGTCTTCGCGCGATGAACTGAGCAAGTTCAAGGCAGCTGGCGACCTGGAACAGGCACAGCGCATATTCGATACCGTGTTCGTCCCCGGTACCGCCAAGTACCAGGCCCTGATCGCCGACCTGCTCAAGATGCAGCGCGCCCGGATCGACGCCACTGCCGCCCATATCGATGGCGTGGCCGACAGCAGCCGCAACCTGCTGCTGGTGCTGGCGGCGTTGATGCTGGCTTTCGGCGTGCTGTGCGCCTGGTTGCTCACGTCCGGCATCACCGGTCCGCTGCGCGCGGCCGTGGTGGCGGCCCGCCGCGTGGCCAGCGGCGATCTCACCGGCCACATCGATGATCGAGGCACCGACGAAACCTCACAACTGCTGGGCGCACTGAAAGAGATGAACGCCAGCCTGCTGGGCATCGTCACCGAGGTGCGCAGCGGTACCGACCATATCACCACCTCGTCCACCGAAATCGCCGAGGGCAACCAGGACCTGTCGCGCCGCACCGAGCAGCAGGCTGGCGCGCTGGAGGAAACCGCGTCGTCGATGGAGGAGTTGACGTCCGCCGTCAAACACAATGCCGACAACGCGCGCCAGGCCAACCAGCTGGCGGCATCGGCGTCGCAGGTGGCTGTCAAGGGCGGGCAGGTAGTGTCGCAGGTGGTGGACACCATGGATTCGATCAACGAATCGTCGCGCCGGATAGTCGATATCATTGCCGTCATCGACGGCATCGCCTTCCAGACCAATATCCTGGCCCTGAACGCTGCCGTGGAAGCGGCGCGCGCCGGCGAGCAGGGACGCGGCTTCGCGGTGGTGGCGTCGGAAGTGCGCAACCTGGCGCAGCGCTCGGCGTCGGCCGCGAAAGAAATCAAGCAACTGATCGGCGACTCGGTGGACAAGGTCAACCAGGGCAGCAAGCTGGTGGCCGACGCGGGCGCCACGATGGACGAAATCGTCAGCAGCGTGGCGCGCGTGAGCGACATCATCACCGAAATTACCGCCGCCACCACCGAGCAAAGCGCCGGCATCAACGAAGTCAACCAGGCCATCGGTTCGATGGACGCCGTGACCCAGCAAAACGCCGCGCTGGTCGAGCAGGCCGCCGCTGCGGCGGAATCGATGCAGCAGCAGGCTGCGGTGCTGGCACAGGCGGTGGCGGTGTTCAAGGTGGAAGGAGTAGCTTACCGCCCGGGCGCCAGGCCGCGCAAGGCGGCGTTGCAGATCACCTAGAACCGCCCTTGCAGGCAATCAGGTACTGCTTGCGCGCCTCGACAGCGGGGCCGGCGTTGCTCATCAACGCATGACCTGCCGTGCTTCCTGGTCGCGCCTTGCCGCCGCCAACAAGGCATTGCAATCGGCTGCGTCCTCCTTGCTGCGATAGCCCCTCAGTCTTCTTCCTCGGCCGGCGATTGTTCGATCGCCTGCTGCGACAGGCGGTCGGCGTCGCCGTTGCGGTGGCGTGGCACCCAGTGCAGGCGGCTGGTGCTTACTTTTCCCATCAGCGCCAGCACGCGGGAGCGATGTTCTTCCAGGCCGATTGCGCCGGTCGCTTCGCCTCCCGCATTGACATCGTTGACCACCACCTGGCTGTCGCCGTACAGCAGCAGGTCGTGCGCGCCCGCGTCCACGGCTGCTTCCAGCAGCGCGGTCAGGGCCAGGTATTCGGCCTCGCCGCTGTTGCCGTGGCCGGCGCGGCGGCTGATCTCGATGCGTTCGCCGCCAGGCCCGCACAGCAGGGCGCCGATGCCGATCCGGCCCGGGTTGGGATGAGCCGAGCCGTCGAACCAGCCGCGCCAGCGGTCCTGCGGCGGCGCCCGTTGCGCCCTCCGCTGCGCCAGCTGGTCGGCCTGCTGCGCGCGGCGGGCGGCGCGGCGGTCCTCGTCCAGCTGTCTTGCTTGCGCCCGCACTGCCAGCAGCGCCGCCAGATCGGCCAGCCCGCCCTGGTCTGCCGCCAGCGTCAGTATCTGGTGCAGCGCCTGTACTTCCGTGAAGTGCGCGCGCGTGGCCAAACGGCGCGCGGCCACGCGCTCGCCGTGAAAGGCGGCCGTGGCCAGCGTTTCAAACTCGTCCGGTTGCTGCATCGATGTCATCAATGACGACGCGGATTGTCGGGACGGTTGTCGTGGCGGTTGGGAACGCCGTCGCCATCGCGATCGCGGTCATAGCGGTTCGGCACGCCGTCGTGATCGCGGTCGCCCCGGCCCCGGTTGTCTCCGCGACGATCGCCGCGATGGTCGTTGCGGTAGTCGCGGCGGTCGTCACGGTAGTGGCCACGGTTGTCGTGGTGGTCGTAGCGGTTGGGGATGCCGTCGTGATCGCGGTCGCCGTGGGGGCCGCGGCTCCAGCGGGCCTGCTCGCGGTACCAGCGGCCCTGGCGTTGTACCCAGTGTGGCTGCGAGTAGACGTAACCGGGGCGCACGGCCACCCAGTCGCCGCCGATCCAGACGTGGCGGTTGCTGCGCCAGTCCCAGTAGCCGGGCGACCAGATGTAGCCGCTGCGCGGTGGCGGCACGCGCTCGTAGCGCAACGGTGGCGGCGCCTGGCCGATCACCACGCTCACGCCTACCTGGGCTGAGGCGACCGTGGGAGTAAAGGCCGCGGCGCTCAAGGCCAGCAGGGCGGCGGCGAAAACGGTGTGCGAGCGTATGGTCATGATGTGTCTCCGGTTTGCAGATGAATCCAATATAGCAAGCGCGATATTGTGCACCGCTGATTGATGCAACTTTTTACATATGACACAAAGTCAGGGCGCAATTGTAAGCGACACGCCACTTTCCGTCTCCCCCTGCTAAACCGCGCTGTCACCCATTGAACCCGAGAGCCGGATGCCACGATTATTCAGCCAGTTTTTGCAGGCGTGGACCGAGCGCCGCCGCGCGCGTCGCCGCCAGGCCAACCTGCGCACCGGCGACCGGCTGCGCGCGCGGCCGCAACCCGCGCTGGCGGCTACCCGCGCCGCCGCCGTGGCGCTGCCATCGAGCCGCTCCGCGTGGCTGTGGACCACGTTGGCCGTGCTGCTGGCGCTTGTTGGCGGCGCGCTGATCGTGGGCCATGCGCGCCACCTGGGCGCTGCCGCACCGGCGCGCTCGACGCAGCCGGTCGATACCCTGCGCACCGTCTTGCCCGGCGCCGTCTTCACCGTGCCGGAACGCGCTGGCGCCACCACCAGCCTGCATGCCGACGGCGCGTTGCTGGTATTGGCCGGCATGGAGGCGGCGCCGGTGGTACGCGTGGATTTGTGCAGCCAGTTGCGTAACCCTGCTTATCCAGGCGATGCGCGCCTGCTGCCGCTGCGCCTGGGCGAACGGTTTGCCGATGTCGAGCGCCAGGTGGCTGACAATCTCGCGTCGGGTACGCCGGCTGCGCTGCGCAATGTGCTGCTGGTGTCCGACAGCGGCGCGGGCCTCGACGCCATGCCGCAAGTGCGTATCGAAGGCAATGCCCGTGCCGATTTCGCCGATCCGCTGGCCGAACCGTTGAACCTTTCGTGGCGCAGCCGCCAGGGCCAGGCGCGCTGGATCGGCGACGCCAGCCTGGGCCAGGTGGAGCAGGGCGCGTCTGGCCTGGTCGCGCTGCGCCGGCAAGGCTGGTTGCTGTGGGGCGGCGCATCGGCGCTGCGCCTGGAGCGGCGCGCCAATGTGCTGTGCCCGCGCGCAGGAGAACTGCTGGTGCAATTGTACCGGCGCGCCGCGCCTGCGGACGTCGATGCGGCCACCGCCCTGGTGGTGGCATTTCCCGCACGCGGGGCTGCGGTGCGCACGCGCCTCGCACCTGGCAGTTACCGGGTGCCCGCCGGCGCCACGCCGGTGCTGGAAGACCAGGCCCTGTTTGCCGCCCTGCAAGCGGCCGGCCTGCTGCGGCTGACCGCCGCCGGCGTGATCGACCTGGCGCCACGCGACTTGCCGCAATGGCTGGCCGCCAGCCCGGCCGACCGCGTGGCGCAGCTGGACGACTGGCGCCATATCGCGCCCGGCGCGGCAACCGACAAGCTGTTCAAACGCCTGTATTACCAGGCCGACGGCGCATATGTGCGGCAGCAGGTCGATATCTTCAACGGCGAACGGCGCTTGCTGGCATGGCGGGTGCGTGGCGATGCCTCTGCTGCGCTGGCGTGGCGCGCCAGCGTGGATGGCGGCGGGCAGGGTGGCAGCAGCGGTGACAGCGGCCCGGTGATGGTGGCGACCACCACGCGCATGCCGGTGGCAGCGGCGCGCCTGTTCGCTACCTTGCCGCAAGGTTGGCAGCCGTGGACGCGAGTGGCACGCTGGCCGGCAGCGGGCGAGGGTAGTGCTGGCGGCAACGGCAACGGCAACGGCAACGGCAACGGCAACGGCAACGGCAACGGCAACGGCAACGGCAACGCCAGCAGCAAGGGCAGGCCGGCGCCGCTGGTTCGGCTGGCCGTGAATTTGCCGCAAGCGGCAACTGGCGGCGAGGTGCTGCGCCTGCTGGTGGCGGGCACGGTGGTCGGCACCAGCGGCGCTGCCATGCGCGCTGTTCCTGCCTGCACCGGACGCGCCTGCACTGGTCCCGGCGATGTACAGGAGGTGTCGCTGACCTTGCAGACTGGCGTGCGCGAGGTGGCGATCAATGTGCGCCCGCTGGCCTTCAGCGCACCGGACGACGAGCAGTATCGTCACCTGCGCGTGGCCGGTGGCAAGCTGGCATGGCAGCCGCTGGCCGGCGGCGCGTCGGCTCCGGTCGCCGCGCCGTCGCCGGTGCGCTTGTCCGACCGCCACGGCGTGCCGCTGTGGAAAGATGGTGCGCCCACCGAAGCTGCCAGCGCCGCCGGCCTGGCGCCGTTGCTCGGGCTTGGCCCGGAACACGCCAGCAGCGTGGCCGGCATGCTGGCCCGGTTGCCGACGGCCGGGGCACCTGTGACCGCCACGCTGACGCTCGACCTGCCGCTGCAGGCGCTGAGCCAGCGCATCCTTGAATGCGTGGGCATGCGCCAGGGCCGCTGGACCGGCGCCGGCTGCGCGGACGGGCCGGTGGCACAGCGTATATCGCAAACGCGCCGTGCCGGCCTGGTCATCCTCGACACCGAAACCGGCGACGTGCTGGCAGCGGCCGGCGCCGGCGGTGGCGAGGTCAATGCGGCCAACTGGACCGAAGCGCGCGACCACGACCGCAGCAATCCCGCCCGTAGCGCCCTGCGTCTGCCGGCCTTGCAGCACGACGGCGGCGCCCACCAGAGCCCCGGTTCCACCTTCAAGGTGATCAGCGCGCTGGGGCTGGAAATGGCAGCGCAAAAGGATCGCCAGCTCGATGCGCTGCTGTCCGGCTTGCCGCTGCCAACCATCAATGCGCTGGCGCGCCAGCGCGGCTTCGGTTTTCAGACCGGCGCCCCCACGTATCCGCAGGAACCCCGGCAAGCACGCATCACCAACTACCGCGAGCAGGGCCTGGACCGGCGCGCGCAGGATGGCCGGCTGGGACTGGCGCAGGCGCTGACCTACAGCCTCAATACCTGGTTCGCCTGGACCGGCGAGTTGAGCGACCGCAGCCTGTTCGGCCGGCCCGACGGCGGCGCGCCCGGCGTGCAGGCGCTCGATGCCGACGCGCTCGACGCCGTACGGCCCATCGTCGCGGCGGCGCACCGGCTCGGCTTCGAGCAACCGGTGCGGCTCGACGGCGGCCTGCTGCCATCGGACTTCGACTGGCGTACCTGGGATGCGCTGCAAGCCACGCCGGCCCATATCGACACCATCCACACCCGCCACGAACTGCGCCAGATGGCGATCGGCCTGCGCATGCAGGTCACGCCGCTGCACATGGCGCTGGCTTCGGCGGCGGTGGGGCAGGGCCGGCTGGTCGTGCCCCGGCTGCTGCTCGATCTCGACGGCCGTCAAAGTGAAATTCCCGCGATGGCGCCTACCGGCGTAAGGCTGGACCGCATCCGCGCCGGCATGAAGGGTGTGGTCGATGCGGGCACCGGCGCCGGGGCATTCGGCGGCCCCGCGCTGGCCGCCGTGCGCCCCGGCCTGTATGGCAAGACCGGCACTGCACCCACCGGCGATGACACTGCCACCGTGTGGTTCACCGGCTGGCTGGAACCGGGCACCTTGCCTGGCCAGGCCCACCGGCTGGCATTTGCGGCTTTTGTGAGCCACTCGGATAGCACCGGCGGCGGCCATGCGGCGCCGGTAGTGGCGGCCGTGCTGGCTACCCTGGCAGGGCAGAACGCCGAACAGAGGGGAAAATAGCCTTGTAAACGCGATAATGGCGCGACCTGGCTGTGGCATGATGATCGGGCGCGCGGGTGTCAATGCGGCTGCGCATTTCGATTGATTATCCACGACAGGACTGTATGCGTTTGCCAGGAACCCGGTACCAGGAGCACGGCTGGGAACAAGTGCGCAAGCTGCTTGGGCAGTGCTCCCTGCAGGCGTTCCGCCGGCTCGACATGGCGCTGGTGCTCGAGCCGGCGCAGCACGGTGTTTTGCTCGATGCTTACACCGGGGCGCTGGCGGCGGCCCTGCGCGCGCACGCCCGCTCCGCGCGCGGCGAGATGGAGGGAAACAGCTACGGCGAGACCGTGGCCGAACTGGCCCTGGCACTGGCTTTCGAATTGCAGGCGTATCCGGCGTTCTGGGACGCGTTTGTCGCCACGCTGGTCGCCGAGCATGGCCGCAGCGGCGACTTCTGGTGCGACCCCGCCGCCGACGGCGTGCTGCGCAAGAAAGTCAACGATATGTACGCCGGCCTGCGCGACCGGGTGGACGCCGACAATTACATCGTCGCTACGGGACGCGACTGCTCGCCCAACAAAATTTATACTTACCGCATGCTGGACACGGCCTACCGCGATATCGCCCGCCTGTTCGGCAACTGGCACGACCATCGCGCCCAGGTTGGCGCCATCCTGGGCCGCGCGCTCGACGTGACGCCGATCGAAGCGCGGCAAATGAAGTCCATCGCCGGTTGCAAGGCCGAATGGATCGTCAACTGGAGCGCGTCGCTGGCGGACTACGGCGGCGCCCCGGGGCCGCTGCACACCCGCTCCAAGCGCTTCGCCAGCCTGAAAAACAACCCGGACAAGATCGGCGTGATGCTGCTGGAGATCGGCGACTACGAGGAACTGTCGTCCAACCTGGACCACGCCGAAGGCTGGCAGGGCGAAGCCGGCGAGGCCGCCGCGTGGCTGGAGGACTACTGGCGCGTGATGGGCGACTCGGCCGCGCATGAAGCCGGGGGCGGGGTGTTCGACGAGGACCGCCTTGTGCCTGCATCTCCCCGATCAGACGACGGAGAAGTGGACGACGCCGGGGATCAGCACGACGATCCTCCTCAAGCCATGCCGCCCGATCCGGTGCAGCAGGCCGCCGAACAGCAACTGGCCACCAGCCTTTCCCTGCCCCTCCGCTACATGGAACTGGCGCGCGGCGCACAGGCGGCGGGCAGCCGGTTGCTGCGGATACTTGGCGAGGAATCGCTGCCGATCCGGTTGGCCGTGTACCAGAAGCTGCTGGGCGCCGCCGACGACACGTACCCGGACGCCTGGTGCGATCCGGCGACGGGCGAACTGCCCACGCTGGCGCAACTGGCAGCGCTCGACGGCATTTCCATGCCCACCCTGCGCAAGCGCCGCGACCAGGCCATCGACAAGCTGCGCGCAGCCAGTGTATTGAACGCCATGCCGGCGCAATGAAGGAGAACGAGTTGACATCACATGATGAACAGCAAGCGCTGGCGCTGCGCCTGCAGGAGCGCGCGCTGCTAACGCCGGCAAGCAGCCCGGCGCGCGACCGCCTGGTGCTGGCCGACGCCACGCTGCTGGCGGCAATGGCCGGCACCCGACTGCTCACGCCGAACGAGCGCACGGCGCTTGCCGCCTCGCCGCTCACGCTGCGGCGGTTTCGCCAGTTGTCGCTGCAAAGCCGGGCCGCAGGCCGGCCTGCAAGCGGCAACGCTGCCCTGGAAATCAGCGCGCATGTTGCCTTGGCAGCCAACGTTAATGCTGCTCTGGCGACCAGTGCCAACGCCTTCACGACCGCCAAAGCCGCCGGCGCCACCGCGACCGGCAACTCGGCAGCCCCAGTCGCGGCCAACGACGCCAACTGGTCCGGCAGCACCGGCATGTTGCGCGCCGCGTCCACTGCGGGTGATGCACTGGCCTCGCTGGTCACCGACGACAATTGCTGGACCCTGCATTTCGTGGCGCGGGATGGCGGCTGGCAGGTGATCCTGGCGCTGTCGGCGCAGGCGCCGTTCGCTGCGCGCCTGCTCGGTGAGCAACCGCTGCTGCGCGTGATCGACGGCAGCGGCGCCACCGTGCTGCACGGCCGGCTCGACGCCGACGGCGAATGCGAGTGCGCCTGGCCGTTTGCCACCGCCCCGGCGCCGCATTTCCAGCTGCACGGCGCCAACTTCACGGTGCAGCCGGCGCCACCGGCGGCGTTGTAGGGTATGGGCTGGTTTTCGCTGCGCGGCAAGCCGTCCGCCAATACCGGTGCCATCGCCGACCTGGGCGTCGGCATGGTGGCGCTGCGGCTGGACGCCGGCGACGTGGCGCCACCGGGCACGGTGGTGGTAATGTTCGGCGCCTCCGGCCAGGCGCGCCGGCTGGCGCCCGGCAAGGTGGCGTCTTCGCCCGGCGATACCGTGTTCTGCTTTCACCCCGGCCCCTACACGGTGGACCTGGCGCCGTTTGCCGCCGCACCCGAGTGGGGGCTGCGCGTACGCCTGCTGATCGATGCGCCCAATCCACACGCGGAGCAACAGCGCTTCGACCTGTTCCTGTATGCCGAGCACCATGAGCAGGGCGGGCAGCTGTCGCTGGCCGATCTGGGCGCGGCGCTGCAAACCGCCTTGCAGGGGGAATTGGCGCAAGGCGCGCTCGACCTGCCGCCGTGCACCACGCTGGAGGAATGGCACGCGTTCCGCGCCGGCTTCAATCAACTGCTGTACACACGCTACGGTTTGACCGTGGATGACTGCGTACCGGTGGATTTGGGCGGGCAAGTCGATTTCGCCGACGTGCTGCGGGCGCGGGCCTTGGCAGCCAGCGTGGCGGCCGACGACGCCATGCAAGCCGCCTTGGCACTGCATACCATGTCGGCCTTGCCACCGACCGGTGTGCCCGACGCGCCGCCGACGGAACCCACATTGCAGCCGCTGTCACCTGCCGTGTCGCAGTCAGATCCGCAGGCCGCTCCACATTCCGGATCACAGCCGATCTCGAAGCCGATCTCGAGACCGACCAAGCAGCCGATCGCGCAGTCAACAGCGCCTACCGCTTTGTCGGCTACCGCAGATGCTGCATCGCAGACCGCAACGCAGCCTGCATTCCACTCGACACCGCCGGCGACCGAGCCCGAACCCCGGCTCCAGCCCGAGCCGCCGACGCAGCCGCCGCCGAAGCAGCCGGACGCCCATACTCACCAGGACGCCGCCAGTCTGCGCCGCCTGTTCGTGGAGCTGCCGGTACTCAGCCGACACCTGCGCTTGCTGGTGCTGCCAGAGGGACCGGCAATCTTCCAGGCGCACCAGTTGCTGCTGCTGCGCCTCGACATGGCAAGCCTGAACGTGGACACCATGCCGTCGCTGGCCTGGGCTGCGCCCGACCAGCCGCTGGGCGCTGCCGACCAGGCCCGGCGGACCGCAGCCACCGCAATTGCCGTGGCCGCGCTGGACGAAGCCTGGTCGCTGCTGGCGCGCCTGCACCTGGCCGTCAGCGAGGAATGGACCGCGCTGCTCCATGAAGCGGACCGCGTCTGCGCCAACCTCGAAACCGGCTTGGCGCTGCGCCGCGCCCCATACGTCCCCCGCCAGGAGCCCGAACTGTGACTACGTTCTCGATGACCGCCACGCCGTTGAATGCGGCCTGCACCTGCCTGCTGGCAGACGGCCGCTTGCTGACGATCACCGCCAGCCGCCGCCTGCGCGCCAACCGCGCCGACGTCAAATGCACGGTGCCCGGCGCACCGGCCGTTTCCGCACAAATGCAGCAAGTGGTGCGGCTGGCGCGCCATACCGAGGCGCGCCTGGACAGCCGCGACCAGGTGGTGCTGAGCATGGATATCGCACCCGATCCAGGGCAGCGCGAATGGGAGCTGGCCGCCGTGCTGGCCGACCGCATGGTGCGCGGCCTGCGCCCGATCCCGGTCGGCGCACCGCCGATGGCGCAGGGCTGGTCCGACCGCTGGCACCTGGGCCAGGCAAGCGAGGCGACCGTGGATGGCGTGGCCATCGGCCACCTGGGTGCGCTGGATGGCCATGCCGACCTGGCGTCGGCCGTCTCCAGCGTGCGCGCCTGGTTTCCGCTGCACAGCGGTGGCATCAACGATGCGCTGGCGTGGGTGGAGGTGAGCGTGTTCGCCATCGAGGCCGGCACCCATGACGACGCCGGCGAGGAAGAGACGATTACCGCGCCGGAGCTGGACCTGGCCGCACAGCAGGATGTGCGCCAGGCGCTGGCCGGTGCCCGCCATTTCGACGGCCACGGCCTGGGACGCTGGCGCACGGTGGTGCGCTTCGGCCAACCGCGCTTCCAGGGCGGCTCTTACCAGCTGGCGCTGGTGATGGCCGACCGGCTGGCGCGCGGGCGCGAATTCGTGCCGCGCGGGCGCCTGATCGCTACCGGTACCTCGCGGGCGTGGCATGCTGGCATGGTGGAATCGGTGGAGGGGCGCGAACCGAAGCTGGCCCTGATCTCGACCATGACGGCTCCGGGCGACCGGGTGCTGCTGCCGGCCGACTGGGAAGCGTCGCTTCCGCCCGGGTTTGCCGCCCGTTTGCGGGAAAGGGGCGCATCCGTGGCCTGCATCGACCGCATCGGCATGATTTAGAGCGCCTGCGAAAAACCTCCATAGCCGCGTTGCAGCGCCTTGCTCTGAAGGTTTTGTCAGACGCTTTCGAGGTCGTTGGAAGTGAAGTGCGCTGAATGAATCGCGCCGCCCTGCTAAAATCGTCCACTGACAGCCGGCAGGCGGCGCGCGAGATGAATCGAAGAAGGAGTCTGACATGTTCCAAATGTTTGGTTTTGGCGGCGTCAAATGCCCGCGCTGCGCGCACAAGAGCGACGACCAGTCGGGCTACTGCAAGTATTGCGGCCTCACCCTCGGCGCGCCCCGCAGCGAACCGGTCCTGCGTGACAACCGCTGGGTGCCTGGCGACGACGAGCTGGCCGTGTACTTTGGCGTGAGCGCCTTGACCGGTATCTTCACCAAGACCCTGCGCGTGCCCGCCACCACCCGCGCCTACATCCTGCAAGCGGACAAGGCCACCGAGGTCCCGCAGGGCGAGTACGAAATCGAAGGCTTTTTTACCCGGTTGAACCACCTGCTGCGCAATCAGAACGCTGAAATCCTGATCACCCGCAGCGCCGCGCTGCCGGTCGAGTTTTCGTTCGACGACCTGCACACGGCCGAGCACCTGAAGGTGTCGGCGCGCTTCACGGTCGCCATCAAGATCGAAAACGTGGCGGCGTTTGCCCGCCATTTCATGACCGTGCCCGGCGTGGTCAGCACCGTGCACCTGCAGGAGCTGCTGGCGCCGTCGGTGCGCCAGCTGGCGGCGGAATTCGTCGGCAGCCGCTCGATGCGCGACATGGCCGGCAACGCCGACCTGCGCGCGCAGCTTGACGAACGCCTGCAGAGCGCCCTGAAACAGCGCCTGGCCTCGTACGGCCTGGCTGTAGAGCGGGTGGAAACGGCTGCGCTGCGCCACGATAAATTCGACCACAACCGCGCCCGCATCGGCACGTTATGGCTGGTGGCGGACGAGCGCCATGTGCAACTGGAACACGTCAAGCAGCTCGACCAGATCTACGACGAGGAAGAATGGCAGGCGATCTGGCGCGAAGAACAAAAGATGCGCTCCGACTTCCGCCGCGCCGAACTGCGCCAGGACGCCAGCGTTCACAAGGCCGAACTCACGCTCAAGGAGAGCGAACGGGTACAGGCGCTGCGCGCGCGCGAAGTGGAGCTCTACAGCCAGGTGATGGAAGCCAAAACCCGCAAGGTGGCCATCGACAAGGGCGCCGGAACCGTGCTGGCCGACCTCGAACACGAACTGGCGCACAAAAAGGCGGGTCGCGCCGGCGAACAGGCCGACTGGGAGCATGTGCGCCACCTGGCCCAGATCAAGATGCGCACCGAACTCGAAGTGCTGCAGCAAAGCGCCGCCGAGCAGCGCCAGTTGGCGCAGCAGCGCATTGGCCACCAATTGCGCCAGCAGGCCATCGAGAACCAGATCGCCCAGGCCCTGCAAATCGAGGACGAATCGCACCGCAGGAACGAACTGGCGGCGCTGCGCCAGCGCGAAAAGGATGAAAAGGCGCGCGAACTGCAACTGGAGTCCGAGGCCCACAACGCCCGCATCCAGGGCATGACGGTGGCGGTAGCCGCGCGCCGCCGCGAGGCGGAACGGGTGCAGGAGTGGGAAGACCAGCTGGCGCTGGCCCGCCAGCGCGAACTGCTGCGCGGCGATGCGGTCAAGGATGCCGCCAACGCGGTGGAAGTTGCCGAGATCAGCCAGAAGATCGAGGACCTGCGCCGCACCGGCGAGCAGGCCGACGCCATCGCCCAGTACGAAAAGCTGCTGCGCACCATCGAGGCGGACGGCATCCATGCGCGCCAGAACCAGTCGTTGGGCAAGCAGGCCGCGCTCGACCAGCTGGCCCTCGATGAGCAGCGCCAGATCTTGCGCCAGCGCGAGCGCGAGGCCGAGTGGCAGCACGAACTAAAAAAACTGGAGCACGAGCGCGAGGAAAAATTCGCGCGCTGGAAGGGCGATTACGATGTGCTGCTGTCGCAGCAAAGCCACGAGATCAGCCGCATCGAGGCCATCGGGCGCCTGAGCGATATCGGCATGGTGGCTACTGCCAACGAATCGAACGCGCAGGCGGTCGCCCAGATCATGCGCATGCAGATCCAGGGCGGCATGACGCCGGAACAGATCCAGTCGCTGGCGCAGGTGGTGGCGGCCGAGCAGGGCGTTTCGCCGGTGGAAGCGGCGCGCCTGGCCTACGAACGCGTGGCCGAGGAACGCGCCCACCGCGACACGGAACTGGACAAGGACCGGCGCCACCAGCTCGACCTGCTCAATGTGCAGAACGCGGCCAGCGCCAGTGCGCTGGCCACCCAGAGCCAGCTGGGCATCGGCGTGGCCGGCGGCATCACGGGCAATGCCCATGGCGCCTGGGCCGAAGCGGGCCTGCCGCCGGCACGGCGCTGCCCGAATGGCCACGCCCAGCGCGCCGGCCATCCGGAAGACCGGTTCTGCCCGCAATGCGGCGCTGGGCTGGCGTAGGGTTGGTTACACTCTGATGATGCAAACAGCAAGAGACAAGATCCGCGAACTGCGGGCCCTGCACGAAGACGGTTTATTGAGCCTGCAGGAGTTCGACCGTCGCAAGAACGCCATCCTGGATGCGGAGTATGCGCCCCCGGGAGGCGCCCCCGCACCGGCCACACCCACCCACGCGCCGCGCCAGGGTACGGAGCTGGGCCTGATGACAGGCCAGGAAATCGGCCCGCAGCACCGCCGCTACCGGCTCGAACGGCTGATCGGCATGGGCGGCATGGGGCAGGTGTGGCAGGCCACCGACCTGGCCACCCACGCGGAGCTGGGCCACAGCGAAACCGTGGCCCTGAAAATCCTGCCGCCGCAACTCACGCAAAGCGCCACCCACGCCAAGCTGCTGATCGAGGAAGCCACCCAGGCGCGCCGGCTGGCGCACGAAAACATCGTGCGCGTGTACGAGTGGGCGCAAGACCCGGCCACGTCCAGCTACTTCATCATCATGGAATACCTGGAAGGCCAGGACCTCGATGCCTGCCTGGCGCAGCAAGGATCGCTCGATCTGGACGCGGTGTTCCGGCTGCTTTCGCCGGTCGGCGATGCGCTGGCCTATGCCTGGGACAAGCACAAGCTGGTGCACCGCGACCTCAAGCCCGGCAACGTGTTCCTTACCCAGAAGGGGGAAGTCAAGCTGCTCGATTTCGGCATCGCCTCGCGCGCGCGCAATGCCGGCAGCAGCCTGGGACTGCAAACGCCCAACGCCGGCACAGTGGGTTACCGCGCGCCGGAAGCCGGGGTGCACCAGCGGCAGCCGTCGCCCCGGCTCGACGTCTATGCTGTGGCGGTGATGATTTACCAGTTGCTCGAAGGCCGGGTGCCGTTCGACGACCTGCGGCCTGCCGACTTCCAGCCGTCGGCGCCGCAAGCTTTGAATGACCGCCAGTGGCAGGTTCTTCAACAGGGGTTTGCGGTCGTGGCCGAGCGTCGTCCGGCGTCCGTCAACGAGTTGCTGGCCGACCTGCGCGGCGCAGCCGGTCCGTCCGAAGCCGAACAGGCGGCGCAGCGCGACAAGGAACTCGAAGAGCGACAACGGGAAGAGCAACGGCAGCGCCAGCGCGAGCAGCAGGAACAACAGCAGCAACTGCAACGCGAACGCGAACAGGCGGCGCAGCGCCAGCAGGACGCCGCCGCGCAGGCAGCAGCCCAGGCCGAGCAGGCCCGCGCGGCTGAACGCGAGCGCCTGGCAAAAGCCGCCGAACTGGCGGCGCGGCGCGAGGCGCAGGCCAAGGCGGCCGCCCTCGAAAAAGTGCGGCTCGACCAGCAGCGCCGCGCGCTGGAGGCGAAGCAGCGCGCCGAGGCGGAAGCGGCGGCGCTGGCCCGCAAGCAGGTGCTGCGTGAACAGCTGGCCGCGCGGCGCGACGCCGACGCCAGACAGGCGCGCGAGGAACAAGAGGAAAAGCAGCGCAAGGCCGCGCAACTGAAAGCGGAAGCAGCTTATCGCGCCGAACAGGATCGCCACCGCAAGCAGCAGGCCGAGCGCCACGCGGCCGAACTGGCGGCCCTGATCCCCAGTCCGGCCAGCCCGGTGGCCGACGCCAGCGGCGTACTGCGCGACCGTTTTATAGACGGCACCGGCGCCGGTCCCGACCTGGTGCTGATTCCCACCGGCCGGTTCCAGATGGGATCGCACGACGTGGAGCAGGCGGCGGCAGTGAAGGCCGGCGCCGAGAAAAAATGGTTGCAGCGCGAAGGGCCGCAGCACTGGGTGGGCATCGAATATTCTTTCGCCATGGGCCGGTACCCGGTTACGGTGGGCCAGTGGCGCCAGTTCGTGCGCGCTACCGCGTGGGAGTCGCAGTCGGACGTCGACTGGCGCGCGCCCGGCTTTGCCCAGGATGACGAGCATCCGGTGGTGGGCGTGAGCTGGCACGACGTGCAGCGTTACCTGCGCTGGCTGTCGGAGCAGACCGGCCAGACGTACCGCCTGCCCAGCGAGGCGGAATGGGAGTATGCGTGCCGGGCCGGCACCAAGACGGCATTCAGTTTCGGCGACACCATCGGCACCGACCAGGCCAACTACGACGGCAATTACGTTTACAACGGCGGGCCGCGCGGCGAATTCCGCCAGGGGACCAGCAGGGTGGATGCATTCCAGCCCAATCCCTGGGGCCTGTTCGACATGCACGGCAACGTGTGGGAGTGGACCCAGGACGTGGTGCACGACACCTACGACGGCGCGCCTGCCGACGGCAGCGCGTGGGAAGCCGGTGGCGACCAGGCGCGCCGCATCCTGCGCGGCGGCTCGTGGCTGTACAACCCGCGCTACCTGCGCGCAGCGGTGCGCAACGGCTATTCGGCCCTGCTGGCCAACGACATTGTCGGCTTCCGGGTGGCCCGCAAGCTGGTGTAGTTGGTATAGTTGGAATGGCAGGGGGCGGGGTGTATACTGCCGCCTCTCTTATACCAACATCAGGATCACACCCATGAGCGCTCTGCCACCATGCCCCAAATGTAACTCCGAATACACGTACGAAGACGGCGCGCAGCTGGTGTGCCCGGAGTGCGCGCACGAGTGGAGCGCCACCGCCGGCGCCGCTGCTGCTGAAGATGGTCCGCGCGTGTACCGCGACTCGGTGGGCAATGTACTGGCCGATGGCGACACCGTCACCGTCATCAAGGACCTCAAGCTCAAGGGCGGTGGCGGCACCGTCAAGGTAGGCACCAAGGTCAAGAACATCCGCCTGGTCGATAGCGACCACGATATCGACTGCAAGATCGACGGCTTCGGCGCCATGAGCCTGAAAACGGAATTCGTGCGCAAGGTGGTGTGACTTTGCCATATTAGCGCCTCGTTCAGGAGAGGCAACCGGGAGCCGAAAGGTGTACATTGTCGGCTCCGACCAATATCGCACACTACTACCAGGGAGACCAGTCATGACCATCGCCAATCTGCTCAAGGGCCACGAGAAGGACCTGGGCGGCGGCTTCGTGGTGCGCCGCTACCTGCCGTCCGCCATCAAGCAGGCGGTGGGGCCGTTCATCTTCTTCGACCATTTCGGTCCGGTCGAGGCGCCGGCCCACGCCGACCACGACGTACGTCCGCATCCGCACATCGGTCTGTCCACCGTCACTTACCTGTTTGAAGGCGCGATGGACCACCGCGACAGCCTCGGCACGTTCCAGCGCATCGAGCCGGGCGCCGTCAACTGGATGACCGCGGGGCGCGGCATCGTCCACTCCGAGCGCACGCCGCAAGACCTGATCGACATCCCGCACCGTACGCACGGCCTGCAACTGTGGGCCGCGCTGCCGGTGGCGCACGAAGAGGACGAACCGGGCTTTTGCCACACGCCCGCCGCCGATATTCCGCAACTGGCCATCGACGGCGCCGTGATCCGGGTACTGGTGGGCAGCGCGTTCGGCCAGACCTCGCCGGTCAGGACCTATAGCCGCACGCTGTACCTCGACATCGTCCTCAAGGCCGGCCACGTGCTGGCATTGAACGGCTTGCCGGAAGAAGCGGCAATCTACCCGATCAGCGGCGCGGTGGAAATCGACGGCGCTCCGCTCGCACTGCACAACATGGCGCTGCTGGCCACCGCCGAGCAGCAGCGGGTAAAAGCCACGGACGATGGCGAAGCCCACTTCGTGGTGATCGGCGGCGAACCGCTGGACGGCCACCGCTTCATGTCGTGGAACTTCGTTTCGTCAAGCAAGGAGCGCATCGTGCAGGCGGGGGAAGACTGGGAAGCGCAGCGCTTTCCCAAGGTGCCGGGCGAGACGGAATTCATTCCGCTGCCAGTCAAGAAGCCAGCACCAAGCTATCTGTAGAGCGCTCTTAAGCTGTCTGGGCGTGGTACGCGTGGCCCGGGGCCCCGCGGTAGCCGTCGCTGACATCGCCGCCGGCGGTGCGGATGATCCAGTGTTCGGGATACGCATCGCTGGCAAATCGGCTGTGGCGCGGCACGCGGCTCAGTTTTTCCAGCGACACCGTGGGCGCCAGCGCGGTTTCCTTGCCGGTCAGCTGGTCGAGGTGCCAGAAACCTCCGGCGCCATGGAATAACAAGGGCAGCGCAGCCGCATGGGGCGCGGCGACAAAGGTCTTGACCGGGAAGCCGGGATGGGTGTCGGGCGCCAGCACGTAGTAGCACTCGGCGCTGGCGCCGTGGTCGATGCGGTGCAGGATCACCCCGTGCGGCATGATGGCGGTGACCTGCAATACCGCCACGCCCTTGATGCTGGCGGTCAGCTCGATGCGCATGCCCAGGCGCAGCGCGGTGGGCTTGTGCTTGCCGGGCCACACGCCGTCGAGCAGGATGCCGTAGCGCGACACGTCTTCGATTTCAAAACCGGCGCCCGCGCGGCGGATCACCGCGTGGCGGCCGGACAGGCGGCGCGTGAGGCCGTTGGTGTCCTGGCCGTCGGCCGAATAATGCGTGAGCAGCGCATGCGCTTCTGGATCGACCAGCTCGAAGCGGCCGAATACGCATTCCTCGACCGCGAACAAACGGATCTGGCGCTGGGCGCCTGCCTCTGGTGCAGCATTGACCAGCGAGGCAGCGCAGCTGGCGTGCGGATGTACCGCGCCGGCCGCAGGCATGTCGATCTCGATCAGGTCTTCGTCCCAGGCGATGGTGGGAAAGCCCAGGTCCACCTTGCCGGCCGGGGCGTTCAGGTCGAGGTGGGCGATGCCGGCATTGCGGGCAGTGACGTCGATATCGAGGCTGTCGCCGCCGCTGGCGCTCACGCGTGCGATCGACGCGTCGTCGGCCATTACGCGCACGTTCTTGTGGGTACTGAGGAAGATGCGGTGGATTTCGGTGAGCGTGGCGTCCAGGCGCGGCACCAGGATCACGAAAGTGCACACCCATTTGCGTGGCGCCTGGCCAGCGTGCTGGCTCAGTACTTCGATACTGATCTGGTACTGGCCATGCTCCTTGTCGCGCGACGAAAACTCGACGAACACGGGACGCCAGTCGCCGCCGACGGCGCGCACGAACTGCTGGCGCGCGGCGCCATGGGGGATCAATTCGGATTGCAGCTGCAAGGCCAGTTGCGGCGCACAGGCCTCGGGCATGCCGCGCAATTCCATTTTCAGGGTCTGGCGGCCGCCGGCCGCGCGCGGATCGAAGCCGCTGATGTGCAGTTGCGGACGTTCGGCCTGGGCGCGTTGCAGCGGGCGCGCATAACCGGCAGGGGATACGGGCGCGATCGGCATGGCGGTGGCGGGTGCGGCAGGAGCGCCATGGACGACACCCAACGTCGTTGCCGGCAAGCCGGAACGCGTTGTACGCATGGCGCTCAGCAGGGCGTAGCTCGAGGAATCGGCTTGGGCGTGGCCGCCCTCGCAAGCTTGATTTCCTGGCATGACCCAATGAGTGCAGTGCGGGTGCTGGGCATTACTGCATTTTTTCATGACAAATCAACCGATGGGATACCCGCCAGTTTATGCGGTTTCGCCGCGTATTGCCATGCAAAGGTGCATCTGATCCACATATTTTTGCAGACGGCCGCCCGCTGCGGACACGCTACAACAGATCACCCACCTGCTGCGCGCTGCGGTGTCACGAATGCACGCCGATTGATGCCACCGGCAATGCCGTCTCGTCAATGTTTTCACGCGGGCGCGCGGCCGGCGCGTGGAAGCGCAGCACGATGGCGGTGACGTTGTCGATGTGCAGATCGCGCGGGGGATGGTCGGCATACTCGCCAAACAGCGCATCGAGCGCGGCGCCGGACGTCTGGCTTGAGCGCGCCATCAGCGCCGGCCAGCGCGCCGTCCATTCGAGCGGCCGGCCGCACGACCAGAAACCGTCGGTGGCCAGCAGGTACAGCGCATCCTCGCGCACGTCCAGCTGCCGGCGGTCGCCCAGGTCGCGCAGGAACGGTGGCAGGCGCTGCGCGTCGAGCGCCATGAGCGGGTCTTCCAGCACCTGCGGATTGCCAAAGGCGTTACCGAGGATGTAGGCCTGCGAGATCTGCGGCCGGTGTTCGCCATGCACCTGCTGCCACCATTCCTGTTCGCCCAGCAAGCCATGCATGGCAAAGCAGGTGGCCGGTACGTGGTCCACCGTCAGCGGGCGCGCGGCCAGGGCCGAAATTTCGTACAGGCGCGAGTCGCCGGCGTGGAACAGCAGGGGGGCGCCGCCGGGTGCGATTTCCAGCAGCGTGAGCGTGGTGCCGGGCCGGCGCAGGCTGTCGCCGGGATGGCGGAAGCGCTGTTGCAGCCCGCGATGCAGGGCGTCGAGCCGCTGGTCGAGCTGCGCCTGGGTGCTGCAAGCCGGCACGCGCAGCAGACCCTCGGCCACCGCCTCGGCGGCCTGGCGGCCGTGACCGTGGCCGCCCATGCCGTCCATGACCGCCACCCGCACGTGGCCGGGCGGCCAGCCGGCCACCATCACGCTGTGCGGCGCCTGGTCGCGCAGAAAAGTGGCGCGGCCGGTGGCGTCGATCAGCAGCAGGTTGTCCTGGTTCTCCGGCGCCTGCGACGCGCAGATGCTGGCGCAGCTGCGAGCGGCGATATCGAGGCCGGGGCCGAAGTCCAGCAAGTCGGTGATGCGGGTCATCGTGGCGGGCGCCGGGGCGCGGGAGGCGAAAGACCACAGCTTAGCTGAAAATCCCGGCGCGGTCGCGGCGGAGGTACAGGCCCCGGTTCCAGCCCCGGTCCCGGTTCCGGTTCCGGTTCCGGTTCCAACCCCTGTTCCGGTCCCGGTTCCGATCCTGCTTTCGGCGCCAGCTCCTGTCCAGGCCCAGGCTCCGTGTGCTGCGCAGCTGCCTGGATGGGAGCCTGCGCATTCGGCTCCGTCTTCGGCCCCGTCTTCGGCCATCACTTCGGCCATCATTTCGGCCGCGCCGGTTCGTCGCCACGGCGCAGCCACAGGCTGCTGGCCCAGCCCGTGCTTTGTAGCCCGTTGACGCTGGCTGTGACCTGCCACCAGTCGCCGCGGCGCTGGCCGGTAGCGAGCACGGTGGCGCCGGCCGGCACCGTGAGCAGGCGCGGCGCATCGACGCCGGCGCTGGCGCGCAGGTTGAGGTCGCGGTGCACCTGGAACGGTCTGTCTGGCTCCCTGACGCCGGTTTCGGCGCCGCGCCGGGCGCTGAGCGGGCCAGCCGCCATCACCGACGTGGTGGCGGTGGACCCTGCACGCTGCCGCGCCGTTGAGGCTGCGGCCACCGGCAACACAGGCACCGGCGCCACTGATACCGGCGCTGCCGCTACTGGTAACGCAGCCAATGGCAAAGCCAGCCCGGACAACGGCATCGCAGGCAGCGCCATCACGGGCAACGTCAGCGCAGGCAAAGCCGCCAAAATCAGGCTGCCGAAGCCCCACGCGCCGACTGCGGACAGGATCAGTGCGTGCAAATTCGGCCGGCGCCACCAGCTGTGCGGCGTGAGCCACGCGCACAGGCTCCAGGTGAGCGCCAGGCCGGCCGCAAAGGCGCCGGCCGTGTACAGCATGGCGGTGTGCATGGCAGCTCCCCTCAGGCGTCGAAGCGCAGCACGTAGTGGCCGGCCACCAGGTGGTGGCCGTGCGGCAGCAGGTAGAGGCGGTCCGGACCGGCGGCGTCGATCATCGCCACGAACGCCATCCGTTCGTCGAGGTGATACAACGCCTGGCTGGCCGACAGGCGGCCGATCCGGTAGCCGTCGTCCGTCGCCTCGAAGCTGAAGGCGTTGCGCGACAGGCCGATGCGGTCGGCGCTGGCGGCGCCCGGTGCACCGTCGGCGCGGCGGATGAAGCGCGGCGAATCGAGCACGCGCAGTGCCGCCAGCATCGCTGCGCTGCGCCCGAACGTGAAGCGCGCGCCGCTGGCCACCGCCGCGCCCACCGGCTGCGCCAGGCAGAGTAGCGCGTGGTAACGGTCGGCCATGGCCGGCGCGGCGGGCAGCAGGCGCATGGTGCGCGCATCGACCGGGGCGAAGGTGGCAGGCGCGGTGATGCGCTGCCGGCCCTCCCTGGTTGCGGCGTACAGGTGGTCGGCGCCGTCGATGACGAAACTGATGGCGATGTCGCCTTGCGCTCCGGCGGTCAGCGTCAGCGACTGGTCGAACGGCAGTTCCAGCGCCTCGGCGCCGGTGTCGCGGTAGCGGCTCAGACGGGGCAGGGCCAGCGCCACCAGTTGCACCCGTTGCTGCGCCAGTGGCGCATAAGTGGCGTCGCTCTCTCCCGGCAGGGTGGCCGGCGCCGTTGGCCGGTGGCTGACCGGGATCGCGGTGGGATCGAGCGGCAAGCCGTCGGCGCGGCTCTGCCAGACGGCTGGCCGCGCAGTCCTGGCCGGTGGTGCATGTGCCGGCGTGCTGGCTGACGCCGGCATCGGCGAATGTGCCTGCGTATGCATGGAGATGGACATCGATGCTGGCGCTGGCGCCGGCATTTGTATGGACATGGGCACTGGCACTGGCAATGGCAGCGGTTCGGCGTTAAAGGCCGGCATGGAGCTGGGCATAGCTGCTGGCATCGCCGGCCTGGGAGCGGACAGCTCGCCATTACGGACGATTTTCAGCAGCAGGCGCGGGCCGCCGTCGATCTCGCGCAGCGATTTGATGGTGTAGTAGCCGCTGCGCGGATCGTAGCGGCAGTCGAAATCGCCGCGCGGACGCATGTCCACCACCGGCACGGAATCGGGACCGTCGTTGATGACGAGGATGGCGCCGTCCGGGCCGAACGGCCAGTCGGCGGCGCCCTGGCCCGCCTGCCCGCCGATCAGGGCCAGCCGCTGGTGCGGGTAGATCGGGCACACCGGGTGCCAGATCGCGCTGTCGCGCGACACGCTGACGTTGTACAGCACTTTTTCGCCTGGCGCGGGCAGGTACACGGCATGGCCGAAGCGTACTTCGATTTCACCCGGCGCCAGCGATTCGGCGCCCACCACGTCGTAGCGCACCTGGTCGCCGCCCAGCAGGTCACCGAAATCCTTCTGGTGCAGCGTGGCGAGCGTTTGCGCCAGGTCGCGGGCGCGGGCGCCGCGCGTGAGGTGGTAGTCATCGTCGACATCTTCCTGCGGCAGCACCAGCGTGACGTGCGAAAAGCAGCGGGTGGCGGCGCGGCCGCGATGTTCGCGCGGGCTGCGTTCGAGCAGGTCGCGCAACAGCGGGCGGCGCGAGAACAGCGCCAGGCCCGGCGCCTGCCAGATCGCTTCGGCATTGAAGACGTCGGGGATGCGGCCCAGGACTTCGTGTTGGACGTAGATCGGCATGGTCATTCTCCTTCTAAAGATGGTGCGCCGGCGGCACTGAACGCTAGCAGGGGGCAGAGGAAAAACAGCAAATGGCTGCCCCCGGCCGACAGGAAGCTCATGGGCTGGCCCATGATGGGAAAGATCGCCAGGTTGGTGCCCCACGACAGCAGGAAGTGGCCGAGCACGAAAGCGCCGCCGCCGCACAGGGCGAAGTAGCGAAAACGCGCGGCCCACGCCTGGCGGAAATTGCGGGCGGCGGCGCCGCTGCGCCAGGCAGCGCGCGCCGCCAGCGCCATCCCGCCCAGGAATGCCGCCTGCGCGCACCACAGCAGCAGCGCGCCGGCCAGGCCGTGGCGGTTGATCAGGAACGAGGCGGCAAAGTCATCCTGCACCGCCGGGATGCGCATCACGTCGCCCGCGTTCTGGCCCAGGCCGCGCAAGCCGAACCACCAGTCCGCACCGAGCCAGCCGCCCTCGCTGATGGCGCGGGCGCCCAGCAGCAGTTGCTGGCCGGTGTGCGGATGGCCGGCCGGGTCGAGCCACACCAGGAAGCGGTCGGCATAAAATCCCCAGCGCACCAGGTCCTCGCTGCCGGCCAGTCGCAACCAGGCGATGACCGCCACCGCCAGCAGCGCCGCCAGCAGCAGCCCTGCTGCCAGCAGGCGCTGACGCGCCAGCAGCGCGTAAGAGTAGGTCATGGCCACGCACCACACCAGCAGCAGGATCAGCGGCGAAAAGTCGTCCACCTGCACCAGCGCCAGTCCGAGCAGCGCCAGGAACAGCAGCGCCGGGGCGACCAGCCGCAGCCAGCGCGCGCCGTGATCGGCCGGATGCGGCGCGTGGCTGTGCCAGCCGAAGCGCAGCGCCAGGCAGTGCGCGGTGAGCGCGGCCAGCGCCAGTTTGGCCAGTTCCACCGGCTGCAAGTCGAACACGCCGCCTTCGTCGCCCCATAGCACTTGCGCGGCCAGGCCGGCCAGCGCCACCAGGGCAAAGCCGGCCAGCAGCCATTCGATGGCGCGCTGATCGAGACGCCGGCCGTGCAGGGCGGCGTGGCGGAACCACAGGCGCAGCAGGCCGCCGGCGCCGCAGCCGAGCGCCAGCAGCGCCGCGCTTTTCTGGTAGTAGCGCAGCCACGTGGTTTGCGGGGCGCCCAGCCCCATTTCCAGCTGCACCAGCAGGCCGGCCGCCAGCAGTGCCACGGCGGCTGCCGTGAGCAGGGTGAGGCGGCCGGGAAGCAGCAGCCACAGGCCCAGCGCCCAGGCGCCCAGCAGCAGCGGCAGCGCTGCGCCGGGAGACAAGCCGGCGCGCTGGGCCAGCAGCGTTCCCGCGCCCGCCACCAGCAGCAGCGCGGATGCCGCCACGGCGCCGCTGGTGCGCGACACCACGGTGGCGCCAGCGATGCCGACGACGGCCGCCGCGACCACCAGCCACGCCTTGGCGCCGAGATCGCCACGCCATAGCTGGCGCGGTTGCCAGTCCCATGCCACCGCGGCGGGCAGTTTTAAATCCGGGGCGGCTTGCAGGCCGACCTGGCGGCCCGGTACCAGCGTCAGTGTGCCCGCACCACCCGCACCACCCGCACCGGCGTCGAGCCGAAAGCGCGTATGGCCGGCGATCAGCGCGGTGGCCCCGGCCAGCGCCACCTCCTGCTGCTGCAGGTCCAGGCCATCGACCAGCACGGCCGCGCGTTCGCCATCGGTATTGCCCGGCGCCAGCAGCAAGCGGCCATGGCTGCGCGCCAGCAGTGCCGCGCCGGGCGCCACCCGCTCCAGGCCAAGCCGGTTGCCGCAGTACAGGTTGCCGCCAAAGACAAGCGGCCGGGCGATGGTCAGCACGCCCGGCGCGAGCCGGTTCCATAGCGCCAGCGCGCGGGTAGATATGCGCGCGTCCGGACAATCGGGCAGGGCGCGGCCGTCGCGGTACAGGGTGGCGCCATCGTAGCGCCATTGATTGCCGTTGCGGTTGAATTCCACACTGCCGGTGTCGGCTGCGGACACCTGGAAGCGCGCGCCATCGACCTGGAACACGGCGCCGGGCGCCAGCTTGCTGCTGCCCAGGCGCTGCTCGTCGCCGCCGCGCAGTACCACCACCTGGCGCGCTGCGGAGAGATTGCGCAGCATCCAGCCGTCGCGCACATCCAGGCGCAACGCGAGGTGCCGGCGGTCCGCATGCGGCGCGGCCAGTTCCCTTAGTCCCAGCACCACCGTTTCGCCGGCAACTGGCGTGACGTGGATCGCCGCTGGCATCCAGGCCGGCGGCGCGCGCAGCAGGGCCAGCACTTGCAACGCGCACAGGCCGGCCAGCAGGGCCAGGGTAAGCGCCATGCCCAGGTGCCGGGCGGCGAGGTGGCGCAGCCGGGCGCCGATGCTGGTAGTCGCTGGTGGCGAAGACCGGCGTGATCGGGATGGACGAGGCAGACTGGGCTGCAACAGCATGGAGGTCAGCGCCAACCGCCAGGTCGCGCGCCGTGGCAGCCCAGCCGAGGGCGCAGACCCTAATGTCCGCCCCATCACGCCGCCACCGCCGTCAGCGCACACGCCTGCGCGACAGCATCCAGCATGCGGCTGATCTGCAAGGCATGGTGAGGGCGCTGGCCCGGATCGCCATGCAGCAGCGCGCGCAGCAGCGCCACGGCCGGGTCGCGCGCGGCACGCGGCAGCAGCGATGCGAAGCGTGCTTCTTCGTCGGCGTGCAGCGTGGCGGGAATGGCGCCGCCATGGGCGCGCCGCAGCAGGTCGGCGCCGGCCGTGTGGTGGGAACGGTAAGCGCTGCCGCAATCGCTGCAAAAGCGCAGCGCCTGGCCGCCCGTGATCAGAAAATAGAACATGGCGCCCAGCGAAAAATAGTCGCTACGGGTGCTGCTGGTGTAAGCGCCATCAATCGGGAAAAACTGTTCCGGCGCCTGCCAGTTGGCGGTGCCGGCGTACGAATGCTGGCGCGCTTCGCCCAGCAGGCGGTTGGTGCCGAAGTCGGCCAGCTTCACCGTGTTGCGCTGGCGGTCCACCAGCACGTTGGCCGGTTTGAGGTCGAGGTAGCGCCAGCCGTACTGGTGGACCTTGACCAGCGCCTGGTTGATCTGCGCCAGCCATTCCAGCGCGCGCCCGAGCGTCAGCTGATCGGCGGCGTCGCGCAGCGCCGTCATGTGCCTGCCCAGGTCGGTGGACATCAGTTCGAGCGCCAGCACCGGCAGGCCCTGGTGCCAGCCGCTGTCGAGCAGGCGCACGATGTGGCGGCCATCCCAGGGCGCCAGCGCCTGCAGGAAGGCGATTTCGTTGGCGGCGCTGCCGGTCCAGCGTTCGCGCTGCGCGGGCTGGGCGCGCTCCATCTGCTGCTGGTTGATCAGTTTGACCGCCACGTCGCCGGCGCCGTGCGGACCGCTGGCGCGCCACACGTGGCCGTAGGCCGAGCCGCCGATCTGCTCGCGCAGCCGGTAGTGGCCCCGTTCCATCGCGATGATTGCGTCTGCTGTCGTCATGATCCCCCCGTTGGTGTCGATTAGCAGGGGGCGACGAAAAAAAGCCCCCGGCGATGACGGCGGGGGCGGAGAAGCTAGCGTGACTTAACGGCGGTAGCCGTCGTGGCGGCCATGATGGTAATCGCGGCCACCGCGGTCATAGTAGTAATCGCGGCGCACTTCGCGGTATTCGCGATAGACCGGGCGTGGCGGTTCTACATAGACCACGCGCGGTGGCGGCGAGTAGTACCGTGGTGGCGGCGCGTAATAGGTGCGCGGCGGTTCGTAGTACACCGGTGCCGGCTGCGAATAAACGCGGGTTTCGACGTAGCGGTCGTCGCGACGGTAGCGGTCGCGGGAGCTCAGGCCGTTGCCGACCGCCGCGCCCACCAGGCCGCCGACGATGGCGCCGTCACGGCCGCCGGCGCTGTTACCGATCGCGGCGCCGACCACAGCACCGGCCACCGTGTTGAACTCACGGTCGCCTGCGTAAGCCGCCGACGATACTGCGGCTGCGGCCAGTAACGCGGTGCCCATCAATTTTTTGATCAACATGGTAATCCCCTTGCTGCGGCGCGGATCGGAATGATACGTCTGCCGGTAATGTCACTATAAAGCGTCAAGAAAATCACGCAATCAGTTAAACACCTGCTTACAATCAAGACGGGTTGTAACAATTAGCTTACAAGCGCGCTTACAAACGCGCTTACAAACGGCGTTCTTCCCACTCGGGACGCAGCAGGCTGAAAATGCCCACGTCCTGGAAGCGGCCATTGATGAAAAAGCTCTGGCGCAGCAGTCCTTCGGCGGTGAAGCCGCATTTCTGCGCCACCCGCACCGAGGCCTTGTTCTCGGGCGCCGTCAGCAGTTCGAGCCGTTGGTACTGGTGGACCTTGAACAGGTAATCGACCAGCAACTGGCACGCTTCCGTCATGTAGCCGCGCCCGGCCAGCTTGGGTTCGAACAGGCGGTAGCCGATTTCACGCGTGGTGGGGGTGCGGCTCTTGAAGTGGGTGATCACGCCGATCACGTGGTGCAGGCTGTCCTCGATCACGAACAACTCGCTGTCGTCGGTGACAAAACCGTGCTGCATGAATTCGCGGCGCAGGGTTTCGGGCGACTTGAAATGGGTGGAAAAATGGTCGCCGCGCGATGGCAGGTCGTTGACCAAGGCAATGAAGGTATTGAGGTCGGTGCCGATCACGTGGCGCACGACGCAAATCTGACCCTTGAGCATAACGGTTTTCCTTCTTGCTGTGGACGATCATCTTATTCCAGCACCCCTGACAAATCAATCTGGATGACAAGTGCGACACGATCGGTTATCGTTGAATATTAACTTGCAATCCATTCACTCTTTACAGGGCCCGCATGAAATCCGTCTCCGCATCGAAACTGACCATCCTCGCCAGCAGCCTGTTGATTGCCTCGGCCTTCGCCTCCGCCACCGCGTGGGCGGCGCCGGCCAACGATCCCGCCACCCTGGCGCAAATCCGTGACAGCGCGATGAAGGAAGACTGGGCCTACGAGCGCCTGGCCGACATGACCGATTTGATCGGCCCGCGCCTGTCCGGTTCCGCCGGCGCGGCCGCCGCCGTGGAGCAGGTGGCCGACGCCATGCGCAAGATCGGCGCCAAGGTCACGCTGCAGCCGGTCAAGGTGCCGCACTGGGTGCGCGGCGAGGAAAAGGCGCAGCTGGTCGATTACGCCGGCCGGCCGTCGGGCATCACGCAAAAAGTCGTGCTGTCGGCATTGGGCGGTTCGGGCGCCACGCCGGCTGCCGGCCTGACCGCGCCGGTGATCATGGTGCGCGATTTCGACGAACTCAATGCGCGCAAGGCGGAAGTGAAGGGTAGCATCGTGCTGTTCGACGTGGCATTCGACGACGAAATGGCCAAGGGCGGCCAGGCCGGCAAGGCCTACGGACGCGGCTCCAACTACCGTGGCAACGGCCCGCGCGTGGCGCAGGAACTGGGCGCGGTAGGTGCGCTGGTGCGCTCGGTGGGCGGCGCCGACTTCCGCCTCACTCACACCGGCAACACCGGCCTGGTGGACGGCAAGCGCATTCCGGCCGCCGCTGTAACGGCGGAAGACGCGATGCTGATTTCGCGCCTGCTCAAGCGTGGCGCGGTCAAGATGCATCTGACGCTCACGCCGCAAAACCTGCCCGACGCCGACAGCTACAACGTCATCGCCGATTTCCCCGGCACCGAAAAGCCGGAAGAAGTGGTGATCGTCTCCGGCCACCTCGATTCGTGGGACCTGGCCACCGGCGCGCACGACGACGGCGCCGGCGTGGCAGCGGCGATGGCCGTAATCGACACGCTGAAAAAACTCAAGCTGCAACCGCGCCGCACCATCCGCGTGATCGCCTGGATGAACGAGGAAAACGGCACCCGGGGCGGCAAGGGTTACTTTGAGGTGAACAAGGAGAAGGTGGAGCAGCATTTCGCCGCCATCGAATCGGACAACGGCGCCGGCCGTCCGTTCGGCTTCATGGGCAGCGTGCGGCCGTCGATGGTGAAGTATTTTGCGCCGCTGCAAAAATCGCTGGACCAGATCGGCGCCGGCGTATTTGATCGCCGCGACGTGGCCGGCGGCGCCGACATCATGCCGCTCGAGCGTGCCGGCGTGCCGTCGTTCCAGCCGCTGGTGGACTTCACCAACTACTTCAACTACCACCACACGGCGGCCGACACGCTCGACAAGGTCAATCCGCTGGACCTGAAACGCCAGGTGGCGGTGATGACCTCGCTGACCTGGTATCTCGCCAACATGGACGAGAACATCGGCCGCACCGTGGTGCCGCAATAATCAGAAGCAATTGAGCGGTATCTTCAGGTACCGCACGCCGTTCTCCTCTGCGTCAGGCAACTGCCCGGCGCTGATATTGACCTGGATCGCCGGCAGGATCAGCACCGGCATGTCCAGCGTCGCATCGCGCCGTGTGCGCATTTCGACGAACTGTACTTCCGTCACGCCGTCGTGGATGTGGATATTGTGTGCGCGCTGCTCGGCTACCGTGGTTTCCCACGTCGCATCGCGCCCGGCAGGCGGATAGTCGTGGCACATGAACAGCCGCGTTGCCGGCGGCAGCGCCAGCAGGCGCCGCACCGACCGGTACAGCGTGGCCGCGCAGCCGCCGGGAAAATCGCAACGTGCCGAACCCACGTCCGGCATGAACATGGTGTCGCCCACGAACACGGCGTCGCCGATCCGGTACGCCAGGTCGGCTGGCGTGTGGCCTGGCACGTGCAGCGCGTGCAATTCCAGCGCGCCGATGGTCAATACCTCGTCCGGTTCGATCAGGTGGTCGAACTCGCGGCGCATGCCCGGCGCTTGCGGGAACACCCGCGCGAACGCCTGCTGCACTTCGGCGATGTGGCTGCCGATGGCGATGCGGCCGCCCACTTCCTGCTTCAGGTAGGGCGCCGCCGACAGGTGATCGGCATGGGCATGGGTTTCCAGCAGCCAGACCGGGGCGAGGTGCTGCATGCGCACGAACGCGATCACGGCGTCGGCCGAGGTGGTGGACGTGCGGCCCGACCTGGGATCGTAGTCGAGCACCGAATCGATGATGGCGCAGTCGGTGCCAGCGCCGGCGTGGACGACATAGGTGACGGTGCCGGTGGCCGCGTCGAAGAACGCTTTGATCTGTGGATTCATGGCGGGCATTATAATAAAATTTCATATCAAGGAAAGGCCTGGAACGTTTTTTGATGTTTCCCAGGCCATCCGTGCGCAAGGCGGCGCGGCCTTCATGATAGTCTGCATAGCCATCAATAGGAGCCAAACATGGACAAGATTCACTACAAGGGCTGGGAAATCGTCCCCACTGTCCTGCCGACCAGCGACAATAAATTTACGGCCAGCTGCGACATCGAGCGCGCCAACGCCGACGGCGTGGAAGTATTCGAGGGCGCCACCATGCAGTTCGTGCGCGATACCGAAGACGACGCCATCACCGCCGCCTGCGAAGAAGCCATCCGCCAGATCGACAATATCATCGCCAATCCACTGGTGCGCCTGGCTTGACGACAGGGGCGCGGCCATGCGGGAAGCACGCCGCCTGTGATAACATGGCCGCATGACCGTCTTCTTCCGTTCCCTCATCGTGTACTGCATGTTCCTGGCGCTCCCTTACCAGGGCTACGCTGCGGCCGCGATGATGGCGTGCCTGCCTTCCCCGGCTACGGCGCCGTCGCACGCCCACATGGTGATGCCGGCCGGTCCCCATGACCACGCAGCCATGATGGCAGCGCTGGATCACGCACACGCCGCGCAATCTTCCGCGCAATCTTCCGATCACGCGTCTTCTCATGCTGGCCACACTCACGGCGGCGCCAAGTGCGGCGGCTCCGCCTGCTGCGTTGCGGGCGCCCCGGTGCTGGCCGATCTGCTGTCCGTGCCGGTGCTGCCGGCCGTCTCGAGCGCCGTCGCGTTCTACGCCGACTACCTCCCTGCGGTCGATCTGGCCCACCCCGAACGTCCCCCTCAGGCTTAAGCCGATTTCCCGCGACAGGTCCGTCCACGGCCTGCGCCATTCCTGATATTGCCGCGACAGATCCTGCCCGGGGTCTCTGCGCGCATACCATTCATACTATTTATAAAATCGAGGTGTAAGACATGACTTGTCTGCATAAACCTGGCGGCGCGATCGCCATGGCGGCGGCGTTGCTGCTGTCCGGCTGCGCGTCGCTGTCCGGCGATGGCGGTTTCAAGGCTGCCTCCGCCGTCAGCGAACAGCGCACCGGCGCGCCGGCGAGCGTGGCCGGCCGCCTGCCGCAGAATGACGACGATGGCCGCGCGCTGGCCGCCGTGATCGACCAAAAACTGGCGCAAGCACTGAGCGCCAACGACGCCGTGCACATCGCGCTGCTCAATAACCGGGGCCTGCAAGCGACCTACTGGTCGCTTGGTATTGCCGAGGCGGACCTGGTGCAGGCGGGCCGCCTGCAAAATCCGGTACTCGATTTCAAGCGCAGCCACGGTGGTGGCGCGCTGGACATCGAGCGCACGCTGACCTTCAACCTGCTCGGCATCATCACCGCGCCGATGGCCGGCCGCATCGAAGGACGCCGCTACGAACAAAGCAAGCTGCTGGTCGCGAACGAAGCGGTGCGGGTGGCGCTTGATACGCGCCGCGCCTGGGTGGCGGCGGTGGCAGCAAGCCAAAGCGCCGACTATGCGCAGCAGGTGGAAGCGTCGGCCCAGGCCAGCGCGGAACTGGCGCAGCGCATGCGCGACGCCGGCAACTGGAGCGCGATGGACGTGGCGCGCGAACAGGCCTATCACGCCCAGACCATTGCCGACGTCAACGCGGCCCGCAAGGGCGCCGTGATGGCGCGCGAAAAGCTCACCCGCCTGATGGGCCTCGCCGGCGCGCAAGCGGCTTATAAACTGCCGGGCCACTTGCCCGACCTGCCGGCAGCGCCCTCCGAACTGGCCGACATCGAACAGGTGGCGGTGAACGAGCGGCTCGACATCCAGGCCGCCAAACTCGATGTGGCGCACACCGCCAGCACCTTGGGGCTGACCAGAACCACGCGCTTCATCAATGTGCTGGACCTGGGCCTGGTGGCCAACAGCGAAGGGGCGACCAACACCCGGGGCTACGAGATTGCGCTGGAAATCCCGCTGTTCGACTGGGGTTCCAGCCGCGTGGCCAGAGCCGAAGCGACCTATATGCAGGCCGCGAACATGCTGGCGCAGACGGCAGTGAACGCCCGCAGCGAAGCGCGCGAAAGCTATGCCGACTACCGCGCCTCGTACGACCTGGCGCGCCACTACCGCGACCAGGTGCTGCCGGCCCGCAAAAAGCTGGCCGACGAAACCCTGCTGCGCTACAACGGCATGCTGATGAGCGTGTTCGAATTGCTGGCAGACGCCCGCGAACAGGCCAGCGCGGTGCGCGGCTACATCGCGGCCCAGCAGGACTTCTGGACCGCCCAAGCCAACCTGGAGGCCGCGCTCGGCGGCCGCCTGCCGGCGCAAACCATCCACCAAGAATCGAAGCAAGGAGACCAACCATGACTACCCGCAGATCGTTCCTGAGCGGCGCCGCCCTGATCGGCGCCGGCATGGTGACCAAGGCCGGCGCGGCCTCGCTGCCCGAAGCGCCCGTGCAATCGTCGTCGGCCACCGCGCCGCCGCTGGCGCCCCCCAACGGCCGCCCGTACAACCCGGTGGTCACGCTCAACGGCTGGACCCTGCCGTGGCGCATGAAGGACGGCGTCAAGGAATTCCACCTGGTGGCCGAGCCGGTAGTGCGCGAAATCGCCCACGGCATGACCGCCAACCTGTGGGGTTACAATGGCCAGAGTCCCGGTCCCACCATCGAAGTGGTGGAGGGCGACCGCGTGCGGATTTTCGTCACCAATAAGCTGCCCGAGCACACCAGCGTGCACTGGCACGGCCAGTTGCTGCCCAACGGAATGGATGGCGTGACGGGCCTCACGCAGCCGGGAATCAAGCCGGGCAAGACTTTCGTGTACGAATTCGTGGCACGCAATGCCGGCACTTTCATGTACCACCCGCACGCGGACGAGATGGCGCAGATGGCGATGGGGATGATGGGCTTCTGGATCACCCATCCGAAGAACCCGAAACAGCACGCGGTGGACCGCGACTTCGTATTCCTGATCAGCGCTTACGACATCGAGCCGGGCAGCTACACGCCGAAGATCAACACCATGACCGATTTTAACCTGTGGACCTTCAACAGCCGCGCCTTCCCCGGCATCGACCCGATGGTCGTGCGCAAGGACGACCGGGTGCGGGTACGCGTGGGTAATCTGACCATGACCAACCACCCGATCCACCTGCACGGCCACACATTCGAAGTGACCGGCACCGACGGCGGCTGGGTCAGGCCATCGGCGCGCTGGCCCGAGGTGACGACCGACATCGCCGTGGGCCAGATGCGCGCCATCGAATTCGTGGCCGATGCGCCCGGCGACTGGGCCTTCCACTGCCACAAGTCGCACCACACCATGAACGCCATGGGCCACGACGTGCCGACCATGATCGGCGTCGATCACAAGGGCGTGGCTGCGAAGATCAACAAGCTGGTGCCGGGCTACATGGTCATGGGCGACAAGGGCGGCTCGATGGGCGACATGCGCATGCCGCTGCCGGAAAACACGCTGCCGATGATGAGCGGCGACGGCCCGTTCGGCGGCCTGGAAATGGGCGGCATGTTCACGACCCTGAAGGTACGTGAAGGCCTGGCGCGCAGCGATTACAAGGACCCCGGCTGGTACCAGCACCCGAAAGGCACGGTCGCCTACGAGTGGACCGGCGAAACTCCGCCGGCGCCGCGCGCGCCCGGTGTACCGGAGGGGGCTGCGCCCAAGCCGGCGGTGGATGCCTTGAATATCAAGCGCGATGGGGGCGGGCACCAGCATCATTGAAACATGAGTTAAAGATGGCCGGTCCCCGGCCGCCGGTACGCCCGCCGCCGGTACGCCGGTCACTCAGAACGGCAGGGGGCGGGAGGTGGCGCGCCGGGTGCCGTAGCGGCGCCATGCGATCTGGTCGGTGTCGATGTCGCCGACCAGGTTGGTCGTATCGAAGTGCGCGAAAGTGCGCGAATAGCCGCCCTCGCGCGGCGATACCAGCATGATGGGCAGGGTGGGGAACACCCGCTGGGCATCGGCGATCATGCGTTCGCCGGGCTCGGGATAAGTCAGCTCCACGGGCACCAGGACCACCGCCAATGTCAGCTGGCGGATGGTGATAACGGCAGCGGTCAGTTCCACTTACAGGCGGTCCTTGAAGTTGCGCGCATCGAAGCGCACGATGCGGCCGATCACGATGCAGTCGGCGCCCTTGCACGGCTCGGGGCGGAACGCCGGATTTTCCGACGCCAGGAACCATTCGCGGCGCTGGTACACCAGGCGCTTGATCACGGCCTGGCCGTTGTAATTCATGGCGAACACCCCACCGGCCTTGCGCGCCTTGTCCGCCGTGTTAATTACCACGATATCACCCTCATACATCATCGGCTGCATGCTGTCGCCCTTGATCTTGATGGCCAGCAGTGCACGCGGTGACAGGTCGTTTTCTTCGAGCCACTGGCGCGGCACATGATGCTGGCCATTTTCTTCGTACAGCGGCACGGTCTCGATGCCGTCGATGCCCGCTTGCAGGTGCAACGACACCAGCTCGATCGGCACCGATGGCGGCGCCATGTCATCATCGTCGGTCACCGGCTGCGCCTCGGGCATGTCGATGCCTGCCACCGAGCGCGAAGCCTCGGCAATCTGCGCCGCAATGGTGGGACTGAATGCATCGACCGGCACGGCCAGACCGCGCGCAAAGGCGGTAGCGGCCTTGATGTTGAGCGGCCGCCGGCCCGCCACGTACTGCCACACCATCCCTTGCGAGCCGATGTCGAACTGCAGGCCGAACTCCGCCTGCGAGATCTTCGGCTCACGCGCAGCCAGCAGCGCCTTGAGCCGCGCCGCGTCGTCGAGTTGCCAGGGGGCGAGGGAGGGGGTGTCAGGTTTCATGAAAGGAAGTTTAGCACGTTGTTGCACATCTGACGAGCTTTGCTATTGATTTATATAATAGCGGTGCTATTATTCAATGTGTCTTCACCGACATTTCATCAAATCTCAAGAAAGAGCCATCATGCCCGTTCCCGACATCACCCCGATCAGCGCCGGCGCGTTGGTTCAGATCCTGGCGCTGCCCGTTGCCGCTGGCGCGGCCGCCACCGCGCTCACTTTCCTGTTCATGTGGCCGCGCACGCGCCGCGAAGCGCTGGTTCGGCTGACTTGTTCGATCTGCACTGCCGCCTTGCTGGGGCCATTGCTGCTGGTTGCCTTGCACAGCTGGTGGCCCACGCTGTTCGACTCGGCCAAGGTGCTGGCGGTGCTGTACGGCGCGCCATCCATCCTGGGCGTGGTGGCCGTGGCGTGCCCGGTACTGGTGTTGGCCGGCCTGCCCGCCTGGTGGGGGCTGGGTGCGGTCGTGCTGTGGCTGGAGCGCCGGCGCGGCAAGGACATCGGCGAGCTGGTCCATGATGCAGCGGAGGTGGTGCGCGAGGTACGGCGCGGGTGAGGGGTGTTGTCGGTATGGCAGTAGCGCGGCGCTTGTGTCATAATATCGCGCTGTGTTGCTCCGATGGTGAAATTGGTAGACACTGGAGACTTAAAATCTCCCGCCGCAAGGCGTGCCAGTTCGATTCCGGCTCGGAGCACCACCACACATTTTTGTCGATGCATGTTTTTGGCGATATTTCTATAAAAAACAAGCACTTACACCCGTTTTTGATCGTCGAGTAGAAGTGGCTTTCGCTACTTCTACCGATATATTTCTCTCCCCAACTCCCCAAAAATTCCCCATAATCTCCCCATTGAATAGGGGAGCTACTGTGGCATCAATCACAAAACAGAAGGCCGGCTGGCGCGTCCAGATATCCGTAAAGGCGCAACGGGACTCGGGAACGTTTGCCACCAAGGCTGAAGCACAGGCCTGGGCGGTCGAGCGCGAGGCGCAAATGCGTCGCATGGTCGAGACAGGCGTCAACACAGACAAGACTTGCCAAGATGCCTTTGATAGGTATTTGACCGAGGTGTCAGTGCACAAGCGCGGCGAGAAGTGGGAGAGAATTCGCCTGGGCGCCATCGCAAAACAGAAAATCGGCAGCACTGTTTTTGGGAAGATGATGCTGAGCGAAATGACATCGGACTTGCTCGGCCGGTGGCGGGACGGGCGCCTCAAGACGGTGGCCGGATCGACGGTGAACAGGGAGTTGAATCTGCTCTCCCACGTGTTCACGACCGCCAGGCGAGAGTGGAAGTGGATCGCAGCAAGCCCGACTGCTGACGTACGGCGACCGAAAGAGGCACCCCCAAGGGATCGACGGATATCCGAGGACGAGATTGATCGTATATGCTTCGCACTAGGGTATTCGGGCGGCGTGACCAGTAAGTCCGAGGCGGTCGCGGTGGCGTTCCTTTTTGCGATCGAGACTGCGATGCGAGCGGGCGAGATTTGCAGCCTGACATGGGTAAATGTTCGTGATGACGTGGCGCTCCTGCCGCTTACCAAAAATGGATCAAAGCGCGAGGTTCCGCTGTCACCGCGTGCCATCGAGTTATTGGGGCAACTGCCGAAGGGGGAACCTACCGACGCTTGTTTCGGCGTCGGGGCAAGCAGCCTGGATTCATTATTCAGGAAGGCAAAAGGTAGGGCACAGATTGAGGGGCTGACCTTCCATGACACGCGCCACGAGGCGATCACGCGGCTGGCCGCCAAGCTCAACGTTCTCGAGTTGGCCAGGATGGTCGGCCACAAGGATCTGCGCATGCTCCAGATATATTACAACGAGAGTGCCAGCAACATCGCGAAGAAGCTGTAGCACGTACCTGGCCAGCGGCGCGGCCGGCGCTGGCTCAGTTCTTCTCCTGGTACTTCAGCGCCCAGTCGATCACATCCTTCGCCTTGTACAGCGGGTGGGCGCGCGTTTTTGTCGGTAGCCTGATGGCTTTCGGGAACGAAGGCAGGCAGGCGATGGTTTGCCGCACCACCTGCGGGTCGCGCTTGAAGTATGCGGCAACCATGGCCATGTCCCACAGGTCTACGTTCAGGGGAATTGCCGGCTGGGCGCGCTTTTCCAGGGCCTCGACCAGTCTCTCAATAAATTCCATATCACTCATATTCACGGCTGGGTCTCCTGGTTGGTTGAGGTATTCGGATATGAGCTGGCGGGCTGGCCAGGCTCGTTACTGCCCGTGCAGTCGTGCCGGTGGTCGTTCGCGCGCGGGCAGCGCTTGTTGCCGCAGGTGGGGCACAGCACCATGCGCGAATCCTGCATCGTCACAGGGCGGCAAGTGGCACACCAGCACGCTGACACCGGCTTGGTCGGGGGCAGTACCGGGGCCGGCGCTGGCAACGTGCGTACGGCCGCGTCCCACTCCTTGCGGCAATCGTCCAGGCTGGCGCGCACGTCCGCCGGCAAGGCGTCGCTTTGCGCCAGGTTGAAGGCAAGGTTGGCCAGCTTGGCGCCAGCGGTGCGCATGGCGTCCATCATGCACCACCTTTCCAGTCGAATGCGAAGCTGGCGCCAGCAGCGAATGCCTTCCGCAGCACACCGTCCATCGGACCGTCGCTGGGGTACCCTTCTTTATCACAGAACGCGGCCAGGGCGGCCTCGATTGGCACCTCCGCATTCGGGGGCGCTGGCAGCGGCGAGTGCTTTGGCTTGGCGGCCTGTTTTGCGCGGATCGTATCTACCTTCGTCCAGATGCGCGCCAGCTCGGTTTCGCCGGCAACGTGCATGTCCATGTCCTGCGCAAGGCACAGCGCCGCCAGCGTGACCATCACGCCACCAACCTCCTGCGCCGGCTCGCCGACTGGCCGGCCATACACATAGTCCACCAGCTGGTGCGCCTCGCTGGCCGTCATGCCGCTGGCCTGCACCAGTTCAGTGGATTCCTCGAAGAAGCGGTGGTTGCGTTCGTCCTTGTCGGCGGAAATCTCGGCGCCGAAGCACGCCATCATCCACGGCTGCACGCGCTGCTGGAAGAGCTGCACGCTGGCGGCAGGACCAAGGGTGGCGAAGAGGGCGCGCCAATCTTCGATTTCCAAACGCATGCACTCGATTTTCGCAGGCGACCCAACACCATGGTTGTAGCGGTCCTGCCACCGTTGGACGGGCGGCGCCGGCTGCTGCACTGGCTGCGTCGGTGCGCTGGCGGCGCGCAACGCCGAGTCGATGAACTCGGCCTCGTACGCATTCAGGCCGCGCACGGCCGTGCCGTCTGGGGCGCACAGTAGCCAGCCTGGCTCCCCGGTTGTTTTCGTCTCGCGCTCGACGTATGCGCCGTGCGAGAGGTCGATGCGCTTCACGCCCGGTGGCGCTTGGCGGTTTTCGTGGTCAATCATGTTGGTTGCTCCAGTATCGTAATTTCAGACGGCGGCACGGGCTCGGCGCTGCCCTCCAGATAGACAACCATTTCGCGGTCGCCCTTGTGCCAGCAGAAGCCAGCGATGAATTTCTTGAGGCCGTCATGCATCACCGGCCGCGCGAGCTGCTTGGCGCGGTGAATGCGCAAGTCGTGCTGGTCGGCCAGATCCTGTTCCGTGGGCGCCGGCACCTGGTCGCGCCCGCTCACTTCGACATCCAGTCGCAGAGCAGGGCGGCCACGGCCAGGCCGTACAGCTTGAGGGCGCCGATGCAGGCGACGCGGCGAGCGGTGAGGGCCCGGCCGGTCACGGCGTCACCTGCTTTAACTCGACAACCCACACCCAAGGATTTGCGTCGTAGCTGCCAGCGCCGTTGATGGATTCCCAAAGTTCTTTCCAAACGCGGAAGCCATCGGTGGCTGGGCGGAAGTCGTAGATTGACCTGGCCAGGCCTTCCTTACAGATGTCGCCCAGCGTAATGTTGTTCAGCCGCTCCGCGCGCGCACCCGTAATCCGGAGCCGGATCCGGCTGGCAGCGCGCGGCATGAAAATGGCCGGGCGCCGGTACCAACCAGGCAGCGTGCCGCCGCGACCTCGGGCCAGCGGCACAGCCGGCGCGTCGGCGTCGTATTGATAGGCGCGGTCGCACTCGGCGGTCATGTCGATGAAGTGCCACTCGTCACGAGCCTTCTTCTCGCTGAAGCGTGTTTCCCAGCGGCCGTAGGCAAAGAACGTCTCGCGAACCCACAGGTGGTCGCCCATCCGGCCATAAGGGCAGACCAGCATGTCGCTCACGTAGTCGGACAGGCCGACGTCCTGTCCCGGCTCGTACATCTTCGGCTGCGGCTTCACGATCCGGCGGGTTTGCGACTTGATTCCGGCCAGTGTGGCGCGCACCATGGCGCCGTTCATGAGGATAGGGCGCTCTTTCATGCCACCCCCGGGAAGCCATCATGCTGCACGCCGTCCAGCAGGCGGCCGGCGGCGCGCTTGCCGATCTTCAGCATCCCATTGCCTCGATCTTCGAAGACGCCACGGAAAGCCAATGCGCCATTGATCCCTTGCCCGTCTTTTAATGCCGCGTGATGCTGTTCCGTCGATGGGCGGCCCCACTCGCCCCATTGCTTGAACAGGAACGGCACGCCGGCGGCGGCGCATTGGTCGCGCAAGTCGCGCACCCAGTCCGGATGCATCGGGCGCGCGCCAGGCCCGGACTCGCCACCGACGATCACCCAGTCGATGGATTGGCCGACAGGCAGGTGCACGTCGTGCAGGAAGAGGCCGATGTCGATCTCGCCCAGCATCGGCTCGATGCTCAGGAACCGGTGCGCGGCCGGCGTGGCCAGTAGCCTCGGTATGTCGCGGTCGGCTTCTTCCTGGCTGACGACAGTGGCGCCCAGCAGAACGTTACGATGGCCCAGCAACCAATCACCGGTACGCGCCTCGCGCACCATGCGTGCGACGTTGCCGATGCGCTTCGTCAGCAGCAGCCAATCCAGGTTGGGTGTTAGTTCGATCAGGTCGAGCAGGTCGCGGCGCCAAGCTGGATCGACCTCGTTGTCGAACACGTCGGCCAGGCTGGCGCAGAACACACGCTGGCGCCGGCCGTGCGCGGCCATGAAGTCAGCGGCCGCCGCGTTCCATGCCAGCGGCTTGCGCCAGTTCGCGGCGCTGGTGCGGCGGCGCGGCGCGCCCGGGCCCCAGTTCACGGCCGTGCCGCCGGCGAAGCGCGCGTTGCGCGTCTCAGCGTAGCAGTGGTCGCAGCCTGGGCCGACTTTGGTGCATCCTTCCCAGCTGTTGAATGTATGATCGCACCATTCTATTTTTGATAATTCAGCCATGTTATTATTCCTAGGTAACTTTTTAGGGGAGCAATATGGAATTTCTTTTTCAAGAGCCAGGCGTAAGAAATGGATATGTCATTGCCAATGCGGAAGGTCACTGGGTCTCGATTGGAGTAAGTGAGGGCTACGGGGCGGCCACCAAAACTCATGCCTTTAAATTTCAGGGCGATCTTCGAATAGCTAATTACGACACCAACCATATGAACAAGCTGTGCCGTATCGCAATCGCCAAGTTCTTAAAAAATCGTGGTGCATATGCATCGCTGAGCTACATTGATGAGCACGACGAGGCATGGGGTGGCAAGCTGCTCGAAGTCGCCTGAGAAGAGCTGTGATTTCGTAACTCACGATTTCCATTCGAATGAGCCGGCCCAACGACCGTGCCTTCCATTGCTTCCAGCAGGCGCGCCGCCCGGTTATAGCCGATTTGAAGGTGGCGCTGGATCAGCGAGATAGATGCGCGCTGGTTGGTGCGCACCACGGCCACGGCCTGGTCGTACAGCGGATCGGTGGGCCTGCCGTCGCCGGCTGGTACGTCGGCGCCAGGCTCGTCACCACGCGCTGCTCGCGCACCGGCTCGTCGCCGGCTGCCGGGCGCGGGCCCGGTTCCACAATTTCCACCGCCGCAACCAGGAACAGTTGGGCCGAAGTCGAGCCTTTGGCTTGCTCCTTCGCCAGCGCGATGGCTGCCTCGAGGGCGCCGCCGGCGTCATCCATGCGCTCCCGGACGCGCGCCATGTAAGGCGCGATGGTCTGCTCGTATAGGGTGCCCAGCACGTCGCGGTGGAGCGCGCGCTGCTTGTACAGTTCCGCGCCCAGGCGCACGGCCCGCTCGATCTTCGGCTGGCCGACCGGCGCCGCGCGTGTGTCTTCGCCAGCATCGCCCACCGTCGCTTCGCCGCCCAGCGCTTCCACCACGTCCGCCAGCATCTTCGCCAACTCGCCGGTCATGAGCATGAAGTCGCCGTCGAAGCGCTCGTCGTCGTTGCGGCTGGTGCCGCGCGTTTCCTCGGTTAGCACGTCCAGCGCTTTGACCGACTTGATGGCCAGGCTTTCGTCCAGCACGAAGCTGATCTTGCTTTCCCAGGTCATGGCCAGGCGTGTGCATTGTTTGCCGGCCTTGAAGTGACGGCGCAACTCGTCCGGTTCGAGCGTGTGGCGCTTCCACTGAACGGTGGCCTTGCTCTCGCCGGTGGCGCGCAGCGTCGCATCTTGGTCGATGGTGAAGCCGGCCGGCGCTTCATCGGTGGAGAGCCACTCGGTCATCACGCCCACCGGCGAGCGCTGCACGCGCAGGCTTTCCAGCGGCAGCTTGTCCACCGCTTTGAGCAGCAGCTTGATCACTTCGTCTGCCTTGCTCGGGCTGGCCGCGTCCACCACCAGCCAGCCGTTGACGGGATCGATCCAGACCAGCGTTTGCGACTTGATGGCGAAGGCACGCGGCAGCAGTTCGTCGGCCACGCGCTCCTTCAACTCCTTCATGGCCTTCTTGCCGGGCGCGAAGCCCTGCGCTTCTTCCATTTCGGCGGCGCGGGCTGCGGCCACCTGGTTGACCACGGTCGAAGGCAGCAGCTTCTTCTCGGCTTCGAGCTTGATGAGCATCTGCTTGTTGACGGCGTGCACCAGGTGGCCGTGCTGGCGCGGCGCGGACCAGCCCTGGCGCAGCAGCTCGTTGCTGCTGGCTGGCGTGAAGGCGTGAGTTTCCAGCGCGGCGGCCAGCGCCTCGGCGGTCATTGCCCACGGCGCGGGCAAGCGGTAAATTTGAAGGTTCTTAAACATTATGATCCTATTCTGGAAATGCGACACCGCGAGCGGAGTCAAAGGCGAAAAATCAATAAACTGCGCAGCTCGGAGCCCCATCAGCGATCGTGATTACCACCGACAGGAACAGGCGCTGCGCCACCGCGCGCGTCTCTTCCAGCGTCAGGCCGGTGATGGTGATCAGTTCACCGCTCGGGCGTTGGACCACCGCACCCAGCGTGCCTTTGTCGTCGAGCTGGCCGACCTCGACCAGCGTGCCGGCGGCGATCATGCTGGCACCGCCTCGGCAGCCGGTTGTTTGGCTGCGTCGTACTTTTCGATGCCCCAGGCCAGCGCGTAGCAGCACCAGACGATGCTATGCGTGTATTCCGTAAAGTCGCGCTCGAACAAGTCTTCGAACTGCCAGCCGTGGCCGCACTTCGATAGGGCAGTCGGCCCAAAGTGGAAGTCGTAGGCCGCGTATTGCGCACGGTCGCCGCCTTCCTCCAGTGCACCCAGCACCTGATGCTCGACGGCCTCCCACAGTTCCCGCCGACCTTCCTTGTCGAGCGAGTCGCTTTCCTTCGCGTCGCGCATCCACTGCACGCGATACTCGTTGATAACCCGCTTGAACTTGTCTTCATCGAATGCCTTCGGCTTGCCGCCATGGCGGCTGCCGTCGACCGCGATCAGCTTCTCGGTCCAGTAGCTCAGGTTGATGCCCAACTTCCGCCCGCGCGACTGGTTGTAGGCCCGGTCAGTGCGGAAGAACTCGAACATGTCCGTCAAGCGCTGAAACACATACGTGCCCATGTCGCCGGTATAGCAGAGGTGGCCGGGCCAGGTGATCAAGTCGAAGAACATGTCGCTGCTGTCGGGCTTCTTGAATCGGATGTGGCGGCTCACGCCGTCATCGCGGATCACGGTCATTTGGTGCTGCGCCACGTCGCGCAGGAACCGATCTTCGGTACAGGCGGCGGTCATGGCGCCACCACCTGCGCCACGCGGCGCGCCCACACCCAGTACGGACCGTCTTCGGTGTCGTGGATCGAGATCGTGAACCAGCCGTCACCCGCCGGCGGCGATGGATTCCAGCCTGCGATGCTGGCCGAATCCTGGTCGTAGTACGAAACGTAGGCCGGGTGGTCGAGGTCTTCTTCTTCCAGGCTGGAGTACGATATTTCCAGGCTCTGTGCCAGAAGCCATGCCTTGTATTCCGCGACCTGTCCTTCGTGAAAATCTGGTACGCCCGGGTGGCTCCACCAGCCGTCGCTGTCGCGCTCGACTGGCGCCGGCTGCAGCAGGTCCAGCGTCGCTACCTTCGGCGGAAGGGCGGCGCGATGGTTTGCCGGCCGGCGCGCTAGCGCGCAGAGGTGGCCGGCGCTCAGCAGCACCGCGATGCTGCCCATCAGCGCGAAGATCGCCGCTACGGTCTCGTTGTTCATGCCGCACCGCCCAGGTCGGCCACGTCGATCACGATGCCACGGCAGTACACGATGCCGTCTTCCATGATGTCGAAGGTCGCGTGCGGGATGTCGGTGCGGTAGGTCCAGCTGGTGTCTTCCTCGGAGGCCCACAGGGCCTCGACCTTGCGCGCCAGCGGTTCGCGGGCGAAGAAGTCCTTGAGCTCGACATCGCCCTCGATGCTCTCGCTCTTCGGCAGCAGACCCTGCGAATCGAGCAGCACCGTGCCGCCGTCATAGCAGCCGAATTCGTCATCGATGGTGCCGCGCAGTTCCATCAGGTCGTCACTGGCGCCGAAGATCACCAGCAGGCCGGCCGCCTTGGCCTGGGCCTGCTCTTCCTTCGTGAGGTCGAACGGGTATTCGCGGCCGTTCAGCGCCATGGCCAGCAGCTCCTTGCTCAGCTTGAATGTCGCAGCCGGCGCAATTGGCGCGCTCGACAACCGCACTGCGGATTGATAATTTTGGATAACTGCGTTCATGCTTCTCTCCTGGTTGGAAGACTTCGTTGTTGCCGCCGGTGGCGGATGAATTCGTGGTGCTGCGGCGCCGGCTACTTATCGACCTTGCCGGTCCACAGTTCTTGCTCGCGCTGTGCTGCGCGGGCGTCGGCTTCCTGCATGTGGCCGTAGGTAGTCGCGACGAGTGTGAGGAGGGTGCCGATGGTCAGGATTTCACGGAATCTCATGACCGCACCATGGCGGTTACGCCCAGCGCGCCGGCGTCGTACAGCTCGTCGCAGATTGCCTTGATGGCGCCGATGGCCGTGCGGTACTCGACGTGGCCATCCTCGTGCTTGATGGTGAGCTGGTAGATCATGGCGCCACCAAAGATTGCAGGGCACCGAACCAGAGTGCGCCAGCGACAGCGCTACCCAGGACAAAGCCAGCGGTGGCGCCGACCAACGCGGCGCGGATGTAGCGGGCCTTCACGATGAGGCTCCTTCACGGTCGGTCATCTGCAGGCGAATCGCATTGCGGCCGGGCGTGGCGGGCGCGCTGTAGCAGCCTCCGGCGGGGACGCACTCAGCCGCGTCCAGGTTGCCGCTGGTGAGCGCATCCTCGAAACCGCTGTCCTGGTAGTCGAAGGCGAGGGCGCTCGACACAGCGAGGCGCGAAGCACGGCCGGCGGTGATGTGGGGGGCGATCACTTGGCCGCCTGCTTGGCGGCGTATTCGGCTTCACCGCGGCTGGCGGCTTCGGCAAGGGCTTGCAGTTCTGCTGGTGACATTTGTTCTCCATCGCATTGGTGTATCGATGGGTGAACTTTACCCTTGGGTAAATAAAAAAGCAATACCCTTAGGTAAAACCGAGGTAAATTTTTTTTAAAAGGGGGGTACCTTCCCGCTGCCGTGAGTTGGAGACGATTTGGGCGCACATGGTTACGGGCGTGAAAAAGCCCGCTGACGCGGGCTGGTATTTTTGATCAAGCTTGCCTGACGCATAATAGCGGTTTGGCTGTCCCTTATGCAGGCAACACCGCGCCGCAGCTGGCACAGGATGCATCATCGCCTTCGCCCATGTGGAAGCATTTAGGGCAGATGGATGGCACTTTTGCGGCAGCCCGCTGTTGCATAGTGGCGGCATCCCCATCCAGATTCAGCACCCTTTTCACCGCTTCCTTTTCGGCAGCTACATCCGAATGGCAATGCTTGCAACGAATCGCGGACCTCTTGATCTCCTCTGCGCAGAAAGGGCAGGGGCGATAATTCATCTGCGGAGTTACGGACTGCTTACTTGAATCATTGGAGGGTGACGATGATGGCGAAGCTTTTGAAACCGTAACTACCGGAACATTCTTGTAAGCCCACACAAGAGCGATCACCCAGGGAATTAACATCCAACCAAGTAACAAATTCAATACAAAAATCGAAGTCTTATCCGCGTGACCTCTCTTCGATGCCACAATAGTAGGCAAAAAGTAAATGTAAAGGCCTACTGCACTGATAAGTAGCAACGCAATAAACCCGACCACACTAGCTTCGCCCATCTCATCCCCTTAGCCGGCATAAGCGTGCCGTTTCGCCGGGGAATTGTACTAATAATTGGCGACTGGAAATCTAACCAATTATCACTAAATGTGGTCAGTCTCTCGCTTTACCACCCTGCCAATTATGCCGCAGTCACCGCTTCGACAACCTTTGGGGCGGTGACGCGTCTGGTCGGGGTTGTCCGAGAAAAGCCACCAGTCGCCGCGCTCTTTCACCAAGCGCTTGATCACCGATTCGCCGTCGTAGTTGAAGGCGTAGACAGCGCCGTCCTTCATGACCTTGTCGGCCGTGTCGATGATCACAACGTCGCCCTCGTAGAGGTTCGGCTCCATGCTTTCACCGGCCACTGTCATGGCGATCAGGGTAGCGGGGTTGATATTCTTTCGGTCCGCCCAGTTTTTTTTCAGGCTCACCGTGTCACCGTCGTAAATGTCGGGGATCGTCTGGAAGCCTGTGACGCCTGCACGCAGCTGCAACTTCACCTTCTTGATGAAATAGAAATGTGGGTCGCCAGGCTCAGCAATGACCACCCGCATTGATCCAGGGACAAGGGTTGTCGGGTCGCCAGGAACATCGAGTCCGCCCTTGGGAAGATTGAAAGCCGCCTCGATGCGGTCAACCATGTCCTCGCCGATACGTTTGTAGCCGTCCTTGGAGGGGTCGTAGAGCATCCTCGACGCGTACGAGGCCGAAACTTCGATTCTCTCAGCCAGACGAGCCGCCTTGCCCTCGCAATGTTTGTGCATGAGTGCGATCAAGTTCTGTCGGCGCTGTTCGTATTTATCCATTTCGCTATTTCATCACTCATTTACCGATAGGTAAATTCCCTATAGGTATTGACTTTGTCTTTACCCATGGGTAAATTACGTCCATGGACAAACTACTTAAATTCCTGAACAGCCTTCACCCCGACGCGCGCAGCACTTTTGCCGCTGCTTGCGGTACCAGTGTCGGTTACCTGCGCAAAGCAGTCAGCAGCCGGCAGCTTCTTAGTGCCGCCACTTGCGTGGCAGTCGAGCGCGAATCGAGCGGGGAGGTAGTCCGCAAAGACCTCCGCCCGGACGACTGGCAAAACATCTGGCCGGAACTCGCGCCATCGTGCGCCACCACCGCGCCCACTGCCGTGACCCCGCTCAATCGCACCGGAGAGGCCGCATGAAAGCCGTACTCAACCGCATCGCTGAGATGCTCGGCTACGTCCCAGCGCCGGGCAAGTCCGCCTCCAGCACCATCCCGCTCGAGCTAAAGTTCCAGATCGACACTGCGCCACTGGATGCCGCGATAGCGAAGCTCGACCAGGTGGCCGACGCCGCGCGCGGCACCGAGGCCGCGATCAACGAAGCCCTGCTTGCGCAAGAGGGCGAGTTCATCACTTCCGAACTGGTGCCCGACGAAACCCAAGCCCTGATCCTGGCTGAAATGCGTAAGCAGACCACCTTGCTCGAAGTGCTGGCGAAGCAGGGCGATATCACCGTCGCGGCGCGAAGCACCGCCTGCGCCGATCTCTGCTCGGTCGTTCGCCCCGCCACCGGCGCTGCCGCATCCGGCCTGCCTGGCTGACGGCGCTCACCATCCCGAATTTGTAACGTCGCCGGCCCTAGACCTGCCGGTTTAAATCCTGAAGTCCGCATCACTATAGGAGCAACACATGAGAACTACCCAACGCAAGCCGGATCCCCGCTTGAACGTCGTCAAGGTCTACCTCGGCGACGAGGAGCAGGCCACTTTGCAAAGCCACTGCGCTGCAGCAGATATCAGCATCAGCGGATTCCTCCGCCAGGCTGGCATGCGCATCGCGACGGCACACCAGCAGGTTACCCGTTTCCCGAGTCGTCAAGAAGGGGCCGGTGCAGGCCTGCGCCGGGCCTTCTCGTTCCCAGGGCAGGCCCAAGGCGTGCGCCGCGTTTCGCGCGGTGCGCTGCGCCCGATGCGTTCCTGAATCAACCAACGGCCCGCCGACCAGCGGCCAACCATCGCAAGGAGCATTCGTGGATTTCCAACTCGCCGGCGTCACCACCATGACTAGCCTCGAAATCGCAGAACTGACCGGTAAAGAGCACGGCCATGTTCGCCGCGACATCGCGCGCATGCTCGATCATCTGGGAAAAGATCCATCCAGCTTTGGATACATCTATCAGGACAGCTACAGCCGCGATCAAGAGGCATATCACCTGCCGTACGACGAGACTGTTTGCCTGCTAACCGGTTACGACCCACGTGCACGCATGGCTGTTATCAAACGATGGCGGGAACTGGAGGCGGCAGCGGCGCGGCCGCAATTGCCTAGTGTGCCGCAGACATTCGCGCAAGCGCTGCGCCTGGCCGCCGAGCAGGCCGAGGTGATTGAGCAGCAGGCCCTCGCACTGGAGGCGGCGAAGCCAGCCGTCGAGTTCGTTGACCGCTACTGCGACGCCACCGGCGCGCTGGGCTTCCGCCAAGTGGCCAAGGTGCTGAAGGTGAAGGAGCACGTTTTCCGTGACTTCCTCATCGAGAAAAAAATCATGTATCGCCTCGGCGGCGCGCTGGCGCCAATGGCCGCGCACCTCGACGCCGGACGTTTCGTGGTCAAAGCGGGCCACGCCCAGGCGAACAACCACGCATTCAACAGCGCGCGCTTCACTCCGAAGGGCGTCAACTGGGTGGCTGGCGAGTTTGCGAAGTACCAGGTCGAGCACCAGCTCGCCCATCACTGACGGAGATACGAATGCATAACGAAAAGAATAGCGCGCCGACCGCTGGCCCACTGCCGGCGCTGCCCGACTGGTGCTTTCGCGACGACCTGGGCGGCCTGGTGTCGAGCGAGATCCGCACGGCGCTGAACGAGCACGCGCGCGCCGCCTGGAACATGGGCCTGGACGCCGGCCTGCTGCACGCGCACGCGATCACCGACACCGGCTTGCCCGAGTTGCGCGACCACTTGGCCACGGCCAAGGTCACGGGTAACTCGGTCACGCTGTCGGCGGCCGCCGCTGCCGCGCTTCACCTGGCGATGACCACTCCACCGCAGCAATCGGCCGCACGTCAAAGCGCTGCCCTGGTGGACTGGGCGGCATATATGGATGGCCCTGAACTGCAGGAACTGAAAGCCGAGGCCCTCGCGCTGGCCGCCGACGGCGCCAACTGGAGCATGGAAGTCGGCTGCATGTTCATGCTGGCCATGATCGAGCGCATCGAATCGAGCGGCGCGCAGCAGTCCACCGGTGCCGCGCCGCAGGCATTGGAGCTTTGCAAGTGAGCGCCGACCTGCGTACCGCCGTGATGGCTGCGATGGAAAAGGCTTGCCGCCGCAAATTCCTGATACCGCACTCGCTACTGCGCGATAAATGGGTGGACTGCGACGACAAGGCTGCGCGCTACGGCGTCTCCACCCGCGAGATCGCCAGCGCGTCCCGGGCGCCGAGCTTGGCGCACGTCCGCCGCATTCTCCACGCGGAAGTGGCGGCCGGCACGGTGCTGATCGAAAAATCCTACGCCACCAGCATCCGTTGGTGGCCGGCGGGCTTGCTCGAAAAGCTCCAGGCGGACACCGGCGCCGGAGCACCGCCATGACACCAGGCCCCGTGCCGCCCAGCGTGCGCGAACTGCTGGATTACTTGATCACCGAACACCGATTGAAAAATTACGCCGCGCTGGCGCGGGAAATGGGCGAGACAAGCGCAACGATCAGCCGCCTGTTGCGGGCTGGCCAGCGCCTCACGGCAAAACAGATTTTGCACATTCATGAGTACTTCGGCATGAACGTGCAGGAAATCCGAGAAAGGTCAGGGCAGTACGACTGATCGCGGAAATAGAAAAGCCGGCGTGCAGGCCGGCTTCGTACAACAAACTACTTTGGAGTAGCGATGATATCACACAAGCAAGCGAGGTCCGAATCGTGACGACCTCGATCAACTACACCGAGAGCAAGACCTTGGCCGCCGTCAAAGATTGGCGCACCACGGACAAGGCCAAGATCGGCGCTGCGCCGGCCGATAAGGGCAGCGCGATCAAGAACCACCGCCACAACGAGCAGAAGCTGCGCGATTGCGCCGACCAGCTCATGAAGGTGGAGGGCGCCCAGCCATGAGAAAACTTCCTGAACCGAGTACCGGCGCCCGCAAGCTGCTGGTCGCGCTGCTCGACGGCCCCGGCACCTTCTACCAAATCTGCGAGCGCCTCAATATCGACATCGAGTCGAATCGCGCCGAGTTCATCCAGCGCGAACTGTTCAACCGCCTCGTCGAAGGCGGGCATGCCTACCTGGTTGGCCTGGTCTACAGCATCACCACGCCGGCGCGCAACGTCCTGGCGCCGGTCGCGCCATACGTTGGCCAGGTGGCCGGCCCGGCATACCGCCGCGAGTCGCAGGTTTCTGGCGTCACCATTGCGCGCCGCGCCGCTGGAGCGCGAGCATGAGGCGCGACGACTTCACCATGTCGCTCGACCTGGGTCACGAGTTGATCATCGACAACTTCGCGGGCGGTGGCGGCACCAGCACCGGCTTGGAAGAAGCGTTCGGCCGCCCGGTCGATATCGCCATCAACCACGACCCCGAAGCCCTGGCCATGCACGCCATGAACCATCCGCACACCAAGCACCTGTGCGAGAGCGTGTGGGACGTGGACCCGATCAGGGTCACGAACAACCAGCCAGTGGGTCTAGTCTGGCTGTCGCCCGACTGCAAGCATTTCAGCAAGGCCAAGGGCGGCACGCCGGTGGCGAAGAACATTCGCGGGCTGGCCTGGGTGACGCTACGCTGGGCTGCGAAATGCAAGCCGCGCGTCATCATGCTCGAGAACGTCGAAGAATTTAAGACCTGGGGCCCGCTGCTGGTAGACGCTGACGGCAATTTCCGTCCGGACCCGGCGAAGAAAGGCAAAACGTTCGAGAGCTTCCTGCGCCAACTGCGCGCCCACGGGTACACGGTCGACCACCGCGAGCTGCGCGCCAGCGACTACGACACCCCCACCATTCGCAAGCGATTCTTCCTGGTCGCCCGCTGCGACGGCCTGCCGATCCGCTGGCCGGCGCCGACGCACGGCGCCCCGACCTCGCCCGGCGTGCTGGCCGGCAAGCTGTTGCCGCACCGCACGGCTGCCGAATGCATCGACTGGGACATTGCTTGCCCATCGATCTTCGAGCGCAAGCGCCCGCTGGCGCCGGCCACGCTGCGGCGCATCGCCAAGGGCATCATGCGCTACGTGGTGGACGCGCCCGCGCCGTTCATCGTGGGGCAGGGCGGTCCGATCTATTCGGGCAAGCCCGTGTCGGCGGCGCAGCCGTTCGGCACGCTGACCGCCGAGAACCACCGCGCTGTGGTCCTGCCCACCATCGTTCCGGTGACCCATCAAGGCAGCGACCGCAATGAATCGGTGAACGAGCCGTTCCGCACCATCACCGGCGCGCAGCGTGGCGAGAAGGCGCTGGCCGTGGCTTCGATGGTGCAGGTGGGCTACGGTGAACGCGAGGGCCAGGCGCCGCGCGCGCTCGACATCGAGAAGCCGCTGGGCACGATCACAGCTGGCGGTGGCAAGGCCGCACTGGTCAGCGCATTCCTGAACGAGCATGCCAACTCCAGCAACCAGCGCGTGATGCCTGTGAACGAACCGCTGCGCACGATCTGCGCCCAGGTGAAGGGCGGCCACATCAGCGCTGTGTCCGCGACGCTGGTAGGGGTGGGCGGCCGGGCCGGTGACAGCCGCCCACGCGGCGCCGACGAACCTGCAGCGACCATCACAGCCAAAGGTGACACCGCTCTGGTCACTGCCCATATTCAACGCGATATGGGCAAAAGCGTGGGTCATCCCGCTGATGCGCCATTGGGTACTACGACGGCCGGCGGCGGAGGGAAGTCCGCGCTGGTCACCGCGCACATCACGAAGTTCCGCACCGGCGCCACCGGCAGCGACATGACGGAGCCGGTACCGACGATCACGGCCGGGCCGAAGGAAAACCCGGCGGGCGCGCCGCACGCGCTGGGCATCGTTACCGCAAATCTGATCCACATGGGCCACGGCGAGGGCAAAGAAGGCGGCAAACGTTTCAGCCACGGAATCCGCGATGTCGAGCAGCCGATCAACACGATCACCGCGAGCGGCGCCACGGCCGGGATCGTGACCAGCAGCCTCGTGAAGCTGCGCGGCACCAGCAGCACGGCCAGCGTGGAGGAGCCGCTTCACACAATCAGCGCCGGCGGCCAGCACCATGCCGAGGTACGCGCTTTCCTGCTCAAGTACTACGGCACTGACCAAGACCCGCGCCTTGAGGAGCCGCTGCACACCGTCACGACGAAGGACCGTTACGGACTGGTCACGATCCAGGGCGTGGACTACCAGATCGTGGACATCGGCCTTCGCATGCTGGACCCGGCTGAGCTGTACCGCGCCCAGGGCTTCCCTGCTGACTATGTAATCCGCGAAATCCCGAACCCGGCGCTGCTGTTCAAGGACGGCCACCAAGTCGACGGCAGCCCGCTCGACCTGCCGCGCGTGGCGCTCACGAAATCAGCCCAGGTACGCATGTGCGGCAACAGCGTTTGTCCGCCGATGGCGCGCGCACTGATCCATGCGAACTTCATGCACGAGCGCGAAGTGGGTTGGGTGGCTGCATGATCCCGCTAGCTGAAATCATCATCGTCGACGTCGCCATAGAGCTCACTTCGGGTTGGGGGAGCCGCATGCGTTTTGGCCGCTTGCCGACATTGCCGGGCAAGCACGGTAAATCTTTCGGTCAAGTCGCGCGCGGAATTGCACCAGGATTTAGCGACGTCGAAAGGCAAAGGACCAGCCTGCACATTGGTCGTTTCTACGTATCGGCGCACTTCAGTGCGCACTATCAACAACTGTGCCTGCGCGTACGCCAGTTTCGTGGCGCAGTTGTTGGGCATTTCTTCCATTGCTATCAGTTCGTCTGTAGAGGCGCCGGCAAACTCGATGGAGAGAAAATCTGCGGATTCTTCCGCGGGTGTCAACAGAAGCCCGTTTTCCAAGTTACGGAAAATGAATCTTGTCTGAAAACACCCGACTTGCGCCGCGAGTTGTTCAAGCCGCGGCGCCAGTGCTGCAGCAACTATTACGCTTCGTGCGGACTCCTGCCGTTTGCGCCTGCGCGTCTCCGTGCTGGCAATCCATATCGTTCCCGCGAGAGTTCCAATCGTCCCAATGGATCCGACCCAAGTTGCCCAATCGGACTTACTCAGTTCGCTTGCCAGTCCTGTTATCAAAAGCGCTGCACTAGTGCAAATCGCGAGCAGCGGATAGCGAACGAGTCGAGTTTTGAAGAATATGAATTTGGTTGCCATAAAGGAATCGTACCATGCACTACACATTGAACCAAGTTGACCGTCACCACCAGGTGATCCTCAACGAATCGGCGCCACCGGTGTTGATTCCAAAGCGTTGCGCTTGCGGCAAGGCCGCGCCCGCCAAGCAGCTGGTGCAGCACCAGCATTGCGTTGCCTGCCTCTTTGCCGCGCGCGTGGCGACGCTGCAGGACAACGACCTGGACATCCTGCACCACATGCTGGGCGCCACGCTGCATCACCCGAAAGCGCACTGGGGCTTCCGCAACCAGTACCTGGCCAACCGCCGCGACTTGGCTGCGCTCGACCGCCTGGTCGCCGCCGGCTTCGTGCGCACCGGCGCCGCGCTGGTGGGCCTGCGCTACTTCCACGCCACCCAGGACGGCTGCAAGCTGGCCGGCCTGAACTACGCGGCCATGAACCGCGCGATGGGAGCGAAGCCATGAGGGCGCGAATCATCGGCATGACCGAAGTCTTTGAGGTGATCGGGGAGGAATTTAGCATTCCCGGATCCACCGAGCGCTTTATCGTCCACATGACGATCGATTACATGCGCAAGCCATTCGTCGCCACGCACCTGGAGACGAGCCAAATCATCGGCGAGGGCGATACGATCGACGAGGCCATAAAAAACGGATGCGAGAAGTGGCTGGCGGCGACGCCGGAGCAGATCGCGGCACGGCTCAAGGAGCGACGGGAGTGGGTGGCTGGTCGCATGGCAGAGCTGGGAGCCAAGCCATGACGGCGCTCAAGGCCTACACCGTCTACGACGGCGGCGACCACAGCGTGATCGTTTTCGCCCGCCACAACGTGGTGGCGCGCCGCGAAGGCGCCAACGAACTGGACTGCGGTTTCAACGAGCTCGATTATTGCAAGCGCTCGCCGGAATTTGATAGCTACGCGCCGGGCCCGGTGCCACCGCTAGTAGCCATCGAGCACGGCTGGTGGTTCGAATGCTCATGCTGCAGTCGCAAGGTTGATGGCGACGTGCGCCAGGCTGCCGAAGACGAAGGCGAAGATGCCGACCTGTTCGGTGCCGTGGCCGATGGCCGCGCCGTTTATTGCAGCGAAACGTGCCGCATGAAGGAGTTCGCCGAGCACCAGGCGCGCAAGACTGCCGAAGTGGCGCTGATAGAGGTCTTCGAGTCGATATTTCCCGGAGCGACGATCAACCACGTTTACGCCAGCCTGGACGGGCACCGCCTGGAAGCAGCGCCACAATCCGAAGCTGCGCGCCGCCGCAGTTCCGGCAGTGCCGTCAACTTCACTTTCCCAGGCGGGAAGGGCGGCGCGCGCTGGCAGTTCGGCGACGAACTTGTATCTGTCAATCTGGATGACGTCGAAGGTTACTGCGCGTGGCGCGGCAAGCCGGTGCCGGAGGCATACCGCCAGCCCGAGGTGACGCCGTGAACCAGGCCGACATCTTCGCCGCCGGCGCTGTCCGGCTGCAAATGACCGATCCGATTCAGTTAACGGCGCAGCCACGAGTTGAGTTGCCCCTCGATCACTCTCGCGTCTGGTTCCACCTGCTTGCATGCCGATTGAATCTGGCGGAGCGCTTGATCAGCATCCCAATGATTTTTTATAGCCACTTGCTCGCATTCAGCACTCGATTTTGCAAGCCGCACGGTGCTGGCAATCGCAACAAGTTCAATCGCGCCGTAGACCACTGCGAGACAGAAAAGGGTGGGCTTGATGTATCTGATTATGGTTTCCATGGAGAAATAATAACATGATCCACTACCATGGCCTCCCAATCACACCCGCCACGGCGGCAGTCCGCGCTGTCAGCGGCGGTCACGCCTTCGTATCGTTCCGCCATCCCGAGCAATTGACCATTGCGCTGGAAGTGGCCCAGTCATTCGCCGTTGACAACGGCGCCTTTTCCGCCTGGAAAAGCGGCCGCCCCGTTACTGACTGGGAGCCCTTCTACGCGTGGGTGGCGGAACTGCATCGCTATCCAAATTTTGACTTCGCCGTCATCCCCGACGTTATCGACGGCGACGAAGCGGCCAATGATGCGCTACTGGCCGAATGGCCGTGGCGGCACTCCGCGCCGCACGTTGGCGCGCCAGTCTGGCACTTGCACGAGTCACTCGATCGCCTTGACCGCCTTGTGGCTGAGTGGCCGCGCATCTGCCTCGGCAGTTCGGGCGAGTTCGCGCAGATCGGCACGCCGGTATGGTGGACGCGTATGGCGGAGGCGATGGACGTGATCTGTGATCGCAGCGGTCGGCCCGGCGCCAAGCTGCATGGCCTGCGCATGCTCGACCCGGCAGTGTTCTCGCGCTTCCCGTTTGCCAGTGCTGACAGCACCAACATCGGCCAGAACGTCGGCATCGACTCAGCGTGGCGCGGCACCTACACGCCACCGACGAAGGAGGCGCGTGCGGCGATCATGCGAGAGCGCATCGAATCGCAGCAGTCGCTCACGTTTTGGCAGCGCACCGCGGCGCCGATTCAGGAGGGACTGTTTTGAAACGCTCCCCCATGAAGCCCGGCACCGCGCCGATGAAGCGTGGCGCGTTCGCGCGCGGCGAGAGACTCGAAGCCCGCGAAATGGCGAAGACTGTCGCCAAGGCCGCGCGCGAGAAGAAGCACAAGTGCGCTGTCCGCACCTGCCGCGCCGAGTTCGTTCGGCCCCAGCCGTTCGTCGTGTGGTGCTCACCCGAGTGCGGGACGTTTGTGGCGCTGGCCAAGGTCGCCAAGCAGCGCGCTGCCACGGCCAAGGCTGAGCGCAAGGACCGCCAGGAGAAGTTGGCCAAGTTCAAGCGCAAGGCTGACCACGTGGCCGACTGCCAGAAGGCGTTCAACGCCTGGGTGCGGTTCCGCGACCGTTTCGAGCCGTGCATCGATTGCGGCAAGCACGCCAGCGGCGACGCCCTGACCGGCGGCGCCTATGACGCGGGCCACTACCTGTCGCGCGGCAGCCACCCGCACCTGCGCTTCGACGAGCGGAACGTGTTCAAGCAGCTCAAGGGCTGCAATCGGCCCGGCGGCACCACGGCGGCATCGTTTCGCGCCGGCGTCGTCGCGCGCATCGGCCTTGCCGCCGTTGAGGCGTTGGAAGCCGACAACGAATCGCGCCACTACACGGTCGACGAGCTGATCGCACTGACCGCGCACTACCGCAAACTTTTAAAAGAACTGAAGGCGGCGGCCTGACGGCCGTTGCTCGACCAACCAAAACGGAAACACCATGAGCCCGGAACAAGCATACGAAGAAATTTGCAGGCTGGCGCGCGAGCACGCGCTGATCCTGTCTGCCGCCGGCGGCGTCACGACCATCGTCCACCCAGCAACTCAGCGCCGCGAGGGCCTGTTCGAACAGATCCAGCACATGCATGGCCTGGGTGCGCACCCCGACACGCTTGCGCGCGAGCGCGAAGCCGCGTTCAAAGCTCGCCAACTTCCGCTGCTGGGGGATGCATGACGATCAAGATACTTATCGGCGACGTGCGCGAACAGCTGCGCACGCTCGCCGCCGACAGCATTCACTGCTGCGTCACGTCCCCGCCTTACTGGGGGCTGCGCGACTACGGCGTCGAGGGCCAGATCGGCCTGGAGGCGAGCCCGGCTGAATTCATCGCCGTGATGGTCGACGTCTTCGAGGAGGTGCGCCGCGTGCTGCGCCCCGATGGCACCTGCTGGATCAACATGGGCGACAGCTATGCTGGCTCGTGGGGCAGCCAAGGACGTGATTACAGTGGCGTCGATGTGTCTGCACTCTCAGCGCGCCAGGTGATGGCGTCGCAGCGAAAAACTACCGGCACTGGCAGCGTTCGCGGTACCGGGTTAAAGCCGAAGGATTTGGTGATGATGCCGCACCGCTTGGCCATCGCACTGCAGGACGCTGGCTGGTGGGTGCGCCAGGACATCGTATGGAACAAACCCAACCCAATGCCGGAGTCGGTGCGTGACCGCTGCACGAAGTCGCACGAGTACATCTTCTTACTCACCAAAGGCGAGAAGTATTTTTACGACGCCGAAGCTATCAAGGAACCTGCGGTGAGCGCCGCCGACCACCCGCGCAACAGCTTCGCCACGAAGGATTACAACGTGCCTGGGCAGAAGTCCCAGAAACGCGTCGCGCGCGGCGTCGGTTTCGGGCATGGCACCGACGCCGAAACGCGCCAACGCGGCCGCGTTGAGGCGTCGTGCAGCAAGGACGGAGGTCGTGATGAGCAGGGCCTGCGCACGGCGTCTCGGATGGGCGGCGGCGCCGGCTTCCGTAGTGACCCTGCGTCACGTCCGGACATGCGCAATAAGCGCAGCGTCTGGACCATGGCCACGCATTCGTTTGCCGAGGCGCACTTCGCCACGTTCCCGCCAGAGTTACCCGAGAACTGCATTAAGGCTGGCTGCCCAGTGGGCGGCGTCGTGCTGGATCCGTTCTTCGGCGCCGGCACCACCGGCCTGGTGGCTGACCGGCTCCAGCGCGATTGCATCGGCATCGAATTGAATCCCGCTTATGCCGAGATCGCGCGCAAGCGCATCCAAGGCGAATCTACACTTTTTGCTGAAATCGAGGTAGCCGCATGAAGGCCGATCACCCACTCACCGCCCATCGCATCGCGGCCATCACGGCCGTGCTGCAAGATGGCCCGCTGTGCGCTCACGACGTGGCGCCGAAAATCTTTCTCTGCTACGGCCACACCTGGCGCGTGCTCAAGTTCATGCACACCCTGGGCCTGGTGCACATCGCCAAGTGGCCTTTGCGCTGCACACCGCGCGCCACCCGCGTCGCGGCGTATGCGGTGGGCGCCGGCATCGATGCCAAGAAGCCAAAGCGCCGCACTGGCCAGCAACGCCAGGCCCGCGCCAAGACGAAGCTGCGCGCCGATGTCGAGCGCTACGAGTTCCACCTGGCCAAATGCCGGGCGCGCAAGCGCAAACCGGCGCGTGATCCGCTGGTGGCCGCAATGTTTGGTGGGGTTGGGGAGGCACGGCCGTGAATTACTTCGAGCACCATATTGGCGACTATGACAAGAACACCTCGCACCTGACAGCGTGCGAGGACGGCATCTACTGCCGCATGATTCGGCGCTACCTTGACAAGGAATTACCGCTCGATCCGGACGTGGAGGAAATAAAACGCGTTGTGCGTGCGCGCAGTCGCGAAGAAAAAAAATCTGTCGATGCGATTCTCAAGGAATTTTTTTTCCTCGACACCGACGGCTGGCACCACAAAACATGCGACGAGATTATCGCGGCGTACCAGGCCGGTGAGCCTGAACGCGAGGCGAGAAAAGCGAACGAGGAAACTCGCGTGAAGCGGCACAGAGACGAGCGTGCAAGCCTGTTTGCCACTCTCACGGCCGCCGGCCAGCATGCCGCCTGGAACATTGGAATCAGGGAGTTGAGGGCGCTGGTGAAGGCGTTGCAGGAGCCGAAAACACCGGAGCCTGAAACGTCACCTGTAACGGCACCTGCAACGCCTGCAACGGCTACCCAAACACCAATACCCACTACCCATACACCAATATCTATAACTTCTTTGTCGGCGCTTCGCCCCGACGAGGCAGCAGGTGACGACAACCAAGGTGGTGATGAGGGCAAGGAACGCCGCAAGCAGCGCCGCAGCACGCCCGAAGACGAGGCGTGTGCGCGCTGGCTGTTCGGTCGCATCCTGGTGAACAACCCAGGCCACAAACCGCCCAGCTTCGAGGCCTGGTCGGAAGATGTGCGGCTGATGCGCGAGCGTGACCGCCGCACTCACCGCGAGATTTGCGAGTTGTTCAGCTGGGCGCAGGACGACGAGTTTTGGAAGGCCAACGTGCTGTGCCCCGCAAAGCTGCGGGACAAATGGGACCAACTGACGATTAAACGCGGCACGCCGCAGAAAGGCACGAAACATGGAAACTTCGCCGCGCAGGATTACCGGGCAGGGGTTAGCGCTGATGGCAAATTCTGAACGCCGGCCGCGCTACATGAGCGCGATCCTCGAAACCTGCCAGCTGCACGGCGAGTTCACGTCGTTGCTGCTGCCTGGCGGCTGGTCGAAGTGCGTGAAGTGCGAGCACGCTGCCGAGGCGGCAGTTACGGCAGCTGCACAGGCCTCCTGGCAGGCCGAACTGCGCGCTCGGGCGTGGGATGTGCGGCTGGGCCGCGCGGCGATCCCGGAGCGCTTCTCCGACCGCCGGCTGGGCACCTACGAGCCGACGTGCGACGAGGCCGAGAAGGCGCTGCGGATGGTAACCCGGTACGCGGAGAACTTCGCCTCGGTGCGCAAGGCCGGCGCCTGCTTGATCCTGTGCGGTGACGTCGGTACCGGGAAGACCCACTTAGCCGTCGGCGTCGCGCACGTGGTGCTGGAGCAGGGCGGGCAGGCCGTCTTCACGTCGGTAATGCGCGCGGTCCGGTCCGTGAAGGAGACCTATGCCAAGGGCAGCGGCCGCACCGAGGCCCAGGCCATCGCTGACCTGGTGGAACCGGACCTGCTGATCCTCGACGAGGTGGGCGTGCAGCACGGCAGCGACACCGAGAAGCTGGTGCTGTTCGAGATCATCAACGGCCGATACGAGGCTCGCCGTCCAACGATCGTGATCAGCAACCTGGCGATAAAGCTGCTCGAACAGTACCTGGGTGCGCGTGCATTTGACCGGCTACGCGAAGGCGGCGGGCAGCTGGTGGTGTGCGACTGGGAATCTTACCGGTCGCGACGAGCTGCCTGATGTGGGCGCGGCACATGGGCTGCCTGTCGCGAGTTGCCTTTCGGCTTCATCACAGCCCCGCCACGCGCCGAACGGAAGCACGTCGCTACCCGCCTATCAACCCTATGAAAATATTCGCTTAAAAGCCCGCTAATTCGGAAATCGATCAGTAAGGAAAACGTATGAAAAAATCGAACAAGGTAACGTTTGCGCTCGGTTGCGCAACCGTCGCGGGATCGTCAATGTCAGTGTTGGCGCCAAGGTGCCACCCATGAGCTATTCGCTGTTCAAGAAGGCCGGCGTTTGGCATTATCGATTTCAGATCGACAACGTAAGGCGTCAGCGCAGCACGCGGGAGCGAGCCAAGGGGAAAGCAGACGTTGTAGCCCAACGCGCATACGAGGACGCCCTGAAGGTTGCCCAGGGCGGTAAGCCGGTCCCCGCACTTCGTGAGCTCGCATGCGAATGGATGGCGGTCCACAAACAGGTGGCCAGTAGCGCCCACCTGCGCAGCGTCGACGCCTTTCGCAGGCTGCACCTGTACGACCTGGGCGATCAGCCGGTCAATCGAATCACGACGCAGCAGGTTGAGATTGCGCGAAACCTGCACCTCACCACGCACAAGCCGGCGTCAGCGAACCACTGGCTGCGCATCCTTAAACTGCTGGCCAACTGGGCGGTCAAGCGCGAAATCATTCCGGCCCTCCCTTGGCGCGTGAAGATGCTCAAGCTCCAGAAGCGCCCGCGCTCGATCCTGCCAGCCAGTGCGGCGAAGGCATGGTTTGAGGCCATCGACGAAGCCGCGCGAGGTGAGCCGTCGGCGGCCACGGCCATCCGCATGATGTTCGGGCTTGGGCTGCGCGAGGGAGAGGCTGCCGGCGCGCGTTGGGAGTGGGTCGATTGGCAACGCTCGACGTACACGCCTGGCGTCACGAAGGGCCGAGAGGCCGAACCGGTGCCGCTGCCTGACTGGCTTGCCGAGCATCTCGCACCGCAGCGCAGGGCCGAGGGGCTGATCGCCGCGAAGCGCGACGGCCGGCAGCACCCCTCTGGTTTCGCCCGGACGGCGATGTTGCAGGCGAATGCAACTTGTGCCACCAAGGGCATCACGCCGCACCGCCTGCGAGGAACATTCGCAACGATGCTATCGGAGGCTGGCGTGCCGATCCAGACGATTCAGAAGGTGATGCGCCACAAAAGCCCCATGACCACCATGGCCTACCTGGAGAAAGACCTCGACACCGCAGCGAACGCTCAGCACGACATCGCGGAGAAGATTGGATTTTCGCCCCGGCGCGAAAGTGGCGCGGCAAGCCCCGCAAACGCGCATGAATCCTCAATTCCATGATTATCATCAGTCATCGGTTGTAGAGGTTTGAACGTATTTTTAATTGCAATTTATTTGAGGCAGGAAATCGAAATGAACCAGAGAAACTTAAATACGGTACTGCGCGAGCGGTTGGTCAGGGAGGCGGTGGCCGAGGGGTGGGTTGCCAGTGTCAGGGGCATCGCGGCCGGCGACTTTAGCCTGAAGGAGTTCCGAGCCGCGCGCGCGGCGGCCAAGGCGGAACGCGCGGCGGCGGATGTGGTGCCCGAAGCTCTCGATGGCCTGCAATACCCCAAGACCAGGTTGTCAAGCGGCGCCGGCTGTGTCGGCGACCTGCTGAGTCAGGAAAAAGGATCGGGCGCCCGCTTCAACGCCGGCAAGCCGGACTTCTCACTCATTCCGATGTGCACCCTGGAGGATGAGGCTCGCGTCTGGGAGTATGGCCGCGCCAAGTATGCAGCGTGGAACTGGACGAAAGGGATGGCGTGGTCGATCCCGTTCGCGTGTGCGATGCGCCACATGGCGGCGTGGCAGCGCGGCGAGGAGTGCGACCCCGAGTCGGGCCTGCCTCACCTGGCGCATGCGATGTGTAACCTGCGCATGCTTACGCTGTACACCCAGACGTATCAGGTCGGTGACGACAGGCCCGTGAAGGAGTTGCAGCCATGAACCAGACGCGTCTTGGATCGCTCATCGAGTCGCTCATCAACGTGGTGGTGGGCTTCTCGATCAACTACGTCGCCAACATGCTGATCTTCCCGCGCTTCGGCTTCCACATTACGCCAGGCGCCAACCTCGCGCTGGGAGCGATCTACACCGTGATCAGCGTAGCTCGCTCCTACTGCATCCGGCGCTGGTTCAACGCCAAGCTGCACGCGATCGCCACCGCAACGGCCGCAGCGATTGCTCGTCAGAGGTAGTGGAAAAGTGTGGAGTGGTGGCGAGAAAGTGGCGCGCAATGTTGCATAGCGCCTTTAGGTACGCCACTCCATGATTATTATGAATCATCGGTATGAGCAAGTCATCCGCAGTTGCCACGAGGGCAAAGACATGAAAAAGATACGCAACAAAAAGTACACGCCGAAACCCTGCGTTCTGCCGTTGGGCATGCGCAGGGCCGTCGCATTCGAGCTTCCCGGCTTCCAGGCCAGTGTCGCACTGGGCATGGAGCACTTGCAGGAGCGGCACATCTATGACCTGCTGTCGAACGCGGACATGGTGCGCCGCATCGCGCCGGATGGGCACGAGATCCTGCCGATCGCCGATGACATGGTGCAGGCCGTGGCCGAGATCCAGGCGCGGGCACAGCGCGTTGGCAAGCTCAGCGTCAATGGCGACGAAATGCGCGTGCTCCGCGATGGGATTGGCAGAACGATGGTGTTCCTGCGGTCAGTCTCGAATTTCGATATCGACCGCGCGGCGCGCGCCTCGCTGGCCGAGTTTGACCGCACCGGCGTGCTGCGAGTTTGAAGACCGGAAACGACTCGTCAGGAAATGCAACACTTTGCCACTCTGCCAATTGTTTTCGATTTTTCCGTGTGTTAACGTTCCGGCGTTGCCACGGGAGAACGCACATGGGTTATGCAGATCGGTTCGTAATGAGTTTGGGCGCCAGCACGTTGCAGGACGACGCGCAGCATCACGCGGCCGAACCGCTGGCTGCAGCGGCACTGGCCGACCTGACCGGCGCCGGCTTCGGTGCCCTGCTGACTCGCGTGAAGTACGCCGACGGCTCGATCAGCAAGACCTTCGAGTCCGGCACGCAGAATCTAGCGCAGTTGCTGCGCATCTGGACCAATCGGGTGACCGAGAAAGGCCGTGAGCGCAAGTGGGTGAAGGAGGGCACCGAGTGGGACGTCCGCGCCGCCATGACCCTCTACCGCCGCGTCGCTGAGCGTTCACTGGCTTACTGGCTCGACGGGAAGTGCGGCACTTGCCACGGTACCGGCACGGCCAGCCGGATGATCTGCCAGCCGTGCAAAGGCAGCGGTCGAGGCGAGATCGGTGGCGGAGGTTTCGAACGCGAAAAGGCGCTCGACATGGTCAACGAGCTGGAAGGCCTTCTCCAAGCACACAATGCTCGTTCAGCCGCCTTGCTCAGATAGTTCGACCGCGTGTGGGAAAAAATCGGCCAATTCATGCCTGATGATATTCCCCAGACTGGCGCGGGTTAATTCGGTGAAAGAGATGTCTCGGTTTTCAAATTCGCGCGCCGACAGCAACAGGTAGGCTTCAATTTTTTCATTTCGCTGATCCAGTACGGCAGCAATGAGAAAGTCGTAGCCGGTAGCGAGCCGCTTATTGATTCGCCACCGATGGTAACCCCACTTATTGTCCAGGGCGCAGCGCACCACGCGAATCGATGCGGTGACCGCGTCGTTTATTCGAAGGGTGTGCGGTATGTTGGTTGCTTGCCAGGTGCCGCCTGCCTCAATAATGGCAGCTTTCACACTGTCGAGGAACCCGGCCTTTATCGAGAGAGTGCGGCTGCGAGTAACGATGGCCTCGGCATTGAATGGCCCCGGAATCCCTGCCAGTTCATACGCGGCGTACATGGACCCGAAGCGACGGCAGAAGAGCTGGCATGCAGGGCCGTCTGGATCCCGATCAATCAAGGCGCTGGTTACCCCTCCGTGGGCTTTGTAAATTCGCTGCAGGGTCTGCATGAGCTCCTCGGTGGTGTATCGATAATTTCGATCACTCCGCTCTGTGCGTGCGGCATGGAAGAGCTGCAAAGGCACAATTGGCGGGAAAGCTGCATCGCAGCGGACCCACAACGCCGGGGCATTCCTGACGGCGGTCTTTCGCAGCTTGTAGGATCCCTTGTTGAATATAAGGTTGCCGATGTATTTCTCGTTTCGGATCATCCCTCGAATGAGGGCGCCGGTCCACAGCCGGCCAGATTCGGATACGACGTTCTGCTTGTTGAGAACGATGGCGATACGTCGATCTCCAACTTTGTCTACGGCGTACCAGTGAAATATTAGATTAACAACCTCGATTTCGTGCTTCGGGCCGGGCACCAAGACTACCCGGTGTGTCTGTACCGCTTTCCATTCGCCTTTTTCCATGATGCGGATGAATTCGCCATTCGAATCGAGTAGCGCTCGGCGCAGGCCGTATCCAGCCATGCCACCCAGTTTGTATCCCATCTTGATGATGCGGCACTGGGCAAGGAATACTTTGGAAGAAAGCTCGCGACTGTAATCCGCCGCTGCTATACGTTTCATCGCTTTGATGATCGAGGTGTAGGGCGAATCATCATTCTGGAAGGCCTCGGTGCAGTAGGTGACCTGAACCCCGTTTAGTCGGCAGATGTACTCGTAGTGGGCGCTCTCATCGACGTCCTGGAATCGGCCCCACCGACTCACGTCGTAGACCAGAATGCATGTGAAATCGTCCTTCGACTGAACGTCTGCAAGCAGTTGTTGCAGCCCCGGCCGTCCGCGCATTGTAAGACCACTCTTTCCCGCGTCTTCATAAACTGCCACGATCGTTATCTGCTGCTCCGCTGCATACTCCTGGATGCGCTGCATCTGGTTTGCCGTGGAGTAGGTCTGCCTTTCGGTTGACATTCGCACATAGGCCGCAGCTCGACGAAACGGCGACAGGATAGTAGTTTCCAGCAAACCGCTCATCATTTTTCTCCGGTGGAATCATGGGGTAGCAGCGACAGCATAACTCTTTCAGCGGACGCATCAGGAATCTCAGGGCAAGCTCGATCGGCACGGCGTTGTCGGACAGAAGCGCGGCGGCAAACTTCATGCCGTGGCTGGGCACCAGGCCACGCGCGGCGAAGCAAAGGGGGATGGGATTTTTCATCCCATAACTTTACCGGGCGCTTGTCCTGCTGGCATTGAGAATTATCAACTTCGGCTTCGAGCGCGAGAAGGCGCTGGATATGGTCAGCGAACTGGAATGCCTGATCCAGTCGCATAATGCTCGATCGGCTGCGTTACTTCGCTGAGCTCGTCGGCAGGAAGAAGTCCGAAAGGTTCCATCGTTGGTTTGCCGAGTACCGTTTGATGCTGGATTCTGTAAAGGCGATCGCCCGATGATCCAGGTCACCAGTCGGGAAGAGTAGGTATGAGGTGATATTTCTGTTCGTGCGGTCCAGTAATGCAACGAGCAAGAAGTCACACCCTTCAGCTAAACGAGCCGGTATTCGCCATCGGTAGTATCCATATTTTTTGTCGTGCGCACATCGGATGGCCCTCATCGATACCGTCACACTCCCGTTTAACCGCAGTGTATGGGGCGCATCCATTAGCTCTGCCGTTGCCCCGGCACCGATTGCCAGTGCGGTCGCTTCGGCCACCATGCGGTCACGAAATCCGTAATTCTGATCGCGTGTGACCAAGAAGTCGTTGTTTCGAAGATTTGGGATGCCTGCCTGGGTGAACGCATCAAATAGCGTGCCGAAGTGGCGGGCAATCAGCCGTGCCGTTGGCAAGTCCGGATCCGCATCAATCAGGGTGCTCGAAATGCGACCGTGCGCGTTGTAGATCCGCTGCATCGACGTAATCAGCTCCTGGTCGGTGTATCTCCGGTGGCGGCGCGCTCGCTCTCGCGCGACGGCATTGAAAAGCTCTTGGGGCACAATGGGCGTGATGGCGCCATCGCATCGAACCCACTCCTCCGGCGGGTTCCGCACCGCAGTCTTTCGCAACTTGAAGGATGCTTTGTTGAATATTAGATTGCCGATGTATTTTTCATTTTGTAGCATGCGCCGGATAATGTCGGGCGTCCACGGTCCACCTGACTCCGTTGCGACCATTTGGTCATTCAGCACAGCAGCAATTTTTCTATCACCGACACTATCCTCGGCGTACCACTTGAACACCTGGTTGACAATGGCAATCTCGGCCAATGGACCAGGTACAAGCACCACGCGGTGGGTCTGGACGGCTTTCCATTCGCCAGCCTTGAGGATCTGAATAATCTTCCCGTCCGAGTCGAGAAGGGCGCGGCGTAATCCGTAGCCAGGTGGCCCGCCCGTTTTGTACCCCATCGAAATCATTCTACACTGGCCGGCGAAGACCTTGGCAGAAAGCTCGCGGCTGTACTCGGCTGCCGCCGCGCGCTTGAGGGCTTTGATGATGGCTGTGAACGGCGATCCATCGTTTTCGAACACCTCGGCGCAGTAGGCGACGTTGACGCCGTTCAGGCGGCACAGGTATTCATAGTGGGCGCTCTCGTCCAAGTCCTGGAACCGTCCCCAGCGGCTGATATCGTACACAAGAATCAATGCGAAGTCGTGGTTGCCCTGCACGTCCTCTATCATTTGAGTGAGGCCCGGACGCCCCTTTTTCGTGAGGCCACTTCGCCCCGAATCTTCGTAGATGGTTACCAGGTCGACGTCATGGCTCGCCGCGTATTGCCGAATCCGGTCCAGTTGGTTGGCCGTCGAGTAGATCTGGCGCTCCGTCGACATACGGACGTACGCTGCAGCGCGGAGGCGGCCGGTTGATGGTGCTTGTGAGGACTTCATGTTCGTGCTCCTGGCATCGGTACGGCCAACAGGCACAGGATAGCTGGTTTAGCGGCAGCGTTAGAAATCGCAGGGCAAGTTCGATGGGTACGGCGTGGTCACATAAGAGCGCAGCGGAAAAAGTGATGCCATGCGTGGGCGCTAAGTGGCGGGCGGCAAGACAAAGGGCGATGCGGTTTTTCCTCCGATAACTTTACCTGCCGCTTATCCTCCTGGCATTGAGAAATATCAAGGTCGGCTTCGAGCGCGAGGAGGCGCTGAATATGGTCAGCGAGCTGGAAGGCGTTCTTTAGGCGCATAGTGGGTGGACAGCCTCTATTCTTCGGATTTTTGTTTAGTGGGACTTTCCGCAGTCCCCGCATCGCGTCGCTCCCCCGCCAGATCAATCAACTTCATCAAGATCTCTTGGGTGTTGATCGGATAAGTCCCCTTTTGTGAGTGATCGAAGTTCTTCGGTGCAAATAGCTTCGACGCGGTCTCATGTTTGATTTTGTTCTGTATATCATTTGGAAGCGAGGCAATGTAAGGATCAATCGCGCCGACATCGAGTGCAGTTTGTTTAAGTGAGTACTGCCGCTGTCTGTGCTTTGCGGACTCGCGGGCTAGATATGCGGCTGGTATAGAAAGCACCATGATAAATCCAAACCTAAGTAGGGCGTCAGTTAGTGAAAGTGAATCTCTCGTCGATTCGAAGAACGAGAATCCAACTATCAATATCATTGCAAGCATAATAGCTAGTGCCAATTTCCGTAGGGTATTGGCTGAATTTTCTTCCATAGACGCTTGATCATCATAATTGTCTGATAATAACCTTTTGGATGTAGTGCGCAGTACGGCATCAAGATCAGTTAATCTTACTTTAAAAGATTCCTTAGTATTTTCATAGAAATTGATTGCCTCATTATATTTGTCACGTAAAGGTATAATATCTTCATCAAGGATTTTAAACGCAATTTCGGATTGCGCTTGAAGTTTTTCATGCGCTAACATCAATTCCTGCAATTTTGCATCTATTGCTCTCACCGAGCCAGTCGCACCATCCGTATTTGCAGCTTGAGACTCCGATTCGGCGTCAAATATTGAATTTCTGTCTATCGGCCAGAATTTTTTTATTTCCATTAGAATTTCTGCTATTCGCGGGACATGTATTCTTCGGAGGTCTAGAAACTCTTCTTTGGACTGGCTCATACCTGCGTGAGCAAACGAAAAAACTGCCTGTAAATACGGCCTAACCCGGCGCAGCAGTGCGGTGATGCCTGCGTCCGCTTCTAACGCGCCAGCCGCAGGCACCCGGAGCTGCTTGATACGACGAACATTCGCGGCATTGTATTCAATCTCGAACAGTCCTGGATCATCGCTGTTGAAGGCAAGAAGCACCGCGTCGGCACACTCGATTCCCTCGGTGCACAGTGCTAAAATTTTTTCGTATGTAGATGCCATAAGATCCCTTCGTCGTTTTTCCAATAGTAAATTAATAATTGCAAAAACGCCACTTGAGTCGCGAAATATTGCACTGGGAGCGTGCTTTATGCTAGAGTGAGGATACATACTTCCCGTACTCGTAATGATCGCTCCGGCGGCACCGATAGCGGGATCTCGCGAGTAGGCCGGCCGATGTGCTTTTACTCGCGTATATGTTCCGCTCACCGTGCAGATAGCACGGGAGCAAATCCCCAAGCCACCCATTGCGGTGGCTTTCTTATTTCCGCGTCCGAAAAGCGAGGCGGCCATGCCCGACACCACCCGCCCGCCGAAAGAACTGGTCCGCGAGTACATGGAGCGCCGCACGCACGCGCCGCTTGAGCCGCCTCCCACACCGGACGAGATCCGGCGCCAGCTCGGCTGGGACTTGGTTTCCGCCAGCCGCCAGCCTGACCGTGAAGTTGGAGATTAATGGCCTAACGCCGTCCCTCAGCGGAGCGACAACGTTTCAATAAGGCGCTTCGGCGTCGCCGAGCGGCCATGCCGATAAATGCGATACCTGCTAAGAGCATGGTGTAGGTTTCTGGCTCGGGCACAACAGCCGCTGGCGAACCAATCACTCCCTCCTTCACTGCAAAGGACTGGATTAAGGTGGCAACATTGCTATAGGGATTACCCCAAAGGAACTGAATTTCGCCAGTACCATTTGGATTGAGTACAGGGGAGTACCAAGAAACTTCGAATGGAGTGCCAGATAGCGGTATCGTAGGCGTCAACTGCCACACCATCATCCACGTGTAGTTCATACCGACCCCAAACCCTCCGGTATAGCCGGTGGGATCTGGGCCGTACCCTGCGGCGATCTCACCGCTGTACCAGTTGTTCTCTTCGACGGGATCAGGCAGCAAGTTCCCGGTGTACAGAATGCTGAGGTAATTAGTCGCCAACTCGCCCGTAGGCACTGCGTAGCCCGTCAGATCGCCCAAAATAGTAAAGCGGATGTGTCTTTCGTCATACGACAGATCGGTAACAACGGCGGTGGCGTGGGCGAAGCCCACGTGTGACGCAATCAGCAAGAATAGCGCGAATAACTTCTTCATTTTGGTACCTCGCGAGGTTTAGGGAAGGGAGGGATGCCCACGCATTGTATTGTCAATACGATATTGAGAATATAACTATTTGAAAATTCACGCGATGTCTGTGGCAAATGTGTCGTTTGTGGCAACAGCCGAGTAGTGCACGGCAATTCTCGATCTTGAACCTGCCATCGCACCTCCAGCGGCAGAGGACCAAGAAGCGGGTGCAGATCGCCGACGAAACATGACCAGGTGGGTCCGGCCGTGGGCAACTACGGCCCCAGCCTGGAGCGGGCGGCGACAATGAAAGGAAGATCATGGATATCGAACTGACCGAAACCAAAACCTACTCGTTCAAGCTGGGCGACACGCTGCTCCACGGCTTCGTCATCGCATCCGAGTGGAACGGCATGACCGAGCTGCGGCGCCAGGGTGAGAAACTTATTGTCCACGGCATGCCATCGGCGCGCCCGAACGGCTTCGCATTTATGTTTGATGAGATCTTCGGTGGAGGCGCGCGCAAGCCAGGTGATCCATTCGCTGCGCGCATTGTCAGCGCAAGTCCGGATTTGCTGGCCCTGATCGCGAAGGCGCAGAAAGTTGCCCCGGCGTCCGTATGAACAAACACCAGCACCACACCAATAACGACGTGCTGGGCGCGCCGAAGGGATGGAACCAAGCGCAGTTGTCATGCGAAGCGCATCCCATCACCCGCACCGAGTGCGACGGCATTCCCGCCGTGGTGAGCTACTGGAAGCCGACCGAGAACGAGCTGGCCATCTTGGCTGCCGGCGGCTCGATCGCGCTGTGGGTGATTGGCTCGACCATGCCGCCGGTGATGCTGGCGGTGGATCCAGCCTGATCACTCGCCACATCTCAACTCCGCAGTAGGGATTTTCTATGAGCGATGACCGAAACTCTGGCCGAACCGCACGGCAAATGCAGGCCGCGCCACGCCAGGCAATTTTCGTGTGGTGCAATGGCAAGCACGACTACCCGCGTGCATTGGCTCGGCACCTCGGACGCTCCGATATCCGTATAGTCAGCCCATCATGGGTTGGCTCTGGCCGGGCGCTTGGCTGCGCACACACTATTGTTGTTGACCACGCAGCCGTGCTGTCTTTTCAGCAGCGCGAGGAGGTGCTCATCATCAACGATCATGTGCTGCGCAGACTGGGACATGGCTAAGCTGCACAACCTCAAACCCCGCATCACCGCCGCGCCCGCACGCATCGCCACGATGACACCTGGTACATGGCGCGCCGACAAGACCAGCAGCACCGCGCGCGGCTACGGCTACAAGTGGCAGCAAGCCCGCGCCGCCTACCTCGTCAAGCATCCGTACTGCGTGTACTGCCTGCGAGAGGCTGGCATTCCCCAGTCCGATGACGCTGTGGTTGTTGGTATGGCCTGCATGACCAAGGGCATCGGCCTGCCCATGGCCACCGTGGTCGATCACAGCGTGCCGCACCGTGGCGACATGGTGATCTTCTGGGATAGCAGCAAGTGGCAGTCGCTGTGCGCCACGCACCATAGCCGCGACAAGCAGCGCGAAGAATCACTCGGGTAGTGATTCGCAGCGGGCCGCAGTAGAGGCGCCATTGGGCTGTACGCAAGCCGCAGCTGCGCTGTTGAGGGGAGGGAGGGGCGGGTCCAATCTCTGGAGCCTTTTCCGACCTAGACCGCGTGTACCCCATTCGCAGATTTTATTTCCCCCTGAGGATTATGTTAATGGCTTTAACAGGCAAAAAGCGGGCCTTCGCCGAAGCCGTTTTGGCCGGCCGCTCCAATAAAGACGCGGCTATCGAGGCTGGTTACAGCGCGGCCACAGCGTCGGCGGCTGGGTCCCGTCTTGTTAAAGATCCGGATGTTAAAGCGTACTTGGAACGTCGTCGCGGGCAAGCCGCTGCAACGCCGCCGCAGCCAGCCGTGGACGTGCACCTTGAGCCGCAGCCGCACGGCGGGGCGTTGAAGCGTTCGACTGCCGGGCCGGTCAAAATTGAGGAGGACGATATGCTCCAACTTCTCAAAAACGTTGCGATGGGGCTTACAGAGGCCACGAACACTCAGGTCAGAGCGGCAATTGCCGCCGTTCAATACACCCACCAAAAGCTGGGCGAGGGCGGAAAGAAAGAAGCACGTGGAGACGCGGCCAAGGTCGCTGCTACAGGCCGCTTCGGAGCGCCGCCACCGCCGCCACGGCTGGTGGTTGGCGGTAAATAATGAGCTTTTCATGGACAACCTCCTGCCTTGATTGGGAAAGGCGGATCGTCGCCGGCCAGACGCTGACACCGTGCCCGCCATTGTTTCCTGAACAAGCCGCTGCAGCTTGGGCGATCTTCTCTGAGTTGCGCATGGTGGACGCCCCAGGCAGCCCGCGCATGGGCGACGTGGTGAAGCCATGGGTTCGCGAGTTCGTCGAGGGCATCTTCGGCGCCTACGACGCTGATACCGGTCGGCGCATGATCAAAGAGTTCATGCTCCTGATCAGCAAGAAGAACGGAAAGAGCACGATCGCCGCTGGCATCATGTTGACGGCGTTATTGCTGAACTGGCGGCTGGAGGGGGAGTTTATCGTTCTGGCGCCGACGAAAGAAGTCGCCGACAACAGCTACAAGCCTATCGCCGCGATGATTCGCGCTGACGATGAGCTGGGTGCGCTGTTGAAGGTGCAGGATCACATCCGCACCATCACGCATCTGACGACCAACGCCACCCTCAAGGTCGTGGCGGCCGACGGCGAGACGGTATCGGGTAAAAAGGCCATTGGCGTGTTCATCGATGAGCTCTGGCTGTTCGGCAAGAACCCGCGCGCCGACGCGATGCTGCTGGAGGCTACGGGCGGCCTTGCATCGAGGCCCGAGGGCTTCGTCATCTTCGCCACCACGCAGTCGGACGACCCGCCTGCCGGCGCATTCCTTTCGCGCCTACTTTATGCGCGCGGCGTTCGCGACGGACGTATCAACGATCCAGCCTTTTACCCGGTCCTATACGAATTCCCTGAGGCGATGCTGGCGGCCGGCGCGCATCGCGAGGTGAGTAACGCCTATGTTACGAACCCGAACATGGGCGCATCGGTGGATGAGGACTTCATCGCCCGGGGCTACCGCCAGGCGCAGGAGAAAGGCGAAACCGAGTTTCGTGGCTTCCTCGCCAAGCACCTGAACGTCGAGATTGGCCTGGCACTGCGGTCCGACCGATGGGCCGGTGCCAACCATTGGGAGCATCAGGCTCTGCCGAAGCTCTCGCTGGACGCGCTGATCGCTCGCTGCGAGGTCATTGACCTGGGCATTGACGGCGGCGGGCTTGATGACTTGCTCGGCTTTGCCGCCGTGGGGCGCTGCCTCACGACGCGAGAATGGTTCGCCTGGACGCACGCCTGGGCCCACCCTTCGGTGCTCGAGCTGCGCAAATCCGAGGCCGCCCGGTTCCATGATTTCGAAAAGGATGGCGACCTGACTCTGGTTGAGCGCATCGGCGACGACGTTTCCGAGTTGGTCAGCATGGCCGCGCAAGTTTGGAGCTCCGGCAAGCTGGACAAAATCGGCGTCGACCCGGCTGGGCTGGGAACGATTCTCGACATGCTAGAGGCCGAGGGCATCCCGGCCGACCTGATCGTCGGCATCTCGCAGGGCTGGAAGATGAACGGCGCCATCAAGACGACTGAGCGCAAGCTGGCCGCCGGCGAATTCTGGCACGGCGGGCAGCGCCTCATGAACTGGTGCGTCGGCAACGCCAAGGTGGTCGCGGTAGGTAACGCAATCACGATCACGAAGCAGGCCAGCGGCACAGCCAAAATCGACCCGCTGGCCGCGCTATTCAACGCCGTGACACTACTGGCGCTGAACCCAACGAGCAATACTATTTCCCAAGGTTACGTAGAGCTATGACAAAAAACACATCGTGGGACGACGTGCAGCGCCGTGCTGCGGTGCCGGGCTCGGCGATTCTGACGCAATGGAAGGCCGAGCGCGAGAGCTCGCGGCAGGTGTCGAACATTGCTTACAGCGCTGACGTGATGGAGGCGTTCGGCGTTAATCCGTCCGGCACCACGGTTACCGCGACCAGCGCCATGCGCGTGTCGGCTGTGGCCGCGTGCGTCGCAAAGATTGCGGGCGCCATCGTCAGCATGCCCATCCACACCTACCGGATGGCCGACGGCGACGTGCCGGACCGCCTGCCGCGCGACGCGCTCTGGTACCTGCTCAACGAGCAGCCGTCGCCGCAGTACACCTCCGCCAGTATGTGGGAGGGCGTCAGCATGGCGCAGTTGCTGCGAGGCGACGCCTACGCCCTGATTCGACGCAACATTCGCGGCGATGTGCGCGAGATCCTGCCGCTGCCATGGGGCTCGGTTTCACCGATGCGCCTGCCTGACGGCGTGCGCTACTACGTCAACCTGACTTCGCACGGCATCTCGACCTGGTTCGATCCCTCCGACATTCTGCACTTCCCGGGCCTGGGCTTCGACGACTCAACCATGCGATCGATGTCGGTAATCCAATACGGCGCGCGCAATGCCATCGGCAACGCGTTGGCCATGGATGAGTACAGCGGCAAGTTCTTCGAGAACGGCGCACACCCATCCATTGTCTTGAGCAGCAAAGCCAAGATGAATCCAGAGCAGATCAGCGACCTGCAGTCGGCGTTCGTGCGCAAATACTCGGGCGCGAGCAACGCGCACCGGCTGCCGCTGGTCCTGACCGAAGGGCTGGAAGCCAAGGAGTTGAGCTTGAGCGCCGAGGACGCGCAGTTGTTGGAGGGACGTAAGTTCCAGGTGCTCGACGTGGCCCGCGCCTTCGGCGTACCGGGCTTCATGATCAACGAGTCAACCGGCGCCACCAGCTGGGGCTCCGGCATCGAGAGTATTGGCCGCGCGTTCGTCCAATACACGCTGCAACCTTGGCTTCGCAAGATCGAGCAGGAGTTGAACCGAAAACTGTTCCCGCGCGACACCGGCAAGTTTGTTGAGTTCTATCGCGACGCGCTGACCGAGGGTGACCTGGCGGCGCAGGGCGCCTACTTCCGCATTGCCCTGGGTGGCCCTGGCGCCGGCGACGGGCACATGTCTATAAACGAAGTCCGCAGGATTAAGCGCCTTGCCCCAGTGTCGGGCGGGGATGAAGTCTACCGCGCGCCGCGCGACACCGGTAAGCAGGCCAACAAATCAGCAACCGAGGAGCCTCCAGCCCCATGAACAAAATCCTTCAACTGTGCATGGACAACGCCAAGCGCGAGCGCCAGATCATCAATCTGGTCCGCAACGAAGCGGAGCCCACCATTTACATCTACGACATCATCGATCCTTACTGGGGCGTCAGTGCCAACTCTGTGATCGCTGATCTGAACCAGGTCGCTGACGCGCCTGTCCTGCACATCCGCATCAATTCCCCGGGCGGCAGCGTGTTCGAGGCGCGCGCCATCATCGAGGCCATCAAGCGCTTCGCCGGCAAGACCATCGCCCACATCGACAGCCTGGCCGCCAGCGCCGCCACCAGCATCGCGCTGGCGTGCAACGAGGTCGAGATCTCAGACGGCGGCTTCTTTATGATCCACAACGCCAGCGGCATGGCGTGGGGCGACAAGGCCGACATGCGCAAGACGGCGGACCTGCTGGAGAAGGTCGAAGGCTCGATCATCGCCGAGTACGCCGCCGAGACCGGGCAGACCGCCGAACAGATCGTCGCATGGATGGAGGCGGAAACCTGGTTCGACGCCAGCGAGGCGATTGCCGCCGGCTTCGTGGACCGCATGCAGTCCACTGCCAAGGTCGGCAACACCTGGAACCTGGCCGCGTTCGCCAAGGCGCCCGTCGCTATCCATGCGCCGGAGGCGGCGCCAGCGGCGGTGATCACGCCACAATCTGACGCCGACGAGCCAGCCACCGCGCCCGCCGTCGCCGAGCCAGTCGCTGAACCCGCGCCGGCCGAGCCTGCGCCCTGCATGAAACAGGCAAACATAAACCTGCTCGCCCTGCTGCAAGCCACGTAAAGCGCTCTCGCGCGCACCCGCCGAGGTCGGTCACCTCACCCAATCGGGAGCCCATGCGGCTCCCTTTTTTATTGAAAGAAGCATATGACCATTCAAGAACTGCGCGAGAAGATTTCGAACCTCGCAACCCAGTCGCAGAACCTGCTGAACAACAAGGGCGATGCGATCTGGTCGCCCGAAGACCAGACCAAATTCGACGGCTTCGTCAACGAGATCAACGCGGCAAAATCGCAGATCAAGAACATCGAAACCATGCGCGAGATGGAAGCCGACAAGTTCTTCAACACGAACCCGGCCAAAAAAGAAGATGGCGTGCAGGTCGACGCGCTGGTCGCCGTCGCGCTGTACCTGCGCAACGGCACCAACGTGACCAACGAGCAGGCCGTCCAAATCCGCAATGCCATGTCGACCACCACCTCTGCAGAAGGCGGCTTCACCGTGCCGGCCGAAATCGCCGCCATGGTCATCGAAAAGCTGAAGGCTTTTGGCGGCATGCGCGAGGCGGCCACCATCCTGTCGACGGCCGGCGGCAACCCGCTGAACTTCCCGACCTCCGACGGCACGAGCGAGGTCGGTGAAATCGTCGCCGAGAACATCGTCACCACCACCGGCGACATCACCTTCGGCACCGTGGCCCTGCCGGTCTACAAGTACAGCTCGAAGCAGATCGCTCTGCCTGTCGAGCTGATCCAGGACAGTGCCATCGACATCATCGCCCTGGTCGTTGCCCGCCTGGCCATGCGCATCCAGCGCATCCAGAACGCGCACTTCACCGTTGGCACTGGCACCAACCAGCCGGCCGGCATGATCACCCAGTCGGGCACCGGCAAGGTCGGCGCCACCGGCCAGACCGTCACCGTCACCTACGACGACCTGGTCGACCTGAAGCACGCCGTCAACCGCGCCTACCGCGTCGGCGGCCGCTACATGATGAACGATCTGACCATTGCCGCCGTGTCGAAGCTGAAGGACACCACCGGCCGTCCGATCTGGATCCCTGCCATCACCGAAGGCGCGCCGGACCGCCTGAACGGCCACGCTGTCGTTACCAACGATGACATGCCTGTCATGGCCGCCAACGCGAAATCGATCGCGTTCGGCGACTTCTCGCAGTACACCATCCGCGACGTGAAGGACAGCACCACCATGCGTCGCTTCGATGACTCGGCGTTCGCGCTGAAAGGTCAAGTCGGCTTCTGCGGCTGGACTCGTTCTGGCGGCAACCTGCTCGAGCCGTCGGCCGTGAAGGTCTATACCAACTCGACGACCTGAACCCCGGCCAGAGGCGGGCGTCGGCCCGCCTTCCACCACCTAGAAGGAGAACACCATGGCAAAAATCCCTGAAGCACCCCCCGAAGTAACCCTGGTCAAAGCGCGCGTTCTGGTTGCTGGCCCTCATGGCGAATGTAACGACGTCATCGAGATCGATGCCGCCCTGGCCGCGACCCTCGCCGGCACCATTGACACCGACCCGGCCGCTGTGGCCTATGCCCAATCCCTGACCAAGGACTAAAATGACCATCCGCCTCCTTGCCGCCTATGGCATTTATCCGGCAAACGCCATCGTCACGCTCGACGCCGGCACCGAGGCGGGCTTGGTTGCCGCCAAGATGGCATCGACCAATACCACCGGCGGTACCGTCTACGTTCCACCTGTTCAGCCGAACGTGCTGCGCGCCGCCAGCCTGGTTATCGACCCGGCCGGTAACGTGTTGGGCCTAGCTGGCCCCAACAACACCATCATCGCAATCGGCGGCGCTACCGCTACCAAGCCAGGCCAGCCCGCCAAACCGGTGCTGACCGCCATGGCCGGCGCTGTGAGCTTGGCCTGGACGCCTGGCGCAGCCGGCAGCACCGCGAACACCAGCAACATCTGGACCGACATCAACGGCAACGTGACGCAACTGACCACGAATCCGCAGACCATCACCGCGCCGGCCGGCACGCTGTACACCGGTACCGTGACCACGCTGAACGCGCAGGGGGGCGGTCCGGCCTCGGCGCAGGCTGATGCGGTCACGGTAGGAGCGACGACGGCTTTCAAGAACACAGGCACCATGCGCTTGATCGGCACGCAGAACCAGATCCTGTACCCTGCGCCCGTCACTTACTCCGGCGGCAAGGCCTCCCGCATCATCAAACTTCAGGCGCCGGGCCCGGCAATCGGCTGTCGTATCTCGGTGCACAACCTCTCGCCTACCGTGGGCGTCGACTACGTAAAAGCTTCCATCGCGGCCACCGACATTGCCGCATTCGACACGGTAGCCAAAGCCTACAATGTGTACGTGGACGGCGTGACGCACAACGTCACCGCCAGCGGCGCCGACCCCCTGGGGTTCAACAAGGCGACCTGGAGTGGCGCGGCGCAATCTCGCCGGCTGGAGCTGTCTAACGCCGTCCTGCCGTCGTTCGGCTACGACAATCAGCAAGACACCGTGACGTCGGACCCAATCATGGGCCTGGTGCCCAAACGCGCTACCGACCGCGCCAGCGAGGAATACTACTACCTGTTGCGCGTGACGATCGGCACGGTGCAAAACCTTGACGGCATGTGCACACCCACCACTGCAGTTGCAACGGGTCTGGTCTCGGACTATACCAACAGTAACGGCGCCGATGCCCCGTTGTGCTACGGCGGCGACCTGGGGCTGGTTGATGGTGTGGATGGTGCTTACACTATCCCTGCGGCCCTCAAGCCCGAATCGATGCCTGTGTTCTCGGTCGAATGGATTTACCCGCCATCCCTGGCGGCGACAACGTTTGTGCACCCTGGCGATTCGATCACCGAGGGTTACAAGTGGCCACGCTTTGCGATAACCCGCAAGAGCACGCCGGCTCGCCCGCTGCACTATGTCAACCTCGGCGGATCGACCACGCGCACCGAATCTTTCCTCGGCAATATGTACCTGTACTTGCAGTCGAATGCAAAGCCGGATTACGTGGTCATGCCGATTATATCGGTCAACAACTATTCGCCAATCAGCAGCTTTAACCTGGCAAGTGCGCAAGCTGAATTTGCCCGCCTCCAGGCGGTCGAAGCGTTTCTCACTGACCTTGGTATCAAGATCATCTGGTGGACGCCGTTTAATTTTGGCGCCAACCCTGCTGCCAACGATACCACCAGCGCCTGGGGCTATCTCTACAACAACGCCAAGACTTACGCAGCGGCCAAGAACATCACGTTCATGGACATCAACGGCGATTCGCGCCTGGTGCGCAGCGTGTATAACGCCAGCACCAACCCGACCGGCTGGATCGATCCGGACAATACGCACCCGTCAAACCCTGCAGGTATCAACGGGTTTGCTACGGTCTACACTGAAACCTTGACCGCAATGGGGTTCTAACATGATCAACGTAACCAGCAACCCCGCACTAACCGCAGCGTTTGGCACTGCATCGGCAACCATCGCTTTCACCACCGACGCCACACCGGCGGTGCAGACCACCGCCACCAGCGCCAAAGATGGCACGAGCATCACGCTCGGTTCCGGCACCGGCGTGGCAGCCGGTGACTTTCTGGCCGTCGAGACTGGCGCCTTCGATGGTGTTGCCCCCTGGCTCGCCGCGGTAAAATCACTCAGCGGCGTCACCGCGACCGTCCATTTCCCTTCGGTGCGCGCAGCGGTGTCGGGCGCGGTCTGTAACCGCATGGAGCGTCTTGAGACGCGTTTCAAAGCGAAGAAGCTCGTGCTCACAAACCTGACCAACGGCGACACCTATACCTGGGAGGTGGGCATGGCACCGGGGACGGCCACCAAGGTTTCGGGCGGGGTGACCAGTACCGTGGCCAACAACACCATGAGCAATCGTTCAGACTGCGTGGCGATCCACCCCAATATTTTGCCGGTGAGCAGTAGTTTTACGCTCAAGTGCGACTACAGCTGGTATGTCTGATGAGCCTCATCATCGAAACCGGCGCCGATCTGCCAAGCATGGTCCGCGTCACGCCGCCGGCCGTGTTGCCGGTGAGCCTGGCGATGGCCAAGGCGAACATGCGCGTCGACGGCGACGACATGGATGCGCTGATCACGACCTGGATCAAGGGCATCGTGGCAGCGCTCGAGCACGAGATCGGCCAGTGTTTGATCGAGCAGACGTGGCGCGTGACGGCTGATTCGTTCCCGGCAGCGTTGAGCCTGCCGCATCCGGTGATGTCCATCACATCGATCAAGTATTTCGACGTCGACGGTACGGAGCAGACGATGGACCCGGCCGCGTACCGCCTGGTCAAGATGCGGTACCGGTCTGACCTGATGCCGGCGCGCGGCGCTGCTTGGCCGGAAACGATGGCTGACCGTGACATTACCGTCGAGGTGGTGTGCGGCTATGGCGCGGCGCCCGCCGACGTGCCGGAAAACGCTCAACTGTACATCCTCGCAAAACTGATTGAGCAGTTCGACCCGGCCACAAGGATGGAGCGCGACACCGTGCAGTCGGCATTCGTTGATCGGCTGCTGGATGCCTGCCGGAGCTATGCATGAGCCTCGCCGCCAGGTTGAATAAGCGGGTCACGATCCAGCAGCGCGCCGCTGGCCAGGATGCCGCTGGCCAGCCGACCGAGGGCTGGGCGAACGTGATCGTAGATGGAGACGGCAAGTGCTGGGCCGAGATTAAAGACATCAGCGGCAAGGAATTCATTTCCGCCACCGCTGAGCAGGCGTCGGTCACGACGCGCATCACGATCCGGTATCGGCCAAACCTTTCCAGCGCGCTGCGTGTACTGCACGGCATAGACGTGTACGACGTGCTCGCGGTGCTGGGCCAGGACGGCCGCACGCTGCAACTGATGTCCACCAGGGGGCTGCTGTGAGCTTCAGCATCGATCTGTCGCAGCTGGCGGGCTTGCGGGAAGCGGTGCGAAACTTCGGCGATGCCATCGCCAGCGAGGTGGCCATCGAGGGCGCCGCCGGCATGGCGCTCGTGATCTACGAAGACGCGCGCTCCCGAGTCCCGGTGTCCGGAGCGCCCCATTATTTCTACGGCCGGAACTCGAAGAAAACCGGCGTTCGATACCTGATCCAGCCCGGCACGTTGAAGGCGTCGATCTACCGTGTGTTCTCGCCGGAGCGGTCGACCCCAACACACAAGCTCTACCGCATCAGCTGGAACCACACCACGGCCCCGCACGGCGCCATGGTGGAATTCGGCACCTCGCGTGCGCCGGCGCATCCGTTCATGCGGCCGGCGGTGGCGCGCATGAACGATGCGATCGCCGCCGGCAACGCCAGGATGGCCGTGAAGCTGGCAGAAATCAAAGGACGATCATGAGCGTGGATGCACAGATTTTTGCAGCCCTGTCGCCGCTGGCTGGTGGAAGGGTCTTCCCGGATGTGGCGCCAGAGGGTACGGCGCGGCCATACCTGACCTACCAGCAAGTGGGCGGGGGCGCGCTGAACTACCTCGAGGGCACGGTGCCCGGCAAGCGCAACGCCCGGATGCAGATCAACGCCTGGGCGGATTCGCGGCTTGCGGCATCCGAATTAAGCGAGCAGGCTGAAGACGCCCTGCGTCTGGCGCCTGGTTTGCAGGCCGAAGTGCTCGGCGCCCGCGCGTCGATCTTCGAAGAGGATACTAAGCTGCGCGGGGCGCGGCAAGACTTCTCGGTGTGGTACTGATATGGGACCGCACCCAATCTCTCTGGTCGGAAGTATGCTTCTGGTGGCACCTGCTCGCCCGGCAGCGCAAACACTTGCCGCCTATGCTGCCCTTACATACACGCAGGTGCGCGGCGTCAAAGTGGTCGGCGAACTGGGTAACCAGTACGCAACCGTTGCTCGCAACCACATCGGCCTGGAGCGCCCGTATCAAGCGATGACGGGCGCGCTGGCCGAACTGTCGCTGCAGGTCGAGCTGATCCGCATCGCGGATCCCGGTCAGGCCATTCTCCGCGCCGCAGTCGGTGTGACACCTGGCTACAGTTACTGCGCCCGTCGCCCCGACGGCTCGGAACTGTACTTCTCGGGCGAAATCAATGCCTTGATGAACGGCGCCTTCGAAGCGAAATCTATAGCCGAGCAGCGCTGCATGATGGCGGTCACCAGCAGGGTATTCGAAACCAACTAAGCAATTTTCAGCAACAACAGGCCAGCCTAAACCGCTGGCTTTTTTTACGCCCGTATGGGTTCACAACATCGGTCCAGAGCGACCGGAAAGGAATTACCACCATGGCTGTCTCCCTCCCCAACGGCGCCAAACTGGCGCTCGCAGTGACCTACGGCACCGCGATCGCCGTGACCGCTGCTACCAACGCGGCGCCGGCCGTGCTGTCCGCTGCCGCGCATGGCCTCGTCAATGGCGATTACGTCGAGGTCACCTCCAGCTGGAGCAAGCTGAACAACCGCGTGTATCGCGTCGCCGCGTCGCTGACCGGCACCTTCCAACTGGAAGGCACGGACACCACCGACCTGAAGGCGTTCCCTGCGGATGGCGCCAATATCAGTGTGCGCAAGATCGCGACGAAAGTGCAGATCACCCAGGTGCTGTCCAGCACCAGTTCCGGCGGCGATATGGGCTTTACCGAAGTCGGCTTTCTGGAAGATAACGAAAGCTTCCAGCTGCCGACGCAGGCCGCCGCGCAGTCGATCGCACTTTCCATCGCTGACGACCCATCGCTGGCCGGCTACAAAGCGATCAAGGCCGCCGCCGATGCCCGCGCAATCCGCGCCATGATCTGCACGCTGCCAAGCGGCTCCGAGATCATTTACAACGCCTACGTGTCGCTGAACGAAACCCCGACGCTGACCAAAAACGAAGTTATGGCCGTGACGGCCACCTTCAGTCTGCGCGCGCCGCCGGTCCGCTACTCCGCCTAATCAAGGCAACAACCGCGTTACCCAGCCCGCCACCCGGCGGGTTTTTTATGCCCGCTCGGTCGCACCTTGTCGGGTCTTTTTCCCTATCCTGAAAGTACAAAATGGCAAAGCCAAAATTCAACCTGTCCGCAAACCCCACCTTCAAAGCCAAGGTGTCGATCCCGGTCCCGGGCGGCAAGTCGGCCGAGATTGAATTCACCTTCAAACACCGCAGCAAAGATGCCCTGAAAGAATTCATGGATGACATGAAAGGCCAGGAAGACGTGGACCTGCTCCAGGACCTGGTTTCGGGCTGGGATATCGACGACCCGTTCAACACCGAATCGCTGGAAAAGCTGATCCAGAACTACCCTGGCTCCGCCCTGGCCATCTACCAGGCCTACCTGGGCGAGATGTCGGGCGCGCGCGCAAAAAACTGATCGCCGTCGCCACGCGGATGTACGAGCGTGCGCCAGACGAAAAGGAACTGGCCGCGTTTGGCTTGACCCTCGATGACGTGGCGGCGGATCCAGTCGACATCTGGCCTGAGCATGTGCAGGCGTTCGAGTTGTTCAACTTCATGGGTACCCAGTGGCGGATCGGGATGTCTGGCCCCACCGGCCTGGACTATGGCGTCATGTACCGAAAAATGGATCGCATGAAGCTGTCGGACGAGGGATTTGATCAGCTTGAGGCCGATGTGATGCTGATGGAAAGAACAGCCTTGACCTGCATGCACGCCAAAAAATAGCACCACCCATCTGTTGATAGTCCGCCGCCCATGAGGTGGCATTTTTTATTGGGTAATCCATGTCCGAAAAAATTGGCAGCGCAACCATCGAAGTAGGGGTTGATTCGACCGGTGTCGAGTCGGGAATGAACCGTATCGACGGCTCGATTGCTCGGACAGGGAAGAACCTGGACAACCTGGGCGGCCGTGGGGCTGAGAATCTGGGCAAGATCGGCTCTGGCGCCGACACGGCTGCAAATCGCGTTGACAAAGCAACGCGCAACATGATTGCTCAGTTTGAGCGGTTCAACTCGTCCTTGGTCACCGGGAAGAAGGCTGGCAGCGAGTTTCTTGAAGAGTTGGCACGCAGTCGTGGTGCTGACATGATGAAGCTGGCCCCGCTCATTGCGCAAACACGGGAACTTGAAGCGGCGCAGGCGCGCGCCAAAGCCGCACTCGATGCGACCGCTGCGTCGCAGGTGGCGGCCGCCGAGGCCGCGCGCACCCAGGCCACCGCCCTCCGTGAAGTGGCGCAGGCCCAGGGCGTACGGGATAACTTCCTGGGCAACCTGCGCGAGCAAATCCAGCTGTTTGGGAAGAGCGCGGACGAAATGCTGCGTTACCGGGCTGCCCAAGCTGGCGCAGCCGAGTCGGCCGCCCCGCTGATTTTGCAGCTTCAAAACATGCGCGCGGCCCAAGATGCTGTTGCTGAATCCGCGCGGCAGGAATCGCAGGCGCAGCGCCTGGCTGCTCAGGCCCAGGCAAGCCGCGACGGCTTCCTGGCCAACCTGCGCGAGCAGATCGCGCTGCAAGGCAAGTCCGCCGAAGAGGTGTTGCGCTACCGTGCGGCGCTGGCGGGTGCCGGCGCCGATGCGGAACCACTGATCCAGCAACTGCAGCGGATCAAGGCTGGGCAAGAGCTGGCGGCCGAGGCCGCTCGCGCAACGGCGGCCGCTCAGCAGCAGGCCGCCCAGAAGCAGGCAAATGGTGAGGCGTTCATCGCCTCCCTGCGCGAACAGGCGCTTCTGTTCGGTAAGTCGGCGGAAGAGGCTATGCGCTACCGCGCAGCCCAGGCGGGCGTGGCCGGTGCCGCTGAACCCATCATTCGCGAACTGCGCCAGCTCACGGATGCCCAAGATGCGGCAACCGAGGCGGCCCGGCGCACCACCGCTGCCCAGCAACAGGCAGCGCAGCGCCAAGCGGCTGGCGAAAACATGCTGGCTTCGTTGCGCGAACAGGTCGCCCTGTATGGTAAATCGGCCGAGGAGGCGCTGCGGTACCGCGCGGCCCAGGCTGGCATCGCTGGCGCCGCCGAGCCGATAATTCAAGAGTTGCAACGCCTGAAGGTTGCCCAGGATGCTGTGACCGAAGCAGCGCGCTTGGCCACCGCAGCCCAGCAGCAGGCCGCGACCGTTCGTGCTGGCCAGGACGCCTTCATGGCTGGCCTGCGCGAGCAGATCGCGCTCTACGGAAAGTCGGCCGAAGAGGTATTGAGGTACCGTGCTGTCCAGTTGGGGCTGGCCGGCGCCGCCGACCCGCTGCTGGCGCAACTGCAAAGCGTCAAGACGGCGCAGGACGCGGTGACCGCCGCCGCCCGCTCGGCCGCCGAGGCGCAGCGCCAGGCCGTGCAGGCCCAGGCCGGCAAAGACAACTTCGTCGCCAGCTTGCAGCAGCAGGCTGCCGCCATCGGCAAAACCCGCACCGAGCTGCTCGAACTGCAGGCTGCCCAAATGGGCGTGACCGCGCAGTCCGCGCCGTTCATTCAGCGGCTCCGCGAAGCCGAGCAGGGTCTGAACAACGCTGGCATGTCGGCGCGCGCGAATGCGGCCGCGTTACGCGGCGTACCCGCGCAGTTCACCGACATCATCGTCAGCCTGCAAGGCGGTCAGGCACCGCTGACCGTGCTGCTGCAACAAGGTGGGCAACTGAAAGATATGTTCGGCGGCGCCGGCAATGCAGCGAAAGCCCTGGGCGGCTACATCCTTGGCCTGATCAACCCGTACACTGTCGCTGCCGCCGCCGCTGCCGCACTTGCCGTTGCCTACTACCAAGGGCAGGCTGAGGCCAGGGCGTTTGCCCTGTCGATCGCGATGACCGGCAACGTAGCCGGTGTGAGTGCTGGCCAGCTTGGGGACATGGCAAAGGCAGCATCCGAGGCCGCCGGCACGCAGGGTAAGAACGCTGAGGTGCTCGCGCAGCTGGTCGGTACCGGCAAGGTGGGCGCCGACCAACTGGTCGCGGCGTCGGTCGCGGCCGTTCGGTCCCAGAAGTTCCTCGGAATCGAGGTCGAGAATACCGTCAAGGCATACGCCGACCTGGGTGCCGACCCGCTCAAGGCCACGCTCAAGTTGAGCGAGCAATATGGCTACCTCACGCTGTCCATGTATCAGCAAATCAAGGCGCTTGAAAATCAAGGCCGCACGCTCGACGCCGCCAAGGTCGCGCAAGCAGCCTACGGTGACGCCATGCTCAAAAAGAGCAAGGATGTTGAGGCATCTCTCGGCACGCTGTCGCGCGCCTGGAATAGTGTCGCCAGCGGCGCCAAGTCGGCGTGGGATGCCATGCTGGACGTGGGCCGGCAGGAAAGTCTGGGCGAAAAGCTGGAAAAGGCCGAAGAGCGCGTGAAGAAGGCAAAGCTGGCATTTTTCTCGTTCGCTGGCAGCAATGCCCAAAAGCAAGCTGAATTAGATGCTGCTGAACGGGATCGCGACAGCTTGCTGAATCAGCGCAAGGTGGCCGCACTCAAGGCCGAGCAAGACGGTGCTGACCAGCGCCGCAACAGGGCCGCCATCGAGTTCGCCGAGCAGGAGGAAAAGTACCTGACTCGCCGCGAGCAGATGGAGCGCGAGATCGATAAGGCGCGTACCTTGCGCACGGCAGCCGCCCCGGCCGGTGAGAATGCAGTCGTCACAGAAGAGGCTATCCAGAAGCGAATCGCCCAGATCAAAGCGAAGTACGTCGATGTGAACAATGCCGGAATCGCGTTGCAGATTGGCGCCATCCAGCGCCTTGGCGAAGTTCAAGAAGAAGTGGACAAGCGCGCCCGAATCAACCTTGACATGCAGCAGCAGACCGGTGGCGTGCAGTCGCTGGACAAGCGCATTGCCTATGCCGAAGCAGTAGCGAAGATGGATGAGCAAGCCATCCAACGCGAGAAGGCGCGTGCACAACAGCGCTTGTCGATCACTGCAACGGAAACCGTATCAGCAGACCAGCAGGGCGCGCAGCAAGAGAAGCTTGCCGCCTTGCGTGGACAGGTCGCAAAGGCCGATCAAGAAATCCTCACTCGCCGCGCCGAGTTGTCGGAAGAAGTGTTTGGTCTGGAAATTGCCGACAGCCGCGCTGCGCTGGAAGCGTTGGATAAATTGAGCGAGGCTCGATTTGCGGAGGCCCAGTCTCTGGAATCCCAGGTCCAAGCACAACGTGACGCCAATGCAGTTATTGGGATGACCTCCGAGCAGGCCATGGCATACAACCGCAATCTGGTGGAGGAGGCCGCTTTACGCAAGGAGGCCGACGCTGCATTGCTGGCTAATATTCCAAGCCGCGCTGCCGAGGCTGAAGCATTGAAGCGCAGCGCCGCCGCCATGCGAGAACTGTTCGATGCGCAACAGGTCGGCGCGATGGAGAAAGAGTTGGCCGATTTCCTTGACCCCAACAAAGCCAAAGATTTCGGTGATGCACTGCGCGATGCTTTCGGCGGAGCTGGTAGCGCACTGGTGAAGTTGAGCACTACCTTCCAGTCGTTTGCCAAAGGTCAGAAAGACTTCGCCAAACAGCGTGCAGGTGCCGCCGAACGCTACCTCAACGGTCAAAAAGATGAAGCGGAATTTACCCGTGACATTACCAAACTGAACAAAATGCAGGCGCATGAGCAGTTGAAAGGCTATGGCGACATGGCCGGCGCTGCTGCGGGCTTTTTCGGTGAGCAAAGTAAGGGCTACAAGGTGCTGACCGCCATGTCGCAGGTGTTCCATGCGGCCGAGCTGGCGATGACGCTCGCCGAGCTCGTGCCGAAGGGGATCAGCGCCGTGCTGAGCCAGGGGCAGGGCGATCCCTACACAGCGTTCGCCCGCATGGCGGCGATGGCGGCGCTCGTGGCCGGCCTGGGGGTAGCGATTGGCGGCGGCGGTGGTGGCGGCAAGTCCGTCTCGCAGCAGCGCCAGGAGACCCAGGGCACCGGCACGGTGTTCGGCGACAGCACCGCGAAATCGGATTCGATCAATCGTGCGCTCGAGCTTGTAGCCGGCAACAGCAGTATTGAGCTGGACTACACGCAGGGCATGTTGCTCGCGTTGCGCGGTATTCAATCGTCGCTGGCCGGGTTGGGCAATGTCCTGGTGCGTAATTCCGGATTGACCGGTGACACTGCGGCCGGCAGCAACGGCGCCGCGCAGAATTTG
>Ga0182006_1000041_pt1 | contig 203413 bp, 174 predicted proteins | sample Sormic07211104_1_FD_123022 | JGI IMG/M metagenome (GOLD analysis project Ga0182006, IMG submission 123022) | Rhizosphere microbial communities from Sorghum bicolor, Mead, Nebraska, USA - 072115-104_1 MetaG | ecosystem: Host-associated > Plants > Roots > Rhizosphere | place: USA: Nebraska...
GAGCCCTTCGGCCACCTTCTTCTGGCGTTCTTCGATGGCACCGTTGAGCTGGGGCCAGATGAACTTGGTGGTGAACCAGACCAGGATCGCAAAAGAGATCATCTGGCCCAGGAAGGTCATGTTAATTTCCATGATCTCTCCAAAGACTCCGAACGCTGGGGTACTGACGGTCGCCGTGGCATTGCGGCCACGGCGACAAAGACAAACGCTTGCTTAGCCGCCGGAAGCGGTGCGCAGGACGTTGATCAGCGGGTTCGAGAAAGCGAGCAGCAGGGCGATCGCCAGGCCGATGATGAACGCCGCGTCGATCAGGCCGGCGAGCAGGAACATACGACCCTGGAGCAGCGGAACCAGTTCCGGCTGACGGGCGGCCGACTCGAGGAACTTCGAGCCCATGATGGCGATACCGAGGCAGGCGCCGAGCGCACCGAGGCCGATGATCACGCCGATGGCGATAGCGGTCATGCCCTGGACGTGGGCGAAGAGCGATGCGAGTTCCATGGTGTTCTCCTGGGATTTCTTTAAAGGGTGGTGTGAAACGAAAACTAAAAGGACTGGGTTCTAACGTCGGTGCGGTGAGTTAGTGGTGTTCCCGCGCCGTGGCGATGTAGACGATCGTCAGCATCATGAAGATGAACGCCTGGAGGGCGATGATCAGGATGTGGAAGATCGCCCACGCCGTGTTGAACACGACGCCAGGCACGAAGCCGATCCAGCTCACCATCAGGCCGGCGATCAGCATGAACACCAATTCGCCACCGTACATGTTGCCGAACAGTCGCATCGCGAGCGACACGGGTTTCGACAAGGTCTCGACGACGTTAAGAAGCAGGTTGGGAATAAGCAGCACGATCTTCGCGAAGGTGCTTTCGGCATGGAACGGCGCGGTCAGCATTTCCTTGCCGTAACCGAAGCCGCCCTTGGCCTTGATGCCGTGGCCGATCACGATGAGGATCACGGCGAGCGACAGGCCGACGGTGGTGTTGATGTCAGCGGTGGGCACGGCGCGGAAGTGCGTGGTTTCCGCGACTTCGGCACCAGCGAACGTGTGCACCAGCCAGCCGGCGAGATCCACCGGGAGCAGGTCCATCGCGTTCATGAAGAACACCCACATGAAGATGGACAGCGCCAGCGGCGTGACCGTGCGACGGTCGCCGTGGAAGGTGTCCTTCACCTGGGTGTCGACGAATTCGATCGCCAGCTCGACCAGCGCCTGGCCCTTCGACGGCACGCCTGAGGTCGCCTTGCGAGCGTACAGCCAGAACCACAGGCAGAACGCGGCACCCAGCACGAAAGACACCACCAGGGAGTCGACGCGCAGGTTCCAGAAAGCACCATGGTCGGTGCTGAAATTCACCGTCAGGTGGCCCAGATGGTGCTGGATGTATTCGGTCAGACCGCCTTGCGGTTCGCTCGCCATGCCTCAACCCTTGAATCTGAATGCAAATACATTGACCGCGAAGGCTGCTACCAGGCCCACCAACGCGGGCAAGGGTGGCAGCTTCCACTGAACCAGAATGAGCGCCAGTCCGCCGATGAGTACGATCCAGCGAAGGATCATGCCCACGAGAAAGCGGACGAACGTTGCCCCTGCACCTCCCAGCGCACTGAACGCCCGCGCAGCGAGCAGCGCGGTGGCGATAGCGACGATCAGGGCACCCGCGAAGGCAGCCAGACCGGCCGGACGCCCTTGCAGGAGAAATGCCAGTCCGACAATGACGGCCACCATCAGCTGCGCGAAAACGACGCGCATGGCGAGATGACGACCGGCTGCAAGACTGTTGAGCAACGCGAGGCTCCCGTGGTTTCGCTCGAAGGCGGCACCAGATGGTTCAACGGGCCACGGTTTAATCTGGAAAAGTATACCAGTGCCGTAAACAACGGGACAAGCGAAGAAAGGCCATAACCACCCGCCGGCGCGACAACCGTCGCGTCGTTGGCGAGGGAGTCGCGGTAGGTCAGGCCCGGGCGGGCTGACCTGCCAGCGCGCCGAGGGATGTTGCCGTTTCCACGGCCACATCGAAGATGTCGCCCGCGGCGGATGCTGCGCGCTCCACACCTTCACGTTGCAGATCGCCGCCGCGCGCCATCAAGGCGCGCATCGCGCTCTCGTCCTTCGCCGACATGGCGTCCGCCATCAGGCCGGTCGCCGCACGGGCATGGCCTTCCAGTGCCTGGAGGTGCAAATCGGCGACCCGCTCCATACCGCGCCAGGCTAGCGCCTGCGCGGCGGCGGCCTGTTCGACGAAACGGGCGAAATCGGCATAACCGTTTGCGTGAGACATCGGGACGACCGTCGGGGAACGGGGAGGTGCCGGAGTGTAGACCTGTCTGCTGCAGCGCGGCAACCGCGAATTCCTGCGCAGGCAGCTTTTGCCTTTTGTATCAATCCGCGATTACGTCATGTCGGCGGAAAACTCCGCTCCCGATGTGCATGTTTCGTGCACCACGACCCGCGCCAGGCCAGGCACGTCAACGCGAAGGCGCTCGAAAATCCACCGCGCCAGGTTCTCGCTGGTGGGATTGTCCAGCCCCTCGATGTCGTTGAGGTAATGGTGATCGAGACGATCGTAGAGGGGCTGGAAACGCGCCTTGAGGTCGCCGAAGTCCATCACCCAGCCGAGCACCGGATCGGTCGGCCCTTCCACGTGCAACTCCACGCGGAACGAATGCCCGTGCAGTCGCGCGCACTTGTGCCCTTCGGGCACATTCGGCAACCGATGGGCTGCCTCGATGTTGAATGTCTTGAAGATGCGCATGGGAACCGGATCGAAAGAGTGACCGCACATTGTAACGGACAGTTACGTAAACGATTTCCGTCAACGGATCTTCACGACCGGGTTCGCATTTTTACTGATGACGACCGTGATTCCCGCCGCTTTCATGGGATAACGGTTGCGTTGGTAACTACAAGCGCGGAGCCGGGGGGCTCTGCAAGCCACCTGAAGCGGGAGGCGTGATGGACCTTGGACGTGGTTCACCCGACAGTGCGCACGCGTGCGGACTGGCCGAGGAAGTGTTCGCCGCCCTGCCCTGGCCTTGCGCCGTGTGGCAGCGGGATAGCGGGCGGGTGGCCATGGTAAACGGTGCCTTCCTGAGCGAGTTTGGCATTGGCCGGGGCCGGGCCGGGCCCGCGTGGATCGACAGTCACCTGGAACCGAGTGGCACCGCCGGCGAGGTGACATTTCGCGACCGACAGGCGCCCGCCCGGAGATTCCGGATGATGCGGCAGGCCATCGACACGCAATCAGGGGCCTTTGAAGCTGTTTTCTTGATGCCCCTCCCCGATGACGAAGCCTGCGAAGAACCAACGGCAAGCCCGCTGACTTCGCTACGGCCTGACGTCGGGCTGACCCGGCGCGAGTCCCAGGTCCTTGACGGAATCATGCAAGGCAAGCTCAACAAGGTGATCGCCGGCGAGCTAAACATCAGCCCGAAGACGGTTGAGCTTCACCGGGCCAACCTCATGGCGAAGTTGCGCGTGCACAACGTGATCGAACTGGCGCGAGCCGTGCTCGACAACCCGCCCCGCACCGAAGAGCTTTCTGAGGTCGTCGGCCTGATCCCGGGCGTCACGTCCGCATAACCTCTCGCGGGATAGAAAACGCGTGCCAGGCAGGAGGCCACCGGCGGCGTCGAGTCGCCATTCCCATCACAAGGAGGTTTTCATCATGATCAGAATACTCATCGCGGACGATAGCAAGGTCGCTCGGGATATGGTCAAACGGACATTTTCGAATGCGTTTCCATCCGAAACATTCGAATTCGACGAGGCCAGCGACGGGCAAGAGCTGTATGACAAGGCGACGGCCGGCGGAAACTGGGCCGTTGTCGCAACGGACTGGAACATGCCTGAAATGACCGGCATCGAAGTCCTCAGAAAGCTGAAGGCCGAGGGCAAGTTGAAGGACCTGCCTCCCGTCGGATTTGCGACATCCGAGCCAACGCTGCAGATGAAGGCGGACGCCGACCAGATTCCGACGAGCTTTTTTCTCATCAGGCCGCACTCCGTGGAACAGTTCAAGGCGACCTTCGGTCCGATCTTCGACAATAAGCCCTGACCCCAGTCAGAAAAAAGGCCGCGCCCTAGGGCGCGGCCTTCTTTTTCTTATGGTGGCTAGAGGCGGGCTCGAACCGCCGACCTCAGCATTATGAGTGCCGCGCTCTGACCAGCTGAGCTACCTAGCCGTGGAACCTGGTCGTCCGCGAGACGGGCTCGCGAAGGCCGGGCAGTTTAATCGGGGCGGGCTTCCCGTTCAAGTAGCGCCTTGTACACGCTTCTCGCGGTGTGGTTGAATCGGGCGTATAGCGCGTATCCGGCCACCGCCGGCTGGCGCGCGACAGGTTCGCGGAGGGCGGATGATCGACGCTGATGGCTATCGACCGAATGTGGGGATCGTTCTCCTCAACGGGGACGGCCGCCTGTTCTGGGCGCGCCGGGTCAATCGTGACGGCTGGCAGTTCCCCCAGGGGGGCATGCGCAGCGACGAAACACCGTTAGAGGCGATGTACCGCGAGCTGGAGGAAGAAACCGGCCTGCACGCCCACCATGTCGAAGTGCTGGCCGAAACCCGCGGCTGGCTGCGCTACCGGCTGCCCAGCCGCTTTGTCCGTCATCACCAGCGCCCTACCTGTATCGGCCAGAAGCAGGTCTGGTTCCTGCTGCGCCTGACCGGCAGCGAGGACGCCCTGAAGCTCGACGCCTGCGAGAAACCCGAGTTCGACCTCTGGCGCTGGGTCGATTTCTGGTATCCGGCCAACCACGTGGTGAACTTCAAGCGCCAGGTCTACGAGCGGGCGCTCCGCCAGTTCGCCCCCACGGTCGAGGTCACCTGCTCGGTCACCGTGGGCACCTGCCCGCAGGAAGCCGAGGCGCTGCGACTGGCCCGGGGCGGCGAGTAGGCCCGTCTTCACATTTTCGTAGTTGACAATCGTTCGCATTCGTATTCGAATGCGCACCCATGTACATCTGCATGTGCAATGCCGTCACCGATCACGCCATCCGCCGCGCCGCGGCAGAGGGTGTGGAGTCGTTTGCCCAGCTCCAGGCCCGTACGGGATGCTCGGACTGCTGCGGCGCCTGCGAACCGGAAGCTCGCCAGTGCCTCCGCGACGCCGTCGAGCAGACCCGCTCGGTACTGACCTTCCTGCCCAACCCGGCCTGAGCGATCCTGCGCCGCATTCGCGGACGCGAACCGTCTTCATTCTCGTTTCGTCACGCGCATTTGCAGCGACGTATAGTCGTGCCCTGAATAGTCAGGGAGATCCCTCATGAAGGGCGACGCAAAGGTCATCGAATTCCTCAACAAGGTGCTCTACAACGAGCTCGCCGCGATCAACCAGTACTTCCTGCATTACAGGATGTTCAAGGACTGGGGCTACAACGAACTCGCCAAGCACGAGTACGAAGAGTCGATCGAGGAAATGAAGCATGCGGACAAGCTCATTGAGCGGATTCTGTTCCTCGACGGTCTGCCGAATCTCCAGCATCTGGGCAAGCTGCGCATCGGCGAGAACGTGGTCGAAGCCCTTCAGGGCGACCTCGACCTCGAGATGATCGCCACCAAGGACCTGCGCGAGGCGATCGCCTACAGCGAAGGCATCCACGATTTCGTCAGCCGCGACCTGTTCAAGTTCATCCTTGGCCAGGAAGAAGAGCACATCGACTGGCTCGAGACGCAGTTCAGCCTGATTGCCGATATCGGCCCGGAGCGTTACATGCTGAGCAAGGTCGGCAAGTTGTCGGACTGAGTCCGGGGCCGATTGCCAGTGTCTGGAAAAGCCGCCGTAAGGCGGCTTTTTTGTGAGTCAGTCGCGGGATTCCGTCGCCGCTGAAGCGGCTCCCACAGGATTTCGATACCATCCGCCCTTCACGCCTTCTCCACGGAATTGTCCATGGCATCCCGGCATCCGCCACGGTTCGTCGTGCGCACCCTCGCGGACACGGCCCGCGAGCGTCGCAAGGGGCTCATGCTGCTTACTGCCTGGGTAGCGAGCCTGATCATCGTCGGCCTGCTCGTATGGATGCTGGCCGCCCACGGCCCCACCGTGGTCGCAAACCGCAGCGACGCTCGTGCGCTCGGTGCGGATAACGAGGACTTGCGCCAACAGGTGGCCAACCTCCAGCGGGCCGCCCAGGTCGCCGGGATTGCCGCAAAAGAACTGACGCGAAACCTCGCCGAACGCGACGAGGAAATCAGCGGCCTGCGTACCGACCTCGCCTTCTACTCACGGCTTGTCGGTGGCAACGGCCAACGCGACGGCCTGAAAGTCCAGGGCGCGCGCACCGAACCGGTGAAGGGCTCGCCCAATGCCTGGAACGTCGTGGTCACCCTCACCCAGAACGCAAGGCGGGGTGAGGTGCTCAAGGGCAACTTGACCCTGGCCGTCGAAGGCATCCAGGGCACTAAGGTCGCGACGCTCGAGGGGCCAGCCCTCGGCCAGGCCGCGCCTTCGCAGGGGCTGCCTTTCTCATTCAAGTATTTCCAGCAGGTCCAGGGCAGCTTCACCCTACCCGCCGGGTTCAAGCCGACACGCTTGCGCGTCGTCGCCAGCGCCGACGGCGATGAGCCGGTCACCAGCACGATCCCCTGGGCGGACGCCACCCGAAACGAAGAGGTCAACCATGTTCAGCAGTAACCGGAAGAACCAGGCTCCCTCCGTCGGCGCTGCCACCACCAGCCTGATCGCCCGCGGCCTCACCATCCGTGGGGACGTCCAGTTCAGCGGCACGCTGCATCTGGACGGCGTCGTGGAGGGCTCGGTGCACGCCGATACCGGAGGCGATGGCGTACTCACGATCAGTGAGACCGGCCGCGTGATTGGGCGCATCGAGGTGCCGCATGCCGTGATCAACGGTGGCGTCACCGGCGATATCGACGTATCCGAGCGCCTGGAACTGGCACCGCTGGCCCGGATCGACGGCGACGTCCAGTACCAGGTCCTGGAAATGGCGGCTGGCGCCCAGGTCAATGGCAAGATGGTCCACCGCGCCCCGGCCACAGTCCGGCAACTGGCCCAGGCCGCCATCGAAGCCGCCCCGGTGCCCGCCGAGGCTTGACCTGCCGCCGAACGGCGCCATTATGGGTGGTATGAACAACCCCTTCCCCATGGCGCCGTCCCCGGACTACCGCTCCGCTGGTGCGCCGCTCATCTTCACCGAGGCCGCTGCCCGCAAGGTGCACCAGCTGATCGAGGAAGAAGGCAATCCCGGCCTCAAGCTGCGCGTTTACATCAGCGGCGGCGGTTGCTCGGGCTTCCAGTACGGCTTCACCTTCGACGAGGACCAGGCTGAGGACGACCTCGCCGTCTCGCGCGAAGGCGTCACGCTCGTCGTGGATCCGCTGTCGCTGCAATACCTCACCGGTGCGGAGATCGATTACGCGGAGTCGTTCAGCGGCTCGCAATTCGTCATCCGTAATCCGAACGCGAAGACGACCTGCGGCTGTGGCTCGTCGTTCAGCGCATGAGCGGTTGCGCGGCGTGACGGTCGAGCAAGAGCGCGACAGGGCCGTCGCGGGACGTGCCCGCGAGAACGTCTTCGCGGGCATCGACATCGACCGCATGGCCGAGCGTCGTGATGACCGCCTCTGGATCGAAGAGCTCGAACGCAACGCGGGCAGTCGCTTCCTTGTCCTCGACAGCGACGGTCAGGCATTCGCGCGCAGCGACGACGACGCACCCCAATGGATGCCGCCGACTATGCGCGGGGAGCGCTTCGGCGATATTCCCGCCACGTTCCTCGGTCTCGCCGACGGTGTCGCGTGGTTCACTCTCGTCGTCGACGAAACGCAGGCGGAGATCTTCACGACGTTGACCGGCGCGCGCCGTGTTTCGCTGCGCGAAGCAGGTCTGGCCTTTGCCGCCTTCGATGCGGGGCTGTTCGCCTTCGCCAAGGGCATCACCCATTGGCAGCGGCAGACCCGGTTCTGCAGCCAGTGCGGCGCGCCGACGCTCGTCGTCGCCGCCGGCCATCGCGTGCAGTGCACGAACCCGGATGGCGCACATCTGCACTTTCCGCGCACTGACGCCGCGATCATCGTGATCGTCGAAGACGGCGACCGTTGCCTGCTCGGGCGGCAGCGCGGATGGCCGGCCGGGCGGTATTCCACGCTGGCGGGTTTCCTCGAACCGGGCGAATCGCTGGAAGACGCCGTTCGGCGCGAAGTGCGCGAGGAATCCGGCGTTGAAGTGCTCCACGCGACCTACCACTCATCGCAGCCCTGGCCACTGCCTGCGTCGCTGATGGTCGGCTTCACCGCAACCGCCAAGACGCGTGAGATCCGCCTGCGCGACGACGAACTCGAAGACGCACGGTGGTTTTCCGTCGACGATATCGTCACCGGCGTGGCCACGGGCGCGCTTGGCGTGCCGCCGCCGCTGTCGGTGTCCTACCGGCTGATCGAGCACTGGCTTGGCCTGCGCGGCGTCAGCCTCGATGAACTCATCGCGAGTGCGCCGCCCCGCGGCTGATCCCCTACAATCAGGGCATCGACCAGCGGATCGCGCTCGCCATGGCTCTACGTCTCCTCGCCATTCTCATTGCCCTCGTCATCGTCTGGAGCGTGCCGCAGCTTGCGCGGTGGCGCGACGACCGCTGGTTCCGCAGCTGGGTGAATCGCCTGGGCGATACCTCCGGTCCCGGGCGCGTCGCCGTCATCCTGCTCGTGCCGGTGATCGCCGCGGCGATCATCGCCGGCATCCTCGCCTCACTGCCCTTCTTCGACCTCGCGTGGCTGATCTTCTCGATCGCCGTCCTGGTCTACGCCCTCGGCCCGCGTGAAATCGAAACCGATATCGACGCCATCCTCCGCGCACCGGACACGTTGCGTCGCGACGAGGCGATGGCAGCCCTGCGCCACGACGAGGACGCGCTGACCTGGTTCGCGCCGGCGCTGGTCGGCGCGGCGTTCTACGGCGCCCTGCGCCGACGCTTCGGTGTGCTGTTGTGGTTCCTGCTCCTGGGCCCCGCTGGCGGCCTCGGCTATCGGCTGGCGCAAATCCTCGGCCGCGATGCGTCGCTCGCCCTGGACAGCGCCACGCGCGCGGCCGCGCAACGCGTCGCCGATGCGCTGGACTGGATTCCTGCCCACCTGATGGTGTTCGCCATGGCCCTGGTCTCGGACTTCGATGCCGTGATCGGTGCCTGGAAGCAATGGCATCACACCTCGGGTAGCCCGCGTTCGCGCCTGGACCCGGACTTCCTCGGCGCGGTGGCTCGTGCCGGCGTGGACGCCGACGTCGAGGCCGGCGACGGCTACGTCCAGGACGTAAGCGATCCGGTGGCCGAACTCGAGGATGCGCGGCGCGTGATCCGCCGCGTACTCATCGTATGGCTTGCCGTTGTCGCGGTGATCGTGCTCGCCGCCTGGGTCGCCTGACTCAGGCTTTATCGCCGCGAAGCTCGCCCACCCGGGATTCCAGCACCGCCGCATTCGCTTCGCTTGCCGACAACGGCGCCCCGCCCACCAGTTCAATCCTCGACCAGAACCGGCGTGGCAGGCGCGACCGGTGCAACGCGCTGTCGCGCCGGCTGAAGATGCTGCCCCACATGCCCCGAAGTGCCAGCGGCACCACGGGAACCGGACGACGCGCAAGGATCTGGTCGACGCCGGGACGGAACGTCGCGATGCCACCGTCCTTGGTCAGGCCGCCCTCCGGGAAGATGCAGACCACCTCGCCTGCCGCCAGCGCCTGGTCGATCAGCTCGAACGCGCGGAGCAGTTGCGCTTCGTCCTCATGGCGCCCGGCGATCGGAATCGCCTTCGCCGTGCGGAACACGAAGTTCAACACCGGGATGTTGAAGATCTTGTAGTACATGACGAAGCGCATTGGCCGACGTACGCTGGCCATGAGGATCAGCGGATCCATGAAACTCACGTGGTTGCATACCACCAGCGCGGCGCCTTCGTCCGGCACGTTCTTCAGCCCGTCCACGCGCACGCGGTAAAGGGTGTGCACGAGCACCCAGGTGATGAACCGCATCATGAACTCGGGTACCAGCGTGAAGATGTATACCGCGACAGCGATATTGATCAAGCCGGTGATGAGGAAGATCGTCGGCACGCTGAGACCGAGCATCGTCAATCCGATGCCGAACACCGACGCGGTGCAGATCAGCAGCGCGTTGACGATATTGTTGCCGGCAATGATGCGCGACAGGCGCTCACGCGGCGCGCGGCTCTGCACGAAGGCGAATAGCGGCACGACGTAGAAGCCCGCGAACGCGCCGATCATGGTGAGATCCATCGCAACCCGCCACGCTCCTGGCGCCGCCAGGAAGGATGTCCAGTTCAGCGGCACGCCCGCGACCAACGTGGGGTGGGCGAAGAACAGGTCCACCGCGAACACGGTCAACCCGAAGGCGCCCATCGGCACCAGGCCAATTTCCACGCGCTTACCGGAAAGCCGCTCACAAAGCAGCGAACCCACGCCGGTACCGATGGAGAACAGCGTGAGCGCAAGCGTGTTTACCGAGCCGTCACCGCCGAGCACGTGGCGTGTGTAGTTCGGTAGCTGCGCAATCATCACGGTGCCGAAGAACCAGAACCAGGAAATGCCCAGCACGGCGTTGAAGACGGCGCGGTCCTCGTGGGTCAGCTTGAGGACACGCCAGGTTTCGCTCAGCGGGTTCCAGTTGAACTTCAGGTCGGGTGCCGTCGCCGGTGCGGCCGGAATGGACCGGCTCACGAGGTAGCCCGTCACGGCGATGGCGATCGTGGCCAGCGACGCGGCCAGCGTGCCGTAGCCGGCGATCAGCATCAGCGAGTTGCCGACGATCATGCCGATCAGCATGGCCAACTGCGTACCCGTCTCGACCAGTGCGTTTCCGCCGACCAGTTCGCCGCGTTCGAGCGCCTGCGGCAGGATCGAATACTTGATCGGCCCGAACATCGTCGAGTGCATGCCCATCAGGAACAGCACCACGAGCAACAGCGAGATGTGGTGGGTGAAGAATCCGATCGCGGCGATCGCCATCGCGGCGATTTCGAACAGCTTCACGAAACGGATCAGACGGGTCTTTTCGAACTTCTCCGCGATCTGCCCGGCCGTCGCGGAGAAGAGGAAGTACGGAAGGATGAACAGCGCCGGCGCGAGGTTGGTGTAGAGCGACACCTGGGCATCGGGTAGCGCCATCTGGAAAGCGACCAGCATGACCATCGCGTTGCGGAACGCGTTGTCGTTGAACGCGCCCAGGGCCTGCGTCCAGAAGAAAGGCGCGAAGCGCCGCTTCGCCAACAAGGAGAACTGGGACATTCCATGCGCCATCGCCGAAGGATACGGCGAGTGTATCCGACCATCCCGACGGGAGTATGCGGGATCTGAGCGAAGCCCCCTACAGCACGTCTTCCTCAGACGTAGTCGACCTGATCACGTTTTCTACTGGCGTGTCGGAAAGCCCACGCACATTGGCGAATTTCCCTACATCGGTCACAGGGTGCGGCCCCACAAGATTCCCGTACTCCCCTGCCAAGGAAATGGCTCCATGAAATATCGATACCTCCCCCTCATCGTCCCGGCCTGCGTTGCCGCCATGCTGTCGACCTATGTCGGACCGGCCCGGGCGGACCCAACGGTCGAGGCCTCGCGCACGGTCGATGCGTCGCCGCGTCTTCTAGCCGTCGCCGACATCCCGTTTTCGCTCGCTGCGACCGGCGGCAACCCGGCAGGCTGGGGCGTACCGGCCTCGTTGCAGGACCTGACGCTTGCCGATGCCGCGCACCGTGGGATGCCTCTGGCGGCATGGGTTTCCAGCACGGCACTGGGCGATCCCAAACTACAGACCGAGGTCAGGAGCATGCTCGAGCGGGGTATCGCCATCCTGGTCACCAGCCATGCGGGTGAGACGCGCCACGAGCTCGCGACCTTCGGTGTCGAATCGATGGGTCGGACGGCCATCTACAGGCAAACCGATAACGGCTACAGCGTGACCTCGGTCACGGCGGACCTCGACGACTCCGACGCTGTGGAAGGCTGGCAGCAGGCTTCCGACGCTGTTTTTACCGCCATGCTGCCATCGACGGAATCGCACTCCGAACGCTTGCAGGATGCCTCGCTAATGGCTGACGAAGGTCACGGCGAGCGTGCCTTCCTGCGCATCGACGACCAGACATTTGCCAAACATGGTCGATCCGCCTCCCAGACGATTCGAATCATGCGAGACACGGCGCCAAGCCACGACTACAAGGTGATCGCGGTGGAAGCCGCGGTCACCGTCATTCCCTACGCGAACGGGATCCTCAAACATCACGATGATGACGATCTGACGCCGTACTTCGAACCCCACGGCGAGGCGTTTTACCTCTACGCCCCGGAAGCCTATCGTTCGACGACCGTCCTGCAGTGGCAGGACAAGGCACCCAACGCCCGGCTCCTGCAAGCGGCGCCCAAAGCCAGCGGCGTGACCAACCGGAAGATCAGCGAGGAAATAGCAAGCAAGAGCACGTTCACCGCATCCGTCTCGCCCGATGTGCAGCGCGGGCTCAACAAGGATGGCGTGAATGCTCAGGGCAAGGTCCCGTTCTCGTTGGCCTGGGCACGCGAGTCCAGTGAGCGCTCCGCGGTAGAAATGAGCGTCGAGGACTACTCGGTCAGCGTCAACACACAGACGTACCCCTGGGGCCTCGCCAGCACCTGGACCTTTCCTATTGCCAACGACATCAGTGGCAATCCCGATTACTTTGGCAAGAAGAAACTATCGACGCGGACGATGACGCCGATGATGCGGCGCGCTTCGCTGGAGACCGCCTCCGAGTGGAGGATCGACGGTGACTACGAACAGCCCGTCCTGGTCGCGTCTCGCGGCACGGTGGAGAACCGAATCTTCATGTGGTCGGGCGTGCGCGACAATCCGAAGATGAGACCTTATGTACGCCTGGACGACGCCTCGCGCGATTTCTTCAAGCTAGAGGAAAAGGGTGTTCCGTGGGACGACGGTTTCGACAAGGGGCGTTACGAGGGCGGCGATATCCAGCCTTGGGTCGTGTCGAAGATCGACCTCTCGTCACCCTATTTGACGCGTGGAACGACGATTCTCATCCAGTCGCTGTCGGCGCTCGGCAATTGCCTTCAGGCCGATGGTGGCGCGGTAGGTCTTGCGACGTGTAACGAGCAAGAGCGTTCGCAGCAGTGGATCCTCGAGGCTGATAGCACCTATCGCAACCGCGCGGATGGCGCTTGCCTGACCACGAATGTGGGCGATGGAAGCGTAAGCACGGCGGCTTGCCAATCCCATGCACTCAACCAGCAGTGGAAATGGTCCGCGGATCGCATCCACTCCATGTACGAGGGCGGTGAAACCTGGCGGCTCCATGTGCGAGACGGTTCGATGAATGCAAAGTTCGATGCATCGCGTCACCAGCGGATGGCGCCCAACCCAAATCACTTCCTGCTGCGCCCGTGGTCGTCCTACCCCTCCCCGCCCAGCGACGAGGACTGGGTGCCGAGCCTCTCGGGCCGCCAACCGCAGTTCCAGAAGATCCCGGGCTTCGATTACCGCTACGTGGAGACGACCGAACGCTGGCAGACCATCCCTTTGCGCCACGGTCTGTGACCTCGCCTTGAGATAGCAGCGCCCCCGACGTTACGGGGCGCTTGCTTCAGCCGCGCCGCAGGGCGCGGTACGCGATGTCGTTCCGATAGAAGGAGCCCGTCAGGCCGATACGTCCGATGGCCGCATAGGCCTGGGCACGGGCCTGGGCGAGGTCCGTACCCAACGCGCAGACGGTCAGCACACGACCGCCCGCGCTCACCGCCGCGCCCTGCGCATTGGTTGCCGTACCGGCGTGGAAGACCTTCACGTCGCGACCGAAATCCTGCTCCGCCCCGTCGATAACGTCACCCGTTCGCACCTTGCCGGGGTATCCGCCGGCGGCGAGCACCACGCCGAGCGAGGGACGTGCGTCCCATTCGACGCGCACGGCGGTGACGTCGCCGTCCAGCGCGGCTTCTACCAGGTCGACAAGATCGGAGCTCAGGCGAAGCATGATCGGTTGCGTCTCCGGATCGCCGAAGCGCACGTTGAACTCGATGACCTTGGCCATGCCGGCCTTGTCGATCATCAGGCCCGCGTAGAGGAAACCCGTGAACGGCGCGCCGTCGGCGGCCATACCGTCGAGCGTGGGCTGGATGATCTCGCGCATCACGCGAGCGGATACCTCCTCGGTCACGACCGGCGCCGGTGAGTAAGCACCCATGCCGCCCGTGTTCGGGCCGAGATCACCATCGTCGCGGCGCTTGTGGTCCTGGCTGGTCGCCATCGGCAAGGCATGCTTGCCATCGGCGATGACGATGAAGCTGGCTTCCTCGCCGTCGAGGAATTCCTCGATCACCACGCGCGACGAGGCGTCACCGAAGGCCTGCTGGCCGAGCATGTCTTCCAGCGCCGCCTCGGCCTCGCCAAGACTCATCGCCACGACGACACCCTTGCCGGCCGCAAGGCCGTCGGCCTTGATGACGATGGGTGCCCCGGTCTGGCGCACGTGGGCCAGCGCCGGCGCCAGCTCGGTGAATACGGCGTAGTGCGCGGTGGGAATGTGGTGACGAGCCAGGAAATCCTTGGCGAAAGCCTTGCTGCCTTCCAGCTGCGCGGCCTTGGCCGTGGGGCCGAAGCAGCGCAGGCCTTCGGCGGTGAAGCGATCAACCACGCCGGCGACCAGCGGCACCTCGGGACCGACCACGGTAAGGCCGACGCCTTCGCTCTTTGCCAGGGCCACCAGGCCGTCGATATCGGTGACGGCTACCGGCGCATTGCGCAGGCCGGGCTCGTTCGCGGTGCCCGCGTTACCGGGCGCCACGATCACCTCGTCCACGCGGTCGGACTGGGCGAGCTTCCAGGCCAGTGCGTGTTCGCGACCGCCGCCGCCGATAACGAGGACTTTCATGGGGTGTCTCCAGACTTTGAACCCGGCATTCTACCCGGCGTCGCCGACGACGTGCCCCGGAATCGCCTTCTGGACGCCTCCGCGCGACCCCGACGGACCGGCAGGCTTGGCCCGGACACCACCCCAAGGAGATTCATCCATGCCCCGTCTTGCCGCCCTGCTTGGCGCGCTTGCCGCGCTCGTTCTCGTGACGACGGCCCATGCCGACACCTGGCGCGAGCACCCGGAGTGGGGCCGCACCTTCGCCCAGGCCCATCTGCGCGGCACGCTGCTTGTCTACGAGGAGGACACGAAGACCATGCACGTCTTCGATGCCGCACGTGCGCGCCACCCCTACCTGCCTGCCTCGACGTTCAAGATTTTTAACGCCATGGTCGCCATCGATACGGGCGCCGTGACCGATGAGTTCGAAACGATCCCGTGGGACGGCACCGTACGCTCCATCGGCGGTAAGCCCATGGCCGAATGGAACCGGGCCAACAGCCTTGCGAGCGGCATGCGCTATTCCACGGTGTGGTTTTACAAGGAGGTTGCGCGTCGGGCCGGCCAGCAGCGCATGCAGGCCTGGATCGACAAGGCCGACTATGGCAATCACGACATCTCGGGCGGTATCGACCGGTTCTGGCTCGATGGGGGCCTGCGCATCTCGGCTGAGCAGCAGGTCGGCTTCCTGCGCCGACTGGCCGACGGCACGCTGCCCTTCTCAGCCCGTGCCCAGGAGATCGCCCGCCGTATCACCGTGTACGAATCGGCCCCGACTTACGAACTGCACGCCAAGACCGGCTGGGGTACGAACGCGGCGCAGGACAATGCCGACCCGACCAAGGCCAGCGACATCGGCTGGTACGTCGGCTGGGTGGAACACGACGGCAAGCGCTGGTTCTTCGCCATGAACATCGACATCAGGAATCCCGAAGACGCCGGCAAGCGGGTGACTCTCGCCCGCCAGATGCTTCAGGACCTCGGCGCATTCGGTCCGCGCTGAGCGGACCGAAAGAGCGCGCCGGACGAAGGTGCTCAGCGATTGCCGAGCAATTCGATCAACTGCGCGCGCGGCAGCTTGCCGGTCTCGTTGCGCGGGAGCGCTTCGACCAGGCGCAGGGGCCGAGGCAGGAACACGGGGTCCATCGCGTGACGCAGCGCATTGAGCACGGCGTCCGCGGTTAGCGTGGGCGCGACGACAAGGCCGGCGATGCGGCGAATGCCCGCGGCATCGCCTTCGTCCAGCTGGAACAACACGCCGTCATGGACGCCATCGATGGCCAGCAGCCGCCGATTGAGGTCGCCCAGTGACGCCCGCTTGCCCGCGATCTCGAGCAGATCGGTGTTGCGCCCGCGAAGACGGAAGCGACGCCCTTCGTCGTGCAGCGAAACGATGTCGGCCAGCGCGATGGGCTCGGCCAGCTGCGGCGCGTCCACCAGCGTGCCGTCTGGCTGCGGATGCAGCACCACGCCTTCGTAGAGCTTCCAGTCCTCGTCGACCGCCGTGCGCCGGCTGGCGAACACGCAGGTCTCGGTGGAGCCGAACACCTCGTGCAACGGCGCACCGAAGCGCTGCTCGGCCGACGTGGCCAACTCGACCGGCATGGGCGCCGTCGCGGAAACGAAGGCGGCCAGTGGAGGCAGGCTGACACCGGATTCGATCAATGCACGAAGGTGCACTGGCGTCGTCACCAGCACGCGCGGCTCGGGTAACGAAGCGAGTGCGCTGGCGACGTCCGCCGGGAAGAAGGGCCGGCCCGCATGCACGCTCACATCGGAAAGCAGTGGCATCAGCACCGACATCTCCATGCCGTACATGTGCTGGGGCGGCACCGTGGCGACGAGATGGAACGTGTTGCCTATCGCGCCGCCGAGCATGCTGGCGTTGCCTGCATTGCTGGCGACGAAGCTGCCCCACGTTTTCACGTTGGGCTTGGGCTTGCCGGTGGACCCGGAGGTGTAACCGATTGCGACCACCGCGTCGGCCGCCACCGAGGGGATGCCGCCATAAGCGGGCAGCATGTCGTCCAGGGCCGGCATGCGAAGGTAGCCTGGAGGCGCGGGCGACAGGTCGAGCTCACCGATGGCATAGGCGCCGGGATGATTCGCCATCACTTCGTCGACAGCGTGGGGTGCCCGCGAGGGTGGCAACAGGTTGGTCTGTCCACGCACCACCAGGGCCGCGAAGGCGACAAGGAAGGCATAGCGGTCTTCGCAAAGATTGACCGCGCTATCGGCCTCCGGAAGCGTCGCCGCTACCTGGTGCACATGGGCGAGGAAGGTCGCCGCCGTCACGGCTTGTCCGTCGCGCCACGCGATCACGCGGGAAGGCGAACCGACTAGCAACGGCAAGGACGAAGCGCCTGGGCGCCCGGAAATCTCGGAATGGACGATCGACAACGGCTTACTCCCCCTCTCAGGCGCGGATGATAGCGCCGCTGAGGGCGTCACGGATGGTCGTGGGCCGCTCCTGGCCGCCGAGCGCCGCCTCGAGCACGCCGTCGAGACGATCGCCGAAGCAACGCTCCAGCGTGGCCACGTCTCGCGCCGGTGCTTCGCCATGGGGGTTGGCGCTGGTGGAGACCAGCGGCGCGCCAAAGGCGCGGCACAACGCGGCAGCGGGCGCGTGCGCGGTGACGCGCAGGGCAATGCCCGCATGCGCGCCAGCCACCCAATCGGGAACATGGTCGCTGCGTGGAAAAATCCAGGTATGCGGTCCGGGCCACGAGGCGCGGACATCGCTGAGGACGGCCGCCGGGACCGCCGAGAGATCGATATAGGGCGCGATCTGGTCGAAGTCGGCGGCGATCAGGAGCACGCCCTGCGTCGAGGGGCGTCCTTTCAGCGCGAACAGGCGGTCGAAGGCGTCGCGATCGTGCGGATCGCAACCGAGACCGTACACGGCCTCGGTGGGGTAGGCGAGAACGCCGCCACCGCGCACGAGCGCGGCAGCGGCATCGACCGTGGCCGTAGTGAAGCGACGCATGTCAGTCGACGGACGGGGAAACCGACTTGGCAGCAGCCGACTTGGCAGGCGCCTTCTTGGCGGCCGCCTTCTTCACCGCCGTCTTCTTGGTTGCCGTCTTCTTCGTGGCTGCTTTCTTGGTCGCGGTCTTCTTGGTCGCGGTCTTCTTCACGGCCGTCTTCTTGGCCGTGGCGTCCTTCGGTGCGGCGGCCTTCTTCGTCGCGGCCTTCTTGGCCGCGGCTTTCTTGGTGGCCGTCTTCTTTGCCGCCTTGCCACCGCGCGGCTTCTTGATCGGCGCAGCCGCAAGGAGCTCGACGCACTCGGGCAGGGTCAGCGTTTTCGGCTCGCGGTCCTTGGGAATGCGGGCGTTCTTCTCACCGTCGGTGATGTACGGACCATAGCGGCCGTTGAGCACCTGAATGTCGTTACCGAAGTCGATGATGATGCGGTTGGCGATGGCCTCCAGCTTCTCCTGCACCAGTTGGAGCGCACGCGGCAGCTCGATCGTGTACGGATCGTCCTCCGGCTTGAGCGAGGCGTAGGTGCTGCCCTGCTTTACGAACGGACCGAACCGGCCAACGCCCACGGTGATCTCTTCACCTGCCTCGGACTGACCGAGGTTACGCGGCAGCTTGAACAGCTCCATGGCGTCTTCGAGCGTAATCGTGTGCATGCTCTGACCGGGACGCAGGCTGGCGTAGGTCGGCTTGGCCTCGTCGTCCTTGCTACCGATTTGTGCATAGGCACCGTAGCGACCCAGGCGGACCGAAACCGGCTTGCCGCTCTTCGGGTCTTCGCCCAATTCTCGTGCGCCGGTGGCCTCGTTGCGATCGACCGATTCGGTCTTGTCGTCCACGAGGGTCTTGAACGGAAGCCAGAACCGCTCGAGCAGCGGCACCCAGGCTTCTTCGCCCCGGCTCACCGCGTCCAGCTCGTCTTCGAGACGGGCGGTGAAGTCGTAATCCACGTACTGGGCAAAGTGCCCGGAGAGGAACTGGCTCACCGCGCGGCCGACGTCGGTCGGGCGGAAGCGCCGGCTCTCCAGAAGCACGTACTCACGGCTGAGCAGCACCTGGATGATGCTTGCGTACGTGGACGGGCGGCCGATGCCGTATTCCTCGAGCGTCTTGACCAGGCTGGCTTCCGAGAAGCGCGGCGGGGGCTCGGTGAAATGCTGGTCGGTCACGATGGCGGCCACGGGCACCACGTCGCCCTGGGCCAGGCGTGGCAGGCGGCGCTGCTCGTCGTCATCCTCGGTTTTCTGGTCCTTGCCTTCCTCGTACACGGCAAGGAAACCCGGGTCGATCACGGTGGTACCGGTCGCCCGGAATGCCGACTCGCCGACCGGGAACTCCACCGAAACGGTGTTGAGCGTGGCGTGGACCATCTGGCAGGCGACGGTGCGCTTCCAGATCAGTTCGTAGAGCTTGCGCTGGTCGTCGTTGAGAAACGACGCCACGGTGCGCGGCATGTGCATCGCCGAGGTGGGGCGGATCGCCTCGTGCGCTTCCTGGGCGTTCTTGGACTTGGACTTGTAGACCTGGACGGCATCGGGCAAGGCGCCCTTGCCGTATTCGCGTGCGATGAGCTCGCGCAGCTCGGCCACGGCGTCGTCGGAAAGAGCCACCGAGTCGGTACGCATGTAGCTGATCAGGCCGACGTTGCCCTCACTGCCCAGCGATACACCCTCGTAGAGGCCCTGGGCCACGCGCATGGTCCGGCTGGTGGAGAAGCCGAGCTTGCGGGCGGCTTCCTGCTGCAGGGTGGACGTAGTGAACGGCGGTGCGGGGCGGCGCTTGCGCTCGCGACTGGTGACTTCGCCGACGGTGAACTTGCCAGCTGCCGCCTTCTCCAGCGCTGAACGCGCGGCCGTGGCGTCGGCCTCGTTGGTCAGGTCGAACTGTTCGAACTTCTTGCCGTCGAGCTTGACCAGGCGCGCGTCGAAGGCGCCGTCCGGATGGGCCATGTTGGCCTGGATGGTCCAGTACTCCCGGGCCGTGAAGGCTTCGATCTCCAGCTCGCGCTCGACGATCATGCGCAGGGCCGGCGACTGCACGCGACCTGCCGACAAGCCGCGCTGCACCTTGCGCCAGAGCACCGGTGAGAGGTTGAAGCCGACCAGGTAGTCCAGGGCGCGACGGGCCTGCTGGGCATCGACCAGGTCGTGGGACAGCTTGCGTGGGTTGGCGACGGCTTCCTTGATGGCGCGCGGCGTGATCTCGCTGAAGACCACGCGCTGGACGTCCTTGCCTTCGAGGAGACCGCGCTCGCGGAGGATCTCGCTGATGTGCCAGGAGATCGCCTCGCCTTCGCGATCCAAGTCGGTCGCGAGATAGATGCTGGTCGCCACCTTTGCCGCCTTGGCGATGGCGTCGACGTGTTTCTCGTTACGGTCGATGACCTCGTAGGCCATGGCGAAGCCGTGGTCGGGGTCGACCGCGCCCTCTTTGGGTCGCAGGTCGCGCACGTGGCCATACGACGCCAGCACCTGGAAGTCGGGTCCCAGGTACTTGTTGATCGTCTTGGCCTTGGCCGGCGATTCGACGATGAGGAGGTTCTTAGCCATGCGTTAGTCGGTTCCGAAGTCCGCTGGGGCGAGTGAACCCCAGCGTATGTATATATTTAGTTGGAAACATATCGCCGTGACGACTGTCAAGCGTCGGCGATCAGACCACACGCTGATAGCGGTTCCCGGGCAGGGAGGCGACCACGCCCTCGAGCTCAAGCATCAGAAGCATCGAAGACAGTGCGCCGGCGGTGAAGCCCGTCGTACCGATCAGGGCGTCCAAAGAGGCGGGATCGTAACCCATGGCGTCGAGAAGGCGGCGATATTCGTCATCCTGGCGCCAGTCGAAGGGGCCGGTCTTGCGCCGACCGACTGCCGGACCGGCCTCGGAGCGCTCCAGCCGGGCCCTCAATTCGGCGCCCAGCTCGACGGCCGCCGGGGCCAATACGCCTAGAATCTCATCCGCGCGCTGGACCAGACGGGCGCCCTCGGCGATGAGAGCGTGACAGCCTTCGGCCAACGCATTGTGAATGGACCCCGGCAGGGCGAACACCTCGCGGCCCTGTTCGCCGGCCACGCGGGCGGTGATCAGCGACCCCGATCGCAGCCCGGCCTCGATCACGAGCACACCCAGGCTGAGGCCAGCGATGATCCGGTTGCGTTGAGGGAAATGGGCCGCCCGCGAGCCCACACCGGGTGGATATTCGCTGACAAGGGCACCATGGGCGGCGATACGCCTTGCCAGGGCGTGGTGCTTGCGTGGGTAGACCCGGTCGGGACCGGTACCGATCACGGCGACGGTCGGCTCGCCAGCATCCAGGGCCGCCTCGTGGGCGGCTCCGTCAACGCCATCGGCCATGCCGCTGGTGACCAGGAGGCCGCCCACGGCCAGCGCTTCGGCAAAGCGCCGGGCATTGGCGAGGCCCGGCGCCTGGGCACGGCGGGCGCCAACGATGGCGATCTGCGGCCGCAGCAGCAGCGACGCGTCGCCTTTCACGAAGAGGGCCGCCGGTGGATCGGGAATGGCTTCCAGCTGGGGCGGGAAATCCTCCTCCGTGCAGCGCAGAAGCCGCTGGTCGTCGCCCGACAGCCAGGCGAGGTCGCGAGCCAGGGTGGCCTCGTCGGGAGCGGCGATCCAGGCGCGCCCCTCGGCGGTGAGCGCTTCCTCGTGACGGGCCAGCCAGTGCAGCAAGGGAACGGCACCACCCCGGCCGACCAGGCCCTCGCGCAGGCGACGGGCATTCATGCCGGGGGTACGCAGGAGGATCAGCCACTCACGGAGGTCGTCGGAATCGATCATCCGGGCAGTGTAGAGGCCCCACCCGCTGCCCGCGGAAGTGGAAACGGCCGCCCAGGGGGCGGCCGTTTCATCGTCGTTGCCGGCAAGCCCGCTCCCACCGAAGGTAGGGGCGGGCTGATCGCGTCACTCCGGAAGCGTGAGCTTGTCGCCCTTCTTGATCGGACGCAGGGCATCCATGACCAGGGCATAGCTGACGTGGTCGAAGGTACGGAAGACCATGAGGTGGCCGCCATATTCGTCGGGCAGCTGCACCTTGGGCGAAGTATCGCGGCGCTCGTAGTTGCCGGACACTTCGTCGGGGATCTTCTCGCCCTGGCTCATCACGGTGAACGTCGTGCCGTTGTCGATGCCGTCCGCCGTACCGGCCGAGATGGAGACCACCTGGCGACTACCCACGCCATTGAGGGCGTCGGTATAGCCGATCACGCGCGGATCCGCCGGCATGGCCTTGGGCGCATGCGGGTAGAAGTACGGGTCGTACGGCTTGTCGTCGACCTGCATCAGGCGATCGCCCTTGCGCACCTCGAGGGTCGACTCGACCAGCACCAGGCTGGCGACGTCGCCATTGGTGGCGATCACTTCGGCCGTGCCGATGACGGAAACTTCCACGCCCTCGTCGGTGCCCCGGCCGTTATGGGTGTCGTGACGCGAATCCTCGCGCCACGGACCCGGCGCCATGGAGGCATCGCTGTCGAGTTCATCGGCCACGAACGAGCCATGCTCACGGTTATTGAGCATGTCGATGTTGCCGGCATCGCCGCCGTGGTCACGGAAGCGGTTGGTCGGCCGCACGATGGCCCAGCGCTGGCCCGGCGCAGCCGAGTCCAGGTTCTTCGCGTAGATCTTGTTACCCGGCGTGGCGCGCAGGCGGCTCTCTTCGAACCCGACCAGGTAGGGCGCCTGCTCGACGGCGTCGGCGTCCATGACGCGCAGTTCCTTCAGGAACATGCGCAGGTCCCCCAGCGGGATGGCCGTGACGGCATCGCCCTCGGTACGCACGCGCGGCTGCAGGCCGAGATGGGCGTTGCCTCCGTACATCGAGAGGTTGAGCACGTCGCCAGGGTAGATCAGGTGCGGGTTCCGTACCTGCGGATTGGCCTGCCAGATCTCCGGCCACAGCCATGGCTTGCTCAGAAAGCGCGCCGAAATGTCCCACAGCGTGTCGCCCTTGCGCACCGTGTAGGTGTCCGGGTGATCGGGACGGAGCTGGGCCGCGGCGGCATAAACGGCCACGGTGAAAAACATGCCGCCCAGCAGCATGGCGAACTTCTTGATCATGCGGGATTTCCCCCTTCCCCGGTGCTGTCGCGAGTGTAACTGAATCGTTAACGGGCACAATATGTCCGAACGCTCGCCCGGCCCCTGACGCGCGCGTAGAATACGGGGCCATCCTACAGGGTCGCGCTGCTTGGATTTCGCCGACTTGCCCGCATTTTTCCAGGCACGACGCGCCGCAGTGGCCCGTAAACGTTCAAGGTGACACCGTGTCCACCCTACCCATCCTGGAATTTCCCGACCCGCGCCTGCGCACCGTCGCCGCCCCGGTCACCGTCTTCGATGACGAGCTGAAGCAGTTCGTCGCCGATATGTACGAAACCATGTACGCCGCCAATGGCGTCGGACTGGCCGCCACCCAGGTGAACGTGCACAAGCGCGTCCTCGTGGCGGACATGAGCGACGATCGCGACGAGCCGATGGTGCTGATCAATCCCGAGATCCTCGAGAAGGATGGCCAGCAGGTCTACCAGGAAGGCTGCCTCTCGTTCCCGGGCATCTATGCCGACGTGACGCGCGCCCTGCACGTGAAGGTCCGCGCACAGGACGCTTCGGGTAACGAGATCATCATCGATGTGGAAGGCCCGCTGGCCGTCTGCATCCAGCACGAGATGGATCACCTGGCCGGCAAGGTCTTCGTCGACTACCTCTCGCCGCTCAAGCGCGGCATGCTCCTGAAGCGGATGGACAAGCAGCGCAAGGCAAGCGCCTGAGCGCGCCGGTGCGTCCCCTGCGCGTGGTGTTCGCCGGAACGCCCGACTTCTCCGTGCCCTGCCTTGAAGCCTGCCGCGCGGCCGGTGCCGAGGTCGTGGCTGTCTACACCCAACCGGATCGCCCGGCCGGGCGCGGCCGCAAGCTCGCCGCCAGCCCCGTCAAGGCGGCTGCGCTCGCCGCTGGGATCCCCGTGGAGCAGCCGGAGTCGTTCAAGGCGGAAGCCGACCGCGATCGCCTGGCCGCGTACGCACCCGACCTCATGGTCGTCGTGGCCTACGGCCTGATTCTTCCGCGCAAGGTGCTCGCCATTCCCCGTCTCGGCTGCTGGAACGTCCACGCTTCGCTGCTGCCGCGCTGGCGCGGCGCGGCGCCGATCCAGCGGGCCATCCTTGCCGGTGACGATGAGTCCGGCGTCGACCTCATGCAGATGGAGGCGGGGCTGGATACCGGCCCCGTCCTCGTCGAGCGACGCACCGCCATCGCAGCGGACGAAACGGGCGGCAGCCTGCACGACCGCCTTTCCGCTCTCGGCGCCGATGCGCTCACCGAGGGCCTGCGCCGCACGATGGCCGGCGAAACGCTGGCTGCACGTATCCAGTCCGAAGCGGGCGTCGAATACGCCCACAAACTCGACAAGGCCGAGGCCCGGCTGGACTTCCAGCTTCCGGCGCTCGCCCTGGAGCGTAAGGTCCGCGCGTTCAATCCCTGGCCCGTCGCCGAGGCCGATATCGCCGGCGAGCGTCTGCGCATCTGGGCAGCTCGCGCCGTCGACATCGCGACCAGCGCCGAACCCGGTCAGGTCATCGCGGCAACCCGCGATGGCATCGACATCGCCTGCGTCGATGGCGTGCTGCGTCTTACGTCCGTGCAACGCCCGGGCGGACGGCCAATCGGCGCAGCCGACTATCTCAACGCCCGTCCGGAACTCAAGCAGGCCGCCTCGTGAACAAGCCGATCTCGGTTCGGGCGTTGGCTGCCGAAGCGCTGGCCGACATCGCCCTGTCGGGGCATTCGTTGCGTGAAGTGGCCGATCGTGCGTTCCCGCGCCTTCCCGACTCGCGTGATCGTGCCCTACTGACGGCCCTGCTCAACGAGGGTGCGCGGTGGTGGACACGTTTCGACGCCGCCATCGATCGGCTGCTGGACAAATCGATCCGGCGCAACGAGCCGGTCATCCACGCACTGCTGGTCATCGGGCTGGTCCAGTTGGAAGTGCTCGAGTTACCTGCCTACGCCGCCGTGGCCGCGACCGTGGAGGCCGTGCGCGAACTGCGGCGCCCGCGCCTGGCTGGCCTGGCCAATGCGGTGCTCAGGCGTTGGCAGCGCGAACGCGAAGCGCTCAACGCCGTGCTGGATGCCACACCGGCTACGCGCCATGGGCATCCGGCGTGGCTGGCTGCGGCAATTGCCCGCGACTGGCCCGAACAGACCGAAGCGATCCTGGCGGCCGCCAACCAGGAGCCGCCGCTCATGCTTCGGGTCAATCGCAACCGCGCGACCCGCGAGGAAGTCGTCGGGCGCCTTGCCGGCGCCGGGCAGACCGCCGAACTCCATCCCTGGCTGGCCGATGGGCTCGTACTGCCTCACAGCACCGACGTGACCCGGCTGCCTGGCTTCGGCCAGGGCGACTTCGCGGTTCAGGACGGCGCGGCCCAGGTGCCCGCCGACCTCCTCGACCTTGCCAACGGCCAGCGTGTGCTCGATGCCTGCGCTGCACCGGGTGGCAAAGCCTGCCACGCACTTGAGCGGGCCAATATCCATCTGGTCGCCGTTGAATCCGAAGCGAAGCGAATCCCTCGGATACGCCAGAATCTCGAGCGCCTCGGCCTTCGAGCCACCGTGATCACGGGCGATGCCGGCGACGCGTCCGGCTGGTGGGACGGCAAGCCGTTCGACCGGATCATGATCGACGCGCCGTGCTCGGCCACGGGCGTGATACGACGCCGGCCGGACGTGCGCCTGCACCGTCGCGAAGGCGACATCCGTGCGCTGGTCGCCCAGCAAGGGCGAATCCTTGCGGCCTGTTGGGATCTCCTCGCACCGGGTGGCAGCCTGCTCTACGTGACCTGTTCGATCCTGCGACCCGAGAACGACGGCGTCGTGGAGGCATTCATGGCCGGCAGGGCCGACCTCGTCGCCGCGCCGCTCGCCTTGCCGGTGGGTCAGGCGACCCGTCACGGCTGGCAGATCCTCCCGGGTGACGGCGATCTCGACGGCATGTATTACGCCCTGCTCCGCAAGCGCTGACAGCAGCTGAACCAAAGGCAGGTACGGCCTGTTCGACCTTGGTCGCAGGCGACCGGTCCATTGCAGCGGTGATGTAACATCTCGGCCAATTCGCGTGCCCATGCGAACCCGCACCGCAGCCTGGCATGCCATGGCCGCGGCGTCCCTTACGGGCGCTTATGGAAGTTATGCATGACCGCAGCCACTCCGGCCGCTGATCCAACGCGTTCCTGGCGAGCGCTTCTCCTGAGCGCGCTCGTGGCGATCATTCCGATCGCCGTGTCCGTTCCCTGGAAGATCAAGGCCCTGCCTATCCTGGTGCTGGTGATCACCGGCATCGTCATGCTCATCACGCGCGCCGAAACGCGGCTTCGCTACCGCGTCGCCTGGGCGATCGTGGTCATCTGCGTGCTGCGCTTCGCCTACGCCGTGTTCAATATCGCCTTCCATCGACTGGGCTGGAATGAACTGGACCTTCCCGCCCAGACCCTCGTCTTCCTCCTCACGGCGGCGGTGTTTACCGGCCGGCTGCACTGGCGCGGCATCTGGACCTTCTTCGCGGTAACGACCCTCGTGCTCGGCGGTTCCTGCATCGTCCAGCGCCACATCATGGGGGTGGACCGGGCGTATGGAATCAACGGCGGCGACTGGAGCGCCATCGAGTTCACCATGGTCACGCTGTGCATGACCCTGTTCTCGATCATCCGGCTGATCCAGCCACGCGTTGCCCTGGGCGAGCGCTGGCTGCACGGCGTCGCGGTCGCGGTGGGCGCCTATGGCGCCATCCTCACGCACAGCCGCGGCCCCATGCTGGCCTTCATACCGGCCCTGCTCATCGTCATCGCGGTGCACATTCGCCGCACGGGTCACTGGCGTGGCGCACTGGTCTTCGTCGGCGTGCTGATCGTCGGCGTGGTGACCGCCACGACCGCCCTGGACCGCGAGGTGGTACGACGCTTCAGCGAGGTCAGCGGTGAGATGTCCACGTTCAGCAAGGACAACTCGGTAGGCCCGGTGCGCGAGCGCATGGCGATGTGGCAGTCCGCCTGGACCGCTTTCTCCGAGCATCCCCTTGTCGGCGTCGGCGTGGACCAGTTCGGCACGTACACGCGTGCCAGGGTCGCGAGCGGCGAGGCGAGCGAGGCCATCGCCAAGTACGACCATCCGCATAACGAATACCTCGAGGCCGCGGCGACCGGTGGCGTGCCGGCGCTGGTGATCGTGCTGCTGCTGTTCGCCTTGCCGGCGGTCCACTTCATCCGACGACTGGGCGATCGCGACGAATGGGTGGCCACCCTTGCCACGGCGGGTCTGGCAGTAGTCACGATGTACGTCCTTTCGGCCATGACCGATAACGTGTTCTACCGGGCCATGCCGCATTCGTTCTTCCTTTATCTCGTGCTCGGCTTCGTCATGGCCACGGCACTGCCGCTGGGAACCCAGCGCGACGCACGCACGGGCACCTGACCTTGCGTATCCACCTGCTCGCCTGGGATAACCAGCGCGGTCTGTCCCATGACATCCGTGTGGTCGAAGACGCGCTGCGCGCGCTCGGCCACGACGTCACCGTCTCCCGGCTCGGCTCACGCCGGCATGACGGCGCATGGAAGTTGCGCGGCATGCGTTTACGCATGCTGCTGGGCGCGCCTCGTTTCGACATCAACCTGTCGCTGGAGCATGTGCGCCCCGCGAGTTTCGGGCTGGCGCGACGCAACCTGCTCATGCCCAACCCGGAATGGGTTTCGGCGCGCGGCCAACGCTATCTGGGTCGCTACGACGCCCTGCTGACCAAGACCCACGAGGCGACGCGGATCTTCACCGACCTCGGCCTGCGCGCGCTGGAGGTCGGTTTTCGCAGCCGCGATCGCTTCGACGACAGCGTGCCGCGTGACCCCAGGGGCTTTCTTCATGCCGCGGGCTCGAGCCAGCTGAAGGGCACGGCCCGCTTGATCGAGGTGTGGAAGCGCCACCCCGAATGGCCGACGCTTACCGTGCTTCGCGGCGGCCCCACGGCCGAGGACGAAGGCGGCGCGAGCAACCTGCGCATCGTGCGAGAACACCTGCCGGATGCCGACGTTCGTCGACTGCAGAACAGCTGCGCGTTCCACCTCTGCCTGTCGCAGACCGAAGGCTGGGGGCACTACCTGGTCGAGGCGATGAGCTGCGCCGCCGTCGTACTGGCCTGTGATGGCGCTCCGATGAACCAGATGATCGACGCCAGTCGCGGCTTGCCCGTACGAGCGGTCGAAGGCGAGGCATTCCACCTCGCGCGCACGTGGCAGTTCGACGAAGGCGCGCTCGAGCTGGCCGTGGAACGCGCTATCGCCATGCCGGCGGCAGAGCGCGAAGCACTCGGCGCCAGCGCACGCCGCTGGTATCTCGATAACGAGGCCAGCTTCACACCGCGCCTGGGCGCGGCGCTGGATGCCTTACGCTGAAGCGGGGCGTACGTCGGGCGGTGCCGTGACGAACTCCGCCAGGTGCTGGTCGACACCGAGCTCGCAGCGGACCAACCCCAGCTTTCGCGTCTCGTCGAGAATCCGGTCGTTCGGATTGTCGACGATGTTCTTCCGGGTGCGGTGGTACAGATGCGTTGCCAGCGCGCTGAAGCGCAGGTCGCGACGGTGCAGGCCCGCGTGGAACGCGCGCGTGACCAGCTCGGTGTCCTCGCGACCCCAGCCGGTCATGCCTTCGTTGAAACCATTCAGCGCGAGCAGGTCTTCGCGCCAGAAACCCATGTTGCAGCTCTTGATGCCGCGCGTCTTCTGGCTCGGCTTGGCATACCAGCGCGCCAGCGCGGGCATGCGCAGGGTGTGGCGGCGTCGCTCGATGCCGGGGGTGAAGAAGGTGGCGCGAACCGAGCCGTCGGCGAGCATGCGCCGGGTAAGGGCTTCATCGCTGAGCACGCGTGAGCCCTGGACGTAGCAACCGCGCGTGGCGAACGCCTCGTGATCGGCGACGAAATGCGGCTCGGCCACCATGTCGCCGTCCAGGATGATGATGTAGTCGCCGGTTGCGGCGGCGATAGCGCGATTGCGTGCGCGACTCATCCGCGCACCATCGTCAGGCTGCCACAGGTGGACCAGGCGGACCGGGAATGTCGCTGCGACCCGCTCGATCACACGGCGGGTCTCGCCGGTCGAGCCATCGTCGGTGACGATGACCTCGTCGGGCAAACGGGTCTGCCGGGCCAGCGATTCGAGCACGCGCTCGAGGGCGGCCGGCCAGTTGTAGGTGATGATGGCGACAGTGATGCGCATGGGGGCGAAGGATAGCTCAGAGGCGATTCGGTTAGACTTTCCCGATGGCGAGCCTTCCCCTGACCCTTGTAGTGATCACCTATAACGAGGCGCACACGATCGCCCGCTGCCTGGACAGCGTGCCGTTCGCGACCGAGAAGCTGGTGGTCGACAGCGGCAGCACCGACGACACGGTGGCCATCGCGCAGGCGCATGGCGCGCGCGTGGTCCATCAGGACTGGCTGGGTTTCGGCCCGCAGCGCAACTTTGCCACCACCCAGGCCAGTCACGACTGGCTGCTCGCCCTGGACGCCGACGAGTTTCTTTCGCCGGAACTGGCCGCCGAGCTGGAAGCAGCCTTGCCGTCGATCCAGGCCAGCGGCGATGCCGCGGCGTTCCTGCGCCGGCGCACCATCTATATGGGTGCGCCGATGCGCTGGTACCGGCCCGCGGTCGGCGAGAAGATGGCCCGCCTGTGGCACCGCGATCGCGCCCGCTGGACGGATGCCCGCGTGCATGAATCGCTACGCTTCGATGGTGCCGCGCGCACGTTGCGCGCACCGTTCGACCACGTAAACAACCCCAGTCTCGTTGAGAAACAGCTTAAGGTGCTGCGCTATTCCGAGCTGAAGTGTCGCGACTGGTACGACAAGGGCAAGTCGCCACGCATGTGGCAGACGCCCTTCGTCTTCCTGCTCGCCTTCATCAAGGATTATGTCTTCCGCCTCGCCATGTTCGACGGCTGGCGCGGCTTCATCATCGCCCAGACCGCCGCCAGCTACGCGGTCTACAAGCGCATGCGCTACTACGAAATGCGGCACAACCCCGCCTCGCGCGATTCCGCCGCCACGGCCCTGCACCGTCACGGCCTGGACCGTGGCTCGGAAACCCCCACATGAAGAAGCATTACCTCCTCTACGGCTCGGAGCGTTACGCGCTGGCCATCCTGCGTCCCTTGCAGGATGCGATCCGTGCGCGCGGCGATGAGGCGGCGTGGTTCTTCGACGGTCCCGGCGGTGAAGACCTCGTGGCCGGCGAGACCTGGCTGCGCACGACCGAAGAAGTGCGCCGCTTCAACCCGATCGCGGTGGTGACTTCAAGCAATGCCGTGCCGCACTTCTTTCCGGGCGTGAAGGTCGAGACCTTCCACGGTTTCAATGCCGGCAAACCCCGGCACATCTATATCCGGGGTTTCTTCGATCTCTACTGCACCACCGGTCCGAAGGACACGAAGGCGTTCGGTGACATCGCCGCTCAGATGGGCCATTTCGCCGTGAAGGAAACCGGCTGGCCCAAGCTCGATCCCTTCATGGGCGAGATGGGCGCGCGGCCGGTACCGCCGCTGCGCCAGCCGCCGGTGATCCTGTACCACTCCACGTTCTCGCCCTCGTGGAGCGCCGCGGAGATCCTCTACGACAAGGTTCGCGAACTGTCGCGAGATGGCCGTTACCGCTTCATCGTCACCTTCCACCCGAAGATGAACCCGGAAACCACGGCCAAGTACCGCGCGCTGGCGAACGAAAACCTGCGCTTTGCCGACGACGACAACATCCTCGACCTGTTCGGCCAGGTGGACATGATGTGCTCGGACACCTCCTCGGCGCTGAGCGAGTTCCTGCTCACCGGCAAGCCCGTGGTGACCTTCAAGAATCGGGCGCCGGGCCCCCAGCTGATCGATATCGACGACGCGGCGCAATTCGAGCCTGCCATCGAGCGCGCCCTGGCGCGCTCGCCGGAGCTGATGAAGGCCATCGACGACTTCGGCGCCAGCATCCACCCGTACCGCGACGGCAAATCCAGCGAGCGGGTGCTGGATGCGATCGACCAGTTCATTGCCGAAGGCGGGCGTAATCGCCGCCGTAAGCCCCTCAATCTGTGGCGCAAACTGAAGATTCGCCGACGCATCGGCTATTGGGGCCCGGCCTGATCGGCCCGGGCGTCCACGTTTCGGCGACGAAGGGGGCGGTAGGAGTGGAATCAGCCATTCCTCCGGTCGTACGTTTAGAATTCATGCTCCTTCAACGGTGACGACGCCCTTGTCCAATAGCGCCTATATCCGCTCGGAACATCTTCGCGCCCTCTGGCCCTGGTTGCCGCTGTGGTCGGTGATGGCCCTGCTCGCGATCTTTTCGCACGGCCCGATGCCGATGTTCTCCACGCGGACGCTCGCTGTGGCATGGGAAATGTGGGCGCATGGCCACTGGCTGGTGCCGCACATCAATGGCGATCCGTACAGCGAGAAAGTGCCCCTGCTGTTCTGGATGATTCATGCGGGCTGGTTCGTCTTCGGCGTCAACGACGTGTGGCCGCGCATCCTCGAGGTGATTTTCGGCGGCGTGCAGCTGGTTCTTGCCTCCGTGCTCGCCAGCCGCCTGTTCCCCACGCGTCCCTGGGTAGCCAAAGCGACGCCGTGGCTGCTGATGGCCTTCGCCTACGCATTCCTGTTCGGCCTGCAGATCATGTACGAGGTGCTCCTCGTGGTCTGGGTGCTGGCCGCCCTGCTTTGCCTCACCCCCACGGGCAACCGCGCCGAGCCGCGCTGGTGGCTGTTCGGCCTGATGATCGGCCTCGGTCTGCTGACCAAGGGGCCGGTGATGGTGGTGCATGTGCTGTTTCCGTTCCTGCTCGGCCCGCTGTGGAACACCTGGGCACGAGAGAACCGCGCGCGCTGGTACGGCTTCGGCGTTCTCGGCCTGCTGCTTGGCTTCGCGATCCTGCTGGCCTGGGCAATTCCCGCGGGGCAGTCCGGTGGCGAAGCCTATCGCCAGCGTCTGTTCTTTACGCAGACTGCCGGGCGCGTCGTCGCCGAACATACCCAGGGCCTGCAGAGCCATGCGCGGCCGGCCTGGTATTACCTGATTTTCCTGCCGGTCATCGTGTTTCCGCTGAGCGGCTGGCTGCGCGGCATCGTGGCCTTGCCGATGACCCTGTTCCGTCGCCCCTGGCGTGCGGGCACGGGTGCGGCGCTGATCGTCGCCGGCCTGGCGCTGCTCCTGTTGCTGGTTTCGGCCGCCGGCGCGTCCTTCAATGCGCACGTGGACCAGTTGCTCCTGGTACTGGTACTGGTGCCGCTGTTCGTGGCGGCGATACGCCAGCCGCTCGAATCCGGCCTGCAGTTCCTCGTCGTCTGGCTGCTGCCGACCCTGCTGACCTTCTCGCTGATCGGCGGCAAGCAGCTTTACTACCTGCTGCCGGAGCTGGCCGGTGTGACCATGCTGGTGGCGGCGGCCGTGGCCGACCTGCGCGAACGTCACCCCGGGCTGGCTTCCAACTACGCCCTCGGCACGTGGCCGCTTTCGCTGGGCGCCTTCCTGCTTGCCATCGTGCTGTTCGCCATGCCGTCGGTGGTGCCGACGCACTTCCCGGACAACATCTGGCTCACCGGGATGGCGCCTTACTCGCGCTTCTTCGGGGTGATCTTCGTCGTCCTCGGCGCCCTGCTCCTGCTTCGCGGTCGCGGTGAAATGCGCCGGCTGGCTTTTGCCGGACTGATCGGCACGGTGGCCCTCAATGCCTTGTTCACCATGGGCCTGTGGTACCGCTACGACCTCGCTCCGGCATCGGCCTTCCTGGCCCAGGCCGATGCGGCCGGTCGCCCCATCGGCAACCTGGGCACCGAGTACAACGGCCAGTACCACTTCGCCGGACGCCTGATGCACCCCATCACGCGCCTCAACGAGCTGCCGGGCGCCGCTCCTCAGGACGACGATGACGACGATGACGATGCCGTCCACAACGGTGACAGCCTGGACGACTTCGCCCGGCACCACCCGGACGGTTTGGTCGTGTCCTACGCCAAGCATCCTCCGGCGAACGCCTTCCGCTTTGCCCGACTGATCCAGCCCTCGCGCACCGGCTGGTTGATGATCTGGGACGCCGCGACGCTCAACGCGCTGCACGTGGGTCACCTGCCGCCCGAGCCGAAGCAGCCGACGCTGCTCTACCCGCAGGACTACTGGCGCACGCGGACAGCAGCGCGATGACCGACCCCCTCGTCGAACGACTGCGCGCACAGATCGGCGGCGTTCGCGACGGGGCGCTGCTGCGCTTTTCCATTGGCAATGCCCATCTGGGCGATGGCAACTACGTCGAGGCGGCGACTTCCTTCCGCGAGGCGCTGGGTTTCGATCCGGCGTATTCCGCCGCCTGGAAACTGCTAGGCAAGGCGCTGCTGGCCACGGACGACGAGGCTGGCGCCGCCGACGCATGGCGCCAGGGCATCGCCACGGCGACCGGCCGCGGCGATATGCAGGCGGCCAGGGAAATGACGGTCTTCCTCAACCGGCTTTCGCGGAACGGTTGATCCAGTAAGGGTTGCGGCCGGACGCGTTGAATCGCTTGTAGTGCCACTGGTACTGCGTGAAGGCACGCTCCGCGCACTGCTGCACGCCGCGATTGAGCGCGGCGCAGGCCACATCGAGGTCGGTGCTGTCGATGCCTTCCGGCGCCGGCAGGACATGGATGCGGAAGCCGGCACCGTCCGGCAGTCGCTCGGCGAAGCTGAAAAGCACCGTGGCCCCCGTACGCGCCGCCAGGCGCGGCAGCAGGACCATGGTCAGCGCTTCCTCACCGAAGAACGGGGCAAACACACCCTCACCCTCGCGAGGCCGCTGGTCCGGAAGGATGCCGACCGTGCCGCCGGCGCCGAGACGCTTGAACAGCGTGCGCACGCCGGCACCCTCGGCCCTCACCTGCTCGGGCGCCAGCTTGCCACGCACCTTGCGCAGCAGGCCCTCGATCGCCTGGATGCGCGGTGGCCGGTAAAGGATGGCCATCGGTGTCTTGCTGCAGAGCCAGTAGTTGAGCAGCTCCCAGCAGCCCAGATGGGGCGCGGCAATGATCACGCCCTTGCCCGAGGCCAGCGCGGCTTCGAACAGTTCGCCACCGACGACCTCGCGGATCAGGCCGAGCGAACGGTCGGCGCCGGCGCCCCAGATCGCCGCCACTTCCGTCACGGACTTACCCGCTTCCTCCATCGTGCGCAGCAGGAGTTCCGCCCGCTCGGCGTCGGTCAGTTCGGGGCGGGTAAGCCGCAGGTTGACGGCGGTAACGTGCGTGCTGTGCGAGTGAGCGCGCAATGCTCGCCGGCCCATCCAGGCACCCACCGTGTGCACGGTCCGCAGCGAAAAGAGACTGACCAGCCGAAGGAGGAGGTAGAGGAGGTAGATATCGGGGCGCATCCGGGGAAGTGTACCGCCGCGTGCCAGCCTCCTTTAAGCTTGGCCGCCATCCGCCGTTAGCCTTCCCATGATTTCAGTGATCCAGCGCGTGGAGTCCGCACGTGTCGATGTCGATGGAGAAACCGTGGGTGCCATCGGCGCCGGTCTGCTCGCGCTGGTCGCGGTCGAGCCGGGCGACGGCGAAGCCCAGTGCGTCCGCATGCTCGAGCGGCTACGCGGCTACCGCGTGTTCTCCGACAGCGAGGGAAAGATGAACCTCAGCCTCGCCGATACCGAAGGTGGCCTGCTCCTGATCAGCCAGTTCACCCTTGCCGCGGATACGCGCAAGGGCATGCGCCCCAGCTTCACCACGGCCGCGCCCCCGGCCGAAGCGAGCCGCTGGTTTGACCGTCTGGTCGAGCTGGCTGGCGCCGCCCATGCCCCGGGGGTGGAAATCGGGCGCTTCGGTGCCCATATGAAGGTACATCTCATCAACGACGGCCCGGTCACCTTCCGCCTGGAGGTGCGCTGAGGCGTCCCTACGGGGTCCCATGGCCCTTTTCCTTCTCATCGCGACGCTGACGCCCGGCCGGAAACGGCCATCTGGCGCGATTCTTGCGTCCCCTCGATGAGCCCGATCCACTTGAAAACTGGTCAAAAAATCATCAAATGACTATACTGATCGGTTCCTGTAACCCGCGGCGGTCGGCATGACTAATAAAGCTCACGAGCAGCAGTCTGAAATCTAACAGCTCATCTCCAAGGGTTTGGAGCAGGGCTACCTGACCTACGCGGAAATCAACGATCACCTGCCCGACGATATCGTCGATCCGGAGCAGATCGAAGACATCATGGCGGTGCTCAAGGGCGTCGGCATCGAGGTGCATGACTCCGCGCCCGACACCGACACCATTTCCGACGGCGCTGCGCCGGGTTCCAGCACGGATGACGAATCCGCCGCTGAAGAAGCCGTGGCCCTGCTGTCGGCCGTCGACGCCGAGGTTGGCCGTACGACCGATCCCGTGCGCATGTACATGCGCGAGATGGGCACCGTCGAGCTGCTGACCCGCGAAGGCGAAATCGCCATCGCCAAGCGCATCGAAGAAGGCCTCAACCAGGTCCAGACCGCGCTGGCCAGCTTCCCCCTCACCATCCAGCTGCTGCTCGAGGAATACGACCAGCACGTGGAAGGCAAGCGCCGCCTGAGCGAAATCCTGGCTGGCTTCACCGACCTCGAGGAAGCCGCGGACGCCGCCAAGGCTGAAGCCGCCGAGGCCGCCGAAGCCGCCGCTGCCGAAGCCAGCGACGACGACGAGGAAGAAGTCGAAGGCGCTCCGGTGGTCGAGGAAGAGGAAGCCGGTCCGACCGGCCCCGATCCGGAAGAAGTGAAGCGCCGCATGGAAGAGCTCCGCTCGCTCCACGGCAAGTTCCAGAAGACCGCGCCCAAGGCCGAGATCAACGACAAGAAGCTCGCCAAGATCCGCGAGCAGATGTCGGAAGCCTTCCTCAACCTGAAGCTCCCGTCGGCCCTGATCGACAGCTTCGTGCGCAAGCTGCGCGAAGTGGTGAACGACATCCGTCACCACGAGCGTGTGCTCATGGACATCTTCGTCAAGCAGGTGAAGATGCCGCGTGCGGAGTTCCTCAAGAGCTTCCCGTCGAACGAAGGCAACCTCGAGTGGGCTGCCGAGCTGGGCCGCAAGCGCCAGAAGTGGTCGCCGAACATCAAGAACTACCGCGAGGCGATCGACGGTGAACAGGAGAAGCTCGCCGCTATCGAGCGCACCCTGTACCTGCCGCTGACCGACATCAAGGAAATCAATCGCGCCATGTCCGTCGGCGAGGCGAAAGCCCGTCGCGCCAAGAAGGAAATGGTCGAGGCCAACCTGCGCCTGGTCATCTCCATCGCGAAGAAGTACACCAACCGTGGCCTGCAGTTCCTCGACCTCATCCAGGAAGGCAACATCGGCCTGATGAAGGCCGTGGACAAGTTCGAATACCGCCGCGGCTACAAGTTCTCGACCTACGCGACGTGGTGGATCCGTCAGGCCATTACCCGCTCGATCGCCGATCAGGCTCGCACCATCCGTATTCCGGTGCACATGATCGAAACGATCAACAAGCTCAACCGCATCTCCCGCCAGATGCTCCAGCAGTTCGGCCGCGAGCCGACGCCGGAAGAACTGGCCAAGGAAATGGAGATGCCGGAAGACAAGATCCGCAAGGTCCTGAAGATCGCGAAGGAACCGATCTCCATGGAAACCCCGATCGGCGACGACGAAGATTCGCATCTGGGCGACTTCATCGAAGACACCAATGCCAGCTCGCCCGTCGAGTCGGCGACCGAAACGGGTCTCATGGAAACCGTGCGCGACGTACTCGCCGGCCTCACCCCGCGTGAAGCCAAGGTACTGCGTATGCGCTTCGGCATCGACATGAACACGGATCACACGCTGGAGGAAGTCGGCAAGCAGTTCGACGTCACCCGCGAGCGCATCCGTCAGATCGAAGCCAAGGCCCTGCGCAAGCTGCGTCACCCGAGCCGTTCGGAGACGCTTCGGTCGTTCCTTGATATCGATTGATTGGTAGCGACATCTGGTTAGTTGAAAACGCCCGCGCAAGCGGGCGTTTTCTTTTGGGCAGCCTTATGGAAAATCACCTTCCGCCCAACATATCTCCCACGTGGACGGCTCGCCGTCCCCGCTGCAGCCAAAGTAGACATTCACCTTTGCCTGATCGAGATACCCGTAGAGGTTCGTGCGGAAGCCAGGCTCCACTTCTACCGGCTTGATGTGCGCACTGTCGAGCACACGAGTCCATGACCCCGTAAAGATGTCGTCGCCTTCAGCCCGGTAGAGACAAACCCCTTTCGCGGTGCCCCATTCCGGGAAATTGGGGCCGAACGAGGAGTCGGCATAGGTCTCGCAGACATTCGCCATGTAATAGTAGTAGTGCCCGTTCTGGACACTCGGCGCGAAGGCGATCGCGGGATTGGCGTGCGAGACACCCGGCACACCATTGAGCGTCAGACCCGCCGTGCTGATGGAACGTCTTGGACCGAAGTGAATGCCATCCGTCGCCTCGCGGTAGAAATACGCGGGAACCCCGCTGTCATCGACGTACGAGTAGACCGTGCGCACACCGGAGCCACCATCCGAGCTCCATGCAACCGACTGGCCCGTGCCGTAAGCACTGGTGTCCGCATCGTGGATGACAGGGTCAGGCCACTTGTTCCAGTGAAGGCCGTCGGTAGAGAATGCCACGCCCACGCTGTTTCCCCGACCGTCGACCGGCCAGTTCGTCGTGTAGTACATCGCGTAGCCGTAAGATATTCCACCGACGGTCCAGTTCCCGCGAACGACCGTCGGATCGCAGGTGAAAACGCCTTCCCATGCAATCGGCGTCGCTCCTGGCGTCACGCGGTTCGACCTAAGGACGATTTGTGGCTCGGTCCATGCGCCACCGGGAACGCGCTCCCGGTACTTCACCGTATCGGTGCCGGCATTCCCCCCGCACCACCAAACCTTCTCCTTACCGTCCAGGTCGATCATCGCGCTGGGCGAATAGTCCCAACTAGGCTGGGCGAAGAGTAATTCTCCCGCGTTGAACGTACCGGCCTTGGCTCCCACTGCACCTGTGGCCAGTACCAGGCCAAACACCATGGTTATCCATCGTTTCATTGCTTACTCCGCTCCTTGTAATAGAAACTCAATCGCCCGCAAGCCGAATGTGCCCCCGCGCGGCCTTCTCTACCGTGTCGCGAGTCACCACACTGAGCCGCAGTCCAAGCGGCCTGAGCAACTTGCCCACGGTGTCGAGCGTCGGGCTCTTTATTTCACGCTCGATGTCCTGCAGCCCGCGGGCGGACACGCCGCACAGCTTCGCGTATTCGGCAATGGTGAAGCGAAGCGTCGTGCGAACGAGACGAATGACCTCAGGCGCGGGGCGCCCCGGGTGCGCCTCGATGTCATCCAGCAAGGCTCGCCGTACATCGAGTTCTTCGATCGTCGTCAGTGGCTTGAAGCGTTTGTCCACGCTCAGAGCGCCTCGAGCTGGGCGATGATCTCGTCGATAGACGAGCGCTGCATGTCCATGATGGCTTCATCTACACCGACCTCCAGAGCCCGCTGACGCAGGCTGCGCAGTGGTTCCACCATCCTGGTGAGCGCACGAGCCAGTGCAGCCTCTTCGACACCCGTCGCGTCGGCCGTCTGCCGAACGACACTGGCCCAGCGCGGGGAGCCTCCATCATCGGCTTCCCACCGCATCCGGCGGGCGATGCCGTCGGGGTGAAGCATCATGGGAACGAAATCGAACAACGGCGTCAATCCGACATAGCCATCCGCGCGCCGCTGGATGGCCGTGTTCCGCGCATGATTGTCCTTATTGCCCAGTGCAATGTTGGCGACATCACGGCGCACGTATTCGATGACATCACGCTCGCGGTGCGTGCAAACCGCAGCGAGGCGCCGAAGAGCGACATTGTGAGAAGGCGCGAGCCCGAACCCGGCCAGACTGCATAGCGACGCTACGCTCTCCTGTGCATAGCGAACGACGCCATGGGTGGTGACTTCCCTGTCGAATCGGGGAATGAACAACGTTCGCGGACCACCTCGCATCCTGCCGTGGACATCCAGACCGAGATGTCTTGCCAGCTCCATGTAGGGAGCCTCAAGACGAAGAATGGTCGCCAGGGCAGCACTCGGGCCCCGAGAGAACTTGACCAGCCAGTGCGCCACACATTCTTCGTCAGGGAGCGCGTGATCGAGGTAGTAAAGGCCATCACGCCCTTCCGCCAAGAGGATCTTGGGCCATTCCCCCTGCACACCCGAGGAGCCGGCGACGAACAAGCCATGTCGAACCAGGTGCTCAGTGAACGCATCACCGCGTTCGACAACCTCGCCTTCGGTGAAGCCCCGACGATCGCTGAGTGCATGTTCCTTCAGACGATCAGCCGCCTCACGTACGCGAATATTGCCGATGGGATTGCCCGCGCCGGCGAGCAGCAACCGCCAGTCAGCCGAAGCCGCCGCCGTCTCCGGCATGCCGAGCTGCCGCAACAGTTCCTGCCTGCCGAACCCCTGGGGAAGCAGATCGGTGAGGAACGGTGGCCACGTTTCTCCTCGCGTGGATTCCAGCGAGACAGGCAGATTGACGCTTAAGGCGGCCGCATCCGTTCGGCCCTCGTTGTCTAGTGCATAGCCTGAGCTATATCCCACGTCCGTCCCTACCTCCCAACCGCCTTCGGTGGCACCGAGGAGCCGGACGGAGGCGACAGCACGCCAGGTACCGTCGAGGTAGAGATCGAGATTGACGATGTCAGCCATATGCACACTCTTGTATCACAACAAGGCCATGTCCGCCTTTTATAAGTGATACTTTAGTGTGGATATAAGGAAGACTGTCTATTCGTAACTCCTTGCGATCTAATGCGCACCGGGGAATCGATAGGAAAACACCAAAATGAAATGGATCTTCCGCCTCGCCGTGGTCGTCATCCTCGTTTATGGCGGCCAGGCCGCCTTTCGGCAGGCTAGCTTGGCCCACGAGCGCTACGAGGCCCGCAAGCTGATCAAGGAGCAGATAGATGCCCTCCCAGTCGCCCAACGACGTACGGCGGCGCTCGAGATCTATCTGGCTTTCTATTGGTCGGGTGCGAACCTGCTACCGGCCGTCTGCAAGAAGGAAGGTGTCGACCTGTCCGTCTATGCGAAGGCGTATGCCGATCGCTACGTTGCCGAGCATGACCGTGTTCATGCTGCCTACCGAAGCGTCGGCGGCAACGAGCAGGCGCTTATCGCCACCATCTCGTCCGGGACCACCTCTAGCGACGCTCTGAGAAAAGGACTGCTGCGCGCCGCCAATCTTTCGCAGGGCGACAGCACGGTCGACGGCTGCCGGGCCGTGCTGGCGAAGCAGAACAAGGTTCTGGACAAGATGAACTTTCCCGAGGCCTTTCCCTATGTGTGGAGCGTTGCCGCCGTTCCCTGAAGCAGTAGCCATCGAGCGCTTCGACGCCGTGGCGTCGCATAAGACGACGCCCGCTTAAGCGGGCGTCGTCGATAGAGCCATTGCTTACCGCTTAGCGGTGGTGAACCACGACCGGGTGGTGATGGTAACGACGCGGCGGCGGCCGGTGGTACGAGCGGTGGTACGGGCGGTGGTAGTAGTGGTGATGAACCGGGCGATGATGCACCGGGTGATGCACGACGACCACGCGACGCGATTGCGCCATCGACAGTGCCGGCGCGGCCAGGGCCGCAACAGCCAATGCCACCGAAATGATCAGCTTCTTCATGGAATCCCCTGTGGGTTGAACTGGGCCAAGCATGGAGGGTGCCGGCTGAACAGTCGACGTCAGCGCGTTAGGCTTCGTCACGTTTCCTTGGCTTTCCATGTGGGCGCCCGCCCATCGTCGAACGACCCTTCATTGGGTACACTTGGCCACCGCGCGCGGGCCTATAGCTCAATGGTTAGAGCAGAGGACTCATAATCCTTTGGTTCCAGGTTCGAGTCCTGGTGGGCCCACCAACGATCCCTCGTTATGCGTCTCGCCATAATTGCGAACTGATCGAGTATGGATATCGATGATGGCGACTCAGTCTGAGGCTATCGCGGCCGTGGATCAGGCCTTTGGCTCATTGCCGAAACCCGAGCATTTTACGAACTTCACGCATTGCGAAGAGTGCGCAGAGCACGACGAGCTCCTGAGGAGTCGCACGCGCGAAACGCTTTCTTTTCAGGACGTAGGAAATCCTGGATGGGAGCCTATGTGCTTCTCAAGTCCAGAAGGGATGGCGTTCTACATGCCGTCGCTGGCTCGGCTTGTGTTCACTGACCCACCCTATGGCTACGACTGGTACGGCTATCAGCTGCTATTCCACCTCTATTCCGGTGGTTTCTATAACGGGCTTTATACGTACTGCAACGCAGCGCAGAGGCAAGCCATTGCGGTGCTCATCGCAGCAATGATTGAGTCCCATAGCGTTGACATCGAAGCAAGTTCTAGCGAAGACGAGTTCCTTCGCGCACACGAAATCTGGTCGCAGGTGGCGCCGTCGATCCCCTGACGACCAGATCAGCCGTCAGCACGGATGGGCTCGAAGAAGTGAAGGGTAGGCAAACGCGTTAAGCATGACCGATGACCTGGATTGAAACATCCCTGTCATTCACCAGACCTACGGTTGACTGCTCGTCAGGCAACCAGCGGTAATTCCACATGGACCATTCCCGACGCCGTTTCCTGGGCGTCGCCGGCGGATTCGCCGGTGCATGCGTCTTCATCGAACCATGGCGCGTAGCCCAGGCGATGGATATGCCGATGGCCATGCCGATGAAGCAACGCATGGCTATGCCGGCCCTGGCCGCGCCGAACGTGCCGCTGGTGAACCCGGTGACGATGGCGAAGTTCGTCGATGCGCTGCCGGTGCCACCGATCGCCTTGCCCACGGGCACGCGTACCCACGCTGCATTCGGAGGCCGGCAACTGCCGCTCTACCGCATGCCGATGCGGGCATTCAGTGCAAGGGTGCACCGGGATCTGCCGCCGACACCGCAATGGGGTTACGCAGGGTCCACGCCGGGCCCCACGATCGTGACGCGCCGTGGCGAGCCGGTACTAGTGGAATGGGCCAACGAGCTTCCCACCCGGCATTTCCTGCCTATCGATCACAACATTCATGGCGCGGAGAAATCGAAACCCGACGTTCGCACCATCACCCATGTGCACGGTGCGCGCGTCTCCGCGCCGAACGACGGTTGGCCTGAAGACTGGTACGTGCCGGGTAAATCGTTGACCGCCCTTTACCCGGGTGACCAGGACGCCACGACCTTGTGGTACCACGATCACGCCATGGGCATCACGCGTCTGAACATCTACGCGGGCCTGTTTGGCAGCTTCCATGTGCACGACGACGACGAACAAGCCCTGGGGCTGCCCTCGGGCGAGTTCGACATTCCGTTGATGCTCTACGACCGCCTGCTCGCCAAGAGCGGCAAGCTTTACTACCCGGTGTCGGACGATCCCGAGGCGCCCTGGGTGTCCGAATGCCGCGGCGATGCGGTGCTGTGCAACGGCAAGCTGTATCCGTATCTTGAAGTGGAGCCGCGTCGCTACCGTTTGCGGCTGATCAACGCGGCCAACACCAGCTTCTTCAACCTGTCGCTGTCACATGGCAAGCCGTTCCAGCAGATTGGCAGCGACCAGGGGCTGCTGGCAGCGCCCACCGATCGCCTGAACATCGAGCTCTACCCGGCCGAACGTGCCGAGGTGATTGTCGACTTCAGTGCTTATGCAGGCCACTCGGTGCAGCTACGCCACCAGGCCGACGGCATCGTCGAGTTCCGCGTTCGCGCCAAGGGTCGCCGCGATACCTCGGTGGTACCGGCCACGTTGCGGCCGGTCCAGCGCATCGATCCATCCACGGCGGTGCAGGACCGCGTGCTCGCACTGGGCGAGCAGGACGATTCCGGCGGCAATCCGATGACGATGCTGCTCGATGGAAAGATGTGGAGCGATCCCATCAGCGAAAAACCCAGGAAGGGCACGGTGGAAACCTGGACATTCGTCAATGTGACGGGCGATGCGCACCCCATCCACCTGCACCTTGTGCGCTTCCAGGTACTGGAGCGCCGTCCGTTCGACCTCTTCGCGTGGAACGCCCGCAAGGAACTGAAGTTCACCGGGCCATCGATACCGCCGGCCGCGCACGAGGCCGGCTGGAAAGACACCGTGCGCTGCGACCCCGGGATGGTCACCCGCATCATCACGCGCTTCGACGGCGAGCCAGGCAAATACGTCTGGCACTGCCATTACCTCGAGCACGAGGACAACGAAATGATGCGGCCCTACGAACTGGTTTGAATCACCGGTCTTTTCTTGCGGTGATAACGATTGTTCGCAATATGTTGCGTTGACGCGTGATCGTCATCACGACCTCACGCATTGTCGCCCGTGTGCCAACGATCCGTCACAAGCGGGGTGGAAGCTCAATGCGGTCGACGGGTCATCCACAACCTTAGTCGACAAGCATCAGGGGGAAGACTTCCAGTAGGGAGAGATTCAAAATGGTTACATGGTTGCGCCGTACGCGGCTCTCGCCGCTGTTGATTGGTGCGCTTTCCGTCGGCCTCGCCGGCGTCGTCAGCGCGCAGGACACCACTCCGCCCGATCACGATGCACAGTTCCGCCAGAATGTGCCCGTAGCTCCCTTCAAGAACCAGGCTGGCCTTCCCGGCGGCATCGTCGTACTGCACAAGCCGACCCAGGGCCAGGACAACAGCAACAATACCGCCACCCCGATCAAGCACGTGATTCTGCTGATCGGCGAGAACCGCACGTTCGACCACGTCTTTGGCACCTACAGCGCGCCGAAAGGACAGTCGGTGGACAACCTGCTGTCCAAGGGCATCGTCAATGCCGACGGCACGCCCGGTCCGCACGTGGACCTTGCCACGCAGTTCATGGCCTCGAGCACCGGCAAGTTCGACATGTCGCCGAAGAAGGCCGGCAAGTACAAGACGCTTCCGCAGATGAACACCGGTGGCGCACCCACCGCGGCACCCTTCGCGTCGGCGACGCAGGCGCAGAGCATTGAACCGGCGCTTCCCGATGGCACCTACGACATGCTCGCTGCCGGTGGCACGGGCCTGCCCAACGGCGTGGTCGATACCCGTTTCCCGGCCAAGCTCGTCAACGCGCCCGTCGACATGCATGCGTCGATCAGCTACGACGCCTACGCCAACAGCCCGGTCCATCGCTTCTTCCAGATGTGGCAGCAGCTCGATTGCGACACCAAGGTAGCCACCGCCGCCAATCCCAGCGGTTGCCGCAACGACCTGTTCCCGTGGGTCGAAACCACCATGGGTGCGGGCAACAACGGCGCTCCGCTGCCGGCGAACTTCAACAACCAGACCACCGGTGAAGGCTCCACCGCCATGCAGTTCCTGAACATGGCACAGGGAGATGCGCCTTACTTCAAGAAGCTGGCCCAGAAGTATGCGCTGAGCGACAACTTCCACCAGTCGGTGATGGGCGGCACGGGTGCCAACCACATCATGCTTGGCTTCGGCACCTTGATCTACTACGCCGACGCCAACGGCAACCCGGCCACCCCGCCGGAAAACCAGATCGAGAACCCGGACGCGCAGTTTGGCACCAACAACTGGTGGGTGCAGGACGGCTACAGTGGTGGTTCGTACGTCAACTGCGCTGACGAAAGCCAGCCGGGCGTGAAGCAGATCAAGAACTACCTGCGCTCACTGCCGTACCTTTCGTTCAAGGGCACGGACTGCAAGGCCAAGGCCTATTACCTGGTGAACAACTACAACCCAGGCTACCTGGGTGACGGCACGCCGGCTCCGCTGGGCGCCGACCAGTTCACCATCCCGCCGACCACGCAGGAGAACCTGGCGCTGCTGCTGGAGAAGCACAAGGTTTCCTGGAAGTACTACGGTGAAGGCTTCGGAGGCGGCAAGGAAGACGGCGAGGCCGGCACCTTCTGCAACATCTGCGATCCGTTCCTGTACTCCACCCAGGTCATGACCAACCCGGAACTGCGCGCCAAGAACCAGGACATCAACGACCTGTACGACGACATCCAGAACAACACGCTGCCGGCCGTTTCCATCGCCAAGCCGGACGGCATCCTCGATGGCCATCCGGCCTCGTCGAAGCTGGATTTGTTCGAAGGCTACGTGCGCAAGATCGTCGAAATGGCCGAAGCCAACCCGAAGGTATGGGACGACACCGTGATCATGGTGACCTTCGATGAAGGTGGTGGCTATTACGATTCCGGCTACATCCAGCCGATCGACTTCTTCGGTGACGGCACGCGCATCCCGCTGCTGGTGGTGTCGAAGTACTCCCTCGGCGGCAAGGTCGTGCACACGTACTACGACCATGTCTCGTTCGACAAATTCGTCGAGGCCAACTGGAACCTGAAGGACCAGATCTCCGGCCGCAGCCGCGACAACCTGCCTAACCCGGTGTCGTTCAAGGAGAACCCGTATGTACCGGTGAACGCGCCGGCCATCGGCAACCTCATGGACATGTTCAACTTCACCAAGAAGGATGTCAGCGACACCACCGCGATCGCCGACTGATCGCTCACGGTTCGCTCGATACCGACCCTGCCCGCGAAAGCGGGCAGGGTTTTCGTGTTCGCAAGGAGTCAGATGATGATGAAGCTTTCCCTGCCCAGATTGGCCACCTCCGTCGCGTGTGCACTTTTCATAACGGCGGCCACGCTTGTCCACGCCGATCCCGGTGACTTCGGTGCCATGCCCGGGCTGTGGAAGATCCTGGTGCGGCACGTGGTCAACGGCAAGGCAGGTGCACCGGAAGTGCATTGGCATTGCGTGGATGAAGGTGCCGATCCCTGGACTACTTTCGCCGCATGGACACCGGCGCAGGGCGAGTGCACCGCCACGGACCAGCAACGCCGCAGTACCTCGCTGACGTGGAAGCTCACCTGCAAGGCGGCCCCGCCGGCTTCGGCACACGTGGACTTCGACAGCGCCAAGCACTACACAGGTAGCGTGACGATCGAAGGCCGCGGCGAGGTTACGCAGGTGGAGGGCGGCCGTTACGCCGCGTGCACCAGTCCGCAAGATTAACGTGGCAGCGACAGCCGCAACTCAAAGCAAGTTCTAGCGAAGGCGAGTTCCTTCGTGCGCACGAAATTAGGACGCACGTGGCGCTGTCGATCCCCTGACGACCAGATCAGCCGTCAGCACGCGTTTGCGCGGGGGCACCTCTGGATCGTTGAGCAGTTCGATCATCATCGTCATCGCTTCCCGCCCCAGTGCATTCTTTGGCTGGGCAACGGTGGTCAACGGTGGCGTGGTATAGCGAGCGAAGCGGATATCGTCGAAGCCGACCACGGAGACATCTTCCGGTACGCGCAGGCCGTGCGAGCTCAATGCGCGCATCGCACCGATCGCCATTTCGTCGTTGGAACAGAACACCGCGCTGAACGACTGCCCCCGCGAGAGAAACAGTTCGATGGCGCGCTCGCCCGCTTCGGTCGAGAAGTCACCGACGGTGGTCAGCGCGGGGTTGGCGGCAATCTTCGCTCGCTGCAGCGCGAGGTGATAGCCCCGCTCACGGTCCACGCATATCGGGCTCGATGACGGGCCGGCGATGAAGGCGATATCTCGGTGTCCCAGCGTAACGAGATAATCGACCGCGAAACCCGCCGCGGCGACGTTGTCGATATAGACACTGGAAATCTTGCTGTCCTTGACGTACTCGCACGCATTGACCACGGGCAGGCGGCCGTCGATGGGTATCGCCGGTACACGATGGGACATGGTGATGATGCCGTCGGCCTGGCGCGCAGCGACCATGTCGGCGTAGGCCTGCTCGCGTACCAGGCTGCTTTGCGTCTCGCCCAGCAACACCGAATAGCCATTCTCGTACGCGACCTGTTCGATGCCGCGGATCACCTCCGAGAAAAACGGGTTGGCGATGTCAGGGAGCAACGCGATGATCAGTCGCGTTCGCGCGGTGCGCAGATTGCGCGCAAGCGCATTGGGCGTATAGCCCAGACGCTTGACCACCTCATGGATGCGTTGGCGCGTGGCTTCGCTGACGAGTTCGGGGCGCTGCAAGGCGCGCGAAACAGTTGCCACTGAAACCTTTGCGATGGTGGCAATTTCCTTGACCGTCCGGACACGCGCAGGCTGCGGCGCAGCATTCGCACGCTCGCCCTTGGCGCCCTGCCGCTTACCCTTGGATCCGTCGGCACTCACGAGTTCTGGTCCCTTTATCGCCGCTGCGCCCTTGACGATACCAGTTGGCAGCGCCCGACACTGAAATGTCCGAAGCGGTCTTCCCGCCTGATATTTGTGCAATGCAATGTAATGGATTACATAAAATCGTTGCATCGGCGTTTGCACATCTGCTAAACACTTTGCCACGTTTAAAGCACTCTGCGGTAGCACGGCTAAAACGTTGAACCAAACACCACACAAGTAAAACGTCGAACGTCAGTGTTTATGCGGATGTAATCGAATACATTCGCGTGCCATCGACGCATGGGAGGGGGAAATGGCAGGCCAGTCCATATCGACCAGCGCCAGGGCGCTGACCCGATGAAGAAGCTCGGCATGGGGCTCGTCGGCCCGGGCTTCATCGCCGCGCATCACCTCGACGCCGTGCGTCGCCTGGGGAACGTCGATATCGTCGGCATCGCTGGCTCCAGCCTCGAATCCACGAAGAAACGGGCGCGCGAACTAAATGCCGGACGGGCTTACTCGAGCTACCTTGAACTGCTGGCCGACCCCACCGTGCAGGTGGTTCACAACACCACGCCCAACCACTTGCACCGAGAGGTCTCATTGGCGGCGCTGCGTGCCGGCAAGCATGTGATCTCCGACAAACCCCTCGCCAGCAACACGCAGGAAGCGCGTGAGTTGTACGAAGCGGCGCGAGAAGCCGACGTCGCACACGTCGTCACCTTCAACTATCGCGGCTATCCGCTTGTGCAGCAGGCGCGGTCAATGATCGCAAAGGGCAAGGTCGGCCCGGCGGTGTTCGTGCATGGTTGTTACCTGCAGGATTGGCTGACCGACGAGCGCGCCTATTCGTGGCGCCTGGATCCCAAACGGGGCGGCGCCAGCTCCGCGCTCGGCGACATCGGCTCGCACTGGTTCGACCTGGCCGAACATGTGACCGGCGCGCGCATTACTGCCGTACTGGCCGATCTGCACACGGCTGTACCGGTCCGCGAGGCACCAGCGGCTTCGCCGAAGGCTTTCGCCGGCGCGGCCAGGTCGGCGCCACGACGCAAGATCAAGATCACCAGTGAGGATATGGCCAGCGTGCTGCTGCGTTTCGACAACGGTGCGCGCGGCTGCGTCACTGTCGGTCAGGTGCTTCCCGGTCATAAGAACGACCTGCGGCTGGAGGTAAGCGGGCGCCTGGCCTCGCTGGCGTGGCGGCAGGAGCAGCCCAACGAACTGTGGATCGGCCACCACGCGAAGGCCAATGCGCTGCTGACGCGGGACCCTGCACTGCTCGATCCCACCGCACGCGGCTACGCGCATCTGCCCGCGGGCCACCCGGAAGCCTGGGCGGACGCGTTCGGCAACCTGATAGCCGACGCCTATGCGTGGATTCGACGCGGCGGCACACCCGAAACCAAGCCAGCCGCGCTACCTACTTTCGCCGACGGCTATCGCAACAGCCTGCTGGTCGACGCGACGCTCAAGAGCCATGCCGCCGGCGGCGTATGGCAGCACGTCGAAGACCCTCTCGGACCACCACGCACAAAGGGGAAACGGGGATGAAATGGCGCCTTAGATTGATGATGTTGTTCGAATTCGCGATTTGGGGCGCCTGGTACGTCACGGTCGGTACCTGGCTTGGTCAGACGCTGCATTTCAGCGGCACGGAAATCGGCGCCGTCGCGGGCACCACCGCTATCGGAGCGATGATTTCGCCGCTGTTCGTCGGGCTGCTTGCCGACCGCCTGTTCGATACGCGCCGTGTGCTTGCCCTGTTACACATCGTCGGTGCCGTCTTGCTGGTGGTCGCCGCCCAACAAAGTTCGTTCGCCGTGCTGTATGCCACCCTCTTGGCGTACAGCCTCTGCTACATGCCCACGCTGGCGCTGACCACCTCGCTCGCGATGCGGCATATCGACGACCCGCAGGAAGAGTTCGGCGCGATCCGCGTGTTCGGCACGCTCGGCTGGATCGTTATGGGCCTGATCGTCGGCGCCCTGGGCGTGGAGGCGACTGCGTCACCCCTGCTCCTGGCCGCCGGCCTTTCAGTCGCGATGGCGGGTTATTGCTTCACCCTGCCCCCGACGCCGCCGCTGGCGCGCCACAAGCGCTTCGAGATCCGTCATGTACTTCCCCTCGAATCCCTGCATCTGCTTCGTGACCGCTCGATGGCGGTCTTCGCCCTCGCGTCGTTCCTGATCTGTATACCGCTGCAGTTCTACTACGCCTTCACCAACCTGTTTCTCAACGAGATTGGCGTGGTCAACGCCGCCGGAAAGATGACCGGCGGGCAGATGTCGGAAATTCTTTGCATGCTGCTCATCCCGTGGTTCTTCCGGCACCTGGGCGTGAAGTACATGCTCGCCGTCGGCATGCTGGCCTGGGTGTTGCGCTATGCCATGTTCGCCTTTGGCGGCACCGGTGAGCTGATGTGGATGCTCTGGCTCGGCATCGTCTTGCATGGCATCTGCTTCGACTTCTTCTTTGTCGTCGGCCAGATCTATATCGATCGCGAGGCCCCGGCCGCCTTGCGCGCGGCAACGCAGGGACTGATCACCTTCCTGACCTACGGCCTCGGCATGTTCGTCGGCTCGTGGATGTCCGGACTGGTAGTCGATACCTACGCCCGGACCAATGCCCAGGGCGCCGTGACGCACGACTGGTACGCCATCTGGATGATCGCCGGCGCGTGCGCCGCCGTCGTCCTGGTCTTGTTCGTACTGCTGTTCAAGGACCGCAAGGCGACGGTGAGCGTCCCTGTCACCAGCGCCAACTGATTCCCAGGAGAACCGTTCATGATGACTCGCAGGCAGTTCCTGGCTCGTTCCGCGATTGGCGGCACGGCGGCGTGGCTTGCCCTTGGCGCGCCCGGAGAAATCTTCGCCGCCACGACCAAGGGCAAGGCACTCGGCATTCAGCTCTACATGGTGCTGAAGGCTTACCAGGACGACCCCACCGGTACGCTCAAAACGCTTAAGACGATCGGCTACACGGAAATCGAAGCCATCGTCACCAGCACCGCCAAGACGCTGCGCGATCAATTGAATGAGGCAGGCTTGCGTTGTCCCAGCATGCACTTTGACAGCCTCGGCTTCGAGCCCGGTATCGACGCCGCACACACGCTTGGCGCGCAGTACATCGTCAGCAGCATGCTCCCGTCCATCATGCAGAAGGAGCAGGCCGCGAAAGGAAAGAGCGCGCCTGAACCGGCCTATTCGCTTGACGATGCCAAGCGCACCGCGGAGTACGCGAATCGCCTCGGCGAAAGGGCCAGGCAGGCGGGCCTGCAGTACGCGTACCACAACCACCATCTTGAATTTACCGATGTGGGCGGCGGGCAGACGTTCTATGACGTGCTTCTCAAGGAAACCGATCACAAGCTCGTCCAGTTCGAGCTCGACTGTGGCTGGGTCCACGCAGGCGGGAAGAACCCGGCGGATTACTTCAAGGCAAATCCCGGCCGCATTCCGCTGATGCATGCGAAGGATTTCCTGCCTGGCGGCGCCGAGAACTATCCGGGAGCCGAACTCGGCCGCGGCACGCTCGATTACAAGCCGATCATGGCGGCGGCGGACACCTCCGGGCTGAAGCATTGCTTCGTCGAGCAGGAGGGCCCCTTCGCCCGCATGAGCCAGCTCGACGCCGCCCGCGTCGACTACGACTACCTGCGCCCGCTGCGCTGATTCCCAAGGGAAACGCATGGAAAAGAACACATTCGACGCCATCGTCGTCGGCACTGGCGTCAGCGGTGGCTGGGCCGCCAAGGAACTGACCGAGAAGGGGCTCAAGACCCTCGTGCTCGACCGCGGCCCCATGGTCAAGCACGGCGACTACCCGACCGCGATGAAAGCACCGTGGGAACTGCCGTACGCCGACGAGCCCACGCAGGAAGACATCGCGCGCCATCAGAAACACACGCGCCCATCGTTCTACGGCATTACACAGTCCACCAAGCACTGGTTCGTCGACGACGTCGACAACCCGTATGAAGAGACCAAGCCGTTCGACTGGTTCCGCGGATATCACGTTGGCGGACGCTCGCTGATGTGGGGTCGACAGAGTTATCGGCTCAGTGCGATGGACTTCGAGGCGAACGGCAAAGAAGGCGTCGGCGTGGACTGGCCCATTCGCTACGACGACCTTGCGCCCTGGTACGACTATGTCGAACATTTCATCGGCGTCAGCGGGTCCACCGAACATCTGGCGCAATTGCCGGACGGCCAGTTCCTGAAGCCGATGCAACTCAATTGCGTCGAGAAGGATTTCCAGGGAAAGCTGGACGACAAGTTCAACCGCAAGCTCATCATCGGCCGCACCGCGAATCTGTCCGAGCCGCTCAAGCACGACAAGAGTCCCCAGCGCGCGCAGTGCCAGTACCGCAACCTGTGCATGCGCGGCTGCCCCTTCGGAGCCTACTTCAGCAGTAACTCATCGACCCTTCCCGCTGCCGAGAAGACCGGCAACATGACGATCGTCACCAACGCCATCGTCTACGAGGTGATCTACGACGACGCCAAGGGCAAGGCAACCGGCGTGCGCGTGCTGGATGCGGAGACTGGCCATCAGACGGAGTACTTCGCACGCGTGATCTTCCTCAACGCGTCCACCTTCGGTACCACGCATATCCTGCTCAACTCCGTATCCAGCCGGTTCCCCAACGGCTTTGGCAACGACAGCGGTGAGGTAGGACACAACATCATGGATCACATCTTCGGCAACGGTGCGCGAGCACGAGTCGAAGGCCATGAAGATCGCTACTACTCCGGGCGTCGGCCCAACGGCTTCTATATTCCACGCTACCGCAACGTCGGCACTGACAAGCGCGGTTACCTGCGCGGCTTTGGCTACCAGGGCGGCGCGAGCCGCAGCGACTGGACACGGCTTGTCAACGCGCCGGTACTGGGCGACGAACTCAAGCAGGCCGCCGAGAAACCCGGCCCCTGGTGGGTGTCGATGATGGGCTTTGGTGAAATGCTGCCCAATCATAAGAACATGGTGACCCTCGACCGCAATCATAAGGACAAGTACGGCTTGCCGGTGCTCAACTTCGATGCCGCGCACAGGGAGAACGAGTTTCTTATGACCAAGGAGATCATCGCCGATGCGATGGATATGCTGGCCGCTGCCGGCTATCGCGACGTGAGCTCCTTCACGATGCAGGCCAACGTCGGCGCCGGCATCCACGAAATGGGTACCGCACGCATGGGCCGCGACCCGAAGACGTCGGTGCTCAACCAGTGGAACCAGATGCATGCATGCAAGAACGTCTTCATCACCGACGGCTCGGCCATGGCATCGTCCGCCTGCCAGAACCCATCACTGACTTACATGGCGCTGACCGCACGTGCGGCCAGCCATGCCGTGGAAGAACTCAAGCGCGGCAACATCTGAGGAACTGCCTATGAACCGTCGCGAATGGTTGAAACGCATGTCCGCGCTTGCCGTCAGCGCTGCCGCCGCTCCGTCCCTGCTCGCCATCTTCGATGCTCATGCCGCTTCTCAAAAACCGGGCACGGCGGCCCCGTTCTTCAATCCGGCGCAAAGCAGCCTGATCGCCTCGGTGGTCGACATCGTGATCCCGCGCACCGATACGCCGGGTGCCCTCGACGCGGGCGTGCCTGTTTTCATCGATCAGATGTTCAAGGACGTCTATACCAAGGCCGATCAACAACGATACCTCACCGCGCTGGCCGCGTTCGACAAGGCCGGTGGCAAACCGTTCCTCCAGCTTGACGACGCGCAGCGCAAGGCGCTGGTGACCAGGCTGCACGGCGAGGCGATAGCCAAAGTCAGGAGCACTGCTTTGACGCCCGCGGCCGACTTCGTGTTGATGACCAAGAAGCTGACCATGCTGGGCTTCTTCATGTCCCAGCCTGGCTGCACGCAGGTGCTCCAGTATGTCGCCGTTCCGGGCGGTTTCGAGGCCGATATACCGTTGTCGCAGGCGGGCAATGGCAAGGCCTGGGCTGTGGAAACGGAACTTAAGATCTGACCCATGAACCCGATGCGGAGAAAATACGCATGAAAACGCTCAAGGGGCCAGGCATCTTTCTTGCTCAGTACGCGGGAGATGTGGCGCCATTCAACACGCTCCCCGACATTGCCCGGTGGGCGGCGTCGCTCGGCTTTGTCGGCGTGCAGATTCCCTCCAATGATCGTCGTCTTTTCGATCTGGAACAGGCAGCGGCAAGCAAGGGGTATTGCGATGACATCGCAGGCATGCTGGCCGAACACGGGTTGGCGGTCACCGAGCTGTCTACGCATCTGCAAGGGCAGCTGGTCGCCTCGCACCCCGCGTACGACCGCTTGTTCGATGGATTCGCCCCCGCGGCGCTGCGTGGCAACACGCAGCAACGTCAAGCCTGGGCGGTGCAACAACTCAAGCTTGCAGCGACGGCGAGCAAGCATTTTGGCCTGACGTCACACGCAACGTTCTCCGGTGCGCTGGCCTGGCATCTGTTCTACCCGTGGCCACAACGCCCCGCCGGGCTGGTCGATGAAGCCTTCGCGGAACTCGGGAAACGTTGGCGGCCCATCCTCGATGCTTTCGACGACGCCGGCGTCGATGTCTGTTATGAACTTCACCCCGGTGAGGATCTCCACGACGGTGCAACCTTCGAGCGTTTTCTCGAGGCTGTAGGGCAGCACCCGCGCGCCAACATTCTCTACGATCCGAGCCACATGGTCCTGCAGCAGATGGACTATCTGCAGTTCATCGACATCTATCACGAGCGGATCCGCGCTTTCCATGTGAAGGATGCCGAGTTCCGCCCCAATGGGCGGGCGGGCGTTTACGGCGGTTACCAGAACTGGATCGACCGTCCCGGACGCTTCCGCTCGCTGGGTGACGGGCAGATCGACTTCGGCGCGATCTTCAGCAAGTTCGCGCAGTACGACTATCCGGGCTGGGCCGTGCTCGAATGGGAGTGCTGCATCAAGGATGCCTTGCAAGGCGCGAAGGAAGGCGCGGTCTTTATCCGCGACCACATCATCAAGGTCACCGAGCGCGCGTTCGACGATTTCGCCGCGACCGGCAGCGACCGCGCATTCAATCGCGACATACTGGGGCTTGAATCACCATGACCACCTCTCCCGGCATCAGCCGCCGGACTGTACTGGGTCGTCTCGCTGCCGCTGCGGCAGCTTTCGGCGCCATGCCGTTACTGGCCTCCGCCGGTCCCGCCCCCGGCAAGACCACGGCTGCGAAGGCGCCGGCGGGGCGGCTAAAGCAGTCGCTGAGCCGCTGGACGTCCAAGGCGCCGCTCCCCGACCTGTGCAAGCACCTCAAGGCCCTTGGCTTTGCCGGCGTCGATCTGCTGTACGCGGACGAGTGGTCCGTGGTGACCGACAGTGGCCTGGCAGTATCGATGGGTTATCCGGCCCGGCGGGATAACTTCATCGCGATGGGCTTCAATGACCCGGCCAACCACGCCACCCTGCTAAAGGAACTGGAAGCGACCATCCCGCTCGCCAAGCGTGCCGGTGTCACCAATCTGATCACCATGTTCGGCAATCGCACGCCGGGCATCGACGAGCGCCAGGCGGTCGACAACTGCGTCGCTGGCCTCTCCAGGATCGCGCCCTACGCGGCCGAGAACGGCATCACGCTGTGCGTTGAACTGCTGAACAGCAAGGTCGATCACCACGGCTACCAGGGCGACAGTACCGCGTTCGGCGTTGCGGTAATGAAAGGGATCAACTCGCCCAACGTCAAGCTGCTCTACGACATCTATCACATGCAGATCATGGAGGGTGACGTGATCCGCACCATCCGCGACAACATCCAGTGGATCGGACATTTCCACACCGGCGGCGTGCCTGGTCGCCATGACATCGACGGCTCCCAGGAGCTTAACTATCACGCTATTGCGAAGGCGATCGCGGATCTGAATTTCCAGGGCTTCATCGCGCACGAATTCATGCCGTCGCAGTCCGATCCGTTCGACTCGTTTGCCGAGGCGCTGCGGATATGCACGGTATGAATTTTCATCGAGGATTGCCTTTGAAACGTCGAAGCACGATGGTGTTTGCCCTTTTCGTACTCGCAGCCGTCGGACATACGTCCGCATGGGCACAGACCGATCCCAAGGCGACCGAGCAGTGGGAGCCGGTGCCAAAGGTGGTAGCGCCAGGCAGTCAGGTCACCATGCCCCCATCGGATGCCGTTGTGCTGTTCGACGGCCACGATCTCGCCCAATGGGAATCGTCCAAGGACCATTCGCCGGCGCGCTGGAAAGTGCACGACGGTGTACTCACGGTCGACAAACTCGCGGGCAACATCCAGACCAAACAACGGTTCAAGAACTACCAGCTGCATCTGGAGTGGCAGGTACCCAAGGACATCACCGGTGAAGGGCAGTTGCGCGGCAACAGCGGTGTGTTTGTCGCCTCGACCGGGCCTGCCGACGAAGGCTACGAAATCCAGATCCTGGATTCGTGGAAGAACAAAACCTATGTGAACGGACAGGCGGCCAGCATCTATAAACAGGCCCCTCCGCTTGTCAATGCCATGCGTCCCCCCGGCGATTGGCAAGTCTACGACCTGATCTGGACGGCACCGACGTTTGCCGCCAACGGCGCACTGAAGTCACCCGGCTACGTGACGCTGTTCCAGAACGGCGTGCTGGTACAAAACCACACCGAGCTTACCGGCGAGACCTTCTACATCGGCAAGCCGAAGTATGCGCCGTACGCCGAGGCGGCCATCAAGCTCCAGGCCCACGGCGATCCCTCGCAACCCATCAGCTTTCGTAACATCTGGGTGAGGCCGCTGGATTGAACGACCCTGGGCGCGCCGCTCCTAACGTGCGCCCACCGTACCAACAGCCAGGGTGAAACTTTGCAGGAAGTGGAAATCCGGGCGGCGTAGCGCGAAGCCAGGTTGCGCCGGATCGCACAGTTGCGTCAGTTCCTCGAAATCCTCGCCCGACAGATACGGTCGAAGTCGCTCGCCCCAGGTGTTCCGGAAGATCGTCTCCAGAAGATAATCTTCGTCCGCCGGACGAAGGGGCCACGTGCGCTCGATCACGACCGTACGCACAGTGACGTCTCGCAGCCCGGATCGCTGCAACAGCCCCACGATGGATCGAACGGCGGTCAGGTCGCGTTCGCTGACCTGATAGCGATCGCGGTAATACTGGCGCACCGCTTCGTTGGCCACCCGCTCGAGCCGGGCGTCCCAGGCAAAGTACATGTCCGGCAGCAGCGAGCTCTGCCCGAGTGCGATGTGGCCGCCCGGACGGAGCAAGCCCGCCAGGGTCCGCACTCCCGCGACGGGATCGTGCAGATGGTTGACCGTGTTGACCGACCAGACCAGATCGAGGCTGTCGCCAGCCACGGGGGGCCTCAGCAGATCGGCTTGCACCACCAGGGTATCTGCCGGGGCTGTCGCGCGAGCGGCCGACGTGTGCGCCGCCGCAAGGTCGATCCCGGTGACCGATCCATCTGCACCGACTTCGGCGCGGAGCCATTCGAGCGCGTCTCCCGTGCCGCACCCTGCGTCGAGCACGTGCATGCCCGGCTTTAATCCCAGGCCGGCGATCAACTGGCGAAGCTCCGGCCCGGCGAACGCGTTGAACTGGGTCAGCTTGCGTGAGTAATCACGCGCGGCGGTGTCGCCGAGCAGGCCGGACGTTTCGGTTGATCGGGTCATGGGGGTCCGGGACGGAAGAAGGGTGGTGGAGGTCGATGGTATTAGATCACCACCGCCCGTCCCCAGGATGACAACCTCACCTTTGACAACCTCACCCTTGGAGGACGTGCTCAGCCGGGCTTAGCTTCCAGGCGGACGAACAGGACGGCATCCCTTAGTACTGCGGCGCGGCCAATTCCCTCTTCATGTCTTTCAGCCACGACTTCAGTCGATCGATGTCACCGAACACACGGAGGTCCTGTTCGAAAGCACGGATGCCTTCGCGCAGATGGGTGATGTTCGTGGTGAGCGCACGCTTGACGGTTTTCGGAGAGACCGCCATCGCTGGATTCATTCCGAACCTGGACCGGTAATCGACCTCAACCTCGGTCAGCTCCTGGTCGAGCCCGCGAAGTTGCTCCTTGAGAATCGTGTTCCAGCGTTTGAGCCGATCTTCGCTAACGTTTTCCAGCGAAGCCTGATCGATGTGTTCCAGCTCCAGCTGGATCTCGAGCAGATCAAGCAGGCTCCTGCTGGCATAAGCTTGATTGACCCGCTGCATCAAGGCGGCTTTTCGTTCCCGCTCGATCGGATCAGCCTCCCGGTCAGGATGAAGCACGCTTGCCAGCTTGCGATAAACCTCGCGGATCGACAGATGGACTTCGGCCTGCTCGAGCCGCGCGCGTTCTTCGGCCGCGTCGCGCTTGGGTGTCTTCTTGCGATTCGCGTGGTACTGCTCCCGCGCTTCGCGATGGATACGCTCGCGATCATCCTGCGGGTCCACCGGTTCCTGTATGTGCCGCGTCGCGTCGTCGGTTGAAACAGGAGCTGCCGATTCCACCTCCGCGTCCGAGGCGTTGTAACGTCGATACACCTCCGCGATGCCAGGGTCATCCACGGACGCCAGCAGATCGCCCGCGACGTGACCGATCAGTTCGACGATGATCTGACGTTCGGTCTTTGTGAGGCCCTTGATGTCGTGCGACTGATCGAGGCGGTGTACCAGCGTGATGCGTGCCGCATCGTAGGCCTGCCGAAGCGGCACGAGCTCGTCGTTGTACTTGCGACGGAAGTCGGCGTCGAATGCTTCCCAATCGGCCAGCGCGGCACGCCGCTCTTCGATTCTTCCGATCAGCGCATTGAAGGACTTCTGGCCCTTCGACGGCGTCCGCACGATGCCGTGGTTTGCCGTGCCAATGGCGCTGAGTGTTTTCTTCGCCATGGAACGAGCACCAAATAGGGGAATATCACGCTTGACGCCATTTTACGCCCACCGTGCGCGTTGCCGTATGGGTCGAGGCGCTCAGGGAAAAGCGCCGTCGCTCGCGTCCCCCGTCAACACATAATGGCCCGACCCCAGCGAAAATTTGGCACCCGCTGCCACCGAGCGAAGTTGGCTGATGCCCGCGGCCGAAGCCGCCGGCTGACCATGGTCCTGCACGCTGGATGCAACGACCTTGGGCATCGTTACTTCAGCCGTGGTCCCCGTAGGCACCGTGACGTCGAGGCTGAAGTGACTCCCGTCGACCGTCCAAGACGTGGCGATGCGCCCGTAGGCGGACTCGAGGCTGCCACCGCCGTGCGTCACCCCACCACCGGGCGTGGGCGCGACGGCGAAGCGCGCGTAACCAGGTGCGAGCGGCGCGATGCCCGCAATGTGCCGGTACATCCAATCGCCCACTGCGCCGTAGGCATAGTGATTGAAGGAGTTCATGTCGACGTCGCCGAAGCTGCCGTCCGGCTTCAGCGAATTCCAGCGCTCCCACATCGTCGTGGCGCCCGCCTGTATCTCGTAACCCCATGAAGGGTAATCGCGGTTCAGCAGCAGCTTCCACGCGAGGTCGTTCTGCCCGATCGCCGACAGGGCCGGCAGCAACCAGGGGGTGCCGAGGAAGCCGGTGGCCAGGTGATCGTGTCTCGCGTGGATCGTCCGCACGAAGGCGTCGGCGACAGTAGCCGGCGGTACCAGGCCCATACCGATGGCCATCGCGTAGCCGGTCTGGCTATTCGTGCCGAGCGTGCCATCGGCATGAAGGTAACGCGTGGCAAAGGCACGCTTCGTGCGCTCGGCCAGATCGGTGTAGTGCGCCGCGTCCGCCGCATGACCCGTTGCTGCCGCCATCTCACTCATCAACTGGGCATCGTAGGCCAGATAAGCCGTGCCGAGCAGGTCGGGGGGCGTCGGATCGTCCAGATGCAGCCAGTCGGCCCAGGGGCCGTGCACGCGCTTCAGATCCGGACCGGCGCGTCGCTCGATCAGCGCCATGAAGCGGCCCATGGATGCATAACCATCGTCGATGACCCGGCGGTCGCCGTAGGTGTGCCAGAGCGTATAAGCCACCGTGATGCCAGCATCCGACCAGCCCGCGCCGCTTTCCATGTGCACCGGGTTGGGAGCGACCCCGGGGTAATCGCCTTCGGGTGTCTGCGCCTCGCGCAGGTCGCGCAGCCACTTCGAGAGGAAGGTGTATGTGTTCTGGTTGAAGCTGGCGGTGGGTGCGAACACGTTGATGTCACCCGCCCAGCCAAGGCGCTCATCGCGTGCCGGCGTGTCGGTCGGGATCGAGAAGAAATTGCCGCGCTGGCCCCAGGTGATGTTGGACTGCAGCTGGTCGAGCATGGGGTTGCCGGTCGTCAGCTTACCGGTCCAGGCGAGGTCGCTGCCCTCGACAAGACCAGTGACTGACACCACATCGTTCAAGTCGTCCAGGCCGGTGACCTCGACATAGCGGAAGCCGTGGTAAGTAAACGTCGGCGTGTACGACTGATCGCCATCCCGCGCAGGGGTGAAGCGGTCGGTGGCTTTCGCGCTACGCAGGTTGGCCGTGTAGAGCGAACCATCCGGGTTGAGCATCTCGCCGTAACGCAGCTGTATGGTTTTGCCAGCGCGTGCCTTCACCCTAAGCTCGACCACGCCAACCATGTTCTGGCCAAGATCGAAGAGACGCGCACCTGCGGTCGGCTGACGCGGGAGCAACACGGCCTGGCGCTTGCCCGTCACGCGCACCGGTACATCATCCTGCGGCCGCAGTCGCTGCGTATGCATGTCGCCACCGGCAGGTTCTCGAGCCGCCATCCAGCCGGCGGAGACTGCACCTGTGTCATTCCAATGCTCGGGCAGGCCCCGCGCATCGTACGTCTCGCCCATGATGATGTCGGCCTGGCGGAATGGACCGGGCACCGTCTGCCAGCTTCCGTCCGTCGTTACCCATGTGTGCGAGCCGTCCGCGAAGTCGAGCCGCAGCTGCGCTGAGAATGACGGCGACTTGCCGTACTTCTCCGGGCCGAAGCTGGCGATGTGACCGGCATACCAGCCCGGTGCGAGCATCGCCGCGATGACGTTATGCCCTGCGTGAAGCTGTGAAGTGACGTCGTACGCCTGATACGGGATGCGCGTGTTGTAGTCGGTCCAGCCTGGCGCAAGGACGTCGCCGTCCGTTCGCTGGCCGTTGAGGTAAGTGCGATAGACACCGAGCGCCGAGACGTAAAGGCGCGCGCGCACCGGCGCGTGGGAGAGATCGAATGCCTTACGGAAAATGGCGCTGGTGGCGGTGGGATCGGCGGGGCCGATCCATGATGCGTGCCAGGCAGTGGGAATGTCGAGGTCGGTCTCGAAACGGGCCGACGAACTCCACGCGGATGTCTTGCCGTGATTGTCACGCACGCGAACCTGCCACGCATAGGCCTGGCCATGCGCCAAAGCGGCTCCTGCATATGGGACGCCGATCTGTTGGCTACCGGTGACCCAGCCCGAGTCCCAAAGTGCGGGGGTGCCGCCATCTTTCGCGAGCCTGACCTCGTACGCGACTTGGGTTGTGTTGCGAGCGTTGTCGACGAGTTTCCAGGAAAAGGACGGCGCCGCTGCGGCAAGAGCGAGCGGGTGGTCCAGCTCATTGGTTCGCAGGTCGGCGATCTGGACGGGATCTTCGTCGCCGGTTGAAGGAGGCTTCGTCGTGAACGCGCACGCCGCGAGAATCGTGGACAACACAAAACCCACACCAATCACCGAACGCTTCAAGGCCATCCCCAGGCTGCAGTCATCGGCCTAACTTGGTCAACGGCGCAAACGTTGTCAATGAAAACCTTCGCTATTTCGCCGCGGATCCAAAGGAAACCACGACATTGGCGGCAGGCCACTCATTGTGGAGAGTCGCTGCATCGGCGGGCCCCGGCGGTGTCCATGGATTGCCAAGCCGGGATACATCCTCGTATCTCCCCTCTTGCTGGAAGGATTGAATTTCAAACGGTAAACCCTCCGCGTCGAGCGGCGAGTTCGAATCCGCGATGTGAAAGTGGAGGTGGGGTCCAGTCGACTCGCCCGAGAAGCCAAGCGATGCCATGGCCTGCCCTTTCTTGACCCGGTCGCCGGATTGCACCGTGATGCTGCCCTTCTTGAGATGCTCATAGAAGGCGAACCGGCCGTCGGGAAGCCTCAAGGTAAGGTAGTTGCCAGCGTCCTCCGCCAGGGGATGCGTCGTACGCTGCGAGATGTGCACAGGTTCGTCCATGCCGTCGCGCACTGCCACGACGACGGCATCGTCCACCGCCAGCACGGCATCGCCGTAGCCGTACGTCTGCGCGGCCAGATCCGGATCGCCCTTCGTTGTGCGGCCGCGTTCGTCGACCTTGACCCAGTCAATGGCAAATCGCCCTGGAATCTTTGCGTGGCCCGCCACCGCGACGAAGACGCGACGATGCCCGCGTGGCCATAAGGGGCTGTGTATCGCTACCCAAGGACCGCCACTTAGCGGCGGTCCGATGAGAGAGGGTTTCGATGTACTTACCGCGACGGCATCGGACAGGAAGCCATGCGTGGCAAGAGAGCCCTGGACGCGATAGCCGATGCGATGACGAATCGACTCGACATGCAGCGCAGCCGGCACGGTCACGTCAAGGAAGAGCACGACTCGCTGCCCGGGTGCGACCTCGACTGCTCCGCCCTTTCGTGCCGCGGTTTCGCCAACGACATGGGCGACCGCAACTAAAGCGTCGCCGGAAAGAGAGGTCAGGTTACCTCCATCCGCTGTGTTGACCAGACTGACGTCGGTTATCTCGAGCTTCTCATCGGAGAAACTGGTGAGGTGAACCTCGTAGCTGATCTGCACCATCCCGTTCGTTCGAACAGGCATAGGTCGTACCGGTGTTTCCACGTCGAAGGCATTCATGACGTCGGCATGGTCTGTGCCTGCGTGAGCCTCTACCGAAGACAGGGCCACCCAGGACAGCGCCATGATCAGCCATGCCACCATTCCCTTGGTCGTGCGCGTGGGTTTCATGCGGTACCTCCGGCTGAGAGCATGCGTGCGGCGCGAACTACCTGCCCAAGCGTAGCGACGGCCATGCCGATCGCCAGGGTATAAAGTCATCCTCGCAGCCCGGAGTGCACTCAGCACTTTACCTATCGATTCTCAGCAATCGCCCGATAGGCTGCACGAACCTCGAGCGTGATTCTGGCAGCGGGCGCATGGCCGTCGCGTCGGCCAGCCATCGCCCGGGCGGGGATTTCCTTTGCCATCCATGGCCGCGCGAAACACGATATCGAGGAAATCCCATGAAGAACACGATCATCACCGCCGCACTTCTCACGTGCGTACTTGCTTTCTCCGGCCCCGTCCTGGCGGGCAACGGCGACCCGGCTCCGAAAGGCTGGCTTGTGGTGCGCAGCGGCGTAGCCAACGACAAGGCCAACTACGACAAGGAAGATAGCGACATCAACGGCAATCTAGAGGGTGTGTCGGTGCTCTGCGCCAAAGTCAACGACGAGGCCGTCGCCATTCAAGGGCTTATCAATACGGACACCACGCGCGTGTGGGGACCGAACCGCGGCGTGTCCAGCACAACCACGGTCATCAACCAGGGTGGAGCGGTGATCATCGATGCCCTGAGAGGTAACCCCAATCATTGCCTGATCAACGGCCTGACGCTTTCGCAGATCAAGGGCATCTGGCACTGATCCGCACAACGCCAAAGCGTGCGAAGAACCTCCCCTGCGTGCAGGGGAGGTTCGTGGCTATTCGATGTGGACCTGAGGACGAGTCCCGCTCAACCAACGCTGGGCCCGGCGTATCCAGCCGGCGGCCAGATCCGGATCCCACACGAACGTCGCCACGCTCTCGGCGGGCAGCGCATACGCGAAGCGGTTCCGCCCGTCCGTGACCGAGACACGGCGTTCGTCCTTGTTGAGGTTCACCATCACAAGGACGATCGATCCATCCGAGGCGTTCTGAAAGGCCACGTTGGCGATGCCCCTGTCGTCGACATCAGTGTCGGTCGAGTTCACCCGGAACGCACCAGGTTCGACGAAGCGACTGAAGTGCGCGAGCGCGTAGTACTCCTCGTTGCGAGTCACCTCGCCCGTCTCCGAGTCGATGGTGATCACGCCCTTGCACTTGGAACACCCGCCAAAATGCGGGCCATGATTCTCGTCAAGAGCCAGGTTCCAGTACACGACACCACGCGCCCACTGCCTGATTCCCGTCACCAGCAGGTTTCTGCTGAACCACAGCAACTCGCCGTTGACCGATAGCGGCCAGTCGCCGCCGGTGCACTCCGTGATGTAGGCATCCTTATCCGGATGCGCGCGATGCACCTTGCCCTGTTCGTGCTGGCTACCGCCGTAGCAGTGCCATGCGACGCCATCGATGTAGCGAGCGGCGTCGGGGTCGGCCAGTACCGCCAATGGCTCCTCGACGGGCGTCCAGTTGTGATCCCATTCCAGAATGGCGGTCTTTGGTTTGCGGCCCGCCAGCTTCGGACCGAGATACTGCGAGACGATGCGTGCCCGTGTCTTTGCACCCATCGTCATGCCGGGGTAGCTGATCGGCGCGTAGGCGGGCTCGTTCTGCAGCGTCAATGCAAAGATGGGAATGCCATGGCTGCGATAGGCGTCGAGATACTTGACCAGGTAGTCCGCGTACGTGCTCTCGTATTGCTCTTCCAATTCGCCGCCGAGCAGATTCTGGGTGGTTCTCATCCACGCCGGTGCGCCCCACGGCGACGCGATGGTGAGCATCCCGGGATTGATAGCGAGGACCTCCCTCATCATGGGGATCACGTCCTGCAGGTTCGACGCGACATTGAAATGCTTCAACTGCGGGTCGGTCTTCCCGAAGGGGATGTCGTCGAGCGTAAAGACATTCAACGAAAAATCCGACGAGCCGATGGTCAACCGCATCATGTTGAAGTTGAGGTTGGGCGGCGGCCCGTACAGTTCGGTCAACAAGGCCTGGCGCTGAGGCGCACTTAGCTTGGTGTGGAGCAGCCAAGCCGACGAGTCGGTCAGCGCTGCGCCAAAGCCGGTGATGGTTTGATACTTGGTGTTGACGTCGATAACGATATCGGCGGCCGATGAGCCCTGGGCCGTCATCGCAATATCGGGCTGCGGCGTCAGCTTCATGCGGTGATCGGTCGTGCTGAGCCAAAGCCCAACGGCCGGCATGATCTGCCGCACCGGCGGTGCGGCCTTGGCTGCTACGGCCCTGGTCTGCACGTAGCGCGGAGCATAAAGGGATGCCAGTGTGACCAGGACGATCAGGGCAATGAAGCCACCCACCATCCGACTGGAGTCCGACGTTCGCTCATCCATGGCGATCGCAAGTCCCTTCGCTCACGTTGCGGCTCACCTGGGTCACGACGGTTCTTGGCTCTCGCTGGATTACAAATGTTAATTCAGCATAGCGAACCTGTCGTGAGGCCGATAGGCCAAACGATGTGCGGGTTCGAAAACCATCAGCAATGCCCACCCACGCTCAAGCTGCCTTCCGCGAATCCCGAGCCCTCAGTCCGCCGCAGAAAAATGCGCCATCTGGTCTGCATACGCCTTGAGGAAGGCCGGCCTGGAGGTGGCTCGCGCGACATAGTCGCGGCATGCGGGGCGTCCTGCCAGGCCGTCGAATCGATCGACGACGCGCAGCACGTCGGCCATGAGTATGTCGGCGACCGAGAACGACGTGGCCAACCATTCGCGCTGGGCAAGAATGGGTTCCAGGTGCTTAAGCCGCGCCTCGAGGAAATCATCGAGGAGTTTCCATTCGGGCGTCTCGTTCTTAAGGCCCGAAAACGCGAAAAGCGTCCAATGCTGGCTCGCCGCCTCAACCGAATTAAGTGCCGCGAACAGCCACTCCATGACCTCGGCACGACCGCGTGGGTCCGTGGGCATCAGTGCCTCGCTGCGTTCGCCCAGATGAAGCAGGATGGCGCCGCTCTCGAAGAGCGAGATGTCGCCATCGATCAACCATGGCACCTGTCCAAAGGGCTGATGCCGAAAATGATCCTCACCTCGCTTACCGAACGGCACGCTCTGCACCCGATAGGGCAACCCGGCTTCCTCCAACGCCCAGCGCACGCGTATGTCGCGCACGTAGCCACGTGGAAGTTTGGGTACCCAATCGAATGTAGCGAGAATCATCTTGCTCATCGCGCGTTACTCTAACATCGGATTACCGCGACTTCGACCGGATAGTGCGTCATTCATGGCCAGCCTTACAGACAACCCAAGGTTGTTTTGCTACGGCCATACCGTTGCCTGCGTCATCGCTAGCATTGGACACGACGTCCGTAATACAAGCTTGGCGACCGCTCAGACGCGCACGACGTTAGGCAACGCGTACTCGCCGCTCGTAATCTCCGCTTTGGGAACGTACGCGCGAATGAGCAGCGCAAACTGGCCGTCGGGTGCGGGCAGCCAGTTCTTTTGCGCCTTGGCATCGTCCGGTGGAGTCGCCGACAGGTGAAGCGTGAGCGTGCCGTCCTGTGCAAACTCGACTTCGTTGGCATCCACGGCCGCGGTACCAATGTTGGTCCTGCCGCCCGGGGGATGGGCGAGCATGTAATAGTCCTGGTCGTACATCGTCAACGACCAGAACCCGCCGCGTTCGCGATCGACGGCAGGTAGGCCGTCTTTCGGGAAGGTCACCGTGTAGTGATAGCGGCCCTGCAGAAGCTGTCCTTTGGCGTCGGTGCCGCGAATGAAATAGATCGCTTCGTGATAGTCATTCACGTAGATGTAGATAACGGCCGCCTGGGCACGTCCGTACCAGTCAGCACCCCACACACCCGCGTTTGCCTGCCGTTGCCAGCCATTGCCGGCGTCGACACCCGTCTGCTCGTAGCGCGCCCCTTCCTGCAGCTCGGCGTCGGCCACCAGTGCCATATGGTCGATGAGGCTCTTCAGCTGGCCGCTCGTCTTGCGCAGCGCGAGCAAGGCGCGCGCCTGGGCCGCCATGGGAGCATCGTCGGCGGCGACCTTCGGGCAGGAGTTCAACGCCTTCTCGAGATCGTCCCAGAAGGTGGCGGCATTCACCGGCCGAACCCGAAGCATGTCCGGGTCGGCCGCGACCATTTCGCGGGTGATGCCGGGCGGGAAGACGGCGTTCCGCGCGCTCGCTTCACAGTCGAAGGTGAGCGGTCCCGCGTGATCGCTTCGCAACGGCACGACGCCGATCTGGTTGAGGACCTTGCGTGCGAGGGTCATGTCCTCTTGCCCGTGACCGGCGAAGCTGCGCCCGAACACACCCGCGATGTTGGTCGGTGAGTGCAGAACATCGATGAAGCCTTCGGGCTTGCGTCCTTCCCAATCCGGCCCCACCAGCAGGTACTTGCCGCCGGGGGTGAGTGACGCCGAGCCGAGCTGGTGGGTCACCGTGGTGAACAGGTCGACGATCTGGATCGTCCAGTAGTGTCCCGGGGGAACCTTGCCCGGCGTCTGGATCACGACGGCTTCCTGGGAGAGATCGACAAAGCCCGCGCCGTAGATCGTGTCCCTGTTAGGTGTGACGACCTTTCTCTGGGCCGATGCCATGTAATTGTCGAGGTAGCCCATCGTGTTCTTCGGTGCGCCGGGGAACAGGCCCATCGTCGCGCCCGGACCATCCTTCATGACCTCCCACGAGCTGGTCCGGCCGAAGGTGTTCACCGCCGGATATCCCCAGTAATAGACGATGCGCGCCAGGGACTCGATGTAGCTCTCCGCGGCAAGGGCCGCAGCGACGCCGGCACCGTTGCTCAGTCCAGGATGGGCAGGCATCAGGGAGCGCGACAGGTGTTCTGCGTTGTGCGTTGCCATGGCGAAGGCCGGGGAAGTGGTCAGGTACTCAGCCTGAAACCGATGGCTACGACCGGAAACGGTAGATCCATGAAGGCGCGGACCGTAAAACTACTGCCTTCCACTTCTCGCAGCGGCCAGTAGTTTCCCCGACGGGGGCCTGCGTAGTTTCTCCCTTGAACACTACCTTTATGGGGTGTGCCATACCTGCTCTCCATACAAGGCGACGGCCATGAGCGGGAAGACCTTCGGCGGCATCATCGAGCTGGACATTCGCGACTCGCGACCGGATTGGAATGCCTTCCTGGACAAGAAAGCACCGGCCGATGCGCCCAATGTCCTGGTCATCCTTTATGACGACACCGGCCAGGCGGCGTGGTCGCCATACGGTGGGCGCATCGAAATGCCAACGCTGGACAGGCTGGCGAAGAACGGCCTGACGTACACGCAGTGGCACACCACCTCCGTGTGCTCGCCCACGCGCTCGGCCTTCCTCACCGGGCGCAATCATCATCAGAATGGCTTTGGGACCATTGCCGAGTCTGCGTCGGGGTTCCCCGGATACGCGGGACACATTCCGCCCGAAAACGCGACGCTCGCGACGGTGCTGCGCAACGCTGGCTGGACGACCTTGTGGGTCGGCAAGAACCATAATGTCCCCGTCGATGCGTTCGATATCGCCGCGAATCGCCAGCACTGGCCGCTCGGCCTGGGTTACGACCGCTTCTACGGTTTCATCGGCGGCGAAACCAACCAGTGGTACCCGGAACTCATCGAGGACAACCACTTCGTCGAACAGCCGTACCTGCCTGAAGACGGCTACCATTTCTCCAGGGATATCGCCGACAAGGCGATCGCCTTCATCCAGGACACCAAGCAGTCGCGCGCGGACAAGCCCTGGTACCTGTGGTATTGCCCTGGCGCAAATCACGCACCGCATCACGCGCCGCAGGCGTACATCGACAAGTACAAGGGAAAGTTCGACGACGGCTATGAAGCCTATCGTGAGTGGGTACTTGCTCGAATGATCGAGCGCGGCATCATGCCGGAAGGCACCGACCTGACGCCGATCAACCCGATGGAGGAAGGAAGCTTCATCGAAGGCGACATGATGCGCCCATGGGCCACGCTGACGGCGGATGAGAAACGGCTATTCAGCCGGATGGCCGAGGTGTATGCCGCCTTCTCCGAGTACACCGATGTGCAAGTGGGCCGGGTGATCGACTATCTCGAGGAGTCGGGTCAGCTCGACAATACCCTCATTCTGTATTGTGCCGACAACGGCGCGTCCGGGGAGGGAAGCCCGAACGGATCGGTCAACGAGAACCGTTTCTTCAATGGCTACCCGGACGATATCGCGTCGAACCTTGCATCCATCGATCAGCTCGGCTCGCCCAATACGTACAATCACTATCCAACGGGGTGGGCGGTTGCTTTCAGCACGCCCTACCGCATGTTCAAGCGCTATTCGCAGTACGCCGGTGGTACCTGCGATCCCATGGTGATCCACTGGCCCAAGGGCATGAAGGCCAGGGGTGAGCTGCGCCATCAATACCATCACTGCACCGATATCGTGCCAACCATTCTCGAATGCTGCGGCCTGACCTTTCCCGACGTGGTTTCCGGCGTGAGGCAGACAGCGCTGCCTGGCGTGTCGATGCGGTACAGCTTCGACAAGGCCGACGCACCCACGCGCAAGCGCACGCAGTACTACGAAATGCTCAGTACACGCGGCATCTGGCACGACGGCTGGAAAGCGGCGACGGAACACGGCCCGATGATCAACCGCGGCCATTTCGACCAGGACCGATGGCAGCTTTTTCACACAGACACCGATCGCGCCGAAGCGCACGACCTTGCCGAGAAGCATCCGGACAAGGTCAAGGAGCTGGCGAGTCTCTGGCTGGCCGAAGCCATGGCGTACGACGTGCTCCCGCTCAACGATTACAGCGTTACCGGTATTCATGCGCTGGAGTACAAGACACAGCCACCTGCCGATGGTCGGTACATCTACTACCCGGACACCACTGAAGTGCCGGAAGCCTCGGCCGCACGCACGCTTGGCGCCTCGTTCAAGATCCTTGCCGAGGTGGAGTTTTCGGCGGACTCTCAGGGGGTTGTCGTATCGCAAGGCTCGCGCTTCGGCGGCTACACGCTGTTTGTGAAGCAAGGGCAGCTCTGCTTTGTCTACAACTTCCTCGGCATCCACCCGGAGCAGGCGCTGAGCGTGGCCATGCCTGGCCCGGGTCGGCACGTCGTCGGCGTCGGCTTCGTCAAGGCCTCCGTCACCGAGAAGAACGAGGCGCTCGGTCAGCTCACGCTATATGTGGATAACAAAGCCGTTGCGGAGGGCGCCTTCCGAACGCAGGTCGGCCACTATTCGCTGGCGGGCGAGGGTCTCGCCGTGGGTTACGACAGCGGCGACCCGGTCTCTTCAGCTTACGGGCCCGGCTTCCGGTTCCGCGGTGGCCGTATCGCCAAGGTGGTGTACGAGGTCGGAACGGATGCGCACCAGGATCCCGAACGCCGACTGGCGGCGGCACTGGCGCGCGAATGACCGAATCCCCCTGAGCACCACGATGAGGCAACCGTGGGAACGGCCCCGGACCTCGTAACATCCTGCGTGACCATCGACACGACATCTGGCGGCGTCGATGAGGCAAACTCGACGGCATGCTGTTGCGCAACGCCATCTGGATAGCTGCCCTGATCGCCGTCGGGCTGTTCGGTGGCGGCGTCGCGCTTCGTTGGCGCGCCTCGCACACGCCACCTATCGTCATGGTGAAGCTCGACGGTGCGGCAACCCATCCGGTTTCGGGCCGCTTGCTCGTGTTCGCAACGCTGGCCAGCACCGCAAGGGCCCAGGCAAAGGATGGCAAGGTCACCCAGGTTGACGCCGATCCTTGGCACCCCAAGCGCACCGCGGTGGCGGCGCGTGAAATCCTCAGGCTCGCACCGGAACAAGCCGCCGAGATCGACACGGACGCGATCGCCTTTCCCGAAGGGTTTTCGCAACTGCCGCCCGGGCAGTACCTGCTTCAGGCCGTATTGGATCAGGATCACAGCTACAACTACAGCGGACGCGACACCGGCGACCTGATCAGCCCTGTCGTCGGTGTGCGGTTGCCGTTGATCCTTCCTATCACCTTGCCGCTCGTGCAGATGCGATCGAATCCCGATCCCTGGCGACTCGACTGGGAGACACCGGAGATACGCGCGGACGCACCCGAGGCGCGCCGGAGCGCGCGGTATCTGGATGTGACGAGCCGGCTTCTTTCGACATTTACCGGGCGCCCGATACATATGCGCGGATGGGTGCTTCTACCGCCCGGTTACGACAGCGGAGACGGTGAACGTTATCCCACGGTCTATTTCACCCACTCGTACGGCGGCGACAAGGACAGCCTCGTCGACGACCTCGTCACGGTGCATCTTGCGATGAACAAGGGTGAGATGCCGCCGATGATCTGGGTGTTCCTGGACCAGTCGAGCGCGACAGGCACGCACGAGTTCGCCAACTCGGTGAACAACGGACCCTGGGGCGACGCACTCACCAAGGAGCTCATTCCCGAGCTCGAATCGAAGTACCGCATGGACGCCAGACCGTCCGGACGTCTCCTCACCGGGCATTCTTCCGGTGGCTGGGCGACGCTTTGGTTGCAGACGCAGTACCCGAAAGTCTTCGGGGGCACCTGGTCGACCTCACCCGATCCGGTGGATTTCCATGACTTCTCCGGCGTGGATATCTACACGCGCAACGCGAACTTTTATCGACGCCCGGATGGGGAGCCCTGGCCGATCAATCGCGTGCATTTCCACGGCGAAGGATCCTTTGCCGACGCGGCGCGACTCGAACGTGTCCTGGGCCCGTACGGTGGACAGGTATCGTCATACGAGTGGGTATTCTCGCCGAGGAATGTCGATGGAACGCCGATGCTGCTGTTCGATCGCTATTCGGGCCAGATCGATCCCCAGGTGCAGGCCTACTGGATCGAGCATTACGACATTGCGCGATACATCCGATTGAACTGGCCGACGCTGAAGCCTGACCTCGACGGGAAGATTCACATCGTCGTGGGCACGGAAGACTCCTGGTACCTGGACGGCGCCGTGCACAAGCTCAAGGCCGTGCTCGACGGACTCCACGCGAGGTCGGACATCCGCTTCCTGCCCAATAAGGCGCATATGGACCTATACGCCAAGGGCGACGATCCGCACGCCCTGCTGAAGGAAATGAGCAAGCAGATGTATGCGGTCGCACGAGGCAGCGTTTCGTCGTCGGAGACCAAGGCGGTCCAGGCGAAGTGACGCCGTTACTCGCGGCGTGAACGTGCCTTTGCCCTTGGCCGCTTACCGATGGTCGCGGCCTGCGGAACATCCCTGGGTGTGGCGGCAGCTCCACGGCCCAGCTGCTCCAGCGACGACAAGTCGTCGACGTAGGACACGAAGTGCTGGAGATAGCCGGGAGACAGGTCGCGCATCAGCGCGATCGACCGGTGAACGAGTGCGCTCGAGTTGAGCGGACCGGCGTTCTCGGGCGCGTGTTCGAGGGACTGACGCAACTGACTCTCGGTGCGCATGCGCGACCAGAGCTTCTGGAAGTGGTCGAGCGCGGCCAGCTCGGGAAAGGACGACGAGCGCGCGACGATTTCATCGGCAAGGCGCCCCAGCGGTCCGCGATCAGGGCGCATGCGGAGTCACATTGGCTGACGAGGGCTTCGGGATCGGGGCGATCTCCACGCGGCGATTCTTCGCACGCCCCTCGTCGCTATCGTTCGCACTCACGGGTTGCTCCGAACCGAACGCGGCCGCAAAGACCGACGGAGCCGGTACGCCATCCGCAATCAGGGCACGCGTGACGGTCAGGGACCGCTGCGCCGAGAGTTCCCAGTTATCGACGAAGTGACGATTGCCGTCGTGCACCTGCTGATCGTCGGTGAACCCGCTGACCATCAGGACTTCATCGCGCGAGGCGAGGTAGTTCGACAGCGGGCCCGCCAGGCTTTTCAGCACCTCGCGACCTTCCGGCTGCAGCTGGTCGGAGTTCAAGGCGAACAGGACGCTACCGCGAATACCGATGCGCCCGTTCACCAAGGTCACCCGTCCTGCCGCCAACGGCGCAGCCAGCGCCTGCTCCAGCGTCATACGGCGCTGCGCTTCGGCTTGGCGTTGCTTGACCTCTTCGTCCAGTCGATGCGACAGCTGCAGCTGCACACCGATCACGCCCACGAGGATGAGCACGAAAGCGCCAAGCAGCACCGACATCAGGTCGCCGAAGGCGGCCCAGATCGGCGCGACCGATTCCCCTTCGAACTCGATGTCGTCGCTCATGCCGTTTCCGCCGCCGCGGATGTGCGATGACGCGCAAGCTGCTGCATCTCTTCGATGATCTGCTTCTGCGAGAGCATGCTGAGATCGACGACTTCCCTCGCCTGCGCGACGTAGTACGCCAGCTGCTCATCGCTACGGGCAAGCGAGTTGTCCAGCGCGGTGGCGATGACGGCCAGGCGCTCCATGAGGGCGTCGTTCGACTGACCGAACAGCTGCACGCCAGTACCGAACGCTTCGCCAAGGCTCGCCACATCGCCGGCGCTCGCGGCAACCTGCGCGCCGACAACTTCGAGCTTGCCGGTTTCGGCCTCGATGTGGTCGGTGAAACGGGTGCTTACGCGCTCCAGCAGATCGGCCGATGTGGTGACCAGCGCGTCCACGGCAACACGCTGCTCGGTGGAGGCGTGGTTCACCGCGTCCAGCAGGGTTTCCAGCGTGGCGAGGAGGCGGCTGCGCTCGTCGAGCATGGCGGTGTCGCGGACCATGCTGTCGGAGAGTTTCTGGCGCAGCTCGGCGACGACTTCCGCGGCGGCCTTCGGCGCTTCGGATGCCGCGTCGACGAGGCGGGAGATCTCGGCGATGGTCTCGCTTGCGTGTGCCTGCGTTTGCGTGGCGATGTCGCCGGCCGTGCGCGCCAGCGTGTCGCAGATGTCCTGCTGGCGGGTGGCGACGTTCTCCCCGGCCTGTTCCCAGTGGGTGTTCAGTGCGGCGACCATCGCGGTGAGCGAATCGGTCCAGGACGTCAGCCGTTCCTCGTCACGCGCCTGCAGTCTTGTCTGCAACTCGTCGTGCGAAGCCTGCACGACGCGCACGAGCGACGAGGCGTGCTCTTCGAACGTGGCCGAGGCGGCGACGAGCGCTTGCTCATTACGCGCCGCCAGGGCTTCATGTGCCGCGCCCTGCTTCGTCAGCGCATCGTTCCAGGCGCCAGCGACATCGCCAGCCGTCGTGTCCAGACGCGTCGCCACGCCATCGAGCAACGTGACCGAGCGCTGCTCGAAGGTCTCGGCGAAGCGCGCTTGCGCCTCGCGCATGTCGTGCGCCAGCGCCTCGTTCGAACGCTGCTGTGCGGCGACCGCACCCTTCCAGATCTCCGCAACGGTGGTCGTGCTCGTCTCGAACGCGGACGACAAACCTTCGAGCTGTTGCGTCACGGCATGCATCACCGAGTCGTGCAACGCGGCCGTTTCCCGTGCGAGCCCGGCCATCGTCGATTGCATGACCGGCTGGAAAGCGGCGCTGGCGGCGCGCGCGCTTTCGGTGACACTTTCCTTCAGTGACTGCTCCACGGACGACGCGAGCTTTGCGTAGATCTCACCGGTCGACGCGTGGAAAGCGTCCTGGCTGATGCGCTGCCGCTCGCTTGCTTCGCGGCTGTGCTGCTCGATGCCCGCGATCATCGTCTGCAGGCGGTCGATCAGCGCAGGCATCACTTCGGTCTGCTGCTGCAGGAGCTTGAATGCTTCTTCGCGCTGATGGGTCTGCGAGTAAATGCGCAGCGTGGTCGCGATCTTTACGTCCAGCAGTTGTACGGTTTCGAGCCGCTCGCGGCGGCACAGTGCCGACAGCAGCCCCAGCATGGCCGAGGTAGCGACGCCGGCGATAGACGTGCCGAAGGCAAAGCCGAGCCCCTTCACCGGAGCGGCCAACGATCCGCGAATCGCCTGGAGGTCGGTGGCGCTCTCCAGTGCCAGGCCGGTACCGCGGAGCGTCGCCATCATGCCCAGCAGCGTGCCGAGCATGCCCAGCAGCACGAGCAGGCCAACCAGGTAAGGCGTGAGCGACGGCGCGGGCAAGGCCACGCGCTCGCCTTCGACGCGCAGCCGCACGGCGTTGCGCAGGCTGGGGTGCAACCGTTCGAGGAACCCACCGAGGCTCGGCGGCGGCGCGGACAAATCGGCGACGGCCGCCTGAAGCGTGCCCGTGGCCTGGCGATAGCGATGCAGTTCCAGCGCACCGGCGACGTAGCAGGCGCCGATCAGCAGCGCGACGGCGGCGCCCAGCGGATTGGACCCGACATAGCCGATGCCGATCCAGCACACGGCGACAAGACCGACCACGAACACTGCAAGGTTGAGAAAATTTCTGAACATGACTTTCCAGTTAGCTGGCACGAAGCGCTGCAAGCAGGCCTTCGACCGGTTGAAAACGAACGTCCAGTTCGGCGAGCAGTACGCTCTGCATGTCTTTGCGGAACACATCCAGCCAAGCGGCGGACGGTTCGGCGGAAGTAGCTTGCGCGCGCTGGCGCAAACCATCGAAGTACTCGCCAAGGAGCGTGGGCAGCTTGCCCAGGAGGGACTGCTCGCGCGGGCTCAGCGCCAGCTCCATCACCGCATCCACCTCCGCGAGCCGGGCCATCTCCGGCGACTCCCGGGCGAGCATGTCGCGCAGGTTGCCCCTGAGGCTGCCCGTGGTCGCCTGGATCTTTCTTTGCAGGGCGATGTAACGCTGCCGGAGCGGTGCATAGTCGTTCGCGGCGTCGACGCTCGGCATGCCCCGGGCTTCGCGTTGCGCCGCCGTCACGAAGGCACGATCCGTGTTGATCGCCTGGACCAGCGCGTCACGCGATCGCAGGCATTCGTCCTCCGCGGCCTGCCCAAAAGCAGCCACGTCGTCAGCCGGCTCGGCGGGAGTGCCATCGAGCGCCGTCGACAAGGCAATCGCCTGCTTCCAGTCGAGCCAGTGGCTCAGCCGGTCCGGAAGGGATGCGCCCGATTGTGGGGCGTCGACGTCGGTAAGCCGGGTAAGCATGCGAATGAACGCCGGGCCCCGGACCGTCGACCGTTGAGGTGCTGCTTGCACGGTTCTACTGGCTAAAAGACGACCATTTTACACGCGAACGTCGACCGGGCTGTTTCGCCGGGATGGCGAAGCCGCCTGGGCCGTGAAGGGAATATCAGATGCCTTGAGAATGGGCTGGGGCGCCGCTCAGGGGCCTGCCAGGCCGGTGGGGGCGGCCTGTGCGCCATGTCCCTCGCGTGGGCGCAGCGCCACACGGACCAGGTAGATCACGATCAGCACGTTCGCCACCAATACCGCCAGCTTCAGCCAGCTGAAGCGCTCGATGCACTCGTAGATCTCGACCGGCACGAACGAGCCGGTGGCAATGACGGTGAACCACTCGGCCCAGTACTTGCGCATCCACAGGCCGATGCCCTCGGTGGCGAAGATCGTCGCGTAGACGAGGGCCACGATGCCCACTGCGACGAATTTTGCCGGGCCCATGCTTTCGAGCAGGTGCACCAGGCTCCAGCGCATCTCGTTGCTTTCGGTCAGCTGCAGGTGCTCCAGCCACAGCACCAGGTGCTGAAAGCTCTCCTGGCGATCCAGCCGGAACGCGGCAATGGCGATGATGATGAGGCCGATGGTCTTCACCGCCTTGTAGACCGCGATGATGCGCAGGCCAGCGGGGTACTTGGGCTGTGTGTCCGGATTCGTCGAGGTGCTTGCAGAGGCCATGGACCGATCTTAGACGGGCTGGCCCGCCGGCGGGAGGGGCGGTCGGCCCAGACATAGTCTCGACACCGGGCGGATTAGCTTGCAGCGTCAGCCCGCAAGCCCACCCCTCCCATCGAGACAGCTACCCATGAGCTACCGTGCCGCACCGCGTCGCTCCGTCGTGGCCAATGCCATCTACGGCCTCCTCAATCCGATCCCCTTCGGCTTCTTCGTCGCCGCGCTGATCTTCGACATCGTCTACGCCCGTACCGGGGAGATGCTCTGGATGAAGGCTGCCGCCTGGCTCATCGTCATCGGGCTGCTCTTCGCGATCGTCCCGCGGCTGGTCAACCTCGCGCAGGTGTGGATCACCTCCCGGCGCAGCGCCTTGGGTGGCGATCGCCTGGATTTCTGGCTGAACCTGCTCGCCATCATCGTCGCCGTCGTCAATGCCTTCGTCCACAGCCGCGATGCGTACGCGGTGATCCCCGCCGGGGTCTGGCTGTCTGCGCTTACCGTCCTTCTCCTGGCCATCGGCCACATCGTCATTGCCGTGCAGCAGTCGGCTTCGGGGTACCTCGTCCATGAATAAGACCCTCTACCGCAGCGTGCTGGCCATGGCGTGCGTGGCTGTCCTGGGCGGGTGCGACGAGAAAGCCTCGTTCGAGCCGGCCCAGCAGTCGGGCAACAATCCCACCCTGCCCAAGGCCCAGCGATTCCTCGTGCCGCCCATGCAGGTTCCGGACAAGGCTGGCTGGAAGCAGGGCCAGACCCCGACGGTGGCCCCCGGCCTGAAGATCGAAGGCATCGCCACCGGCCTGATGCACCCGCGCCAGCTCTACGTGTTACCCAACGACGATGTGTTGGTCGTGGAATCCAACGGCCCGGGTACCGAACCGGTCACCACGCCCAAGCAGCTGATCGCCGGCATGGTCAAGAACCAGTCGGGCAAGGGTGGCAAGGGCGGCAACCGCATCACGCTGCTGCGCAAGAAGAGCGACGCGAGCGGCGAGTGGGAGAAGCACACCTTTATCGAAAACCTGAACTCGCCCTTCGGCGTCCAGCTGATCGGGGATTCCCTCTACGTGGCCAATACCGATGGCATCGTGAAGTTTCCTTACGTGACAGGGGAAACCGAGATCAAGACACCCGGCGTGGCTTTCGCCGACCTGCCGAACACCATCAACCACCACTGGACCAAGTCGCTCCTGGCCAGCCCGGACGGCAGCAAGCTGTACGTGGGTGTCGGTTCCAACAGCAACATCACCGAGAACGGCCTGGCCGTGGAGTACCGGCGTGCGGACATCCTCGAAGTGGACATCGCCACGGGCGGAAGCCGCATCTACGCATCGGGTTTGCGCAACCCCACCGGCCTGCAGTGGGAGCCGAGTACCGGCAAGCTCTGGGCCATCGTGAACGAGCGCGACGAGATCGGCGCCGACCTCGTGCCGGACTACATGACCTCGGTGCAGGAAGGTGGGTTCTATGGCTGGCCCTACAGCTACTTCGGCCAGAATGTGGACAGCCGCGTCAAAGCACAGCGCCCCGACCTGGTCGCAAAGGCGATCAGACCGGACTACGCCATCGGCTCGCATGTCGCTCCGCTGGGCCTGCTGATGTCGGCCAGCAATGCGCTGCCGGCGAAGTACCAGGGTGGCGCCTTCATCGGCGAACACGGCAGCTGGGATCGCTCACCGCTGAGCGGTTACGAGGTGGTGTTCGTGGCATTCAAGGACGGCACGCCGGTCGGCAAGCCGGAGTCCGTCGTCAGCGGGTTCTACTCGAAGGATGAGAAGCAGCTGTTCGGCGCCCCGGTGGGGCTGGTGCAGGACAAGGAAGGCGCCATTCTTGTCGCGGACGATGTCGGCGACACGGTGTGGCGCGTCACCGCGGCCACTAAATAGCTGATCCGCCCGCTCTCTGTAGGAGCCGATTCATCCGCGATAGCCAGGTTGCCTCGGCCCCATCGCCGGCATAGCCGGCTCCTACAGAAAGTGGCGAACGTGCCGGCTTACCTGGCGTTCTTTTTCTTTTCTTCCTTGATGGCCTTCTTTTCTTTCATGGTCTTAGCCGGCTTTTTCTTGTCGCTTTTCTTTGAATCCAAGCCCTTGCTCATATCGCCTCCTCGGTCAGGGTCACCGCGCATGCTGCGCGCCTGGTACGAAGATTACGCCAATCCGCGGTAACGCAGCGCGTCGACGAACAGCGTCAGTGCCGACGATGTGTGCCGCCGGTTCGGGTAGTAGAGGTGATAACCCGGAAACGGTGCGCACCAGTCCTCCAGCACCGGCATCAATCGACCCGCCTCGATGTGCGGCCTTGCCATGTCTTCGGGTATCCAGCCAAGGCCGAGCCCGTCCAATGCCGCGCGCAGGATATGCGCGGTGCTGTTGAAGGTAAGCTGCCCTTCCACGCGAACCTTTATCTCCCGCCCATCCTTCTCGAATTCCCACGGAAACAGCGTGCCGTAGGTAGGTAAACGGATGTTGATGCAGTTGTGCGCGGTGAGGTCCTGCGGCACGGACGGCCGGCGGTGATGCTCGAAGTACGACGGCGCGGCAACCACCATCATGCGGAAGTCGGGGCCGACGCGAACGGCGATCATGCCATTGCCGACCTGCTCGCCCAGCCGGATGCCGAAGTCGTAGCGCTCGGCGACAATGTCGACCAACTCGTTGTTCGCCGATACCTCCACCTGGATATCCGGATACATAGGCAGGAAGGTCGCCAGCATGGGCTGTAGGACGGCCTCGACGGCATGAACCGACGTGCTGATGCGAATCGCCCCGGCCGGCTTTTCCCGGAACGAGCTCAGGCCTGCCAACTCCACTTCGATGTCGTCGAACATCGGTCCGATGCTGGTCACCAGCCGTTGCCCTGCTTCGGTCGTGGACACGCTGCGCGTGGTCCGCGCCAGCAGGCGCACGCCAAGGCGACCTTCGAGCTTGCGGATGGTGTGGCTCAGGGCCGATTGGGTGGTGTCCAGCTTGGCGGCCGCGCGCGTGAAGCTCCCTTCCCTGGCGACGGCCAGGAAGGCGACGAGATCGTGGAGATCCTTGCGCATGACACGTGATTCCCGATCATGAGTGACGCCGAAACTCTAGCACCACGGGCCAGGCAAGGCGGGCGGAGGCGTTGGCGCAGGCCATTTCGATCCCGTCACTCCAGGGATTCATGAATCCTGGCTATGAGAGCAAGACCATTCCGCCGGCTAGTCGCGCGCGTGACGGAGCCCTAGATTTCCTGTCTCAAAGAGGACATGACATGCAGACACGCAAACTTGGATCCACCGGCCTCGAAGTCTCCGCCATTGGCCTGGGCTGCATGGGACTGAGCTTCGGCTACGGCCCCGCCACCGAACGCGAAGCCGCCATCGCCCTGATCCGCGCGGCAGTGGAACGCGGTGTGACCTTCTTCGATACCGCCGAGGTGTACGGCCCATATATCAACGAGGACGTCGTCGGCGAGGCGCTCGCCCCGTTCCGCGACAAGGTGGTGATCGCCACCAAGTTCGGCTTCGACGTCGGCGGCGTGCAGGGCGCGCTCAATAGTCGGCCCGAACACATCAGGGCGGTCGCCGAGGCATCGCTGAAGCGGCTACGGACCGACGTCATCGATCTTTTCTACCAGCATCGCGTCGACCCGAACGTGCCGATCGAGGACGTCGCCGGCGCGGTCAAGGACCTTATCGCCGAAGGCAAGGTGAAGCACTTCGGTCTGTCCGAAGCGGGCGTGCAGACCATTCGCCGCGCACACGCGGTGCAGCCGGTGGCCGCGCTGCAAAGCGAATACTCGCTGTTCTGGCGTGAGCCCGAAGCCGAAGTCATTCCCACCCTGGAAGAACTCGGCATCGGCTTCGTACCGTTCAGTCCGCTGGGCAAGGGCTTTCTGACCGGCAAGATCGACGCCGACACGAGCTTCGACAGCAAGGACTTCCGTAACAGCGTGCCGCGCTTCTCGGCACAATCGCGCAAGGCCAACCAGGCCCTGGTCGAGCTGCTCGGCACCCTCGCCGCTGCCAGGCACGTCACGCCCGCGCAGATCGCGCTGGCCTGGTTGCTGTACCAGAAGCCGTGGATCGTCCCGATCCCCGGCACGACGAAGCTGCACCGACTGGAAGAGAACCTAGGCGCTGCCGAGGTCGCGCTCGGTGCCGCCGATCTGCGCGAGATCCACGATCTGGTTTCGAAGATTCCGTTGCAGGGCGAACGCTATCCTGCCCACCTGCAGGCACTCGTCGGCCGCTGAGTTCTACCGCAGCGCAGCTTGAGCAATCCCGCCGCCCCGCTACACTCGTCGGATCACAGGTGTCCTGCCGTCGCTCACGCGGCGCGCAGGGTGAAACGGGAAGCCGGTGCGGATCGCAAGATCCTATTCCGGCGCTGCCCCCGCAACGGTAAGCGAGAACACCCGACGAACGACCACTGTGCTTTTTTGCGCGGGAAGGTGTCGGGGTGGTGCGGCACGCATCGCTCGCAAGCCCGGAGACCGGCCTGTGCAGGTGCCTTCGGGTGCCTCCTCGGGTGTTGCGGCGGGCAACCGGACGGGCTGATACGGCGCGGCTGCCTTCTGCTGCTCCGCGTCCCCTTGTCTGCTCCGCAGCACCCATTTCGCGGGTGAGCGTACGGAGCAGGACCATGAACAAGCTGGACTCAGTTGCGGCCGATGTCGCGACCGTAAAATTGCTGATCGACGGCGTCTTCGTCGAATCCCGAACCACCCAATGGCGCGATGTCGTCAATCCGGCCACGCAGGCGGTGCTCGCGCGGGTGCCGTTCGCGACTGCCGACGAGGTGAACGCCGCGGTGGCCGCCGCCGCGCAGGCATTCAAGACCTGGCGCAAGACGCCCATCGGCGTACGCGCGCGCATCTTCCTTAAGTACCAGCAACTGATTCGCGAGCACATGAGCGAGCTCGCCGCCCTGCTCAGTGCGGAACAGGGCAAGACACTTCCCGACGCGGAAGGCGACGTGTTCCGTGGCCTGGAAGTGGTCGAGCACGCGGCGGCCATCGGCAACCTGCAGCTGGGCGAACTGGCCAACAATGTGGCCGGCGGCGTCGATACCTTTACCTTGCTGCAACCGATCGGCGTCTGCGCGGGGATCACCCCCTTCAACTTCCCGGCGATGATTCCACTGTGGATGTTCCCGATGGCCATCGCCACCGGCAACACCTTCGTGTTGAAACCGTCCGAGCAGGATCCGATGGTGACGATGCGCCTGGTGGAACTGGCACTGGAAGCCGGCATCCCGAAGGGCGTGCTCAACGTCGTCCACGGCGGCGAAGACGTGGTCAATGCAATATGCGATCACGGCGATATCAAGGCGGTGTCCTTCGTCGGGTCCACCCGCGTCGGTACGCACGTCTACCACCGCGCGTCGCAAACCGGAAAGCGCGTGCAGTGCATGATGGGCGCGAAGAACCATGCCGTGGTGCTGCCGGATGCCAACAAGGAACAGACACTCAACGCGCTGGCCGGCGCGGCATTCGGTGCGGCGGGACAACGCTGCATGGCGGCATCCACCGCCGTACTGGTAGGCGAGGCGCAGTCCTGGATTGCCGACCTCGTGGCCAAGGCGAAGACACTCAAGGTCGGGGCGGGCAACGCCGCCGGTACAGATGTCGGACCGCTGATTTCGTGCGCGGCGCGCGAGCGCGTCGAGGCGTTCATCGCCTCGGGCGTGGCGCAAGGCGCGACCCTCGAACTCGACGGTCGCAAGCCGGATGTACCCGGCTTCGAGGAAGGCAATTTTGTCGGCCCGACCATCTTCTCGGGCGTTCGGCCCGGCATGCGCATCTACGATGAAGAGATCTTCGGGCCTGTGCTGGTCATCCTCGCCGCCGACTCGCTCGACGACGCGATCGAGCTGGTCAATGCCAATCCGAACGGCAACGGCACGGCCGTGTTCACTCAGTCAGGTGCCGCCGCACGTCGCTTCCAGGAAGACATCGACGTGGGCCAGGTAGGGATCAACGTGCCCATTCCCGTACCGGTGCCGCTGTTCTCCTTCACCGGCTCGCGCGCTTCGAAGCTGGGCGACCTTGGCCCTTACGGCAAGCAGGTCGTCATGTTCTACACGCAGACGAAGACGGTGACGCAACGCTGGTTCGACGACGACACGCTGCACGTCGGCGTGAACACCACCATCAGCCTCAAGTGATGGTGGCCGTCATGGATATCCCGCGGGTGCCACCACCCCAGACGGATCTGACCGAGGACCAGCTGGCCTTTCGCGACGCTGCGCATGCGTTTGCGCTGGCCGAACTTGCACCGCATGCGGCGCGATGGGATGCCGAGAGCGAGTTCCCGCGCGACGCGATCGGCAAGGCCGGCGAGCTCGGTTTCTGCGGCCTCTATGTCGACGAACAAGCCGGCGGTACGGGCCTCACCCGCCTGGACGCGGCCATCGTCTTCGAAGAGCTCGCCGCCGTCGATCCCTCGACGGCCGCCTTCATCAGCATCCACAACATGGCCACGTGGATGCTTACCGCGCACGCGACGCCCAGCCTGCGTGATACCTGGGGACCGCTTCTGGCCAGCGGTACCAAGCTGGCCTCGTACTGTCTAACCGAGGCCGGTGCAGGATCGGATGCGGGCTCGCTGAAAACCCGCGCCGAGCGTGATGGCGACTCCTACCTGATCAGCGGCAGCAAGGCCTTTATTTCCGGTGCCGGCGCCACGGACATGCTCGTGGTCATGGCGCGTACGGCCGAGGGTGGCGCTCGCGGCATCAGCGCCTTCGCCGTCCCTGCGCATTCGCACGGGATCGGCTATGGACGCAATGAGGAGAAGCTGGGTTGGCACAGTCAGCCCACCCGTAGCGTGAGCTTCGACGGCGTGCGCATTCCCGCGGATCATCGACTGGGTGCCGAGGGTGAAGGCTTCAAGATCGCGATGAAGGGCCTCGATGGCGGCCGTCTCAATATTGCCGCGTGTTCGCTGGGTGCGGCCCAGGGCGCGCTGGATGCGGCCCGTCGCTACATGGGCGAGCGCAAACAGTTCGGCAAGAAGCTCGGTGAATTCCAGGCCTTGCAGTTCAAGCTGGCCGACATGGCCACCCAGCTCGTCGCGGCACGGCAGATGGTACACACGGCGGCGCGCAAGCTCGATGCCGGTAGCAGCGATGCAACCGTCTGGTGCGCGATGGCCAAGCGCTTCGCCACCGATGCCGGCTTCGCCATCTGCAACGACGCCCTGCAGATCCATGGAGGCTACGGCTACATCCGCGAGTACCCGATCGAACGTCTGTTGCGCGATTCACGCGTGCACCAGATCCTTGAAGGCACCAATGAAATCATGCGCGTTATCATCGCGCGTCACTTGCTCAACACCGAAGAGGAACTGCGATGAGCGACACCGCGACGCGCTACACCGGGCTTACGCTGGAGATCGACGGCCACGTGGCCGTCATCACGCTCTCCAACGCGCCAGCCAACGCCTGGACCCGCGACAGCCTGGTCGCCCTGCGCAACCTCATCCACGATCTCGATGCCAACCGCGACATCTATGCGCTGGTGGTCACGGGCGAAGGGGAGAAGTTCTTCTCGGCCGGCGCCGATCTCAAGCAGTTTGCCGACGGCGACAAGGCCGTGGCTCGCGAGGCCGCGCGGCGTTTCGGTGAAGCCTTCGAAGCGCTGTCCGCGTTCCGCGGTGTGAGCATCGCCGCGATCAACGGCTATGCGATGGGTGGTGGCCTCGAGTGCGCCCTGGCCTGCGATCTGCGCATCGCCGAAGAGCAGGCTCAGCTGGCCTTGCCCGAGGCCGGCGTCGGCCTGCTGCCATGCGCCGGCGGAACGCAGAACCTCGCCCGCCTGGTCGGCGAAGGCTGGGCCAAACGCATGATCCTGCTGGGTGAGCGGGTGGATGCCGCGACGGCACTTCGCATCGGACTGGTTGAAGAGGTGGTGCCAAAGGGCGAGTCGCGAGCCCGCGCCATCGCCTGGGCGGCGCAGGCCGGCAAGCAGAGCCCGACCAGTGTCGCGGCGTGCAAGCGGCTGGTCCAGGCCACGCGTACGCAAAGTCACGCCACGGCCCTGGTCAGCGAGCGCGAAGCGTTCGTCGACCTGTTCGACACACAGGACCAGAAGGAGGGCGTGCTCGCCTTCCTGGAAAAACGCGCACCCCGGTGGACGAACGCATGACTGACGCCGCTCCCCCTTCGTCACCGGAAGCGCCCGTTCTTTTCGAAGAGCGCCTGACCGATAACGGCAAGCGCATCGGTATCGCGACGCTCAACGCACCGAAGACCCTCAACGGACTTTCCCTCGACATGGCGCGGCTCCTCGACGAGCGCCTGCGCGCCTGGGCGACCGACGATGCGATCGCCATGGTCGTGCTTCAGGGCGCCGGCGAGAAGGCGTTCTGCGCGGGCGGTGATCTGCACAGCCTGTACCGGTCCATGCGCGACTACCAGGCCAGCGGCAGCACCGATGTTCGGGACAACGCGTATGCCAGCGATTTCTTCTCGGTGGAGTACCGGCTCGATTACCTGATCCACACCTACCCCAAGCCGATCCTGTGCTGGGGCCATGGCATCGTCATGGGCGGCGGCATCGGCCTGATGGCCGGTGCGAGCCACCGTGTGGTGACCGAACGCTCGCGACTCGCGTTTCCGGAAATCACCATCGGGCTGTATCCGGATGTCGGCGGCAGCTTCCTGCTGCACCGGGTTCCCGAGAATGCCGGCGTTTTCCTCGCACTCACGGGCGCGCCGCTCAACGGCGGCGATGCGATCCATGCCGGCCTTGCCGACGTACAGCTGCCCGCGGATAGCCGCGAGGCACTCGATGCCGCATTGCTACTGGCGTCATGGTCGGACGATGGGAAGGCCAATGCGGCCACCCTCACCGACGTGCTGGATCGCTTTGCCGTGCCGCCCACGGCCGGTCCGCTGCAAACCCATCGAGCCGCCATCGCCGTCGCATGCGCCCACGGCGCCCTCGATCTGGTGGTTGCCGCCATCCAGGCCATGCCGGGCGACGACCCGTGGCTGGCTACCGCGCGACAGACCCTCGACGCCGGTTCGCCGGGTTCGGCGCGCCTGGCATTCGCCCTGCAGCGCCGCGCCGGACTGCTGTCCTTGGCCGACACGTTTCGCCTGGAATACGTGGTCTCGCTTCACTGCGCCGCCTACGGCGACTTTGCCGAAGGCATTCGTGCCTTGCTGATCGACAAGGACCGCACGCCGCGCTGGCGTCCGGCGACGCTTGCCGACGCGACACCGGCTTGGGTCGCACCCTTCTTCATCGAGCCCTGGAACGCGGGCGAACACCCGCTGCGCGACCTGGGCACCGACACGCTTCGAGGAACGCAACGATGAGTCGCATCGCCTTCATCGGCCTGGGCAACATGGGTGGCCCGATGGCCGCCAACCTGCTCAAGGCCGGACACACGTTGCATGTTTTCGACCTGGCCGCCGACGCGATCGCGCAGGCCGTGTCCCACGGCGCCACCGCCACGAACACGGCGATCGAGGCCGTCCAGGCAGCGGAGGTGGTGATCTCCATGCTGCCGGCCAGCCGCCATGTCGAGGGCTTGTACCTCGGCGAGGGCGGCCTGCTCCCGCACATACCCAACGGCGCCCTGGTAATCGACTGCAGCACGATCGCCCCGGCATCGGCGCAGAAGGTGGCCAAGGCGGCCAACGCACGCGGGCTGGCGATGATCGATGCGCCCGTGTCAGGCGGCACCGCGGGCGCGACGGCCGGCACGCTAACTTTCATCGTGGGCGGCGACGGCGATGCGCTGGAGCGCGCGCGCCCTGTGCTGGCAAACATGGGAAAGAACATCTTCCACGTCGGTGCCAGCGGCGCCGGGCAGGTGGCCAAGTTGTGCAACAACATGGCACTGGGCGTGATCATGGCCGTCACCGGTGAAGCCATCGCACTGGGCGTCGCTCATGGACTGGACCCGGGTGTGCTGTCGCAGATGATGGCCGTGAGTACCAGCCGCAGCTGGGCGACCGAAGTCTGCAATCCGTGGCCCGGCGTTCTCGACAATGCGCCCGCCTCGCGCGGCTACACCGGTGGCTTTGGCAACGACCTCATGCTGAAGGATCTCGGGCTCGCAGCCGAGGCGGCGATGGGCGTAGGCGCATCGATTCCACTGGGTGAACTGGCGCGCAACCTCTATGCGATGAACAGCCAGGCGGGTAATGGCGGGCTGGATTTCTCCAGTGTCGTGAAGCTGGTGGCGAAGGGATCCTAAGGCGTCGATGTGGCGGATGAGCCGATTAGGGGATATATTCGGCTCACCGCATGAGCCGAATAGCGTGCTTATTCGGCTCATGCCGCCCGCGAGAGGCACGATGAGCGACCCGACATGGATCTGGCAACACGCTGACTGGCCTGCCTTTCGCTGGCAAGGCGACCGCGTGCCCGCCCTCCTGCGTGCCTGCCAACTGGCCCAGGGGCGCCTGCTAGGCGCTGTCGGTTCGGCCGGCGCCGACGCGGGCCTGGAAACCGAGCTGGACGCCCTGCTGCAGAACATCGTCACGTCGTCGGCCATCGAGGGCGAGGAACTCAACGCGGGCTCGGTACGCTCATCGCTGGCCAAGCGGCTTGGCGTCGACGGGGACGCGACCGAACGCCGGACACCGCGCAGCGAAGGCCTCGCCGAACTGATGGTCGACGCGACGCAGCACTACGCCCGGCCACTCGATCGCCCGCGGTTGTTCCACTGGCACCGCCTGCTGTTTCCTGCCCAGGACACGCTGCTGCCTGTGCACATCCGCGTCGGCGAGCTTCGTGGCGACGAGCCGATGCAGGTCGGGTCCGGTCGCCTCGACAAACCGACGGTGCATTTCGAGGCGCCGCCACGCGACGGTCTCGATGCGCAAGTCGACGCGTTCCTCGCCTGGTTCGAATCCACCGCGAATACGTCCACCCTGGATCCCCTCCTGCGCGCCGGCATCGCCCACTTCTGGTTCGTGACGCTGCACCCCTTCGACGACGGCAACGGGCGCCTCACGCGTGCCATCACCGATCTGGCACTGGCCCAGGCGGAGCATCAGGCGATTCGCTTCTATACGATGTCGGCCAGCATCCTTGCCGACCGGACGGGCTATTACCGCGTGCTCGAACAAAGCCAGAAGGGCGATCTCGACATTACCGAATGGCTGTTGTGGTTCCTGCAGACCTTGCTCGACAGTCTTGAGCAGGCGCTATTGCGTATCGACCGGGTACTCGGCAAGGCACGGTTCTGGCGCAAGCATGGAGAGCACATGCTCTCGCCCGAACAACGCAGGGTCATCAACAGGCTGCTCGACGGCGGCGAACGCGGTTTCGGCGATGGCATCAATGCCTCGCAGTACCAGGCGGTGGCCAAGGTCTCGAAGGCCACGGCGACGCGTCACTTAAGCGATCTCACGGAGAAGGGTCTCCTGCGCCGGCTGCCTGGCGGTGGCCGCAGCACCCGCTATGAGATCGATTGGCCCGACGCGCGTGGCACGCGATGATGACGACATCTTCCGCACAAGCACCACGCCTGGCGACCTTCGGATCGGCGGTCCGCCTGTGGCTCGGCATGCTGCTGGTTGCCGTTATCGCCGTGCTGGCCTCGGTGTTGCTCGGTGGCGGTGACTCGACAGTGGCGGCGTCGTGGCAGGGCCTCGTGTCCCCGGCCGACACACCGATGCACTCGATCATCTGGGAACTGCGCCTGCCCCGCTCGATCGCCGCGTACGGTGTGGGTGGCCTGCTGGCGATGTCGGGTTGCCTGATGCAGATCCTGGTGCGCAATCCGCTGGCCGATCCCTACACGCTAGGCCTGTCCGGTGGTGCCTCGGTGGGCGCGCTGGGTGCGATGCTCGGTGGACTGGGCGCGGTGCTGACGGCCGCGGGCGCGGCATCGGGCGCGTTGATCGCCTGTCTGGCCGTGTTCGTTCTGGGCCACCGCGACCTCCTCTCTCGTCAACGCGCGGCCCAGCGCGAAGACTCCACCGACCTGATCCTGATCGGCGTGATGCTGGCATCTGGCTTCGGCGCGATCGTCAGCATGATGCTGGTGCTGGCGCCGGACAAGAATCTGCGCGGCATGCTGTTCTGGATGATGGGCGACCTCAGCGGCGTCGCCAACCCGCTGCTTCCCGTCATCGCCTTGCTCCTTGGTGTGTTGTTCGTCGTGCCGCTCGGACGACAGCTCAACCTGCTCGGCCGTGGCGAAGAGTCCGCGAGCGCACTTGGTGTACGACCCAACGTGGTGAAGTCCGCGATCTTCGTCATCGCTTCGCTGGCGACGGCCGTGGCGGTCACGACGGCAGGCACGGTGGGCTTCGTCGGCCTGGTGGTACCGCACGCCCTGCGCCGGGTCATCGGCAATGACCAACGCGTGTTGATTCCCGCGTGTGCGATCGGTGGCGGCATCGTGGTCGTCGTGGCCGATACGATCTCGCGCATCGTCGCCGATCCCATCCAGTTACCCGTAGGCGCGGTCATGGCGGTGATCGGCGTGCCGACCTTCATGTTCCTGCTGGTGAAACGCCGATGAGCCGCGCGCTCGCCACCGAGGCCATCAGCCTGTCCGTACGCGACCGCCTCCTCGTACGCGAGTTGAGCATGCGCGTCGAACCGGGCCAGGTGTGGTGCGTACTGGGTCCGAACGGAGCCGGAAAATCGACCTTGTTGCGCACGCTTGCCGGCTTACGCGAGGCCGATCACGGGCGCGTGACGCTCGGCGGACGCGACATAGGCGGTTATCGCCCCATCGAACTGGCCCGGCTGCGTGGCTTCCTGCCGCAATCCATCGTCGACGCCTTCAGCCTCACCGTGATGGAAGCGGTGATCGCCGCACGCCATCCCCGCCTGCCGTTCTGGGCCTGGGGCGATGAGGACCTCGAGCCGGCACAGCGCGCATTACGTACCTTCGAACTCCAGTCCCTGGCGGAACGCGATGTCACCACGCTGTCCGGCGGCGAGCGCCAGCGGGTGAACATCGCCGCGCTGTTCACCCAGGATGTCGATGTGATGCTGCTTGACGAGCCCCTCTCATCACTGGACCTGCATCACCAGATGAAGACCTTGCACGAGTTACTGCACACGGCGACGCACGATGGGAAATCCGTGGTGTATACGGTGCACGACATCAACCTGGCCTTCCAGCATGCGACGCATGCCGTGCTTCTGGACGGCAACGGTGGCGCGCTCGCGGGCCTGAAGGACGAGGTGATCACCAGCGATCACCTGTCCGATGCCTTCCACCATCCCATCCACGGCGTCACGCTCGACGGGGAACGCTTCTTCCGCGCCGGACGCCTCAACGGACCTTCCGCATGATTCGCCGCTTCGCCTTTCTTGCCCTTCTCTTGACGGGCACCGCCAGCGCCGCCATTACCGTGACCGACGACGCCGGTCGCACCGTGACGTTGAAGGCGCCAGCGCATCGCATCGTCAGTCTTGCCCCGAACATTACCGATGCGCTCTTCGCCGCTGGCGCTGGCGCTTATGTGGTGGGGACCTCGCGCTTCAGCGATCACCCGCTCAAAGCAAAGAAGGTCACCATCGTCGGCGACGCCACGATGATCGACCTGGAGCGGATCGTCGGCCTGAAGCCGGACATCATCGTCGTCTGGCGCAGCGGTACGCCGGCGGCGCAGGTGGAGAAACTGAGCCGGCTCGGCATCCCCATCTTCTATTCGGAGACGACGCGGCTGGCCGATGTTGCCCCGGCGACCCGGCGCTTCGGCGTGCTGGCCGGCACCCAGGAACAAGCCGACCGGAACGCGGCCTCGTTCGACGCCTCGCTGGCCACGCTTCGCGGCGAGTATGCCGGTAAAGCGCGCCTGAAAGTGTTCTATCAGATATGGGACCGCCCGCTGATGACCATCGGGCGCGCGCAGATCATCGACGATGCGCTGGACCTGTGCGGTGGCGACAATATTTTTGCCGACCTCTCGCAGGCGGCGCCTACCGTCACCCGCGAGGCCGTGCTGGCACGCGACCCCGACGTCATCATCAGCGGCGACGGCGGTCACGATGCGCTCGCCGTCTGGCGTCAGAGCGGGTTCCTCAGCGCCGTGAAGCACGACAACGTGATCACCATCGACGCGCCGACCCTCGCCCTGCCCTCGCCCTCGATCCTCGCCAGCGTGGACTTGCTCTGCCACAAGCTGGACGAAGCGCGCTCCAGAAACCAGCGCTGAACCGCACCGGGGGCGGCGCGACGGCCTTGCGGTCGCCGTCACATTTGTCTTCCTAGACTCGAACCGACGAGCCATCCGGACCGGTTTCGATGACCCCTCTACCCCCATCTATGCAGAACGACGAAGGCGACTTTTCCTGGCTGGACCGGGGCGGCGAAGCCGGTAGGCTGATTCGCGCCTTCGACTGGGCGCGTACCGGCCTCGGCCCGCTGGAAACCTGGCCACCAAGCCTGCGCACCATCACCAGCATGTTGCTGCTCTCGCCGGTGCCGATCGTGCTGTTGTGGGGCCCGAAGGGCATCATGATCTACAACGATGCCTACTCCCTGTTTGCCGGGAGCCGGCATCCGCAGTTGCTCGGCTCAGAAGTCCGCAAAGGCTGGGCCGAGATCGCCGACTTCAATGACAACGTCATGCGGGTGGGTCTCGCCGGCGGCACGCTGTCCTATAAGGACCAGCAGCTCACGCTGGAACGAAACGGGAAGCCCGAGCCGGCCTGGATGAATCTGGACTACTCGCCTGTCATCGATGAGAGCGGTGCGCCCGGCGGCGTCATCGCTTTCGTCGTGGACACGACCGACCGCGTCCGCGCCGAAGAGAACGTGCGCGAGGGAGAACGGCGCTTTCGCGAACACCTCGAGACCATGGTGGCCGAACGCACGGCGGCGCTTGGGCGCAGCGAAGCCAACCTGCGCACGATCTTCGAAACCTCGCACCTCTACCAATACCTGCTATCGCCCGATGGCAGCGTGCTCTATGCGAACGCCACCGCACTGCGCGGTATCGAGGCGGTGCTGGATGACGTGGTCGGCCTTCCGTTCTGGCTTACGCCCTGGTTCAACGATACGCCAGGCATGCCACAGGCCGTCGAAACCGCGACGCGACGCGCTGCCGCCGGCAGCAGCGAGAACATGAGCATGGCGTTGAACCTGCCCGCGGGTGTGCGCTCCTTCGACTTCTCCATACGCCCCGTGATGGGCGAGTCCGGTGACGTCGTAGCCCTGGTTCCCGAAGCCGTGGACAAGACGGCACGCATCAAGGCCGAGCAGGCGCTCCTGCAAGTGCAGAAAATGGAGGCGCTCGGGAATCTCACCGGTGGCATCGCCCACGATTTCAACAATCTCCTGATGGCCGTGCAGGGTAGCCTCGACCTGCTTCGCGAGCGCCTTCCCCCGGACCCGCGGCTCATGCGGCTGGTGGCCAACGCCAGCGCGGGTGCCGAGCGTGGCAACGCCTTGACGCGACGCATGCTCGCTTTTGCACGACGCCAGGAGCTCAAGACCGAACGCATCGACCTGCGCCCGCTCGTCGAGGACATGACCGAGCTCCTGCGTCGGTCGCTCGGACCGACGATCGCGCTCGAGACCCATTTCGGGGCGCGCTTGCCCGCGATCCGGGCCGATGCAAATCAACTCGAGGCGGCCCTGCTCAACCTGGCAGTCAACGCGCGTGATGCCATGGACGGTGCCGGCACACTCGTCATAGCCACGGACGAAGCCTGGGTGCAGCAGGGCCATGGATCGCTTTCCCCGGGACGTTACGTGCGCCTGTCGGTTTCGGATTCGGGCATCGGCATGGATGAAGCCATGCTCAAGCGGGCGATCGAACCGTTCTTCACGACCAAAGGCGTGGGCAAGGGCACGGGGCTGGGCCTGTCGATGGTCCATGGACTATCCGAGCAACTCGGTGGTGCACTGGTCCTTCGTAGTCGGGTCGATGAAGGCACCACGGCCGAGATCTGGTTACCTGCCGCGCCGGACGACGGCATCGCCACGCCGCGCGAACGCCCGACCGAAACCGTTGTGGCGCGCTGCGCGCCCGGCGCCGCGCTCAGCATCCTTACCGTCGACGACGATGACCTCGTTCGCACCACGACCGTCGACATGCTCGAGGCCCTCGGCTACCAGGTCATCCCCGCCCGTTCGGGATACGAAGCGCTTCAGGTGCTGGAGGCCACCTGCGTGGACCTTGTCATCACCGATCACGCCATGCCGCAGATGACCGGCACACAGCTCGCCGAACGCATACGCGAACGCTGGCCGACCCTGCCGATGATCATGGCCACAGGTTACGCCGACCTGCCGGCCGGCCCGCAGCTCGAGATACCACGGCTCGCCAAGCCCTACTCGCAAGCGACACTGGCCGAAGCCGTCAAGCGCACCGTGTCGCGATCGGGCTAGGGGCTCAGACCGAGCGGAGCGCCTGCACCGGCTCGACGCGCGATGCCCGGACAGCCGGCTATCAGGGCTTCTTGTCGGTCGATCCTGGCGGCAAACGATAGCGCTGCTTGCTGTATGCCCAGCTCGGCCACAGGGCGTGGGCCAGCGCCTCTTTCTCCAGCGTCGGGTCGACCGCTACCGGATCGAGCTTCTCGCCGTCGATCAGGTAGTGGTACTGCGCCGCCGGCTGGTTCGGCCGGAGCACGATCAGGCGATCGTCCTTGAGGTAACCGTAGTTATCGCCGTACTGCATGATGGCGCGGTCCGGGTAGCGCTGGGTCAGGTCGGCACCGAGCATCGGGTGCTCGCTGCTGATGCCGATGAGCGAAAGCAGCGTCGGCGCGAGGTCGATCTGGCTGACGATGTGGTCGTCTTTCTTCACCGGCACGCCGGCACCGAGGATCAGCGCGGGAATATGGAAGTGGGTCACCGGCACGAGGTTCGCGCCGAACACGCGCGCGTCGTGATCGGCCACGATCAGGAACACCGTGTGATCCCAGTACGGCGACTGCTTGGCGCGATCGAAGAAGCGACCGATCGACCAGTCCGCATAGCGCACCGCGTTCGCATTGCTGGCGGGCTCACCTTCGGGCGTAATGCGGCCCTTCGGGTATTCCCACGGCGTGTGATTGGAGACCGAGAAGGCCACGGTGAGGGTGGGCTTGTCGCCGTCGTCGAGCAGGCGCTGGTGCAGTTCGTTGAACATGTCCTCGTCGGACGCGCCCCAGGACCCGATGAAGCCCGGCTTGGTCTTGAAGTTCGCGCTGTCGACCACTTCGTTGAAGCCGTTACCGAAGAAGAACGAACGCATGTTGTCGAAGTGCGCCTCTCCACCGTAGAGGAAGCGCGTGTGGTAACCGAAGGTATCGAGCAGGGCGCCGAGGGTGAAGAAGTCGCGCTGGCTGCGCGGCAGCTTGAGCACGGCTTCGGCCGGCGTCGGCAGGAAGCCCGTGGTAACCGCTTCAAGGCCGCGCGCGGAGCGCGTACCTGTGGCATAGGTGCGGGTCAGCCACCAGCCTTCGTTGGAAAGCTTGTCCAGCTCGGGCGTGTAACCGTCGCCACCGAGGCTGCCGACGAACTGCGCACCCAGGCTCTCCTCGAGGATGATCACCAGGTTGAGCGGCTTGTCGCCCTTTCGCGTGGCCTGCTGACGATGCAGGCTAGGGTAGGTCGGATCGAGGGGCGGGCCGTCCAGACCGGCCGCCTGTCGCACGATCGACTGCATTTCGTCATCGGGTAACTTGCCGTAGACCGCTGAGGCGGAACGCTCGTTACCCAGTGCGATGGCCGCATTGAGCACGTTGTAGAGCGAGTTCAACGGAAGGGTGTTGACCATCGCGTCGTTGGTGAAGGCGACCTGCGAGGCATTGAGCGGACGATGCTGCAGGGTGCCGCGGCCGGCCAGGAAGAGTACGGCGAACAAGATCACGGTGGCCACGGGACGCAGCCAGCCGCGCATCGGTGCGCGATCCGGCTGGCGCGTCGGCAGCAGGCGGAAGCCCAGCCAGCCGATCAGCGCGAAGGCCACCAGGCCCGCCGCGACGGAAAGCTTGTAGCCGTTCCACAGCATGGAGGCCACTTCGTGCGGGCTGGTCAGGTACTCGAAATACAGGCGGTTGGGACGCGTGTCGTATTCAACGATGAACTGCGGCGTCGACACTTCCAGCAGTACGAAGGCCAGCCACCAGAAACGCAACCACCATGCCGCGATGCGGGTAGGCCACGCACGGTGCCCGAGCCAGGGCGACAGCAGCGCAGGCAGGGCGACGATCATCGCGATGAGCGAGAGATCGATGCGCCAGCCACCGGACAGCACTGGCCAGAGGCCACCGGCATCGTGGACGCGCGACCATTGCCACACGGACAGGCCAACGCGGGAGAGCGTCAGAAAGACGAGGGCGGCAACGATGAAACGCCAGGTGAGCTTGCGCACGTTGGAGTATCCGGGCAGGTTACGACCCGAAGACTTTACACTGTGCGCCTCGGAAACGACTTACAGCAGCCTTTCAGGCGACGCACAAGGATCGACGATGTTCAGACTGGCCGACACCAAGCCGATCGCCAACGGGCACATCCGCGAGGTGTACCAGCACCCGGATGACCCCGACCTGCTGATCAAGGTCATCACCAGTGCGTCGATCGAGGAGCGCTGGAACCAGGCACCGTGGTACCGCCGTATCGCGCGCAGTGGCCCGTACAAGGACTTCGTGCGCGAGTTCAAGGAATACGTCACGAGTATCTACGTGGGCGCGTATGCCACCTCGCCGTTGGCGCGCATCGTCGGCCTGGAGATGACCGATATCGGCATGGGCCAGATCGTGGAGAAGGTGCGCCGTCCGGACGGCCAGCTTGCCCCGACGCTGCATGCTTGGGTCCAGGCCGAAGGCTTCACCGAGAAGACGCGAGCCGAACTCGAAGAATTCTACGCACGCCTGCTCAGCCACAACGTGATCGCCGCCGACCTGCACGCCTGGAACGTCGTCTACGGCGAAGACTCACGTGGTGGCCCTCGCCTGGTGATGATCGATGGCTTCGGCGAGAAGAACATCGTGCCGCACTGTTCGATGAACCGCGCGCACAACGCGTCGCGCACGAAGAAGAAGTACGAGCGCATGCTGAAGCGGACGATGGCCGAGGCGCCCAAGCGCTAGAGCATCGCCGCTGAAGCGGCTCCCACAGTGGGGCTGGAGCATCGCCGATGAAGCGGCTCCTACACGGGGCAGGGGCTCGCTCCGTGTGGGAGCCGATTCATCGGCGATGCTTTACAGCTCCGACACCGGTGCTGAAGGCAACGGCTCAGGCACGCAGTCCGCCCTGCTCCCATCCCCAGGCAGCAACGCCGAGCGCACGCGATTGGCAATGCCCATATCCACGACCTTCTCCCGAATGACGCAGCTGTCCAGCGCGTCCTCGTTGAGCAGGATCCAGCGATGGGCCGGATCGGCGCGCTGCCAGGCGCGGGCGTCGGCCATCTGCAACGCGGCGTCGCGCGTGAAGCCGAATTCGGTCACGGGACGTCGCGCCTGGTAGAGCACTTCCTCTCGCCACGAGACCAGGCCTAGCTGGCCATCGGGGCCGATCCGCGCGTCGGCTTCGCCCATCAGCTGGGCGGCGGACTGGTTGGCGTTGAGCAACGGATACGTCGCGACCGGCCAGACGATCCATGCGAGACCGGCACCGAGCACGAGTGCCAGGACGCCACGCCGCGGACGGCACACCACGGCAGCCACCAGAAACGCGACCCCCACCGCGATAACGCACAGCCACAAGGCCTGACCGTTATCGGGCAGTTCGTAGCCCGCCGCAATGCGGCGTGCCGCTTTCGGCGCCGCCTTCCACGCCCAGGCGCCGACGCTGGCGAAGACCACGCCCGCAGCCACCGTGATGCCGAAGGCCAGCCGCGGCAGCCAGCGGGTTTTCATCAGGTCGCCGATGTAGGGCGCCATGGCCAGCGCCAGCATGGGCAGACCCGGCAGGATGTAGATCGCGCGCTTGCCGCTCGGGATGGAAAAGAACACCAGGACCAGCGCGAACCACACCAGCGGCATCCAGACACGCGGCTCGCGCAGGCGCAGTGCCTCCCGCCAGCGCGGGACGAGGAACGGAATCAGCAACCAGGTTGGCATCCACAAGCGCAGGATCACCAGCAGGAAGAACCACGGGTCTTCCTCGTGCAGCCACGAGTTCGCGTACCGGTCGGCGGTCTGGTGGAACAGGATGTCCTGCACATAGGCCAGGTACTCGGGAGTGCGCAACCCGTAGGCCGTGACCAGCATCGGGACCAGCCAGATGGCGATCGCCAGCAGGAACGCCACGGCGCCGCCAGCCCAGCGCCAGCCATCGCCCGGGGTCCGGGCCAGGCCAGGCCACTGACGTGCGCGCATGACGGCATAGGGGATAAGCATGAGCAAGGCGATGATCCCCACGCCCTTGGTAATCACCCCGAGGCCGGCGGCGAAGCAGCCGAGCCAGTACATCTTCCAGTCGGGACCGCGCAGGCAGTGCAGCAGCAGGCCCGTGTTGGCCAGGGTGATCCAGAACAGCGAGAGGGGATCGATCTGGCCGTGCTTGACCATGTCGACGAAGGCCATCGTGGTCAGCACGATGGCCGCGGCGTGGAGGCCGACGCGCGGATTCCACAGGCGACGACCCAGATGGCCGACCAGGGCCAGCGTCCCAAGCCCCGAGAAGAGCGACGTCAGCAGGAAGGCCCCCCGCCAGCCGCCGGTGAGCCACATCCAGACCGCCTCGGTCCACATGAGCATCGGCGGCTTGTCGGCGTAGAGCTCCATGCCCCGGTGAGGGAACAGCCACTGGCCGGATTCGAGCATCTGCCGGGCGACGAGGGCGAAGCGTGGCTCGTCCGGCGGCCAGGGGTCGCGCATGCCGATGCCGGCCGCAAGCACCACCAGGGCGAAGAGCATGAACCAGCCGAACTCGCGGCGAAGGGATCGTTCGTCGGTGGTGGTCATCAAAGGACGGGACATTGCCAGGTCGGCCCCCCATGCTAGTCGAGACTCCTGACGACTCCCTTACAACCGGCTGAAGGGTATTGGACCCTTCCCATTTCAATTTTCCGGGGCTGGGACGTCTAGGGTGTTCGCCGGTGCGGAAATCGGCGCTCGTTCTGCCCGTACGGGCGTCGATTTCCCACCGTGCGAACCTATAGTGAACCCCTCTCAGCCTCATGAACGCGGTCAGACACACCATGGATCCCTCCGAGGCGGCGGGCACGCCGGGCGGTAAACGTGCCGCCCAGGTGGTCGCCCTGTTCCGTGAACACAATGCGGCGCTCGTCGGTTTCCTGCGTGCGCGGCTGAACTCGCTTGCCGACGCCCAGGAAGTAGCCCAGGAGGTTTATCTCAAGCTGCTCTCGCTGGACGAGGCCACCCGGATCGACTCGCCGCGGGCCTTCCTGTTCCGGGCCGCCTCCAACCTGGCCGTGGACCGCCTGCGGATGCGCAATGTGCGCGCCTCCGCTCCAGTGGATCCGGAAGACGACGATTGGCACGTCACGCCTATTCCCGAACAGCACGCCTCGGCGGTCGAACAATGGCGCGGCCTGCGGCGTGCACTGGACGAACTGCCGCCGAAAACCAGCCGGGCCTTCGTCATGCATGTGGTGGATGGACGCGATTTCGCCGCGATCGCGCGGGACATGAAACTGAGTGAGCGCATGGTGCGTTATCACGTCGCTAACGCCCTTGCACACTGCCGTGAACGCCGTGATCGCGCGGAGAACCCCCTATGAACACCGCACACTCCGCCGATCGCCACATCGAGAACACCGCTGCCGACTGGTGGGCGCGGCTGCGCGACCCCGCGCTGCCCGAGCAGGCCATGCTGCAGTGGAGCGAATGGCTCGAAGCCGATCCGCGCCATGCAACGGCGTTCGATCGCGCCTGCGCCCTGGCCGAGTCGGCTGCCGTCATGGACGGATCCACGCGTGAGGCCTTCGTGGCCCGCTACGCGCCCCTGGCGACCCGTCGCGCACCACCGCGGCTGGCCCTCGGCCTGGCAGCGGGCCTGGCCATCGTCGTGCTCGGCGCGGGCCTGTTCATGGCGCTACGTCCCGCCGGACCGGAGTCGACGCGCCAGTACGCCAGCGAGCGGGCCGGCCACCGTGACATCGCCCTGCCCGATGGCTCGAGCATCGAGCTGGGCGGCGCCACGTCGATCACCGCGAGGTACGGTCACGATGAACGTGCCGTGGACCTCGAGGCCGGCGAGGCCTTCTTCCGCGTCGCGCATGCCGAGCGGCCCTTCGTGGTTACGGCCGGCCCGTTGCGGATCCGCGATCTGGGTACCGCCTTCAACGTCCGTCGGACGGGAAACCGCGTCACCGTGGCCGTGACCGAAGGGCGGGTGCGCGTCTCCCCCTCCGCCACCGACGGCGACGCCGCTACGGTGGAGTTGGGCGCAGGTCGCGAAGTCTCGTACGATCCTGAGACCCAGGCGATGCGCATTCTCGACGTGACCGCCGCCTCGGCCACCGCCTGGCGAGGCCACCGGCTGGAGTTCGTCAACGAGCCGCTGGCGTCGGTCGTGGAGAACGTGAACCGCTACAGCGCGCGCCCGATCCGGCTGGCCGATGCCGATCTGGGACGCCTGACGTTTACCGGTACCGTCGAGGTCGATACCATCGACAGTTGGGTGTCCGCCTTGCCGCGGGTCTTCCCGGTTCGCGTAGACAGCTACGCCGACCGGCTGGAGCTGGCTCGCCAGACATCCATGACGCGGAGTCAGAAACCGCGCTGAAATTCACCCCTTGGGACGGCAGACCTTGCAGTACTCGCTTCGCGGGCGCCGGCGCGCACTCACCGGCGCTGTCGCGCTTGCGTGGGCGATTCGTGTCGCCTGCGCTGCCGATGCTCCTGCCGATGCTCCCGCCGACGGTTTCGCGAACACCGTTATCCCCTTCGACATCGCTCCGCAGCCGCTGGCGACCGCCCTACTGGCCTGGGGCAAGCAGAGCAACGTCCAGGTATTGACCGCGTCCGGCTCGATCGCCAACTGGCGATCGTCGGGCGCCAGCGGCGTGCTTACGCCAAACGCGGCCCTCGACGAACTGCTCGCCGGCACCGATCTGGAAAGCGAGACCTACGACGCACGCACGGTGGTGGTGCGTCAAAGGCAGAAGCCCGATAACGCGACGCCGCTGCCACTGGATCCTTCGGTCGCGTTCGATCCGGGCAGCGTGGTGCCGCTGGCCACGGTGGATGTCCAGGGTCTGATCCAGGACAACGGATTCAAGGCCGATACCACCCGTACGGTGACACGTACCGACGCACGCCTCACCGATGTCCCGCAGTCGGTCACGGTGGTGACGCGCGACGTGATCGAAGCGCAGCAGGCGGTGGATATCGGCGACGTGGCGCGCTACGTCGCGGGCGTGCAGTACGTGGACGGGTATGGTGGCTCGCCGCTGTTTCTGATCCGCGGCTTCGATGCCGGACACGGGATGACCGACGGCATGCCCAACGGCATCGCCCGCACGGAAGATCTTCCGCCGCTCATCGGCATCGAACGCGTGGAGGTACTGCGCGGCCCCGAGGCGATCCTCGGCGATGCGTCGCAGAACAACAATTTCGGCGGCTCGATCAACGTGGTGATGAAGCGCCCGCAAGCCGAGACCGTACGCACGATCGATTATTCGGTCGGCAAGTACGACGGCGCGAGGCTCGGCGTCGATCTCGCCGGGAGCGCCTCCAAGGATGGCTCGGTGACCTACCGTCTCGTCGCCTCGGGTCAGCGCGGTGCGAAGACGCCGCAGGGCGACGGCGGTGGCCGCGGGGCCTATCTCGCGCCCTCGCTTGCCTGGCAGGGCGAGCACACCCGCGTCATGGGTGGTCTTGAGTTCGTAGACAATCGCGTGCCCGGTCCCGAGCACACGGTGCTGCTCGGTCCTTCGCTTTCTTCGGCGTCACCGGTGCGGTCCGTGCCCGGTAATCCGGGCGATATCTCCACCTACCGCACCGTCCGCGGGGTGTTCGAGATCGATCACGACTTCGCGAACGACTGGGCCCTGCACAGTCGGGGCCAGTATGTTCGCCAACGCAGCGACGGCAACAGCTGGTCCTACCTATCGACCCCGGCGTCCTTCTTTGGCGGTGAGTCGGCGGTGGCGCGCAGCTTTCGCTACTCCGGCACCTATTGGACCTGGCAGAACGATCTCACGCGGACATTCCGCACGGGCGAGATCACCCACACCGTCCTGGTCGGCATGGACCTAGCCCGCACCCACGCGGGTGACAGCGGCGGCGGCAGCATCACCGAGGGCACGTCGATCGACGAAGCCGATCGCAGCGCCGTGATCGTGACCCGGCCACTGGCCTACGACCTGCGCACCGGCAGCAGCATGTCGTCGAGATTCAACGCCCTGCTCACGCCGATCAACACCACCGTGCAAACGCTGGGCGGTTCCTGGCAGACCAATGCGGGCGTCTACTTGCAGGACCAGATTGCACTAGGCGATCGCTGGAACATTCTCGCCGCCGTGCGGCGTACCAGCTACGAACTCGACACGCGGTGGGAGGACGGTTCGCCGCGAAAAGTGCGCAAGCAACGTTGGGTGCCGAAGCTCGGCGTGGTCTACAAGCTGACGCACGACGTATCGCTCTATGCGGACACGTCCACCGGGTTCCAGCCCGATCCACTGCTCGGCAAGGATGGCCAGCCGTTACCGGTGGCGACGTCGCGACAAGTGGAGGTGGGCAGCAAGATCGATCTGTTCGATCAGCGCGCACGCCTGACCGCAGCGGTCTATCGCATCCGCGTCGACCATAGCGTGGACCTGGTCTCGCCGGAGCCACCGTTCTTCGCCACCCCGGGGCCCGGGCAGACCAATCGCGGCATCGAGCTCGAGTTCACCGGCCGAGTGGCGCCGGGCTTCGATGTGCTGGCCAGCCTTACCGAATCGCGCATCCGCAATCACGACGACACCCGCCCTACGGGTGCGCCGAAGCATCAGGCCGCAGCCTGGGCCAGCTACCGCTTCGGCGACGGGTCGGTGAAACCGTGGGGCGTCGCCGCCGGCATCCTCGCGCGTAGCCGCAGTGAGGGCCGCACCACGAACGACGGGCAGTATTTCGGCATCCCGGGACAGGCCAGCGTCGAGACCAATGTGTCTCGTTACGGCGAAAACTGGCGGGTGACCCTGGGCGTGAAAAATCTCTTTGCACGCACGCTGTATGCAGTGAACTTCGACGAGACCTTCGTGCCGATTCGGCAAGGACGTGTCGTGCTGCTTACCGGGACCTACGACTTCTAGCCCGTCGCCCGCGCGAACGACCTGAGGGTGACCTCGCAGGCCTCATGCCGGAAAGCATCGCGTTCCGGCCGCCCGCTGGATGCCCCGAGGCACGGAATCTCGTAGCACCCGCCGTCACCCGGCGTGCCTCCATGACGCCGCCAGAACCGGTCGTACGACGCCGTGGTGACGCCGGCGCGACGATCGAGCGGGTGGGCGCCTCGCGACACCCCGCGCACCCGGTCGATGCCGTAGTAGGTCGCCAGTGCACGAACGACCGCCAGCAGCAGGTCACGCGGACGCAGTCCACCGCTGGCTCGCGTGAAGCGTGCAATCGCACCGCGACCCAGGTAGGCCCACGAGCCACGCATCGCACCCACCAGCAGACCGTCCACGCCGGCGAACGTGATCGCGCAGGATGAAATCACTTCCTTGTCGGCATTGAGCAGGTACAGGCCCATCTCGCCGGTGGATTCGTTCTCCGGCGCACGCGCGTGCAGGAATGCCATCTCGCCGCCGCCGAGGGGAAGCGTGGCCAGACGAACATCGTGACCCTTCAGCAAGCGGGTGCGTAGCCGCTCCGGAAACTCGCGCGCGACGAACCGGTAGTGCGCCTCGATCACTCGCGCGCGCGTGGCCAGGTCGAATTCACGGGAGATGTAATGCGTCTGCCAGCGCTCGTACACGCGAGGGTTCAGCTCGGCGGCGTCACGCATGGCCCGCGACTTGCCGACCAGGCCCAACCAGGCTGCCTGACGACGGAAAGAAACCAGGCTGCGCAGCAGATAGGTCAACCGACGCTCCCGAACCGCGCCCTGGCGACGCAAGGCGGCGCGTCGGCGGGCGTGGTCGACAACAAGCGCCAGGGGGCCTCGCGCGGGCCGGGCAGGTACCCAGCCAAGTGTGGCGTCATGGACCGTGGTGGGATCGGGGTAATGCGGATGCATACCCTTAAGACGTTCCGGGGCCGGGAAATTGAAATCCAGCCGGGCGAGTTGTGGGAACCGAGGTTCTTTGTGGGAGCCGCTTCAGCGGCGATGCCTAACCATGTCGCGAGCACCCATCGCCGCTGAAGCGGCTCCTACAGGCGGTGTTTCCACCCTACCCACGCGCCCAATAGCGTCAACAAGGCTAACGCGTACCAGGTGATGGCATAGCTCAGGTGGTTATCGGGAAAGGCGATAACCGTGAGCCCGCCCACGGGACCGTCATTGCCTTCCCCGCGCCCGGGCGAGGAAGCGGCGTCGGCATCCACGAAGTAAGGTGCGACATTGCCCAACCCTTTCGCCGCCGCGATCGCCGCTACGTCGCGGGAGAACCAGCGGTCTGCACCCGGGTCGTTCTTCTGCAGGAAAGCGCCTTTCGGCTCGCTTATCCGCAACAGACCGGAAATCGTCGTCACGCCGGCGGGACCCGGCGTGCAGGTGGCCTTGCCCGCGCACCATGTCGTCGAGACGAAGCCGCGGTTCACGATCACGATATCGCCCGAGGGCGTGCGCAACGGCGTAAGAAGCCACGAACCCATGCCGAGCTCGGTGCTGGCGCGAACGCGAACGCTTTTGTCCTGCAGGAAGCTGCCGCTGAGTTTCACGCGGCGGTATTCGTCGTTCGCGGTGCTGATCTGCGGCCACTGGCCGCGACCGGGAGCATCCACGGGCTGCGCATGCACGCGCGTATCCACGCGGGCGATCAGCTCGTGCTTCCAGGCGCGGCGATGCACCTGCCAGGTGCCCAGCGCAATGAATCCGATGAAGACCAGCGCAGCAAACACGGCCAGCAGGCCCAGAACGAAGACGCCGCGCGGTGGGCGCGGCGTCCTTGGCTCGTTTGCTGCGTCCATGCTCAAGGCAGGTTCTTTACCTGCTGCTCGGTCATGTCGTGGGACATGCCCGGCATCATGTTCGAGTTGAGATGGAACATGACCCAGATGGAACCAGTCAGTGTGATGACCACCAGGATGAGGGTGAACATCAGCGCCAGCATGTTCCAGCCACCCTGCGACTTCGTATCCATGTGCAGGAAGTAGATCATGTGGACCACGATCTGGATCGCCGCGAAGGTGAGGATCACGATCGCCAGCGTCTGCGGGTTCGGAATGACCTTGCCCATCACTAGCCAGAACGGGATCGCCGTCAGCACCACGGCAAGGAAGAACCCCACCATGTAACCCTTCAGCGTGCTGTGGCTGACGACCTCGTCGTCGTGGCCGTGATCGTCGTGGTGGTCGTGCGATTCGATGTGCGCGCTCACGGCAGCACTCCCATCAGGTAGACAAAGGTGAAGACGCCAACCCACACCACGTCGAGGAAATGCCAGAACATGGACAGGCACATGATGCGACGCTTGTTCGCCGGCGTGAGGCCGAAGCGACCCGCCTGCACCAGCAGTGTGATCAGCCAGACGATGCCGAAGGTCACGTGCAGGCCGTGGGTACCGACCAGGGTGAAGAACGACGACAGGAACGCGCTGCGCTGCGGGCCCGCGCCTTCATGGATCAGGTTGGCGAACTCGTACAGCTCGATGCCGAGGAAGGCCGCACCGAACAGGCCGGTGACGATCAGCCAGGCCATCATCGTGCCGCGGCGGTTCTTCTGCATCTCCAGCACGGCGAAGCCGTAGGTGATGGAAGACAGCAGCAGCATCGTCGTGTTGACCGCCACCAGCGGCAGCTCGAACAGGTCGGCGCCCGAGGGGCCGCCCGCGTAGCTGCGGCCGAGGACGCCGTAGGTGGCGAACAGGCAGGCGAAGATGAGGCAGTCGCTCATCAGGTAGATCCAGAACCCGAGCAACGTGCCGTTTTCCGGGTGATGGTCTTCCTTCATCCAGAACTGAAGGTCCTGCTTGTCCGCGACGACGGCGGAAGGCGTAGCGTGCATATCAGACATGGGCGGCAAGCTCTTCCGTGCGGGCGGCCTCGGTCCGGGCCACGACGTCGGCGGGGATGTAGTAGTCGCGTTTGTAGTTGAAGGTATGGCCGATCGCGGTCACCAGCAGACCGAGGAAGGCGAGACCGGCGATGAGGAACATGTGCCAGATCATCGCGAAGCCGATGACGAACGCGAAGGCGGCGATATACACGCCAGCCGCGGTGTTCTTCGGCATGTGGATCGGCAGGTAACCTTCGGTACGACGCGCCGCGTTGCGCTCCTTCATCTGCCACCAGGCATCCTGCTCGTGGATGACCGGGGTGAAGGCGAAGTTGTACGACGGCGGCGGCGACGAAGTCGACCATTCCAGCGTACGACCGTGCCACGGATCGCCCGTTACATCGCGCAGGGCTTCGCGACGCTTGATGCTGACGAAGATCTGGATGAGGAACGCAGCGATGCCGCCGGCGATGAGCAGGGCGCCGAACGCTGCGATGATGAACCAGATCTGCAGCGACGGGTCTTCGAAGTGGTTCATGCGGCGGGTCACGCCCATGAAGCCAAGCACGTAGAGCGGCATGAAGGCGAAATAGAAGCCGGTCAGCCACAGCCAGAACGACCACTTGCCCCAGTACGAATCCAGCTTGAAGCCGAAGGCCTTCGGGAACCAGTAGTTGATGCCGGCGAAGACGCCGAAGATCACGCCGCCGATGATGACGTTATGGAAGTGCGCGATCAGGAACAGGCTGTTGTGCAGCAGGAAGTCGGCCGGGGGCACGGCCAGCATGACGCCGGTCATGCCGCCGATCACGAAAGTGACCATGAAGCCCATCGTCCACAGCATCGGCACTTCGAACTGGATGCGGCCACGGTACATCGTGAACAGCCAGTTGAAGATCTTCGCGCCCGTGGGGATCGAGATGATCATCGTGGTGATGCCGAAGAACGAGTTAACGCTCGCACCGGAACCCATGGTGAAGAAGTGATGCAGCCACACCAGGTACGAGAGCACCGTGATCACGACCGTGGCGTACACCATGGACGCGTAACCGAACAGGCGCTTGCGGCTGAAGGTGGCGACCACTTCCGAGAACACGCCGAACAGCGGAAGCACCAGGATGTAGACCTCGGGATGGCCCCAGATCCAGATCAGGTTCACGTACATCATGGCGTTGCCGCCGAAGTCGTTCGTGAAGAAATTGGTGCCGACGTAGCGGTCGAGCGAGAGCAGCGCCAGCACGGCCGTCAGCACCGGGAAGGCGGCGACGATCAGCACGTTGGTGCACAGCGAGGTCCAGGTGAAGACGGGCATCTTCATCATGGTCATGCCGGGGGCGCGCATCTTGATGATCGTGGCAAGCAGGTTGATGCCGGAGAGGGTCGTTCCCACGCCGGCCACCTGTAGTGACCATATGTAGTAGTCGACTCCGACATCCGGACTGGCCGCCAACCCGGACAGCGGCGGATACGCCAGCCAACCCGTACGCGCGAACTCGCCGACAAACAACGAGGCCATGACCAGCATGCCGCCGGCTACGGTCATCCAGAAGCTGAAGTTATTGAGGAAGGGGAAGGCCACGTCGCGCGCGCCGATCTGCAACGGCACCACGAAGTTCATCAGACCCGTGACGAACGGCATCGCCACGAAGAAGATCATGATCACGCCATGGGCGGTGAAGACCTGGTCGTAGTGATGCGGTGGCAGGAAGCCGGCGCTGCCGTTGAAGGCCATGGCCTGCTGGGCGCGCATCATGATGGCGTCGGAGAAGCCACGCAGCAGCATCACGACACCGAGCACCATGTACATGATGCCGATCTTCTTGTGATCGATGCTGGTGAACCACTCACTCCAGAGGTAACCCCAGAGCTTGTACTTGGTGATTGCCGCCAGCAGGGCGATGCCGCCGATGGCAACCGCGATGAACGTGCCGATCAGGATCGGCTCGTGGTAGGGAATCGCCTCGATGGTGAGGCGTCCGAAGATCAGTTTGACTAGATCGGGTGTGTTCATTACCGGACTCGGCGAGGCTTGAATCGGAAAAGGCGGCCGCTCAGAGCGGACGTCCGGCAGGGGTTACCGGCTCACCGGTGGCACCGCGGCTGGCGCACAGGGCACCCACGTAGCGCTTGCCATCGTCGGCGACACCCAGGCGCGAGCGCGTGGCGGCATCCAGCGAGGTGACGTTGTACGCACCCACCACGCCCTGGCCGCCCTGCTGGTCGATCGCCATCATGTCGCTCATGCACATGCGGTTCGATTCGACGCAACGGTTCAAAATGGCGTTGTACAAGCCAGGCGCCACGGTCTTGTAGTAGTGCACCGGTTCGCGCTCGCTGGGCTGCTCGAGCTTGAGGTAGTCCTCGCGGCTGAGCGTGTTGCCATCGGCGCGGGCCTTGGCCACCCAGGTGTCGAAGTCACCGTCGGACAGGCTATGGAAGCGGAAGCGCATGTCCGAGAATCCGGCACCGCTGTAATTGGCTGAGATACCTTCGAAATCGCCGGTCTTGTTCATCACCGCGTGGAGCTTGGTCTCCATGCCCGGCATGGCGTAGATCATGCCCGCCAGGGAGGGGACGAAGAACGCATTCATGACGTTCGAGGCGGTGATGTGGAACTCGATCGGACGGTCGACCGGGGCGGCCATCTCGTTAACCGTGGCGATGCCCTGCTCCGGGTAGAGGAACAGCCATTTCCAGTCCAGCGCCACGACCTCGACCACGAGCGGCTTGACGCCGGCCGCGAGCGGGCGGGACTGGTCGATCTGGTCCAGCGGACGATAGGGGTCGAGCTTGTGCGTGCTGGTCCAGGTGATCGCGCCCAGCGCGATGATGATCAGCAGCGGGGCCGACCAGATCAGCAGCTCGAGGACCGTGGAATGGTTCCAGTCCGGGGCGTAGTCGTCATGGCTCTTGTTCGATTCCCGGTACTTCCAGGCGAACATGAAGGTCATCGCGATCACCGGAATGATGATGATCAACATCAGCACCACGGAAATAATGATGAGATCGCGCTGCTGCCGGGCGATGTCGCCGGACGGCGAAAACAGCACGGCGTCGCAGCCCGACAAGAGCAGGACCAAAGCGGGGATCAGCAATCCGCGCATCATCTTCATGGACATTCGCATGATGGAGGCAACCGTGGGGACACGAAAAAGTACGCCTATCCGCCTTCCAAGGCCATAGGACACTTTGTCCCATGGCCCTACAAGCCGAGTGATGCGATCCTTCGCTATCCTGTAATCAATTCCCAAGACCGGGCCGAATACGATGTCGAGCATTTCACACGCCCATCACAATGCCGCGGAAGGCGCCGAGCAGGATGTCCGCCGCCAGCACGAGACCAGCCACGCCCCCGTCGCCCCCGGCGAAATCGCGGTCGGCGTCGTCATCGGCCGGGCCTCTGAATACTTCGACTTCTTCACGTACGGCATTGCGTCCGTCCTCGTCTTTCCGTCGGTGTTCTTTCCGTTTTTGAGCCAGCTGGACGGCATCCTTGCCGCTTTCGCCATCTTCTCGCTCGCGTTCATCGCACGGCCGATCGGCACCACGCTGTTCATGGCGATCCAGCGCAACTGGAGCCGTAGCACCAAGCTCACCGCCGCCTTGTTCCTGCTGGGCACGTCAACGGTGTGCATTGCCTTCCTGCCGGCCAACACGTCGCACGGGTACAGCGTCATTGTGATTCTCTCGGTGCTGCGCTTCTTGCAGGGCATTGCGCTTGGCGGCTCCTGGGACGGCCTGCCCTCCCTCCTGTCGCTGAATGCCCCGAAGAACCGCCGCGGCTGGTACTCCATGCTCGGCCAGCTGGGTGCGCCGGTCGGCTTCCTGATCGCCGCCTCGCTGTTCCTGTTCCTGCATACCCAGCTTTCCTCCGAAGACTTCCTCAGCTGGGGCTGGCGCTACCCCTTCTTCGTCGCCTTTGCGATCAACGTGGTGGCCCTGTTCGCCCGTCTGCGCCTGGTGGTGACCGAGGAATACACCCAGCTGCTGGAAGAGCGTGAGCTCGAGCCCATCGGCATCATCGAAATGGTGACGGCCCAGGGTTACAACCTGTTTATCGGTGCTTTCGCCGCGCTGGCCAGCTACGCCCTGTTCCACCTGGTCACCATCTTCCCGCTGTCCTGGATCGCGCTCAACCGCTCGCAGGACATCAACAACGTGCTGGTGGTGCAGCTCGTCGGCGCCTTCCTGGCGATCCTGGGCACCATGGCCTCGGGCGTCATTGCCGACAAGTTCGGCCGCCGCAACACGCTGGGCACCATGGCCGTGCTGATTGCGCTGTTCGCCATCGCGTCGCCGTGGCTGCTGGGCGGCGGCAAGGCCGCGCAGGATGCCTTCCTGCTGATCGGCTTCGCCCTGCTCGGCCTGTCCTATGGCCAGGCGGCCGGTACGGTCACGGCGAATTTCGCCAAACGGTACCGCTACACCGGCGCCGCCCTGACCTCCGACTTCGCCTGGCTGTTCGGCGCGGCTTTCGCCCCGCTGGTGGCCCTGGGCCTGTCGACCCGCTTCGGCCTGGGTGCGGTCAGCGTTTACCTGCTTTCGGGCGCGGCCTGCACGCTGCTCGCCTTGCGGATCAACAAGGCGCTGGAGACGGATCGGTCCAAGCCGGTCGTCTGAGAGCATCGCCGCTGAAGCGGCTCCTACAGACACCGCATCGCGCCGCTGACACACCATCGCCGCTGAAGCGGCTCCTACACAGGGCATCGGCGCCTTGTGGGAGCCGCTTCAGCGGCGATGCCTTTTGTAGGAGCCGATTTATCGGCGATGGAGCCCCTCAACCGGTAACGGGATAAGGGCCTTCATCAAACACGACGTCGTGATACCCCTTCGCCCCGATCGCCCGGGCCATCTCGCTGCGGAAGTCTTCCCCGCGGCGCAGGCATTCGAGGACGAAGGCGAAATCGCGCCGGGGCACCCAGCCCAGATCGCGTGTGGCCCGGACGCTGTCGTAGACGCGGTCCAGACTCGGCAGTAGCTTCCAGCCGCGCGCGGCGTAAAGCGCATCCACGTCGGGAAAGTGCTTGCGCACCACGGCGGCGGCATCCGCTCTTAACGCCACCACGTCGCCGCGGGTGAAGGGGGGCGTGGCCGAAACGACGTAGCGCCCGAAGCCGAGGTCCGGCGCCTTATCGACCGCCAGCAGGTGTGCCTCGACGATATCGTCGACGTCGGCACGCCGGTAGAGCAGCTCGTTCGCCTGCATGTTCAGCGTGCCGTACTCGGCACGTACGCCGGCATTGTCATCATCTTCGGGGAAGAAGCGCGACGTTCGGAGCACGATGACGGACAGACGATCCTTCCGGGCGACCAGCTCGCACATGCCTTCGGCGGCGATCTTGGTCGCACCGTAGATGTTCTTCGGGATCGGGGTGACATCTTCATCGATCCATGCGGCCGGCTCGCCCGGTCGCGGCGACAGGGCTGCACCGAAGGCGCTCGTCGTACTGGTGAAAACAAAGGCCTTCACGCCGTGCGCGCTGGCGGATTCGAGCAGCGCGACCGTGCCGGCCACGTTGGTATCCACGAACTCGCGCTTCGAGTGCGTGGCCACGTGCGGCTTGTGCAGCGTGGCGGTATGGATCACGGCCATGGCGCCCGACATGGCGTCACGGACAAAGGCCTCATCCGTGATCGAGCCCACATGGTCGGTGAATGGCGAGGCCTTGATATCGATGCCGCGGACGTCGCGGCCCTCGGCGCGGAGGCGGCGGACAACCGCCTCGCCCAGGTGTCCGGCACTGCCGGTGACCAGAACGCTCATCGGCAACGGCTCCTTACCAGATCAGGTCGTCCGGGACGACGAACTGCTTGTAGTAGTCGTCATCATCGTCGGCCGGCAGGGGGGTGCTGTCCTTGCGGCCATGGTCGGAGACGACCACGTCGGAGACGCGCATGTGGATCTTGTCCGCCGCCGCGCGCGGAATGAGTTCGTAGCGATCGTCCAGCTTCGCGATGGCCAGCACGCCGGCAGCCAGCTGGGCGCGCAACGGCTCGCTGACGAGAAGGCTGGTGATCTTCTCGCCGTCGGTGAAGCGATAGGCGATCTCGCCGTCGCGCTTGACCCGGGTGGTCTCGACGATCTGGCGCACTTGGGCACGGATTTCCTTCTTCCGCGCCTCGGCATTGCGCTCGGCGGCGATGGCACGATCGCGTTCGGCACGCTCGGCCTGCAGCTTGCGCGCGTCGACCTGAGCTTCGTCGGAAACGACCGGCGCCTTGCCCTGGCGCTGCTTGGCCTGCTCGCGCACGACCTTGGCGATCTTGTCCTTCTTGACCAGACCGGCCTTGAGCAACTGTTCCTGCAGGGGATTACGCATATCGGGGCATTCATAAAGTTCGCGAGACCACCGATTCTAGCGCCGAAGGCTTGGTTACATGGCGTTACGTGCCTAGGCTTGGTGACCTCCCCGGAGGTTCCCTCACATGCCCCATCGCAGCACGCCACGCACCGCCCGTCTTACCGTTGCCCTTCTCGGCCTCTTGTTAGTGGCTCCGGCTTTCGCCGCCGATGGGCTGCCACCCCGTAGCGAATGGCGGGCGAGCAGTTCGTCGCAGCAGGTACCCGCGCTGGCGCCTGCCCATGCGATCGACACGGACGAGACGACCCGTTGGGGAGGCTCTTTCAGTCCGGGACAGTGGTTCCAGGTGGATCTGGGAAAGGTCGCCCGGATCGGCGGCGTGCGCATTCACTGGGATAGCGGCTTTGCCGCCTCGTACTCGATCCAGGTGTCGACCGATGGCAAGGTGTTCCGGCCCGTCTACAGCGTCACCGATTCGCCGGGCGGCACGGAGTACCTCGTCTTCCCCGCTGCCGAGGCCCGTTACGTACGGCTAGCGGCGCCGGCGCGCACCGCCGACTGGGGCGTTTCCGTCTTCGAGTTCGAGCCCTTCGCAGCCAGCGACTCGGCGCGTATCACCGGGCTGGACGGTTCGGGCGATGGGGCATCGCTATGGGCGGACGGAACCACCCGGAGCATCACCGGGAAGGGTCCGAAGGGTATGCGGCAGCTGGATATCTCCCTGCCCCGACCGGTAACCATTGCCGGCCTCGAGGTCGAATGGGCCGGCCCTCGCGATGGCGCGGTACTGGAAGGACGCGATGCGAAGGGCCACTGGGAGACGATCGACAGCGACCCTGGCAGCTTGGGCGACAACTCATACCTGGCCGCACGCCAGCCGCGCGACATCGAGGCACTCCGGCTGGTGGTCGGAGCGAAAGATGGGGTTGCTCCGTCGGTGAAGCGTCTGCGGCTACTAGGGCCGCTGCGTGTCATGACGCCCATGAAGCGATATCAGATCGCCGCAGCGCGGGCCAACGCGACACTGTTCCCCTCCTCGTTGCACATGCAGCAGGTGTACTGGACGGCGGTCGGCGTCCCTGCCGGTCTGCAGAAGTCCATCTTCGATGAGTACGGCAACATCGAGCCCTACAAGGGCGGTCCGCAGGTACAGGCCATCTGGCGTGACGCGTCCGGCCGCGCGAGTGTTTCCGACGGATCGGAGCGCACGCACGCGCTGCGCGATGGCTGGAAACCGATGCCCTCGGTGGGCTGGATCGCACAGCCCGGTCTTGCTGTCACCAGCGAAGCCTTTGCGATGCAGGAGGGTACGCAGCCCGTCGTCATGCTTCGCCATCGTTTGACGAACCAGGGCAGCGCGCCCGTGGACGGAACGTTGTCGCTCGTCGTGCGGCCTATCCAGGTCAATCCGCCGTGGCAGAACGGCGGTGCGTCGCCGATTCATGACATCGCGATCGCCGGTGATGCGGCGACCACGGGTGTGCGCGTGGACGGTCGTACCTTGCTTGCATCGCTGACGCCTGTGGACGCTGCGGGTGCGTCGCCGTTCGGGACGCACGGCGAAACCGAGATCACGGCAATGGTTGCCGCGGGGAAGGTTCCCTCGTCGCACGAAGCGCACGACGACGATGGTCTGGCTGCCGCCGTGCTCGACTATCGCGTTCATCTGGCGCCCGGCGAACAACGCGACATCGTGCTCGCGTTTCCGCTAGGGAACGCAGCGGCGGATGCGAACGGACACCTCCCCGAACCGCCGGCGATCGATCGTGGCGACCTGAAGGCCGACGCTTTCGATTCGCTTTCCGCGCGCGTCTCGGACGAGTGGCAGAAGCGCCTGGGCGGTGTCGCCATCTCGCTGCCGGACGAGTCGCTGGTGAACATCCTGCGTTCGCAGGCCGCGTACATGCTGGTCAACCAGACCGGCCACGCCATGCAGGCAGGTCCGCGTAACTACAACCGCTCCTTCATCCGCGATGGTGCGGCGACGGCCTCGATCCTGCTGCGCATGGGGGAGACGAAGACAGCACGCGACTATCTCGACTGGTACGCCGCACATGCCGTGCACGAGAACGGACTGGTCTCGCCCATCCTCAACGCCGACGGCAGCGTCAATCGTGGATTCGGATCCGACATCGAGTACGACAGCCAGGGCGAATTCATCAATCTGGTAGCCGATGTTGCGCGCTTCGGTGGAGGCGCCGCCAGCGTGAAGGATTACCAGCCGAAGGTTCGCGCCGCGATGCACTTCATGCAGGAGTTGCGCGAGCGGACCATGGTGCCGGGCTATCTGGGCAACCTTCCTTCGTCCGAGCGCTTCCACGGCATCATCGCGCCGTCGATCAGTCACGAGGGGTATTCGAGCCCCACGCATAGCTACTGGGACGACTACTGGGCACTGAAGGGCTGGCACGATGGTGCGTGGCTTGCCGAGCAGTGGGGAGACAAGGAGTTGGCCACGTACGCCCGTGCGCAATACACCGCGCTTCGCGATTCGTTGCGCAAATCCATCGAGACCACGATGGCGTGGAAGGGTGTCGATACGATTCCTGCGGCCGCGGACCTGGGCGATGGCGATCCGACCAGCGTGTCGATCGCGCTCGATCCGGCGGGGCAGATGGACGTCCTTCCGCACGAGGCACTCGTGCGAACCTTCGATCGCTACCTGGCCGACGTGCGTAAGCGCGAGGCACCGGGTGAGTTGTTTGCGTATACGCCGTACGAATTGCGCAACGTACTCACGTATGTCTACCTCGACCGACCCAAAGACGCCGAGGAACTATTGACGGACGTCGTCCGTGACCGGCGACCGCCCGAGTGGAACATGTGGGCCGAGGTGGTGCATTCACGACTGCGCCACCCAGGCTACCTCGGTGACATGCCGCACACGTGGATCGGCTCGGAGTACGCGCGCACTATCTTCGGCATGTTGATGCGCGAGGCGGACGACGGGCTTTACCTGCTACCGGGAACGCCGCCGTCGTGGGTTACCGGCAAGGGATTGTCGGTAACGCGCTTGCCGGTGGCCTATGGATCGTTGAGCATGACAGCGCGCCGCGATGGGAAGCGGTTCACTGTCACGCTCGGTGATGGTATTCGGCCGGAAACGGCGATGCGGGTGTTCTGGCCGGACCGGGTGAAGCCGGTGAGAGTGACTGTGGACGGCAAGACGATTTCCGATTACGACGCGGACGGAGTCCGGGTCGACAAGCCCTTCCATACGATCGTTGCGGACTACTGACTTCCCAAGCGCAGGCCCAGCCTCACAGGAACTCCACGGTGACATCGACGGGGCGCGTAAACGCACCACCACCGACGCTATACCGCGTCTCGCGCAGGCGCACGAAGAAGTTGAAATCCTGCCCCGTGGCGAGCGCGTTCGTCTCGTAAGGCTTGCCTGGTTCGATCGTGCGCTTTCCTTCGTTGGCAATCTCCAGGCCCACGTGCGTGGGTGCGCTACCAAGCATCTTGAACAGCTGCTTCGCATCCGGGTCTGCGTCGGTCGCCTTTCCAAAGGTAAAACGTGCGACCAGACCTACGGGCTCCTTGCAGATACTGGTGAGCTTGAACTTGACCCAGTCGGTGGCCCGCTCTGGGTTCTTGAAGTCACCCAGCGAGTAGCTGCCCATGGGAACGGTCTGCGTGATCGTCTCCGCCGTAATGCTGCAGGCCGGGCGCTTGAACCATAGCTCATAGATCTGCATGTGCCGGAAAGGCAGCGTCCACCCTCCGGTGAGCGCACTGGCACGCTGCTCGGCGATTTTCGTCTGGTCGACCCGCCCGTAGTGAATATTTCCTTCGATTCGTTTCACGCGGTAGCCCACGTTGACGTCGTTGCTAAGAATGAAACCGCCTTTCCCGAAGCCACGCTTGTACTGGTGTGGAAATTCGTAACTGGTGCCTGCGCCGGCATCTTCCTCGAGATAGATCTCGATCCCGAAGCCCGAGGGCTGGCCACCGACCGTCAGAGGCATCAAGCCATCGGGCCGGATCTCCATGTACGCGCCATCGAGCGTTACGTCGCCGACACAGCTCGCGACGCTGTTTCCGTCGCCGCGCGCCTTCTCGTCGCGAACGATCGTGCCGGGTTCGATATCGTTCGTCACTTCGATCTCGGCCGTTTGTCCGATCTGGTAGTTCGTGTTGGCGGTCTTGACACAGCCGTTCGCCGCCGAGGCATCACCCGGCCTCGTTGCTGCCAGCAAGACGAGGAGATGGCCGACAGGCAGGAGCTTTCTATAGTTCATGGATTACCTCGGTCCTTAAGGGTTGGTCTCCACCACCGCATCGTGTGTGGGGAAGTGGGCGTCGAGCCAGATGGTCCAGCGGGACGCACGGCGCATGAGGTCCGCACGGTAAGCCGCGTTGTAGCGTCGCGTGCGCGAGTGGTAGTTCGCGGCGCGGGTCCACACGTCACCGGCGTCGTTATGCAGATGTCCACGGATACGCCAGGCCGCGAGCAGGTAGGGGTAGCATCCGGGCACTGCGACATCGGCGGCCGATATGCCGTAGCGCGTGAGGTCACGCAGGTAAGTTGTATTGAACTGCATGGTGCCGACGTCGAAGCTGCCGTTGCTGTTCTTTACCCACTGACCTGGTTTGCCTGCTTCCTTCTCGGCCACGGCGAGAAGGATGTTGGCCGGAACGTCGTAGGCGAGTGCGGCGCCGAGGGCGCAGCTGACCAACTCCTGGCGTGCTGGGGGGACGTCGGGGAGGGCTTCGATCATGGGTTGTTGTTGTCCGTGTCGCCGCTCTTGGTTGAGGATGGGATGGCCTCGGCTGGTTTGATCTCGGACTCGCAGTCTGGCGATGGGGTGCTTGCGCGCTCGGCCCCGACCAGAGCCGATGGGTCGGCATCCCGGGATGGATGCGGGGTGCCCGCTCCTGGCTCATCTACGCCGCATGCGGTTTGCACGACGATAGGTTGCGTAACGCCGGATGCCGGGACGTGTGTGGGCGAGTCGACGTTCAGGCCACTGCCATGAGGCTCTTCACCATTCAACTGTCCGGGTGGGGCATCGGCCTCATGGGTCTGCGCCATTGCCTGGACGACGGCTTCGACGCGGTGCTCACCCGCGTCGGGAGAAACGTGGGCACGACTTTCGTTGCCGGCGCCTTTCTGCGGCCTATCTGCCCCGCTTGGCATGGGAGCCTGCGGCTCTTCTGCGATCGACGTCTCGACCGAAGTGCCAGAGGTGGCGGTGGGCCCGTGGAGCGCGTGTTCGTCGATGTGCGCATGCGTGCTCGAGTAGCCTTCGGTCTTTGCAACGTCCGCAGATGTGACAGATTGAGAGTCGACAGCTTGCTGGGTCGGAGCTGCGCTATCTCGCGCAGTCGCGTTCGCCAACTCGTCGACGTGCGCTGCATCTGTGGCGAGCGAAGGATGCACAACGGCGTCATCGCGCGACGGCATAGACTCCTCCACCATCGCGTCGTGGCCGTGTGCTGGGTTGGTCTGATCCAGCGTCGGCTCACGCTCGGGGCCGTCACCCCGCGCAGCGGTGATGGCAGACATTTCGGCCAGATAATCCGGTCGTGTCGAGACGCCGTCCGCATTCACCGATCCTGCCTTGGGCGACGACGAACTTACTGTCATTCCCGCGGAGTTCCCCGCAGACGATGAAGAAGGTGGCACGGCGCGCTCATGGTCATTCGAAGTAGAACGCGAGCTATTCCTTCCACTGGAGGCATGGGCAGACACCGCCGGCATGGAACCCTCCCCGTTCCCCGTCGTCCCGGGGAGAACCGTAGTCGCCGCGGCCATCGTCGACGAGCCGTTCGGCGCACCGAACACGCTGCCGCCACCGCCCGCGCGCTGAGCGTCCTGTCCCCGAGGCACCCCGAACGGGTCGGATCCCCCAGCAGCATGGAAAGGATCGGTGATACCGCTGGCGGAAACGGCCGAGCGTTCAATCGCTTCTACGGCGGAAGGGGATCGCGCAATTGAAGTCGCCGATGCCGATATGTCACCTGCGCCCTCGCCCGATCGAACGCGGCCGCTGGCCGAAGCGATCGCCGCGCCACCACCTGTTGCAATTGCCGAACCGACCATACCGGCCGTGCCCGCAAAGAAGCCGAGCGACGACCCCGTCACCAACGTGTAAAGAAGTTGCGGAACTCGTAGCCCAAGTACAAGCATAAGCACCGACACAGCGAGAATCGTTCCCAAGTCGCTGTACTTCAGAACGGTCCGCACGCCGAATGCCGGGCTGACGCGCCCGAAGACGTTTTCACTGACCGAGCCGATGATCGTCAGCGAAAGAATGCTGATACCCAAGGCAACGACGTGCTTGTAGTAGTTGATGGCGATCTGGGAAGTCCATCGAGCACCGCCAAATCCGAGCAGGAAGATCCCGCCATAGCCAAGGAGCCAGGCCAGGATCAGGGCGAGAAGAAACTGTGCGCCGAGAAGCGTCAGGGCGACGAGGATCATCACCGCTATTATTCCGGTGACCACTCGCTCACCGTCGTCGCCAGTGGACGTGTCTTCGACGACCTTCAGAAAGATGTTCAGACCACGCATGACGGCGTCGTTACCACCCGCTCGGAACGCGACGCCCGAATCGTCATTGTTCGTCATCTGGTAGAACGAATCGACAATGCGTTGCACGAACCCGTCGCCGCCGGCATGTTCCGTTGCGTTTATCAGCAACCAGTAGAACGTACCGGTGACAACGATGAAGCGAAGCAGCTCCATCATCGCCTCGCCGATATCTTGCCGCACGATCTGAAGGCCCATCGTCCAGACAAGACTGATCGTCGCGAGCGACCAGAACAACGTCTTGGCCGATTCGAGAATATGCATCTCGTTAGCGAACAGGCCGGAGAATCCGGTCTCGACCTCAGACACCAGCTTACCCAGCTTAACCGGATCGGCGTGTGCCGTGGATGCTGCGAGAACGACGACGAGGCCCAGCGTGATGCGGACGGGGATACTGAACTTCATGATTCACCTGACACGTCGTGACGTCGTGACGTCAGCGGGAGGGCGGCGACCGAGTCGCCGCTCAACTTCAATACTTGGGTTGGGGCGCGATCGTCTGCTCACGCGCCGCCGTAATACCGGCGCGCATGGCCTTGCTGGTCGCGATGGCACGGGCGTCCTTGTCGGCAGCTGCCTGAGCTTCTGCCGCACGTGCTGCCTCGGATACCAGCATCATCGATCGAAGTTTCATCAGCTGATCCGCCTGGAGGCCGGCTACAGCGTTCGCGACCTGGAGCTGGCGCGCATGTCCTTGTAAGTTCCTGGTCTTCTCGCCCAAGTCATGAAGAGCACCAGCCTCATTCTTGAGACCGACCTGATCCGTCTCGATCGATTTGATCAACGCATCATTGGCAGCTTTGCGCGCACGCGAACCTTCCATCCCGATCGTATCGAAGTCTTCGTCATCCTTGGCGTCGACGTAATACTGTGCGGTTCGGAACTGAGCCGCGTACTCATCGCTTGTGCGTTCGCCAAGAATCGCCTTCAGCTTGTTGGAGACCGGATCGGGGATGGGCACGATCTCGTCTGGATCCCCAACATTGCTTATGATCCAGGTGAAACTCGTGTCAATTTCAGTGTTGATCGCAGTAAGCACATTTATGTTCTCCGTCGATTTATCTATGTTCGTCGTCGAGGTGTCGATACTGGTAGTCGATTCGTCAATGTGAGTCGTCGACGTATCAATGTGAGTCGTCGAGTTGTCGATCTGCTTTGTGTAGTAATTAATCGTTTGATTACCTTGCGCCGGACTCAGAGTGTTGTTTATAGCTGCTAACTGTTTCTTGATGAAAATGTTCTGCACTGCGTTGACGAGATCGAAAACAGGAATCCCTGCTTGCGCCGCACCCGTGCAACACAGGCTCATGGCAAAAGCAGCTGCCGTCGTTGTCTTCTTGAAAGGTCTTCTCATCGTTTCTCTTCCCTTGGATTAGTTGCAGGAAATTCGGCGTGAGGACGATGCCGTCCTCATCGGAAAAGGATCAATAGTTGAACGCCTGGTAAGGGCTATCGAACGTGAGGTCCTTCACCGCCATCACGTTGAATCGGTAGCCGGGGCGAATCTGCAAGGTTGGCGCATAGCTCATGTTCTTCTTGATCATCTGTGTGGCGACATCGCCGACTTGCTGAGCAAGTGCCTGGCTCAACAGGGCTGAGTTCGAAGCACCGAATGGGTCATCGTTGGGGCTGATACGGGACGAGGTTAGTCCGGCGGTGATGCCGGACATCAGGACGGCCGAGCCGAACAACCGGAGGTAATGACGATCGACCTTGTCCTGGAAGCCGGCGTATCCGGCCGAGTCGACGTCCTCCATCGCACCGATGTCCAGCGCCTTGCCATCGGGGAATACGATGCGCTGCCACGCAACGAGAACACGCGACTGGCCATCGACGACGTTGTGGTTGTATCGCCCGATCAGTCGGGCTCCCTGTGGTACAAGTCGATGCCTCCCGGTTGGGGTGTCGAAGACGTCCTGGCTCACCTGGGCGATGATCTGTCCCGGTAGCTCCGAGTTGATGCCCGAGATCATGGTGGCTGGAATCACGGATCCGGCTCGAACCTCGTAAGTCGTGCGAGGCGCTTCGACGCGCTTGCCCAGCAGCCAACGGTCGGCTCCTTTCTCAGCGGAGTTCGACTCCGCATACCGCGAGTAATCGCCGTCCGCGTGGACGGGGATACGTTCGTCGGACGCTCCGCCCTTTGTCGCCTCTTTCGGAGGAGGTAGCGCCGGGGCGGCTGTAGCGTCCTGCGCAATATCCTTCGCCACCGTGGTCAATCCGGTCTTTGCATGCATCGCTGTCTGAAAGAGCTTCATCCTCTCATTGGCAACGGGGTCGTTCTCGGGCTGGGTTCCTTCAACTCGACGCGCTGGTTCAGGCGGCAAACTCAGATCGGCAACGCGTGCGACGGGAAACGACGGCACGGCTGCCTTGTCGTCAGGATCGCTAATCAGGCCACCCGCAGCAGTGCTTGCGAGCATCTGGTCAAGGACCTGGCTACTCTCGGGCAAGCTCGTCGACGACGCCTCCGCCGCCGGCTTCTTCCCCCCGCGCTGCGCTGCAACCATGGCAACCAGGATCACGAAGACCACCAGCACGCCGCCGATGATCAGGAGGGGCACGTTGTTAACGCGACGAACGCCCGTCGGCGATTCGCCGGCCTTCGGCAGAATGTCCGCGCCGAGCGCGAGGTCGTCGGTGCCTGGCATCGACTTGTCCATGTCGCTCACTCCCGCCGCGCCCAGGCGCCGCCTGTGTGGGCTTCGGCGCCGTCGAGCACCCAAAGACGGGACAGGGTCGTGTCTCCTACTCGCACGTTCACGCGATACATCGTCCCGCCTATCGAATCGACCGCGCAGTCGAATACCGTGCCTCGCCCACCAGGCGCGGCCACGGCGTATCCCTTCGCCCGGAGCGCCGCGTGCAGGGCGTTGTCGAATGACCGCCCCGGCGGACGCATCAAGACAAGTGGTGTCGTCGTCGGCTCGAACACGTCGCCCATGCCGAGCACGACGTCCTCGACCACGGCGCGCCTCAGGGGGTCGACGTCGGCCACTGAACTGTTAACCCTCACGGGCGCACAACCGGAAAGCCACAACAACGCCAACCACGGATAGAGACGTACTGATCTCATCGCCGCCTCTCGATCGTAATCTTGCGCTGGCCGATACCGACGCCAGCGATGAGGACAGCCTTATCGAACAACGTGTCGACGACATAGCGACCATCCTGTAGTCGGTAGTTCACCATCACTTCGTCATCTTTCTTGAAGACGCTGCCGCTTTTCCGCACGACAAGAAGTGTCGGCGCCTCACCCTGTGAGAACGTGGACGGCATCTCGATGATCGTCTTGACGCCATCGTTGTACACACGTGTCGGCTTGAACGGTGCGTTGCCCGAGACGCGATAGCCGAAGTCCAGGTCGCCCAGGTACTCCTTCTTCGACCCGCCCGTGGTGGCCCTTCGACTCTGCTCGGCGGCGACCTTTTTCTTCACCGCAGCCCATTTTGCGTCCACGGACTCTGAATAGGAGAAGGCGACACGCGGCATGTATTCCGTCCGGTGCGAACGAAGGCGGAGGTGGTACGTACGACGATCCGTCGTCACCATCAGTGACGTTTCCAGGCCCACATCGAGCGGCTTGATCACAAGGTGCTGGATCGCATCGGCGCCCGACCCCGACAGCGCCGGCTCCACCAGCCAGCGGACAGCGTCGCCCAGGTTGACCGAGCTCACCTGCTCACCGGGCTGGAGCTCTACATCGCACACCTGCATGACGGCGCAGACGATGCTCGGCTGCGACTGACCGAACAGAAAGCGGATAGTACCGTCGGGGCCGGGCACCGGCTTGACCGAGGCGGATGTGCTCGCGATCCACTGGCGGGATATGGCGAGGCCGGCCTTCTCCTGGGCCGTGAGCTTCGGGTTGTCGGTCGAGAAGAACTGGTTGGCGAGATCCGTCTCGGTGGTGGCGGCGGCGATGCCCGGGACGAGCATGGCCAGCACGGCGAGGAAAGATGTCTTAGTCATGTGGTGCCTGTCAGAACTGCTTCGACCAGGAGTAGTCGGAGATATAGATGCCCATCGGGTTGAGGCGGAGCTGCTCCTCGTTTACCTCGGCCGGGAGCGGGCGCGCCTCGATATTGATCAGCGCACGCATGCGATACGGTTTGCCCTGAATCTCACCCCTGCGGGTGCGTTGGGTCTCGATCCAGTCCACCTGCCACGTCGTCGCCGTCTGCGGAATCGCCGACGCGATCTCCACGCCCACGGTCTGTTTTTCTGCACGCTTGAACGGGTTGGTTTCCGGCGATCCATTGAGGTACGCGGTCATCTTGCGAACAGCCACGCTGCCGGATGCCATCAACGCGTAAACCTTGAAGATCACCCGGCGTTGCATCGCGATATCCGGAGTGACCGTTCGCGCGTTGACGATGAACTCGGCGACGGCCGCGCGCACGACGCGTTGGTCGACCTTGTCCGCCTGCGAAGCGGGCGCCACGGCCATGGCCTCGCCTAGCTTGTTGACCTCGACCACATAGGGAACGAACTTCGACTGGCTGCCGATGTAGATCACGCCACCCACGGCAGCGAAGACGATCAGCAAGCTGAGCAAGGCAACTGCCTGCCAAAGCGTGCGCGACGCAATGAGGCTGCCCACATGCGAGTTCCAGGTGCGACGCGCGTTCAGATAGGGGTGATGGGCCCCTTGCTGCGGCAATGGCCGTGGCGCCCCGGCCCGCCTCTTTCTCGATGTCATGTTCAAGCTCCGTAGTCCGCCAGGCGCAGCCCTTTCAGATGCAGCCATTCATGAACCCAGTCGTCGCCGTACCTGGCCTCGAGGGTCCGGATAGTGGCGAGGGATTCCTTGTCTGTGCTGCCGATGAAGGCGAGGGCCAAGGGACCCAGGGCGAGGTCGTAAAGGCGTCGACCCTTGTCCGACATGTAGTAGTAGTGACGCTTCTGTACCGCCGTGGCGAGGATCTCGATCTGCCGTGTGTTAAGGCCCATCCTTCGATAGAGCACCGCCGCGTCATCGTCGCGAGCAAACGGATTGGGCAGAAAGATCTTTGTCGCCGTCGATTCGACGATGACGTCGAGAATCCCCGAGTTCGCTGCATCAGAGAGGCTTTGCGTTGCCATGATCACCAGGCAGTTCGACTTACGAAGAACCTTTAGCCACTCGCGGATCTTTGCCTTGAAAACCGGATGGCCGAGCATCAGCCACGCCTCGTCGAGGATGATTGCCGCGGGCTGCCCCTTAAGCGACGTCTCGATGCGACGGAACAGGTATAGGAGAACCGGTAGAACGAACTTGTCCCCCAGGTTCAGGAGATCCTCGATCTCGAACACGGCGAAGTCGGACAGCCGCAAGCCATCGATCGAGGCGTCGAGCAAGTGACCCATCGCTCCATCGGCGGTATAGACCTTGAGCGCCTCACGAATCGATTCGTCCTGAATCATCAGGACGAACTCCGAAAGCGTCGTAGCCTTCGAGGTGTGCATCGACAGGATGGCGTTGCCAATCTCGTTGCGCTGGGCAGGTGTCGTCTGGACACCATTCAAAGCCAGCATGGCGTCGATCCACTCCATGGCCCACGCCCGATCGGATTTGCTCTCAAGAAACTGCAGCGGACAGAAGGCCAACGTATCGTCGTCACCGGCTACATCGAAATGCAGGCCACCGCAGGCCTTGACCAACGGATAGAGCGACTTCCCTTTGTCAAAGCAATACAGCGACATCCCGGGATAGCGGCGCAGCTGGGCGGCGAGCATCCCCAGGTGCGTCGACTTACCCGCGCCCGTCGGACCGAAGATGAAGGTGTGGCCCAGGTCATTGACGTGAAGGTTGAGACGGAACGGCGTCGCCCCCTGTGTCACGCACTGCATTAACGCTGGAGAGCTCGGCGGGTACATCGGGCACGGCGCCTCCGCCTGGCCTGTCCAGATGGTCGAGCTTGGCAGGAGGTCGGCGAGGTTCAACGTATTGATCTGGGGGCGACGCACGTTCTCCACACCGTGACCTGGCATGCTGCCGAGCAAGGCGTCCATCGTGTTGATCGTCTCGATACGCGCGGCGAAGCCACGAGCATTGATGGCTTTCTCGATTTGCCGGACAGATCGATCCAGCCGCGACCGATCTTCGTCAGATACGATCACGACACTGGTGTAGTAGCCCTGCGCGACGACGCCACTATTGATCTCCGCGATGGCCGCCTCGGCGTCGTGCATCATCGACAGTGCGTCGTAGTTCACCGAACCGGTGTTGGTCTGGAAGATCTGGTCGAAGAAGCCGCGCACTTTCTGTCGCCACTTCTTGCGGAACTTCTCCATCTCCTTGAGGGCCTGGTGCGGGTCCATGAAGATGAAACGATTCGACCACCGGTATGCACTCGGAAGTTCTGCGAGCGAGGTGAGGATTCCCGGATACGACTCCATGGGAAACCCTTCGATCGCCACGACGTGCACGAAGCGCCTGCCGATGCGCGGGGCGATACCAGCCCAGATCTCCTGACCGCCAACGAGGGCATCGATGTACACGGGGTTGTCGGGCAACTGGATGGGATGATCCACACCGGTCACGCAAAAGTGCAGCCAACGGAGGAAGTCGTCGTGGGTGAGTTCGCGACCTTCTTCGGTGATGCTCTTCTGACCCTTCAGTCGTGTCATCCGGAAGACGCTCGACAGCCGGCTTTCGAACGAGCGGCATTCGCGCTCGAAGTCTGCGATGAGCGTTGTGGTGCGTTCGGTCTTTCCAGCCGTCTCCGTGTCGTCGTCGAACATCAGTTCGACAAACTTGCGCTGCGCGAGCTGGGGCGGGAACCATGTGAGGGTCATCACGAGGTAGCCCTCATACGTTGTGCCCAGACGATGGAACATGCGCCGGCGTTCTTCGTCCATGGCGGCAGACACCGGATCGGGAAAATGCGAACTCGCTGCCGACGCATAGTCGTGGGCGGGCCGACGCACCGCGTCCACGTGAATCATCCAGCCGTTGCCCAGCCGGGCGAGCGCCTGATTGACGCGCATGGATGCCGTCTCGCGTTGCTCGTCCGTGCTGCTGGCGGCGTCATCGCCCTCGAAGATCCACGCCGCCATGAAGGCACCGTTCTTGCACACGATCACGCCATCGTCGACAACGGCGGCGTAGTTCAGCAGGTCCGCCACGGCCTGGCCATGCGGACGCCGATGATCGAGCTTCGGTTCCGCATCCAGACGACGGATGCGGAACAAGAGGAGGACGACGAGGATGGCGACGATCGTCACCATCCCCGTGATGATCGCGGCCATCATCGGTACTGCGCCTCCTCGGCCGGTCCGTTGATGCGGAACGGAGTCGATCTCGGCGCGTAGTACGGCCGATAGCGACGCTGACGAAGATAGACGAAGCGCATCTTGGGGTCAGACTTCGCCATCACACGAAACACTTGCAATGCACCGATCCAGATGAAGGTACCGAATACAGCGGCCTTCACCTCTTGCGCGGAGAAGATGAGCGCTCCGGCTAGCAAGCCGGCGAACATCACCATCTCTCGATCGCCGCCAAGCACGAGGTTCTCGCGGTTTCCCGCGCGTCTGATGGGAACAGTGCGGATCGCCATCAGGCCGGTGACCCGACGCCGACAGGAACCGGCCGAATCACGCCCAAGTCGCCGGTTCCTTTGAAGTCGCCGCCCAGGAGTTTGACAACTGCGCCAGCCTGGACGATGACAGCGACCACCAGAATGATGAACACCATGGTGCGCATGAATCCGCTGATCTCACCGCCAAAGATAAGCATAGCTCCGCAGCCAATGATGCCCACCAGCGAGATCACAAATGGAACCGGACCGCTCATGGACCTACGGAAGACGTCAATCCCTTCTTGATAGGGAAGAATCTTGTCGTCGTCGGCAAGCGCCACCTCAGGAAAGAGCATCGTAAAGGTCGCCATCGCCAGCAACACGAGCGAGGGAGATAAAGTCTTGGTCAAGGCGAGAAATCGGGAAACGGTCTTCATAGGTTTTTCCTGAGCTTTCAAAGATTGCACAACACATAACGCCCGTTCTCGTAACCCTCGACGGCTACGATTTCCTGGACGCGACGGCCGCTGGGGGTGCGTGAGATATGTACGAGCAGGTGGACGGCTTCGCCGATCAGCGGCTCGATAGGCCGCGGCGCGTCGCGGTGCATGCTGATGAGCATGGACAGGCGTGAGAGGCCGGCCCGTGCATCGTTGGCGTGGAGGGTGGCGGCGCCACCCTCATGACCGGTGTTCCAGGCCATGAGCAGGTCGAGCGCTTCCGGACCGCGAACCTCACCGACGAGAATCCGGTCCGGTCGCATACGCAACGACGTACGTAACAGCTGCGTCATCCCGACCTCGAAGGACGTGCGGTACTGGACGAAGTTCTCCGCCGAGCATTGAATCTCTCCGGTGTCTTCGATGATGAAGACACGCTCGCGAGCGTCGGCCTGCACCATCTCGTGGATCAGCGCGTTTACCAACGTGGTCTTTCCCGAGCCGGTTCCGCCGACGACGAGAATGTTGCGATGCATGTGAATGGCCTTCGTCAGGACATTGCGATGCGCCTCGCTGAGGACGCCGGTAGCGGCATAGTCAGCCAGCGTGAAAATCGACACTGCCTTCTTGCGCAGGGCAAACGTCGGCCCGCTCACGATCGGCGGTAGCTGGGCCGCAAAGCGTGATCCATCGAGTGGAAACTCGGACTCAAGCACCGGGTTTGCTCGCGTGATCTCCTTTCCGTAGTAGCCCGCCGTGGTCTTGATCACGGCCTCCGACTGACTTGGGCGCATCGTCCCGATGCAACGCATACCTTCCCCCAGCCTCTCCTGCCAGAGACGGCTATCGGCATTGAGCATGATCTCGACCGTCTTCGGGTCGTTGAAGGCGTCCAAGAAGGTATCGCCGAGATCGCGCAGCAATTTCTCTCGCGCGCGCTCCTTGACGACGGCGGATACGCCGGCGGTATGTCCCTGTTCCATTTGTCTTGCGGTTACCCTGGCACCGGTGCGACCGTCATGGTCGCTACCGGAGAAGCTTCAAACGGGCGCCTCCGCGTCCCGAACATTTGGCCTTTCGGTTATGCGGCCTTCTTCAGCGGTGCGGCTTGGAGCACATCGCTGGTCACGCATGTCGTATGAAGCGATCGATGCATCCCGTGCATCTCTGCCCCATCAAGCGACGCCGGCACATCGACATGACACGCTGCAGGTGACTGCTCACCCCAACGCACCGTCAGGCGAGCACCCGCAGTGACACCGCGCGTAAAGATCTTGCTGCCCTGGCCGACCACGCCGACCACCTGACCGGCGGCGTCGGTGACGGACGCGCCGAACGGCAGTGGCTCGCCATCTGAACGGGAGGCCTGAATCAGTAGCGCCTGCGAGACCGTGGTCCGATAGTCGAGCCGGGCAAAGGCCCCGGCGCGAGGCGCGACGCTCTCACTCGTGCTCTCCAGTTCGACGTCCTGCGACGCGCCCGTGGGATTGATGGAGATGGTGTTGAGTTGGTACGGCTGCAGGCCACGTACGACCGCATTGCCGTGGCGGTCCAGGCGCGTACCGTTGTGACTGTCGATCCGTGCACCCGCGGCACCTGGCGCATGGATGATGGCGTTCGTCTCGCCGAGCTCCTGCGCCAGCGTGAGGCCGTCTTGATGAGCCACGAGCGCACCCGCGGCACCGAGCGAATACTGCGAGGTACCGCCGCTTCGACCCATGCCAATTCGATAATTACCAACGTAGGTGCGATAGCCCAGGCTGGCGTTGCCGCCGTGGGAGGCGCCGCCATTCGTACGCTCGGAGCGCGTGGCGGATACGTTGTAGGTCAGGTCGCGCGCACTGTCGAGCGCACCCGCCATGGAGGCCAAGGTCGTACGGTAGCCGTCGTCGGACCAGTTGTGATTGATATTGAGGTTTGGCGCACTCGGCTCATGACCCAGTGGAATCGAGAGCGACAGATAGACCGTCGTGTCGGTACCGTCGCTGCGACGCCCGCTCACACGTGCTCCGAAGGCACTGCCGATTCTCGAACGTTGCACTGAAACGTTATAGGAAACCGTTCGCCAGCTGCTGCCATATCCGAGCGAGAAGTTGGCGCCGCGCGAGCGCGCTGCCCAATAGTCGACTAACGAGCCGGTCGCCACGAGTCGGCCATCGCCGATGTCTTGTCCCACCGTCAGATCGAAACGGCTGCGCTCACCGCCGAATCGCGCGCCCGTCTCGCCGCGACGCAGGCGTTCGCGCATAGCGGCCGCATCGATCACGCTGAGATAATCGCGCGTCGAGAACCGGTATGCGGCGATGCCGATATTTGTTCCGGTGGCGTTGACCGCGCGGTTATAGCGCAGGCGCGTGCTCATCCCACGACGTTTGCCGAAGGAACGAAAGGCCGCACGAGAGCTCGTGACATCAAGCGAGACCGCCCCAAGGGGGAGGTTCACCGCCGCGCCGAAGAGGCCCGCCACGTAGCTGTTCGATGCGGTCGTGCCCGCGTACAGGGTGCTGTTGGCAGTGACGCCACGCTGCACCGTCGCCTGGAAGATAAAGGGTGTGGCGGTGACGCTGGTCTCCGCGACCTGTCCGGCGGCGACCGCGAAGCGTGTTGTACCTTCGCGCAGCATCTGCGGAATGGACGTGTATGGGACGACGATCGTCTTGGTGCGGCCATCGGCTTCGGTGACGACCACCTCGAGATCACTGCCGTAGCCCGTGGGATACAGGTCATCGAGCTGGAAGGCACCCGGCGCAACGGTAGTGCTGGCGATGATGTAGCCGTTCTGGCGTACCGTCACCTGGGCGTTGCTTTCGGCGACGCCACGAATCACCGGCGCATATCCCCGCTGCGATGCGGGAAGCATGCGTTGATCGCTGGCAACGGAGACACCGCGAATGCGTACGCTGTCCAGGATATCGCCGCTGGTGTAGCTGTCACCAAGGGTCAGCTGGGCACGCGCCTCGGTCAGGTCATGCTGCGCGTAGGAGAGCGTGTTTTGCCAGTCCCGCCGCCCCTGCGTCATGCTCATCGAACCGTGGTGGCGCAGCCGCCACCCGCCGAGATTGGCCCCGGCGTTGACACCGACGAAGGTCGAGGTCGATCGCCGTCCGTCCGAGCGCAGCTGAAAGGTGTTTGCGTTGTAGTTCAGCATCAACGCCTGTTCGCCGGCATCCCACAGGTCGGGGCTCACGTAGCCACGTGCACGGGAAGCCATGAAGACCTGCGGCAAGGTGACGTGTAGGACCTGCTCGGCGTCGTCGAAGTCCACAGTCGCACTCGGCACCGCGGACTCCAGGTGGCCACAGAGCAAGGTGTCGTCCAGCGGTTCGAGGGATCCAGCGTCGCTGCGCGACTTCAGCTTGTCGATGTCCAGGCCGAAGGCGACGAGCATGTCGCGCGTGAAGCAGGGCTGGGCACTTACGCTATCGGCAACCTGGCGGAACGTGACGTCGCGGGAGCCCGGTATCGGTGTCCCGTTAACCTCGATCAGCGGTCGATAGATGCCGGCCAGCGTCACATTGCCGCGCTCGAAGCGTGAGAGGTCGATCGACGAGGCTGATGAATGGATGAAGTCCGCATTGAATGCCGCCTGCGGCTCAAGGGTGGCGGGATCGGGATCAGGACCGACCGGATCGACGGCCGCCTCGACAGCACCTGGCAGCACGAGCGCAAGCGCCAGCACCAAGGGGTGCCGCACGAGCGAGCGGGCGCTGATAGCGCGAGAGGTTGTCCTGGAGAGATCGTTCATGGTCCTTACGTGCGCTCTTGGCGCGTCCTGTGTGGTGCCAGCCGGTTCAGTGACCCAGTTTTGCGCTGTGCTTCACGAAACCGCCGTAATCGTTGATCGTCTGGAAGTCGATCTCGACGCTGCTTCCCTGGTCGACGGCCGTCTTCGTCGGAATGGTGTAAACACCGTGCGGCTCCAGGGCGAAGGGTTCCGCTTCGATATCCTTGCCATCGACCCTGAGCTTCAGCTGGTTGACCGTGACGTGGAACGCGCTGTCGTTGCTGACGGAGATGCCACCGCCCCCGGGGACCTTCCATACCAACGCTTCAGAAGCCGTGTCAGCCGAGCCCGACAATCCTTTGGGTCGATAGAAGAGCTTCAGCCGATACCGAAAGGCGAGCTGCATCTGACCACCGTCATCGGCGGCCTCCGCCTTGGGTGGTACTTCGAGGATGTTGAGCCAGAACAGCGATTCGCGATCCTCGGGAAGCTTGTCGCTGCCCGTGAATGCCAGGCGCAGGCTCTGCGATTTGCCGGGCTCGATGCGTGAGATGGGTGGAGTCACGTTAAAGGGCACGTCGACCGTTTCCGGCTTCGCGCTCGCATCGCCATCGTCGAGCCAGGTCTGCGTCAGTGCAGGTAGCTTGCCCACGTTGCTCACCTTCACAACGATCTCTTTCTCGCCCGCGCGATAGACGAAGCGCGTACCGTTCATGACGACACTCGCATTCACCTGCGCAGCAAGGGCGGCGATCCCGATGAACATGGCGGTACGGCAAAGCCACCGCGAGCGGCTGGAAACATCCTTTTTCATGGCGTCCCTCTGGGCAGGTCGGCCGCCGAACGGAACCGGCGGCCGAGGTGTCACTTACGGTTCAAAACGCAGCGTGTACTTAACCGAGCCGGTGGCCGTACCCGCGGCAACCGTGGCTGCGGTCTGCTCGAACGCGACCACGTGCGCGAGGATCGTCTGGTTGTCGGTCCCGACCACTTTCTTCACGACCTTCTGGTCACCCCAGATGTCGATGACCTCCTGGTTCTCGTTCAACAGACGGAACTGCACACCTGCCGCGGTGCTGGCACCAGCGAGCCTGACCATGCCCGTGTTGGGATCGGTGAGGGTGCTGTCCGGGTCGAATGCGGCCCACACGGTGGTGCCAGGCGCGCAAGAGGTTTCACCGGTCTTGCCGACATAGAGACGGAAGCCGGTCTCGCCGACGCGAGTGCCGACACCGGTGAACTTGGAGCCATCCACGCCAGCCATCGGAACGGTGAAGTCCGGGCCGACGTTGCCTTCGCCACTGACGCTACAGCTGACGTTGGTAATTTCACCCGTGAAGGTGATCGTGCCGTCCGAGGCGAAAGCCGACGGAACAGCTAAACCCGCGAAAAGCAGGGCGGAATATGTTGCCTTGAGGTTCATCCAGTTAACCTTTTACTGTTTTGTGTTGATCAACGACCAATGCGGTCGTCGGCCGTGGGGAGACACGGGGGCCATCCCCGCGCATCACGCAGCCGAGCTCGACCAACGCGAGCGCCAGCGAAAGTTTGTAGGAGTTGCCCGGCAATCCATATGGAAGATTGCTCAAAAGTGTGGATTTCTTACACACGCTCAGGGCTCGGCCACTCGTGTTTGGCCGTCTTTCTCATGACACCAGATCGTCGTAGTGGTATGCAGTTCAAACGGGGCCGGGTCAGTCCAGCGACGACGCCGGCCCGAAGAACTCGTACTTCGCCCGCACATCGGGCACGCCCAGATCGCGCAACGCACGGCGCACCGCCTTCATGAACGGCTTCGGCCCCAGGTAATACGCATCCATCGCATCGGTCGCAGGCAGCCACGCAGCAAGCAGATCCTTGTCGAGGAAGCCTGTAGCGTCCGGCTCGGCGTCACCCTCCCGTGGCGTCTCATAGCAGTAGTAACGACGAAGGTTGGGGTGCTTCGCCGCCAGCCCGTCGATCACGTCGCGAAATGCATGTACACCACCATGTCGTGCCGAGTGGATGAAATGGATCGGGCGGTCGGTCGCCAATGCCGCCTGCAGCATGGCCAGCGTCGGGGTGATGCCGACACCGCCGCTGATCAGCACCAGCGCGTGATCGTTGTGCTCGAGGACGAAGTGGCCCGATGGCGGGAAGAGTTCCACGGTGTCGCCTACCTGGACCTCGTCGTGCAGGTGATTCGACATGGCGCCACCCGGTACACGCTTGACGCTGATGCGATAGCCACGCTCATCCGAAGCCGCCGAAAGCGAGTAGTTGCGGCGCATGTCCTGCGCACCCACCACGACCCGCAACCCGATGTACTGGCCAGGCTCATGGACGATCACGGCACCGCCGTCGGCCGGTACGAAGTGGAACGACGTGATCTCGTCGCTCTCGCGCACCTTATGCGCGACGACGAAAGCACGACCATCACGCCAGCCGCCCGGGCTCGACGCCACGCGGTCATAAATGTCTTGTTCCGCGTTGGCGAGGATGTCGGCAAGCTGCTGGTACGCGACTCCCCAGGCTTCCAGCACCGCGTCGGTAGCGATATCGGCACCGAGCACCTCGCGAATCGCGCGGAGCAACGACGCGCCCACGACCGGATAGTGCTCGCGGCGGATCCGCAGGGAGACGTGCTTGCTGATGATGGCGCCCACCAGGTCGCCCAGTGCTTCGAGCCGGTCGATATGCCTGGCGTACATCAGCACGCCGTTGGCCAGCGCGCGCGGCTGCTCACCCGTGGCCTGGTTGGCCTGGTTGAAGTACGGGCGCACCTCGGGGTGTTCATCGAGAAGGATGCGATAGAAGTGTGTGGTGAGCGCCTCGCCGCCCTGCTCCAGGAGGGGGACGGTCGAACGGACGATGGCGCGATGTTCGGCGGAGATCATGCTGTTGCTCTCTCATGACGTTGGGATGCCTTCTCTATCCACATCCCGTGCCATACCCCACATGGCTTGCACTTCATGGAGTTAGAATGGCGATGGGTCAAAGTGACTCCTAATGTTCGCGGGTCGAAAAGACCCTCATGAGGTCGAAATGACACTCTCGCTGCCCACGCTCGATGCCCTCCTTCCCCTGGTGGACGACCTGTCGCGAGAGCTCCCCGAGGCCGAGCGCTACCGGCGCCTTCTTGGCGCCCTGCGCTCACTCGTGCCTTGCGATGCGAGCGCCTTGCTCCGCCTGGAAGGCCGCGAGCTCGTCCCTCTCGCCGTGGACGGACTCACCGAAGACACCCTCGGCCGTCGCTTCATCGTGGCCGACCACCCGCGCTTCGGCGCGTTGCTGGCCCATGAGGGTCCGACCCTGTTCCCGGCCGACAGCAGCCTGCCCGATCCTTACGACGGCCTCGTCGAAGCCCATCTGCCGCTGGACGTTCACGACTGCATGGGCTGCCCCTTGTTGATCGACGGAAAACCCTGGGGCCTGGTGACCCTCGATGCGCTGGAAGCCGGCCGCTTCGACACGTCGGACCTCGCTACCGTGCGCGCCTTCGCCAGCCTGGCCGCCGCCACGGTATCGGCGGCGGAGCGCATGCGGGGACTGGAGCGTTCCGCCGAACAGGAGCGCGCCCGCGCCGAGGGGTTTCGCCTTGCCGCCGGACAGACGTCGGGCCGGGTACTCGCCGGTCGCAGCGCGGCCTTCCGCCGGCTCACCGACGACATCGCCACGGTCGCCGGCAGCGACCTCACCGTATTGATTCGTGGCGAGACAGGCGTCGGCAAGGAATTGGTCGCCCAGGCCATCCACACGGCTTCCCCGCGAGCCGACCGCCCACTGATAGCCGTCAACTGTGCGGCGCTGCCCGAGCACCTCGTCGAGAGCGAACTCTTCGGCCACGTGCGTGGCGCGTTCTCCGGAGCGACCGCCGATCGACGCGGCAAGTTCGAGCTGGCCGATCACGGCACGCTGTTTCTCGACGAAGTGGCCGACCTCTCCCTCGCCGCACAGGCGACCCTGCTTCGCGTGATGCAGAGCGGTCAGTTGCAACGCGTCGGTTCCGATCGCGAGCACCGCGTGGATGTGCGCATCATTGCCGCGAGCAATCGTGACCTTGCCGACGAGGTGCGAGCGGGCCGCTGCCGCGCGGATTTCTACCATCGCATCAGCGTCTATCCCCTGCGCGTGCCGGCCTTGCGCGAGCGCGGCAGCGACGTGCTGCTTCTGGCCGGCACCTTCCTCGAAGAGAACCGGGGACGCCTCGGCCTGGCCGGTCTACGCCTGTCCGCTGACGCTCAGGCGGCGCTGCTCGCGTGGACATGGCCGGGAAACGTGCGGGAGCTCGAACACACCATCGGACGCAGTGCACTGAAGGCGCTGTCGCGACAAGGCGGCAAGACGCGCGCGCTCACCTTGTCGGCGGCCGATCTCGACTTGCCGACGATGCCGACGGTCACCGCGGTGCCGCTCGACATCGCGCAGGAGGATGCCGGCCTGCCACTTCGCGCCGATCTCGATCGGTACGAACGGATGGTCATCGAGCGCAGCCTGCAAAGAAACGACTACAACTGGGCGGCCGCGGCGCGGGAGCTGGGGATGGACCGCGCCAACCTCCGAAGGTCCGCCGCTCGTCTGGGCATCTCGAGGTAAAGCTTCAACAACATGTGCGGATTCGGCAAAGGAAGAAGGGAGTCTCTTCGTGAGGACCGTCGTCGTCGGGCTGCGAGGGTGACGTTCCAGGTGGGCAGCATGCGTAGCGTCATTACCGCGTCGCGATGAGAGTTTTCCGACATTGCCCACCGAAAAACGCAGGCGTTGCCAAGCGTGACAAGCATTGGCCTGTGTTAGCGTCGATGTGTTAACCCTTACGCACGTTGCCGCCTTGGTCACACATCCTGTTAGCTCTCTAAAAGACGATCCCACGCTCACTACGCGCGATGCCGCGCGCCTGCTTGGTATCTCCGTCAGTACCGCGCAGAAGTGGATCGAAAGCGGTGCGCTCGAATCGTGGAAGACGCCCGGCGGTCACCGCCGCATGCGGCAGAGCGCGGTCATTGCGCTACTCGAAGAGCGAACGGCCATGTCGGCCGACGCGCTTGTGTCGATTCCCCAGGAGCTTCGCGCTGAGCGCTGCCCACCTTACCCGGTGCCGCAAGACGAAGCGGCACGGCTGCGGATGGTGGGCCGAACGGGTTTGCTCGACACCACCGCCGACCCCGCCTTCGATCGCATCACCTGGCTTGCAGGCCTGATCGCCGGGACGCCGGTGTCGGTGATTTCATTGATCACGGCGAAGCGCCTCTGGTTCAAGTCGGCACTCGGAACGGAACTCACGGAAACGCCGCGCGAGCAGTCGTTCTGTAACCACGCCATCCTCGGCGAGGACATGATGACGGTGGAGGACGCACGCGAAGATACGCGCTTCAGTGCGAATCCCATGGTCACGGGCGATCCGTATATTCGTTTTTACGCCGGCTGCCCGCTGCGTGGTCCGGATGGCCATGCCGTGGGCACGCTATGCGTGATCGACCGCACGCCGCGTCGTCTCGACGCAGCGCAGAAGGAGGCCCTTCGCGCGCTGGCCGATATCGCCGAGGACGAAATTCGTCTTTACATGGCCGAGCACGGTCGTCGCTGGAGTTAGCCCGGCGGCGGTGCCCACGGATCGTAGCTCCCGAAGTACCACAGGTGACCTTCGGGATCGCGGGCGGAGTAACCCGCGCCGCCGTATTCCTTCTCTTCGTAGTCGTCGACAATGCGCGCCCCATGGGCCTTCGCAGTCTCGTAGTGCGCGCGCACATCGTTCACGATGACGCAGGGGCACTGTGTCTCCCGGCCGCCGACGTCGTCCGGTTGCGCCATGTGCTGGCTAAAGGGCGTGTCGTCACGTACCGAACCCAGCATGATCATGCCGCCGCCCAGGACCAGTTGCGCATGGTCGACCATGTGCGGGTGCTCCGCGTTGACGTATACAGCGTGCTTCTCGAACCCGAAGGCGGTGCAGAGGAAATCGATCGCCTCCAGAGCGCTGCGGTAGCGCAGACAGGGAATGATCGTGCTGTTCATGGCGCGGACTCCTCGTCAGGGAGCCCATACATTACGCCAACCCGGCTCCGTTTTATTCGACGGCGCCGATGCTCAGTTCACGGGAGTCGGTGCGTCCGTGATCGTCCACCACGCGGATGAGGAAACGGCCCGTCCGCTCCGGTGCCCACATCAGCGGCTGGCCAGTGGCCACGCTACCCAGGTAGGCGTCGTCGACGAACCAGTACAACGTGCGTGAACCGGCGTCCGTGGTCGCTGAAAAGCCGATGCGTTCGTTACCCAGGCGCGATACGCGGATCTGGTAGGTGCTTCCTTTCAGCGGCGATGTGATCTTCGGCGGATCGCCCGCGAGCTGGCCGCCTCCCTGGCAATCCGGCAGCGGCGGCGGCGTACGGCGCGCCATGCCCGCCTGGGCGAACACGCGCGCCAGATCGGACGGCCAGTATTCGTACACCTCGGTCCGCGTGCGTTCGGGGTCGTACGGTGGGCAGGCCGGCTTCCCGGTGTCCTTATCCACCACGATGGGGCGATGGATGTTGCTGACGCGGATCGGCGACTTGCCGGGGATAAACCACGTGCTGCCGATCTGCGGACACCACGCATTCGGAAGATCACCGCTGGCCAGGCAGATCGGCACGCGACGAAGGTTGGGCGGATTGCGCCGGATCGGCTCGGCCAGACCCGGACGCTCGGCGCGCAGGGAATCGGCAATGCGGAAGAACAACGGCGCCGCGGCATCCACGCCGACGAAGGCCGGATTGCCGGTGCCATCGAAGTTGCCGATCCACACCACCAGGACGTACGGGCCGAAGCTACCGGCGGTCCATGCGTCGCGAAAACTCCACGAGGTGCCGGTCTTCCAGTAGATGGGTAGCCGCGAAGGTTGCGCCGCTACCGCGTCGTCCGGGCGCGGATTCTGGCGCAGCATGTCCATGACCATGAAACTGGCTTCTTCACTGAGCACGCGCGTGCCCCGGGTACGTGGCTGGTTGGCCAGCGTGCGCAGCGGACGCAGTTCGCCGCGATTGGCGAGCATGGCGTACAGATCGCCCAGCTCCTGCATGGTGACTTCGCCACCGCCGAGTACGAGGGCAAGCCCGTAGTGCTTTTCGCTGGCCATGCGCGAAATACCGGCGTCGTGCAGGAACTGGTAGAGATTCGGATTGGCGAGCTTCGCGGCAATCTGCACGGCAGGGATGTTGCGGCTACGCACCAGGGCCTGCGTCGCCGTCACCGGACCGAGGAAGTGACCGTCGAAGTTCTCCGGGGTGTAGGGGCCGAAGGCCGATGGCACGTCGCGCAGTACCGTTTCGGGATGTAGAAGGCCCTGGTCGAAACCGAGGCCGTAGATGAAGGGTTTCAGCGTCGACCCCGGCGAACGCTTGGCCTGGGTACCGTTGACCTGTCCATAGATCGACGAGTCGAAATAGTCGGCGGATCCGACCATCGCCTTGATACCCATGTCGCGGGTGTCGATCAGGATCGCGGCTGCGTTGCGGATACCGCGATCGCCGCTTCGTTCCACGTACTGGCGAACCTGGCGCTCCAGGCTGTGCTGCAGACCCAGGTCGAGCGTGGTCGTGACACGCATGTCTTCGCTGCCATCGAGTCGGCGCTCCGCGAGCACCTGCTCGACGAAGTGCGGCGCCTCGAACGGCAGACGCGACAGGGGACGCAACCGCAACGGAAGTTCGAACAACGGAGCGGCGCTGGCGTCCGCGGGGTGTTTCGCCGCCCAGCGCGTAAAGAGACGATCGCGCGACGCCTTGAGCGCCGTATCGATCACGGCGCTTCCATTGACGTTACCGGGAAGTCCGCGCGACGGGTCCTGGGGAATGACCGCCAGGGTCAGCGCCTCGGGCAGACTGAGCCGCGCCGGCGCCTTACCGAAGTAGGCAAGGCTGGCTGCGCCCACGCCTTCCACGTTGCGACCGTAAGGCGCCGCGTTGAGGTAGGCCTCGAGGATGTCGTGCTTGGAATACTCCGCCTCCAGCTGCATCGCACGCATCGCCTGTACGAACTTGCCGCCGGGACTGCGCGTGTCGAGGTGCCAGATAAGCCTCGCCAGCTGCATCGTGATGGTGGAACCACCTTGTGGACTGCCATGCCTTACGTAGGTCACCCAGGCCCCGCGCACGAGGCCCCAGGCGCTTACCCCGGGATGCCAGCGGAACCAGCGGTCCTCGTGCAACAGCACGCCATCGACAAGGGCGGGAGAGATGTCCTCGAGGGGAATCCAGAGGCGATAACGGTCATCGCTGGCGAGGGTCAGCCGCAGGAGACGGCCGTCAGCGTCATAGACGGCCGTCGACGAGGGAAACCATGCGCGTAACGGCATGTGCGGCCAAAGCCGGATACCCACGGGCAACGCGGCAAACAGCAGCAACGCCACGAGGGCGTTGTGCCATTTGATCCGGCGGAGGCGGCGAAAAAATCTCATCGGTGTACCGCGAAACGCTCTTACGGTTTGCGCTCCACCGTCATGGCGCCGCCACCGGGCGCGCGTGCCTGCACGCCGCGGTCGTACAGCGACTCGATCAATGCCGGCGGGATCACGAACTTGCCGGCATTGGTCGCCTTGATCCGGTAGATGAACTCCTGCACGTCCGTGCTCGCCGTGCCGTAGACCACCACGCGATCCTCGCGAACGTCCGCGTACTCGGGCTTCCAGGTCGACTCCGGGTTGCCGATGGGCGAGTGCCACGCCGGGGTGCTGTCATCGGCGCCCTCGGCGCCTCCCGCGTCACTCTCACCATCGGCGGCATCGCCTTCATCCGAGGCACCCGACGAATCCGACGTGGACTCGTCCGACGAAGGCGTCGCCTCGGCGGCATCCGCCGGCGGCGCCGTCTCGAGCACTGGCTCGAAACCGCCGGGCAGCAGGTCGACGATGGCGATGTTGTACACGTCGTGGTCGCCGGTCGAACGGACCTTCACATGCACGTCGATCTCGTCACCCGTATTGACCGTGCCGATGGACTTGCCCTTGGTGTCCGTATAGCTGCGAACGATCTCGAGGCCGTCCTTGCGCGTGTCGGTCGACGGCTTGCGATCGAAGCCGGTCTGCGCGACGCCGTACCATGCCGTCGCATCGGCGTCGTTGACCAGGCGCAGGCGCTGCGCGCCGGCAGACCAATGGGCATCGACCAGCGATCCCTTTACCGCGCCGATCGGCGTAACGGTGCCGTTGGCGGCCACCGACCCGATCGAAAGCTTGCTTACGTCGCCGCCGGCCTGCTTGGCCCACGCATCCAACGCCATGATGATCATGCCGGAGGACAGCGTGTTGTAGTGTCCCTTGCCAAGCGGACGCACCAGGTTCTCGATCGTCTCCGGCGGCAGGGCCTTTGCCTGGTCCGGGAAGTGCTTCGCCAGCAGGTAGAGCACCGACGCGTCACGGATCGGCGTGTCGTAGTAGTCGCTGTAATCGTAGGTCTCATCGACCGGCTTGCGCGCAAGCAGCTTGCGCGGGCGCGACATCAGGTCGTTGGCCAGCTTGTCCTGATGCAGCAACTGATACGACGCGGCCAGCCACGCGGCGGCGAGATCGTCATGCCACTGCTTCGGGTAGAGCTCCTCGAGACGACGCTGCACCGAGGCGAGGTCGTTCGTGGTGACGTTGCCCTGACGCGTGAGCAGGTAGATCGCATAGGCGCGCTGACGCATTTCCACCAGCGTGTCGCCGCTGTCATCGGCGGCGATCTGGCGCAACGCATTATCCGCCGAGGCCAGGAGGTCCGCTGGCACCGCCACCCCATGGTCGCCCGCTTCGATCAGGTAATGGACGGCGTAGTCGGTGGCGAACACGTGCGTGTCCGGCGTGGCTGTCCACAGCCCGAAACCGCCCTGCCCGTTCTGGCGGGCACGCAGCACGTCGAACAAGGCCGCGATCGGATCGGCCGGCGGCGTGTCGTCACCGATCATCCGTGCCGGCTTGATGTCGCCGAACTCGGGGCGCTTGCCTAGGATCAGGGCTGGCATCGCCGCGCTGATCACCTGCTCGGTGCAGTAGTGCGGGAAGTCGACCAGATACGCGGCAAGCCCTCTTGCGAGCACGATCGGCACGGTCGAGAACGAAGCATCGCGCTTGGCGTATTCGTCGTGCATATCGCGCAGCGATGTCACGTCACCCCGCCCATGGGCATCGATATGGCCAAAAGCGAGATCCGTACGCAGCGGCGAGGCCGGTCGCACGGAGAGATCCACGCTCTGCTTCGCGGATTTACCGTTGAAGCCCGCGGTGAAAGTCATGTTGCCCGAGCCCAGCTTGTCCGTGGCGCGGACCCGGAAGATGGCCACACCCTCGCGCATCTCGCCCAGGCTCAGGGTTTTCGCCGCGTCACCGACGATCTGAAGCTGCGGGCCGAGCTTGAGGTTCACGGCGACCGGCACGTCCTTGCCGCCCAGGCCAGTGAGGTTGTTCGCCACGCCCACACTGATCTCGGCTTCATCGCCCGGGGCGAGCGTGGTCGGCACATTGGGCGAGAGCACGAAGTCGCCGCGAACCGTGGTCGCGCCTTCGAACGTGCCGATCTTGTCCGGCGAGACGCTGACCGCCATGACGCGCAGCTTGCCGTTGAAGTAGTCGGGCACCTTGTAGGTCAGGTCGCGCGAACCGTCGATGTCGACGATGCCGGACCAGTAGGCCACCGGTTTGTCGCGCTTGCGACGGAACGGATTGAGCTGACGACCGATCGCGCCATCCGCATCACCACCCGGTGCCGCCATGGTCATCAGCTTCTGGAAGTCCGGAATGATCAGATCGAGAATCTGCGAGGTGGATACTTCCAGCATGCGCTTGCGGAAGAAGTACTGCAGCGGGTCGCCCAGCTTGTAATGGGCGACCTGGAGGATGCCCTCGTCGACGGCGAAGATCACCGCGCGCGTCGGCGTCGTCGAGGTGACATGGAACGTCACGGTGTCGCCCGGCTTGACCAGCGACGGCGACTCCACGGTAAGCACGTTGCGGCGCGCATCCATGTTGACCGAGAACGGCACCACGCCAAACGACAGCGGGCTCATGAAGATCTCGTCCGAGGAAGGATCGCGCACGTACTGGACGTTGATGTAACCATTGCCCTCGAAGTCGGCCGGCACGGTGATGTGCTGGACTGTGCTGGTCGAATCGGCATGGAACCACGCGTGGGCGTAGACCTTGTCACGCTCGATGGTGATCAGGCCGCTACCCGCATACGGCGCACGGATGGCGATGTCCACCGCTTCACCGGGTGCGTAGTCTTTCTTCGACAAGGTGAGCTGCAGCTCGGCGTTGCGCTCGAGCGAACGCGACACATTGCCCTCGCCCGCTACCGACCAGCCCACGCGATTGACTTCCTTGCCTTCGGCGTTCTTCAGCACGAGGGCGAAGTTGCCCGGCTTGTCCGTCGGCAGCGCGACATCGAGACCCGCCGCCGGGATGGTCAGTGGCGTTTCGGACACTGTCGTCTCGCGCGCCTTCGACTCGTACTTGAAGACACCCGAATCCTGCTTGGTCAGCACCGAGACGAAGCGTGTCTCAACGATGGCCTGCTTCAGGCCCTTCAGGTCGATGCGCTTTGCCGAGGGGTCGATGGCGACGAGGTTCACCGTGCGCTTCGCATCGCGGCTCACGTAGTCGAGATTGTCGACAGCCTTGTAGCCGACGAGCCAGTCGTTCGCCGAGACCATGCCCTGCGTCGCGGCAGCGACACTGCGGCCACCCTCGGCCTCATAGGCCTTGGCGAGGAAGTACAGCTGGTAGGTGGCGTCGGCGTACTTGGACAGGTCCAGTGCAAACTCGGCATGGCCTTTGTCGTCGGTTTTCGCGTCGGCGAGCTTCTCCTCGAAGCCCTCCTTCGCACGGCGCACGTCATAGAAGTGGTAATCCTTGTAGCTGGGGAACGAGGGGAAGGCGGGGCGCAAGGTAAGCGAGCCTTCCACGCGTCGGTCCGCCGCAGGCGTACCGAAGAGGTTCTGGACATCGACGAGTGCCTTCAGCTGGGCGGGTTTCACCCAGCCCTCGGCCACGGCGGTGGAGAGCTTCGCCGAGACCTTCATGCGGTCAGGCTGGAACTCCTTCACCTGCACCGTCGTGCTGCCGATCTGTGAATACGGCTTGCCGTCCTTGGCGATGTAAAGATTCACCGTCCAGTTGCCGGTCGGCGAGGTTTCGGCCGTTGTGTGGTCGAGCTCGGCGAAGCCGGCCGCGTCCATCGATACGGTCTGCTGGCGCACGGTCGTGCCGCGCGGGTCGACCACCTCGGCAATCAGCGGCATGCCGGCGACGCTTCGCGTCCAGCTGTTCGCGCGCACGATCATGCCGATGTGGAACAGATCGCCAGGACGATAGATGCCACGATCGGAGAACAGGTAGCCGGACAGCTGTCCCTGGCTGTGCGCGTTGGGCTCGCCGCCGATGTCGAAGCGGGAGAAATCCAGCGTGCGGTCATACGAGGTCACGGGCAGGAAGGAGAGGTCCTCGCCCTGGCGCACCACATACATGGCCGGCGCCTTTTCCTGCGTGAAGCCCTTGAGGTTGGCGAAGTGCGCCCGGCCGTCCGCGCCGGTGTTCTGGGTGAACAGGGTGCTGCCATTCTTTGCGGTCACCGCGACGGAGGCGCCGGACACCGGCGCGCCGCTGCGGATGGACTGCACGAAGATGTCCTGGCTGCCGTCCATCGACTTCTTGGCGATCACGCCCAGATCGGTGATGACGACCAGGCGCTCGTCCTTCGGCCAGTCGTAAGGTGTGTGGCTGCTATCGTCATCGTCCTTCTCCGCTTCTGCCGCCGCGGCATCGGCATCGGCGCCCGCGTCACGGGCCGCAGCTTCACGCGCCGCCTTGACCCGGCGCTCGCGTGCTTCCTGTTCGGCCTTCTGGTCGTAGCCCGAAAGCTTGAGCAAGAAAACACCTCGCTTGCCCGCCGCCAGGTATTGGCCAAGATCGAAGCCTTCGTAATGCGCCTTGCCGGGGCCGTCATCCGGGAAGGAGACGTTCTTCACGAAGCGGTCGACGATATGGTCCGGCGTGAAGCCGTACATCTCAGGCTTGGCGTAGCTGCCGGAGTTCAGCGAAACCAGATGCTGCAGCTGGTCCGGAAGCACCCGGCCAACCTCGACACGCATACCCGGCATGTTGCGCGAGACGACGGAGATGCGCTTGTCGCCGCTCAGCGACAACAGGGAGCCATCCGCCATGAAGCGAAGCAGGCGGGGGTAGCTGGGCACGGTGAGGATATCCACGCGCGGCTTGGCCATCACATAACCGCCGAACGATGTCATCCCCTTGTCCACGCGCACGTAGATGCGTTGGCCCGGCTCGGCGTGATAGCGGAAACTCTGCGCGGCCGACCAGTCGTTCTCGGTCGGCACCACTTCCGGTTTCAGCGGGGAGAAGGAACGAAGGTCGCTTTCGGAGATTTCACTCGCCGACCAGGCGTGCTGGTTGTCTTTTGGGATGACCCAGGCATGGAGGTGCTTTGTCAGCTCGGCATCGCTGACCGGGCCACCGAATGCCATGACCACGACCTGTTCGGGCTCGAAGCGCGCATTGTCGACCAGGGTGGGCGAGACTTCGTCGAGCGTGAGGCTGTACAGGCCGGGCACGCGCACCGCGGTCTCGAGCGCCTTTTCGGTGCCATCGCCACCACGGCTGCTACGTACGCCGTCGTCGAGCTTGAGGCCCACCGATCCATCGTCACGTGGGAGCTGTAGCGGCTGGGAATGCACGAACGCGTTGAGGTGATGCTCGTCGTAGGTGACGCTGAACTTGAGCTCCGCGCCGTGTTTCTCGTTGCGATTACGGAGGTCGAGCGTGAGGCGTTTTTCCAGTTGCGCCGCGTCCACCGGGTAGTTGAAGCCCAGCTGGACGATGGTCTTCTTCTTGGTCGGATCCTGCGGGTCCTGGTAGAACTCACCGTTGACCACGCGCGCTGTGAAGGGTGCCGTGGCGACGTTGAAGTGGTCGTCCGCCAGGAGCACGTGCGGCGCAAAGACCTTGACCTTGTCGAAGCGAACCTCGATCTTCCGGCCGACGGGCCAGTCGGCCGCGGGGACAAACTTCAAGGTGCGGTCGTTTTCCCAGCTCCACTGGCCGGCTAGCTTCGGATCCATAGCGATACCGTCGGTGACCGGCTTGCCCAGCGCCTCGAGCTTGGCCGCCGACGCGGAGAACGTGACCGTGAGGGGATGGACGGTCACCGGCGCATGGTCGTAGTCGCTGATGTCCGGCGCCGGGGCCTCGAAGGTAATCCGGTTCGGTTCCACCGGTTTCGGTCGGTTCTCCCACCATTGCCAGCCGAACCAGCCAGCGGCCGCAAGAATGAGTACGCCGGCGATCGTGCCGGTGAACTTCAGCGGGTGCTGGCGCGCGGCCCGTCCGGTTGCCGGCACCCAGGCAGGCGCGGACCAGGACATATTGCCGAAGATGGGGCGCAGGGCCACGCCGAGCAGCCAAAGCAGGCGCACGGGCAACGACGCGATGAAACGAAGAAGATCCATGTTCCCTTCCGATCCTTTGATTCGTGTGACGGCGTGATGCCGTGCCTGCGGATACGTCAACGCCGGCCACACGCCCTGGGCGGTGTTCCGGCAGCTTTCCTACTTATCCCCAAGATGATGCTGCGCCCGCCCCCTGTCGCGACGGCGTCCGGATTCTGACATAGCGGCGCCAGGCATCGGGAGAATTAAGGGCATTTCTACGTATGACTACGTAGACAGGTGCAAATACCCGACACGACAGCTGCCGCTCGAACGTGAAGCGCACTTTGTTTGTCGTGCATCTGCAATAGAAGAAATCGGAAATCACTTACGCATTTCACATCACGTGATCGGTCTCACGCCTCCGCGCTCGAAGCATTCAACGGGCGCGTCACTTGCGATATCGTTGACCGGCACGGGGACGAGCGAAGGGGAAAAGGATGTACGACGAGGCCAAGAGTCCTTACGAACGAGCCCTCTCAGCCGGCGACCGCGAGTTTCGCGAACTGGCCGATTTTGCGCCCGTGATGATCTGGCGTTCCGGCATGGACCAGCTTTGTGACTGGTTCAACTCGCCATGGCTTGCCTATACCGGTCGCCCGATGATCGACGAGGTCGGCAACGGTTGGGCCGACGGCGTCCATCCCGAGGATCTCCAGCGCTGCCTGTCCACATATGGAGGCGCCTTCCAGGCTCGCGAGCCCTTTTCGATGGAGTACCGACTCCGTCGCTACGACGGCGAATACCGCTGGGTACTCGATAACGGCAAGCCGTTCTATCGTGACGACCGCTTCGCCGGTTATTGGGGAAGCTGCGTCGATGTCACGGCGCATCGGGATGCCGAGCAGGCACAGCGCATCCTGGTCAATGAGCTCAGCCATCGGGTGAAGAACACGCTGGCGGTGGTTCAGGCCATGGCTACACAGAGCTTCGAAACGGGCCGACCGGTCGCCGAATCCCTGCAGGCGTTCGAAAGCCGGCTACGGGCGCTCGCCGGCGCGCATGACCTGCTGGTCACCCATGCCTGGGAGGAGGTGACGTTGCGGGGCGTACTGGAAGCCACCATCGCCCCACATGATCCGGGCCATTCGCGCATCGTTATCGACGGCCCCCCGCTCATGCTGGCATCGGCGCCCTCCGTAGCGGTCGCCATGGCGGTGCACGAGCTGCTGACCAACGCTGCCAAGTACGGGGCGCTGTCGACCTCCTCAGGAAGGGTGGACCTGCGCTGGCGGTTCGATCCCGCATCGCAGCGGCTGCAGATGACCTGGAAGGAAAGCGGTGGCCCACCCGTGGCACCCCCGGCGCGTCACGGGTTCGGCATCCGCTTCATCGAACGGGTATTGGCCAGCCAGGCCAGCGGTGCGGCAGCGGTCGCCTTCGAGGCGGACGGTGTGCGTTGCACGTTTGAAACACCTGCGCGCTCCTGGGCGCACCGCAGTGAAAAAATTTCGTACGCCGATGTCGATTCCCTGAGGGCACAATCGACGTAGTCATGAAAGCCGGGAGGTGTCCCGGCTATGACGACGGGGAAGGCACATGCGTTTCATGGTGATCCTGAAGGCGACGAAGGCTTCGGAAGCCGGCGAGATGCCCAGCGAGGCATTGATGACGGCGATGATCAAGTTCAACGAGGAACTCGTGAAAGCCGGTGTGCTTCTCGCCGCCGATGGGCTGCGCCCGAGCAGCGACGGCGCGCGTATCCGCTTCGACGGCAACCGGCGGGAGGTCACCGATGGGCCCTTCGCGGAAACCCGCGAACTGGTCGCGGGCTACTGGTTGATCCAGGTCCGCTCACTCGACGAGGCGATCGAGTGGATGAAGCGTGCGCCCAACCCCATGGAAGGCGATGTATCGGAAATTGAAATTCGTCGCATGTTCGAGATGGATGACTTCGGCGAAGAATCGTTAACGCCCGAGGCCCGCGCCACGGTGGAACGCATGCACGCGGAAGTCGCCGCGAAGTCCTGATCCCCTCTTCCCGAAGGAATACCACCATGACCGTTACCCCGTACCTCAGCTTCAACGGCAACTGCGAGGAGGCCTTCGAGTTCTATGCGAAGGTGCTCGGCGCGAAGATCATCATGATGTCCCGCTACAAGGACATGCCGCCGCAGCCCGGGCAGCCTACCTTGCCCAAGGACGCCGAAGAGAAAGTCATGCATGCCCGCTTGCAGATCGGCAACCAGTGGTTGATGGCGTCCGACAGTCCGCCGCATATGCCGTTCCAGGGCATGCACGGCGTCTCGATCGCCCTGGGCTTCGACCAGGCTGCCGAAGCGGATCGTGTGTTCGCCGCCTTGTCCGCCGGCGGAAGCGTGCATATGGCGATCGCCGAAACGTTCTGGGCCGAGCGGTTCGGCATGTTCACCGACAGGTTCGGCGTCTCGTGGATGATCAACGGCGCCGAGAAGCAAAAACCCTAACCGGAGGAGCCTATGCGCTTCCTGATCGTACGTAAGGCCGATACCGATAGCGAAGCCGGTGCCGCGCCCACTCGTGAGCTGGTCGATGCCATGGCCGAGCATCTCGACACGCTGGCCGCGGACGGCCGCTTCCTCGCCGGAGAGGGGCTCAAACCGAGCCGCGAGGGCGTTCGCGTCCATTTCGCCGAGGGTCGCCGGGCCGTGGTGGTGGATGGGCCTTTTGCCGAGACCAAGGAATTGGTGGCGGGCTTCAGCATCATCGAGGCCGATTCGATCGAACAGGCCGTGGCCTGGGTCTCCGGGTGGCCGGAGGAGGATGCGCACGGCGCGGCCGAGGTGGAAGTACGTCCGATCGGCTGCCCCGGCGGCCTCTCGGGTTTCGGCGACCCCGCGGAAGACGAGTCGGACCTGCAGCGTTACATAGCGATGCTCAAGGCCAATGCGCGCAGCGAGACCGATTTCGATCCGGGTCCCGAAATCCTCGGCAAGATGATGGAGGCGAACAAGGCCGGACACGAGGCCGGGTTCCTCATTGCCGGCTTCGGACTTTCGTCCAGTCGGCATGCGAAGCGGGTGCACTTCGGCAAAGGCCGTGCCCACGTGATCGACGGACCTTTCGCCGAGATAAAGGAAATGATCGCGGGATTCTGGGTACTGCGCGTGGCCTCGATCGACGAGGTCATCGCCTGGACCGAGAGCTATCCCTTCCCCGATGGCGACGATGCCCGCCTCGAGATCCGGCCGCTGTATGCCATGCGGGAGCTGCTCGCCCCGATCAGCTGATGCCGCAGCGCGGCTTGCCTGTCATCACGGCGGATGCTTTGATCCGCCGTGATGACTACCCGCGATGCCCACCGCGCGATCGACGCGATCTGGAAGATCGAATCCCCGCGACTGATCGCGACCATCGCACGCATGGTTCGCGACGTCGGGCTGGCCGAGGAGCTGGCCCAGGACGCCCTTGTCGTGGCCCTCGAACAGTGGCCGACCGCCGGCGTGCCGGACAATCCCGGCGCCTGGCTGACCCAGACAGCGAAGCATCGTGCTATCGACCGAATCCGTCGCGAGCGCATGGCCGGGCGCAAGCTCGAAGCCCTGGGCAAGGACATGGAGGGCATGCTCGAGTCCGCCGACGACGCGCTGATCGACGCCCTCGACGACGATATCGGCGACGACATGCTGCGGCTGATCTTCACGGCCTGCCATCCGGTGCTGTCGATCGAGGCCCAGGTCGCCCTCACGCTGCGCCTGCTCGGCGGCCTGACCACGGACGAGATCGCGCGTGCCTTCCTGGTACCCGAGGCGACCGTCGCGCAGCGCATCGTTCGCGCCAAACGCAGCCTTGCCGATGCCTCGGTCGCCTACGAGGTCCCTCGTGGCGACGAGCTGAAGGATCGCCTGGCGGCGGTACTGCGCGTGGTCTATCTCGTCTTCAACGAGGGTTACGCGGCGACCACCGGGGGCGACTGGATGCGTCCGGCCCTGTGCGCCGAAGCACAACGGCTGGGCCGCGTGCTTGCCGGCCTGATGCCGACCGAAGCCGAAGTGCACGGACTGGTCGCGCTGATGGAACTCCACGCGTCGCGGGCCGGTGCGCGCACCCGGCCCGATGGCGAACCGATCCTCCTGCTCGAGCAGGATCGCGGCCGCTGGGATCATTTGCTGATCGGCCTCGGGTTGAAGTCGCTGGAGCGTGCGGAGCGACTGGGCGGCGCGAAAGGTCCCTACGCCCTGCAAGCCGCGATTGCTGCCTGCCATGCGCGTGCGTTGCGCGCGGAAGATACCGACTGGGCGCGTATCGCTGCGCTCTATGCGGCCCTGGTCGATGTCATCCCCTCGCCTGTGGTCGAACTCAATCGTGCCGTCGCCGTATCGATGGCGGAGGGCCCGGACGTGGCGCTGGAGATCGTCGAGTCGCTCGTCGACGAGCCCTCGATGAAGGACTACCACCTCTTGCCCAGCGTCCAGGGCGACCTGCTGTTCCGCCTCGGGCGTTACGCCGCTGCGCGCGAGGCCTTCCTGCGCGCCGCCGCCATGACGCGCAACGAGCGTGAACGCGTGCTGCTGGAATCGCGTGCGGCCGCGTGCATCGATTGAGCGGCTGAGCGCCCGAAACAGGCCTGACTGGCGGCCCTCGCCAGGAGACGCTATGCTGCATCGCAAATGCAATGCAGGAGAGGCGCCATGAAGTCCGCCACCATCCCGTCTATCCGCGTCGAGCCGGCGTTCCGCCAACAGGCTGAGAGCGTGCTCCGCGATGATGAAACGCTTTCGTCCTTCGTTGAGACAGCCATGTCCGAAGCCATCGATCGTCGCAGAATGCAAAGCGAATTCATCGCTCGAGGCATCGCCTCACGCGACGAAGCGACACGCACTGGCGTTTATCACGCCGCTGCAGATGTACATAAAGATATCGCTGCGCGTCTTGCACGGTCCCGAAAGGCAAAAGGTAAATAATGAGCTACGAGGTCCGTTACACCGACACCGCGCTAACGGACCTCCGTCGCCTCATGGACTTTGTCGAAGAGACCGACTCCGCATTGGCCGACCGAGCACTCGACGCGATCGTCCGTGCCTCCGCCTTGCTCGAACTATTCCCGTTCACTTGCCGAAAGGCTTCGGCCGACAACCCATTCCTGCGTGAACTCGTCGTTTCATTCGGTGCAGCGGGTTACGTCGTGCTCTTCGACATCAGCGGCAACCAGGTCACCATCGTCGCCCTTCGCCACCAGCGCGAGGACGATTTCCTCTACTGACTCACGTCAGTGCTTGACCTCGAAGTCCACATCCGCGCCATCGGGAAGATCGTCAAGCTGGTGCAGGATGGAGCCGGTTAGTTCGAAGTGTTCCTTCGCGGGCACCGGATTGAGGTTCTCCACGGTGTACTCGCCTTCGACGAAGATCGGCAGCGTGACATAGGTGTAGCACTCGCCTTCCGCACGCGTCTTGCCGGCCTCGAGCAAAGCCTCGATCAATCCCGGCAGCAGCCAGTCGTCGGCCGCTTCTTCGCGGAGCAGGTTGTTGAACTCCGGCACGTTGTCCGCCACGCGTTCGACTTCGGCCGTGCCGGTGTTCAGCCAGAATATGCCACCGGCATCGGCTTCGAAGAACATATCGCCCAGCGCCGTGAACAGCAGCGGCGTGAAAGCGTCGCCGAGGAGCCAGTTCCAGGACTCGGCAAGCGCGTCGATCGCCTCCTGGTCCGGCGTGCAGGTGAGGTCGTTCCAGGTAAGCGCCATGGGGCTGGCCTTCGTACGTATCGGGGGAGGGTCCGGGGATTTTAAGCCCATTCTCCCGGGCGGGTGGCTTCAGCGATCCAGGCCCGCTATGACAGCCTGGACAAACGCGGTACGCGCCCTGGCCTGCTCATCACTGGTGGCCACCGGCCATGCCGCCATCTGCACGACCACGAGATGGCGAGCGGGATCGACATAGAGCAGCTGCCCGAAGATGCCGATGCCGGCAAAGGCGCCGTTGTCGTAGGTCCACCACTGGTAACCGTAGCCCCGGCCGGGCACGCCGATGTCGGCATGTTTACGCGTGGCGTCGGCAATCCAGCCGTCGGCAAGCGCCGGTTTACCGTTCGCGATGCCACCATCGAGCAGGAACTGACCGAGCCGGGCGTAGTCGGCGAGCGTTGCCGACACACCCGAGCCGCCCGCTTCCGTGCCGTCGACCTCGTCCTTCAGCCAGAGCGCGTCAGAGGCCATGCCATACGGCTTCCAGATCTTCTCGGAGAGATACGCGGCCAGCGTCTTGCCCGTGGCGCGAGTGACGAGGATGCCGATGAGGTCCGTCTCGCCTGTCTTGTAGACCCAGCGCTCGCCGGGCGCGAACTCGCGCGGCAGGGGAGACATGTACGACACGAGCAGCGGTACGCCGGGCTGGCGCGCGCCGTCGTACATCATCGCGACATCGGATGTCGGATCGACGTAATCCTCATTCCATCGTACGCCCGACGTCATCGTCAACAGCTGACGCACGGTGACATCGCGATACGCGCCAGCCGCGAGCTCCGGAATGTAGCGTGTGACCTTGTCGTCGAGGCTGCGGATCGATCCGTCGCGCAACGCCGCGCCGACCAGGGTCGAGGTGAACGACTTGGCCACGGAGAATGAGGTCCAGCGGGTGTTTGCCGTCGCGCCAAGGCCGTAGCGCTGCAGACGCACGCGGCCGTCCTGCACGACCATGATCCCGGCGACATGATGCGCCGCCATGTACGCGTCCAGTGTGCCGCCGTCAGCGAAACGGGGCTCCAGTGGCGTACCTGTGGGCAGCTCGTGCGCCACGCCATGGTGCACGACGTTAGTGGCGTAACGGGACTCCATCGCGCGGAAGTTCGCTTCGCGCTGCGGCTGGTCCCAGAAGAGCACATCGGTGCGCCGGGCGTGTGGCGTGGCGCACGCGGTGAGCAACACACTGGCGACGACGGCAAGCCAGCGCAGAGGCTTCATCCTGCCTTCCTCGTACGCCGGCGCACCTCGTAAACGCCCACGGCGAGCGAAGCCAGCAAGAAGGGGCCGAGACCGTAGATCGCGCGATAGGCAAGCAGCGCTGCGAGGACCTGCGCGCGCTGCTCCTGCGGAAATGCGGCGAGCGTGATCGCCTCGAAGGCGCCGATACCGCCCGGTGTATTGCTGACGATGCCGGCGAGGATCGCACCCACGTAGATCGGCGCGAAGTCGAGGAAGCTCCCCGCGATGTCGGTCGGCAGCAACAGGTACATCGCGGTGATCGCACCGACCATCTCGATCACGCCAATGACGATCTGCGCACCCGCCGAACGCGCGGACGGCACCGGCGTGGTGAACTTCCAGATCTGCAGTTCGTCGTGCTTACCGGCCAGCCAGCGCAGCAGGAGGACGAAGAGGATGATGAGCGACAGGCCGAGCCACCGACCCCAGCCGTGGGCGATGGCGGGCTCCAGCATCAAGGCGATGGCGGTGACGGCCGCGAAGCCCATGCCTACCGCGAAGCCGACCAGGCCGACGACGCGCGCGACGTCCGGCGCACCGACCCCCTCGGTCGAGAGCATCCGGTAACGCAGCGCGGTGCCGGTGATCGCATGAAACCCGAGCGCGTTGCAGATGGCGTGCGTGGTCGCCCCGGAGAAGACCTTCATCCGCATCGACACCTTGCCAGGCACCACGGTTTCCACGGCGAATACGTCGTAGGCGGTGAGGCAGGCCCAGCTGACCAGCGTAGCGAGGATCGAGCCGAAGACGTGCCAGCGCGGGATCCGCTCGATCGCGGCAAGCACGTCATGCCAGGCCATCCTGGCGATGTAGCGATGCAGCAGGAAGATCGCGCCACCAACGATGGCGGCGGTGAGCAGATACTTGATGGCGTGGGTCGCGATGACCTTGCCGCCTTGTTTGTCATGCCCTGCCGTCACTGCTGTCGCCTGTCTCGCCGGGTGGTTACTCACGAAAGGCGGGCATCATCCCACGAGCGGGGGCTGCCGGGGGTGCCGACCACCCGGCCGTCGCGGATCTCGAAGGTGTGACCGTCGAGCGCCTCGACGTCGGCGGGGTCGTGGGTGATCACCATGAGCTGGAGGTCGAGGCGGCCCTGCAGCGCCATCAGTTCGCTGCGCATGCGGCCACGCAACGCCGGATCGAGCGCCGCGAACGGCTCGTCGAGGATGACGATGCGTGGCTCGGACACAAGGGCGCGCGCCAGCGCCACGCGCTGCCGCTGTCCACCTGAGATTCGCGACGGGTAACTGTCGGCGACATTCCCAAGCTCGAAGTTGTCGATCCAGGAGCGTACGCGCTCGTCGTGTCGTCGCCGCCGGGGGTTCAACCAGCCACGGTCCAGCCCGAAACCGATGTTTTGTGCCACCGTGAGATGCGGAAACAGGGCGTAGTCCTGATACACATAGGCCACGTCACGCATCCGCGTGGGCAGGTCGATACGGGACGCCGAGTCGTACAGGACGCGTCCATCGACGAGCACATGGCCCGAATCCGGTGTGAGCAGGCCCGCCACCGCGCGAAGCGTCAGGCTCTTGCCTGAGCCTGACGGCCCGAATAACACGACACGTCGCTGTTGCGAGACGATCGCCACATCGAGTTCGAAGTGGCGATCGTCCGAACGCAGCGTCTTGAGGATCGCGATGTCCACGCTCATGGGCGCAACCGCCGCCGGTGGTCCGGCGCCAACCAGCCCGCGAGGAGCAGGGCCACCACACAGGTGACCGAAGTGACGGCGACCATCAGCCCCGCCGCGGCGTCGTCACCCGACTGCACGGCGGCGTAGATCGCCACCGACAGGGTCTGCGTGCGGCCCGGCAGGTTGCCGGCGATCATCAGCGTGGCGCCGAACTCACCTAACGCGCGGGCAAACGCCAGCAAGGCACCCGCCGTGATGCCACGTGCGGCCAGCGGCAACGACACGCGGAAGAACACCGCAGCCTCGCGCAGCCCGAGCACGCGCGCAGCACTCTCCAGCTGGGGGTCCACCGCCTCGAATGCCGCGCGCGCGGCCTTCTGCACCAGCGGAAAGGCCACCAGGGTCGAGGCGATCACCGCCCCTTGCCAGGTAAACACGAGTTCGATGCCGAGCCGGTCAAGCCAGGCGCCGAACACGCCACGCCGCCCCAGCAGTACGAGCAGGTAATAGCCGAGGACCGTTGGCGGCAGCACGAGCGGCAGCGTGAGGATGGAATCGACTACCTCGCGTGCGTGCGAACGCCATCGCGACAAACCGAAGGCGACCGCCACACCCAGCACGAGGTTGATGGCGGTCGCCCAAAGCGCGACCTTGAGCGTGAGCGCGAGCGGTACCCAGATCGCGCTCACGGGGCTCAGGGCGCCTGGAAGCCGAATCCGGCAAGGATGCCGCGCCCCTCGGGCGACTGCACGAAGGCCTCGAACGCGGCGGCGTCCCTGGCCTGTTTCGATCCGGTGACAACGGCGATGGGATACGTGATCGGCTTGGGTGTCGGTACCGTGGCGACGACCTCGACCTTGTCCTTCATGATGGACGCGTCGGTGGCGAAGACGAAGCCGGCATCGACTTCACCGCGTGCCACGTAGTCGAGGCTCTGGCGAACGTTCTGCGCCAGCACACCCTTGGCCGAGACGGCATCCCACAGGCCCTGCTGCTCGAGCGCAGCCTTGGTGTAGCGGCCCACGGGTACCGAAGCGGGATCGCCATAGGCCACGCGCTTCACGGCGCCGGCCTTGAGGTCGGCCGGCGAGGTCACCCGCACCTTGCCGCCCTTGGGCACGACCAGGACAAGGCGATTGCTGGCGAAATCCTGGCGGGTGGCCGGGTCGATCGCCTTGGCGGCCGCGGCCTTGTCCATGGCGGTCTGGTCGGCGGAGGCAAAGACATCGGCCGGCGCACCGCTGGCGATCTGGCGCAACAGGACATCCGACGCGGCGAAATTGAGCACCACATGGGTGCCCGGATGTTTCGCCTCGTAAGCCTTGCCGACCGCCTGGAAGGCGTCGGTCAGGCTGGAGGCCGCCGAGACGACGAGGTCCGCGGCCCCAGCGCTGCCGGCCCCGACGAGGAGAATGAGCGCGACGAGCGGGCGAAGGCGCATGAGGTCGGTCCTTGCCGAAAGGTTTCGCAATATAGGTAGGCTTATACCGCAGGGTCAACGATCCTCTTGTCCCGCGGCGAGCACCACGAAGCTGCGCGGCGGCGCGATCAGCTTGCCGTCCTCGGCCGGCGTGTCGATCGGGAGGTCGAGGTCGGTGGAGAAGGCCACGCTCCAGGCGCCCTCGGGCAGGGTGAACTCCACGCCGCCGTCGAACGCGTTGATAAGGATCAACACCGTCTGGTCGTTGCCGCGCTCGCGCACGCCGGAGGCCTGGCTGCGTCCATCGAGGAGGATGCCGATGGAGCGCGCCCGCGGATCGTCCCAGTGCTCCTGCTGCATCTCGCCACCGCCCGGATTGAGCCAGACGATGTCGCGCACGTCGGCTACGTCGTCATAACGACCGTCGAGGAAGCGCGCGCGCCGCAGGATCGGAAAGCGGTCGCGCAGGGCGACCAGCTCACGCACGGCGGTGGCCAGGCCACCGTGGGTGGGATCGTCGTTCCAGTCGATCCAGCTGATCTCGTTGTCCTGGCAATAGGCATTGTTGTTGCCCTGCTGCGTGTTGCCGCGCTCATCGCCGGCCAGAAGCATCGGCGTGCCCTGGGCGAGGAACAGGGTGGCAAGCAGGTTGCGCGACTGCCGCTGCCGCATGGCACGAATCCCTTCGTCCTTGGTGTTGCCTTCGGCGCCGTGGTTGAACGAGTGGTTGTTACTCGAACCGTCCTGATTGTTCTCGCCGTTGGCTTCGTTGTGCTTGTCGTTGTAGCTGACCAGGTCGCGCAGCGTGAAGCCGTCGTGCGCGGTGATGAAATTGAGCGACGCGTACGGGCGGCGGCCACGCTTGTCGAAGAGATCGGCGGAGCCCGTGAAGCGACGGGCGAACTCGGCAAGCTTGCCGCCCTCGCCTTTCCAGAAGGCGCGAACGGTGTCGCGGAACTTGTCGTTCCATTCCACCCAGCCCGGTGGGAACTCGCCGACCTGATAGCCCCCGGGACCGCAATCCCAGGGCTCGGCAATCAGCTTCACCTGGTTGAGCACGGGATCCTGCGTGCAGGAATCGAGGAAGCCGCCGTTCTCGTCGAACCCGTAGGGCTCGCGCCCGAGAATCGTGGCGAGGTCGAAGCGAAAACCATCCACGTTCATTTCTGTCGCCCAGTACCGCAGCGAGTCGTTCACCATCTGCAACACGCGCGCGTTGCTGAGGTTCACCGTGTTACCGGTGCCGGTATCGTTGATGTAGTAGCGCTTGTCTTCGGCCAGGCGGTAATAACTGGCGTTGTCGATACCCTTGAAGGAGAGGGTCGGGCCCATCTCGTTGCCTTCGGCCGTGTGGTTGTAGACCACGTCGAGAATCACTTCGAGCCCCGCCCGGTGGAAGGCGGCCACCATGTCCTTGAACTCCCGGGGATCGCCACCGGACATGTATCGCGTTTTCAGCGCGAAGAACCCGATGCTGTTATAGCCCCAGTAGTTGCGCAGGTTTTTCTCCTGCAGGTAGTGGTCGTCGAGATACGCGTGCACGGGAAGCAGCTCGACCGACGTCACGCCAAGCCCGCGGATGTAGTCGACGACCTCCTGGGTAGCCATACCTGCGAAGGTGCCGCGCAATTTCTCTGGTACACCGGGGTGCAGCATCGTGAAGCCGCGCACATGCGCCTCGTAGATCGCCGTACGCGTCCACGGCACCGACGGTTTGCCATGCTCCACCCACTTATAGGATGGATCGATCACCATCGCCTTGGGCATGAAGGGAGCGCTATCGCGTTCGTCGAAACTCAGATCGCCATCGGGGTGGCCAACCGTATAGCCGTAGAGCTCGTCGGCCCAGGTCAGGTCGCCGACGATCTGCTTGGCGTAGGGATCGAGCAGGAGCTTGTTCGGATTGAAGCGGTGGCCGTTCTCCGGCTCGTAAGGTCCATGGACGCGGTAGCCATAGAGCTGGCCCGGTCCCACGCCGGGAACGTAGCCGTGCCAGACCTCGTCGGTGTATTCAGGCAGGTCGATGCGTCCGGTCTCGTTGCCGGCGTCGTCGTAGAAACACACTTCCACGCGGGTGCCGTGCGCGGTATACAGCGCGAAATTCGTGCCCTTGCCGTCCCAGGTGGCCCCACGTGGGAACGGGGAACCTTCGCGCACCGGCGAGGCGGCATCGTAACGGGCATCAGGCATGGTGGCGGTCTCGGGGGCGGCCCCGCAGGATGACCAATCGGGCGACAGGAAAATGTGAGGACCCGCCCGGTGCCGTGCGCCCCCGCAGGATTCGCCAAGCAAGTTGGCATGGCCGGTGGCAGCGTGGCGCCGTGTCCATGAAGGAAAGGCAGGGATGAAACACGCGTTGCGCATCATCGGGGGCCTGCTGGTGATCGGCACGCTCGTCATCGTGCTGTTCTTCTGGCTCGATCGGACCGAAACCACCACGGATGCCTATGTCACCGGGCGCCTTCACCCGATCGCCCCGCGGGTCACCGGCACGGTGGTCAGCCTGCACGTGGACGACAACCAGCATGTGAAGGCCGGCGAGGTCCTGCTCGAACTCGATACCCGCGATTTCGACGTCCGGGTGGAGCAGGCGCGCGCCGAGATCGACCGGGCGAAGGGCCAGGTGGCCAGTGCCGATGCCCAGATTGTCGAAGCCAACGCCGCGATCATCGCTGCCCAGGCCAACGTGGAAAAGACCGTCCTCGACCTGAAGCGCGCCAGCGAGCTGGTCAACGAAACACCCCGCGGCGTGTCCCGACAGGAATACGACGCCGCCAAGGCGGCATCCGACTCCGCACGGGCGAACAAAGCCAGCGCGGACGCGCGCAAGGTCGCCGCGACGGCGGCGAGCGAGTCGGCGCGTGCGCAGGTAGCCACGGCCGAGGCCTCGCTGCACGACGCCAACCTCGCATACGGCTACACCAAGGTCATAGCCCCCGTCAGTGGCTATGTGGGCCGACGCTCGGTCGAGGTGGGGGCACGGGTCAATGCGGGACAGACCCTGCTTTCGATCGTCTCGGACCAGGTCTGGGTCGTGGCCAACTTCAAGGAGACCCAGCTGCACGGCATGAAGCAGGGCACCGAAGCCCGGATGACTATCGACGCGTTGCCGGACCTCACCTTCATCGGTCACGTGGACAGCCTTTCGCCGGCCTCGGGTTCGCAGTTCGCGTTGCTGCCGCCCGATAACGCCACCGGCAACTTCACCAAGGTGGTGCAGCGCGTGCCGGTGAAGATCCTCTTTAGCGAGGATGACCTGCGTCGCTACCGCGAACGGCTGGCGCCGGGACTATCGACGATCGTGAAGATCCGCGTGCCGGAAGGCGGAACCAAGCCATGAAGTGGCGGGCACTCGTGGTGGCGCTGCTCGCCACCGGCCTGGGTGGCTGCGTGCTCGGCCCCGATTACCAGCGACCCGATACTCCGGTGCCAGCTGCCTGGAAACAGGCTCCCGCGGCTACGGCGTCGCTCCCGGACGCCTGGTGGAACCTGTTCGGCGACGACGAGCTGGATCGCCATGTGACCGCGACCCTCGCCGCCAACCAGGACCTTGCGGGCGCGCTGGCCCGTTTCGACCAGAGCCGCGCCTTGCTCGGCGTCGCTCGGGCCGATGAATTCCCGGACGTGTCGTTCGCCCCGGCCTATTCGCGGGGTCGCACCTCCGGGACGGTCGCCAACCGGTTCCCTTACCTCGAGACCACGGTCTGGCAGGCGCCTGTCGAGGTTGCCTATGAAGTGGACCTGTGGGGTCGCGTGCGGCGCAGCGTGGAGGCAGCGGGTGCCGATGTCCAGGGCAGTGCCGACGCCATTGCCGCGGTGCGCCTGAGCCTTGCCGCATCCACCGTGTCGACCTATCTCTCCTTGCGCAGCAGCGATCGCGAGATCGACATCCTGTCACGCACCGTCGGCCTGCGCGAGGACGAACTCAGCCTTGCCGATCGTCGGGCGCGCGCCGGCGTGGTGGGCGACCTGGACGTGCTGCGTGCCCGGGCCGAACTGAGCCAGACCCGCGCCGACCTTGCCGACGCACGCCGCCGTCGGGACAACCTCGAGCACGCACTCGCCGTTCTCGAAGCGCGCAACGCGGCGGATTTCACGGTGGCGCCCGTCGCGTGGACGCCCCACGTCCCCGAAGTGCCTGCCGGTCTTCCCTCGTCCTTGCTGGAGCGGCGCCCGGACGTCGCCAGCGACGAGCGCGCCCTTGCCGCCGCGAGCGCACGGATCGGTGTGGCCAAGGCAGCTTTCTTTCCATCGGTGAGTCTCACGGCGGCGGGAGGTTTGGCCAGCGGTCGACTGGGCGATTTCACCAACAGCGATAGCCAGATCTGGTCGATCGGTCCGATCGTTCATCTGCCGATCTTCGAAGGCGGACGCAATCGTTCGCGCCTGGAAGCCGCGGAAGCCGCCTATCGCGGCGCAGAGGCCAAATGGCGCCAGACCGGTATCACGGCCTTTCGGGAAGTCCAGGACGCGCTCGCCGATACGACGTGGCTGCGCGAGCGCGGCGTCGCGCTGGATGCCACGGTCGACGCCTCCACGGCCGCGGCGAAACTCTCGCGATCACGCTATGACCGTGGTCTGGCCGGCTATTTCGAAGTAGTGGATTCGGAGCGCCAGGCATTGGGCAGCCAACGCGCCGTCATCGAAAACGACCAGCAGCGGCTGCTCGCTGCCGTGTCGCTGATCAAGGCGCTCGGCGGCGGCTGGAAGGAGGGTGACCCGGTGCCACGCCAGCCCGAAGGCTCGACGGCGGCCTCGCCATGAACGCGACCGACCCTGCGGCCACCGCCGCGCCACTTCCGCCGGTCAATCTGCCCTGGTTGGGTATCGTCGCCGTGTTGGTCGGTGCGCTGGCGACCACGCTCACCTCACGACTCACCTCCATCGGCCTGGCAGATGTGCGCGGTGCCTTCAGCGCCGGCTTCGACGAAGGCGCGTGGATTCCCACGGCGTTCACCGCCTCGCAGATGTTGATCGGACCGTTGTCGATCTTCCTCGGCCGCGCATTCACACCGCGCCGCGTACTCCTGGCCGGCTGCGTCGTCTACGGCATTGCGTTGTTCCTCATTCCCTTTGCACCGAACCTGCGCACCCTTCTCGTGCTGCAGTGCCTGGCCGGGCTCGGGTCCGGGACGTTCATTCTGCTGACCGCCGCATTCATCCTCACCGCACTGCCGAAGAGCCTGTGGCCATGGGGCCTGGCCGCGTACGCGATGAACATCGTCCTCGGCCTCAACCTGGCCTCGACCCTGGAAGGCTGGTACGTGGAACACGTGACCTGGGACTGGATCTTCTGGCAGAACACCGTGGTCGCCGTGCCTCTTTTCGCGCTGTATTGGTTCGGGCTACGGCGACTTCCGATCGACCACGATTACCTGCGCAACGGCGATTTCCGCGGCATGCTCACGGGTGCGGCCGGATTCACGTTTATCTTCGTCGCGCTCGACCAGGGCGATCGCCTCGACTGGTTTTCCTCCACGCTGATCGTCACCCTGCTCGCGCTGGGCGTCATTTGCATGGGCCTGTTTCTTCTCCATGAATCGACGCTAGAGACGCCAAGCGTGGACTTCCGCCTGCTCATGCGGCGCAATGTGTTCCTGCTGATCGTGCTGGTGCTGGCGACACGTTTCATGGTCACCGCCAGCAACACCCTGGTCGCGAACTACCTGATCCAGGTGCGCGGCCTGCGTCCGGAAGAAGTGGGCAATGCAGCCTTGTGGGTGGCGCTACCTCAACTGATCATCGCGCCGACCGTCGCCTGGCTGCTCAACCGCATCGATGCGCGCTTCGCCATCGGCACGGGCTTCACCATTGCCGCCGCCGGATTTCTTCTGGCCACCGGCATCACGTCCGAATGGGCGGAATCGAACTTCAGTCTCGCCCTCCTGCTGCAGGCCATCGGCGAAACGCTGGAACTCACCGCCGTCATCTACTTCTTCGGCCACCATGTCGGGCCGGCCGATGGCATCACCTTCGGTGCGATCATCCAGACGGCACGCCTGTTCGGCGGGCAATTGGGAACGTCCGTGCTGGTGACTTTCACGCGGAAATCCGAACAGCTGCATTCCAATCTCATCGGCCAGCACGTCGTCGCGGGAGAGCCGATGACTAGCGAGCGTCTCCTTGCCTATACGCGGGTGTTCGGCGCATCGACGCAGGGCACGGGAGCGCCCGAAGCCCGGGGTGCGGGACTGCTGGCCAGCGCGGTGCGTGGTCAGGCCTATACCCTGTCGATCCTCGACGGCTTTCTCCTCGCCGCCACGGTCGGCACGGTGGCGGTCGTGTTGGTCATGTGCCTGCGCGAGCCGCCGGTGATCGTCAATCCCGCCGCCGTCCCGCCCACTCCCGCCCGAGGAACGTGACACCGTGTCGCATTCCGTTCACTCCGCTTCGTGACATCATCCCTGGACCCACGTCCAGGGTATGAAACATAGGGGCGCCGACGTGCGTCGTGGTCTGGCACGAAACCGATGGTTGGGATGGATGGCGCTGTTCGCCGTCTGGCTCACCGTGCTGGCGCCGGCGGTCTCGCGGACCGTGTCGGCGGCCTTCGTGTTCCCGGATCTCGGAGCCTGGTGCGAAGGCGCACCTCGCGACCACCACGGCGCGATGTCCGCCCACGACACGGATGCCATGGGAGACGGCGCCGCGTGCGGCTACTGCACGCTTTTCGCACAGATGCCCGCGCTGGGTACCGCTTTCTACATCGGCCATGCCCTGCCCTCGCCCGGCTACGTCCCCGCTGACCTTCCGGTCGCCCGGGCGCATGCGCCGGTAGCCCTCCTGCATGCCCCACCACGAGGTCCGCCGGTCGCCGCGCACGCCTGATCGCTTCCGATCCCGCCGTACGCCACCGACCCACGGACTTGTTGCCATGACCCTGTTCCCCAAGGATGGACGCGCCCTTGCGCGCGCCATCGCCTGCGCCATTGGCGCCTCCTGCCTGCCCGTCCACGCCGCGGATGGTCCCGACGATCCGCAACACGCGACCACGCTACGCGAAGTGAGGGTGTCGGCCGCCAGCCACGGTGCACCGGTGGACCCCGATCTGCCTTCCGCCGTCGAGACCATCACCGCCGAACAACTCGACCATCTCAACGTGATCAATGCGGAGGACGCCCTGAAATACCTGCCGTCCTTCGGCATCCGCAAGCGTTTTACCGGCGACGAGAACGCCACCTTTTCCGTGCGGGGTACCAGCAACCAGCAAAGCGCGCGCGGCCTGGTCTATCTCGACGGCTTGCTGCTCTCCAACCTGCTGGGCAACAACTGGGCCAACCCACCACGCTGGTCGATGGCCTTCCCGGAGAACCTGTCGCGCGTCGACGTGATCTACGGTGCGTACTCGGCGCTCTACCCCGGCAACGCCATCGGCGCGACCGTGCTGATGACCACGCGCATGCCGGAGAAGCTCGAAGTCACCGGCGACGTACAGGCGTTTACGCAGCACGTGCACACCTACGGCGTCGATCGCGACTACGGCGGCAGCCGGCAAACCGCGACCCTCGGCGACCGCGACGGGCGCTTCGCCTTCCTCATTCGCGTATCGCACCTGCAAGCCAACGGCCAGCCGCTTGTCTACGCCACGCAGAATCGCTCGACCGTCCCCGGTGCCCGAAATCCGGTCACCGGCGCCATCGGCGACACCGGAGCGAACGGCCTTCCGCGCGAGGTCCTGGGCATCAACAGCGAGGGCCAGGAAGCGAGCAGCCAGGACGAGGCGCATGCGCGCCTGACCTACGACATCACACCGGACCTGACCGCGGCGGTCACCGCCGGCTACTGGAAGCAGGACCTTTCGCATCGCACGGAGACATTCCTGCGCGATGCCAACGGCCAACCCGTGTGGTCGGGACCGGTCACCATCGGTGGGAAGCAATACACCGTGCCGGCCAACTTCTTCGCGCCGAGCACACGACAAAGCCGCAACTACCTCTACGGCATCTCGCTGGGAACCCACCGCGACAGCGGGTGGAACATCGAAGGGGATGCTTCGTACTTCGACATGGACCGCAATCGCGACCGCGTCGCCAATGCCGTGACCGATAACGGCAGTGGCCTGCTCACGGCCGGCGACGGCAGCCGTTGGCGTACGTTCGATCTGCGCGCCAGCCATACGCCGGAGAGCCTTGCGCCCAACACGCATTCGGTGAGCTTCGGCTACCACTTCGACGGCTACGCGCTGGACAACGCCAGCTACAACCTTGCCAACTGGCGTAACGGCGACGCCGGCGCGCTCACGGCCTCGAACGGTGGTAGCACGCAGACCCAGGCGGTGTATCTCCAGGATGCCTGGCAGCTGGTCGAACGCTGGCGGCTTACCGTAGGTGCACGCTATGAACAGTGGCGCGCGTTCGGCGGATCGCGTTCCACCGCGGCGGCCACGGTCGGCTACCCGGAGCGCAAGGAATCGCACACCTCGCCGAAGGCCTCACTCGCCTTCGAGGCCAGCGACAACGTGACGCTGCGGCTGTCCGGTGCGCGCGCTTATCGCTTTCCGACGGTCAACGAGTTGTTCCAGGGTACGTTCAACGGCATCGCATTGATCAACAACGATCCCAACCTGAAGCCGGAGAACGACCTCTCGCGTGAGTTGTCCGCGGAGTGGTATCGACCCAACGGCATCGCGCGCTTCACGATCTACCGCAGCGATACGCGCAACACCCTGTTCAGTCAGACCGATACCACGGTGTTTCCCAACGTCACCAGCGTGCAGAATGTCGGCCTCGTGCGCACGCGCGGCGCCGAAGCCAGCTACGACGGCACCGCCGTTTGGTGGTCGACATTCGACCTCAGTGCCAACGCGGCGTATACGCAGGCGACGACGGTAAGCAATGCGCAAAACCCGGCATCCGAAGGCAAGCAGTTCTATCGGATTCCTCGCTGGCGCGCGAACGTGGTCGGCACGTACCACGCCAGCGAGCATGTCGCCATGACCCTCGCCGGGCGCTATTCGGGGCGTCAGTACAACACCCTCGATCACAGCGATAGTCATCCGGATACGTTCGGCGGCGCGAGCGCCTTCCTCACCTTCGATGCCAAACTGACCTGGAAGGTGAGCGAGCACGTGGAGCTCGGTGCGGGCGTCGACAACCTCACCAATCGCCGCTACTACGTCTACTACCCCTACCCTTCACGCAGCTACCTGGTGGAGGCTAAGTTCCGCCTTTGACGTACCGGTGCAGGGAGGTGTTCGTCGAGCATGAAGGCGGCCGGTGCGCCGTGCTGCAATCGATCGAAGAACGAAGCGACGCCGACACCTCCCGTGGCCAGGTCGCAACTGATACGGAGCAGTTCGGTGCCGGGCACGGCGAGTCCTTCGCCCCGCTGGATGAGGAAGGGCTCGATGCCTTGCGCCACACGAAGTGCGCCGGCGCGGTAGAGCGCTGCGCGCACGGGCAGGCAATCCGCAAGGTCGAGAAGCGTCTCGCCGATGCCGGCCAGACCGTCGAAAAGCCCCGGGCTGATCGCGTGGCGGCGCAGGAGGTCACCCTCGCTGGCAAGGATCACATCCCGATAGTGGGGGTCACCGGTGAACGAGAGGAATCGGGCGACCACGGCAACGATGCCCGCCGTGCCATGCCGCAGGTAAGGTACCGAAGGATAAGGACCCAGGGACATCGGCCAGGTCAAAGCGCCGTCGGGGTTATGACGTCGTTGTGCCAGGTCGTACCCGAGACCAGCCGTTGCGCCTTTCAGAAAACGCGATTCCCCGGTGGCAACGTGCAGATGAAGCAGGAAGAGCGCGACACCTGCCGCGCCATGCCCAAGGCCTATGGGCTGCTGACCATCATCGGGCCAGTGCAACGTGTCCTCGTCGCCGACCATCGCCGCAAACAGCAACTCGTCACCGGCTTCCACGGCTGCCGTGAGGAAGTCAGCCTCCGCCGTCTCGTGCCACGCCTTGATCCGGGCGAGGCCCCAACCTGCGAGACCTTCGTACAGACCCGGGCAATGGCGAATGCCACCCTCCAACGGCGTGGAGCGGATAAGGGCTGCGGCACGGTCAGGCTCCCCCGCCTCGAACAGGACCCAAGCTATTCCCGCGTCACCGGACATCAGGCTGACGCCGCGCTGGCGGGATGGGTCGAGCCCCGCGAGCAAATAGTCGCGCAGACCTGCGGGAGGCTCGCGTCCGCCGCGCAGGTAGGCGTGCAGGATACCGGCAGCGCCGTGGGCCACACCCCAGGGGTGGCTTTCGAAAACTTCCGGCGCAGCGGGTACGAATCGATCCGGCCGCACATGGGCGGCCTGTGCCGTCACATAGCCGAACAACGCGTCTGCGTGCTCCGGCGGGGGCGGGGTCGCGCTTTGCCGATGGGGCACCGGCGTGTCTCCCGTCTCGACACACGCCAGGCTGGCGCGCAACTCCGTCATCACGGTCATGGGTGACGGCCGCACCCGAGGACTCGTGTCCAGGAGTTGTCCGATGGCCTTCGCCAGCGCGGCGGGGTAGCCCATGTCCTCGCTGATTCGATGGGCGAAGCGAAGCGCAACCGTCCTGTCCAGTGGCAGCATCGCGTTTACCGGGATCATGGCGGCGAGCAGGTTCGCGCCGAAGGCGTAGCTGTCTTCGCTTTGTGCGGCAGCATGATCTCTTGCCGGCGACGCTCCCGAGGCAAAACCCGGCGTACGCAGAAGCAGGGGCGCATCAAGGTCCTGCTCAACGGCGGCTTCCAGATCGATCAGGCGCACGTCGCCATCGGCGCTGACGATGATGTTGTGGAACGACAGATCACCCAGCGACACACCCACCGCGTGCACACGCTGGATCGCATCGGCGAGGCGACAGAACAACGCGACGAGGTCGGTGAGAAAACGCGCGACATCGCCCTGCGTCGCCTGCGTCTTCATCCAGGGATAGCGGTAGGCAAGCCATTTCCTCAAGGTGTCGCCGCGCAGGTATTCCTCGACCAGGAAGCTGTGTTCCCATTCTTCGAAATGCGCGATCGGCTGGGGCGCCACACGCAACGACGCCAGCCGACGCAACAGGCGGAATTCCTTGCGCAGGTTCTCTTTCGCCGTGGCGCCGTGGCCGATGTACGGGCGGGCCTCCTTGATGACCACGCGACGCCCCTGGTGGAGGTCGTCGGCCAGGTAAACACCTCCTGCGGCGGAGAACGCAAGCGCTTCGTGCACGCGGTAGCGGCCGCCGCCAAGAAGCACCGGCGACACCGGCGTCTCCGGTGCAGGAATTCCAAACGGATCGCGCAGCCAGTCGGGAAGACGAAACCGCGGCAAGCGGTCATCCGGCTCCATCGCATCGTCGGGTCGCCTTAGCAACCATTCCTGACGACCGCCCGGCGACACGCGGGATTCCGAGAGAATTCCACCATAGCGGTAGTGAAGTACACGGGATTCTTCGTAGCGACGGTCGGTGAGCACGTATGGCCCGACGTAGCCCGACAAGGCCGCGTGGAGGTTACCGATGACCTGGCGAAAGTCGTCGACGTCGCGCGGATACACCGTCATGAACTTGCCCGAGCCGCCGCGCGGCCAACGCTTGCCATTGATCGCGGCGAGCATGCCGTGGTCCGCGGCGAACTTGAACGGCGTGCCGGACTCGGCGAGTGTCGCCGCGGCGATCGATACGATCAGATGGGCCGTGGAAGCGATCGATGAAATGTGGATCTTCCAGCCCTGCCTCGGCAACACCGCATTTTCAGGCTGGCAGTGCACCCAGATGCCTGCGCGACGAATCACCCAATCGACCGGAAGCACCCGCCGCGCCGGAGCGATGAAATCGTCTTCGCGAACAGGGCGGCTAGCGTAGGGTTCGAAGAATTCGCGATCGACCGCGGTGTACTGCAACAGCTGGGCGCGTCGTTCCATGCGGTCCTGCCTTCCTGTTTCGGGTGCGACCCGGCGCACGAGACGACCCGGACGTCGCCTCGTGCGCCTTCGCGTACCAACGAGCCCCGCGATTACTCCGCGAAGCCATCCATGTGATAGATCGAGCAGCAATTGACGCTACACGTCGTTCCACCTTCGCCACCGTCGTTTCTGTCCCACGCCACCTCGGTGGCCAGGTTTTGCAGGTCGAGTACGTTTGGCATAACCACTCCTTTAGTTCGGCGATGCATCGTGCGCCACACATGAACAATCGAGCGCTGGATGAATCTAGGGTGGCTTCGCATTGGTGCACAGTGTCGAACGGCGCTCCCCACGGACAAAACCTCGCGTGGTGCGGATTTCTACCCGGCGTGATCGCATTCGGTCGCCGGCCCCGTCCGGAATCGGACGGCGTTGTCCGCGGGCGGACGCAGCGGCAGTCGAACGGTGGCCACGGCCCCCCGGGCACCGCGGCGCGCGGCCAGGTCGACGGTCCCGGCATGTGCCTCGACGATCAGCCGCGTGAGCGGGAGGCCGATGCCTGAGCCTTGCGGCTTGGTGGTGAAGTAAGGAACGAAGAGACCATCGCTGGACGGTAGCCCGATACCGTCGTCCTCGATCGTCACACACGCGTGATCGCCTTCGAGGCGCCAGTCGACGCGAACGCGACCACCCGTCGCCAGGGTGGCCTCGACGGCGTTGCCTATGAGGTTGATGAAAGCCTGAGCCAACTGGTCTTCATCGCCGTCGATGCTGATCGCCGAGCTACCTTCTACCTCGACCGGCGTGCGTTGCTCGAGCCGGGCCAGTCGCACCAGGGCCTTATCGAGCCGGAACGGACGTCGTTGCAAGGGCGGCAGGCGCGCAAGTCGTCCGTAACCGGAGAGAAAGCGTGTCAGTGAATGGGCACGTCGGCCGATCACCTCGAGACCCAGGCGCAGTTCTTCATCGAGCGTTGCGCGGTCGCGCGTGTCCAGCATGGTCGAAAGGCTGCCCGCCAATGATCCGATGGGAGCGAGCGAGTTGTTCAACTCATGGCTGAGTACGCGGATCAACCGCTGCCACGCATGGCGCTCTTCCTCACTCAGTGCCGCGCTCAGGTCGTGAAGCATCACCATCGTGTGCTCCCTTCCTTCGCTGTACCAGACTGCCCGGCGCACGGCCCAGCGACCGCTTGCGGCAGGGAACCGGTGGGAAAGAATGGCACCGTCCGCCGTGGCCAGCGGAGCGGCCAGGCCGAGCGACGTCACATCGCGTCCGACGACGGCGGCGCGCTCCGCGCCGATCAGGCGACGGGCCGCCGGATTGATGAATGTCAGGGAGCCCTTGTCGTCGATAACGAAGACGGCGCTGTGCAGCGCGACCAGGGTCTTGCCAAGGAACCGGGACGTCTCGGTGCGCTTACGCCTGCCGCTACGCAGGTCGTCAGTCAGCAGGTTCAGGTCGGCGATCAGTCCCTGCAGGGGGTCGAGGCCCGGTCGGACCCGGCCCCGCATCGTGTAGTCACCCTCGCGAATGGCGAACAGAAGGTCCAGGACCGTGCCCAACGTGGTGGTCAGCCGCTTGCCGCCGATCCACCCGATGAGCAGGGTCAGAGCAAGGCCGGCGGTAAAGACGGCGGCTCTCAGGATCATGGAGAGGCCGTCGATGAGGACCAGGAGCGCGCCGCACAGGATGAGCGGTGCCAGGAGCCTGGCGCCCCACAGCGCCGCTTCGACTCGCAGCGTCGCGTAACGGTCCTGGACTGTCGTATTGCCACCCGGACGGCGTGAGAAGCGCACGGCGGACCCTCCTCAGTCGACAGGTTCGAGGCCGCTTCGGGCTCGCTGCTTGTCGAGGCGGCGATACAACGACTGGCGTGAAATGCCGAGCGCGTCGGCGGCGCGCTGAAGGTTGTGATCGTTACGGTCCAGGGCGTGCCGTATGAGCATCTCTTCCGCTTCCGGCAGCGTGAGCCGGTCCAGCAGTAACGGTGACTCCGTGGACAGGCACAGGTTCAAACCCTCTACGTCGATCTCGTCTCGCTCGGCCAGCAGGACCGCTCGTTCGATGGCGTGCTCCAGCTCGCGAATGTTTCCCGGCCATTCGTAGGCACGCATGGCGCGCTCGGTGGACGGTGAGAGAAACATGGTGCCGCGGCCACGACGACGGCACTCGCGCAGGAGGAAATGCCGGGCAAGCGGTACGATGTCCTCCGCCCGTTCGCGCAAGGACGGCAGGCGCATCTGCATCGCGTTGAGTCGATAGAGCAGGTCGCGCCGGAACCGGTCGCCCCGAACGGCGGCGCCCAGGTCCGCGTTGGTGACAGAAATGACCCGAACGTTCACCCGGTGCGTACGTGCCGAACCCGACCGCTCGAGTTCACCTTCCTCGATCACGCGCAACAGCTTTCCCTGCTGAGTCATGGGTATGTTGCCGATCTCCTCCAGGATCAGGCTACCGCCCTGCGCCAGTTCGAAGCGACCCGGGCGCGGCGTCGGCTCGTCGTCGCCGAACATCTCTTCGACGAAGCGTGATTCGGGGAGGCTACCCATGTCGACGCGGATCATCGGGCCTTCGGCGCGTGGCGACCTGGTGTGGATCTCGCGAGCCAACAGGGATTTGCCTGTTCCGTTCTCGCCAAGAATGAGTACGTTCGCTTCACTGGCGGCGATACGGGAAGTCAGCTTCATTACCTCGCGCATCGCCGACGACTCCCATGTTTGCAGCACGTCGTTCATTCCCCGACCGAGTGCGTTCTCGGCACGGAGACGCCGGTTTTCCTCGCGGATCTCGCGCAAGGCGATCTGGCTGCGCACGGTATGCACGATGCGTTCATTGCTCCAGGGCTTCTCGACGAAATCCGCCGCGCCAAGGCGCATGGCCCGCACGGCGAGATCGACGCTGCCCCAGGCGGTCATCGCGATAAGAGGGAGGTCGGGCACCCTTTCGCGGAGACGCGCGATCAGTTCGAGCCCTTCGTGTCCTGATGTTGTGTCGGCGCTGTAGTTCAGGTCCAGCAGGGCACAGGAGAACTCCACGCGCGACACCGCATCGAGGGCGGCGGACGGCGAAGCGACTTCGACCGAAGTGATGTCCGCCGTGCGGAACAACATGCGCAGTGCCACGAGGACATCGGCCTGATCGTCGACGACAAGTACGGGGGGTAAGGTAGCGGGGCGCATGGTCATGAGCGGGTTCCCTCGTTGCGGCGCGACCATCGTGGTGGCGGCGTCAGTTCGCCGCGCAGGATGTCGACCGGTCGTACGGTGGCAGCGCGGATCGACGGCAAAACCACGGCTCCGAGGGCCGCGAAAATCATGAGCAAGGCAACCGTGGCAATGACGCCGGTATCGATCGTGCCAGTTTCGAAGGCCGAGCTCCCGAGAGCCCGTTCCAACCCGACGGCGGCGATCAGGCCCAGCGCGACGCCGGGGGTGGCCATGCGCAATCCCCGCGAGACGGCGTCGCCGAGCAAGTCCATCGGCGCGGCGCCCAATGCGTCACGCAGTGCGATGTCGCGGGAGCGACTGGTCATGTCCAGCGCTTGCACTGCATAAAGCCCGATACAGGCCAGCGAAAGTGCCATGCCAGAGAAGATCGCGGCCAACGCCGCATTGCGCCGTGCCTCCGTGGTCGCCTGGCGAGCGAGGTGTCGGAACGATTGCTGCGGTCCGCCGGCCATGCCGGGAGCGACCTGCTGTACCAGCCTCTGTAAGGGCGGCGGCTCGAGCACGGCGCTCTTAGTCGCACGAACCACCACGAACGTGGGTACCAGCTGTCGAATGAATGCGTACACATTGGCGTCCAGCTGGGAGAACGGCACGAAAACCGTGGGCTCCACCGCGCGCTCCGCGCCAGATGACCGCGTGTCGGCGACGACACCCACGATGCGCAGTGGCCGGTTCGCGACCCGATGCGACGCAGGCGTGACCCAGGCTCCGACGCCGTGGCTGTCGACGCGATCGAGGTACGCCTGATTGACCATGGCTACCGGCGGCGTCGCCGCGCGATCTTCAACGCCGATGGTGCGACCGGCAAGCAGGGTGATACCCATTGCCTCCATCGCTCCGGGTGAGACCATCACATATTGAAGATAAGACGTGCCACCGAGCGGTGCGCGAAACGGCATGAATAATCCGGAGCCGATGGGCAAGCGCGTGGAAAGCCCTGCCACGTCGACGCCAGGCAGACGTATCGCGGCGGTACGAATGGCTTCTCCCGCGTGACGAACCTGATCGAGCGTCGGAAACTGCAGAACGTCCGGATTGATTTCGATGAAGCTCGCACCGGCCTGCTGAAAGCCAAGCGGTATCTGCGTCACGCGCCACAGCTGGGATGCCGTGGCCACGCCCAGGACCATCAGCAACGTCGCCAGCGCGGTTTGTACTAACGCCATCAGTTGTCGAGCACGCCGCGCCAGCCCCGACGGCGGCGTCCCGCCGGAGGCGAACTGCGTGCGCAGCAGCCTGTCCGGGTTCGCGTGCACGGCCCCGAGCATCGCCGCAGCCGTCGTCACCACAACGGAGGCGAATGCCGTGGCCAGGCAAGCGCGCCAGCCCAGATGAATCGGCGGCGCCGAGATAAGCCAGGGCGCGGGTACGAAGGGAGCGACGGCCGTGATGAGAGCACGCGCGAGCAGCAGGCCGATGGCCAGCGCCCCGACGCTGATCGCCACCACGTCGGCGATCAAAGGACGCCTCGACCGCCAGCCTACCCCGCCGAAAGCGATCGTCAGGCATGTTTCGTGGGTTCGCTGCAGTGCACGCGTAAGCATGAGGTTCGAGAGATTGACGCCGGCGATACCAAGGACCAGTAGCGAGCAGGTAAAGAAGACCAGCACGGTGGGCCTGGCCTTGCTGGTCAGGATGTCGTCGAGCGGCATCGTTCCGTAGCGGGGAATGCACCTGCACCCCGGACTCAACGGCATGCCGCTTGCTGAAAGTCTGGCCTGCAGCCAACGTCCAACGCTGTCACCGGACGCACCCGGAGCCAGCCGTGCGATGGCGACGAGGTTCGCCGCCGTATCGTGGGACGCACGTGTCGATGGGAGAGGAAGCAACATGTCGATGTCGGCAAGGAAACGATAGTCCGGCGGAAGCACACCGCGCACGGTCATTGCCTCGCCATTCACCGAGATCCCACGTCCGACCACACCCGGATCGCCTGCCATCCAGTCCTGCCAGAACGCATGCGAAAGCATGACACCGTGGTCGAATGCGATTGACGGATCCTCCGGAAGCAACGAGCTCACCCCCAGTGTGTGGAGGAAGCCAGCGTCGACGCGCTGCGCGCGCGCGAGCTTTTCCCGGTCACCCGAACGAACGTTCGCCGATTCCGCCACCTTCGCAGCACCCCGGGAGACAACCCCTGGCGGCGTGCCGATGATGTCATAGGACATCGGCGACGCCGCCCGGTTGACGGGATCGCGATCCTCCTCGCCGTAGACGACGATGCTGGAGTGGTTGGGAAAGGGAAGGTCCACCAGCAGTGATTCGACCATCGTAAGGGCGCTGGTGAAGGCGGCCAGGCCGATCGCCAGCGTGACCGAGGCCAGCAGCAGGAATCCTCGTTGAAACCAAAGCGAGCGCCAGGTCCGCGCCAGCCGGTTGAGCGGCCAGTTCACGGGAACGACTCCGTACTCCGGCGTTCGTCCAGGCCTGCTTCGGCTTCGTGCTGGCGCTGGCGAAACGTGGTCTCGTCAATGACACAGCCATCCAGCAGGCGGATGGTGCGGTCGGCCACGCTACTGAATCGCTCATCGTGGGTGACCATGCAGATGGTTCTGCCCGACGCGTGCAAGCGACTGAGCAGGGCCATCACCGTCTCGCCGTTACGCAGGTCGAGATTGCCCGTCGGCTCGTCGGCCAGAAGGATGGACGGCTCGCCGGCGAGCGCCCGGGCCACGGCCACACGCTGCTGCTGTCCCCCGGAAAGCTGATCGGGATAGTGGCGCATGCGGTGTGCCATACCGACGTCGGCCAGTGCGCTGGCGGCACGATCCGCGCGCTCGCGGCGACTCATGCCATCGCGAAACGACAGCGGCAACTCGACATTCTCGGCAACCGTCATGTCACCGATCAGGTTGAAAGCCTGGAAGACGAAGCCGATATGCTGGTTTCGCAGGCGTGCCCGGGCACGCCTGCCCAGGCCGGACATCGATTGTCCCAGCAAGCGAAAATTCCCGAACGTCGGTACGTCGAGCGCTCCCATCAGGGAGAGCAGCGTGGTCTTCCCACAACCGGAAGGCCCTGCGATCGAGACGAATTCACCCCGACGGATATCGAGGTGGATGTCGGTGAGCACGTGCACTTCCATCGCACCGACGTCGAACACCTTGCCGATGCCGCGCATCTCGATCACCGGAGGAACGAGAGCAGATTGCACCGTTACCACCCCGTTCCATTGACCCCCGTCGATCGATTGTGACGTGGCGCAGAAGTGTTCGTGAATCGCGCGGGCATCATTTGCCGGAAACGCTTTGCGATCTGAGCATTTCAATCAATATGACCGAAACTACGTTACGGCTTACGTTGAGCGCCGCCACCAGCTTCGCGGGGGGACGGCGGCCGCCATGCAAACGAACGATCGGATCGACCCGGACGCAGGGTCTCCCGGCCGGTTACCGCGACAGCATCTAATGCTTTGCGCCCCAAGGCCGTAATCGTTTACATGTAACGCCATTTACATGTCCACTTGGCGGGCTGATGCCGGTATCCTTGCTCGCTTACGGCAGCTAACCCCGCGCCGACCGTTTTCCAGGCCAAGACCACCATGATCCGTGACCCCCGCATCGAAGACCTGATCGCCCGCATGACCGTCGAAGAGAAGGTCGGCCAATTGGGCGTATTCGCCGATGCCGTGCGCCCCTTCGCACCCGATATCAATCCCGAGACCAATGCGCGCGGTGCGTCCGAGGTGCTCGATCAGGTGCGTGCGGGGCGCGTGGGCGCGCTGTTCAACGGTGTGGGTGCCACGGAAGGCCGTGAGGCCCAGCGGGTTGCCGTGGAGGAGAGCCGACTGGGTATCCCGCTGCTTCTCGGCGCCGACGTGATCCACGGCATGCGCACGGTGTTTCCGATTCCCTTGGGCGAAGCGTCGAGCTTCGAGCCGGATCTCGCCGAGCGCACGGCACGTGCAACGGCGATCGAGGCCACCGCCGCCGGCCTTCATTGGACGTACGCGCCGGCCGTCGACATCGCGCGCGACCAGCGATGGGGACGTGTCGCCGAGGGCGCCGGTGAAGACGTGGTGCTTGGTTCGGCTTTCGCCGCGGCGCGCGTGCGCGGCTTCCAGGGCAACGACCTCACCGCGAACGACTCGCTGCTCGCCACGCCGAAGCACTTCGCCGCCTACGGTGCCGTGGCTGGCGGCATGGAGTACAACTCGGTGGACATCGCGCCGCAGACGCTGCGCGATGTCCACCTTCCGCCCTTCAAGGCGGCACTCGATGCAGGGGCGCTCACCTTCATGAGCGCGTTCAACGATATCAACGGCGTGCCGGCTTCAGCCAATCGCGAACTGATGACCGACATCCTGCGAGGCGAATGGGGCTTCGAGGGGTTCGTGGTCTCCGACTACACCGCCGACATGGAACTCATCGCCCACGGCTTTGCCGAGGACGAGCGTGATGCCTCACGCCTGGCCTTCCTGGCCGGCGTCGACATGAGCATGCAGAGCGGTTTCTACGCCGCCCACCTGCCGGACCTTGTCGAGAAAGGCGACGTTCCCATGGACGTGTTGGACGAAGGCGTGCGCCGCGTCCTCAACGTGAAGAACGCGATCGGCCTGCTTGATAATCCCTACCGCTCGCTCGATCCGGCCGTGGAAGCCGACACCTCGAAGAATGCCGAGCACGCCGCACTGGCTCGCGACGGATCGCGGCGCTCGATCGTGATGCTGAAGAACGATGGCGTCCTTCCGCTGCGCAAGCGAGGCCAGAGAATCGCCTTGATCGGACCGTTCGGCGCGGACGTCGACAATCTCGAAGGTTGCTGGACTCTCTTCGGTGACAAGACGCGCCATGTAAATATCGAGACCGGCCTGCGCGATGCGCTGGACGATGGTGCCGCGCTCGAGGTGGTTGCCGGCAGCGGCATCGAGGAAGCGATCGAGGGAGGTATCCATGCTGCGGTTGCCGCAGCGAGGCGTGCAGACGTGGTGCTGCTCGCCATCGGTGAACCGCAGGTCTACTCCGGCGAAGCACAGTCGCGCACGCACATCATCGTGCCACCCGCGCAACAGGCCCTGGCCGAGGCCGTCGTCGCCACCGGCACGCCGGTCGTGGTGTTGCTGAAGAACGGTCGGGCGCTTGCCCTCACTGGCGCCGTGCGCGAAGCCAACGCCATTCTCGTCACCTGGTTCCTCGGTAGCCAGACCGGCCCCGCCATCGCCGACGTGGTTTTCGGCGACTACAATCCGGCCGGCCGCTTGCCCGTCAGTTTTCCGCAGGACGCGGGTCAACAGCCCTACTTCTACAATCACCTGCGCACCGGCCGTCCGGAGCTCGCCGACCAGCCGCCCGCGTTCAAGTCGCGCTATCGCGAAGTCACCTTCGACGCCCTGTATCCCTTCGGCCATGGTCTCAGCTACACCACGTTCGCCTACACGGCGCCGGAGGTGAAAGCGCAGGTGGGCTGGAACGATGCCATCGTGGTCAGCGCCACGGTCACCAACACCGGCGATGTCGCGGGCGAAGAAGTGGTGCAGCTGTATATCCACGATCGCGTCGCCAGCCGTGTACGGCCGGTGCGCGAGCTCAAGGCTTTCCGCAAGATTCTCCTCGCGCCGGGCGCGTCCGAGGACGTGTCTTTCGAGCTGACCCGCGAGGACCTCGCCTTCACCCACCGCGACGGCAAGACGTTCGAAGCCGAACCGGGCGAGTTCCAGGTCTGGATCGCCGGATCGTCCGCGCAGGGTGAGGCTGCGACCTTCGTGCTCGGAAAGGCTTGAGCCATGCATGACCTGGCCGGCAAGATCGCTCTGGTTACCGGCGCAGCCAGCGGCATTGGTCGCGCTATCGCCGAGGCTTATGCGAAGGCCGGCGCGCGGGTTGTCGTTGCCGACATCGCCGCCGACAAGGCGAACGAAGCCGCCACAGCGATGGGTCACGGTGCGATCGCCCTCACCATGGACGTGACGGACGAGACACAGGTGGATGAGGGTTTCTCGCGGGTCGCGCGCGAGTTGGGTCCCGTCGATATCCTCGTCAGCAACGCGGGCGTGCAGATCATCTCCCCATTGGTGGATCTCCCCTTCGCGGACTGGAAGCGCATGCTTGCCATCCACATGGACGGTGCCTTCCTTACTTCGCGCGCCGCCATGCGCCAGATGATCGCCTCGAAACGGGGAGGTTCGATCATCCTCATGGGCTCGGCGCATTCCCACGTGGCGTCCAAGTTCAAGGCGCCTTATGTCGCGGCGAAGCACGGCCTGCTGGGTCTTGCCCGCGTCATCGCGAAGGAAGGTGCCAAGGACAATATTCGCTCCAACGTCATCTGCCCCGGCTTCGTGCGCACGCCCCTGGTCGAGAAACAGATTCCCGAACAGGCGCGTGAGCTCGGCATCAGCGAGGATGAGGTCATTCGCAACGTGATGCTTCGCGACACGGTGGACGGCGAATTCACCACGCTCAACGACATCGCCGATACGGCCCTGTTCCTGGCGGGCTTCGAATCGAACGCGCTCACCGGTCAGTCGCTCGTCGTGACGCACGGCTGGCACATCCAGTAATCCGGTAGCCGTCGCTGGATTACCGCAGGTCGGGACAACCCCACAGTTGTCCCAGCAACGCGCGCGCGTCGCCGCGGCGAGCACCGATATGTCCCGCGGTGCCCCCCGCGTAGTTTCGTGGTCCCCTCGAACCACGAGAACCGCGCAGCATGCATCTTTCACTTCGGACCCTCGTCACGGTAACCGCGCTCGCCGGTTTGCCATCCTTCTGCTTCGCCAGTTCGGTCTCGCTTCCCGCCATCGCCTGGGGCGTGTGTAGCGAAAGCTGGGTGGGCCAGGCGTCAGGCGCCCTCGGTGCACGCCTGCAATGCGGCAGCATGCGAGTACCGCTGGACCATATGGCTCCCGACGGTCGCGAGATCGACGTCGGCGTGGTCCGCATCCGCGCCGCCATTCCGGCAATGCGCGAAGGCTCACTCTTCTTCAACCAGGGTGGTCCAGGCACCCACCCCGGACGGTTGCTTCGATCGATGGGCGAGGTCTGGTCGCGGACCGACGCGAACGATCCGGGCGAGGGTGACAAGCGCCGGCTGGCAGAGCGCTACGATCTTGTCGCGGTCATCCCTCGCGGCCTGGTTGGCAGCAGCGGCATCCGTTGCGAGACGCTGCTGCCCAACCGCCACGCCTTCCTGCCGACTCATCAGGATGACGCCAACTGGCAACTGTTGGTCGACGACGCCCAGGCCATGGTGGATGCCTGCACAGCACCCGCGCACGCGCGCTACATCAACACCGAACAGCATGCGCACGACATGGACACGCTGCGTCGGATACTTGGCGATGAACGTCTGAATTTCTACGGCATCTCCTATGGCGGCATGGTCGGGGCCTGGTACGCCTCCATGTACCCGACGCACACCGGACGCCTTCTGCTTGATTCAAGCATGGACATCATCCATGGCTATCGCGCCGCGACCCGCCTTCTGATAGCGGCGCGCAACCGCGCCTTCTACGAGAACGTCGTCAATCCACTGCTCCGCGATCCCATGAGCCACGGGCTGGGCGGAAGCGCCGACACCGTTGCCACCAGCATCGACAACTTCCCCGCACGAGCGCGCGAAGCCTGGGTCGGGCAGCTGGATTCACCGGCCCGGCTTGCGGCCGCTCTCCGGGTGGCGGCGTGGATTGACAGCGACAACCCGCCCACGTTGAGCGCCCTGATACGCATGATCAACCGCGAACGATTCAGCGTCGATCCGGGGTTGGACAGGCGCATGCGCAAGGAAGCCGACGGGCTGGCCCGGTCGCTGTTTTCCGCATCGGCCGGGGAGCCGTCATCAAACGGTGATGCCGAGAGCTTCTTCGTGCGCCTGGCCATGGCGTGCAACGACGTCACCTGGACACGGCCCGAGCATGAGATCCGCGAGTCCGCGCGACGTGACGCTGCACGGTACTTCAACGCCAATGGGGACGACACGATGGAAGAGGTCGCCTGTTCTCGCTGGGGCGGGCCAAGCGCGCGTCAACCGGACCTCGCCGTACTGGGGCGTGCGACACCCTTCCTGCTGATCCAGTCCGAGAAAGACACGTTCACGCCGTTGGCCGGGGCCCAGCACATTCTCGATGCCTTCCCGAATGCACGCATGCTCCTGGTTCGTCGTTCAGACCTGCACGGGGTATTCAACTTCACCACGTCGGCCTGCATCGAGCGAACCGCCGCGCACTATCTGCTTACGGGTGTTCTGCCGGCGACGCCATCTCGCTCGTTCGCGTGCGGCAACACCTTCGACAACCCCGTCGATGCGCTGCCCGGTAGCCCTTCCCCCGCTGCCGGCGATCCCGTTGCCGTCGACCCGCCGGCCCCGGTCGCAGCATCGGCGCCGGTACATCACGATGAAATTTGAGCGTCCCGAACTCGCCAACCGCCTTAAACACATTGGACCAAGGAGAAACACGATGAAAGGACCGATCGGCTTTGCCGTGCTTGCCGTGGCATCGACGGCTTGCTCCGTTGTCGCTGCCACGGAGCAAGCGCAGACATGGAACCTACCCACCTTAAGTGCCGTTCCGATCGCATGGTCGACATGCCCCGTGGAGCTCGTCGGGGATGACGCGGCTGCGCTTGGTGAGCGGTTGCGTTGCGGTCGAATGACCGTGCCGCGTGATCATCGACATCCGCCGGCAGGTCGGATGGAGGTAGCAATCGTCCGCGTCACCGCAAGCGACCCGGCCCGACGGCGCGGGGCGTTGTTCTTCAATCCAGGTGGCCCGGGCGGCAACCCGATGAAAGTCGTGCCCACGCTCGCCCGCTACTGGGCCGATGCCTATGCAGATCACCCGGTCCATGGAACGAAGAAGGAGCTGTCTGAGGTATTCGACCTGATTGGCGTTGTTCCGCGCGGCCTGGCGGGTGGTACGACGTTCGCCTGTACGTCCGAAGGCGTCGTCACGGACTACAACGACATCATTGCCGACCAATCCGAAGCGAACGTGCGCGCCATGGACTTGTACATGCAGGCGACCGCCGCCGCCTGTCGACGCAATCCCCTGTATCGGTTCATCAACACCGAGCAAACCGTCTACGACATGGAAGTGGCCCGGCTGTCATTGGGCGAACCGCAACTGAACTACTACGGGGTTTCGTACGGCACCTGGCTCGGCAGTTGGTACGCCGCATCGTTTCCCGAGCACGTGGGCCGCATGTTCCTGGATTCCAACATGGATTGGACGAGCGACTTGAACACGAACGTAGAGCGCCTGAAGTCGTCGTCTCACGAACAGTTCGAGCGGGACGTAGCCGAACCCGCCGCTAACAACCGAGCTCGCTACGGCCTCGGTGCCGATGTAGCCGCCGTGGTCGCGCAGCTCGACCTTCTTTCAATCCACGTGCGCGAGGGTTGGCGAGGCGTGTGGAAGAAGCCGGAAAGCCTGCTGGCGGCACGCGCGATGACCGACATGTTCAGAGCCGAACCCGACATGACGTTGAAGACACTCTTCGATCGCATCAAAACGTACCGCTTTCATCCGGACCCGGCGGTGAACCATGCGGCTCGCATCGAGGCCGCCGAGCACGCATGGATCGTCATGCCATACACACACAGTCCAGCTCCGTTTCAGCTCGACTCACGCGATTCCGTTTTCTCTGCGGTGCTGTGCAACGACCAGACCTATCTGGGCAATGCCGAACACCACAAGGCGAAGATCGCATCGCTCGCCTCCTCGTATCCGTCCGCCAGTGGCCTCGGGCTGCAGTATCACTGCGCGTACTGGGACGGGGCGCATGCCGTGCGGCCGCCGCTCAGCCGGATGGCTGCCGCCGGCGGCATCCTCATGGTCCAGGCCGAGCACGATCCGGTGACTCCCCTGCACAGCGCATTGGCGGCGTACGACGTCACACCGACCGCGCGCCTGATTGTCGCGGATGGACTTGCCGCGCATGCCGTCTTCGGCTTCACCGATTCGGTATGCATTGAGAGTGCCGTAGGTACCTACCTGCTCACCGGCGCGCTTCCCGCGGCGCGTGTGAGTCGATGCGCAGCGCAGCCGGTTGCCCACGGTGGACTCGGCTTCGAGCACCCCGCACAGGCGGCGGCGCTGCGGGCGAGACTCTCGGTATTGCACTCGCCTTTTGGCAGCTAGCGGCGTGGTGTACGCGGATCAGAACATGATCTGGGCGCGCACCTCGACGATATGGGGATCGACGCGGATATCGCGTCGATCGCTGATCGCACGGACGTAGTTGCCCTGCAGCTTCAGGTACTTCGTGAGGTACCAGTTGGTGCCCAACGTCCAGTCATGTTCTGTCCCGCCCAGCGTAGGGCCGTCGTCGAGATCGAGCGTGCTGTAGCGGACCAGGAACTCCAGTGCGCCCCACGGACCCTTCGGCACCACGTCGGAGACGTTACCGCCGCTGTAGGTTCGCGATTCGCCGGTAGCGACCCAACTTCCAAAGGCGAACCAGCCATGGGCCTTGTACGCCGGCTTGTTCTCCAGCTTCACCTTCGCGTCGAGGTACTCGCTCTGCACCGACCAGGGTCCATGGATCCACAGGCCCTCGAGACCACGCCGGTCGACATGGCTGGCGACACTCAGCACGCCGGAGTCGATCAGGCGCTGGGTAACCAAACCTGCCTCAGGTAGCGCGCGTAGTCGTACGTTCGGCGGCGTGTAGCGACCTCGGCCGTCGGTCGTGCCATACGGTGTTTCACGCGACACCGACCCACCGAGATGGAGCACGTTGCCTGGATCGTTCAATGGCGTCCATGCCGCACGTCCAGCGACCATGCGGCCATCGAGATCGCCCTGCAGGTTCCCACCGTTGTAGTAGCCCAGCTGCACCAGGTAGGCCTTTCGGGTCAGCGCCCAGTCGATGCCGATGCGTCGATTCGCGTAGACCGCCTGCATCGGCAACGACTGTTCCAGGAACGAGGTCGTACCCGTGCTGGTGTTGCCTTCGAAACCGACCGGCGTCTTCATGAAGCCGACGCGGACCGCACCGTAGTCGTCACCCAGGACAGCCTTGCTCTGGAGACGGAAGAACACGTCGAGCCAGGTCCTTGACTGGAAATCGAACACGGCGGTCGCGTCGTATACGCCTTTCTTTCGAACGAAAAAACCGAACTCCTTGCGTCGGTTCGTCTGCGCGTTCTCGTAAAGACCGTCGTCATGGGAAAAACGGTCGATGTCGTACTGGTACTTCACGGTCAAACCGAGATCCGTGCCGTCGGCGAACACGTAATGCGTCGGCCAGTTCGTGCGCCAGTCGTAGTGGTTGCCCGGTGCGTCGGCGGCCGACGCAAACACAGGCGCGATCAGCGCCAGGGCGCTGAGGATGAACTTCTTCATGCGGGTACCCCTCCCAGGGATCAACCGGCGGCACCAGCTGACATATCGGGAAGGACTATACCGTGACCTTGCGAATTCGCTAAGTCTTGCGGAAAAGGCGTAAAAAAAAGAGGGACGCCGAAGCGTCCCTCCCTCCTCACCCCGAGATCGATATCGCGATCAGATCGCGTAGTACATCTGGAACTCGAGCGGGTGCGTGCTGGCGCGGTAGCGGGTCACTTCCTGCATCTTCAGCGCAATGTAGCCGTCGATGAAGTCGTCGGTGAAGACGCCACCGGCCTTCAGGAACTCGCGATCCTTGTCGAGGGCGACAAGTGCCTCGTCCAGGCTGGCGCAGACCTGCGGGATGTTCTTCTCTTCTTCCGGCGGCAGGTCGTAGAGATCCTTGTCGGCCGGGGCACCCGGGTCGATCTTGTTCAGGATGCCGTCGAGGCCAGCCATCATCAGCACGGTGAAGGTCAGGTAGCCCGACTGCATCGGGTCCGGGAAGCGGATTTCGATACGACGGCCCTTCGGGCTCGACACGTACGGAATACGGCAGGAGGCCGAGCGGTTACGCGCCGAGTAAGCGAGCATCACCGGTGCTTCGAAGCCCGGAACCAGGCGCTTGTAGCTGTTGGTCGTGGAGTTGGCGAAGGCGTTGATGGCCCTGGCGTGCTTGAAGATGCCGCCGATGTACCACAGCGCCGTCTGCGACAGGCCGCCGTAGAGGTCGCCCGCGAAGAGGTTCTCGCCGTTCTTCGACAGCGACTGGTGGACGTGCATGCCCGAGCCGTTATCGCCGACGATCGGCTTGGGCATGAAGGTCACCGTCTTGCCGGCCTGGTGGGCGACGTTCTTGATGACGTACTTCATCGTCATCAGTTCGTCGGCCTTCTTCACCAGGGTGTTGAAGCGCGTACCGATTTCGCACTGGCCCGCGTTGGCGACTTCATGGTGGTGCACTTCGACCACCTGGCCAAGCGACTCGAGCACCTTGCACATGTCGGCGCGCAGGTCGCCCAGGCTGTCCACCGGGGCAACCGGGAAGTAACCGCCCTTCACACCCGGACGATGACCGGTGTTGGTGCCGTCGTACTTGTAGCGCGACGACCAGGCGGCTTCTTCGGAGCCGATTTCGTAGAACACGCGGCCCATGTCGTTCTGCCAGCGGACCGAGTCGAAGATGAAGAACTCGGGCTCGGGGCCGAAGAAGGCGGTGTCGGCGATGCCGGTCGACTTCAGATAGGCCTCGGCGCGCTTGGCGATCGAGCGCGGGTCGCGGCCGTAAGCCTGCATGGTGCTCGGCTCGAGCACATCGCAATGCAGGATCAGCTGCTTGTGGGCGCTGAACGGATCGAGATGGGCGGTTTCCGGGTCCGGCATGAGGACCATGTCGGACTCGTTGATGCCCTTCCAGCCGGCGATCGACGAACCGTCGAACATCTTGCCGTCTTCGAAGGTGCTCTCGTCGATGGCGTGAGCGGGAAACGTCGTGTGATGGTGCTTGCCGAGGATATCGGCGAAGCGAAAATCAACGAACTCGATTTCCTCATCCTGGATCAGGTTCAGCACTTTGGAAGCGGCGGACATAAAAACCTCGGGTAGGTGGGCGGAGTCCATTTAGCAAGCGCTATGCCAGCAGCTCCGCCATCGACGGACCGGCCAGGACCAAGCTTTCGCATCATAGAACGGCTGTGATGACCGTGTGCAAATGCACCAATGTGGTGCAATTGGAACAGGCTTGCACCACCGCGTTTATCTACGGCCTATCCGTAAGGCCCGCCAGAAAGGCTTCCACGCGCCGCGCACAGGCATCGGGCGAGGCCTGTAGAAGGCCATGTGGCCCATCGACATCGACAATCCGCGATCCCGGAAGCACGCGCTGTATCCAGTCGGCGGCGGTGCTCGGAACGAGCACATCGCGCGCGGCACGCAGGCAGAGGACGGGCACATCGACCTGGGCGAGGCGCTCGGACGCATCGACCGAGAGGACAGATCGCAAACGTCCTTGCAACGTTTCCGGGGTCAGTTCGCCGACCGCCTGGACGAACTGTTCGCGCGCGCCCGCATCGGATCGCAAACCGAGAAGAGCCGGCGAAGCGAGCCTCGCCATCGCCGGGGTAACTGTCATCAAGCCGATTAACGACGCCAGATGTCGCGCCAGTGGCCGGGGATTCCGCACGAAGGTCGAGCAAAGGATCAATCCGGTAAGCCGCTCAGGGCGCTCTGCAGCCAGGGTTACCGCGATGGGGCCGGCAAAGGATTCACCGAGCAGGACGAAATCGCCATCCGGCAACCGCTCCCTCACCCACGCGATGAGTTCCGGATAGCTGGAGACGCCGCTTCGAGGATACGCAATGACGCGGGTTGGAATGCAGCCATGCAGGGCCGCGATGAAGGCGTCGAATAGCCTTCCGGTGCCATCCATTCCCGGGAGCAGCACCAGCTCAGGCGTGCGGTTCATTGCCGATGGCGCACTCAGCGGCAACTCACGCGTTTCATGATGCCATTTGCGACGAGGAAGACCCCGAATATCGATTCGTCGCCGTCCTTGTCCTTGATGGTGTAGATACCAATCGGCCGCTGCTCATTCGTACCGTGTACGACGAGCTTCAGGCCGCGGACCGCGTGGATATGCAGCCCGTCGCTCACCCAACGGACGTCCGCCGCGGTCGCCTCGACCAGCGGCGTTCTCGACGGATGGTCGCCAAGCTGTATCGCCAGTTTGCCGGGAGCCGACGCTTCGATCCGGATATTGAACGGTTGTTCCTTCTCCAGCCCCTCCATGGCGAAGCAACCGAGCATGCTCCCGGCGTTGCCTTCATCGAGGCGCTCGGCGACCGCGTGCTTCTCACACGGCTGCTCCTGATAAGTGACCGCTGCACCGAGCTTGCATTTGTAGATGGCCGCGTGGGCCGTCGGCGACAGCGAGAGCAGTGCGGCAAGAACGCCCACCTTCATCACGATCGCGGCCGCAGCACCCGCTGCGGCGAACACGTTACCGACCCTCATCGAAACCCTCCCCTGGTACGCACTCCGTGTGCGCGGCTCCATCATCGACATGAGTCAACGTGTTGTAAAGAAGTGCCGCGATGCTAGGCTCCATCTCCGACCAACAATCAAGGGAATGGGGATGACGAAGGGACTCGGACACGTGGCGCTGGGACTGTTCATGGTGTGCGCATTCTCAGGCTGCAGCAAAGCGCCACCGGCTGCGGAGGCCCCGCCGCCGGGCGAAGAACTACCGCTGCCTGATCCCGCCTCGATCCGCACCCTCATTGTCGATCGGACTGGCGAATGTACAGTGACGGACCGACACGCGATCGATCTTGCGATGGCAATTTTGATGGAGCATCCCACCGATTGGCACACGATCAATCACGATCTCGGCCCGGCCGAAGGCAAGGTCGAATTCCGCCGGGGACCGGGAAAGGCCCAGCTTATTCTCTGGTTCTCTCCTGACTGGGTCAGGGGAGGGATGAACGAGAACGGCGTCGTCCCGATCCGCTATCTGACGATAGACAAGGAAACGCTGAAAGACCTGCGCGATGCGGTCCAGTTTGATACATGCATTGCACCGAAAACGCGTTTTAACGGCCACGTGTTATAGGCCGCTCACGCGGCGCTTACACCAGCTCAGGCGTGTAACGCGATACCCGGTCCGATAACGAAGATAAAGACGGCGGTCACGACAACCGCGCTTACGATCCAGGGCCACGAAGCCCGCCACGGCTCCTCGCCGGCCCCTGCGACGGCGGCCGGATCGGCAATCATCGGAACGAACAGGATCCCGACCATGCAGACGAAGCCACCGCTGACTCCGGACAGGAGGATGAGGTTCGACAGGGGATTCATCGCTGCCCCGGCGACAATGAGCAGGCCGCCGGCAAAGTAAGCAGGCCAGACCAGACGCGGCATAACTCGGCGCGACATGCCGCAAGCATCCACCCGGCGTGCGAGCGATACCGACGACAAGCGAAGCGACAGGTAATAGCCGGCAATGCCGAGCACGACCATACCGACACGCCAGGCCATGTGAGGCTCCCATCCCGCGATGACGACGGCGAGATCGCCGAAGTCGAGGGCGCCCGAGTAGATCGCGTAGCCGGTGCCATTGAGCAGGTTGACCGTGGCGAACAGCCACAGGAAAAACGGGCCCGTCCCGAAAGTAGAGATCCGCCGGAACCACGCGAGCGAGACGAAGCCAAGTACGAGATTGATCAGGGGGCCGGCAAGTGCGACCCAGCGGTTGCTGGCACCGTTCGAGCTAAGCGCGACCGTGGTCAACGACACAGGGCGAACGTCATCGACGAACAGCGTCGCTAGCCCGTGACCGAGCACTTCGTGGCACATGTCCATGGCCGCATAGGCAACGATGGCGATGGAGACCGCCGTCGCGAGGCGCGCCGCCCTATCCACAAGACCGTATCGTCGGGTCGATCGAGTCATGGCTTCCATCCCTGCCCCTTGTCGGTTCGGCGGATTGTGTCGCATCACCCCGCCACCGGCTACGGCTATCATCACGCGGCAACGCACACCATGACAGGGGATGGATATGGCATCGCAGGGATATCGACGCGCGTTCGTAGTGGCCGCGCTGGCTTTCGGCGCAGCGGCGTTCGACACCGGGGCGGCACACGCAGCAACCCCCTGGCTGCCCAAGGATACGTCGCCACTGCCGGATTTCATGCAGCGCGTCGCGAGGGCTTCGGCCATCGCCGATCCCCTGGAGCGCTGCCTTCGGATGCCCGACCCACCGGGCACGCACTGGAATGCCGCGGGTGTGGCAGCGTACTGTCGCTACCACGCCTTACCCACCATGACCCCCGCACGCTTCCAGCAACTGATTGCGCAGGGCAAGGGCGCGACAGTGGATCGCGAGTTCGCAGGCTACCTTCGCGCCCAGATGAACGATCCCGCCTATGCGGGCCGGCTCGACCATGCGATGTACGCGGTCGGTTTCCACGATGCCAGTGAAAAGACCCGGGCCGCCATCGATGCCTGGAAGCGCCAGCGGCCAGACAGTCCCTTCGCGCTTGCCGCAAGCGGCATGCAGTATCGGGCGGAGGCGGAACGTGGAGGCGCGAGATCGGATGGAACGACCGACGAACCATGGCACACGGCGACCTCACCGGTGGCTAAGGCACGTGCGGACTTCGACCGCGCGGCAACCATGACGCCGTCAATACCGTCGATCTACGCAGACATGTTTCTTCTCGGGGCCATGACCAGAGACACGACCTACGCACAGGACGCCTCGCGTCGCGGGCTTACGATGCAGCCCGCGAACCTCTCGCTCAGGCTCCTCCAGGCCAGCGTGGCGAGCGGAGAGTGGGAGGGCAACCGCGAGTCGCAGAAACAACAGCGAGCGGGGGCCATGGAGATAGCCGACCGCTTTCCACTCATGTGGGTAGTGATCGGCCGCCTGTCGATCGCGATCGATAAGGAAGACGACAAGGGCGCGCCCAGAGATGGCAAGCCGTTGTTCGACCTGTCCGAAGTCCCCCCCGCAAGCGACCTCGGCCACCTTGCCGCTTGGGGTCGGTTAGCAGGCGACGGGGATGCCGCCATGATTCTCGCGGTCGAGGCTCTACGTTTCGATAGCGGGCAGGAAGACGCGCTCGAGGTCATTGGCGCCGTCGGCAGGCACAACGGCTATGCCGAGTGGTCGAAGGCCGCTCTGAAGCGCGCAGCGGCCGAGCATCCGGGTGCGGACGACGTGGCCCGGGTTTCCGCGAAGTGGCTACGCGAATTCTGAAAGGGGGACGTCAATCACCTGCGTTTTGTCGACCGGCGGACATCGTTTACCCTGCGTGCTCCGATACGGTCGACGAAGGCCTTCCCCAGGCTTCGTCGACCGGCGCCCGCAACTGCGAACGATCCCATGACCAAGAAAACCGAGAACGACACGCCGGATGCCGGCCGACGCCGCCTGCTGGGTGGCATCGCTACCACCGGCGCCGTGCTTGCACTAGGTGGCGTGGCCGACGTAGCGGCCGGCGAATCGAAAGGACTTACGCCTGCGCCAGGCGGCAAGGAACTCGACGCGCTGCTCGACAAGCACATCCAGCACGTCGTCGTGATCTATGCGGAAAATCGCAGCTTCAACAATCTGTTTGCCGAGTTCCCCGGCTTGCAGCAACCCTTGAGTGCCGTACCCCCGGAGCGTTATCTGCAACGCGACCGCGACGGCAAGCCGCTGACCACGTTGCCGCCGATATGGGGTGGTCTCGTGCCGCACCAGCAGGTGGTCGATCACAAGCCGTACAAAGTGGGCGAACACGACATCACCGGCCTGCCAAACGCACCGTGGGCCCTGCACACCGGTGACGGAACGCCGCTCCCGCATGGTGTGGTCACACGCGATCTCGTGCATGCGTTCTACAACAACCAGCTGCAGATCAACGGCGGCAAGAACGACGGTTTCGTCGCCTGGGGCGACAACGGCGCGATGACGATGGGGCACTACGCGTCTGCGCCGGTGCACCTGCGCCTGTGGCGGCTCGCCGAGCAGTACACCCTGTGCGACAACTTCTTCATGGGTGCATTTGGCGGGTCGTTCCTCAACCACCAGTATCTTGTGGCCGCACAACCGCCGTTTTATCCGGATGCGGACAAGAGCCCCTCGCAGTTCGGCATCGCGGTGACCGAGAGCGGCGATCCGCTGGACTATCGCCTGACGATGGCGGAGGAGTCGCCGGCCAGCGCCATGCAGGGCAAGCCGAAATTTGCCCACCACAGCCAGCTCACACCGGACTTCTTCGCCGTCAACACCATCGGGCCGCCTTATTCGCCCGGCTTCAACGTCGACCCGAAGAATCCGTTGCTGGCCGATGCGACGAGTGCGAATACGCTCGTACCGCAGAAGCACAAACACATTGGCGATGTGCTCTCGGACAAGGGCGTCGACTGGGCGTGGTATGGCGGTGGCTTCCAGGCGGCGCTGGATGGCAAGGGCGACGGTGACGAGAAGCAGTTCCCGCAAACACCGAACTTCCAGCCCCACCATCAGCCCCTGAACTACTTCGTGACGCTCGCGCCGGGTACCGAGGCACGCAAGCGGCATCTGCGCGACGGTGGCCTCGGCGATTCGACGAAGACCAACCTGTTTCTTGCCGACGTCGCAGCCGGCAAGCTGCCGCCCGTGGCGTTCTACAAGCCCCAGGGCGACCTGAACATGCATGCGGGCTACTCGGATGTCGAAGCGGGCGATCGTCACATCGCCAACGTCGTCCATGCGCTGCGTACGAGTCCGCACTGGAAGGACATGCTCGTCATCGTCACGTTCGACGAGAACGGCGGTTGGTGGGATCACGTCGCTCCGCCGAAGGGCGATCGCTGGGGGCCGGGTACACGAATTCCTGCGCTGCTGATTTCGCCGTATGCAAAGAAGGGCCATGTCGAGCATACGATTTACGACACGGGATCGATTGCGCGTTTCCTTACGCGCCGGTTCAAGCTGGAAAAGCTGCCGGGGTTGAAGATGCGCGAAGATGCGATGGTGGCAGCGGGTGGCCCGGCGCCGGGTGACCTTACGGAAGCATTGGATTTTTCCGGGCGTGGGGCTTCGTAGGTTATCGCCGCTGAAGCGGCTCCTACACGAGAACTGCGAAGCTTTCACTGAAGGTCTGCGCGAGCCTTATGTGGGAGCCGCTTCAGCGGCGATAGCCTGAAACCCTCAATGGTCGCACCGCCAGTGCACACGCGGCTAAGCTATGGGCCGTCCCCTCACCCGGAATGCTTAGCCTGTGAATGACCTGATCAGCGCCATCCTCCTCGGCATCGTCGAAGGCATCACCGAGTTCCTGCCCGTCTCGAGCACCGGTCACCTTCTTATCGCGGAGCGCTGGCTCGGCGCGCGTTCGGATCTGTTCAACGTGGCGATTCAGGCCGGCGCGATCCTTGCGGTGACCTTCATCTACTGGCGCACGTTGTGGAGCATGGTGCGTAACTGGCGGCGTCCGGAAACGCGCGACTACGTGATGAAGCTGGCCGTGGCCTTCCTGATCACTGCGGCGCTGGGGCTGGTAGTGACCAAACTTGGCTTCAAGCTGCCAGAGACGGTGACACCGATTGCATGGGCACTGATCGCCGGTGGTATCTGGATGATCGTGGCAGAAAAGGTCGCCCTGAACCGGCCCGACCAAGTGGCGATCAGCTGGCGCGTGGCGATCCTGGTCGGCCTGGCGCAAATTATTGCGGGCATCTTTCCCGGCACCTCGCGCTCCGCGGCAACCATCTTCGTCGCCATGCTCGCCGGCACCACCAACCGGGCGGCAGCCACGGAGTTCGCCTTCCTGGTCGGCATCCCGACCATGTACGCGGCGACGGGCTACGAGTTGTTCAAGACCTTCAAGCATGGCGGTGCTGCCGGTGAAGACTGGACCGGCCTCGGCGTCGCTTTCGTCGTCTCCACGATCGTCGCCTTCATCGCGGTGAAATGGCTGCTCGGTTACATCCGCTCGCACAAGTTCACCCCCTTCGCGGTGTATCGCATCATCCTCGGCATCGCGTTGTTGCTCCTGCTTCCTGCGGGCGGTTGAGTCACTGGCCCGGTCATGACCGCTCGCTACCGGCTGCTCGATCTCACGATCGACCTGGCGCGTCAGCAGGTGGAGCGCGGTGACGTCACGCTCGATGTCGCCGGGCTCAGCTTCCAGCTGCTTGCCTGCCTGATCGAACGCGGCGATCGCGTCGTCGGTTTCGACGAGTTGATGGAGGCGGTGTGGGCTCCCGCCGTAGTGAACGAAGAAACCGTGACCCAGCGCGTTCGCCTGCTCCGTCAGGCCCTGGGCGACGACGCGCGCCAACCGCGCTATATCCGTACGGTGCGCGGGCGAGGCTACCAATTGGGAGCTCCACCCGAGATCGTCGCGCAGGGAACGCCCAGGAGGCATTCCATCTGGCCGGCGCTGGCCGCTGTCGGGGTACTTGCCGCCGTCGCGCTCGGTGCGGGCTTCCTCGCCCGCGAGCAGAAGCCCGGGCCCACGGCCCAACAGGAACTGCTCCAACGCGCGCATGCGTACGCTGCCATGGGTCAGCGGGAGAATAACGAACGTGCCCTCGCGCTCTACGACCGCGCCCTGCACGAAGCACCCGACGATGTCGATGCGCTTGCCGGCGCAAGCCGGACGCGGTCGGCACGCACCTGCCTGTACAACGCCGGTGCAGATGATGCGCGCGATGCGCTACGCCTCGCGGACCGAGCCGTCGCGTTGCGCCCGGACCTGGCCGACGCGTGGTCCGCACTGGGCTACGCACACGATTGCCTCGGCGATATCACCGGTGCGATCGCCGGATACGAACACGCCGTCCTGCTGGACCCCGCCGACGATGCAAGCCGCGCTTCGGCCGCCTACCTGTACCAGGAACAAGGGCGACTGGCGGATGCCCTACGCGCCAATCTCGACATGCACGGCGACGGCTTTCGCGTTCGCTTTCGTGATGTGCAGGTTGCCCGTGAATACGAACTGCTCGGCTTTGACGCCGCGGCGGAAGGCCGCTTTCGACACGTCTTCGAGCTGGCGCCGGACAACGTCTTTTCCAACATCGCCTGGCCTGCTTTCCTCTTCACGCACGGCCGTTTCGACGAGACACGTGTGGCGCTGGATCAGGCTCGCAAGCGTGGCACCCCGCGCGCCGAACTTGCCCAGCTCGATGGCGAACTCGCCCTGCGTCGCAACGATCCGGCAGCCGCCGCCAATGCATTCGCCGAAGCGCACGCACTTCGTCCCGATTCGAGACTGCAGGCCACGCTCGCGGCCATATACGGCCCGGTGCCGGTGACTCCGGCATGGTTGACGCAGCGCATCGCGGAATCCCGCGCCAGCCTGATCGACGACCCATGGCCGGCGAGCCGGATGGAGCTGGCCGTTCTGCTGCAGGCTGCCGGCGACCGACGTGGCGCGATCGCCGCCCTTTCAGAGGCCGTGGACAAGGGATGGCGAGACACCGGCTATCTCCGCGCCTCGCCGTTGTTCTCGTCGTTGGCGGGGGATCCCGCATTCGACGCCGTCCTCGCCGCGATCGATCGCCGGGTCGCGGCGGAACGGGAGCGAGTGCTTGCCGCGCCCTGGTGCCCCGCCGACCTGAAGACCCGGCAGCTCATGCAGGAGAGCGGTCAGCGCGACAGGGACTTGAGGATGTAGTCGCGAAAAAGGGTCTGCGATTGCGGATGCGCGAAGCTCTTGTTGTAGGCCTTGCTCGTAATCACGGTCACCAGACCGCGCTCGGGCAGGACGAACACATAGTTGCCGCCGTTGCCGCTCATGGCCCACACCTTCGTGTCCACGCCACCGATGGGAAAGCGGAACTGCCACCACAAGTATCCGTAGTCCGCATCCTCACGAGCCTGGGCGTGTGGCGTCAGCATCGTCGCCACCCATGCCTTGGGCAACACCTGCTTGCCGTGCCACATGCCGCCATCGGCAACGAGCAGGCCCAGCCGGGCCAGGTCACGCGAGCGATATCGTGTGCCGCCCCCGCCCATGCCAACGCCCTCGCTTGAGGTGTTCCACTTCACCTGCGTAATGCCCAGGGGCTGCTCCAGTGCTTCATGCGCGAAGCGGGCGAGTGGCATCTTCGTTGCCCGCTCGACCACCGCTCCGGCGAGAAACGCACCGGCTGTGCAGTACGAAAAGGTGCGGCCGTACGGCGAGTCTTTCGGCCGGCTGACCCAAGGCGCGTAGCCGCGGATAGGGATGTTCAGGGCGAAATCGAGCCAGCGATCGGAGACATACATGCGCTCCTCGTTGCCGGAGGAAAACGCATTGTCGTCGTCGCACTCGAGGATCGAGCTCATCGTGATCAGGTCTTCGATCGTGATGCTCGCCCGGCGCGGGTCAGGATGGCCGATAGGGATGTCCGGGAAGAACGGGTACACCGGTTGCTTCACGTCGTGGATCGCACCCCGCTCAATGGCGGCGCCCACCAGCATGGCCGTCAGGCTCTTGCTGGCCGAGCGGACATCGTTGAGAAGATCGGCCGAGCCGTCGTTGAAATAGTGCTCGTAGACCAGTCGGCCATGGTCGACCACCAGCACGCTGGTGATCAGCTTGAAGCTGCCGTCGGCCATCCTGTCGTCGAGGCTGGCTAGCGTGGCCGTATCCCAACCGAGCTTGCCGGCGTCGGCGACAGGCCAACCATCGTCGGTGGCCGCGGGGGGCTGGTAGTGACCTGCCGCCACCGGGAAGGCAGCGGCAAGAATCAGGCTGGCAATGATGCGACGCATGGCGGGAACTCCGTGGGAAGAGCCCCGAGTGGATCGCTATCCGCCGTGAAACGCCTGAAGTGCGGGTGAAGTTTTATGAAGCTTCGCTTACGCCACCGCCGCGATGCGAACCGTCTCACCGTTGCGCCGCCTTTCCAGCTCGGCCATCTGCTGCTGCACGATCTGGCACTGCGGCGTGCTGGTGCGCTGGAACAACTCGCTCGTCCACTCGATGAAGGCCTGCACACGCGCCGAGAGGTGGCGCTTCTGCGGGTAGACGATCCAGAGGTTGGAACCGGTCGAGATTGTGTCCGTCATGATGATTTCGAGCAGGCCCTTGTCCAGCGCGCTCGCGGCGAGGCAATGGGGTGCCTGGATGACGCCCAGGCCGGCAATGGCTGCCTGGATCACTGACTCGCCGTCATTGATCATCATGTGCGCGTCCACGTCCACGGCGACACGACCACTGGGTGAGTCGAACTGCCACTGGGACGGCTTACCCGTGCTCGGGTGAACGAAATTGACCGTGCGATGGGTCTTCAGGTCTTCGATCGTGGTCGGCACGCCGTGCTTGGCCAGGTAGGACGGCGAGGCGCAGAGCACGTTGCTGAAGTGACCGATCTTGCGGGCGATCAGGCTGGAATCCGCCAGTTCGCCCATGCGGATGGCGCAATCGAAGCCTTCTTCGTTCAGGTCGAACGGGAAGTCGCACATGGTCAGCTCGAGGCGGATATCGGGGAATTTCGCCTCGAACTCGGCAAGATTCGGGATGAGCGCCGCACGGCCGACAGCCGATGATGCGGCCACCCTCAGCTTCCCGACCGGCTTGGTCTTGGCATACCCCAAAGCCTCGGTGGCCTCGGTGAGATCGGCGAGGATCTCCTTACAACGCGCATAGAACGCGGAGCCATCGTCGGTCAACCGCAGCGAACGCGTCGAGCGGAAGAACAGCCGCGCACCCAGGCTCTCTTCCAGGCGGGAAATAGCCCGACTGACACCCGATGGGGTCATCTCAAGATGCTGCGCTGCGGAAGAAAAGCTCTTGGCCTCAACCACACGTACAAAAACGCTGATAGCGGAAAAGTCTTCCATCGCCGACTCCGGGGATCTTCATTCGTGACTGTGAATCACAGGCGCGATGATTGTAGACCCATTTAAGCCTTGACAGGCAAGGCCTAGATTACGCCCCCTGAGACGGACCGGCTTGACCTTAACCATTGTTGAGGTTGCATCCTGCGCCGCCGCACGACTTTTCGCCTACCTATCAAGCTCTCAGGACCTCGTCATGAAGAAGAAACTCCTGTTCGGTTCGTCCGCGCTCGCCGTCGCGATTGCCTCGGCGCTCGTGCTCGGCGCCGGCGGCTCGCCGACCCACGCTGCCGAACCCGCGGCCGCCAAGCCGGCCCCGGAAGTCACCGTGGCCCAGGTGCTGCTGCGCCCTGTCTCGGACGCCAACGCGTTCACGGGCCGCATTCAGGCCGTGGATACGATCCAGATCAAGCCGCGCGTCAGCGGTTATGTGGATTCGGTCCATTTCCGCGAGGGCGCCGTGGTGAAGAAGGGTGACCTGCTCTTCACCATCGACCCCCGCCCGTACCGCGCCGAGACCGACCGCCTCGCCGCCAATCTCGCCCAGGCGCGGGCCGAAGCGAAGAACGCCGATGCCAACGCCGCCCGTGGCAGCAAGCTCGTCCAGCAGCACGCCGTGTCGCAGGAAGAAGCCGACCGCCTCGATACCGCCGCCGCCAGCGCCAAGGCGCAGGTGGCCTCGGTGCAGGCCGCGCTGGATAACGCCCGCCTCAATCTCTCCTTCACCGAGGTTCGCGCACCGGTCGACGGCAAGGTCAGCAACGCCCAGATCACCGCAGGCAACCTGGTGACCCCGACCGACACGCTGACCAGCGTCGTCACCGTCGATCCGATGTACGTGTACTTCGATGTGGATGAGCAGACCTTCCTCAAGCTCGATCGCCTGCGCCGCGCCAATGGCCATGCGCCCGATGTCGAGATGGGCCTGGCCGACGAACAGGGCTACCCGCACATTGGCAAGATCGACTTCGTCGACAACCAGATCCGTGCCGGTGCCGGCACGATTCGCCTGCGCGCTGTCTTCCCGAATACCGACGGTGCCTACACCGCCGGCCTCTTCGCCCGCGTCGAACTGCGTAGCGGCAACACCCAGCCGCGCGCGCTGATCGACGACAAGGCGGTCGGTACCGACCTCGGCAACAAGTTTGTCTACGTCGTCGGCAAGGACAAGAAGGTGGAATACCGCCGCGTCTCCACCGGCGCGCTGGTGGATGGCCTGCGCGTGGTCGACTCCGGTCTCAACGCCGAGGACGTCGTGGTCGTCAATGGCCTGCAGCGCGTGCGCCCGGGCGTGGAAGTGAATGCGAAGCGCGTGGCGATGGCCTCGCTGGTGCCGGAGAGCGCGCGTAACGTCGCCGCCGCCCGTCCTGCCGGCGTCGACAGCGTGGCGCAGAACCAGGACTGATCCTCATGAAAATCGCGCAATATTTCGTCGAACGCCCCATCCTGGCGGGCGTGCTGTCGGTGCTGTTCCTGATCGCGGGTGGTATCGCCGTGTTCAAGCTGCCGATCAGCGAATACCCGGAGGTCGTCCCACCGACCGTCGTGGTCAAGGCGAGCTACCCGGGCGCCAACCCGAAAGTGATCGCCGAAACCGTCGCCACGCCGCTCGAAGAGCAGATCAACGGCGTGGAAGGCATGCTCTACACCTCCTCGCAGTCCACCAGCGATGGCCAGATGACCCTCACGGTCACCTTCGCCCTCGGAACCGACCTCGACAACGCCCAGGTGCAGACGCAGAACCGCGTCTCGCAGGCGTTGCCGCGTTTGCCCGAGGAAGTGCAGCGTCTCGGTGTCACGACGACCAAGAGCTCGCCCGACCTGACCATGGTCGTGCATCTGACCTCGCCGGATAACCGTTACGACATGCTCTATCTGTCGAACTACGCCCGCACGCGCATCAAGGACCAGCTCGCCCGTCTCGACGGCGTGGGTGATGTCCAGCTGTTCGGCGCAGGCGAGTACAGCATGCGTGTGTGGATGAACCCGGAGAAGCTGGCCATCCGCAACCTGACCACGGGTGACGTGATCAAGGCGGTGCGTGAGCAGAACATCGAAGTGGCCGCCGGTGCGCTCAACGCGCCCCCGGGCCCGAACTCCAACGCGTTCCAGGTCAACATCAATACCCAGGGTCGCCTCGTCACCGAGGACGACTTCCTCAACATCATCGTGCGTAGCGATCCCACCGGCTCGGTCACCCACTTGCGCGACGTCGCTCGCGTGGAACTGGGCTCGAATAACTACGCGCTGCGCAGCCTGCTCAACAATCGCGAAGCCGTCGCGATTCCGATCTTCCAGCGTCCGGGCTCGAACGCCATCGCGATTTCCGATGAAGTGCGTGCCGAGATGGCAACACTGAAGAAGGACTTCCCGCAGGGCGTCGACTACACCATCGTCTACGATCCGACCGTGTTCGTACGCGGCTCGATCGAAGCCGTCGTGCACACGCTGTTCGAAGCGATCATCCTTGTCGTGCTCGTGGTGATCCTGTTCCTGCAGACTTGGCGCGCATCGATCATTCCGCTGGTGGCGGTGCCCGTGTCGCTGATCGGCACGTTCGCAGTGATGTATCTGGTGGGTTTCTCGCTCAACGCGCTATCGCTGTTTGGACTCGTGCTGGCGATCGGTATCGTCGTCGACGATGCGATCGTGGTCGTGGAAAACGTCGAACGACATATCGAGCATGGGCTCGATCCGAAGATGGCCACGCGCCAGGCCATGACCGAAGTCACCGGCCCGATCGTGGCGACCGCACTCGTGCTGTGCGCGGTGTTCGTCCCGGCCGCCTTCATCAGCGGACTGACCGGCCAGTTCTATCGTCAGTTCGCCCTGACCATCGCCATCTCCACGGTGATTTCCGCCTTCAACTCGCTGACCCTGAGCCCGGCGCTCGCCGCGCTACTGCTGAAGGGCCGTGACGAACCGAAGGACAAGCTCACCGTTCTTATGGATCGCGGCCTCGGCTGGATCTTCCGCCCGTTCAACCGGACGTTCGAGCGCGCCTCGAATACGTACGTCGGCGGCGTGAAGAAGATCCTCCGCTTTGCCGTGGTGATGCTGGTGCTGTACGCCGGCCTCGTCGGTCTGGGTGTGCTCGGCTTTGCCCGGACCCCGACAGGCTTCGTGCCGCCGCAGGACAAGCAGTACCTGGTCGCCTTCGCACAGTTGCCGGATGCCGCCTCGCTCGATCGCACCGAAACCGTCATCCGCGAGATGGGCGACATCGCCCTGAAGGATCCGGGTGCCGCGAGTGCGGTGCAGTTCCCCGGCCTGTCGATCAACGGCTTCACCAACAGCACCAACTCGGGCATCGTCTTCGTGACGCTGAAGCCGTTCGAAGAGCGTCGCGACAAGGACCTCTCGGCCGACGCCATCGTCGCGCGACTCAATGCCAAGTTCTCTTCGATCCAGGGTGCGTACATCGCGATCTTCCCGCCGCCGCCGGTCAACGGCCTCGGCACGATCGGCGGTTTCCGCGTCCAGCTTGAAGATCGTGGCGACCTCGGCTTCGACGAACTCTACAAGCAGACCCAGGGCATCATCGGGGCCAGCCAGAAGACGCCGGAACTCGCGCATCTGTTCAGCAGCTTCCAGGTGAATGTGCCGCAGTTCGACGCCGATATCGATCGTGAGAAGGCGAAGTCCGAAGGCATCGACCTGGGCGACGTGTTCCAGACCATGCAGGCGTACCTCGGCTCGCTCTACGTAAACGACTTCAATCGCTTTGGTCGCACCTATCAGGTCAACGTGTCCGCCGAGCCGTCGTTCCGCCATGAGCCGTCCGATGTGGTGGGCCTGAAGACGCGTAACGCCGCCGGCGACCTGGTACCACTGGGCTCGTTCCTGACGATGCGCCAGACGAACGGTCCGGATCGCGTGCAGCATTACAACGGCTACCCCACCGCCGAGATCAACGGCGGCGCGGCTCCGGGATACAGCACGGGCCAGGCGCAGGATGCGATGGAGAAGCTGCTTAGCACGAGCCTGCCGAACGGCATGAGCTACGAATGGACCGAGCTGACCTACCAGCAGATCCTCGCCGGCAACACCGCGGTACTGGTGTTCCCTCTGTCCGTGCTGCTTGTGTTCCTGGTGCTTGCCTCGCTGTACGAGAGCCTGAGCCTGCCGCTTGCCGTCATCCTGATCGTGCCAATGGTGCTGCTGTCGGCCATTGCCGGTGTCATCGTGACTGGCGGCGACAACAACATCTTCACCCAGATCGGTCTGATCGTGCTGGTGGGCCTGGCCTGCAAGAACGCCATCCTCATCGTCGAGTTCGCTCGCGAAGCGGAGATCGAAGGCATGAACCGCGTGGATGCCGTGCTCGAAGCGGCCCGCCTGCGACTGCGTCCGATCCTGATGACCTCGTTCGCCTTCATCATGGGCGTGGTGCCGCTGGTGACCTCGCACGGCGCCGGCGCGGAGATGCGTCATGCCATGGGCGTGGCGGTATTCGCCGGCATGTTGGGCGTCACCTTCTTCGGCCTGATCTTCACCCCGCTCTTCTATGTGCTGATCCGCGGCTGGAACGAACGCTCGGCAGCCAATCGCGCTGCTCGCCGTGAGCGTCGTCTGCTCGAACACGCGGCTCGGGAGTCGTGATCATGAAAACCATTCTCCGTAGTACGGCCCTGTTCGCGGCCCTCGTCCTCGCCGGTTGTGCGAGCGTGGGCCCCGACTACCACGCACCGAAGGAAGCGCCGGTCACGCTGCAAGGCGTCGATCCGGCGCAGCAGACCAGCGCGGCTTTCCAGGCGCAGTGGTGGAAGCAGTTCGGTGACCCGACGCTGGATAGCCTCATCGTCCGCGCGGCCAAGGGCAGCCCGGACCTGAGGATCGCGGTGGCTCGCCTCAATCAGGCGCGCGCCGCACTGGGCACGGCGAAGTCGCAGCAGATTCCGGACGTCGAGACCGGCGTGTCTTATTCGCGTAGCCGCGAGCAGCAGCCGGGCTTCACCGACCAGCGCGTGACGACCACCGCCTATCAGGCGGGCTTCGACGCATCGTGGGAGCTGGATCTATTCGGCGGCATCCGCCGTTCGGTCGAAGCCGCACGTGCCGATGCCGGTGCGGGTGAAGCCTCCCTGCAGGACGCACAGGTCACCTTGTTCGCCGAAGTCGCACGTAACTACTTCGACCTGCGTGGCACTCAGCTACGCATCGACGTGGCCAAGCGCGACATCACCAATCAGCAGGACTCGCTGAAGGTGATCAATGCGCGCGTGGAAGTCGGTACCGGTGCCGAGCAGGACCTGGCATCGGCCAAGGCGCGCCTGGCCGCCGTCGAGGCGCAGCTGCCGGTACTGGAAACCCAGGCCCAGGCCGACCAGTTCCGCATTGCGGTGTTGCTCGGCGAGCGTCCGGGTGAGCTCGACATCGACCTCTCGCCGGCCACGTTCAAACCGATCGACGTCAGTCTCGCCATCGGTGGGGCCGACGAAGTGCTGCAACGCCGTCCGGACATCCGTATCGCCGAGCGTGAGCTCGCCGCGGCGAACGCGCGCATCGGGGTGGCCAAGGCCGATTACTTCCCGCATATCACGCTGGGCGGATTCATCGGCTTCCTCGCCGGCCGAAGCAACGACTTCGGCGGCGCGGACTCGCGGGCATGGTCGCTCGCACCGAGCATCTCGTGGTCGGGCCTCAACGTGCAGCGCGTGGCATCCGGCGTGAAGGGTGCTCGTGCGCGGGCCGAGGAGGCGCAGGCGAACTACGATCGCACCGTGCTCACCGCGCTGGAAGATGTCGACAACTCGCTGGTCGGATTCAACCAGCAACGGGTGCGTGTCGAGAAGCTCGTCGTCCAGGCCAAGGAAAGCCGTCGGGCCGCGGAGCTGGCCAAGCTCCGCTACGACGCAGGCCGTACCGACTATCTCGAACTGCTCGACGCCGAACGCACGCAGCTTTCGGCCGAAGACCAGCTCGCGGAAGCCGAAGCCGGCATCAACACCCGTGCCGTGTCGCTGTACAAGGCGCTCGGTGGTGGCTGGGAGGCCTGCGGCAACAACGCGTGTAGCGAGGTTGCGAAAGCCCCATGAGCGCTGCGAAGGTTCATCGCCTGCCTGTGCAGACGAAGCGATCGAACCCGACGGCCGTTGAACCGCCGCTCACCCAGCGCATCGCGCTGGTGAGCGGTGCCAATCGCGGTATCGGACTCGAGGTTTCCAGGCAACTCGCATCGCTCGGCGTCACCGTGTTCATGGGCATGCGTCAGCCAGGGAAAGGTGAGAAAGCCGTCAAGGAAGTACGCGACCTCGGCGGCGACGCGTTTGCTATCAAGCTCGACGTCACCCGCACGGCCGACATCGAGGCAGCGATTGCCAACATCGATGGTCGCTTCGGACGGCTCGATATTCTCGTGAACAATGCAGGCGGCTATTTCGATCACGACTCACGGGTATCCAAGCCGGACCTCGAGGCGATTCGCGGCGCATTCGACACCAACCTGCTCGGTGCGTGGTGTCTGACGGCAGCCGCGCTGCCCTTGATGCGTCGCCATGGCTACGGCCGCGTCGTCAACGTGTCCAGCGAGTGCGCAATAAGCAACATGTGCGGAGAGACGGCGCCGGCCTACCGTATCTCCAAGGCCGCGCTCAACGCATACACGCAGGTCGCCGCGCGCGAGCTCGAAGGCAGCGGAATTCTGGTGAACGCTGTTTGTCCCGGCTGGACCGCCACGAGCCTGGGCGGCAGTGGCGGAAGGCCTGCCGCCGAAAGTGCGGAAGGCATTGTGTGGGCGGCACTGCTGTCGGAGCGCGAAGCCGCGAACGGCGGTTTCTTCCGGGACCGTGCAAGACTGGCCTGGTAGGGATGAAGACGTCAGCGCGAGATCATGTGCGCGAACCACTCCCAGCCGCGCAGCTTCGCGGTGATGAGCTTCACGCAGGTCAGCATCGGCACGGCGAGCAAAGCGCCGGGAATGCCCCAGATCCAGCCCCAGACCAACAGCCAGAGCAGGATGGCGACGGGGCTGAGCCGTGAGCGGCGACCCTGGAGCATCGGCGTAAGCAGGTTGCCTTCGATGGCCGTGATGCCGGCAAACGTCGCCGCAGGTAACAAGGCCGGGCCCAGTTCCTGGAAGTGCAGCACGCCGACGACGGACAGGATCGTCGTCGTGGTGATCGCGCCGACGTAAGGAATGAAGTTGGCAATGGCAGCGACGCTGCCCCAGAGCAACGGGTCGGGCACGCCATACAGATAAAGCATGCCCGAGGTGACCAGCCCGAGCGTCACGTTGATCGCCGCCGTCAGCAGCAGGTAGCTCGATACTTCGGTCTGGATGCTGCGCACGATGCTTACCGTGTGCCGCTTGTAAGCAAAGGTAGGCGATATCTCGACCGCTCGCCGCAGGATCTCGTCACCGTAGACCAGGAAGAAGAACACCAGCAGCGCCACGGTAAGCACGCTGGCCAGCACCTTCGGCGCACCGGCGACGATGTCCCAGGCAGTGAAGGCGAAATCGTTATTGGCCTGCGGTGCGTTACGTGCGACCGTGCCGCCCACCAGCGTCTGCGTGGCCCGACTGGCTGCTTCGATCTGCTGCGTCATCGGCTTGATCTTCGGCGCGAAGGTGCGCATCGCGGCCGGCGCTTCGTGAAACCAGTTCAGGGCGGGCGTTGCGAGCGTCGCCACGGCGGAAACCAGGCCCACGCCCAGCAGCAACATCACCGTGACGGCGGCGAACCAGCGTGGCAGGCGGACGCGCGCTGCGGCGACCACGATCGGGTTCAGCGCCAGCCCGATGAAGGCGGCAAGCACCAAGGGAACCAACAGGGATTTGCCGATGGCCACCGTATAGACGGCGGCGAGCAGGATCATGCCGGTGAGCGAGATGCGAATGGCACGCAGGTGCCGCGAGATGCGTCGCGTGCTACGGCTGCTACCGGGTTTGCGACGAGACCGTACTTCGGCCAGGGAGGACACGGCCACGCCCGGCGGCGGCGTCGAGGGCACCGGTGCAGGCAGGGAACTCGAAGACTCGCTCACGCGACCTCATCGGTGACATCGGCCGCACCGCCGGCGAGATCGCCGAGGAAACTACCTGCAGCCATGGAGATCACCTTGCTGATGATATCGGCCGTACCGCCGGCGACGAGACTGCTTACGCCAGGGACCGCGAGCGGATTGATCTTGACGCTACTAAGGAGCGCGCCGGAGCCGGCGGCGATGCCAAGCACGGTCAGCGGGTATTCGTAGCCTCGGGCAATAAGCGCTGCGGCGGGCTCGACCGTCTGCTGCCGCGCCAGCGCAACCTCCGCCCGCGCCTTGGTGACCTTGGCCATGCTGTTGAAAATACCCATCGTTCAGTCCTCCACCCTTAGCTCGCCTTCGGCCTTGCCCTGCTGGGCGGCCTCCCGGGCAAGGCTGGCCAGTTCGGCCCGCGAGGCCGGAAGGGTAAGCCAGTGCATGGCCCGACGGAATAGCAGGATGGCCACGACAAGCAGGACCAGTTGCACGCCCGCGAGCGCGATCAGCGCCCATGCCCACGAACCGAACCACTGGGCCAGACCCCACCCCGCCAACGCCAGCAGGGTAAATCCCAGTGCGACGGCGAAGACGATCGCAGCCAGGCCCATGAACAGCATCATGGTGATGCCGCTGCGGGCCAGGCCCAGTTCGGCGCCGATGAGGCGGAGCTGGGCGGCAAACAGGCTCTTCAGGCCAACACCGAGCCGGCGAACGTCATCCACCCAAGCGGGCATCTTTACGCCCGGCTTGGGCGCGTCGGCGCCCGGCACCGGTTCATCCACTGCGCTCTGCCCCGAGGGACCGTCTTCCAACATGCGTCTTGCCCCCGGGGAGAAGTGGATCAGCTACGCAGGATGCGACCGGCGAGCCAGCCGGCAGCGATCGCCAGCGCAATGGACTGTACCGGCTTCTCGCGAACGTAGTCGCGCGCCGTGTCCAGCCAGTCGTTCGCCGTGTCCACGGCCTCGCCATAGGCTTCCTTGCCGCGAAGCTTGGCTTCTTCGGCTTTTTCGGCAGCAAGGGTCGCCCCGTAAGCGGCCTTGTCGGTGGCGCTGTGCAGCGATGACTCGACCTTGTCCGCTGCGCGGTCGACGGCGTCTTTCGTGCGGTCGATGGTCTCGGACGTGGCCTGCTTCACTCGCTCGGCGCTGGCGTCGATGCGCTCGGCAGCCGTTACGGTGTTCGCGGCGGCGGTCGCGGCGTTGGCGACATGGTCGGCGGGCTTGTTCATGACGAAGTTCTCCGGAAGCGGGATGGGACACGTTAGGACAGGAAGGGTGAGGTAAAGGTCATCGTTGCCGCGGTGCCGCAAGGGGTGCGAGCCCCCCGCGGCTGCATCGACCGACCACGCGAACAGGGGAACCGCGGCGCTCACGTCCCTCGCAGGGGAATCTTTAACTGCGACAAGGACACCTCGCCAGCTCACTGCAACTACACGCTACGGCCGCGGAAGAACGAAATGATGGCCAGGATAAGGAAGATGACGAAGAGAATCTTCGCGATACCGGCGGCCGTGCCCGCTATGCCGCCGAAACCGAATACCGCGGCGATGATCGCGATGACGAGAAAGACGAGGGCGTAGTGCAGCATGGTCGGGGTACTCCAGTGAGTGGATGGCGCGGAACCCATTTAGTCCCGGCCACCGCGCATGCCGCGTGAAGTCCGAGGCGCAGACTCAATAGTCATTCAGCCTCGCGCTTCACTTCATCGTCACGCTTTCACTTTCGGGTTGAGTGAGTAGGTGCCGGTGATCACCGCTTCGTCGACCACGTGGCCCTTGATGACATCGCGCAACTCGGCCAGCGAGAAGCCGTTTTCGAGCAGCACCGTGTCGACATCCAGCGCGTAGACGTGGAAATGGTAGTGATGCGGAATCGAGTCGTTCCACGGCGGGCAGGGGCCGTCGTAGCCGTGGTAATGGCCTTCCATGTCGCGATCGCCCTTGAACCAGCCGGTGTAGTCGTTCAGGCCCTGGACCGAGCCCGGAGGACCGACCGGGTCCTTCTTGCCGCGCGCGACCACGCCTTCCCCGCACGCACCCTCGCCCAGCTCGCGGCATTCCAGCGGGATGTTGGCCATCAGCCAGTGCACGAATTCCACGCGAGGCAGGTGGCGCGGCACCTCGCGGCCTTCGACGTTGACGTCGTCCGGCTTTGACGGGACGTCCGTGTCGATCACCGCGATCGCGAACGACTTTGCGGTCGCCGGTACCTCGGTCCAGGCCAGGTGGGGCGTGACGTTACCGGCGGGCTTGATCGGTTCGCCCATTTCCATGAAGGCGTACGTGGCCGGGATGGGCTTGCCGTTCTCTATGCTGTCGCTTTTCAGGCGCATGGGGATCTCCTCGTTACTGCGTGTACGTGACGCGATAGATGGCGCCATTGTCGTCGTCGCTGAAAGGATTCCGAAAGTGGTTGCCCCGTCTGGCTCCGTGGCTTGCGAAGACCAGGTCAGCGGGCGATGGCGGCGAAACGGGCTGCGATGTAGTCGTCGGTAAAACTGGTCATGCCGAAATCGCGAATGAAGCCGCAGTGGCCACCGTAGCTGGCGATATCGAGTTCGATATTCGGCGGCAGGCGCAGCGAGTGGAAGGCGCCGATCGGAATGACCGGATCGTCGCTCGAGGTCAGGATGGTCGCCGGAACGTGCATGTTCATCAGCCGGTCGCCGGCGATCGAGTAGCCGTCGAGGTAGGCCTCGAGCGAACCGAAATCCGTGTGTCGCAGGACCAGGGAAGCGGTCAGCTCACGCATGTTCTGCTTGAGTTCGTTGAGCTCGAAGTAGGTCTGTTGAGGAAACGCTTCCTGCTTGAGCCGGAGCGAGCGGCGCCATTTCTGCATGAAGTAGGCGTGGTAGATCCACGGCGCTTCCTTCTCGAGCGAAAACAGACCTTCGGCCGGATCGACGATCGGACAGACCGCCAACACGTAGTCCAACGGCACGCCCTGCGCCGGCGCCAGCATGGCGGCGCGCAGCGCGAAATTCCCACCGAGCGAGAAGCCCGCCACGCCAATGGTTTTGGCGGGGAACATCCGCGCGATCTCGCCCAGGGCGGTGACCACCTCGTCGATGCGGCAGGAATGGAACAGTGCCTCGTTCAGTCCGTGGCTGTCGCCGTGATCGCGGAAGTTCAGGCGGAACACGTCCCAGCCGTCTTCAAGCAGGCGGCTGCCCGTCTGCAGCACGTAGGTCGAATCGACGCTGCCTTCCCAGCCATGGAACAGGATGGCCAGCCCGCGCGATTCGTGGCCGGTGGTCTGCGCCGTATAGCGGCCACTCAGGCGATCACCCTGCCCGACGTCGACCAACACTTCACGCGCACCCACCTGCACCTGATGGGCCCGCTTGGGCAGGAGCCGACGGCGGACGCCGCTGGACGAAAGCATGGTCTGGATGTGCCCGCTGCGCAGCGGCCACGGCGGCAGGAAGTCTGAGCCTTTGGGCAGACTCATGCGGGCGTATCGGTGTCCAGGGCCAGCGCGATGCGCTCGCGCGATGCCTCGGCCATGCGCCGACGGCCATCGGCCGACACCGGCACGGGCTCGAGGAAGTGCACTTCGACGTCCAGCGGGGCTTCGCCGAGCAGGCGGATAACGTTGCCCATGAAGGTCTCGTTGTCGCGGAATCCCGCGTCGATCACGCGGCGGCCCTGACGCGCGAAACGCAACGCCACGGGCTGGACCGGTACCTCGGCGTCGAGCGCCGCCTGGAAAATGCGCGCATGGAAGACCCGGAGCACGCCGTTGTGGCCGGTGCCACCCTCGGGGAATACCGCTACCGAACGCCCTGCGCGGAGGCGCTCGACCATGACCGCCATGACCGATGCCAGCGAATGGTTGCTGCCGCGACGGTGGAAAATCGTGCCGCCGCGCGCGGCCATCCAGCCGACCAGCGGCCAGCCGGCGATCTCGGCCTTGGCGACGAAACAGGCGGCGCGCTGCGAATGCACCACCGTGATGTCCAGCCAGGAGGTGTGGTTGGCCACGAAAAGAACCGGATCCGCCAGCGGCGTGCCGAAGCGGCGGCTGCGGAAACCGAATATGCGAAGCAGCAGCACCGACCAAAGGCGAATCGCGCGGTGCGCGAACGGCTCGCGGCCGTTCTTCATCACCCCGTTAGACCAGGTCAGGATGAAGGCGCAGATCAGAATGGCGAGCACGATGTGCAGCAACACCAGCGGGACCCGCCATAGGTAGCGAAGCGGTCGCATGCGGTCGCGGGAACTCAGGTTGGCAGAGGTGGCTTCCATCAAGAACACAAGATTAACGATGGCCGGGCCGTGCCGCTAGGGGAACTTGCGTTTGTTCTTAAGTCACGCGGGCTTGCGACGTACTAGATGGCGATGTTGGACAGCGGCAACGCCGTCGAAGCCTTGACAGTGCGCAGGACGAAGCTCGTATTGACGTCGGCGACGCCCGAGGCATTGAGCAAACGATCGAGCAGGAAGCGTGAGAACCCATCCAGGTCGGCGACATAGACCTGGAGCAGGTAGTCCATGTCACCGGTCAGCGCATAGCAGGACACCACCTCGTCCCACTCCGCGACC